>OGGO01000026.1_pt1 | contig 182343 bp, 172 predicted proteins | sample 1571231 | NCBI WGS metagenome assembly OGGO01 (sample SAMEA2582036, study PRJEB24529) | metagenome | biome: Human gut stool | place: China | collected 2011 | reverse complement strand
ATAGGTTCCGTTACAAGTTCTTTCGATATTGTTCAATTTTCAAGGTCCTGTGCGCCCCAGCCTTGCGGCTGACGACTTGATTATTTTACCACAGAAGCGGTTTTTTGTCAAGCACTTTTTTGAGAAGCTTTTGAACTTTTCTGAACTTAAATCGTTCAGCAGTTTCTCGGTGCTAACCGGAACATTTGAACGTTCATTGGTTCTTTTCAAGGGCTTCCTGCTGAGCTTTCAGAAGTCATTCTTTTGTCTCAGCGCTTGGCGCTCACATATAGTACCATACCGCAACCGCTTTTGCAAGCCTTTTTTACATTTTTTTCGCCTTTTTTTGCGCTTTGTGAACTATCGCCAGTTTTCCACCGGGAACCGCCGGGTGTTTTGACGTCTCCGGCAGCGGCGGTGTCTCCCGCCCTATATTATTACATTATATAGGCAGCGTGATGCACAAACGGGTATAGACCGCGGCTTATATTACTCGCCGGAAAGCGTACTGCGCTGTCAAGACTTTCCGTGCAAAATTTTGTCCCGAAAAATATCTGCGATTTTTGGCGATTGCTACAAAACGCAAAATATAGTGGTATTTTGCTTGACTTGCCACTAGATAATGATAAAATAGAGCTACATTCAGTTTGTTGGATATCGTTGTGCGCAAACGGGTATCTCTTAGGGTAAGGGATACCCGTTCACAATGCGCCTATATAGAAGGAGGAGAACCGATGAAGATCATCAAACGAAACGGTGCAGAAGTTCCTTTTGATATTACTAAGATCATCACCGCCGTTACCAAAGCCAGTGATTCTGTGGGTGGTCAGGATCGCCTGACCCGGGAGCAGATCACCCAGATCGCCGCAGCCGTTACCGACCAGTGCCAGCAGCTCAACCGCGCGGTCAGCGTGGAAGAAGTACAGGATCTGGTGGAGAACCAGCTGATGGACATTCAGGCGCACGATGTAGCACGCCACTATATCACCTACCGCTACGTCCAGAGCCTGAAGCGCCAGACCAACACCACTGACGAGCGCATCCTGAGCCTGATCGAGTGCCAGAACGAAGAGGTCAAGCAGGAGAACGCCAACAAGAACCCCACCGTCAACAGCGTGCAGCGCGACTATATGGCCGGCGAGATCTCCAAGGATCTGACCGCCCGTCTGCTGCTGGACCCGGAGATCGTAAAGGCACATCAGGAGGGTCTGATCCACTTCCACGATTCCGACTACTTCGCCCAGCATATGCACAACTGCGATCTGGTGAACCTTGAGGATATGCTGCAGAACGGTACCGTTATCTCCGGCACCTATATCGAAAAGCCGCACAGCTTCTCCACCGCCTGCAACATTGCCACCCAGATCATTGCACAGGTGGCCTCCAACCAGTACGGCGGCCAGAGCATCAGCCTGACCCATCTGGCACCCTTTGTGGACGTCTCCCGCAAGAAGATCGCCGCTGAGGTGGAGCTGGAGATGGAAGGTCTGGACGTCTCTGCCGAGCGCAAGAAGGAGATCGTGGAGCGCCGTCTGCGCAACGAGATCAACCGCGGCGTGCAGACCATCCAGTATCAGGTGGTCACCCTGATGACCACCAACGGTCAGGCGCCCTTCATTACCGTGTTCATGTATCTGGGCGAGGCCCGCAACCCGCAGGAAAAGGCCGACCTTGCCATCATTATTGAAGAGACCATCCGGCAGCGCTATCAGGGCGTGAAGAACGAGGCAGGCGTGTGGATCACCCCCGCCTTCCCTAAGCTGATCTATGTGCTGGAAGAGGACAACATCCGCCCCGGTGCCCCCTACTACTACCTGACCGAGCTGGCTGCCAAGTGCACTGCCAAGCGCATGGTGCCGGACTATATCTCGGAAAAGAAGATGCTGGAACTCAAGGTGGACAAGAACGGCGAGGGTCACTGCTACACCTGCATGGGCTGCCGCAGCTTCCTGACCCCCTATGTGGACCCCGAGACCGGCAAGCCCAAGTACTATGGCCGCTTCAATCAGGGCGTGGTCACCATCAATCTGGTGGACGTTGCCCTGAGCTCCGGCGGCAATTTTGAAAAGTTCTGGAAGATCTTTGACGAGCGTTTGGCGCTGTGCCACCGCGCTTTGCAGGCACGTCATCAGCGGTTGCTGGGCACCCCCAGCGATGCCGCTCCCATCCTGTGGCAGTACGGTGCGCTGGCACGCCTGAAGAAGGGTGAAAAGATCGACAAGCTGCTGTTCGGCGGCTACTCCACCATCAGTCTGGGCTATGCCGGCCTGTACGAGTGCGTGAAGTATATGACCGGGAAGAGCCACACCGACGCCGGTGCCAAGCCCTTTGCCCTGAGCGTGATGCAGCACATGAACGACAAGTGCAACGAGTGGAAGAAGGCCGAGAACATGGACTACTCCCTCTACGGCACCCCGCTGGAATCCACCACCTACAAGTTTGCCAAGTGCCTGCAAAAGCGCTTTGGCATCGTGGAGGGCATCACGGACAAGAACTATATCACCAACAGCTACCACGTCCATGTCTCTGAGCCCATCGACGCCTTTACCAAGCTGAAGTTTGAGGCCGACTTCCAGCGCCTGTCCCCGGGCGGTGCCATCAGCTATGTGGAAGTGCCCAATATGCAGGACAATCTGGAAGCCGTCATGAGCGTGCTGCAGTTCATCTACGACAACATCATGTATGCCGAGTTGAACACCAAGTCCGACTACTGTCAGGTGTGCGGCTATGATGGCGAGATCAAGATCGTAGAGGACGACGGCAAGCTGGTGTGGGAGTGCCCCAAGTGCGGCAACCGCGACCAGAACAAGCTAAATGTTGCCCGCCGTACCTGCGGTTATATCGGCACCCAGTTCTGGAATCAGGGCCGCACGCAGGAGATCAAGGACCGCGTGCTGCATCTGTAATTTTTGCATAAAGGAAAGCGTCCTCGCCCTCTCCGTCACCTGCGGTGCCACCTCTCCCAAAGGGAGAGGCCTTGGCAAATCGGCAAAGTTTGCCGTACTGCCAAAGGCTCCCACTTTGGGGGAGCTGGCAAAACCGCAAGGTTTTGACTGAGAGGGCGAGCCAGCTTGAAATGAAGCTATGAACTACGCAAACATCAAGTATTACGATATCGCCAACGGCCCCGGGGTGCGCACCAGCGTTTTTGTGTCCGGCTGCCGCCACCACTGCCCGGGCTGCTTCAACGCCGTAGCATGGGACTTTGCCTACGGTCAGCCCTTTGATAAGACCGTGCGCAACGAGGTATTTGCCTCCTGCCAGCCGGACTATATCGCCGGGCTCTCCCTGCTGGGCGGCGAACCCTTTGAGCCGGAGAACCAGCGGGAGCTGCTGCCCTTTGTGCGCAACTTCAAGGCGCTGTACCCTGCCAAAACGGTGTGGTGCTATTCCGGCTACACTTGGGAACAGCTTACCGGCAAAGAGCCCAGTCCCGCGCGGTGCGAGGTGACCGACGAGCTGCTGGCACTGCTGGATGTGCTGGTGGACGGCAGATTCGTGCAGGCCGAACACGACATCTCCCTGCGCTTCCGCGGCAGCCGCAACCAGCGCCTGCTGGACGTACCCAAGTCCCTTGCCGCCGGGCAGCCCGTGTGGTGGGAGGACGAAAAGGTGTTCGCCACCCATACCATGGAACGGTAAACCGTATTGAATCCCTCCCGTGAACATCAAAAGAAGCCGCTGCACGGTCTGTGCAGCGGCTTCTTTCTTTTTTCACTCCCGGCTGCCCACGGCGTCCTCGATGACGCGCAGAAAGGCGTTGCCGTAGCGGGCGGCTTTCTTTTCGCCCACGCCGCTGATGTTCAGCAGCTCGTCGATGCTCATGGGCTTTTTCTCTGCCATCTCCCGCAGGGTGGCATCGTTGAACACCATAAAGGCGGGCAGATTCTGCTTGCCCGCAAGGCGCTTGCGCACAGCGTACAGAGCGTTGAGCAGCTTTTCGTCCGCTTCGCTCAGGCTGCCGGCTGCGGCGGGCTTTGCGCGGCGGGGCTTTTCCAGCCGGTCGGCGCTCTGGGCGGCACGGCGGCGGGCGTACTCCACCTGCAGCTGTGCTTCCTGCTCGGCGGCAAGGCAGCAGGAGCAGTTGCCGCACTTTTGGGGCGCTGCTTCCCCGAAGTATTGCAGCAGAAAGCCGCGCAGGCAGTGCTGGGTGGTGGAGTAGAAGGTCATGTACTTGAGCCGCTCCTCTGCCTTGCGGGCGGCTTCGGCCTTTACATCGGCGGGCAGACCGTTGTCGGCTTCCCGCTCCTTGTCGATAAAAAAGCGGATGGTGCGCACATCCGTGCCGGAATACAGCAGGGTACACCGGGCGGGCTGACCATCGCGCCCGGCGCGTCCGGCCTCCTGATAATAGCTTTCCAAGTCCTTGGGCATATTATAATGGATGACGAACCGCACGTTGGGCTTGTCGATGCCCATGCCGAAAGCGTTGGTGGCTACCATCACCTGCACCCGGTCGTAGAGGAAGTCGTCCTGATTCTGCCGCCGGGTGTCCGCATCCAGCTTGGCGTGGTAAGCCGCCGCCCGGATGCTGCGGCTCTGCAGCAGCTGCACCGTCTCGTCCACCTGCCGGGTGGTGCTGCAATACACGATGCCCGCATGATTGCCCTCCTTGAGCACCAGCTCCAGCAGCTCCTTGGGCTTCTGGCTGGGCAGCGCCCGCCGGGTCTCAAAGTACAGATTTGGGCGGTCGAAGCTGGTGGTCACCTCGTAGGGCGCCTGCAGCGCCAGATGGGTGCGGATATCCTCCCGCACATGGGCGGTGGCGGTAGCCGTGAACGCGCCCATGACCGGTCGGCTGGGCAGGCTGTCCACAAACGCCTTGATGCGCAGATAGCTGGGGCGGAAGTCCTGTCCCCACTGGCTGATGCAGTGCGCCTCGTCCACCGTGACCATGCTGATCTGCCGCTCCTGCGCGAACCGCTGGAAGCCCGGCATCTCCAGCCGCTCCGGTGCCACATAGATGATCTTATACCAGCCCTCCCGGGCGCGGTGCAGCATCAGCGCCTTCTGGTTGTCGGTCAGGCTGTTGTTCAGAAAAGCCGCCGCCACGCCCGCCTGCACCAGCGCTCCCACCTGATCCTTCATCAGGCTGACCAGCGGGGACACCACGATGGTAATGCCCGGCAACAGCAGCGCTGGCACCTGATAGCAGATGGATTTACCCGCGCCGGTGGGCATGACCGCCAGCACATCCTGTCCGGCCAGCAGGCGGCTGACGATCTCCTCCTGCCCGGGGCGGAAGCTGTCGTAGCCGAAAACTTTTTTCAGAATGCTGTGCGGGTTTTCCATGGTCTCCTCCGTTATATAAGTAGGTGCGCTGACGCGCCGATCGCTCAAAACCTTATCAGTATACCACAAAACCGATACTTTTGGCAGAAAAAAGCGTCACTTTGCGCAAAAATGTGCGATATCCACTCTTTCTGCCCGGGAAGGATAGCTTTTCAGGCGCGAAAATGCTATAATGAGAACACATATCTCCATGCCACCCCCGCAGACTGCCCGGCATGGATCATGCAATGTAAAAAGGAGCATTTATAATATGCAGCAGAAACTTATCACCTTTGCCGTGCCCTGCTACAACTCGGCAGCCTATATGCGTCACTGCATCGAAACACTGCTGAGCGCAGGCGAGCAGGCCGAGATCATTCTGGTGGACGATGGTTCCGTCAAGGATGACACCCCCGCCATCTGCGACGAGTACGCCGCAAAGTACCCCACCATCGTCAAGGCCATCCATCAGGAGAACGGCGGCCACGGCGAGGGCGTCAATCAGGGCATCCGCAACGCCACCGGCCTGTACTACAAGGTAGTGGACAGCGACGACTGGCTGGACACCGACGCCCTGAAAAAGGTGCTGGAGCGCCTGACTACGCTGGTAGCCCGCGGCACCGCGCCGGATCTGATGATCTGCAACTATGTGTACGAGCACGTGGAGGACGGCACCAGCCACACCGTGCGCTACACCAACGTGTTCCCGCAGAACCGCCTGTTCGACTGGGTGCACGTCCGGCACTTCCGCCCGGATCAGAACCTGCTGATGCACTCGGTCATGTACCGCACCGAGGTGCTGCGCCAGTGCGGCATGGTGCTGCCCAAGCACACCTTCTATGTGGACAACATCTTTGTGTACCAGCCCCTGCCCTACGTCAAGAGTATGTACTATATGGATCTGGATCTGTACCGCTACTTCATCGGCCGCGCAGACCAGAGCGTGAACGAAAGCGTGATGATCGGCCGTGTGGACCAGCAGCTGCGGGTCACCAGGCACATGATCGACTGTCAGGATCTGGACGCACTCAAAGGTCAGAAGCGTCTGCGCGCCTACATGGTGCACTACCTCTCTGTGATGATGGCGGTCAGCGACATCTTCCTGCTGCTGGACGGCAGCGCCGAAGCACACGCCAAAAAGGCAGAGCTGTGGCAGTACCTCAAGGATCACGTCACCCCCGGCGTCTACCGCGCCGTACGCGTGAACCTTGGCGGCCTGACCGACCTGCGCTTCCCCGGCGGCGACAAGGTGGTCATTTCCACCTACCGCCAGCTGCGCAAGATCTTCAAGTTCAACTAAGGGCTTTTGCAAAACAGCACCAACAAAAAAAGAGATAGGTTTCTCCGAAAGGGGTTGCCTATCTCTTTTTACTTTGATCTTATGTTTTCAGCCTTCTGCCCGATCGGTACGGTAAAGGCGGGCCATTTTCCTTATCAGGCACCCACGATCAGGCGCACGGCACCGTAGATGCCGGCATCGTTGCCAAGGCTGGCGGCCTTGATGGGGGTCTCCTTGCAGGACTGGAAGGCGTACTCCTTGTAGTGGCGCACCAGCGGGTTGAACAGAATCTCCCCGGCGCGGGCCACGCCGCCGCCGATCATGAACATTTCGGGGTCGGTGGTGGCGGCAATGTTTGCCAGTGCCATGCCCAGCGTGGAGGCCATCTCGTCCACCTCACGGGCAGCCAGTGCGTCCCCGGCACGGGCAGCGTCGAACACATCCTTGGCTTCAAAGTCCTTGCCGCGCAGGGTGCAGGCGGTGTCCGGGTTCTCGTCCAGCAGCTTCTTCATGCAGCGCACAACGCCGGTGGCGCTGGAATACTGCTCCAGACAGCCGCGCTTGCCGCAGCCGCAGACGGCGGTCTCGTGGGGGTTGACGGTGATGTGGCCGATCTCGCCGCCGGCACCGTGAGCGCCGTCGATGACCTTGCCGTTCACGATGACGCCGCCGCCCACGCCGGTGCCCAGCGTGACCATGACGGCGCTGCGGCAGCCCTGTGCCGCGCCCATCCAGATCTCGCCCAGCGCAGCCACGTTGGCGTCGTTGCCCACCAGCACCCGGATGCCGCCCAGCAGCTCGCTGAGCTCAATGGACACGTTGCGGTTGCCCCAGCCGCCAAGGTTTGCACACACGATGGGCACGATGCTGGAATCCAGCACCGGGCCGGGCACGCCCAGACCGACACCCTCAACTTCGTCTGCGGACAGACCCTTTTCCTGCATCTTCTGCTGCACGGCAGCAGCCAGATTTTCCAGAATGTGAGCACCGTTATTGGAAGTATCGGTGCTTACCTCCCACTTTTCCAGCAGCTTGCCGCTGGTGGTGAACAGGCCGACCTTGGCAGTAGTGCCGCCCAGATCGATGCCAAATGCGTATTCCTTCATGTCATTTACCCCTTTGATGCGGATGCGCCGCATTTTTTATCAGTATTTTATAGTATACCATATTTTTCCGCAAAAGAGCAGTGCTGCGGCGGCATTTCGTGCAATCGGACTGAAATCCATGTAAAATTTTGGGCAGTTCCACAAGGAGATTCAGCGCACGGTGTTGGTCAGCGTGCCGATCCCTTCGATCTCGCACTGCACGGTGTCGCCCGGGTGCAAAAACTGCGGCGGGTCCATGCCCATGCCCACCCCGGCAGGGGTGCCGGTGGCAATGATGGTGCCGGCTTTCAGGGTCATCCCCTGCGAAAGCTCGTGGATGACGTGGTCGATATCAAAAATTTGCAGCTTGGTGTTGGAATCCTGCCGCAGCTCGCCGTTCACCCGGCTGCGGATAGGCAGCGCGGGCGGGTAGGCGTCAAATTCATCCGCAGTGACGATGCAGGGCCCCATGGGGGTAAAGCCGTCCAGACTTTTGCCGAAATACCACTGCTTGTGGGCGGTCTGCACGTCCCGGGCGGAGACGTCGTTCAGGATGGTGTAGCCGAACACATAGTCTTTGGTCTGCCCGGCGGGCACATCCTTGGCATCCTTGCCCAGCACCACCGCCAGCTCACACTCGTAGTCCAGTTTCTGCACAAGGTCGGTGTGCGTCTCGATGAAGCCGCCGTCCGGCACTGCCCGGGTGACCCGCTTGGAGAAGTAGATGGCGTCCTGATGCTGGGTGGCAAAGGCGTCCGCAGAATACTTTTCGGCCTCATCCGAGTGTGCCATGTAGTTGATGCCCAGACAGACTACGTCCTGTGCAGGGCTGGGGATGGGGCTTTGCAGGGTGACGGCTTCCACCGGCAGCGCGGGGATGCCGCTGATGGCCAGCTGCAAACCGAACCGCACCTGCGGGGTAAGGAAGGGGATGGCGTCAGACAGGGTCTCGTAGGAGAGCCCAAGCCAGCTCAGCGGCCAGACCTGTGTGCCGTCCTGCGAGAGGATGGCGGGGTCCTCCACGCCGTCCGGCAGGCGGCAGGTGACAAAACGCATACAGTCCACCTCCCCTCAGTGCCGGTAGGCGATGGCGCTGCGGATGCGGTCGGCTTCCGCTTCTCCGGCCAGCTGGCGCACCAGCTCCAGCGCAAAGGGGATGGCGCCGCCCAGACCGTAGCTGGTGGTGATGTTGCCATCCACGACCACCTCTGTGTCCAGCACATGGGCACCCGCCAGCTTGTCCTGAAATGCAGCGTGAGCGGTGGCGTTTTTGCCCTCCAGCAGACCCAGTGCCGCCAGCACGCTGGGTGCGGCGCAGATGGCGGCTACCTTTTTGCCTGCCTTTGCAAAGGCAACGCAGGTGTCGGTCACCGTCTTGTTGGCGGCAAGGTTCGGCGTACCGGGAATGCCGCCGGGCAGCACCACCAGATCTACATCGGAATAATCGACCTCCTCTGCCAGCGCATCGGCAGTGATGTGTACCTTATGACTGCTCAGAATCTCCCGGCTGCCGGAAGCGCTTGCCACCAGCACCTCCACCTTGGCGCGGCGGAGCAGGTCCACCACCAGCAGTGCCTCGCACTCTTCGGTGCCCTCCGCAAAAAATACAACAGCTTTTGCCATAAGAATAACCTCCCATATCAAATATCAAAAAGAAAAGCCGCGTGCCGCAGCTTTGGGCAACAGCCCTTTTGGCGGTACGCGGCCTTTGGATCAGTCAGCGGACTTTTTTTCAGCTTCCAGCAGCGCACGCAGCACACTGTCGTCCGCGCTCAGCACCCGGCTGACCCGGCTGATGATAGCGCTGGACGCACCGGTCTTGTCCATGATCTCGGTGTAGATGCATTTGTCGGCCAGCAGTTCGGCAATGTTGTAGCGCTGCTCCATTGCGCTGAGCTCCGAATAGCTGCACACGTCCTGTAGAAAACGATAGCATTCCTCCGGGGTCTTGAGCTGCAGAAAAGCCCGGTACAGTCCGGAGTTGCCGGTGGGATGATCTTTCGCCATGATAGTCTCCTTTTTTGCACAGAATGCCCGCAGACAGCGGCTTTATTACACTACATCAGTGTAGTACAAACGCGGAAAAATTTCAATGGCTATTTTGTGATTTTTCGGAAATCAGCTCAGGGTGTGCTCATACACCAGCTCACTGCGGGGCACGGAGCCGTTTTCCTGCTCGGCGGGGCGCAGCTCGCGGTAGCGCAGCGCCTTGAAGAACTGCTGCACCGGCAGCGCCTTGGCGTGGATGGTGCACCACACCCGACCCTTGCCCTCGCCCTTGGCCAGCCGCTCGCAGGTCTGCACGATATCCCTGCCGATGGCCTTGCCGCGGTACTCCGGCTTGAGGTATAGGTGCATCAGGTGCAGGGCGGTGTTCTCCATCTTCCACGCAAAGTAGCCGATGAGCTTGCCCCCCAGAAACACCAGAAAATAGTTCACGTCGTTGTCGATGTCCGCTTCAATGGCGTCGGCGCTTTGCAGCTCCTCCACAAGGGTGTCCAGCTGCTTTGCGGGGTAGTAGCGCTTGTAGACCTCGTGCCACAGCTCGCTGGCAAGGTCGGCGGTGTTGTGGATGTATTTGGCCTTTGCGACCAGCTTGTAATCAGGCTTCATAAAACTCCTTATACTCTTACGATGTAATCCGGTTTGCGGGGCGCGGCGGGCTTGGGCTCAGCAGCGGGATAGCCCAGAATGCAGTGGCCTACACCGATCCAGTCGCCCTCGATGCCCCACTTTTTCAGCAGTGCTTTGCCCTCGGCGGAATCGAACTCCTCCCGGGCGCGGTTGATCCAACAGCTGCCCAGCCCCAGCGATGCGGCGGCCAGCATCAGGTTGCCCATGACAAGGCTGCCGTCCTGCACGGCGCAGTTTGCGTGGGCATCGGCCAGCACCACCAGAATGGTGGGTGCGCCGTACATGGGGTCGCTGTCGGCACCCATGACGGCGGCGTTCATCCGGGTCAGCTGGGCGCGGGTAGCGGCATCCTGCACGACCACGATCTTAGCGCTCTGGCGTCCCATAGCGCTGGCGGCGTAGGTGCCGGCCTCCAGCACGGCGTCCAGCTCTGCATCCGTGATCTGCCGGGGCTCGTAGGCGCGGCAGCTGCGGCGGCTGCGAATGGTTTGTAAAGTCTCGTTGGTCATGAAAGATCCCCTCCTTAATAGTGGATGGCTTTATTGTACCACAACCTGCGCCGGAGTGCAAAGTGCCCGCCGGTAAAAAACATTGCTGGCTTCCGAAAACGTTTGCGCTGCAAAACACGACAGAATGCACAAAAAACAAAAGAAAGATTATGGAAAAGCATTCTTGTTGCCAGCGGGCAAATCGGGTATAATAGGGCTACCATAGCGGAAAGGAGTTGTGCTCTATGGCAAAGGCATCGCAGGTCGTCATTATGGAGGGGGAATACTATATTATCAAGTCCCCCAACGGGAAGGTACTGGAAGTAAAGGATTTCAACACGGAGAACGGCGCCGGCATCCAGCTGTGGAGCTATGCGGGCCATCCGTGGCAGCAATGGCAGTTTGTGGACGCGGGCGAGGGACGCTGGCGCATCCAGAACCGCTTTACCGGCAAGATGATCGATCTGGCACTTGGCGGCGTGGTGGAGGGCACATGGCTGCACCAGTGGAGCCGCACCAGCGGGCTGAGCCAGTGCTGGGCGCTGGAACCTACCCGCAGCGGACGCACCCGCATCCGCAATGTGCTGTCGGATAAGTACATCGACCTTGTGGGCATGAACACTGCCAACGGCGCGCAGGCGCAGATCTGGAACTATGTGGCGGGCGGCAATCAGGAGTGGACGCTGGAGCGCATCGACCCCGACGCTGCCCAGGCCGGCAAGCGTGCCGGGGAAGCCAAAGACCCCCAGCCCACCCCCAGCCAGCGCAAGCACCAGAACGATTTGGTGCGCAAGCTGAACAGCGCAGGCAAGGGACGCACCGGACGCAAGGCATAACGAACAAAAGCGCATCCGCTGCTTTGTGGGCATCCGCAGCGGAGACACTTCCCAAAGGGCTGCTGCACAGCGTTTCATGCAGCAGCCCTTTTTATGAAAAGAGATACGGTCAGCGGTCTCGCCCTCTCAGTCATCGCTACGCGATGCCAGCTCCCCCAAAGTGGGAGCCCTTGGCAGTCCACACAAACTTCACCTCTTTGCCAAGGTCTCTCCCTTTGAGGAAAGACTTCCCCCGCTCCGGGGGAAGATGTCGCGCAGCGACAAAAGGGGGAGTGTGGATGCGAACGCAGTGAGCAGACGGAGAGGGCGAGCATACTGACAAAAAACATCGGACAAAAAAGGAGAACTCCCCATGAACTTAGGCGCATTTATGGACCCGGAATTTCCCATCTTCAGCACCACCCTTTGCTATCTGGAGCGGGAGGACGCTTACCTGATGCTGCACCGCATCAAAAAGCAGGACGACTACAACCACGACAAATGGGTGGGTGTGGGCGGCAAATTTGAGCGGTTTGAAAGCCCGGAAGACTGCCTTGTGCGGGAGGTGCGGGAGGAGACCGGCCTTACCCTGACGCGCTACCGCGCCCGGGGACTGCTGACCTTTGTGTTGGGCAATATGACCGAGTTCATCCATCTGTACACCGCCGACCGGTGGGAGGGCGAGATGATCCGGGGTGATGCCTGCGCCGAGGGCGAACTGCAGTGGGTGCAGAAGTCTGAGGTGCAAACGCTGCCCATCTGGGAGGGAGACAAGCTCTTTTTCCGTCTGCTGGAGGAAGAGCATCCCTACTTTTCCCTCAAGCTGGTGTATGACGGCGATACCCTGAAGCAGGCCGTACTGGACGGCAAACGCATCGTCTGAGCAAGCTGCAAAAAAGAACAAAAAGCATCAGCAGACTCCGCTGGTTTTCTGAGGTTCAGAAGCGGAATCTGCCGATGCTTTTATTTATGTTCTTTGTTTGTGCGCGGTCATCCGCGCACGGCGTCCTTCATGCGTTTGACGTAGGCACCGATCTGCTCCGGTGCGGCAGTGCCGTACTGCTCCAGCAGCTTGATGATGGCCGAGCCGACGATCGCGCCATCGGCGATGCCTGCCATCTTTGCGGCCTGCTCCGGGGTGGAGATGCCAAAGCCGATGGCGCAGGGCGTCTTGGTGTTCTCCCGCACCACCTTTACAATGGCGGCAAGGTCGGTCTTGATCTCACTGCGGGTGCCGGTGACGCCAAGGCTGGACACGATAAGATCTCGCCGCTGACCGGCAGCACCTTGTAACCGCCCGCCGCCGCAATGGTTTTTACTTCGTCCAGTGCAGGCCTTATCTTCATAGCCGCTACCCCTTTCTGCGTCAAACAAAAAACTCCCCCGGCGCTTCTGCCGGAGGAGTGTAAAAGAAAAACGCCCCGGACAGAAGAAACCTTCTTCTGTCAAGGACGAATAAAGCTTGGCCTTTGATCCGCGGTGCCACCCTGACTTCATGGGAACGACCCCATGCACTTGGCGGGATGCCAACACATCCCCGGCAACTGACGTATGCCCTACGTTGCAGAATACTGTGCGGCAAAAGCACCGCAGTTCCCTGCACCCTCAGCGGTCCATTTCAGGGAAAAGCGACGCAAGGCCGCCTTTTCCTTGACGAACTGTTTCCGGTCTGCTTCTCAGCTGCGCAGGCTCTCTGTATAGGCATGGTTCGCCGTTATCTCCGCTTCAACGGTTTAGTGTATTGAATTTTCCTATATTATCGCAATTTTCAAAAATAGTGCCTGTCAAAACGGCATATTTGCGATATGCAGTTTGCGGATGTTGCTTGGGCATTAAAAACGCAAACTGCTATAAAGCACGGATTTGGGATTTGTCAATACCAAATTTTGCTTTGAGGAAAATTTTACCTATGGCTGAGCCAGTACCAGCCCGGATGCTCCTCGCTGCTTGTGATCTGATCCGGGTGCTCAAACAATATTGCATACTGCGCAATTTTTTCATCCGGGATGTCAGGGGCTTCCGCAAAGAACTTTCCGTTTTCAGCGGCGGGATTCTTTGCGCGGGCGGTATTATACAAGATGATATGGTTCGTATCAGATTCGCCCAGATCTCCGATCTCATGGGTCACGATGCCGTCAATGACGCTCAGCTTGCCATCAAGAAAGCTGTTCTTCTCAGCCATCCGGGACACAAAGCTATTGTTGATCCGAGATAGTCCTTCTTTTTCCACATAGTTTTCCATCTGAACGTGTGCTGCACCGAACGAACCAAAATACTTTGCGGTCGGGTTTGCCTGATAGACCTGCCGAAGGTTCGCATACAGGGCATCCTCCCGATACGCCACCGCCGGGCCATCTAGCTGGAGATCCGGCTGATGATCGTTCAGTTCATAGCACTCCTGTCCTTGCTGCCAGCCCTGAAGCACACGTTCCAGATGGATTGTCTTATCTCCCAGCGCCAGTTCAAGCTTTTCCGGGTTTGTCTGGTACAGTTCGATCAGCTGCGGCAACAGACTGTTCTCAAAACGCTGCTGAAACTGGCATTTCTGGGTACTAATCAAAAGCATCTGCGTTTTTATATCTGCCGCCGAAAAATCGCAATCTTTCAGCAGATACCTGCAGAAGGCATAGACCGTCCCGATCGAATCGGTGATATCGATACCAACAATGGATATCTTATCCCTATCCGGTCTATTCTGATTGAATTCTGACATCCACTGGAACAGCTCATAGTCCTCTTTGGATACGATAAACTGATTGTATCCGTATTCGTCGGAAAAGGACAACCGGTTCTGTACCGTTTCGTTTTCGAGAAAGCCGCTTGCATAGCCGTGCTCCATCAAAAGGACACGCACACCTTTTTTCTCTACAAGGTACTTGAACAGTGCATTGCGAAACTGCTGATATTCCACCTTTCGATGGACCTCGCCAAGCATATAGACCTGAGCGTTCTCATAGCGGAGCATTTTAGAAATGCCCGCACCGGTGGAGAGGTCGATCTCTTGGAATTTTCTTGGACAAAGTTCAAATACGAGTGCAAAAAGGACAACGATGGACAATACAAAAGCGAGAAATTTCTTGCACAAAATAAATCCTCCCGTAAAATTCGAGCAGATAATTTCCAATTGATAAAAGCAGGATTGTACGAAACAAACCGTATAAAATACAATTGTTGTATTTATGTCTTGGTTGATAGGTTGATTTACCTCAGAAACTTTTTACTTTGGGGTATAAGCGCATGAAATAGGCTTTATATGGATATGAAATATGGCATCGCAATTGAGGTTTTCTTTCATAAAGAGTTTCATCTGTAACTTCAAAGCGCTAATAAAAAAACTGCCATATTAAAAAATCACATGGTAATTCTACGTGCTACGCCTCTACCACAAACAAGATCCCAACAGTCTTTAGAACAGTTAGCAATGCATTTTGTACAAATCGAAGGGCCTGTTTTGTTGTAACAAGATCCAGCATTACATATACACTGTCCGCAGTAGTTGCAACCTTCATCGATCCCGCCATCGTCGCTAAATGGCATAATTAAAAATTCCATATTTTTCTCCTTTTAAAACATGATAAATCAAACGCTTAGTGCCACTTCCAGTATGATCCAGAATACTCTTTTGCAGCAGTCAAACTATTTGGATGCTCAAACAGCAACACATACTGCGCATAGCTTACATCCGGCGCAGAACTATTCATATAAAATTTGTTCATCTTATGAATCGGAGATCCGGCACGGGCAGTATTGTAAAGCGTTGTTTTGTTCATATCCGATTTTCCCAAATCACCGATTTCAAACGTCAGGCAGCCATCTATGACGGTCAGTTTTCCATTCAACGGCGTGTCAGTCTCCGCAAGGCGGGTCACAAAAGAGTTTTGTACACGATAGACCTTTCCGGAATAGTTGGATAGCAAAACGTGTGCCCCACCAAACTGTCCATAATATTTTGCATTCGGGTTTTGCTCATATTCCCACATGAAGTGTTCATACAGGCAATTCTCCCGATATAAATCATCGGGACCACCTAGTTGTTCCACTTCCTCTTTGAGCCTCAGTTTTTCTTGAGCTTCCGTCCAGCCTAAAATGGCACGGTCCAGAGGGATTATTTGATCGCCCAGTACGGCTTTGAGCTGTGCAGGATTTGTCTGATACAACTCGATCAACTGTGGAAAAAGTTCATCTTGAAAAGTTTGAAGCGCCAAGGAACTGAAAGAATTCAGCTCTTGGATCGCAGTCAAAAGAAATCGCATTTGCGCATCGGTGTTGGAAAGATCACGATTCTTTAATAGATACTGACAAAGAGTTTGAATATTACCAATATCATCGGTGATGTCGATTCCGATGATTGAAATTTTATCAGTGTTTTCTTTGTTGTGATTCCAATCCGCTATCCATTGGAATAGCTCATAGTCTGCTTGGGATACCATACACCGATCAAGCCAGTCGGAAAAGAGGAGCCTTCCCTGCACGGTTTCATTACAAAGAAAAGCGGTAGCGTATCCGGATTCCTCCACGAAAACACGTACACCTTTTTCTTTCACAAGGTACTCGAACAGAACGTTGCGGAACTTTTGATATTCTACTTTTCGATGAATCTCGCCAAAGATATAGACCTGCGCGTCATCGTATCGGAGCATTCTGGAAAGCCCGGAACCGGTGGAGAGATCGATGATCTGAGAGCTTCTTGGATAAAGTTCAAACACAAGAGCGAAAAGAAGGACAAGAGCAGCTGCGAAAGCGAGGAACCTCTTGCGCAAACTGCTGTTATATTGCGGTGCTTTCATGACGACACTCCTTGGTATTTTATAATGCGGGAAGGTGGTTTTGTTTTACGCTCATACCACGAAAAAATCCACATTATGGTAACGAAAAACGGTTTTTCTGTCATGAAAAGGCACGGCTCTGTCCTATAGAGTGCACTATTTGCGATTTCAGCCTAATCGTATTATAATCGCTGTGAGAACGGATGAGATATTTTGAATAACCAAAAGCCGGTTCGTTTATCTTGGGGGGAATTTCAGATGAATGTATTGATCTGTGATGATGAGTGGCGTGTTACGGAGCAGGTTTCAGAGCTGCTCCAAAAGCATTGCGCAGAAAATGGAATGCAGGTGCGGTTTCACCTGTTTGATGATCCCTGTGCGATCAAAGACCTTGCGGGGTACGATATCGCGATTCTGGATGTCGATATGGGAGACTTCAGCGGCATCGATCTGGCGTGGAGACTTCGGAAAGAAAAACCGGGGATCGTGATCATTTTTCTGACCAACTTCATCCAGTATGCGCCGGAAGGGTTTGAAGTACAGGCGTTTCGGTATCTTTTGAAAACCAATATGCAGGAAAGACTGGTATCCTATTTTGAGGATGCAGTCAAAGAAGTGGTCCGAAAAAAACAAATCATTACGATCTCCGTCAATTCGGAATTGATCGATATTCCGGTAAATCATATTCTCTATCTGGAGTCAAATCTGAGGATCGTTATCATGCACCTGATCCACGACGAACGGACCGAATATCGGTTTTATGGAAATATGACAGATTTATCGGAAAAGTTGGAAGACCTTGGGTTTCTGCGTATCCAAAAGTCCTTTCTGGTAAATATGGCGTACATCGAACAGATGCAGTATGAAAAGGTGCACTTACGCGGAGGGATCGTTTTGCCCTCAAGCGCTAAAAGCCACAAGGAATTAAAACAGCATTACTTGAAGTGGAGAGGGAAAAATCGATGGGCGATCTCTTGAGCTTTCTTTATACGGTGGTCGATACACTGTCTTTGATCTTCTTTTTGGATGCATTTGCCCAAAGACGATGGGATAATTGGAAGTTTACGTTGGGCATCGGGTGCCTTGTTGCTCTGAATTTCTGGATCCCGCAAGTTCCGCTTGTTTTCTTTGGCCGAGATCCGGCTGTAAAGATCGGCATGATCCTTTTGTCGTACACATTGAGCGCAAGAGCATTGTATAGAGAGATCTCCAGCGGAATGCTGCTGCTCTTAGTCTGTATAGAATATCTCATGACCTATTGTTTGTCTTTTGGGCTTGGCATGGCAGGTGCTTTTATCTGCGGAATGGACGGAGCGTCCTTTCAAACAAGTTTTCCGCTTATGATAAGCTATGGAGTTATCAACTATTCGACAGAGCTTTTTCTGGCATACACATTTCGAAAGCTTATGCGGAGAAGAAGGAGCTTGAGAACTCCCAACAAGCTGACGGGCGTAAAATCAGGTCTTTATTTTTTGTTTCCGGGAACATCTTTTGTGATGCTGGTGCTTTTGCTGTACATGACGACTGGTAAAAGCGCAAGCGAAATGGTGATTGCTGCGGTATGCGGTTTGATTTTTGCCGCAAATGTGGCAGTGCTGTATCTTTTGGAACGAATGGAAAAGACCGTTGAAAATCAGGAAAGAGTTTTGGCGCTGGAACAGCAGCTCCAGTTTCAGGCTAAAAATATGGAAGCCGCAAGTCAGCTCTATACGGCTCAGCGCCATAAGGTACATGACTTTCAGGCACATCTCAATACACTTCAAGATCTTTTGCAAAATCAGGAATATGATGCGGCAGAGCAATATTTGAATTCTGTATCCAAGGAACAGACAGACCGATTGTTCCTCGTCAACTCTCACCATGCGATCTTGGATGCACTGTTCAACACGAAAGCAACGGAAGCGATCCAGAAGGGGATCGACATTGATTTCGAGCTGAACGATTTATCGGCTCTGCCTTTTGATGTATCGGATATGGTCGTCCTGTTTTCCAATCTGCTGGATAACGCCATTGAAGCCTGCGAAAAAATCGAGGACGATCGGGTGATTCGGGTTTCTGCAGTGTTAAAACAAAGCTTTTTGTTTTCTGTTCGGAATACGACCCTTCCGGTCGAAATAAAAAATGATACGATCCAGACGACAAAACCGAATGCAAGTCTTCATGGATTCGGGCTTTCCAATATAAAACTTATTCTGAACAAGTATCACGCAGACTTTGTTATGGACTATGAGGATGGATGGTTTCAGTTTACCGGAGAGATCGAAGCGCAGGTGAGGAAGTAGTGTATTTGATATGGGAAACGTTCTGATCAACTTGCACTGCTTGCCGCGAATGCGAACGCCTTTTGAATTGCAAAATGATTTTTCAGTTGCTATACTGGGCTTATCAAAGTTTTTTCGGGAGGACGCTGCAGTGACCGCACAGACAATGCAAATCGGGAGCAGACCTTGCCGCATTTGCGGCGAAGCCCATGCAGAATACCTACTGCTCCAAATGACAGGCGAACACGAGCAGCAAAGCATGGACAACGAAGTGGATGCTATCGCACAAAGCAGCCGAAAGTATCTGTTTGCCGCCGTTCCGGTCTCAAACTGGAACGATGCACTTTCTCCGTGGAAAGCCCCTGCCGTGTGGGGGAAGCAAGGCTTCGGTGGCAATGCTGCGGACATCCTGCGCTTTCTGACGGAACAGGTCATCCCCACACTGAATCAGCAGTATCCCCTCCCGGAGAACGTCAAAATCATTCTGGGCGGCTATTCGCTGGCGGGATTGTTTGCGCTGTGGGCATCCACCCAGACCGATTTGTTCTACGGTGTCGCCGCTGCATCCCCCTCGGTGTGGTTTCCGGGCTGGATGGAGTTTGAACAGCAGCACCCGATGCAAACACAGCACATTTATCTGAGCCTTGGCGACAAGGAGGAACGCACGAAAAACACCGTCATGGCTGCGGTGGGCGATAATATCCGCACCCTGCACAGCCAGCTTACAGCGCGTGGCACAGACTGCACCCTTGAATGGAACAGCGGCGGACATTTCAAAGACGCCGATTTGCGTACCGCAAAAGCATTTCGCTGGGTGATGGAGGAACACACATGACCATTCGCGTTTGCGAAGCAATGAACGCCCCAGTGGGGTGTTTAAGCGACAGAACGGTTTGCGAAGCAAATGGAGGGGTCTTGCCCCGACAAGTTCTGATCGATGCAGACGGCTGCCCGGTGGTGGATCTGACGTTGCAGATTGCAAAGCGGTTCAGCGTTCCGGTCATCATCCTGTGCGACACCTCCCACCAAATCGAGCGGGAAGGTGCTCAGACATTGGTGTTCGATAAAGGGGCTGACAGCGTAGACTTTGCGCTGGTGAACCGGGTAAAACCGGGGGATGTGGTCGTGACACAGGACTACGGGCTGGCGAGTATGTGTCTTGCCAAGTGCGCCCGGGTGCTGAACCAGAATGGTCTGGAGTACACCGCCGACAACATAGACGCTCTTATGCTGCGGCGGTATGAAAACAAAAAGCTCCTCCGTGCCGGAAAGCACCCAAAGGGGAGCCCAAAGCGGACGAAGGAGCAGGATGTCAGGTTTGCGGACACGCTTGAGAAGACTCTGAGCAAAAATTATTGATACATTCTTTTTAATGGCTGGAGAACATAAAAAGGCACCAGCCTGAGCTGATGCCTTTTGTTGGCGGAGATGGTGGATATTCTCCCGCGGGCTAAGCAACAGCCCGCAGGGCTGATTGCTTGCGGTCTGCGGACCGCCGCCCTGTTCTCATCCTCACCATCTTTGCCGCAAAAAAAGCACCAGCCTGAGCTGATGCTTTTTGTTGGCGGAGATGGTGGATATTCTCCCGCGGGCTAAGCAACAGCCCGCAGGGCTGATTGCTTGCGGTCTGCGGACCGCCGCCCTGTTCTCATCCTCACCATCTTAGCCGCAAAAAAGGCATCAGCCTGAGCTGATGCCTTTTGTTGGCGGAGATGGTGGGATTCGAACCCACGTGCCCGATTAAGGACAAAACGATTTCGAGTTTTTCCTGCTTCACGGTACTTGGTGGAAGATAGAGGTAATTAGCCCACTTTGCCAGAAGATACGAACCATCGAATTTACGCTCAAAATTTCATCAAAATCCAAAATCACTAGGCTCTGTGCGGATTTGAACCCACTTTCCAAAACGCAGAAAAATCTGCCTTTTGGAGAGAAGTGGGAGAGATTTTACGCCTGTTGGAGAGAACGGGCGAGAGAGATTCCGGGAGCCAAAATCCATCCACACAATATGTTGCTTCTGACGCTGACCAAATCAAAGCAGCAAAGGATGGATGAACATGAGAACGCTGTTAGAGTGCTATAAAATTCTCGAAGAATACCCCAACGGAATGACGAAAGACCAGTTCTACCGTGTTGCCCGCATCAACAAGCAACACGCAAAATACCTTCTGGATTCCGGTCTCGTTCCGTGTATCAATACAGGAAAGAAAACACGCAAATACCATATTGCGACCCACGATGTGATCACCTACTTGTGTGACCGTGAAGATCATCCCGAAAAGTATAAAGTGCCAACGGGCTTTTATATCGGAAAGAATGGCTGCTCCAAACGGCACCCGGACAAGCCTGCCGCAGAGATCATCCGCTTCAATTTTACAGAGCCGGAAAAAACAGGGCTGTATACCATGTGGGAAAAGCTCACCGCTGGATATGATGATCTGTTGACCACCCCGGTAGTTTCGGAACTGACGGGCTACTCTGCACAAAGCATACAGCGATGGTGCAATCAGAAGATCCTTGTTGGATTCAAAATTCGTGGCACATTAACGATTCCTCGGCTTGCGGTCGTTGAGTTTATGTCCGGCGACCGTGCAACGGGCATTGTCCGAAAATCCTCAAAGCACCTTGACCTGCTCCGCACCTATGCGCAGGAATGCCATGAAGGTGCAATGACCATTACATACTAAACAGACAGGACTGCTCCACAACGCAATGTATGTGAGGCAGTCCTGTTCGTTTAGAAAATGTATGATTTTACAGCAAGATTCCAATCTATCTCAACTATTATCCTCTGCTTTCAAGACGTTGAATATGTTTCTTTAGCCAAAATATTAAAATCCCGACGTATTCAACTTTTTGACCTCTGGGTGCTTCCAGCTCTCTTAACTTTCTTCTGCACTCTTCAATATCTTGATCTTTATGCTGCTTTTGCAATACCGACAGCATACCATCAAGAGCATTTTTTCTCTTGGTTTTCAAGTCCTTACCATCGTTCAGATTCAGAATATCATTTAGTTCACGATTGATTTCATCCCGGTCCTCTTTAGCAGGTATCGTTTCGGCAGCCAGTATCTTGCCGCTGTAAGAGTATTGAATCAAATGATTGCACTCAGGATTTAATGGTGTCAAAAAAAGTTTTTTGTTCCCTCTTGATTTATCGCAACATAAAGCTCCTCTGTTTTCATTTCCTGAGCATACTGCAAGAAAGTTACTGTACTCCAATTCTTTTTTCCAGTTTTCAGTGCCCCTCGTCAGGCTCTGAGGTTCAATATGCTCAATCGTACACTTCAATGTACTCCCTGTTTTTTTGTCGGTTTCGGGAATTCTGCACATACAGTATGCACACAGTCCTCCCTGTTCTTCCACCAACTTTGACAAAACATACTCATGCAGGTCGCTACTCATGGAATCGTAAGTCGGTCGTACACCAGTGCAGGATTCGCTTTCACGGTATTCCTTTAATTCCTTTGGCTCGTGTTTTTTCACAATGTGTATCATATGTTTCCTCACATACGGCTGAAATCCAACTGTGTGCGACACTTTACAATTTCAGGGTCATCACCCAGCTTAGAATTCATCTCGTCGAGAACGGTTTCAGCAACCGTATAATCATCTTGGTCGAGAGCATGATAAAACCTTTCAAACAATTCTTCAGCTTCGGATGTGCGAACAGTAACATTCATATCCGCACGGAGAATGCTGTCAGAATCCTTACCGTATAGATAACGATCGTGTAGCTCGCTTTCGCCATCAGCATTTTTCTCAAGCATAAACAAATTGTAGCTTCTATCCACTTCCCCAAGAATCTGCGGAGAGTGCGTTGTAATCAAAAACTGAATGTTTGGGAAAAGTTTCCGAAGCACTGATAGTATTTTCCTCTGCCACGCAGGGTGCATATGCAGATCAAGTTCATCAATCAGTACGATGCCCTCTCCCTCCATCGGGTTCTCACGGCAGGGGTTCGCCATTGCCACGCGGCGAGCAATGTCTCCCAGCAAGGCTAGCGTACACTTTTCACCATCTGACAGTTGGTCTACGCGATATTCTTTATCATTGCGTATGACAACCATTCGGAGAGGATTCCGACGCACTTTGATTTCTTCAGCATCGTCCAGCATTGAGAGGGCTGCTTTTCGCACACACTCCAACGCAGGATCGCGATAATCCCAATCGCGTTTTATACTTTTCTGCTCATTTTCAAAGTCTTCCTGATTGCGAAACCACTCGAAAAAAGTACGGAAATCAAGCCTGTTTTCCAATGCTCTTTCCAATGCTGTTCTTTTGGAGAAAGAATGCTTTTTGCGTATCCTTAATGGAACATCCAGAACAAGTCTATTTGTTCCGTAATTTAGAAACACAGGCATATTCTGCTTCGGGCAATCATCTCCGGCAACTGTATCATCGTCCGCCAGATAATGTTCATTAAAAAACTGTGCTAAATCAACCGCTTGCTTACTTTGCTGACTTGCATTGACCGCATTCACTCGACCAGATGCGGTTTTTTCCATTTCTTTTGTGATCTCGAATGTTTCTCCGTCAAGCTGTAACACAATACCGGTACCATATCGCGCACTACTTCCACTGCGCTGACCAATATGCAGTTGTTCCTTATCTAATGTTCGGTATCCCGTTCCTTGAGCATTGTTCAGCCTGTTGATAAAAGGCCATGCAGCATAGCAAACTGCACTGAGGAGAGTCGATTTACCTGAGCCATTGTTGCCATAAAAGACTGTGGATTTACCATTCAAAGCGATTTCAATAAAGCCACCATCTGCTGCTGAAGTGAAATTTTTGAAATTTTTCACTCGAATTGTTTGCAGTTTCACCGTTTGTCCTCCTATCCAACATAGTTTTGGGTTGACTCTTTTACTATCTCCCATTGTAAGCGTTCTCGCTGGCAAATGTCAACCTGTTTTTACATTCATTTCTGAAAGAAGGTGGTTTTCCACATGAATAAGCACTCACAGTTGAAAATCCGAGGTCACACCAAATGACGCTGGACTACTTCTATGGTCAGTCGGGCGAATTGTTCTCCTATTTCCGCATCCCCAAGGCACTGTTCCAAGACTGCCGTTTCCGGCAGCTCTCCACCGATGCCCGGACGCTGTACGGCATTCTGCTGGACCGCATGAGTCTGTCTGCAAAGAACGGCTGGCTGGACGAGCAAGGCCGGGTGTATATCATCTACACTGTCCGGGAAGTGCAGGAATCCCTCTGCTGCGGCGAGCACAAGGCGGTCAAGCTGTTCCGGGAACTGGAGGACATCGACCTCATTGAGCGCAAGCGCCGTGGTCTGGGCAGACCCAGCCTGATCTACGTTAAGGACTTTTCCTCCGGCTTGCCAAAAGCGCAAGTACAGAATTGCCCAAACAGCAATTCAGGTGCTGCCGAAAGCGCAATTCTGGAGCAGCCAAAACCGCAAGCAAATAAGACTGATAAGAATAAAACAGAGTGGAACGATCCTGACCCTATCTATCCCGGGGGCATCCGTGAACAGCTCGAAGAATATTTTTCTCAGTCTTTGGAGGTAGACCTTCTGCTCCGGCTCTGCCCGGACGATGAGGACACCATCTATCAGATCGTGGATTTGCTTGTGGACACCTGTTCCACCAAACGCAAGATGTTGCGGATTGCCGGAGATGATAAGCCTGCCGAGGTGGTACGCAGTCGGCTGAAAAAACTGAATGCCGACCACATCCGTTTCGTGCTGGATTCTCTGGCAGAAAACACCGCCCCAGTGCGGAACATGAAGCAGTATCTACTGGCAATGCTCTACAATGCGCCCACCACCATGAACCTCTACTATCAGAACAAGACGAACCACGACTTTGCGCGCGGTTCTCCGAAAGCGGGGTGATGTTATCGCAAAGAAAGCTACGATTATCGCAGTCACCAATCAAAAAGGCGGTGTGGGGAAAAGCACCACCTGTGAAAATCTGGGTATCGGGCTGGCAATGGAGGGCAAGAAAGTTCTGCTGGTGGACACCGACCCACAGGGGTCTTTGACCATCAGCATGGGCTGGCAGCAGCCGGACGAACTGCCCACCACCCTTTCCACCCTGATGGCAAAAGCCATGAATGACCAGCCCATTCTGCCCGGCGAGGGCATTTTGCACCATGCAGAGGGCGTTGACCTGATTCCTGCCAACATCGAACTGGCAGGGCTGGAAGTGGCTCTGGTGAACAGCATGAACCGGGAAAAGATGCTGAAGCAGGTTCTGGACAGTGCCAAACGGGAGTACGATTTTATTCTGCTGGACTGTATGCCCTCGCTGGGGATGCTCACCATCAACGCACTGGCAGCGGCAGATGCTGCCCTGATTCCCGTGCAGGCGCAGTATCTTTCCGCAAAAGGCTTGGAACAGCTTTTGCAGACCGTGCAGAAGGTCCGGCGGCAGATCAACCCCAAGCTGAAAATCGAGGGCATCTTGCTGACTATGACCGACAGCCGCACCAACTACGGAAAGCAGATCAGCAGCCTGATCCGGCAGGCATACGGAAAGCACCTGAAGGTGTTCGAGCAGACCATTCCTCGATCCGTTCGTGCGGCGGAAACCAGCGCGGCAGGCAAAAGCATCTTTGCCTATGACCCCAAAGGCAAGGTGTCAGAAGCCTACCAATCTCTTGCAAAGGAGGTGCTGGCGGATGCCGATCGACAGCGGAAACTTAGCTCTGAAAGGGCTAGATGACCTGTTTTCCACCGAGGAAAACCGACAGGAGGAACAGCGGGAGCAAGTACAGCAGATTCCCATTGATGCGTTGCACCCCTTCACCAACCACCCCTTCAAGGTGCTGGACGATGAAGCTATGACCCGGACGGTGGAGAGTATCGCACAGTACGGTGTGCTGGCTCCACTGATTGCCCGCCCTCGCCCGGACGGTGACGGCTATGAGATCATCTCCGGGCACCGCCGCCAGTATGCAGCTAAACTTGCCGGGCTGGATACCCTGCCGGTCATTGTGCGGCAGATGTCGGACGATGCTGCTGTGATATTGATGGTGGACAGCAACCTCCAACGTGAACACATCCTGCCCAGTGAGAGGGCTCTTGCCTACAAAATGAAGCTGGAAGCGATAAAAAATCAAGGTGCTAGGTCGGATTTAACTTCGTGCCAAGTTGGCACGAAGTTCCGGGCAGATGAATCGCTTGCAGAAGATTCCGGCGAAAGTGCCCGTAATGTCCAGCGCTTTATCCGTCTGACCAACCTTATCCCGGAGTTGCTGGACATGGTAGACGAAAAGAAGATTTCCTTTAATCCCGCTGTGGAGCTGTCCTATCTGGACGAAAGCCAACAGCGGGATTTTTTAGAAGCCATGCAGGACACCCAGAATGCGCCGTCCTTATCGCAGGCGCAGCAACTGAAAAAGATGGCTCAGCAGGGAGAGTTCAGCTACGAAAAAGCCTTTGATGTGATGGGACAGGAGAAAAGGAGCGAGAAAGACACCGTGACCATCAAAAACGAAACCCTGCGGAAGTATTTTCCCCGCAGCTATACGCCCAAACAGATGGAGGAGAAGATCATCCAGCTTTTGGATGCGTGGCAGAAAAAACAGCAGCGCCGCAACGAGCGCTGACCCGTAACGCAAGACCCGAGGGGGGTCTTTTTTGTTTGCAAAAAATTGGAGGTAACGCCTATGAACAACACGATTCCTTTTCACTCCGCTCCCCATGCACCGCAGATCACGGTGGATGTGAACATCCTGTCCATGCTGAAACAGGCGGCATCTTGCCTGACCGAAATGGCAAGCGAGAATGTCTACCTTGCCGCCATCGGCCCGGACATGGAACTGACCATTATCATGGAGGAGGATGCTCCTTCCATTCTGCCTTGTTTTGACGAGGACGATGCCCTGATTTCCGTGAAGGGTGCGCCGCTGTTTATCAGCTACAATCCGGCGCAGGTCCTCAAACTGGCAGGCAAGCGGTATCTGACCGGTCCGGTCATCTTCTACCGCACCGATGGGCACAGCACCATCGTATCCCTGACGGTGGAGGACATTTATCGCTTTCAGACCTATCTGGAAAGTCACAGCACCACCCTGATGGCAGATGGGCAGAAGCTGACCTGCATCTGCATCGACTGAGGTGTGCCATGCTGAACTTTTTTATCGGTTTCGCATTTTTTGAAGCGGGTGCCTTTTTCGGCTTCTTTGTGGCGGCTCTGCTGAACGCCGCCCATGCCGGGCAGGAGAGCACCATCTTTGAGGAGAATGATAATGGAACAGAATGAAAATACCCTTTCGGTGCTGAAAATTGCACCGGGACAGCATCCGCAGCAGGTCGAGATTGACAACAACCTGAAAGCCTTGCAGGAGGCGGTGGGCGGCACGATTGCTGCTGTTTACCCCTTTGCAGACCCGGTGGCTATCATCTGCAATGACGATGGCAAGCTCATGGGTCTACCCCTGAACCGTGCCCTGCGGGATGAAAACGGGCAGATGTACGATGCCGTTGCCGGAGACTTTCTGGTGGTGGGTTTGAGCGAGGAGGATTTTGCATCCCTGACCCCGGAACTGGCGCAGAAGTACGAGCAGCTTTTTCATCAGCCGGAAGCCTTTCTGAAACTGGGCAACCGTCTGCTGGTGCTGCCGGTGCCCGATGAACCGCCCACAGAAAAGCCCCGCACCAAGCCCCCGGCAGAGCATGACCGCTAAAATCACCCTGCTGCACGGGAGGTGATGGCAGTGCAGGAAGAAATCGAACAGAAGTCATTTAACATTATGATCTCCACCACAAAGCTGTCCGCTCGGACTGTCCTCCGGGCGGTAAAAGCGGCGTTTCGGCTGTACCAGTCCAAGGCATCCCAAGGCAAGCAAAGTGTCCGCACCCTTCTGCGGCAAAACCGGGGTGTGTCCAGTGTGGAGATCAGCAAGACCGGCATCCGTGGGCTGGAACGCTATGCCAAAAAGTACGGCATCGACTACGCCATCCGCAAGGACACCTCCGAGGTGCCGCCCCGATATCTGGTCTTTTTCAAAGCCCCGGACGCAGAAGCCTTCAACTCGGCGTTCAAAGAGTATTCGGCATCTCTACTGAACAAGGATAAACGCCCCTCGGTGCTGGCACGATTGCATGAACTGGTGCAGGCGGCGGCAGAACTCCCCGGCAAAGTCCGGCATAAGGAACAGGAGCGTGGGCTGTGACCACGAAAAAGCTGACAAAGCTGCTGGCTCTGTATCTGCCCTATATTTTGCTGGGACTGGTGGCAACCAACTTTGGTGAAGCATGGCGGCTCGCCGAGGGCAAGGAGCTGGGCGATAAGATCATGTCCATGATGGGCACCATCCCGGTGGCATTTGCAAACCCGCTGCCAAGCGTGCATCCGCTGGATTTGCTGGTGGGCTTGTGCTGCGGCACAGGGTTGCGCCTTGCCGTCTATTTGCGTGGAAAAAACGCCAAAAAGTACCGCCATGGCATGGAGTACGGCTCTGCCCGGTGGGGCAATGCCAAGGACATTGAGCCGTTCATGGCTCCTAAGTTTGCCGACAACATCATCCTGACTAAAACAGAACGGGTGATGATGTCCAACCGCCCGCCTGACCCCAAGAACGCCCGAAACAAAAACGTGCTGGTAGTGGGCGGTTCCGGCAGCGGTAAGACGCGGTTTTGGCTGAAACCGAATCTGCTTCAGTGCCACAGCTCCTATGTCGTCACCGATCCGAAAGGAACTATCGTTCTTGAATGTGGCAACGCAATGTTGAAGAACGGTTACAAGCTGAAAATCCTGAATACCATTAACTTCAAAAAGTCGATGCACTACAATCCATTCGCCTATGTCCACAGCGAAAAGGACATTCTGAAGCTGGTTACGACCCTGATGACCAACACCAAGGGCGAAGGGTCCGGCGGGGACCCCTTCTGGGAGAAAAGTGAACGTCTTTTGCTCACCGCCCTGATCGCCTATCTGCATTATGAAGCCCCGGTGGAGGAGCAAAACTTCGCTACTCTGCTGGAAATGCTCAACACCATGCAGGTGCTGGAGGACGACGAGGAATACCAGAATCCGGTGGACTTGCTGTTTGAAGAACTGGCAAAAAAGAAGCCCAACTCCTTTGCCGGGCGGCAGTACAAACTTTACAAGCTGGCCGCAGGAAAGACCGCAAAATCCATCCTTATTTCCTGTGGTGCCAGATTAGCCCCTTTCGACATCCAAGAGTTGCGGGACCTTACCATGTACGATGAGCTGCAACTGGACACGCTGGGCGATAAGAAGACGGCGCTGTTCCTCATTATGTCGGACACGGATTCCACCTTTAATTTTCTCATCAGCATGGTCTACACCCAGCTTTTCAATCTGCTTTGCGATAAAGCAGATGATGTGTACGGCGGCAAGCTACCCATCCATGTGCGGTGCCTGATCGACGAGTGCGCCAACATCGGGCAGATCCCCAATCTGGAAAAGCTGGTGGCGACCATCCGCAGCCGTGAGATCTCTGCCTGCCTTGTTTTGCAGGCGAGAAGCCAGTTGAAAGCCATCTACAAGGACAACGCAGATACCATTGTGGGCAACATGGACAGCCAAATATTTCTGGGCGGCAGCGAGCCGACCACCCTGAAAGACCTGTCTGAAATGCTGGGCAAAGAAACGATTGATGCGTTCAACACCTCGGACACCCGTGGCAACAGCCCCAGCTATGGCACCACGTTCCAGAAGATGGGGCACGAATTATTGAGCCGGGACGAACTTGCGGTGCTGGACGGCGGCAAGTGTATTTTGCAGCTGCGTGGTGTCAGACCGTTTCTTTCTGACAAGTACGATCTGACCCAGCATCCCAACTACAAGCTGACCTCGGACTACGACTCCAAAAACACCTTCGATATAGAAAAATATCTGAACCGAAAAGAAAAAATCAATCCCAATGATGAATTTGTTGTGATTGATGCTGATTCGCTCCCGCCTGCCTGACCCGGTAGGCGGTTTTATTTTACCCGGACCAGAGAGGTACACCAGAAAGTCCACTCTCGCCGCAGTTTGCGGCTTAACAACAACGGCTTCAGGTGTGTACGGACGGTCTACAACTTTCATTTATAAAGGAGAAACGACTATGGAATTCTTTAACTCTGCTATCGAAGTTCTTCAGACCCTCGTTGTTGCCCTCGGTGCCGGTCTCGGCGTTTGGGGTGCCATCAACCTGCTGGAAGGCTATGGTAACGACAACCCCGGCTCCAAGTCTCAGGGCATGAAGCAGCTCATGGCTGGCGGCGGTGTCGCTCTGGTGGGCATCACCCTCATTCCCCTGCTGAGCGGTCTGTTCGGCTAAGTGCCGCAGGCGGGTTTATCCCGCCTGTACATACGCAATCGCTCTATCTCTGCTGTGGATAACAGCCCTTTATCATAAGGAGCGCATTGCGGTACGAATCTCCACCCATCCATGAAAGGCGGTGCTATTATGCAGTTTTTGACCCACATTATTTTTCTCCTGAACCTGCTCAAGACCCTTATCAACCATTTCAGCTAAGGACGGTGACTGAATGGAAACCGTTCTCAAGGCCATTGCCGACTGGATCAAAGGCATCCTGACGGCAGGCATTATGTCAAACCTCAGCGGGCTGTTCGACGATGTGAACACGCAGGTGGGCAACATCGCCCAGCAGGTGGGCACCAAGCCCTCCAGCTTTGAGCCACGGGTGTTCGCCATGATCGAAGCCCTCTCCCGGAACGTGGTGCTGCCCATTGCAGGCATCATCCTGACCTTCATCGCCTGTTATGAACTCATCGAGATGATCACTCAGCACAACAACATGGCGCAGTTTGAGCCTGCCCTCATCATGCGCTGGATCTTTAAGACCGCTGTTTCGGTCTGGCTCATCAGCAATACTTTTGACATCGTGATGGCGGTGTTCGATGTCACCCAGAAGGTGGTGTCCGATTCCAGCAGCATCATTGCTGGAAACACCCGTGTCAACGACATTGGATTATCCATGCTGCAATCCAGCCTGATGCAGATGGACATAGGCCCCCTGTTCGGGCTTTTCCTGCAAAGTTTCTTCATCGGCATCACCATGCGGATATTGAGCATCGTGATTTTCGTTATCGTCTACGGGCGCATGATTGAAATTTACTGCATGGTGAGCCTTGCGCCCATCCCCATGGCGACCTTCGGCAACCACGAGCAGAGCCACATGGGGCAGAACTACCTGAAATGCCTGTTTGCACTGGGCTTTCAGGGCTTTCTCATCCTCATCTGCGTGGCGATCTACGCCGTGCTGATACAGTCGGTAGCGATTTCTGGGGATGCCATCAACTCGATTTGGAGCATTGTGGGCTACACCGTTCTGCTCTGTTTCAGCCTGTTCAAGACCAGCTCCGTGACAAAATCCGTCCTCGGAGCGCACTAAAGGAGGTGCTTTATTGGCTGCTTATATCTCTGTGCCCCGTGACCTGACGAAAGTGAAATCGAAGGTCGCATTCAATCTGACCAAACGGCAGCTCGTCTGCTTTGGCACAGCGGCTCTCATTGGAGTGCCGCTGTTTTTTGTTCTCCGGGATTCCGGCGGCAACACTGCCGCCACCCTCGGCATGATGGCGGTGATGCTGCCGGCGTTCTTCCTTGGAATGTACGAGAAAAACGGCCAGCCCATGGAAAAGCTGTTGTCGTATTATGTGCAGTCCCGGTTTCTCCGCCCGAAGATCCGCCCCTACAAGACCAACAATTACTATGCGATTTTGATGAAGGGAGGCATGATCCATGATCCCGTTTTGGAAAAAGACCGGTAAGCACAGCAAGCCGCAGTCTGCGCAGAAGTGCAGGCAGAATGCAAAGCCCGTTGTGCCCCGGACCGCCCAGCAGTCCATCCCCATGCAGCGGATGTTTGAGGATGGCACCTGCCGGGTGAAAGCAAACTACTACACCCGCACCATCCAGTATCAGGACATCAATTACCAACTCGCCCAGCAGGAGGACAAGACCGCGATTTTTGAGGAATGGTGCAGCTTTCTGAACTTCTTCGACAGCTCCATCAAATTTGAGCTGTCCTTCGTGAACATGGCAACGGATAGCACCGAGTTTGAAAAGAGCATCCGCATTCCGTTTCAGAAGGACGGTTTCGATGATGTTCGTGCGGAGTATTCCCAGATGCTGCGCCAGCAGCTTGCCAAGGGCAATAATGGTCTGACTAAGACCAAGTTCATCACCTTTGGCGTGGAGGGCGAAAGCATGGCGCAGGTCAAGCCCCGGCTCGACCACATCCAGAACGATTTGCTGAACAACTTCCACCGGCTGGGGGTGCAGGCAAAGCCCCTGAACGGTGCCCAGCGGCTGAAACTCATGCACGATATGTTCAACATGGACGGTGCCAGCAAGTTTCACTTTGACTGGAAAGACCTTGTGAAAAGCGGACTTTCCGTGAAGGATGCCATTGCACCCACCGCCTTTGCCTTCAAAAACTCCCGGACGTTCCAGATGGGCGGCATCTTTTGCGCTGCCAGCTTTCTGAGCATCACGGCATCCGACATCAGCGACCAGCTACTGAAAGACTTCCTCGATATGGATTCCAGCCAGATCGTCACCATGCACATCCAGTCCGTTGACCAGAACAAGGCCATCAAGACGGTCAAGCGCACCATTACGGAGCTGGACCGCAGCAAGATCGAGGAGCAGAAAAAAGCCATCCGTGCCGGATATGATATTGACATCATTCCGTCGGATTTGGCGACCTACGGCAGAGATGCAAAGGCTCTTTTGAAAGAGTTGCAGAGCCAGAACGAGCGGATGTTCCTCGTCACCTTTCTGGTACTGAACACTGGACGCACGGAGCAGGAACTGGAAAACAATGTTTTTCAGGCATCCAGTATTGCACAGAAGCACAACTGCAACCTGTGCAGACTGGACTATCAGCAGGAGCAGGGGCTGATGAGCAGCCTGCCGCTGGCAGACTGTCAGATCGAAATTCAGCGAGGGCTGACCACCAGTAGCACGGCCATTTTCATCCCGTTCACCACGCAGGAACTGTATCAGTCCGGTAAAGAGAGCCTGTATTACGGCCTGAACGCCCTGTCCAACAACCTTATCATGGTGGACCGCAAAAAGCTGAAAAATCCCAATGGGCTGATCCTCGGCACTCCCGGTTCGGGCAAAAGTTTCTCGGCAAAGCGTGAAATCGCCAATGCGTTTCTGGTGACGGATGATGATATTATTGTCAATGATCCTGAGGGAGAGTATTCTCCGCTGGTGAATCGGCTGAAAGGTCAGGTTATTAAAATCTCGCCCAACAGTACCCAGTTCATCAACCCCATGGACATCAACTCCAACTACTCCGAGGAGGATAATCCGCTGTCCCTGAAAGCCGACTTTATTCTTTCTCTGTGTGAGCTGGTGGTGGGCGGCAAAGATGGTCTGATGCCCGTCGAAAAGACGGTCATTGACCGCTGTGTGCATCTCATCTACCGCAAATATTTTGCCGACCCCTGCCCGGAGAATATGCCCATCCTTGAGGACTTATACAACGCCCTGCTCCAACAGGACGAAAAAGAAGCCCACCATGTTGCCACCGCACTGGAAATCTACGTCAAGGGCAGTCTGAACCTGTTCAACCACCGCACCAATGTGAACGTCAACAACCGCATCGTCTGCTACGACATCAAGGAACTGGGCAAACAGATGAAGAAGCTCGGTATGCTCATTGTGCAGGATCAGGTGTGGGGGCGTGTCACGGCAAACCGTAGCAGCGGAAAGTCCACACGGTATTATATGGACGAGATGCACCTGCTTCTGAAAGAGGAGCAGACTGCGGCGTATTCCGTGGAGATCTGGAAGCGTTTCCGCAAGTGGGGCGGTATTCCCACAGGGCTGACTCAGAACGTGAAAGACCTTCTTTCTTCCCGTGAGGTCGAGAATATTTTTGAAAATTCGGACATGATCATCATGCTGAATCAGGCGGCGGGAGACCGGCAAATTCTCGCAAAGCAGCTCAATATTTCGCCCCATCAGCTTTCCTATGTGACCCACTCCGGCGAGGGCGAGGGGCTGCTGTTTTTCGGCAATGTCATTCTGCCGTTTGTGGACCGCTTCCCCACCGATCTGGAACTCTACCGCATTATGACCACCAAGTTGGGTGAAGTTTCGGAGGGCGCACAGAAATGAGTGAACCGAAGCTGAACATTAAAGAGGAAACGTCAACCAAAAAGACCCGTTCGCCCCCGAAAAAAGCCAAGGTAGAGCAGACGGTGCCCAAAAAGAAAAAGCTGAAAACCGATGCAGATAAAGCTGCGGAAAAGGCACAGCATCTGCGGTTCGGCAAGGCGGCGCTGACCCCGGACGAGCTGAGCCGGTTGAGCAAGGCGCAGAAGCGGGAGATGTACGCCGCCCATGCCGCCCGGTCTGCGGTGCACCGGGAAATCGACCAATACGAGGACGACAATGTAGGCACACAGGCGTTGAGCGAGGGCGAAAAAGCGGCAGGAAATGTCCGGGACATTTCCAAGAGCCGCTATGCCCGCAAACTCAAGAAGAAAGCCAAGATGCAGGGCAAGAAAGGCTCCAAAACCGCTAAATCTTCCGCATCGGAGCCGACTGCGGCACAAGATGCAGGCACATCCGGCACCGGTGAGGGAGGCTCCAACTGGCTTTCCCGCTGGAAACAGCGGCAAGAAATCCACAAAAGCTACTATGCCGCTGCCCGGTCGTGCACGGCGGCGCAGAGCGCAGGCGGCAAAGCGGCATCCAATGGTGCATCTGCCGCCCGGTCCAGCGTGGAACAGGCGGTGGAGAAAGGCAAAACTGCCGTCAGCACCGCCGTAAAAGGGCTGATGAATGCCGCCAAGAGCAACGCACACGTTCTGGTGATCGTGGGCGTTTTTCTTTTGCTCATCCTCATGGTGATGTCAGGCTTTTCGTCCTGCGGCATCCTCTTTTCCGGCGGCACACAGGTGTCCGGGCAGACCATGTATTCTGCCGAGGACAGGGACATCCGGGGCGCAGAACAGGACTACAAGAAGCTGGAAAAGGAACTGGACAAAAAGATCAAGCGCACTCCTACCGACCACCCCGGCTACAACGAGTACCAGTACCATCTTGATTCCATCGAGCATGACCCATGGCAGCTCACTTCGTATTTGACCACTCTCTACGACGATTACACCCGGTCGGAGGTTCAGGGCAAGTTGAAGGAGACCTTCAAAAAGCAGTACAAGTTGACCACATGGGTGGAGGTGCAGATACGGTATAAGACCGTCTGGGTCATCAGCCCGGCAGGAATCCCGGTTCCCACACAGGTGCCTTACGAGTATCGAATCTTCCACACCAAATTGGTGAATAAAGGGCTGGAAGTCGTTATCCGGGAGGAACTGAATAACGACCAGTGGAAACGGTACGAGATCTTTCAGGACACGCTGGGCGGTCGGCCTTATCTGTTCAACGGTGGTCTGCCGCCCGGTGGCTCGGATGGTTCCGGCACACCGGGCATCGACTATCAAATTCCGGCAGAAGCTCTGACCGACAGCGAATTTGCCGCCATCTACAAGGAAGCCCAAAAGTATGTGGGCACACCCTACGTCTGGGGCGGCTCTACCCCGGAAACCGGGTTTGATTGTTCCGGCTACGTCTGCTGGGTTTATAACCAGAACGGCTATGATGTGGGGCGCACCACAGCCAACGGTCTTTGGCAAAAAAGCCAGCACATTTCCGAAGCCGAAGCAAAGCCCGGTGACCTTGTTTTCTTCGAGGGAACGTATGATACACCGGGGAAAAGTCATGTGGGCATCTACCTTGGAAACGGCAAGATGGTGTCTGCCGGAGACCCCATAAAGTATGCTGATATTCACTCGTCCTACTGGCAGAAATACCTGTCCGGTTTTGGGCGACTTTCAAAATGAAATGGAGGGTTCAACTATGAGCGAAAAATCGGATAAGCTGCGGGCGATGCTGGAAAAAGAGAAGGAACGCCGCATCAAGCTGAACAACCGCATCGAGATTCTGGAACGGCGCATTCAGGAGGAGGATTCCGCCGAGGTCAACGAGATGGTGCGGACTGCAAAGGTCACGCCGGAACAGCTTGCTGCTCTGCTGCGGCAGTCCGCAACCGCCACCCCGACCCCGGCTGCGCTGTCTGCTGTGGGTGCAACTTTTGAAAAGGAGGTCGATGCAGATGAAGATTAAGAAACTGGGTGCGCTGTTGGTATCGGCGGCACTGTGCGCTGGCATGGCGGCTCCTGCTTTTGCTTTTGAGGGCGAAGCCGCCCCGGTGGAGCAGCCGGTTCTGCCGGAAGTGGTGGAGGAGGATGTTGTCACCATCACGGACGAAACCTCTGGTGCCCTGACCCCGGAGGGCAATCTGACGCTGGTGGACGATTACCACACTGACTATTCCGATGGCAGCGGTCAGCAGTTTATTACGCTGGTCAGCAAATCGGGCAACACCTTCTACTTGGTCATCGACCGCAACGCCAAGGGACAGCAGACTGTCCACTTTATGAACCTTGTGGACGAAGCAGACCTGCTGGCACTGATGGAGGAAGAAGATGCGGATGCTTATACCGCTGAAAAGGAAGCAGCGGTACAGGCTGAACTGAGAGCCGAGGAAGAAGCCAAGAAAGCTGCCGAAGAAGCAGCAGCATCCGGTACGGAACAGCCCAAGGATAATAAGGTCACAAAGATCGCATCCGGCTTTCTGGGCGTAGTCGTGCTGATTGCGCTGGCGGCAGGCGGCATTTTCTACGCTTTCGCAAAGCAGAAGCAGAAAAAACAGGCCGAAAAAGAAGCCCTTGACCCCGATGCAAATTACACCGAGGACAAGGGCGATTTTGAAATTCCTGTGGAAGATGAGCCGGAGGAACCCGGTGAGGAAGATACCGAACCCATCTGATTTTAAGGCGGCGTTTTGCCGCCCTACATATTGCAATCCGAAACAGAATGGAGGGATTCTTATCGCAAAATTAGTCGTGGCGGAAAAGCCATCCGTCGCTATGTCCTATGCAAAAGTCCTTGGCGCAACCAGCCGCAAAGACGGCTACCTTGAGGGCAACGGCTATCTGGTAAGCTGGTGTGTGGGTCATCTGGTGGAACTAGCTCCGCCTAATGTCTACGATGCCAAATACGTCAAGTGGAGCATTGAAGATTTGCCCATCCTGCCGCAAAAGTGGCAGTATCTGGTGTCTGCCAGCACCAAAAAGCAGTTTGGCATCCTGAAAAAACTCATGCACCGCCCGGATGTGGATAGCATCGTGAACAGTTGCGATTCCGGGCGCGAGGGAGAACTGATCTTCCGGCTGGTCTATGAACAGGCTGGATGTAAGAAGCCTGTTTCGCGGCTGTGGCTTTCCAGCATGGAGGAAAACGCCATCCGGGAGGGCTTCGCCCACCTCAAACCATCAACTGAATACGACGCGCTGTACAATGCAGCACTCTGCCGGGAACGTGCCGACTGGATGGTCGGCATCAATGCGTCCCGGCTCTTTTCATGCCTGTACGGTCAACCGCTGGCGGTAGGGCGTGTTATGACCCCGGTGCTTGCCATGACGGTGGTGCGGAATGCCGCCATTGCTGCCTTTGTGCCGGAGAAATTCTACACGGTGGATCTGGAACTGACCAGTGGCTGCACGGCATCCAGCCGCCGCATTCCCGAAAAATCCGTTGCAGAAGACCTGCTGGAAGCCTGCCGAAAGGAGATGGTGGCAACGATCCAGCGCATTACCCGCAAGGAAAAATCCGAGAATCCGCCGCTACTGTACGACCTGACCACCCTTCAGCGGGACGCCAACCGCCTGCTGGGGTACAGCGCACAGCAGACGCTGGACTATGTGCAGAGCCTGTATGAGAAGAAACTTACCACTTATCCCAGAACTGATAGCTGCTATATCACCGACGATGACGAGGAAATGCTGGAGGAGCTGACCGAGGAACTGGAAAGATTTTTCGACATTACCCCGGAAGATGTGGACGAGGCGGTGCCCCGGACACGGCGCACCGTCAACCGGGAAAAAGTCACCGACCACCACGCCATCCTGCCCACCCGCAGTATGCTGCAAACCGATCTTGAGGCTCTGCCCAAAGGCGAGCAGAACGTCCTGAAACTCATCATCGCCCGGACGCTGATGGCGGTAAGCAAGCCCTTCCGGTATCTGGAAACCCTGCTGACCACCGAATGTGCCGGGGAGGAATTTACCGCCAAAGGCAAGGAGGTTCTGGAGGAAGGCTGGAAAGCGGTGGAGCGCAAGGTGCTTGCCGACATTCTGAACCGAAAACAGGAACTTACTGCTCTGCCCAATGTCGCAGAAAATGAGTGCGGCATCCTCAACGCAGAGCTGAAGGAGGGTCAAACGTCCCCGCCGAAGCATTTTACCGAGGACACCCTGCTGCACGCTATGGAAACCGCCAGTGCAGACAGTATGCCGGAGGGCGTGGAACGTCAGGGCATCGGCACCCCGGCAACCAGAGCCGCCACCATCGAAAAGCTGGTGCAGAAGGGCTTTCTGGAACGCAAAGGCAGCAAGAAAACCAAGGTGCTGCTGCCTACCGACAAGGGCAAAGCCCTCATCACCGTGATGCCCGAAGAAATCCAATCCCCGGAAATGACCGCCGATTGGGAAACAAAGCTGCTGCAAATCGAGCGCAGCGAAATGGAACCGGAAACTTTTATGACTGAAATTAAAGAGATGATCTCCTCGCTGGTAACGACCACCGAGGCCGTGAAAGGAGCGAATGCGCTTATGAAAAACAAGATTATTGGTATCTGCCCGAACTGCGGTGCAAATGTTGTGGAGCGTGAAAAGGGCTGGTTCTGCGAGAACCGGGAGTGCCGTTTCGTGCTGTGGAAGGATAATGCTTTTCTGAAACGGCTCGGCAAACGCATGGACGCTCATGTGGCGGACAAGCTGCTTCGGGATGGTCGTGTCCGCCTGAAGGACTGCAAGAGTGCCAAGGGCAAGACCTACAACGCCACCGTGCTGCTGTCCTGTGAAGCGGATGGCCGCAGCAAGTTTTCTCTGGAATTTGAAGGGGGCTGCTGATGAAGGATGACGCTGTGATAAAGGACAACGAGGCGGTCTACCTCATCAATGAGCAGACGTATCTGCATCTGCGGGAGAATCTCCAAGGTGTCGGGTACGAGGTTTTCGACAAAAGCAGCCCGCTCCCGGTGGAGGAAGGGCAGATTCCACGGGAAGTTCTGGGCAATACCCTGCGGCGCATTGAGACTGCCCGTGCGTACTATCTGGCAGAGCATCAGGACGAGCCTGTGGGGAGAATCCAAAATGTTGCCGTTACCACCTTGGAGAAATTTCGCTCCGGGGTTCGCAGGCGCAGGAATCTGGCTCCACGTTCTCTGCCGGACAATGATGTGCGGTTCATTGACCCGATGTACAACGAGCTGTTCCGGGTGCCGGACGGCGGCGTTGTGCAGATGACCTACCCAGATGGGCACCAGCGTTCCGAGAAGGTTGAATATCTCGATGATTATCACATGAAGATCGGGTCCTCTGTGCAGCACATCTGTGAATTTGCAGAGCGCATGGCGCGCAGCCGTGCCATTGTGGAACCGGAGCCGCTGACGCAGCAGGACTGCCGGGCGTGGAATCTGGAATATGACTATTATCTCACCGTGCAGGCAGAGGACGGTGCATGGAATTACGCTCTCTATCAGGGCGACTGCTGCCTGTTGGAGCGTGGGAAAATTGATGCGCCCGAACTGATGATTGAGGAGGTGCGGGACGAGATCTTGTACAGCCACAACCTACGGAACAAGGACTGCATCCCACTCACTCAAGAGGAGTTTGCCCTGAAACTAGCAGACCGAAACGAGATCCAGTCGTATCGGATGAAGCAATTCCGGCAGAGCGGGCACGACTGCTATCTGGTCATGCAGTTGCAACAGGATGCAGACCCTGTGCTCCGATTTGCCGCCATGCGCTATCTGAATAAGCAGAACATCGCTCCGTCCCTTGAAAATTACGAGATCCTGTACCGGGGCAACCTCCCGGAAGGAAAGCGCAGCGTTCCGCAAGCGGAGCTGCTGGAACAACTGTACCAGAAATTCAACCTCGCCCGCCCGACGGATTACCATGGGCACAGCTTGTCTGTCAGCGATGTGATCATGTTGAATCAGGATGGGAAAATCTCGGCGCATTATGTGGACAGCATTGGCTTCAAGGAACTGCTGGGATTTCTGGATAAAAAGCCGGAACGTACCTCTGTTTTGCAAACTCTCAAGGAGAAGTGCGATGCCCCGGAATGCAACCCTTTTGGATGTAAGAAAGCGAGGGATGCCCGTGAACTTTAATGCTGAGGAACTGATGCTGATGATGCTCTACAACACCGGCTCGCGGCTGGGGTTGATGCAGGAACTTCGGCTCATGCAGTGCTACCTGATGCCCGATGAGATTGCTCTCCGGGAGCTGTCCGAGGGTGTGGTCGAGAAGCTGAAACTTATGACCGATGCGGAGTTTGCCGAACTGGAATTTCCCCCGGACTGACTTTTGCCGCCTGCGGGCGGCGTACATAGGCTCTTTTACAATGGGATTCGGTGTGGTATACTGAACTCGACAAATCGGGATTTATAAGGAACTGATAATATGAAAGGATTTGAGCGAAAAAATCAATTATTTTCCCTTTGCGGATTGAATTGTGGGTTATGCCCTATGTTTTTAGGAAAGCACTGTGGCGGTTGCGGGAATGGTAATCAATCGTGCGGAATTGCTAAGTGTAGCCTTGAACATGGTAAAATTGAATATTGTTATGAATGTGAAAGTTATCCATGTGAAAAATATCGGTATATTGATAAATATGATTCTTTTATAACTCATAAACGCCAAAAAGCAGACTTGAAAATGATACAGGACATTGGTGTTGAACAGTATGATCTTCAACAACGGGAAAAAATGCAAATTCTTTCTCATTTACTTGCTAACTATAATGACGGTCGCAGAAAAAATTTCTTCTGTGTAGCAGTCAATTTATTAGAGCTTTCAGAATTACAAGAAGCTATGAAACAAATACAACAAAATGATGAATTGTCTGTCTTGTCCGTCAAAGAACAATGTTCATATATAGTTGATATACTTCAAAAAATTGCTGATAGAAGAAATATAGAGCTAAAACTTGTTAAAAAGTAGTTTGTAAATTTCAGTTTGTGGGGAAGGAACACCTATATGTCAAAACCCAAAATCGCCTTTATCTGTGTCCATAATTCCTGCCGCAGTCAGATTGCCGAAGCCTTTGGCAAGGTACTGGCCGCAGATGTGTTTGAAAGCTACTCGGCTGGAACCGAAACCAAACCGCAGATTAATCAGGATGCTGTGCGCCTGATGAAAGAACTATATGGCATCGACATGGAAAAGACACAGTATTCCAAGCTGATTTCTGCAATTCCAAAGCCGGATATCGCTATTTCCATGGGCTGCAATGTCAGCTGCCCGTTCATTGGCAGACCTTTTGATGAGAATTGGGGTCTGGATGACCCTACCGGAAAAAGCGATGATGAATTCAAGGCAGTCATGGAGCAGATTCGTCAGAATGTCCTTACGTTAAAATCAAAACTTTGCGACGGTTCCAGTTTTTGAAACCCTCAAAAGTATGGTCTTGATAGCACCAGCGGATTCATGTTATACTAATGATACTTTATCAATTTCGATTCAAAAAAAGAAAGCGAGGCTTGCCAATGGACACCACAAAACGCTCTCCCCTTGACCGCCTGCTCTTTGCCACTTTTCTGAAAGGTCGCACTTCTTCTCGTGATATATGGGAAGAAAAGGGCGATATGACCCCCGAAGATAACCAGAAGATCATCGAGGAAACCAACGAGATCATCAACGATGATTCCACCTATCCCTTCATCAGCTACCTGTCCGACCTGCTTGCAAAATCCAAGCCCTCTGATGATGCTGTCAAAAAACTGCACGACTGCATCGATAAAGTTGCAGTTGCGTTGGGGCACGACAGCACCGATGTGTTCCGTGTGCTCCTTGCAAAGCTGATCGAAGAGCCGGAAGAAAAGCAGACCTTTGACCGTCTGCTGGAGATGGCAGAAAAGTTTGCCGCAAAACACGGATAAACCACCATAGATTCCATAAGCGAGTGACCTGAAAAGGCCGCTCGCTTTTTTGTTTATCACAGAGCTAAAAGGAGGCTAAAATGCCAAGCAAAACCGAAGAATATCTCGCCCTTGCCCAGCGCACGGCGAATGGCTTGACCCGGTACTGGGAAAGCTGGACAGACTACCTGACCACCGCATCTCGGCTGTACAAGTACCCCTTTGCGGACCAGTTGATGATCTACGCCCAGCGCCCGGATGCCACCGCCTGCGCCGACTTTGACATCTGGAACAACCGGATGAACCGCTATGTGCGCCGGGGTGCCAAGGGCATCGCTCTGCTGGATGAATCCAGCGGATTCCCCCGGCTGCACTACGTTTTCGATGTGTCGGACACCGGAGTGCGCCGCAATTCCCGTGACCCGGAGGTGTGGCAGTACAACGATGACCTGAAACAGCCGGTTTCGGAGATGTTGAGCAAGACCTACGGCATCAGCGGAGAGCGTGTCAGCCAGCAGCTTGCAGATGTTGCCGGGAAACTGGTGGCGGATTACTGGGACAACAACGGCGGGGACATCCGCGCCATCGTTGACGGTTCGCTGTTGATGGATTATGATGAAGCCGGGGTGGAGATGCAGTTCAAGTCCGCTGCCGCCATCAGTGTCACCTACACGCTGCTGGAACGCTGTGGTCTTGAGCCTGCCGGGTGGTTCGACAAGGACGATTTTCAGGCGATCTACAATTTCTCCACCCCGGATAGTGTTTACGCCCTCGGCGCAGCCGTCAGCGACATGAGCCGGGAGGTGCTGCGCAACATCGAGCGCACCGTAAAAACAACCATTCGCCGCCGCAATACAGAAAGGAGCCAATATGAATACGAACAGCAGGAACGTGACCTACTCGACCGTCGGGGATTATCTTCTCCCGAACCTGACCCTGAACCAGCCCCGGAAGCCGCTGGGCAAGTACGGCAGACTGCGCCGGACGTACCTGATGAACCATCGCCCGGTGCTGTACAACTCGATGCTCCTGAACGGGAGCCTGTACCCGCATCTGATGGAGGTGGAGCAGACGGCAGAGAGCCGGATGCAGCAGACCATGGCGCAGTTGCTGAAACAGACCCCGGCCCCGGACAAGGAGCAAAATCAGATGGCGTGGGTGCAGCACATGAACAGCCTGAAAGCACAGGCCGAGGAACTGGTGCTGACGGAACTGATCTACAGCTAAGTTTTCTGGATGTTGCCATCCCCACCGAAGCCCAGCAAATCGAGAAAATCGACCAAGCGGAGAGCGAAAAAACGCCCTCCGCTTTTGTTTTGTCGCAGGCGGAAATTGAGAACGAACTGCGCAAGCACGGTTCAGGATTTATGGGCGGCAAGCAGCGCATTATGGCTCTGTACCAGACCCAGCCAGACCGCAACCTCCGTGCCAAGGCACTGGCAAAGGAGTATGGCGTTGGCGGGCACTCCCACGATTTTCTGGACGGCAGCAGAGGGTTTGTCAACCATGACTGGAAAGGGCTGGAATTCGAGCGTTACCCTGACCACCAGAAAACCACCCTAAAATGGACACAGGTGGAACAGTATATCGACCTGATGATCCAGTCCGACCGCTATCTGACCGACAAGGAGAAGGAGCATTACACGCCCCCTGCGCCCGTCAACGCAGAGCCAGATACCACCCTGACCCATGCCAAAAACCTGATACGGGAGTTTTGTCAGGAAGAATACGATTCCGAGCCAGACTTCTCCGACCTGACCAAGATCGGCATTGCCTACACCAACGCCACCGATGAGGAAATCCCCATTCAAGTTAATGTGGATTTGGTGGGATACCGGGTGGAACGGTATCTGGGTAAAGTGCTGATCGACGAGCGGCAGTACGAAAGTCTGGAAGATCTGACCGAAACCGAATTGGAGGCTCTGGATTTTTCGGAACTGGTCAGCGTCACAGACGAGGAACTGGAGCACTATCACAGCAAGGCAGAGGAACGCCCGGCACTGCTGCCGCTGGATGCCGCCACCGAGTACAACGCCCTGAAGGAACAGTACCCGGATGCGCTGGTAGGCTTTGAGCAGAACGGATACTATGAGTTCTACGGTGAGGATGCCCGGAAGGTCTGCGAACTTCTGGGCGGCAAACTTCTGGAAAAAGAAACAGCATTGGGCACCGTCCCGGTCACCGGCTTTCCCAGTAACCAGTGGGTGTACCGTGCCAAACAACTATGGCAGCGCGGCGAGAACGTCTACCTTGCCGGGCTGAACGAGGACGGCACCCACCACCAGACCAAGTATCTGCGCCGGGAGGATTATCTGCCGCTGGGTGCCACCGTCCACATGGAAGGGCGGGCTTTCCGAGTGGATACGGTAAACTATGATAGGGGTAGCGTGACCCTGCAGGATGTGGCACTGGCAGAAATGCGGATGCCAGTTTTCCGGGAGGAACCGCTGGCTCTTGTCCGGGAGTTGTACGAGGAGCAGGATATGATGGAATCCCCCCTGCCCGATTACAAGGTCGGTGACAATGTTGTGGTCGAACTCCCCACTCGAACTATTGAGGGGAAAGTTGGCTATGTGGGTGAAACGGATGTGCGCATCGACACCAGTGCGCACGGGCAGTCATGGGATAACGAAGTTGTCAATAAGCAACAATTCGAGGAGGGCTTGCGGCAGAACGAACCAAATTCTACCCGGCCAGTTCGTACTGAAAAAACGGTTGCCGTATACCCCGCCAAGGAAAACAATCTGCCGTTTGACATTGTAATTCAGACGATAAGCACAGAATCGCCCACAGTTGAAGCGGAACGTCCCACACTTGAACTTGCCGGGAACTTCCGTATCACAGATGACCATTTGGGCGAGGGCGGCGCAAAGCAAAAGTACGCCCGGAACATCGAAGCCATCCGCACCCTGTTCAAGCTGGAACAGGAGCACCGTGGTGCCACCGCTGAGGAACAGCAGGTGCTTTCCCAGTATGTGGGCTGGGGCGGTCTGGCGGATGCCTTTGACCCCAGCAAAGATAGTTGGGCAAAGGAATATGCAGAGTTGAAAGGACTGCTCTCCGAGGATGAGTACGCCGCCGCCCGTTCCAGCACCCTGAACGCCCACTATACCAGCCCTACCGTCATCCGTAGTATCTACGATGCCGTGGAGCGCATGGGTTTCCACAGCGGTAACATTCTGGAACCTAGTATGGGCGTGGGCAACTTCTTTGGAATGCTGCCGGACAGCATGGCAGACAGTCGGCTGTACGGTGTAGAACTGGACAGCATCACCGGGCGCATCGCCAAAAAGCTGTACCCGCAGGCTGACATTACCGTGGCGGGCTTTGAGACCACTGATCGCCGTGATTTTTATGACCTCGCTGTCGGCAACGTGCCTTTCGGTCAGTACAAGGTCAACGATAAGGCGTACAACAAGCTGGGATTTTCCATCCACAATTATTTCTTTGCGAAAGCCATCGACCAAGTGCGTCCGGGCGGCGTGGTGGCGTTCGTCACCAGCCGCTACACCATGGACAGCAAGGACAGCACCGCCCGCAAGCACATGGCAGAGCGTGCCGATTTGCTGGGTGCCATCCGTCTGCCGAATAATGCGTTTCGCGCCAATGCTGGCACGGATGTTGTCAGCGACATTATCTTTTTGCAAAAACGTGACCGCCCCATTGACCATGAGCCGGACTGGGTGCAGTTGGGCAAAACAGAAGATGGCTTTGCCATCAACCAGTATTTCGCAGACCACCCGGAGATGGTTCTGGGCGTACTCTCCACCGAAAGCACCCAGTACGGACGGGAGGAACTGACCGTTTCCCCCATCGAGGGCGCAAACCTTGCCGACCAGCTTGCTGAAGCGGTGCAGCACATCGAGGGGCAGTACACCGCTGCCGAGGTGGACGCTCCCGACATTGCCGAGGAAGAAACCACCCGGCGCACCCTGCCTGCCGACCCGGAGGTGAAGAATTTCTCCTACACCGTGGTGGACGGCGAGGTGTTCTACCGGGAAAATTCCGTGATGACGCAGGTGGAACTGTCCGACACCGCCAAGGGACGTGTCATCGGCATGGTGGAACTGCGGCAGACCGTCAATGACCTGATCGACCAGCAGTTGAACGACTACCCGGACGAGGATATCAAGGCAACACAGGAGCGTTTGAACGCCGCCTACGATGCCTTTACCGCAAAGTACGGCTTGCTGAACGACCGCAAAAACGGGCGGCTGTTTGAGCAGGATTCCTCGTATTATCTGCTGTGCTCGCTGGAAAATCTGGACGAGCAGGGGCAGCTCAAGAGCAAGGCTGCAATGTTCACCAAGCGCACTATCCGCCCGGAGCGCACCGTCACCAGCGTGGACACCCCCAGCGAAGCGTTGGCGGTATCTATTGGTGAGCATGGCAAAGTGGATTTGCCCTATATGGCAGAACTGCTGGGCACTCCCGGTGAGTACGGGCGCATTACCACCGAACTTTCCGGTGTGATTTTCAAAGACCCTGCCGCCGACCCTACCGACCCGGAAGCAGGCTGGCAGATGGCAGACGAGTACCTGTCCGGTGATGTTCGTGCTAAGCTGCGGATGGCGCAGTTTGCTGCCGAAACGAACCCGGAATTTGCTGTCAATGTCACCGCATTGGAAAAGGCGCAGCCCAGAGAACTGGAAGCATCTGAAATTGATGTGCGCTTGGGTGCAACGTGGCTCGACCCCAGTATTATCCAAAAGTTTATGACCGAGACCTTCCAAATTCCCTACTATCTGCGCCATGCAGTCAAAGTGAGATATTCTCCGTATACCGCCGAGTGGCGTGTGGAGGGCAAGACTGCCACCGGGCGGAGTGACATTATTTCGTCCGAGACCTACGGCACCAGCCGTGCCAACGCCTATAAGATTCTGGAGGAGACCCTGAACCTGAAAGATGTCCGCATTTACGACACCATCGAGGATGCCGAGGGCAAGCCGAAGCGTGTGCTGAACAAGCGGGAAACCATGCTGGCACAGCAGAAACAGCAGGTCATCAAGGATGCTTTTGCCAACTGGGTCTGGCAAGACCCCCAGCGGCGCATTGCGCTGGTGAAACAGTACAACGAGCTGTTCAACTCTACCCGCCCCCGTGAGTATGACGGAAGCCACATCCATTTTGTCGGCATGAACCCGGAAATCACCCTTCGAGAGCACCAGCGCAACGCCATCGCTCATGTGCTTTATGGCGGTAATACGCTGCTTGCGCACGAAGTTGGCGCAGGCAAAACCTACGAAATGGCGGCATCCGCCATGGAAGCAAAACGGCTGGGGCTGTGCCAGAAAAGCCTTTTCGTAGTGCCCAACCATTTGACGGAGCAGTGGGCAAGCGAGTTTCTGAATCTCTACCCCAATGCCAAACTTTTGGTGGCACGGCGCAAGGACTTTGAAACTGCTAACCGCAAGAAATTCTGTGCCCGCATCGCTACCGGCGACTACGATGCCGTCATCATCGGGCATTCGCAGTTTGAGCGCATTCCGCTGTCCTTTGAGCGGCAGGAGCGTATCATTCAGGAGCAGATTTATGAAACCCTTGCCGCCATCAACGAACTGAAAGCCCATGCAGGTGAGAATTTCAGTATCAAACAGATGGAAAAGACCCGGAAAACGCTGGAAACCAAGCTGGAAAAACTGCGCTCCGATGAGCGCAAGGACGATGTAATTACCTTTGAGCAACTGGGCGTTGACAGGCTCTTTGTGGACGAGTCGCATTTCTACAAGAACCTCTTTTTGACCACAAAAATGCGGAATGTCGCTGGATTATCCACCAGCGAAGCCCAGAAATCCAGCGATATGTTCGGCAAGTGCCGCTATCTGGATGAGATCACCGGCGGGCGGGGCGTGGTGTTCGCCACGGGCACGCCCGTGAGCAATTCCATGACCGAGTTGTACACGGTCATGCGGTACTTGCAATACAGCACCTTGCAGCAGAAAAAGCTGACCCACTTCGACTGCTGGGCATCCACCTTTGGCGAGACAACCACCGCCATTGAGCTTGCCCCGGAGGGAACCGGCTATCGCGCCCGCACCCGGTTTGCAAAGTTTTTCAATCTCCCGGAACTGATGTCCATGTTCAAGGAGGTTGCGGACATTAAAACCAGCGACCAGCTCCACCTGCCTGTGCCGGAAGCGAAGTTTGAAACGGTGGTGGCAAAACCCTCAGAGATCCAAAAGGAAATGGTGCAGGAACTGAGCAAACGTGCGGCAGAAATCCACTCCGGCACGGTGGATGCGTCCGTGGACAATATGCTCTGCGTCACCAATGATGGTAGAAAGATCGGTCTGGATGTGCGCCTGATGAACCCCATGCTGCCCGATGACCCCAACAGCAAGCTGAACGTCTGTGTGCGGAACGTGCTGAAGATCTGGGATGAGGGCAAAGATCAGAAGCTGACACAGCTTTTGTTCTGCGACCTCTCCACCCCGAAAAATGACGGTAACTTCAACGTCTACGATGACATTCGCAAGAAGTTGGTTGCTGCCGGTGTGCCGGAAAATGAGATCGAGTTTATCCACAACGCCGACACCGAAGCGAAAAAGGCGGCATTGTTCTCCAAAGTGCGCTCTGGCGATGTGCGAGTTTTGCTCGGAAGCACTGCAAAAATGGGAGCGGGCACCAACGTCCAGTCCCGGCTTGTGGCGGTGCATCATCTGGATGTTGGCTGGAAGCCCAGCGACATGACCCAGCGCAATGGTCGCATCATCCGTCAAGGCAACATGAATAAGGAAGTCAAGGTGTTCAATTACGTCACAGAAGGGACGTTTGACAGCTACCTCTTTCAGACCCTTGAGAATAAACAGCGGTTTATCAGCCAGATTATGACCAGCAAGTCCCCGGTGCGCTCCTGCGAGGACGTAGATGAACAGGCACTTTCCTATGCGGAGATCAAGGCACTGTGCGCCGGAAATCCGCTCATCAAAGAGAAGATGGACTTGGACGTTCAGGTCGCCAAGCTGAAGGTGCTGAAAGCCGACCACCAGAGCCAAAAATTCCGCCTGCAAGACAAGCTGCTGACCAAATTCCCGGCTGACATTCGGGAAACGAACGCCTATATTGCTGGGGTGAAAGCGGACGCACAGCTTGCCGCTGCCCACCCGCAGGTGCAAGAGGGTTTCTGCGGCATGACCATCAAGGGCGTGACCTACGATGAGAAAAAGACCGCCGGTGAGCGTCTGGTGCTTGCCTGCTCCGAACTGCCCAACGCCGAAGAAAAAGTCATCGGCAGCTACCGGGGCTTTGAGTTGTCTCTGCGGTTCGATACCTTCCGCAACGAATATCAGGCGATTCTGAAGGGTGAGCGGAGGTACCCGGTAGCACTGGGCACCGACCCGCTGGGCAACATTATCCGTCTGGATAATTCGCTGAACAACTTCCCGGAACGCATTAACTCTGCTGAGAATGAACTAGCCACTCTGCATCAGCAGCAGGCAGCGGCGCAAATCGAGGTGGAGAAACCCTTTCCGCAGGAGGAAGAACTGGCAGAGAAGTCCGCACGGCTTGCGGAACTGAACGCCCAGTTGGATGTGGACGAGAAAAATCACGAGCCGGAACAGGACGAGGAAGAACAGGAGGATGCCCCTCGCCGCCCCTCGGTGCTGGCGGCACTGGAAGAAAAGTCGGATAAGCCGGAGCCGGTGAAGCCTTTTCGCAGTTATTACGACAAGGATGGTGATGCCCGGTGAGGGAAAAGCGCGACGAGATCATCATCCTGAGAACCACAAAAGCGGAGAAGAACCGCATCTATGAGAAAATGCTGGGCATGGGTATCCGCAGCCTGAGTGCCTATATCCGCAAAATGGCACTGGATGGTTACTGCCTGAACCTCGACCTGCCGCAACTGCGGCGCATGTCGTATCTTTTGCAGATGTGCAGCAACAATCTGAACCAGTACGCCAAACGTGCCAATGAGAGCGGCAAAATCTACGCAACCGACATGGAGGACCTGCGGCAGCGGCTGGATGAGCTGATCGACATTGGCAGACAGATCCTTTCCAAATTGGCAGAACTCTAAAATTTTACCCCGCAGTTGGAGGGCTGCGGGGCTACATAAGGGTTGACATCCTTGCAAAGCAATCGTTGATACCTTTATAATCGGGGTGAAAGAAAGGCGGGTGCTAGATATGAGGTTCGTTTTTAAGATGATCGTTTTCCCGTTTTGGTTGATTACTGCTTTCCTTGCGCTGATGCTAAAATGGACGCTGAACCTGTCGGCGTTCGTGCTGGCTCTGCCCATGCTGTATATCTTCGGCTGCGGCCTTTATACACTGTACTGCCGGGAGTGGATGCAGTTTTTGATCTTGCTGGTGGCGGAGTTTGGCTGTTTTACGCTGATCCTCATGGGTGCTTTGATCGTAGAGGCAGCGGAGCGTTTTAATGGCTGGATTGCAGGATTATAAAATATTTATGCCGCCACTGTGCGGCATTTTCTTTTTGCCGGGAGGTGGTCAAACTGGCTGCAACAAGATTGATTGCACTGCACAAAAACAAGGGGAAATCCGTTGCGGCCTGCCTGAAAAGCCGCACGGATTACGCCCAGAACCCGGACAAGACACAGCAGGGCGAACTGGTCAGCAGTTACGAATGCAGTCCCCTAACCGTAGATGAAGAATTTATGCTCTCCAAACGCCAATACGAATTTGCCACCGGGCGCAGGCAGAAAAGTGATGTGATTGCCTATCAGATTCGTCAATCGTTCAAGCCCGGAGAGATCACCGCAGAGGAAGCCAACAAGGTGGGCTACGAACTGGCAATGCGTTTCACCAAAGGCAAGTATGCGTTTATCGTTGCCACCCACACGGACCGGGAGCACATCCACAACCACATTATTTATAACTCCACTGCGCTGGACAGCACCCGGAAATTCCGGGATTTTTTATTGTCCGGGCTGGCGGTGCAGCGGTTGAGCGATTTGATTTGTCTGGAACATCAGTTGTCCGTTATTGAAATCAAGCCGTACCGGGAGCGGCAAAAGCGCACACTTTATCCACCCAAAGAAAGCAATCGTGACAAGCTGTGTTCTGTAATTGACGGCATCCTGCTGAACGAGAAGCCTGTGGACTTTGAAATCTTTCTTCAAAAGCTGGAACAACAAGGCTATGAGGTCAAACGAGGAAAGCACACTTCGGTCAAAGGCGCACGGCAGAAACGCTTTATCCGTTTTCGCACATTGGGCACCGGCTATGGCGAGGACGAGATCAAGGCGGTCATCGCCGGAGAAGCAGAACACCGCCCACATCAGAAGCAGCCGCCAAAAGAACAGTCGTTCCACCTGTTGGTGGACATTCAGGCAAAACTCTCCGAGGGCAAAGGCGAAGGCTACGCACGGTGGGCAAAACGCTATAATCTGAAAGAAATGTCCAAGACCCTGATTTTCTTACAGGAAAATAAAATCGGCAGCATCGAAGAAATGCAGGAGCGAGTAAATGCAGCGACTGCACGATACCATGAACTAGGCGATTCCATCAAGGCCGCAGAGCAACGTATGGCAGAGATTGCTGTCCTGCGGGCGCACATCGTCAACTATGCCAAAACCCGACCTGTGTATGATGCCTACCGTAAGGCTGGGTACAGCAAGAAGTTTTTGGAAGAACACCGGGAACAAATCACGCTGCACAAGGCGGCAAAAGTCGCTTTTGACGAAGCGAGTTTGAAAAAGTTGCCAAAGGTAAAAGAACTGGATGCCGAATACTCCGCACTGCTTTCTCAAAAGAAAGCTGCTTATCCAGCCTACCGTAAGGCACGGGATGAAATGCAGGAATTGAAAAAAGCACAGAAGAATGTAGAGCTGTTCTTCGTCGAGGAAAAAGACCCCAAGGAAAAATCGCAGACCCACTAAACAGAAAACGCCGAGGATTCTTCCCATTTTGGGGAGAGTCCTCGGTGTTCTTTTTCGTTATAGAAGCATTTGGCACAAATGCGCAGCCTGCATCCGGCGGATGCAGTACACAAAGGGTTTGGGACTATCCCAACAAGCATTTTGCAACGCAAAAATGGCGTTTGTATATACGAACGCCCTGCTTGCTACAATTGTGTTGGTTCTGAGAGTTCACAGTCAGAAAATGAAGTCTACTGTTATCACTGCTGTCGGAAGCGATGTGTCTAAAAGCAAAGGACCAGTATGTACTGGAGACCGATTGCCCTGGCTTTGAAAAAAGCAGGCTTCTTTGTGTCTGTTGTCAATGCAATGCTGATTCATGATTTCAGCGATAGCACTATCCGTAAGCTCAAGACAGGCCGTGCGGATGCCTTAAAAATTGCAAACTATGCACTTACATTCGCCTGGATGTAAAAGCAAGCGTTCTGGCTGACCCATTAGAGGTTGCGTCTGCCAATGCGCAGAAAATTTTGGGACGTGGGCAATGACCCCGCTTTTTCTTTACGAAAGGTGGCAAGGGCGACATTGCCCGGAAAACATATCTTGAAAATGTCGGTGGACGCTTGCCAACAAACTTCTGGCCATTCTCCGAAACAAGTCACACAGATGAAGTCAAAAAAGGAAATGCTGGCTATTTTTGATGGCGGGGCAACTGGTCGGCAGACTTGGAAGCGGGCAGCAACTTCAAAGAGGACGATGCACGGTGCAGCGTCCGTGTGTTTGAACGGTACAGCATGATGGGCGGCGATTTCCTGATACTGACAATGTTCCAAAATGATTTGGCCACCTGTAATTTACAGTGGTCGACATTCGAGTTGTAATATGATATACTTATTTTGACCAATCAGAATTCAAGGAGGTTCTGTTATGCGCACGGAGAAGAAATCCCACCGATCTAGGATGGATCCTATTATTGCTTTAGTTTTGATTTTCGCTGTACTAAAAGTAACAGGATTGATTTCGTGGTCATGGCTATGGGTACTCAGCCCGATTTGGATTACCCTTTTGATTTTCGCTGCTATTTTTTCTTCCATTTTGGTCGGTGGACGAATCGTTAAAGGAAAATGGTAACCTCCAATTTGTCAAGTAAGCGAATCATCACATATCCTCAGCGAGGTTGTTGGAGCTTGTGCAACAGCCCCTTTTTATATTTCTAAAACCGCTCGCTAGGCGAGTGATTCGATAAAGATTATATTGGTGAGTAATCAAGTTCAAACGAAGAATTTTGGAATAGCAGAAGCTATATTACCATGAGTGCTAATTAAAGCCTGCGAACTATGAAGCTCGTACGATATCTGAAACAGCCGGATGAACCGCTACAACACGATAAACGAAATCCGCCGAAGATTCTGCCCGTTTTTTCGGGAGGAGTCCTCGGCGGATTTTACTTTTAATATTATTTTCAAGCAGTTGTTTCTACCCATAACTTGCTGCAGAGCAGAAATTATTGAACGCTCACTAGCGATAGTCTGATTTTAACTATAGATTTATTATTAAAGATGCTACGGCTTCAAATATGTCATTATGGTCAATTACAATAACCATTTTTTCATGAGAAATTTTTTCCAATACGCACTTGATCTCATATAATGATTTTTTGTCCAGATTATTGCTTGGCTCGTCCAAAATAATAACATTTGCATTTTTCAGCAATGCCCGCGCAATAGAAATTTTCTGCTTTTCTCCACCGGATAACGTGGCTCCATTTTCCCCTATAATTGTCCTTTCCTTATCGGGCAATAAACGCAGAACCTTGTCTAAACCTGAAAGGCGTATGGCTTGTTCATAATGTGCAGGGGTAACATCAGATATCCCATACACTATGTTGTTGTAAATCGTGTCATTAAAAAGGAATGTCCTTTGTGATACCGCTGCACATTGATTGCGGTAGAATTGTTCGGATATCTGTCTTAGTTCAATACCGTTTATAAGTATTTCTCCAGAATACCCATCTATTAGCTTCAAAAGTATTTTTGCCAGAGTTGTCTTACCACTGCCATTGGATCCTTTTATATAGCACAAAGACGGCTCTTTTATATCAAAAGACAAGTTTTGAATTATTTCTCGTTGCCTAGACGGATAGCTGTAGCATAGGTTTTTTACATTCAATTCAGTTATGGTGTCAATCGTTTTATTTCCATTGCAATTTTCTAGAACATTTTTATAAAAAGCTTCATCTATTCTTTTTATACTTAACAATGCTGGCTGTACAATTAATATAACCGATGAGAATGAGATAATTGGTGTATATAGCTTTCCTGCATATTGGGTGACGGCAATTGCTTCTCCTATGGTCAATTGATTTCTTATAACAAAATAACCACATACAATATAGATAAAAACAGACACAAATGTCGTTACAAGTGTAAGAATTTCTGTTGTTCCACCTAGCAGAAGCGTGTGTTGAATTGCCTTATTTTTGAGATTTTCACTATATCGGTGAAATTTTTCTTGTTCTTGTTTTTTTCCGTTGTTTAGTCTGATTTCCTCTTGTCCAGTAATGACTTCATTTAACTTTCCGGTGTATTGCGCATCTGATTCCAACGCATCATTAATGATTTTCTGATAATTTTTTGTTGTTTGCATACTAATCCAAATATAAATCACCATCGGAATACAGCAGAGAATCAATAAATTGGTGTTCGTTCTGCCAATCATCATTAATGCAAATATCGCCTCTATAAATCCTGTCAGAAATTTAACATTATTCGGGGAAAACAAAGATGATATCTGAGATACTTCGTTAAGCCTCGATAGTAAGTAACCGCTACCCTTTTCTGTGAAATAATCGATTGGAAATCGCAAAAGCTTGTCAAATATATCACTTCTTAAGTCGGCAACAATGGTATGTCCCACGTTGGAAAACTGTTTAAGAGATATATAAGACAATCCGCTTTTCACAATTGTTATTATTCCTATACATAATGAACAAGCCACAATGTACCTGAAATCTTTATTTATAAATCCAACATCGATTAATTTTTGCGTTAATAGCATCGGAACCATGGAAGCGATTGAACAAATAATCACTATCCCCGTTGCAAAAATGAGTTTTCTGATATGTTGTAGCAAGTAATTTTTCATTATGTTCATATTTAACTGCCTCAAACAATATTATGTGGGGTGTAAATATCTGCCATACCTGCAATTCCATTTGAAAAATTAAGCTTTTGACCTTTTTTTTCTACGCTCGTATAAGCCGCCAAGCATTCGGTTATCCAATGTATAGTTCTTTCACAATAATCACTTCCATCCAGTTCTAGTGCCGGGAATGTTTTTATTGATGCATAACATAGAGAACATAGTCTAGAGCAATTACATTCTTTACACTTTGCAAGGATGCAATCATTGTATGCACAAATTGCATTTTTGGCAGCAGCAAAGCAAAAACCTTTGTCCACCGACCCAATCTCAAGTCCTTGCATATTTGTTTTTTCACAAATCTTATAGACACCATCACTCTCTACAAACAATTTGTCGCCCGGCACACATGCACCGCAGCAACAGTCGTAAAAAGCACTATCGCTAAAAAATTTAACTCTCTCGGAAATAGAAACAAAAATTTGTGAAAATAACAGTGACAAGAAAATTGGAGGGATCTTATTAGCGACAACGTATTCCAAATATTTTTCCTGTAGCATATCCAGTTGCTTACGATGCGCTATAAATTGCTCTTGGGGTATATTGTCATAGAAGTCTGTAAACGCACCGTTAATTCGAGAGGCTCGCAATACTGCCGGAAACTTTCCTCCCTTTCTTCTGTCATTTTTTTCATAAAATTCAGTAAGTGCAACCAGATCACTCGTAACATCATAGCAACAAACTGAATATATACTTTTGTAAAAAGAAAAGTTTTCCTCAATTATTTCCATGAGACAATCGTAGGTGGGCGCACCACCTCTAGTGACCCTGTATCTATCATGATTATCTTTCGTTCCATCAAGGCTTACAACTATCCAGAATCCATTCTCTTTTAAAAAATTTGCAATATCTTTATTCTTTAATAGAAGACCATTAGTAGTAATTGAGTAGTTAAAACAATATTGTGAATATTCCGATTTTACGTATTCGACAGTCTTTTTTATAACGTCAAACCCAAGCAACGGCTCTCCACCATAAAATGCAATGACTGGCTTTCGTGTTTTATTCCTTTCCCATGTGCGATGGAAATGACTCAAAAAGTCATCGACAGCTTTTTTCGCTGTCTCCCATTTCATATAGACTTCAGAATAGAATTTGGTGTCCGGATAATGTTCTGAGTAAATGCAATATTTACAGCGCATATTACATTGTTCAGTGACTTTCAACGTTAATTGCGAAAATCCATTAGTGTGTAAGTGTGTTTCTATAGAATCGACATTTCGTGGAACCTGAATAGTATGATTTTGCAAATTACCAATGAGATTAGCGTAGTATCTATCCATATAATTAGCAGATTGGCTCTTTCCATGTTCCATAACTGATAATAGTTTCGGATCATACGGAAAAATCATACCAGTATCATCATTATAGATGAATTCTTCACCGTCAAAATCTTTATATACTAATGCTTTCATAATAAACACCATTTTTAACTATAGTACAAGTTGATATTGTTATTCACATTATTCTTTGGAGTAAAACAGTAAATAGCACGAATAAGCAGAACAAATTAAACCCTTCTTGTTGCATACCGGGAAAACTTATTCGTTATGTTTTATTATGCAGGATGTGATAATTTAGAGATGAGCATTTGCGGTTAATGCTGTTCCTCCGGTCACTGCATCAACAATAACGATTGCCGAATCGCCAATGCATGCTAAACATCCCGCCGCACAAATTGCAATACATTTAATTCCTCTGGATTCATTAGCTTCACTCATATAATCTTCCTCCAAATAGTTCAGTCCTGGGGACGCTGTGTCAACCCTGTAGTAAGTGAGACACCACCAGTCGTTGCATCAACAATGACAACTGGACCATCTGTGATGCAGGCAAAGCATCCTGCGCCACACACGGCTGCGCACGTCACGCCACAGACAACGATTCTGCTTTCATTCATAAATATTCCTTTCCCCCCCAGTATGCAACAAGAAAAATTTAATTAGTCTAATCAATCTGTAAAAGGACAGTTGATTTTTCCGTTCATCGTATGTTTTAAAGAAGGACAACTATGACAATGCTTTCTGTTTTTACATTTCAAACAATTTTTTGCTTCAATTTCAGGTTTCTGCCATAACGATTTCAAATCAGAAACAATTGAAGAAATTTCGTCTTTGTCAATATTTCCGATACGGTAACCGTTTTTAAGTAATTCGCGGCACGCAGAAATGTTTCCATCTGCAGAAACATAAATTTTGCCAACAATGCATGGATGATAATAATTAAAAATAGTATTTCTATCTAAAGTATCCGACTCTAAAAATACCTTTTCTAAAACCAGATACTCATTTGAATCCAGCTTTTGTATACAAGGGCTTTCTACACTATTACCAGAGCTTAATGTTGTTGTAGAATATCTAAGCCCCTTAATTCGCAAGATATCTAAAAGGCCCTTTTGAGATTCATTATATTCTCGATTTAAAATAATGTTAAGCGTGACTTTTCTACTCTTCAATTTTTTCAGTAACAATGCGTCAGATTGTAGGAGAACACCATTTGTTTTAACTACAATGTTGATTTTCCCATTACTCTTTTTTTGAATAAAGTCAATCACCTTTATAAGTTTATTCGGGATGGTTAATGGATCTCCACCTTCGATAACAACCTCTTTCAACCCGTAAATATAAAGAGAATCAATAAATTTAAAAAGGGCATCCAACTGCAGTTCGTGATTTCTACTCGAACTTTCGCAAACGAGACAGGGAAACTCGTATAAAGAATTGCAACTATTGCACTGAAAACTACATTTATCTGTCAACTGCAATGTGAGAAACTGGATTTTAGGCATTACGTTTTTGTCTTTAGCTGAGATGCCTTTTGCGCCATAATCCCATGTATCAAAAAAACAAACAGGTTTTTCGCTAATAACTACTGCATAGTTCTGCTTTAGTATATCAAAAAATGTGTTCCACTGGTTTCCGTATTTTTTTAATAAAAGTTCTTCAGTTGTTCCTTTAATCAATTCTCGAACCATGGCTACATTCTTAGCATCAATGGTATAAGTTTTTGCAGTAATCTCGTTGTATAGTACAATACTTTTTCCGAGATCTAATGGTTCATATTCATACGCAAGTCTTACATACATTTTTAATGGTTTTCCTTTCGCTGTTGTCTTTGAAAGTTTGTAAACAAAAATTCCTTCATTCATGTTATATTGGTTTACATGAAGGGTGTTCAGTTTTTCAATTACCGTGCAATTTAGCAAATAACCGTTTGTTACAATTGTTGCATCGTAGGCAATGGCATTCTTTTTTGCAGATGTCAACGAATTTTATCGACAGGTTTTCGATGATATCGAGGGCAAGGAGGGGTTTCCCACCATACCATGTTACGGTGAAGGTTTCAAGATGAGGTGCTTCGGATTCGACAAATTTAACAATCGCCTCTTGTATGGCTTCTGACATAGTGGAAGCGCGGAGAACGGATCCTTCATAGCAGTACACACACCGGAAGTTACAATTTGATGTAGCGGCAATTACCAATGAGAGATGAGAACGGTTGTATCGGAACAAAGTTGCTCATACTTCAAAATAGCTTTTTCGTCAATGGAATCGCCAATAATGAATCCACCGGTCTTCAGGTCCTTCAAAAAGCCTCATATGAGATTTTTTGATGAGTCTGTCGGAAATTTTCATATTGTTCGACTTTAGAATGGCCAACGAGCGCAAGGGCGAGCGATTTTGCATTGAACATCAATTTCTGTGAAGGATTGGTTAGAAAATCATAGATACTGTTATATTGCTATACTTTCATGACTATACTCCTTGGTATTTTTATAATGCGCGAAGATGATTTTGTTTTACTCAAATACAATGAGAAAGTCCATATTATGGTAATGAAAAACGGTTTTTCTGTCATGAAAAGGCAACAAAAAAGACATTGAGCTAGTAACTGAAACTGACTCAATGTCTTTCAACTAAGAAAAAGCTTTTATGATATCGTGGAGTATTTTCATTTGCTGTGGTGAAAAATCTTTTCCTCGCTGACTTGGCGCTAAGAATTCCCTGCGCAAATCTTCAAGGATAGCTTGCTGTGCAGGAGCAAGGCCTGATAATGAAAGTGACTCACTTGTTTCAAGATCAAGGAGCTCATCGGTGGAAATGCCGAACAATAAAGAGATACTAGCAAGGACATCTAGAGGAATTGCATGGGCATCACTTTCATACCCGCTGATTGTTGAAACAGCCTTGTTCAGACGCTTTGCTAAATCGGCTTGCGTCCAGTTTCGACTTTCTCGTAATGATTTGAGTTTTTCGCCAAGATAATGCTCCATTTTAGTCCACTCCTATCATATAGAGTGTACTATTTGCGATTTCAACATAATCGTATTATAGCCACTATAAGATTCGATTATGTTGAATTTTTGTTGACTTGAAGGAGTGTCTGGGATATTTTGAATAACAAAAAGCTGGTTCGTTTATCTTGGGGGGAATTTCAGATGAATGTATTGATCTGTGATGATGAATGGAGTGTTACGGAGCAGGTTTCAGAGCTGCTTCAAAAGCATTGCGCAGAAACTGGAACGCAGGTGCGGTTTCACCTGTTTGATGCTCCCTGTGCAATCAAAGACTTTGCGGAGTACGATATTGCGATTCTGGATATTGATATGGGAAACTTCAGCGGCATTGATCTGGCGCGGAGACTTCGGAAAGAAAAACCGGGGATCGTTATCATTTTTCTGACGAACTTCATCCAGTATGCGCCGGAAGGGTTTGAGGTACAGGCGTTTCGGTATCTTTTGAAAAGTGATATGCAGGAAAGACTGGTATCCTATTTTGAGGACGCAGTCAGGGAAGTGGTTCGGGAAAAACAAATCATTACGATATCTGTCAATTCAGAATTGATCGATATCCCGGTAAATCATATTCTCTATCTGGAGTCAAATCTGCGAATCATTATCATGCACCTGATCCATGACGAACGGAAGGAATATCGGTTTTATGGAAACATGACGGATTTGTCAGAAAAGTTGGAAGACCTTGGATTTCTGCGGATCCAAAAGTCTTTTTTGGTAAATATGGAGTACATTGAACAGATGCAGTATGAGAAGGTGAGCTTGCGCGGCGGGATCGTTTTGCCCTCAAGTGCTAAAAATCGCAAAGAACTAAAACAGCATTACTTGAAATGGAGAGGGAAAAATCGATGGATGATCTCTTGAGCTTTCTTTATACCGTGATTGATACGCTGTCGCTGGTATTCTTTCTAGATGCGTTTGCCACCAGACGCTGGGATAATTGGAAATTCAAACTGGGTGTCGGGTGTTTTGTTGCGCTACTTTTTTGGGTGCTGCAGGTTCCGTTTGTATTCTTCGGGCGAAATCAGGCTATGAAGATTGGCATGATTCTTTTGTCGTACACGATAAGCGCAAGAGTCCTATACAAAGAGATTTCCGATAAAATGCTGCTGCTGTTGGTTTGCATAGAATACCTTGTTACCTATTACCTATCATTCGGCCTCGGTATGATGGGGGCTTTTATCTGCGGAGTGGATGGAGAATCTTTTCAGACAAGTTTTCCGCGTGCAATGGTCTACGGCGGGATCAATTATTCAACAGAACTCTTTCTGGCATATACATTTCGACGAGTTATGAGGAAAAGAAGCTTTTCGGGAAGACCCAATAGGTTGACTGGCGTACGGTCATGGCTCTACTTTTTGTTTCCAAGTACATCGGTTGTGATGCTTGTGCTTTTGCTGTACATGACAACTGGGAAAAACGCAAGTGAAATGGTGATTGCTGCTGCCTGCGGTTTGATTTTTGCTACCAATGTGGCCGTTTTATATCTTTTGGAACGGATGGAAAAGACGGTTGAAAATCAGGAAAGAGTTTTGGCACTGGAACAACAGCTTCAGTTTCAGGCTAAAAATATGGAATCGGCAAGTCAGCTTTACACTGCTCAGCGACATAAGGTGCACGACTTTCGGGCACACCTTAACACGCTTCAAGGTCTTTTGGAAAATCAGGAGTACGATGCGGCAGAACAATATTTAAATTCTGTGACCCAAGAGCAAACAGATCGATTGTTCTTAGTAAACTCCCACCATGCGATTTTGGATGCGCTGTTCAATACGAAAGCAACTGAAGCGATTCAAAAGGGAATTGAAATCGATTTTGAGCTGAATGATTTATCGACGCTTCCTTTTGATGTATCGGATATGGTCGTTTTGTTTTCCAATCTACTAGATAATGCAATTGAAGCATGCGAAAAAATCAATAGCAATAGAGTGATTCGCGTTTCTGCTGTGCTGAAACAAAGCTTTTTGTTTTCTATTCGAAATACGACCCTTCCGGTCGAAATAAAAAATGATACGATCAAAACGACAAAACCGAATGCACATCTTCACGGATTCGGGCTTTCCAATATAAAACTTATTCTGAACAAATATCATGCAGACTTTGTTATGGACTATGAAGATGGATGGTTTCAGTTTACCGGAGAGATTGAAACATAGCCGATTTTATGACATTGAAACCAGATTTCGTTACAAAATCATGGACGTGGAGCCGCATAAGGTGTATTTCACAGGTAAAAGTTTTTGATGGTAGGAATCTTCAATGAATGAAATTGCAAAAAAACTCGCCGGCATCTGTGTGAAAAATAAGCTTGTTGCTCCGGAGATGTTTGAGTGGTGTGTTTACAGTATTGAAAAAAAAATGGTGACATTTTGCACATGGGTAGTATTGATTTCAATTGGTGCACACCTGTTTGGATTTCCATGTACCTTGTGCTTTACTCTTGGATTTCTTGTATTGCGGCGTAGAACAAATGGATATCATGCGAAAACATATATTAGATGCTTGATTGGATCGATTCTGATTGAATGCAGCTCTATATTTGCAGTACGAAATGCTCCGATGGAATGGCTGATACTCATTATTGTTTTATCAAATCTGATGGTTCTCAAGGTTGCCCCTGTCAACAACAAACAAATTCATTTGACAGCAGGTGAAATGAACGCCATGAAAAAGGAAATACGAAAGATACTTATTGGAATGGATATTCTATGCCTTCTGTGCGTTTTTTGTTATCCGGCAAGTGATATGGGAAAAGGATTAGTCGCTGCACTGGCGGCAGATGCGATAACGCTAGTGGCGGCTGATCTATATAAAGCAAAGGAACGGTGATTTTATGAAGTACAATACCTCAAAAGTAATCCAGAAGACACTCAACGATATGATTAGGCGAGATATGGAAGGTTGGCCACCGGTCTGCACAGGCTGGATGTATCAACCGAAACGTCCAGAACAGATGCAGAAGGAAGAAAATGCGCTCAGAATGAAGACCGAAAAAACGAACCCGAACCTCTAAAGAACCAGACGGGTAATTTTTCTTCGACGCTATATGACGCTACATATAGTTCAGTTCCGTCAATAGGGGTGTTTCCGCATTCATTATTGATAGCAATAGGGAGTTTCCCTTTTACTATTATGGAGATTGTAATGTGCAATTCCCATACTCCGCCCGCCTTGCCATCATCGACAAAGAAAGGACGAAGAAACATGAAAAGGAGATTGATCGAGTACCAATCAAGCCCTGGCAGCCAGAACTTGGTTCACCGCCGACTGCTTTCCTGCACTCCGACCTTATGGCGCAGCTTGCGACTGCGTTGCTCTGTGGTCGGAGGGCTGGCTTATGTACTTTGATTCTTACGCCGCCGGCAAACGTATCCAGTACCTGCGCAAGGTCAATGGCATGACGCAGGAAGAGTTGGCAATCAAACTGAATATCAGTGACCGCCACCTCCGTCGAATTGAACGAGGGGAAGAAGCACCCTCGATTGATCTTTTTGCTGAGCTCAAGGAGACTTTTCGTACCACGCTGGACTACTTGATTGTTGGACATTCCCCCTCTGAGGAAGAAGAACTGTTAAGGAAGAAAATCTGTACAAAATTGCATCGTATCGCGCGTAGCTTAGATGCTGTTGCGGACGATTTATAATTACACATGACTGCCCTTCTGGATAGTCGGCTCAAATGAGCTGCTATCTGGAAGGGCTTTTTTCTTTGAAAAAAGCAAAATCGCATTTTTGAAAATTGCGAAACAAAACAAGACGTAAGTACGCATGGTTTTGCACGAAACCGGACGTAATAGGTCCGGTTTTTGAGTGGAAAAGCGGACCTATTACGTCCTAAAAAAGCATTCAGCTTTCAGGTACACTATGGTCACAGCAAGGGCAACACCCCAGACGGGGAGAAGCCCGGAGCTGTAAAGCGCACCTTGAAAACTGAATATCATTCCCTCGGACAAAATAATGAAACTTCCGTAACTCGCGGCCCGGTCATAACGAAGACGGGGTGGCTGAAGAAGCCAATGTGGAGTGTGGGTGCAAGTCCCCACTTACCGAGGTGCATTCCAAATCCAACGGGGGTCGAGGACAAATAGGTTGGAAAACTTAAAGCAAAACTTCAAAGCCCACCACCGGGATTCTTCTGAATCTAGGCAGTGGGCTTTTTCCATACCGAATATTCATTCTGATGACACGGAGGTATTGATTATGAGCCGTACTTCTACCCACAAGACTGACGAATCGACCCTGACCACCCTCTGCCCCCGCTGCCTGAATGCCTTCCGGAACACTCGTGGCATTCGCGTCCGCCGTGCAGACCCCTATCAGCTCACCAAGGAGCCTTGCACCTACTGCCAGACCAACTTCGGCTACGATTACTACATCCAGCCCACCAGCCCGAAATCCACCTACTTTAAGAAGGGACGGTTCGATGATGAATCTGAATGCGCTTAAGATCGACCCGGAGTTTCAGGGCAAGATCCCGCCGCTGAACGCCGAGGAGGAGCACATCTTAGAGCAGAACATGATTCAGGAGCGGCGGCTTCTGAACCCGATCATCGTCTGGAACGGTTACATACTGGATGGACATTCCCGGTATCGCATTCTCAAGCATCACCCGGAAATCGCTTTTGAAGTGAAGGAAATCCAGTTGCCCGACCGTTACGCTGCACTGGCATGGATCTGCCAGAACCAGCTAGGCCGCAGAAATCTTGACCCGGAACGCCGGAAGTTCTTGATGGGGAAAACCTACGAAAATGAAAAACTTTCTGTGGGTGGGTCAACACATAGAGAACATGATGAATCAGGGAAATTCACCTCATGTAGACAAAATGTCCACATGAGGTCAACCGAAAAACGAACTTGTGAACGTATTGCCAACAAAAATGGTGTCAGTTCCAAGTTTGTGCAGCGAGCAGAAAAATATGCCAAAGGCGTTGATGCGGCGGAAGCTGCCGTCCCCGGTGCAATGGAGGAAATCCTGACCGGGCATATCAAGGCTACCGATGCCGAGATCACCGCTTTGGCGCAAACCCCAAAAGAAGAAATCCCAGCCATTATCAAGGAGCTACGCAAACCCAAGAAGGACCGGAAAGTTAAGAAGCTGACAAGCCCGGAAAAATCCGATGTTGTTGCCGACGATGCTCTTGATTCCGATGAAGTCCATACCGAGAGCGAAATCACACCCGTAAGCAATTCACCCCCGGATTTCAAAAGGAGTATCCAAGGTCACAAACGCTGTCTTACAGACGAAGATCGAAAACGACTTCGGCAATCCATTGACAACCGCCACCATAAAACGACCGTTGCGAACGGCTCAATTATGATGTGCGAAGTTCAGGGCGCAAAGGAGGATTTTATCCGCCGCTGGAATCTCGTATTCAAAGACTATCCCGATGTTTTTGAGGACAACGACTGCAGAAGTGCCATTCTTTTTCTGATTGATGACACTTCTGCCTATCTTCAGACGATAAAGGAGAGAGTGCTATGATGATTTCTAATCTGAACCTTGCCAAACTGCCCGAATGTGTTTGCGAGATGCGCTACATCGACAGCGCACTCTTGACCCCCTGCGCTGAATACCAGCGTGTTTTGCGCACCAGAAAGGTGGAGGAGATTTCTGCTACCTTTTCGGAGTACGTTGCCAACGAACCGAGAGTCAGCTACCGTGATGGTCGCTATCATGTCTTTGACGGCCAGAACACCATCGAAGCGCGTATCGCCTGCAACGGAGGTCATGACCTCCCGATTCTCTGCAAGGTCTTTCATGGCCTTTCCAAAAAGGATGAAGCCCTTTTGTTTGCTGTTCAGACGGGCATTTCCACCGATTTGACCGCAGGTGAGCGGCTTCGTGCTGACATCGTGGCAGAAGATGAGGATGCCTGTGCATTTGTTGCAGCCACCGAAGCAACTGGTGCTACTTTTGCACTGGATGGCATCCGAGCCGAGTGGAAGATCTACTGCATCCGCTCTGCCTATTATATTTATAAGAACTACGGTTCTGACATCTATCAGGAAGCCCTGAAGATCATTGTGGAGGCATGGTGGGGCGATTCCGATTCGTTCCTCTCCGGTATTCTCCACGGTGTCACCCGCTTTGTGGCAATGTACCGGGATGAGTATAGCCGGGAGCGTCTGATCGCACGGCTCTCCACGGTGCACCCCAAAACCATCACCAAAAATGCACGGAAGGATACAGGCAACACCGCCGACCGCCACATGAAGCAGATTCTGGAGATCTACAATGGCTCCAGCCGTTCCCTGAGCCTTCCTGTAAAACGTTGATGCTCTCGCCTTTATCGGCATACTCCTTTTTCCTGCAAGAGCCGCCTGCCATAAACGGGCGGCTTTTGCTACATATAGAAGGATAGGAGGTCTGATCGCTATCATACCAAAAGACTGGAAATACCTCAGAGGGGACATTTACTATGCAGACATGGAGCCGCATATCGGCTCAGAGCAGGGCGGTTCTCGTCCGGTAGTCGTTCTGCAAAATGATGTGGGAAACCGCTATGCGCCCACCCTTATCGTGGCGACGGTGACTTCCCGCACCGAGAAAAAGAGATACCAGCCCACACACGTTCTGATAGCCCACAATACGGCCTTTGAAAAGCCATCTGTGGTTCAACTGGAACAGATCTTCACGATAGACAAAAGCCGCATACAGCGTTTCCTAGGGCGGCTTACGCGGGATGAAATGCAGGAGATCGAGAAGGGCGTTGTTTCAAGTCTTGATCTCGCTGAAATCACATCCTAAAGATATATTCTACACTTCATTATAGAGAGGGGAGGAATCTGTTTGGGTGAGGAAAATCTGAATCCCCGTGATGCGTACCGCGTAATGCTCCGGGATTACCCGGACGTGCTGAACATCGACCAGATGTGCGAGATATTGAGCGTCAGCACAAAAACCGGGTATGCGATTCTAAAAAAAGGGAGCGTCCAGCATTTGAAGGTCGGACGCTCCTACCGCATCCCCAAGGCACATCTTTTGACCTATCTCATCGGATTCGCACCCGGTCACACCATCCGGGCGTGACATCCTTGCATTCTCTCCTGCCGTTGGGTACACTGATGGTGTCAGCGGCAGAAGTTACATATTCAAGTGGATGCAAAGACAGGAGGTAACACTATGGTAGCAGGGCATCTGCAAGAAAAAAATGACTTCTATTACATCGTTCTGAGTTACAAGGACGCAGCTGGAAAGCGAAAGACCAAGTGGGAAGCCACCGGTCTGTCCGTCAAGAGGAACAAGAAGAAAGCCGAGGCTCTTTTGTTGGAACGTCGGCGGAACTTCATGGTTCCCACCGCACCTGCGGAGATCCGCTTAGACGATGACATTCTCTTTTCGGACTTCATGTTGAAATGGCTGGAAGTCACGAAAAGCACTGTCCAAATCACGACCTATGCCAGCTATCAGGGAATGGTGGAGCGTGTGATCGTTCCCTATTTCCGAAAGCGCAATATCAAGCTGGTAGACCTGAAAGCCACCGATTTGCAGGATTTCTACAACAAACAGCTTGAACGGGTCAAGGCAAATTCGGTGATCCATTACCATGCAAACATCCACAAGGCGCTGAAGTATGCGGTGAAGATCGACCTGATCCCCACCAATCCGGCAGATAAGGTCGAGCGTCCGAAGAAGAATGAGTTCAAAGGCAGCTATTACAGCGCCGAAGAAATTCATGCTTTGACGGAGGTCTCTGAGGGCACCAAGCTGGAGATCCCGGTTCTGCTGGCATCCTTCTACGGCCTGCGCCGCAGCGAGGTTCTGGGTCTGAAATGGGATGCCATCGACTTTGAAGCCAACACGCTGGAAGTCAAGCACATTGTCACGCAGGCATCCATCGACGGAAAAAAGGTTCTGGTGCAGGCTGACCGTGCAAAAACGAAGTCCAGCCTGCGGACGCTGCCCCTTGTGCCGCCCATCCGTGACCGCCTGCTGATGCTGAAAGGTCAGCAGGACACCTACCGCCGCCTGTGCGGTAAGAGCTACAATCGGGATTATCTGGGCTACCTGTGTGTGGACGAGATCGGGAACATCATCCGCCCCAACTATGTTTCCGAGCAGTTCCCGAAGCTGTTGGAGAAAAACGGTCTGCGTCCTATCCGCTTTCATGACCTGCGTCATAGCTGCGCCAGCCTTCTTCTGGCAAACGGCGTTCCCATGAAGCAGATTCAGGAATGGCTGGGTCACAGCGATTTCTCCACCACCGCCAACATTTACGCCCACCTCGATTATGCTTCCAAGCTCTCGTCTGCACAGGCGATGCTGGAGGGGCTGGGCTATGGCAATGCGTCAGCATGATGCCATACGCCCCAAAGACAGGGTGGACGGGCGATGTTCCGGCAAAAAAGAATGGACAGACGAATAAAATTCATCTGTCCATTCGATTTGGCGGAGCATCAGGGAGTCGAACCCTGGCACCGGTCTCCCGGCCTATCGCATTTCGAGTGCGACCTCTTACGACCACTTGAGTAATGCTCCACATATTAAATTTTAGAATGCTCCGTGCATTCTGGGAAAACTTTGGAGAGAATTTCAGGAGAGAACGACCGAAAATCGCTCACTCACGAAGTCGGAAAACCCGCATGAAACCTAGCAAAATCGGAAGTCCACTTCCAAAAAGCCAGTTAGATTTCGAGTCGTTCTCGTTACGACCGCTTCGATACATCTCCATGATAAACTTTATATAGTATAGCAAAAAAGCCTGTTGGCGTCAACACTTTTTCGCATTCCAAACCCCGGGGCTGCGGTGCAGCAGTCCCGGGGTTTTCAGCTTTTTTGCGCAGCACGGAAAATTTTGCAAAAAGGGACTGGTATTTTTGCGGGTTTTGAGTATAATAGAGAAGAGATAGTTCAAATTTGAAGTATAGCAGTTTGCGTTTTTTTTGCCTTGGCAACATCCGCAAACTGCATATCGCAAATATGCCGTTTTGATAGGCGCTATTCTTGAAAATTGCGATAAAAAGGAGAATCACATCCATGGCACAGGCAAAACAGGATATGGGCTCTGGCAGCGTAAAAAAACTGATGCTGCAGCTCATGATCCCGGCGGTCGTTGCACAGGTGGTCAACCTGCTGTATAACATCGTGGACCGCATTTACATCGGACATATTGCCGGCATCGGCGCGGCAGCGCTGACCGGCGTGGGACTGTTCACCCCCATCCTTATGCTGCTGAACGCGTTCGCCATGCTGGTGGGCGCGGGCGGCGCACCCCGCACCGCCATTGCGCTGGGGCAGGGCGACAAGGAGCAGGCGGAGAAGATCATCTCCAACAGCTTTACCATGCTGCTGCTCTTTTCGGTGGTGCTGACCGTGGTGTTCTACGCCGGAGCACCCACCCTGCTGCGGCTCTTTGGTGCAAGCGATGCCACCCTGCCCTATGCGCTGGCGTACAGCCGCATCTACATTCTGGGCTCGGTGTTCGTGCTGCTGGTGCTGGGCATGAACCCCTTCATCACCACGCAGGGCTTTGCCAAGACCAGTATGCTTACCACAGTCATCGGTGCGGTCATCAACATTATTCTCGACCCCATCCTGATCTTTGGTCTGGGGATGGGCGTGCGGGGCGCTGCCATTGCCACCGTGCTCAGTCAGGCGGTGGGCGCGGTGTGGATCCTGCGCTTCCTTACCGGCAATAAGACCATCCTACGCCTGCGCAAGGACTGTATGCGCCCGGAAAAGAAGGTCATCCTGCCGGTGATGGCGCTGGGCATCTCCACCTTTGTGATGATGTCCACTGAGAGCCTGCTGTCCATCAGCTTCAGTTCCAGTCTGGCGCGGTACGGCGGCGACGTGGCTGTGGGTGCCATGACCGTCATCACCAGCGCTTCCCAGCTGTGCACCCTGCCCATTCAGGGCATCTGTCAGGGCGGTCAGCCGGTGATGAGCTTCAACTTCGGCGCGGACAAAAAGTCCCGCGTCAAGGAGGCGTTCCATTTCCAGCTGCTGCTGTGCAAATGCTACACCTGTCTGTTCTGGCTGCTTATGATGCTGCTGCCGGGGGCTGTGGCGGGTATCTTCACCTCGGATACGGCGCTCATCGACTACACCACATGGTCCATGCGCATCTACATGGCAGGCATCTTTGCCATGGGCTTCCAGATCGCCTGTCAGCAGAGCTTTATGGCGCTGGGTCAGGCCAAGGTCAGCCTGCTGCTGGCCTGCCTGCGCAAGATCATTTTGCTGATCCCGCTCATCTTCATCCTGCCGCACCTGCTGCCGAACCCGGTGTTCGGCGTCTTTCTGGCAGAGCCGGTCAGCGATATTCTGGCGGCTACCATTACCACCATCACCTTCTTCTCCCGCTTCAACGGTATTCTGGAGCGTGGCGCTGCAAAGGTATAATAAAATAGAACAAGCCCGGAAAGTCTGCGGACTTTCCGGGCTTGTGTTTTTATGGGAGGGCAGCGGGCTCGCCCTCTCAGTCACCTTCGGTGACAGCTCTCCCAAAGAGAGAGCCCTTGGCATAACGGTACAGTTTCCGATTCAAGTGCAAAGTGTGCGGTTTCGCCAGAGCCTCTCCCTTTGGGAGAGGTGGCACGGCGCAAGCCGTGACGGAGAGGGCGAGGACGCTTATGGGGGAGCGCACTCCATCACACCAATTATTTCTCAGCCTTTGCCATCTCCGGCTCACCCAGAGCCAGCACCTTCGTCAGTTCGGCCTGCACCTTCGCGTTGGTGGCATCGGTGACGGCCAGCACATCGGAGTAGAACTTTTCCATCTCGTCGCGGGTGGAGAAGGTGGCCACATACATCTGGTTGCCCATGGCACCGGACAGTGCCTCGGGGATGCGGTCTACCATGCGCATATTGTCCTGATACTTCTGCATCAGCTGCTCATGGCTGTAAACAAAACTCTTGCCGTCCCGGCGGCCGACAAAGGCGCAGTAGTAGTGCTCACCCACCGGCATATCGGTGCCGCCGAAGGCGATCATGTCCGCCCAGATCTTGTACACGTTGGTGGAACGGGCAAAGTCGATCATGTCCGGGGTAAAGCCGCCGCAGGGGCGCATATTGACTTCCAGCGCCACGATCTGACCCTTTTTGCCCATGCTGGCCTGATCCTCGGTCATGCGGAAGAACTCGAAGTGGACAAAGCGGCTCTTCACCCCAAAGCTCTTGACGGCGGCACGGCCTGCGGCGCGGGTATCCTCCGGCAGATCCTTGATGATGTAGTAGATGGAGTTGTCATCGTTGTTCACGATGTCCATGATGGACACCGGGCTCACATTGCCTGCCTCAAAGATGGGGTTGCCATGGGCGTCGATGATGGCATCGTAGCTGTTCACCTCGGCGCGGACGAACTCCTCCATGATGTAGGCCACATCCGGGTGCTCCTTCTCCTTGTAAGCCAGAAATTCTTCCAGCTCCTTGTCGCTGGAAAGGCGGTGCGTATCCGAAGCGCCCACGCCGTTGTCCGGCTTGACCACCACCGGGTAGCCTACCTGTGCCACAAAGGCCTTGCAGCCTGCAAGGTCGTCCACCATGTGGTAGCGGGCGGTGGCGATACCGGCTTTCTGGTAGTACTCCTTCATCTTGCTCTTGTACTTGATGCGGGGCATATCAGAGGTCTGGAAGCCGCTGGTGATGTGGAAATCGGTGCGCAGGGCGGCATCCCGCTCCAGCCAGTATTCATTGTTGGACTCCAGCCAGTCGATGCGGCCATACTTGAAGGTGAAAAAGGCCACGGCGCGGTACACCTCGTCGTAGTTTTCCAGACTGTTCACCTTGTAGTATTCGTTCAGGCTTGCCTTCAGTTCGGGCTTCAGTTCCTCGTAGGGTTGGTCGCCGATGCCCAGCACGTTCAGGCCGTTGTTCTTCAGCTCCCGGCAGAACTGCCAGTAGTTCGTGGGGAAATTGGGGGAGATAAAAATAAAGTTCTGCATAGTATTTGTTGATTCCTCTTTCCGTTACCTCTATGATTGCAATGCCCCTGCGGGGCGGGACAGACTTTAATATTGGGAAACAACGGCGCGTCCATGGACGCGCCGTTGTGCCATTTTCACGGGATGGGTCACTGCTCGCCCAGAATGTAGGGCATATAATACGCCACCTGCTTATACCACCAGTTCCAGTCGTGGTTGACATCGTGACCCCACAGGTCCACCCAGATGGGGATATGCTTTGCTTCAAAGATGCGCTTGAGCAGCCATGTGGTGTCCGGCTGTTCCCAGTCGCCCTGACCGCAGCAGATGACAGCCTTCTGGCTGCGGAACAGCTGCATATAGGGGTGATCCTCCGGGAAGTTCTTCATGTAGTCCACGGGGGAGTTCAGGTACACCAGCTCGTCCATATAGTCGCCAAAGCCGTAGTGGGCAGTGTAGATGCCGCTGAGCGCCAGACAGCCGCAGAAGATATCCGGGCGGCGCAGGTACAAGTTTACCGCGTGTGTAGCGCCCAGACTGCACCCGAAAGCGATGATGCCGGGCAGGTCGCTCCAGCCGTTGCGCTGCTGCGCCAGATGCTGAAGCATCGGGGCGGCTTCGCGGGTGATGTAGCGCAGCCACTGCTCATAGCGGCGGATGCGCCAATAGGGGTTGCCCTGTGCGTCCGACCATGTTTCCTGATCCATGGTGTCGATGGAAAGCACCATGATCTGCCCGGACTCGATCCACGGGGCAAGGGTGTCGGTCATGTGGAAGTTTTCAAAATCAAAAAAACGGCCGTCCTGACAGGGGATATACAGCATCGGGCGGCCGGCGTGGCCGTAAAGTTTGCACTCCATATCCCGTCCCAGTTCCGGGCTGTACTCCTTGAAATACTGCATCTCCATGGTGTTTCCTCCTTTGATAGTCTGTGCAATCAAAACCCCTTTGGGTTTATCAAAAGTGGGCAGCGGGCTCGCCCTCTCAGTCATCGCTGCGCGATGCCAGATTCCCCCTTTTGTCGCTGCGCGACATCTTCCCCCGGCCGGGGGAAGTCGGCCCTCAAAGTGGGAGCCCTTGGCAGTCCACGCAAACTTCATCTCTTTGCCAAGGCCTCTCCCTTTGGGAGAGGTGGCAGTGAGCAAAGCGAACTGACGGAGAGGGCAAGGACGCTTCCCATAAGCGTTTTTTTACTCCTCCACCTCATACAGCAGGGTGTGGAACACGAAAGGCAGCTGTTTTTCCCAGCTGGCTTCGCTGTGGGTGCCGCCGGGCACGATGCGGCTGGTCAGGTGGATGCCCCGGGTCATCAGCTTGCCGCTCAAGGCAGAAAACTGTCGGCGGATGCCCTCGTGGTTGCCCATCTCCCGGGAGCCGTAGTCCATGTACAGCACCGTGCCGGGGGCAAGCTTTGCACGCCCCACAAGGCCGGAAATCTTATCCGGTGCCACCCAGATAGAGGGCGACAGCGCTGCGGCACGGCTGTAAGTATCGTTATATTGCAGCAGAGCATATAGGCTCATCAGTCCGCCCATGCTGCTGCCGCCGATAAAGGTATTTGCCCTGTCCGGCAGGGTGCGGAAATTCTGGTCGATCAGGGGCTTGAACCGATGGATGAACCAGCTCATGGTGGCCTGTCCCTTGCCGTCAAAGTGACCGTAGGTGGGGTCATCGAAACGGTAGGGGGAATACTCCACCAGACGCTCGTTGTTTGCCCCGGCGTTGCACTCGATGGCCGCCACGATCAGCTGGGTGTCGGTATAGTCCAGATAATCCGCCACGCCCCAGCTTTTGCCGTAGGTGGCATCCTCGTTGAAAAACACGTTCTGCCCATCGAACATATACAGCACGGGGAACCGGCGCTCCGGCTGTGCTTCGTACATGGTGGGCAGGTAGACATACACCCGGCGCTGCTCGGTGCCGTTGACCGCCGGGTAACTCATGCTCCATTTTTTGATCATGGTGCTTCTTTCCTCTCAAATCTTCCTGCAAGGAGCACAGGCGGCAAGCCCACGCCCTTTATAGGTAGTGTAGCACCATGCGGCAGGAATTGCAATCTTTATGCGCAAAGGGGCGGCGGGACGAGGGCAGCGTCCTCGCCCTCTCAGTCAAATCCTGCGGATTTGCCAGCTCCCCCAAAGTGGGAGCCCTTGGCAGTCCACGCAGACTGCATCTCTTTGCCAAGGTCTCTCCCTTTGGGAGAGGTGTCGCGGCGCAAGCCGTGACGGAGAGGGCGAGCCGACGAAAGACATAAGCGGCATCTGCGGTGATGCAAAAGGGACTGTTGCCCCAGACGGTGTGCAACAGTCCCTTAAAAAGCCGTAGGGTGACAGGCGGCTCAATATTTCTTTTCCACAGGCACGATCCAGCCCTTGGTATCGGGCAGCTTGCCCCACTGCATACCGGTCATGGTGTCGTACAGCTTCTGGGTGACAGGGCCGATCTTGCCGTCACCGATAAAGGCGTGCTCGCCCTTCCAGACCAGCTCCTTGACGGGGGAGACGACAGCGGCAGTACCGGTGCCGAACACCTCTTCCAGCTTGCCTTCGCGGGCAGCAGCCATGATGTCGGCAATGGCGATCTTGCCCTCAACGACCTCGTAGCCCCAGTCCTTCAGCAGCTCGATGCAGCTGCGGCGGGTAACGCCGGGCAGCACGGTGCCCACAGTGGCGGCGGTGTACACCTTGCCGTCGATCTTGAACATGATGTTCATGCTGCCCACTTCTTCAACGTACTTCTTCTCCACGCCGTCCAGCCACAGCACCTGTGCGTAGCCCTGCTCCTCGGCCAGCTCGCCGGCCTTGATGGAAGCGGCGTAGTTGCCGCCGCACTTGGTAAAGCCGGTCAGACCCGGGGCGGCGCGGATGTACTCGTCCTCCACGTAGATGCGCACGGGGTTGATGCCCTCGGCGTAGTAAGCGCCGGAGGGAGCGCAGATGATGCAGAAGATATAGTGCTTGGAAGCGTGCACGCCCAGACCCACATCATTGGCAAAGATGAAGGGGCGGATGTACAGAGAAGCGCCATCGGTGTGGGGCACCCAGTCGCGATCCACATCCACCAGAGCCTCAACGGCCTGAATGTAGTCCTCTACCGGGATCTTGGGGATGCACAGACGGTCGGCAGAATCCTGAAAACGCTTGGCGTTGCAGTCCGGGCGGAACAGCTGCACGGTGTCGTCAGCGGTGCGGTAGGCTTTCATGCCCTCAAAGATCTCCTGTGCGTAGTGGAACACCACGGTAGCGGGGTCCAGTTCAAAGGGGCCGTAGGGGACGATGCGGGCATCGTGCCAGCCCTCGCCCTCGGTGTAATCCATGACGAACATATGGTCGGAGAACTTTTTGCCGAAGCCGAGCTTCGTCTCATCGGTGGGCTTTGCCTTGGGCGCAGCCGTGCGGGTGATCTTGATATCCAACATAGTGAGTTTCCCTCTTTCCTTTTATGCGCGTGCGCACGATTTCCGGCGCTTTATGACACAAATGTTGGTTTCTATTATAATATTCCCTGCCGGTTTTGCAAGGAATCGCAAAATGTTTCATCTTTCCACCCGGTAAGTTGCACCAAATTATGAGCACAGTGGTGTGCAAACTGCCAAATCTATGATACAATAGGGGCACAAAGCACTTTGCGGGGCACAGCCCCGCTTTTCTATGGAAGGAGCATACTGCCATGATCGACAGCGTTATTTTTGATATGGACGGCCTGATGTTCGACACCGAGCGGGTGTGGGCGACCCTGTGGGAGCCGGCACTGGCCACCCTCGGGCTTTCTTATAAGGAAGGGCTGGATGTTGCCGCCCGCGGCACGGCGGGGGACTCCATGCGGGCGGTGCTGCGCCGCTTCTACGGGGAAAGGTGCGACACGGACGCCATCATCGGGGCGCTGCACGCACAGGCGGAAAAGGCCTTTCAGGCACCGCCGCCCAAAAAGCCCGGGCTGGACGAAATTCTGACATGGCTGGACGCGCAGCACATCCCCATGGCGGTGGCTTCCTCCAGCCGGATGGCGTCTATCCGGCATCATTTGGACGGCTGGGGTCTGACCCACTATTTTAAGGTGATCGTCTCCGGCGAGCAGTTCTCGGCTTCCAAACCCGACCCGGAGATCTTTCTGCGGGCAGCGGAAGCGCTGGGCACTGTGCCCGGCCGCACCCTTGTGCTGGAGGACAGCTACAACGGCGTGCGCGCCGGTGCCGCCGGGCACTTTGTCACCGTGATGGTGCCGGACATGGCCCCCGCCAATGACGAGATGCGCCGTCTGTACACCGCCGAGTGCCGCGATTTGTACGAAGTATTGGACGGGTTGCAGAACGGACGGTTCTGACCGTAAAAACATCATGCCGGACAGCCCGCAGGCTGTCCGGCATGATGTTTTCTTTATTCTTCAAATTCCAGATCGCTGGGCTGGATGAGGTCAAGCTCTGCGGCGGGCTCAGCCACAAGGCGGCGGCTCTGGTTGAAGATGGCCTTTTCCAGCGTGTTGCGCGCCAGACGGCCATTGCCGGCGGTGCGGCTGTCCAGCGCCTGACGGCGCTTGTAGTACCCCAGCAGCGGGAAGGTGCAGCTCTCGGCAAGGCGGTAGCCCTTGCCCTTTGCCAGCACGGCGGTGATGTCCAGCAGCTCGTCCGCCGTATAGTCCGGGAACTCGATCTTGTTGGGGAAGCGGCTGGCAAGGCCGCTGTTGGCGGTGAGGAACACCTCCATCTCCTTGGTGTAGCCCGCAAGGATGACCACCAGCTCGTCCCGGTGATCCTCCATGCCCTTTACAAGGGTGTCGATGGCTTCCAGCCCAAAACTGTCCTGCTCGCCGCGGTACAGACTGTATGCTTCGTCAATGAACAAAACCCCGCCCAGTGCGCTCTCGATGACGCTGTTGGTCAGCGGGGCGGTGTGCCCGGTGTAGCGCCCCACAAGGTCGGCGCGGGTCACCTCCACCAGCTGCCCGCCCCCCAGCGCACCGATGGCCTTGAGGTACTTTGCCACCAGCCGGGCAATGGTGGTCTTGCCGGTGCCGGGGTTGCCGGTAAAGATCATGTGCATGGACAGGTTTGCGGTCTTGAAGCCCGCCGCCGCGCGGCGCTGCTGCACCTGTAAATTGTCTGCCAGACCGAACACATACTCCTTGACCGGGGCAAGCCCCACCAGCGCATCCAGTTCGGCGCGGATCTGCTCCACCGCGCCGGTGTAGGCCGCCGGCAGCAGGCTGAACAGGTCTGCCGGGGCGGCACCGTTCAGCGCAAATTGCAGCCCCTCGGGCGCGGCGGTCAGCGCCACCGTGCCGGACAGCTTTGCATCGGTCTGCAAACAATACTCGCTCAGGGCGCGGAAAATGCGCTCACAGCAGTCTGCCAGCCCCTCTGCGCCCTTTTCCTTGGAGCACTGCGCTGCCACATAGTCCCGCACCTCCGCCCCGGCGGTGAGGGTCAGCCCCAGACGGCTGTGCACCCGCTGCGCCAGCGCGTTCAGCTGCTGCGCCGCCAGCGCGGCGAGTGCTTCCGGAGTGAAGGGGGCGGTCTGGCACACATCCCCTACCGCCGCCACAAAGGACGCGCCGAATTTATCTGCCAGCGCCTCCCGTCCCTTGCGGGAGAAGAAGATCAGGTACTTGCCGCAGGGGTCGATGCGGCTCACTGCACCGGGGGCAAGCGCCGTGCCGGCTTCCACCAGAATGCCCTCCTTGTTGACCAGATACCGGCTGGACAAAGGCGCACTGCCCTTGACCGCGAGGTCGGAGAGGATGCGCAGAAAGCCGGGGTGGCAGCTCTCGTAGTGCTCGAACACCACGATCTCGCCCGGGGCGTGCAGCGCAGCGTACAAGTCCTGCAAAAACAGCTTTTCCGCGCCGGGGTCGGGGTAAAGCGCAAGATCCATCACCGCCATCCGGTCGCTCTGCAAAAGCCCCCGCGCCGCCATGATGCGGGCAGTCTCTGCCAGCGCAAAGTGCCGCCCCGTGCCCGGTGCGCCCCACAGCAGGATCACGTTGCGGGCGGCTGCGCCCTTGGTGCCCAGCACAAAGGGGCGGCGCATTGCCCGCACCACGCTGTCCACAAAGGCATCCTGCCCAAGGACAGTCTTTTTTACCTCGGCGGCAAGGCCCTCAAAGCTGCCCAGCTGCTCCGGCTTTGTGTCTGCCGTGCCCTTGGCCAGCAAGCCGTCTGCTTCCATGTTCCGCAGCATCTGGCGACTGTCCTCCAGCGCCGTCTGCACCCCTGCATCCTGCGCTTTCAGCCGGGCGTTCTGCTGTTTGAGTAAGGCGTCCAGCTGCTTTTGCTGTTCCAGCAGCGCTGCGTTCAGATCAGGCAGGCCGCTGCCCGCCGGTTTTTCGGGCTGCGGCTTTTCCGGCTGCGGCTGTGCGCCGCCGAACTTCAGTTTGCCGCCCGCGCCGAACACGCCGTTCATCAAGCTTTCCCAATCATCGGTATATGCCATGGTGCTGCCCTCCATCGGTGTTTTTCTTCCAGTATAGTGAACTGCGCGGCATTTTGCAAGGGATTCCCTCTTGAAAAAAAGCGCGTTGTCCGATACACTGAATATAATGAATCTTACAAGAAGGAATGAAGCTGACCATGGCCGCAAAAACGCCTGCCCAGTGGAAAACACTGTTTGAAAACGAACCCTTCCACCGCGAAAACTACTACACCGGCCCCCTTGGGCCGGACTACACCCCCGGCGGCACCTGTCTGCGGCTGTGGGCCCCCACCGCCGAAGCAGTCACCGTGACCTTGTACCATAAGGGAGACGGCGGTGCCGTGCTGGGCACAAAGCCCCTTGTGCGCGGGGCACAGGGCGTGTGGAGCATCTGGCTGCCCGGGGAGCAGCACGGCCGCTACTACACCTTTGCCGTTACCGTAAACGGCATCACCCGCGAGACCGGCGACCCCTACGCCCGAGCGGTGGGGGTAAACGGCGTCCGCAGCATGATCGTAGATCTTGCCCGCACCGCGCCCTCCGGGTGGGAGCGGGATGTGTGCCCCGCTATCCCCCCGGCGCAGCGCGCCGTGTGGGAGGTGAGCGTGCGGGACTTCTCGCAGGATGCCGCCAGCGGGGTACGCCCGGCGTGGCGGGGCAAATATATGGCCTTTACCCAGCAGGGCACTACCCTGCACGGCGACGGCATCCACCCCACCTGCCTGAACTACCTCAAGCGGCTGGGGGTAAAATACGTCCAGCTGATGCCCATTTTCGATTTTGGCAGCGTGGACGAAGCAAAGCCCTTGCTGCGGCAGTATAACTGGGGCTACGACCCCACCAACTTCAACGTGCCGGAGGGCAGCTACTCCACCGACCCCACCCGGGGCGAAGTGCGCATCCGGGAGTGCCGGGAGATGATCGCCGCCCTCCATGCGGCGGGCATCGGGGTAGTGATGGACGTGGTGTATAACCACACCTACCGTACCGAAAATCCCCTGAACAATACCGTGCCCTATTACTTTTTCCGGCAGAATGCGGACGGCAGCTTTTCCAACGGCAGCGGCTGCGGCAACGAGTTTGCCAGCGAGCGCCCCATGGCGCGGCGGTACCTCATCGACTCCATCCTCTACTGGGCGAAGGAGTACCACATCGACGGCTTCCGGTTCGACCTGATGGGCCTGTACGATGCCGAGAGCATCAACGCGGTGCGCGCTGCGCTGGATGCCCTGCCCGGCGGGCGGGACATCCTGCTGTACGGCGAGCCGTGGCAGGGCGGTGCCAGCCAGCTGCACCGGTACGAAGCCAACAAAGCGAACCTTGCCATGCTCAACGAGCGGGTGGGCATCTTCTGCGATGACACCCGGGACGCCATCAAGGGCGGCTGCTTCGATGCCCGCGAGCCGGGCTATGTGGAGGGCAAGCCCGGCAGTTTCTGGGATATCGGCGCAGCGGTGGCGGCATGGTGCCGCAGCGACCATCTGCCGCCCCACGCGCCCAGCCAGATCGTGAGCTATGTTTCCGCCCACGACAACTTTACCCTGTGGGACAAGCTGCTCTGCGTCCGCTACGAAAAGCCGGAGTTCACCGCCCGGGACAGCGTGGCGCTGGCGCAGAACCGGCTGGCGGCGGGCATCTACCTGACCAGCTTCGGTCTGCCCTTCATGCAGGCGGGCGAAGAGTTTGCCCGCACCAAAAAGGGCGTAGGCAACAGCTACCGCTCCTCCCCCGCCCTGAACCGTCTGGACTGGAACCGCGCCGAGCAGTACCACGCCCTTGTGGACTACTACCGGGGGCTTCTGGCGCTGCGGGCAGCCTTTCCCCGCTTGGGCAGCACCGACCGCCGCGCCCCGGAAGCCTTGCAGTTCTTTGCGCTGGAGCAGCCGCTGGTGGGCTGGACGCTGCCCGCCGTCTGGGGCGACGGCGCGGCGTGGAGCGCTTTGTGCGTCTTTTATAATCCCACCGATACCACCCGCACCGTCTCCCTGCCCGCCGGGCAGTGGAAGCTGCTGAGCGATGGCACCTCCTCCAGCCTGTGGCGCGGCCCCAGCCGTATTTTTACCGGCAACGCCCCCCTTGCGCCGTATAGCGCAACTATTTTGGGTGCGGTGTAAATAAAGAACACCCCCTCAGTCGCCTGCGGCGACAGCTCCCCCAAGGGGACGCCTTATGGCGATGCCGCAAAGTTTCCCGCCACTGCTAAAGCCGTCCCCTTGGGGAAGGTGGCTTGACGCGAAGCGGCAAGACGGAAGGGGTATTTTCACAACCAAAAAAGGCTGCTGCACATTCCGTGCAACAGCCTTTTTACTATTTTTAGCTATTATCTGCGCCCTTTTCGCCAAGGGTGACAGTGACGGTCTGCATCTGACCGCCGCGCGCGACGGTGATCTCGATGGTGTCACCGGCCTTGTGGTTCTGCATCAGGGTGCCAAGGTCGCTCTGGGTGGCCACCTCGCTGCCGTCTACGCTCACGATGCGGTCACCGGCCTGCAAGCCCGCCTTGTCGGCAGGGCCGCCCTTGACCACTTCCACGATGTAGACACCGTAGGCGTTCACGCCCAGCTGGGCGGCGGTCTGGGCATCGGTCACGGCAAAGTAGCTGATGCCCAGATAGGGACGCCCGGTCACATAGCCATTTTCCAGCAGCTCCTGCGCCACCTTTACGGCGTCATTTACCGGGATGGCAAAGCCCAGACCCTCGGCATCGCTGGAAGAGGACTTTGCGTTGACGATGCCCACCAGCTCGCCGTTCATGTTGAACAGACCGCCGCCGGAGTTGCCGGGGCTGACAGAGGCATCCATCTGGATCAGGGACATGGTGTTGACAGAGCTTGTGCTCTGAATGCTGACGCTGCGGTTCAGTGCGCTGACGATGCCGCTGGTCACGGTGCCGCCCAGCTCACCCAAGGGGTTGCCCACGGCCATGACGCTTTCGCCCACCTTCAGGTTATCGCTGTCGCCCACGGTGGCGGGGGTCAGGCCGGTGGCATCGACCTTGACCACGGCGATATCACTGGTGGTATCCTCGCCCACCAGCGTTGCGGGGTAATCCTTGTCGCCGATGCTCACGGTGATGTTGGAAGCACCGCTCACCACATGGGCGCAGGTAAGGATATAACCATCCGAGCTGATGATGACGCCGCTGCCCGCGCCGCTCTCCACCTGGCTCTGACCGTACCACGACCACTGGGAGTAGACCACCTGCTCGGTGGTGATGACCACCACGCTGGGGCTGACCAGCTCTGCCACCTGTGCGGTGCTCAGGCCGGTGCCGCTGGTGGCGCTGATGGAATTGCCGGTGCTGTCGGTGCTGCTGTCAGAGCTGGCAGGGCGCTCCACCTGCTGGATGACCACCTTGCTGCCGCCGCCGTATTTTGCACCCACAAAGCCGCCCGCAAAGCCCATGGCAGCTGCCAGCACCAGCGCCACGGCGCTGCGTGCCAGCTTTCCGCCATTGAACTTCTTCTTGCGGCGGGGCTTTTCCGGCTGCTGCGGGGCGCTGTACTGCGGCTGCTCCGGCGGGGTGGGCGGCACGCTGCCGCCGTCTGCCGGGGCGGTATACGCCGGGCGCGCGGGCTGCGCGTCCGGCTCGTTATACTGGTTCGCCGTGTTCATGCCGCTGCTGCCCACGTTGGGGTAGCCGGTCTCGTTATTGGAAGCGGAATAATCATATTCCCACTTGTTCTCGTTTTCCATGTTACTACATCCTTCCCTCAAAGGCCGGTCCGCAGGGACATCTGTTCCTTTGAACTGTCCCTATTGTAACCGTCAAATGTGAAAATCAATCGCTTGCGCCGTGAAGAATATGTGAAATGCGGTCCTGTTTTTCTGCCCTTGACAGCCGCGTTTCTGCTTGCTATTGTAAGGGAAGAACATCGGCCCGTCAAGGAGGAGCTTTTTATGGAACTGCGCCGCACCGAACAGGGATTTGCCCTGTATAAAGAAAAGGACTGCATCGGAGAGTGCACCCTCTCCCCCGCCCCCAAGGGCGCACAGCTTGCCGCCCTGTGCATCCTGCCCCGGTGGCGGCGCAAGGGCTACGGCTCCTACCTGTTAAAAGAAGTATTGCGCAGCTTTGGCGGTTATGACCGGGAAACCGCCACCGTTTTTACCGCCCCGCTGCCGGAAAACGCCGCCGAGCTTGCCTTCTGGGGCAAATTCGGCTTTGCCGCCGAGGGTGAGCAGCTGGTGCGCCGCCGCACCCCGGACTTAACGGCGGTCAAGTTCGTGCAGGACTTTTTAGCCGCCCGGCTGGTGCACCCACAGCTGTGTGTAGACGCCACCTGCGGCAACGGCGGCGACACCGCCTTTTTGTGCGGGCTGACCGCCCCCGCCGGGCGGGTGCTGGCCTTTGACGTGCAGCCCGAAGCCATCCGCTCCACCCGCACCCGGCTGGAACAGGCAAATGTGCCCGCCGACCGGTACAGCCTTGTCTGCGGCAGCCACGCCGACCTTTTACAGTATGTGCAGCCCGGCACTGCCGATGCGGTCATGTTCAACTTCGGCTGGCTGCCGGGGGCAGACCACGGGGTGTTTTCCACCGCGCAGAGCAGCATCCCCGCCTTGCAGGCGGCGCTGCAGGCGGTGCGCCCCGGCGGCATCGTGAGTGCCATCCTGTACAGCGGGGCGGTCATCGGCTCGGACGAAAAACAGGCGGTGCTGCGTTTTCTGCGCGCACTTCCACTGAAAAGTTTCACCGTTCTGGTGTGTGATTTTGCCAATTGGGCCGAAACTGCCCCTCTGCCCTGCCTGATCCTGAAAAAATAACGAAAACCCTTGCATTATCACGCGTTTTCGTATAGAATAAGGTGCGTATGTGTAAAAACAAGAACCCTCTCAGTCACGGCTGACGCCGTGCCAGCTCCCCCGAGGGGGGGAGCTCCGCGCAAAACCTCCCCCTTTCGGGGGAGGTGGCATGACGCAAAGCGGCATGACGGAGAGGGTTTTCTCAGAAAGCAGGATGGAGGCTCCCATGTAAGACACCACCTGTCTGCCATTCATTCTCTGCCTTGCAAAGGCAATTTTTATAGGAGAAACTACGATCTATGACAAATCGTGAAGAGATCGAACGCCGCAGGACGTTCGCCATCATCAGCCACCCCGACGCAGGTAAGACCACCCTTACCGAAAAGCTGCTGCTGTACGGTGGAGCCATCAATCAGGCTGGCTCCGTCAAGGGCAAGCAGAGCGCCAAGCACGCCGTGTCCGACTGGATGGACATCGAAAAGCAGCGTGGTATCTCGGTCACCTCTTCGGTGCTGCAGTTCAACTACGCCGGCAAGTGCGTGAACATTCTGGACACCCCCGGCCATCAGGACTTCTCGGAGGATACCTACCGCACCCTGATGGCGGCAGACTCTGCCGTCATGGTCATCGACGCCGCAAAGGGCGTTGAGGCGCAGACCATCAAGCTGTTCAAGGTGTGCACTCTGCGCCATATCCCCATTTTTACCTTCATCAACAAGATGGACCGCGAAGCCCGCGACCCCTTTGAACTGATGGAGAACATTGAGGAGATTCTGGGCATCAAGACCTACCCCATGAACTGGCCCATCGGCTGCGGCAAGGAGTTCAAGGGCGTGTTCGACCGCAACGCACGCAAGGTGCTGGCTTTCTCCAGCGATGGCCGCGCCAACGGCGTGAAGAAGGTCAGCGAGACCGAGGCCGAGCTGGGCGACCCCGCACTGGACGAGCTGCTGACCCCCTACCTGCACCAGCAGCTGGTGGACGAGATCGAGCTGCTGGACGGCGCTGCCGAGGAGTTTGATCTGGACAAGGTGCTGCGCGGCGAATTGAGCCCCGTGTTCTTCGGCTCTGCCCTGACCAACTTCGGCGTGGAGCCCTTCCTTGAAAACTTCCTGCGGCTCACCTCTGCCCCGCTGGCCCGCGTGGACAGCCTGACCGGCGAGCCGGTGGATCCCTGCCGGGACGAGTTCTCCGCCTTTATCTTTAAGATTCAGGCCAACATGAACAAGGCCCACCGCGACCGCATTGCCTTTATGCGCATCTGCTCCGGCAAGTTCGAGCGCGGCATGGAAGCCTACCATGTGCAGGAGGGCAAGAACATCAAGCTTGCCACCGGCACCCAGCTGATGGCGCAGGACCGCGCCATCGTGGACGAAGCCTACGCCGGCGACATCATCGGCCTGTTCGATCCGGGCATCTTCTCCATCGGCGATACCCTGTGCACCGGCAAAAAGAAGGTCCAGTTCGCGGGCATCCCCACCTTCTCCCCGGAGCACTTTGCCCGCATTGAGCAGAAGGATACCATGAAGCGCAAGCAGTTCGTGAAGGGTATGGAGCAGATCGCGCAGGAAGGCGCCATCCAGATCTTCCGCGAGGTCGGCGGCGGCATGGAAGAAGTGGTGGTCGGCGTGGTCGGCGTGCTGCAGCTGGAAGTGCTGGAGTACCGCCTGAACACCGAGTACAACGTGGAGATCCGTATGCAGCAGCTGCCCTTTGAGCAGCTGCGCTGGGTGCAGAACGATCCCGACACCTACAACCTGCGGGATCTGGACCTGACCAGCGACACCAAGGCTGTGGAGGACATGAAGGGCAACCGTCTGCTGCTGTTCACCTCCGACTGGGCGGTGCGCTGGGCAGAGACTCACAACGAGAGCTTGCAGCTGAGCGAGTTCGGCAACATCTGATAAAAGAGCGCTGCGGAGTGCACCTGCGCTCCGCAGTTCTTTTTTATAGAATAAAAAACACAACAAAGTATGCCAGACATTGGAATGAGGGTTCCCATTGCGGGGAACACTGCTGGCATGGAGGGTAAAGTGTATGCAGAACATCAACATTGGCAAAAGCGGCATTTCCGTGCCGTTTCTGGGCATGGGTACATGGGCCATCGGCGGCGGTGCATGGTGGGGCGATAACGACGATGCACTGTCGGTAAAGGCCATTCAGACCGCCGTGGAGCAGGGCATCCAGTGGATCGACACTGCGCCCATCTACGGGCTGTACCACAGCGAGGAAGTGGTGGGCGAAGCCATGAAGCACATCGACCGCGACAAAGTGGTGCTTTCCACCAAGTGTGGCTTGGAGTGGCGGCACGAGTCCCCCATCCTGCACAAGGTGGTGGACGGCGTGCAGGTGTACCGCGACCTCTCCGCCAAGGGCATCATCGAGGACGTGGAGGACAGCCTGCGCCGTCTGCACACCGACCATCTGGACGTGCTGTACACCCACTGGCAGAGCCCGGACTTCGGCGTATATCCGCTGGAAGAGACCATGGAAGCCATGATGAAGCTGAAGGAGCAGGGCAAGATCCGCGCCATCGGCGCTTCCAACGTCACCTCCGACATCATCCGGGGCTACTGCAAGTACGGCCAGCTGGACGTCATTCAGGAAAAGTACAGCCTGCTGACCCGCCGCATTGAAAAGCAGCTGCTGCCCACCTGCAAGGAGCTGGGCGTCTCGGTGCAGGCGTACTCCCCGCTGGAGCAGGGTCTTTTGACCGGCAAGGTGACCATGGACACCACCTACCCGGAGGGCAGCACCCGCAACACAAACCCCTGCTTCCAGCCCACCCGCCGGGCACAGGCGCTGGAACTGCTGGCAAAGTGGAGCGACCTGACCGAAAAGTACGACTGCACCATGGCGCAGCTGGTCATCGCCCTGACCGCCCGCATGATCCCGGGGCTGCACGTTCTGTGCGGTGCCCGCAAGCCGGAGCAGGTACTGGATAACGCCGGTGCCATGCACATCAAGCTGGACGGCGCCGATGCCGTCCGCATGAAGTGGGACGTGGACGCGATCTCCTGAGGATAAACAGAACAACACCGGAGCATCTTCGGACGCTCCGGTGTTGTTTTTTATCTTTTACGCTGTTCCAGCATGGTCTGGATACGGGTCTTGGCGCGGTAATAGGTCACCCGCGCCCATGCGGCATTGTGACCAAAGATTGCCCCGATGCGCTCAAAGGGCAGCTCGCCGAACACCCGCAGGCTGAAAACCTCCTTGTAGGGTTCTTCCAGCGCGTGCAGACACTGGTGCACCGTAAAGGCGGCGTCCTTGTCCACCAACAGCTGCGCGATGTCCGGGCTGTCGGCGGCTTTTGTTTCGGCATCTTCCAGCGGGGCGGCGTGCTTTGCGCGGCGGCAGTGGTCGTAGTAGGCGTTGCGCGCCACGGTGAACAGCCACGCCCGCACATCCTGCCTGCCGTCATAGTCCTCAAGGCCGTCCAGCGCCCGGAAAAAGGTCTCCTGCGTCAGTTCCTCCGCCAGCGCTTCGCTGCGGGTAAGCCCCTGCAAAAACAGGCAGACGTCCCGGAAATAGAGCCGATAGATTGTTTCAATGTCCATAGGCATCACTCCGGCCATTCGACCTCATCCCATGCCACAGGCTCGCTGCCCACTGCATACCATGTGCCGTCCTGACCGTTGAACGCCACCGTCATGTCCGCTGCATCCACCACCGCCGAGCGGTCAGTGCGCATCCATCCGGTGCAGCGGAGAAGGTCTGTGTCCTTTTGCAGCAGCTTGTCAAGGGCATCGTGCACCCACGGAATGCGGTAGCGGATGACCTCGTAGTGCCCATCGGCATGGGTCGGCTTCAGGTATACGTCCTCGGCGCAGGTCTCCAGCACCCAGCCGTTTGCACTGTTTTCAGCCTGCTGGTAGTAAGCCTGCAATCGTGCATCGAAAAAGGATACCCGGTCACAGGCGGTGTAGCCGTACCAGCCAAAGCCGCACACCGCAGCCAGCGCCAGCGCTGCCGCAAAGCTGCACAGCATGGTGCGCAGACGGCGGCGGTTCAGGCTGCTGCGGATGTTTTTCAGCGGTGCATCCAGCTGGGGTTCCGGCTGCACCGGCACCGGCTTTTCCATCCGTTCCAGCTCTGCACGGCAGGCGGGACACGCTGCAAGGTGCTGCTCCACCAGCGCACTGCTGGCGGGGCTGGCAAGCTTTTCGGCGTATAGGGGCAGTAGATCGCGGATCACGTCACATTCCAGCTTCATGGTCATTTCCTCCTTTGCGGGCTTTCGTGCGCCCTTTCACCCCAATAACGCACAAAGAGGAAAAACGTTACAGGTTTTTTCAAAAAACTCCCCCAGCCATGCAGAAGCGAAGACTGAGGGAGTTTGTTCAGTTTTCCTTCCAGAACAAGCCGCCGGAGGTCTGGAACAGCAGGCGCGGGTTCACGCTTCTGCTGCCCAGCTTGAAGTCCATGGTCAGCTCTTCGCCCAGTGCGCCCACAGCCTGCCCCTTTTCCACGGTCTGTCCCCTGCTGACCGAAATCTCCTGCAAGCCGTACAGGTAGCTGCGCAGCCCGCAGCCGTGGTCGATGACCACCGTATTGCCGGTAAGCGCAAGATCGCCCGCAAACACCACCGTGCCGTTGGCTGCGGCGCGGCAGGGCGCACCGGGGATGGTGTACAGCTTTGTGGAGTTGGAGCGGCTGCCCTGCTGGCCGTCCGTTACTTTGATCTGCCCGTAGTCCACCAGGGTCATGGAGTCCTCAGCCGGGGGCACAAAGCCGCCCTGCCACTGCTTGGCGGTGGCGGCAGCTTCGTACAGCGGCCAGATGGCGCTGCGGAACTGGGCGTTGGCGCTCTCCGCAGCCGGCTCTTCGGCTTCCACCTCCACCGTGCCGAAGTCCTTCGGCAGCACGGTCAGGGTGCGGGTGATGGTCTCGCCGTTCACCGTGATGTTCACCTCGTGTCCGCCGGAAGAGGCGTTATACGCCGCCGGGATATAGGCGCGCCAGCCCTCGGCGGCGCGTACGCACTGCACGCTGCCAAGGTCGGTCTCGATGGTGGGCACGGCGTCCCCGGTCATGCCGGAGATGCGCACGCCCACCGTGCCGCCCTGCTCCACCCGCTCGGCGGAAAGCTCCACTTCCGCGCTGGCCTGCAAGGTGAACCGGAAGCTGTACCGGTACCAGCCCGTGGGCTTTGCGGGGCGCTCCAGACCTAAGTTTTTGCGCAGCTGCCCGGTGCTGCCGCCCTCAAACTGGGTGATGGCCCCGCCCTTGGGCACACGCCATGCGGTCAGTTCCGCCTTATACTCGCCGTTCGCGGGGAAGAGGAAGCTCTGGTACTCCCCTGCGCTGCCCGCAAACAGCACATCCCCCGCCGCATTCTGGATAGTCAGGGCGGTGTAGCCCGTCCAGTCCGGCAACGTCAGCTCCGGGTGGGCGGTGTACAGCACACCCAGCTTCTGCACGGTCAGGGTTGCGGGGCTGGCAAATACCTTATCCAGCTTGCCGCCCAGCAGCGGCACCTGCCAGCAGGAGCCGTTCGGCTCCAGCGCCTGCCCGCCGCACTGCGCCGCCCCGTCCGGGCAGCCGCCCTCGGTGGTAAAGGCATAGCTTACCCCCATCACAGCCGCCAGCAGCACCACCACACCCAGCGCCACACTGATGAGCCAAAGCAAAAAACGCTTCATGTTCCTTCTCCTTATGTACAAAAAGGGCGCACCGGGACAGTCCGTTCAGACAGACTGCTCCGTGCGCCCCGATGCGCTTATCTTCCCGGCAGTTTCCGGTATTTTAGGGGAATTATTCTGCCTCGTCCTCAGCAGCAGCTTCCTCCGGCTCTACGGTTTCTGCATCATCCTCGCCGAACAGCAGACGCTCGTATTCGTCCAGCTCCTTCTCGCGGCGGTTCAGGTAAAGAGCCACAGCAGCCAGCGCACCAGCCACAGCAGCCAGAACAGCGATCACAGCGACCAAGCAAGATTTTTTCATAGATTTAGTACACTCCTTTTTGCAGTTGAAACGTTGTTTCAGCTTGATTTTTCCAGCGGGCGTCCCGCAAAAGGATCTTGATTCAAGCGGCAGTCAGCGCCGCCTTGTAGCTTTTATTATACCCGTTCGCGCCCAAAATTACAACCGTTGCACCCCAATTTTCACGCCCTGAAGGTGCTGCGTGGCGCAGTTTGGGCAGTGTGCCGGTTTTGGCGCGGTTCATTACAGCAAATTGCCAAAGTCACAGCAGCAGCGGCTTATACGCCCGGAACGCCCCGGGCAGGGTGTAGGCGGTGCGCAGCTGCTCCCGGTTTGCCCAGACATAGCCCGCCGGGGCACTCTGCGCCGGAACGTGCAGCTGCACGCCGGACATGAGCCACTCGATATGGGTAAAGATGTGCTTTGCGGCGGGCAGGGCGGCGGGAGCTGCCGTGCCGGTGTCCAGCCCCAGTGCCGTAAGCCGCGCCAGCACCTCGGCCTGCAAAAGATGCTCGTCCTCCCACAATACCGGCTGCCACAGCCCGGCCAGCAGCCCTTTTTGCGGTCGCTGCTGTACCAGAAAGCCCGCCGGGCTTTCCACCAGTGCCAGCGTTACCGGCACAATCTTGCGGGGCTTCGGCTTTGCCTTCTGGGGCAGCTGGGCGGTGGTGCCCGCCGCCCGGGCGCGGCAGACTTCCGCCAGCGGGCACTGCCCGCACAGGGGCGCGCCGTTGGGCACGCAGACCAGCGCACCCAGCTCCATCAGCGCCTGATTGTAGTCCCCGGCCTTTTCCGGCGGCTGATGCTCCATGACCCGGGCGGTAAAGGCCTTTTTTACCGCCGGTTCTGTAATCACGCCCGGGTCATTATACAGACGGGAAAACACCCGCAGCACATTGCCGTCCACGGCGGGCACGGGAAGCCCGAAGCTGATGGACGCGATGGCTCCGGCGGTGTACTCCCCGATGCCGGGCAAAGCACGCAGGGCGGCATAGTCGGCGGGCAGCTGCCCGCCGTACTGCGCACAGACGAGCTTTGCGGCCTTTTGCAGGTTGCGCACTCGGCTGTAATAGCCCAGCCCCTCCCACAGCTTATGCAGCTTTTCTTCCTCGCAGGCGGCAAGCGCCGGGATATCCGGCAGCGCTTCCAGAAAGCGGTAGTAATACGGCAGCACCGCCGACACCCGGGTCTGCTGCAGCATCACCTCGCTGAGCCACACATGGTAGGGGGTGGGGTCCTCCCGGAAGGGCAGGCTGCGGCGGTTCTTGTAAAACCACTCCAAGAGGGCAGGCGAAATGTTTTCCACTTGTTTTGTGCTCCTTGTTGAAAAGATAGGCGTTTTTGATTGAAAATGGCCGCCGCGTGCGCTTTGGCCATTATCAGCGGAAGAATTATTTTAAATTTCGGGTTTCAGGAAAGTCTGCGGACTTTCCTGAAACCCATTTTCACGGGAGGGGACGTAGAGGAAACCGGCATTTGCAGCGCCGCTTTCTGCGAAAGTGCGGCGCTGCGGTTAGCGTCCTCGCCCTCTCCGTCTTTGCTTCGCAAATCCACCTCTCCCAAAGGGAGAGGCCTTGGCAGTCCACGCAAAGTTACCGGTTTCGCCAGAGGCTCTCCCTTTGGGAGAGCTGTCACCGAAGGTGACTGAGAGGGCGAGGCCGTTCATCGAAGGCGCTTCCGTCCAACCAAAAACGGGCCGCTGCGGAATGCAGCAGCCCGGTAAAAGTATGCGTGCTTCTCAGAAGCCGTATGCGGTGCGGGGGAAGGGCAGCACGTCACGGATGTTCTGGATGCCGGTGAGGTACATGATCATGCGCTCAAAGCCCAAGCCGTAGCCTGCGTGCTCCACGCCGCCGAACTTGCGCAGATTCAGGTACCACTCGTAGTTGGTCTTGTCCATGCCCAGCTCGTCCATGCGAGCCACCAGCTTGCCGTAGTCCTCTTCACGCTGGCTGCCGCCGATCAGCTCGCCGATGCCGGGCACCAGCATATCTGCTGCTGCCACAGTCTTACCGTCGGCATTCTGCTTCATGTAGAAGCTCTTGATCTCCTTGGGGTAGTCGGTGACAAAGACCGGCTTCTTGAACACCACCTCGGTCAGGTAGCGCTCGTGCTCGGTCTGGATATCCACGCCCCACTCCACGGGGTACTGGAACTTCTTGTTGTTCTTTTCCAAGATCTCAATGGCTTCGGTGTAGCTGATGCGGCCGAACTCGCTGTTTGCCACCAGCTCCAGACGCTCGACAAGACCCTTATCAATGAACTGGTTGAAGAAAGCCATCTCGTCCGGGCAGTTGTCCAGCACATAGCGGATGACGTACTTGATCATGGCCTCGGCATTGTCCATATAGCCGTTCAGGTCGCAGAAGGCCATCTCCGGCTCGATCATCCAGAACTCCGCAGCGTGGCGGGTGGTAAAGCTCTTCTCGGCGCGGAAAGTGGGACCAAAGGTGTACACCTTGCCGAATGCCATCGCCATGGCCTCGGCTTCCAGCTGACCGGAAACGGTCAGGTTGACCGGCTTTTCAAAGAAGTCCTGGCTGTAATCCACAGCGCCGTCCTCGGTCTTGGGCACATTGTCCAGATCCAGTGTGGTCACGCGGAACATCTCGCCGGCACCCTCACAGTCGGAAGCGGTCAGCAGGGGGGAGTGAGCGTAGACAAAGCCGTTCTCCTGGAAGAACTTGTGGATGGCGTAAGCGGCCACGCTGCGGACGCGGAAAGCGGCGTTGAAGGTGTTGGTGCGGGGGCGCAGGGTGGGCATGGTGCGCAGATACTCCATGCTCATCTTCTTTTTCTGCAGGGGGTACTCGTCGGCGGGGCAGTCGCCCAAGATCTCCACGCTCTCGGCGTTCAGCTCAAAGGGCTGCTTTGCCTGCGGGGTGAGCACCAGCTTGCCCTTGATGCGCAGGCTGCTGTACAGACCGGTGTGGATGACTTCATCATAGTTTGCCAGCTTGCCGGCTTCCAGCACCACCTGCAAAGTCTTGAAGCAGCCGCCGTCCGACAGGGCGATGAAGCCGATGTTCTTGGAGTCGCGGATGTTCTTTGCCCAGCCGCATACGGTGACGACCGTACCATCGGCGGGGGTGTTCTTGTACAGCGAAACGATCTCAGTGCGTTCCATTTTCAGATTACCTCCGATATAAAGTAAAAAGACAGCTTTTCTCCCTGAAAGTTCAGGGCGAACAAGCTGTCTTGTAATGTCCGCGGTGCCACCTGAATTACCGGAAGTGTCCGGTCGCTCACGCGCTCTTTGTTTAAGCGCTGTCCCTGTAACGCTGGACCTGCGGCGCACCTACTTAGCGGCAGACGCGCTGCCGTGTTCAGTTTGCTGCTCCCGGGTGTTCGTTCACGCGGCGCACGGGCGCGGCTCTCAGCTGTGCCGCACTCTCTGGGCCGGACGGCCCGCGCTACTTTTCCCGTTCCTTGCATTTGTTGTTTTAAAATAGCACGTTGGCGGCATTTTGTCAACCTTACCGTGCGGAATCGGGTAAAAATCTGCGTTTTTCCTTGTCAGAACGCCTTTTCTCTGGTAAACTGGAAAAAAGCGGTATTTCCGCAAAAACGCATTCTGGAGGAGATCATGAAGCACACACACCGCATCATCCGTCTGCTGACCCTCGCCATGGTCAGCTGCACACTGGCTGCTATGCTGAGCGGCTGCACCAAAGAGGAATTCCTTGCCGGGTATAACGAATTCATGTTCGGCGACTGGCTCCCTGCCTACGGAAGCACCTCCCAGTCGGCTGCACCGGGCAGCAGCACCGCCAGTGACCCCGATCATGTCTATGCCGAGCCTAACCCCGAGTGCGATGCCAAGATCGCATCGCTGATGAGCCAGCTGTACTCGCTGGAGTCCTCGGCACGGTCGGATGTCAGCAGTGCCATCCAGAGCGCAAAGGATGAATACCACGCCCTGCCGGCTTCTCAGCGCACCCTCGGCAACAAGGTCAGCATCGCCTACAGCCATCTTTCCTCTGTGGAGAGCACCTACGACAGCGCCGTCTCCTCGGTGGTCAGCGAGATGCGCAGCGTCCTGCGGGAGTATAACCAGCCCGAAACCGTGGCCGATCAGGCATGGAGCTACTATCAGTCTGCCAAGAGCAGCATGATCTCCAGCCTTGGCGGCTGACCCTCAACTTAATAGTGCATCCGCGAGGCCCTGTGCTGCCAGATATCCGGCGTACAGGGCCTCATTTAAGTTGTTGCCGTGCCCGCCGATCTCGATCAGCAGACTGCCGGTGGTCAGGTCCTGATTATAGAACCGGTAGCTGAACAGCACCGGGCGGGTAAAGCCGGGGTATTTTGCTTCCATGCTGCGCTCCCACGCAGCAGCAAAGCGCAGGTTCTGCCGCCATGCGGGCAGCTGCACGCTGGTGCCGTTGTCGCACCCGCAGATGATCATCACCTGCGCCGCCTGCCGTCCGTCTATGGTGCATACCGGGGCGCAGCGGGTGCCGTTTTCCCGCTCGATGGCGTCGCGGTGGACGTCCAGCACCACCTTGATGCTGGGGTACTGCGCCAGATACTGCTGCACCACCGCCCGGCTGTTGGCGTAGCTGCCGGTGTAGCTGGGGTAGTCGTTCAGGGTCTCGTCGTGCAGGGTGCAGATGCCCGCCGCGTTGAGGGTATCGGCCATCACCCGCCCCACCGCGCACATATTGATGCTGCGGTCGGTGCTGCGCGCCCCGTCCCCGGGGGTGAACCACAGCCCGGCAGAAAGGCGGTAGTCCTCGGTGGCGTGGGTGTGCATGATGAGCACCTGCGGCGCGGCGCTGTCCTTTTCGATGGCAAAGGGCAGGGGCTGCGCCGCCTCGGCGGCAATGTCTGCCGCCGATTGCCGGGTGTTATTCTTGATGCTGCCCGCACCGCAGGGAATGTACTTTTCGCCGCTGCCGTGCCCAAACTGCTGCTCTGTCACCGTGCCGGCATCGGCAGGGCGGGCTTCGTCCGGCTGCAGCGCCACAAAATACTGCTCCACCCCGGTCTGCACCGGGACGTCAGCTTCCTGCGCCGGAGAGGGCGCGGACACGTCCTCCGGCACGCTTTCCGCAGATGCCGCAGCGCGGCTCTCCACGGCCTGCTGTCCCAGATGCAGCAAAGTCTGCGCGGCAGGCACCGGCGCTGCCAGAAAGGCCGCCAGCACCAGCGCGGCGCTGCGGGCAAAGATGCACAGCGCTGCAAACAGCACCGCAGCCTGCAAAAAGGGCACTGCCCTGCTCTGCCCCGCAGGCAGACGCCAAGGCTCTCTGCTGCGCATGGCAAGACCTCCTTTCCGACCCGTAGGACGATTCAGAATGGCTTCCGCTGCGGACACCCCTTCCGTCATCGCCTGCGGCGATGCCACCTTCCCCAAGGGGACGGCTTCAGAGGTAGTGGCAAGGTTTCCGGCACAGCCCAAAGGCGTCCCCTTGGGGGAGCTGGCTGCGAACGTAGTGCGCAGACTGAGGGGGTATTGGCGCAAGCGGAGCGCATTTTAAATCGTTCACCCCGTCAGCCAGCAGAGCTGCTGCACGGTAAGGCGGGGCTGCAAGGCGCGGTTGACCGCACACGCCAGCAGGGCCGCGCCGTGGGCGATAACGCTGTCCAGTGCGCGGGGCGTGACCACAAGGTCTGCGCCCTCCTGCGCCTGCATCAGGGTGGGGATGCCCGCCGCCACCACCGGCACGCCAAGGGTGTCCCGGGTCAGGTGGCGGGTGTGGTCGGCCTGCGCCGGGTAGAGCCCCGTGTCCGAAAACTGCACCGTACGCCCCAGCCGCTGCCCCTCGGCGGAGCAGAGACTGTCTACGCAGACCACCGCCGCCGGGTGCAGCTGGCCCACCAGCGCCGCCGCCAGCTGCTGAAGCGAAAGCCCGGTGGCTGCCGCCACCCCGGGCGCAACGGCTGCTACCGGCCGCAAGCCCCGCACCGGCGGGGCAGCGCCCGCGCCCATGGTGACAAGGATGCGCTGCACCGTGCGCGGGCCAAGGGCATCGGCGGTGATGCGGCGGTTGCCCACACCCAGCACCAGTACCGGCCCTTCCGGCGGCAAAAGGGCGCGCAGCTCCCGGGCGCACACCTCGATGACGGCGGCGTCCCGCTCGTCCAGCACGCTGACGCTGGGCATTTCCAGCGTCACATACCTGCCCCGGGGGCGGCTGAGCCCCTCGCGGGCGATCTCCACCCTTGTCACCGTCACCCCGCCGTGGCGGGCGGTAGCCAGCCGCACCCCTGCGGGCAGCGGCTGCGCCGCGCCGCCGAACAGCTCGTCAGCCATATCCGTAGTACGCATTTTCCACACTCTCCGTTCCTTTTTTGGGGCAAAAGCCCGCCTTATTGCCGGAAAGTATGGGAAAAACAAAACTTTTCCAAACAAAAATCAAAAAAACGCTTGCGCTGGTACGCGAAATATGGTATCATAGGGTGCGCTGTTATAGGTAGCCAAGGAGGTGGAACGAATGCCTAACATCAAATCTCAGAAGGACCGTGTCGTGCAGTCTGTTGCAGAGCAGGCTCACAACAAGGCCATTAAGACCAACCTGAAAACAGTCGTCAAGAAGGCAGACGCTGCCATCGATGCGAATGCCGCTGACAAGGACGCAACCGTCCTGGCTGCTGTTTCCGCGATCGACAAGGCTCGCGCTAAGGGTGTCATCAAGAAGAACACCGCCAGCCGCAAGATCAGCCGTATGGCAAAGCGTGCTAACAAGAACGCTTGATCGCGCAGTTTGATTGACGAACAAAACCTCTGTACCGGGTATCCGGCACAGGGGTTTTTGTTTTTTTCCGCTGTTATGTCCCGCACAGCGCGGCAAGGCTCTGCCGCTGCACCGGCTCCAGCAGCTGCTCCGGCGGCAGGGGCTGCGGCGGCACCGCCATCCACCACGCCGCCCACGCGGCGGGCACAAGCACTGCCAGCGAAAGCCCCGGGTACAACAGCGCCGGCTCGTGCAGCCACGGGCTGCCCGGCGGCAGCACCAGCGCCGTGCACAGGCACAGCGCCGCCCACAGCTCCCATAATACGGTCTGACCGCTGTGCTTCATCCGCTTCACCTCCGTTTTGCCCCCAGTTTACCAGCCGCCGGGTGCAAAATATGGCGAAGCAGCGCAGACAAAGTGATGATGTTCTCTAGTATTTCTTTAGCGGGCTCGCCCTCTCCGTCACCTGCGGTGACACCTCTCCCAAAGGGAGAGGCCTTGGCAAAGAGATGAACTTTGCGTGGACTGCCAAGGGCTCCCACTTTGAGGGCCGACTTCCCCCGGCCGGGGGAAGATGTCGCGCAGCGACAAAAGGGGGAATCTGGCATCGCGTAGCGATGACTGAGAGGGCGAGGATGCTGACCGCAAACATATCCTATTCAGTTCTGGTCGTGGCTCTTGCCCACAAGGCTGCACACCACGCCGCAGACAAGGCTTGCGGTGATGCCCGCAGAAGCAGCAGTCAGCCCGCCGGTCAGGATGCCGACAGCGCCCTTTTCCGCCACGGCGGTGCGCACCCCTTTTGCCAGCAGATGCCCGAAGCCCAGCAGCGGCACGCTCGCCCCCGCACCGGCAAACTCTGCCAGCGGCGCATACAGCCCCACCGCCGAAAGTACCACTCCCGCCACCACATAGCCGGTCAGGATGCGGGCCGGGGTCAGCTTTGTCAGGTCGATGAACAGCTGCCCCGCCGCGCAGATAGCGCCGCCTATTAAAAATGCCCACAGATAGTTCATTTCAGTTCTCCTTTTCCGGCGCGGTCAGCTCTACCAAATGTGCCACCGCCGGGATGCTCTCCTTCTGCAAAAAGGTGGTCTGGCTCATCAGCGCCCCGGTGGCGATAAACAGCACCCGGCGGCTGCCGCGGCGCAGCAGCTTTGGCAGGATATGCGCGCAGAGCACAGCGGCGCAGCAGCCCGCGCCCGAACCGCCGCTTTTTACCCGCTGCTCCCCGGCATCGTAGAGCAGACAGCCGCAGTCCGCGTGGTTTTTCAGCAGCAGACCCTCTGCTGCCAGCAGCTCCCGCAGCATCTGACTGCCCACCAGCCCAAGGTCGCCGGTATAGATGCAGTCGAAATCCCGCAGCTCTGCATGGGTGTCGGCAAGATACTGCAGCAGCGTAGCGGCGGCTGCCGGTGCCATGGCTGCGCCCATGTTGTTGATATCCTTAATGTTATAGTCCTGCACCCGCCCAAAGGTGGCGGCGGCAATGCCCACCCCCTGCCCTGCCGGGCGCAGCAGACAGCACCCGGCGGCGGTAGCCGTCCACTGAGCGGTAGGGGTGCGCACCGCGCCGTAGCTCAGTGGGGTGCGGAACTGACGCTCTGCCGCGCAGAAATGACTGGAAGTCATCGCCAACAGGTTCTGCGCCGCCCCGCTGCTGCACAGCGCCGCGCCCAGCGCCAGCGCCTCCGCCATGGTGCTGCACGCCCCGAACAGCCCTGCAAAGGGCGCGCCCAGCTCCCGCAGCGCGTAGCCGGAGGCGGTGCACTGCGCCTGCAGATCTCCCGCCAGCGCAAGGTCCACCTGCTCTGCGGGCAAGCCAGCCTTTTGCAGGCAGAGCCGCGCCGCCCGCAGCTGCAACTGCTTTTCGGCGGCTTCCCAGCTGCACTGTCCCAGCCGATTGTCGGTGGTCAGTTCGTCAAAGCCCGCTGCCAGCGGGCCCTCGCTCTCTTTTTTGCCGCCCGCCGCCGCCTGTGCGGCGATGACCGGTGGGGTATGGAACAACAGGCTATCGCCCCGGCGCTCTGTCATAAAAAATTTCTCCTTTTCTGCAAAAAATGCCCCGGAACGTGCTATACTGGTGCTGTGGCACTGCAATATCCGGCGGGGCTGTTCCGTATTATAAGGCAGAAGCCCCCAGCAGCCACAGCACCACACCGTACACCACCGCCGCCAGCGTGCCGTACACGATGACCGGCCCGGCGATGAGGAACATCTTGGCTCCCGTGCCCGGTACACGGCCCTCGGCCTTGAACTCGATGGCCGCACTGACCACCGCGTTGGCAAAGCCGGTGATGGGCACCAGCGACCCCGCCCCGGCCTTTGCCGCCAGCTTCTGGTACCAGCCCAGCGTGGTCAGCACCGCCGAGAGCAAGATCAGGGTGCAGCTGGTCAGGGTGCCCGCCGCTTCGGCGTCCGCGCCCTGCCGCAGAAACAGCTGCCGCAGCCCTTCGCCCAGCAGACAGATGCCGCCGCCCACGCAGAACGCCCAAAGGCAGTCTGCCAAAAGCGGCGAGTGCGGCCCGGCCTTCTGCACCCGGCGTGCGTATTCCTGCGCTGTCATCTTCATCTTCCCGCGCCCCCTTTTGCGGATAGTCTGCCCGGGGCGGCGGGCACTTATCCTTTTTTGTGAAAGAAGGTAGGTTCTATGTATTCTTCCCACCACCATAAACATCATGCCCGGCGTCTGCTCTGCCTGACGGCGCTGCTCTGCTTTGCGGCGGGCGGCACCGCCTACGCCTGCACCCGCAAGGCCGCCGTGCCGCAGCTGCCGCAGCTGCCCGCCGAAAGCCTTGAACAGCCCGCTGAAAGCCTTGTGCAGGCCGCAAGCACCCTGCCCGACGCCCCGGTGCAGCACCCCGCCGAAAACGGCGCGCAGCAGAGCACCCTTACCGCCGCACAGGCACAGGCCATGCTGGACGACCCCCGTATGATCCTTGTGAGCCGCGCCCACCCGATAACGGAGGACTACCCCGTCGAGACCAAGGAATGCGGCTCGGCCACCGCCATCAACAAGACTTTGCAGACCGAAGCTGCCGATGCCTTTCTTGCCATGCAGGCCGCTGCCGCCAAGGACGGCGTGGATGTGCGGATGCAGAGCGGCTACCGCAGCGTCAGCTACCAGAAAAAGCTGTACAACGACAAGACCCAGTATTACCGCAACAAGGGTCTGAGCGAAGCCGCCGCCCGGGAAAAGGCCGCTACCATCGTCAATCCGCCGGGCTGCTCGGAGCACAACTGCGGCCTTGCCGCCGACCTGAACAGCCCGGAGCACACCACCCTTGACACCGGCTTTGCCGACACCGCCGCCTTCCGCTGGCTGTGCGAGAACGCGGAACAGTACGGCTTTATCCTGCGCTACCCCAAGGAAGCCGAAAGCGTAACCGGCATCACTTACGAGCCATGGCACTGGCGCTATGTGGGCGCGGAAAACGCCGCCCTGCTCAACCAGAGCGGCCTGTGTCTGGAGGACGCCATCGCCGTTTTGCAGCGCATTGCCGCCGGGGAGACCGTGACCGGTTAAAATCCGATGAAAACTGCCGGAAAACCCTGTGGGGTGCGTTGCAATTTACCTGCTGTTATGGTAAGATAAGTACAGTCTGCCCCGGCGCGCGATACCGCCCCGGGATGTGACAAATGAATTCAACAAAAGAAGGAATATTTTATGATAAACCGCACAAAACTCTCTGTGATCGCCGTCAGTGCCGTGCTGGCTGTTGCCCTGACCGGCTGCGGCGGCAGCGCTTCTTCCGCGCCGTCCTCCGTGTCCAGCGCCTCCGCCTCTGCACCGGCTTCCAGCACTGCCGCCCCGGCAGCGGATACCACCGAAAACGGCACCGCCGATCTGGACAGTGCCGTGGAGACCCTGCTGGCTGCGAACCCCATCTCCAACCAGTTTGAGATCGCCGCCATGAACATCGAGTACGACTTCGGCCTGAAGGCGGAGGACGTAGCCGCCTACAAGGGCGTGAAGAGCAATGACAACGGCGACGCCGGCCTTGTGCTGGTGGTGGAAGCCGCTTCCGGCAAGGCACAGGACGTGGTGACCGCGCTGGAGAGCTACAAGCAGGATCAGGTGGCTTTCTACGGCAACTACGCCGAGTTTGCACAGGCACAGAGCAACGTGGAAAACGCCATCATCTCCTCCAAGGGCGACCGTGTGGTCATGGTGATCGCCTCCAACGAGTGCTCCGCAGACCTGAACAGCGCTGTGGACAGCGCCCTGAACAGCTGAATCTGACCTTCTGAGCCGGTGCCATCTGCGGCATCGGCTTTTTTCAGTCAAGCCCTCCCGCACCCGGGATGGGAAAACCGTTATTGCCCGCAAAACTTGTAAAAAAGGAGGCTGACCCCTTGGTTTTCAGCACCATCATCTTCCTGTTCCGTTTTCTGCCCATCACGCTGGCGCTGTACTATCTTGCCCCCGCAAAACTCAAGAACACCGTGCTGTTTTTATGCAGTCTGGTGTTCTACTGCTGGGGCGAGGTGCGCTTTTTCCCGGTCATGGTGGCGCTTATCCTCATCAACTATCTCAGCGGCCTTGCCATCGAGCACTTTGATGCAAAGCCCGCGCTGCGCCGCTTTTTTCTGCTGGTGGCGCTTGTCGGCAGCTTGGGGATGTTGTTCTACTTCAAGTACGCAAACTTTGTGCTGCGCAGCGCAAACGCCCTGCTGGGCACCGCCTTTGCCGAGATACAAGGCATCGGCACTTTGCCGCTGGGCATCAGCTTTTACACCTTCCAGACCCTTTCCTACTCCATCGACGTCTACCGCCGGGATGTAAAAGCCGAGCGCAACATCATTGATTTCGGCGCTTATGTGGTCATGTTCCCGCAGCTCATCGCGGGGCCTATCGTCAAGTACCGGGACGTCTCCGACCAGCTGCACGTCTACAAGCACCGCTATAACCTCAAGCAAATTGAAGAGGGCATGACCCTGTTCACCTTCGGTCTTGCCAAAAAGGTGCTGCTGGCGGACGCCGTGGGCGCATTGTGGACGGACATCATCGGGGTGGCTGACAGCCCCTCCACTACCTTTGTGGGTCTGGCAAACGCCTCCACCCCGCTGGTGTGGCTGGGCATCATCGCCTACAGTTTGCAGCTGTACTTCGATTTTTCCGGCTACTCCCTGATGGGCATCGGCATGGGCAAGATGCTGGGCTTCGACTTCCCCGCAAACTTCAACTACCCCTATATCTCCGCTTCCATCACCGAGTTCTGGCGGCGCTGGCACATGACCCTGTCCGGCTGGTTCCGCGAGTATGTGTATATCCCACTGGGCGGCAACCGCAAGGGGCCCAAGCGGCAGATCTTGAACCTGTTCATCGTGGAGCTGCTCACCGGCATCTGGCACGGCGCGAACTGGAACTTTATCTGCTGGGGTCTTTACTACTTTGTGCTGCTGGCGGCTGAAAAGCTGTTCCTGCTGCCCTACCTGAAAAAAGGCAGGGTGTGGCCGCATTTCTACACCCTGTTCCTCGTGGTGGTAGGCTGGGCGATGTTTGTGGGCAACGACACTGGCGTATCCTTCGGGCTGCTGTTCCAAAAGCTCTTTGTCCCCTCCGGCGGGGTGTCGCCGCTGTATTTCCTGCGGAACTACGGCGTGCTGCTGGCGGTAAGCGTGGTGTGCTGCACCCCGCTGGTCGAAAAGCTGTGGGATGTGCTGCGCAAGAACGTAGTCACCCGCTGCGCCGCCATCCTGACGCTGCTGGTGGTCTCCACCGCCTATGTGGTGGGCAGCACCAACAGCCCGTTCCTGTACTTTAACTTTTAAGGAGGCGGTAAGATGTCCAAACACGAAAAAAAGGCCACCTCCCTTTTGCACTATCCGGTGCTGGTGGTGTTCAGCCTGTTCTTCATCGGGCTGTTCGCGCTGGATATGGTCACCCCGGACCGCAGTTACAGCGAGCTGGAAAACACCACCCTCAGCCAGCGCCCGGCGCTGACCCAGTTCACCGCCAAGGGGCTGAACAGCTACTTTACCGCCTACACCAAATACGTCAAGGATCAGGTGGCAGGGCGCGACCAGTGGATCAGCCTGCAGAGCGTGGTGGAGACCACTCTGCTGCAAAAGCAGCAGAGCGGCGGCATTCTGCTGGGCAAGGAGCACATGATGTTCCCCCGCACCTACGGGCTGCTTTCCAGCGAGGAGCGTACCCTGCCCAAGAACACCGCCGCGCTCACCAGCCTGTGCCAGCGCTACCCGGGCAAGGTGAATGTACTGGTGGCACCCGCCGCCAGCGATATCTACAAGGAGAACGTACCCGCAAACGCCCCCCTGCTGGACGAGGACGGCTATCTTGACCAGCTTTCCGCTGCGGTGCAGGCTGCAGGCGGCAGCTTTGTGGACGTGCGCCAGACCCTTGCCGCCCACAAGAGCGAGTATATCTACTACCGCACCGACCACCACTGGACGAGCCTTGGCGCCTACTACGCTTACAGCCAGCTGTGCGATGCCCTTGGCCTTGCCCCCTTTGACACCGCCGCCCACACCGCCCTGACTGCCGATCACTTTTACGGCACTCACTACGCCAAGGCGCGCACATGGAACGCTGTGCCGGACGTGATCACCTACTACGACCTTGCCAACACCCTGACGGTATGGAACGTGACGGCGGCGGGTCAGCCCGCCGAGGGGCAGACCACCGGCCTGTATGATACGGAGAAGCTTTCCGTCTACGACAAGTACGCCATGTTCCTGCACGGCAACAACGGCCTGAGCCGGGTGCAGGGCAACGGCAGCGGGCGCATCCTTGTCATCAAGGACAGCTACGCCAACTGCTTTGTGCCCTACCTGACCGCCAACTACGCTGACATTGACGTGGTGGATTTCCGCAACTACAACTACGGCTTGGATCAGCTGATCGCCGATAACGGCTACGACCAGATCCTTGTGCTGTACAATTTTGACAGCTTCAAGAGCGACCCCTACCTCTACCGCGCCGGCGTAAAAGGTTAAACTGCCAAATGCCGAAATTATTGCAGTCTATTTTCACAAATTTGCAGCCGCAATTTCATGCGTCCCGCCAGTTTTTGCACAGATGTGCCAAAACCCCTTGATAAAATCCAACCGTTGTTGTAGAATGACCATATAGAGAACAATGCTCTATCGGCACTTGGATATAGACGCCGTGGGAACGGGATGCAATGCGGCATTTCCCTTTGATAAAGGAGTATTGAAGATGAAAAAGATGAATTATCCCGCAGATTATGCGGTGCTTTCCAACGAAGAAATGACCTATACCACAGGCGGCGGCGCTGTTGACAATGCTGCAGGTTTTGCTTCCACCGCTGCAACGGTCGTAGGCGCTGTAGTGCTGGCTTCCAGCTATGTCTGGGGCATTGGGCAGGCACGCACATGGCTGCAGCAGGAGGGCAACAGAGACGGCAACTTCTTTACCGTGCTGGGCCGCGCTACCGATGCCATTGCCGCCGATATGAGCAAGTCTGCCAGCAACTTTGTACGGGACGCCGTTTCCGCCACCACGGTAGTGGCACTGGCTCCCCTGAGCGCCATCCTGCTGATCGTGCGCTGAACCCTTTATTCAGAAAAAACGGTGCGTTTGGATGCACCGTTTTGGATAGCTTTGTTTCAAAAGGAGTGTTATTATGGAAAAAATGATGATGCCCGCGTACTACAATGTACTGTCCACTGAGGAAATGACCTACACCGAAGGCGGCGCTACTGCCACCATGACCGAGGCTCTGCTGTGCTGGCTGATTCCTCCGTATGGCTGGTTCAGAGGCGTGACCGCTGTCCGCGACTACCGCCGTAAGAACCCCAACACTTGGACCGAGAAGGGTCTGGATGCTCTGACTGCCGACATGAACAAGGGCACTGCCAACGCCATCCGTGACATCGCCTGCACCGCTTACATGATCAGCTCCAGCGCTACCGGTGTCGGTCTGATCATCAACGCAGCAATCGTCCTGCTCTGACCCATCTTATCTCATAAGACCGGCTCGGAGTAAAACCAAAGAACAAAGCAGGCGGAGGCGCTGCCCTTTCGGGCAGCGCCTCCGCTGTTTTGTAGGGTTCACACGCAAAAAAACGGCGGCACGCTCCGATGGAACGCGCCGCCGTTTGGTTTTTATGCGTTGAACATATCCTTCAGCTTTTTGAAGAAGCCCTTACGCTTTTCGTAGTTTTCTTCTTTCAAAGTGCCCTCAAATTTCTTCAGGGCATCGCGCTGCGCCTTGTTCAGCTTTTTGGGGATCTCCACCTCGCACTTGACGTACATATCACCGCGGCCACGGCCGTTCAGGTACTGGATGCCCTTGCCGCGCAGGCGGAAGGTGGTGCCGCTCTGGGTGCCCTCGGGCACGGTGTACTCCACCTTGCCGTCAATGGATGGTACGGTGACGCTGTCGCCCAGCACAGCCTGACTGTAAGTGATGGGCACGGTGACCCACACATCGTAGCCGTCGCGCTGGAACACCTCGCTGGGGCGCACGGTGACCATGACGATGACGTCACCGGCGGGGCCGCCGTTGGTACCGGCATCGCCCATGCCGCGCAGTGCAAAGCTCTGGTCGTCGTCGATGCCCATGGGGATGGACACCTCCAGCGTCTTTTTGGTGGCTACCTTGCCGCTGCCATGGCAGACCTTGCAGGGGTTCTTTACCAGCTTGCCCTTGCCGCCGCAGCGGGAGCAGGGCTGCTGGGTCTGCATCACGCCAAAGGGGGTGCGCTGCTGGCGGATGACAAAGCCGCGTCCGCCGCAGTCCGGGCAGGTCTCGGGGCTGGTGCCGGCGGCACAGCCGGAGCCGTGACACTCGGTGCACTCCTGCTGACGGGTGATGGTAATGTTCTTCTTGCAGCCGTGCACGGCCTCGTCAAAGCTCAGGGTGATGCGCACCCGGATGTCCTGCCCTTTGCGGGGGGCGTTGGGGTTTGCCTGACGGGACGAGCCGCCGAAGCCGCCAAAGCCGCCGCCGAAGATATCGCCAAAGATGTCGCCCAAGTCCACACCGTCGCCGCCAAAACCGCCAAAGCCGCCGGGGCCGCCGCCGTTCTGTGCTGCATAAGTGGGGTCAACACCGGCAAAGCCGTACTGGTCGTACAGCTGGCGCTTTTTCGGGTCCGAAAGCACCTCGTTTGCCTCGTTGATCTCCTTGAACTTTGCCTCGGCGTCCTTATCGCCGGGGTTATAGTCCGGGTGGTACTTCATGGCAAGCTTGCGGTATGCCTTTTTGATCTCGGCATCGCTTGCGCCCTTGGATACCCCCAGCACTTCGTAATAATCACGCTTTTCCTGTGCCATATCCACTCACCTCTCCGGGAACGCCCTCCCCGGGTAACGCCCCGGTCGGTTCCTCACTCTATAAACCAGCAAGAGCCGCTCCGGCCTAAACCGGAGCGGCTTTTGCTCTATTGCGCGTGTGCCCGCCGGTTTGGCCGGACACAGCGCTTTGTTTCAGACTTAGACTTCCTTGAAGTCGGCATCCACAACGCCGTCATCGTTGGGCTTTTCGTTGGCTGCGCCTGCGTCAGCACCGGGCTGTGCACCGGCGGCCTGCTGTGCGGCAGCGGCTGCCTGATACATCTTCTCGAACACCTGGCTCAAGGCTTCCTGCTTTGCCTTGATGTCGTCCACGTTGCCGGACTGGACAGCGGTCTTCAGGTCGGCCAGCTTTGCCTCGGCATCGCTCTTCACGTCTGCGGGCAGCTTGTCGCCGTTCTCTTTCAGCATCTTCTCGGTCTGGAACACCATCTGGTCGGCACCGTTGCGGATATCGACCTCTTCACGCTTCTTCTTATCGTCGGCAGCAAACTGCTCAGCTTCCTTCACAGCCTTGTCGATGTCCTCCTTGGACATATTGGTGGAAGCGGTGATGGTGATGTTCTGCTCCTTGCCGGTGCCCAGATCCTTAGCGCTGACCTTCACGATGCCGTTGGCATCGATATCGAAGGTAACTTCGATCTGAGGTACGCCACGGGGAGCCGGAGCAATGCCGTCCAGATGGAACACACCCAGACTCTTGTTGTCGCGGGCAAACTCACGCTCACCCTGCAGCACGTTGACCTCAACAGAGGGCTGGTTGTCGGCTGCGGTGGAGAACACCTGGCTCTTGTGGGTGGGGATGGTGGTGTTGCGGTCGATGATCTTGGTGCACACGCCGCCCAGCGTCTCAATACCAAGGCTCAGCGGGGTGACATCCAGCAGCAGCAGACCCTTCTTCTCGCCGTTCAGAACGCCGCCCTGAATAGCAGCACCGACAGCCACGCACTCGTCGGGGTTGATGCCCTTGAAGGGCTCGCAGTTCAGTTCCTTCTTCACTGCGTCGTAAACAGCGGGGATACGGGTAGAACCACCGACCATCAGCACCTTCTTCAGGTCGGAAGCGCGCAGACCTGCATCCTGCAGAGCCTTGCGCACAGGGGTCATGGTGCGATCCACCAGATCAGCGGTCAGCTCGTTGAACTTTGCGCGGGTCAGGGTCATATCCAAGTGCTTGGGGCCGGTAGCATCGGCGGTGATGAAGGGCAGGTTGATCTGGCTGCTCATTGCGCTGGACAGCTCGATCTTAGCCTTCTCGGCAGCTTCCTTCAGGCGCTGTGCAGCCATCTTGTCCTTGCGCAGGTCGATGCCGTTCTCGGTCTGGAAGGCGTCTGCCATCCAGTCGATGATGCGCTGGTCGAAGTCGTCGCCGCCCAGATGGGTATCGCCGTTGGTGGCCAGAACCTCGGTAACGCCGTCGCCCATCTCGATGATGGACACATCGAAGGTGCCGCCGCCCAGATCGTAGACCATGATCTTCTGGTCGTCTTCCTTATCCACACCGTAAGCCAGAGCAGCTGCGGTGGGCTCGTTGATGATACGGCGGACGTTCAGGCCTGCAATGGTGCCTGCGTCCTTGGTGGCCTGACGCTGGCTGTCGTTGAAGTAGGCAGGCACAGTGATGACAGCCTCGGTGACGGTCTCGCCCAGATAAGCCTCGGCATCAGCCTTCAGCTTCTGCAGGATCATAGCGCTGACCTGCTGGGGAGTGTACTCCTTGCCGTTCAGGGTCACCTTATGGTCGGTGCCCATCTGACGCTTGATGGAAGAAACGGTGTTGTCGGGGTTGGTGATAGCCTGACGCTTTGCCACCTGACCTACCAGACGGTCGCCGGTCTTGGTGAAGCCGACAACGGACGGGGTGGTGCGGGCACCCTCAGAGTTGGCGATGACAACAGGCTCGCCGCCCTCCATAACAGCCACGCAGCTGTTGGTAGTACCAAGGTCGATACCAATAATCTTACTCATAATGAAGTCTCCTCTCGAAAGAACAAATCTTGTTTATATGATGCTTATGATGATGTCAAGCGGATGTTATTGCAAACTCCCTTGCGGGAGGTTCGGCTTATTTATTCGGCCACCACAACGGTTGCATGGCGGATGATTTTGTCACCCAACTTGTAACCCTTCTGGAAAACGGTGACCACCGTGCCGCTCTCCTGCCCGTCCGGGGCGGGGATCTGCTGCACAGCATTCATAAAGTTGGGGTCAAAGGGCTTGCCCAGCACCTCGATCTCCTCCACATGGAGGGCTTCCAGTGCCTTTGCCGCCTTATCCAGCGTCATGACCACGCCCTTTTTGTAGTTCTCGTCGGTGGAGGGGGCGTTGGCTGCCATATCCAGCGTATCCAGAATGGGGATGATCTTTTCCACTGCGTGGGAAACACCGTCGCCAAACTTCTGGTCGGCCTCGCGGGTGGAGCGCTTGCGGTAGTTGTCGTACTCGGCAGCCATGCGCAGCAGCTGATCCTTGGCCTGTGCAGCGTTCTTTTCCGCTGCATCCAGCTTAGCCTTAACGGCTTCCATCTCCCGGGCCTTCTTGTTGAACCAGCCGCCGTCCTTCTTCTTGTCCTCTTCGGCAGCGGCAGCTTCGGCAGCAGCCTGTTCGGGCGCTGCGGCAGCGGTCTTTTCCTCGGGGGCAGTCTCCGGCTGCTCGGTCTCGGGCACCGTGTTCTTTGCTTCTTCGCTCATTCCAGATCCTCCTTATAGATCACAGTCCGCCGCGGTACGGCAGCCTGCGGGGTGTCTTTTCGTTTGCCGCTCATGCCCTCGCCAAGCTGGTCTGCAAACTCGTGCAGCAGGGGCATCAGCTTCTGGAAGGGCATCCGGGTGGGGCCGATCAGGGCAATGGAGCCCCACAGCCCGCCGCCTACCAGATACCGGTCGCTCACGATGCACAGCCCGGGGATCTGCGGTTCCAGATCCTCGCCCAGCAGCACGCTTTCGCTGCGGTTTTCCGGTGGTGCGATCAGGCTTGCGGCCTGTTCCTCGTCGTTCAGCAGGGTAAGGATATCACCCACTCTGCCGTCCAGCTGCGGCCAGTCCAGCAGGTACTGCTCGCCGCCCAGAAATACATGGGGCTTTACGCTGTCCTGCAGAATTGCGGCTGCGGCGCTGACCACCGGCACAAGCTCCGGTGCGATCTGGCTGCACAGCTCGCTGAGCATCCGGGTGGAAAGATCCACCGGTGCCACAAAGGTAAGGTTGCGGTTGAGCAGCGCCGCAAGGGCGGCTGCATTTTCCCGGGAAAGCCCGGTGCGTACCCGCGCCACCCGGGTGCGGACGTAACCGGCGGTGGTCACAGCCAGCACAGCGGCTGCGCTGCGGCCCACCTGCACCACCTCGTAATGGGCGATGCACAGATCCTCGGCGCAGGGGGTGCTGACGGCGGCGGTGCAGCCGCTGATGGCGGCCAGCGCCTTGGCAGCGCCCTGTGCCAGCTTTTCCGGCTCGTGGTCAAGGCTGGCGAACACCGCATCCACCCGGGCGCGGGTAACGCGGTCCAGCGGCTGATCGTCGGTAAGCAGATTGTCCAGATAATACCGGTAGCCCTTGGCGCTGGGCACACGCCCCGCGCTGGTGTGGGGCTGCTCCAGCAGGCCCAGCTTTGTCAGCGCCGCCATCTCGTTGCGCAGCGTTGCGCTGGACACTGCCATGTCAAAGTAGTTTGCCAGCACGCTGCTGCCCACCGGCTCGCCCTCAAGGCCATACAGCGCCACGATCGCCTGCAAGACCCGTTGCTTGCGTGCATCCATCGTCATAGCGCCTGCCTCCTTTTTGTATCGCTTTTGTTTGTTTAGCACTCCTTGTTCCTGAGTGCTAAGACCATTATAGCCGTTTTTGCCCTGCTGTCAAGCCCTTTGCAAAAATGTTTATAAAGATTCATAATTCTGTCATAAAGGGGGATGACCCCCTCAGGCGCCCTCAGGCGCCAGCTCCCCCAAGGGGGTGCCTTATGGCTATACCGTAAACTTTCCCTCCACAGCAAAAGCCGTCCCCTTGGGGAAGGTGGCACGGCGAAAGCCGTGACGGAAGGGGTAATCTCCCGTGAAAAAGTAGTTCCGAAACGCCCGCAGGCGTTTCGGAACTACCAATAAAAATATTCTTTCCGCTGTTTATGCGTAAAGCAGTGCAGCGCGCATTCCAGATCGTCCCGCCTTACTCTTCCATCTGCTTTGCCAGAAAGGCCGCTGCCACCGCCACTGCCTTGCACTGGGCGTCCTCCGGGCAGGCGGTGCGGTCCTCGGTCAGCAGCCCCACCGCGCCGGTCACGTCCCCGCCCGCCAGCACCGGCGCGGCGCATAGCAGCACCCGAGGTGCGCCCTCGCAGGGCAGCAGGGTCTTTTCCGGGTTGCCGGGGCTCTGGTAGGGCTTGCGGGCTTCCATCAGCTTTTCCAGCGGCTGGCTGATGCTGCGGTCTGCCAGCTCCCGCCGCCCGCTGCCGCTGACCGCCAGAATGCGGTCCCTGTCGCACACAAAGGCGGTCAGCGCAAACTGGCGGCTGAGCACCTCTGCCAGCTGGGCGGCAAGGGTGTTCACCTCGCCCATGGGCGAATACTTTTTAAAGATCACTTCCCCGTCGCCGGTGGTAAAGATTTCCAGCGGGTCGCCCCGCCGGATGCGCTGGGTGCGGCGGATCTCCTTGGGGATCACCACCCTGCCAAGCTCGTCGATGCGGCGCACGATACCGGTTGCTTTCATTTATAGTGTCCTCCTTTTGGTTTCCTTTGTATGTAGTATCTGTCAGCGGCGGCAAATTATACCGGCAGCACATTTTTTGCTTTGCCCGCCGCATTGCGTTCCGGGCGGGGTTCTGCTACAATAAATAGGAATAAACCCAAAGAAAGCAGGTGTCCGCATGGCACACATCCTTATTCTGGGCGGCGGTGCCGCCGGACTGGCCGCTGCGCTGGCGGCTGCACAGGCCGCGCCCGCTGCCCGCGTCACGGTGCTGGAGCGCAACCCCAAGGTGGGCAAAAAGCTGCTGGCTACCGGCAACGGCCGCTGCAATCTGGACAACACCGCCATTGCGCCGGAGAAATATTTCACCGCCGACCCCGCCGCGCTGCGGCCTTTGCTGGCGGCGGTGGATGCCGCCGCGCCGCTGGCGTGGTTCGAGCAGCTGGGGCTGTACACCCGCACCGATGACGCCGGGCGGGTGTACCCCTATTCCAATCAGGCGGCAGACGTGCTGGCGCTGTTGGAGCTGCATTTGCAGCGGCATAAGGTGCAGCTGCGCACCGGCTGCACGGTAAGCACCCTGCGGCAGAGCAAGGGCGGCTACGCCGTACAATTTGCAAACCCCGAGGGCGATATGGAAAGCCTGCGGGCAGATGCCGTTATCTGCGCCATGGGCGGTGCTGCCGGGCCGCAGTTCGGCACGGACGGCTTCGGCACCCGCTTTGCCGCCGCCTGCGGCGGGCAGATGCGCCCGCTCTACCCCTGCCTGACCGCCCTGCAATGCGCAAAGCCGAACAAGAGCCTTGCGGGCATCCGCGCCAAGGCCGCTGCCCGCCTGCTGGACGGCGACCGGATACTGGCAGAAGAGATGGGCGAGGTACAGTTTACCGACTACGGGCTTTCCGGCATCTGCATCATGCAGCTGTCCGGCCTGCTTGCCCCCGGGCGCAGACCGAGAGCCCCGGTCGTGGAACTGGACCTGTTCCCGGAACTGAGCGAGATGGACCTGACCCGTCTGCTTGCCCGGCACGCCATTCAGACTGCATCCGACACCCTTGCCGGGTTCTGGACAGGGCTGCTGAACGTCAAGCTGGGCTACGCCCTCTGGGAAGCCGCCAATATGCCCAACAACCGCTCGGTCAAACAGATGCAGCCCCTCGCCCACGTTGCCAAGCACTGGCGGTTCGAGGGGCTTGCTCCTTGCGGCTGGCGGCAGGCGCAGACCACCGGCGGCGGGCTTGCTCTGACCGAGGTAGAGTCCACCTTCCAGTTCAGGGGCTGTCCGGGGCTGTACTTCGTGGGGGAAACGTTGGACTGCGCCGGAAGCTGCGGCGGCTTCAACCTGCACTGGGCGTTCGGCAGCGGCCTTGCCGCCGGGCGGGACGCCGCAAAGCACCTTTGCAGCCGAAAACGGTAACAGAAAAGGGACGAGGGAAAGCCCGCGGGCTTTCCCTCGTCCCTTTTATTATCTAAATCAGGCAGCTTTGTTCTCACCCTTGGAAAGCAGCTTTGCACGCTCCAGCGCGGGGCGCAGTGCCAGATACAGCACCACAGCGCAGGCGGTGGAAGCCACACTGTTCACAAAGGTGACGCCGCCGGCGATCTTGGTCAGCGCCTGTGCCACGGTGTACTCCTGTCCAAAGATGTACACGTTGCGGAAGTAACCAAGGAAGGGGTCGGTGAACACGTTCAGCAGCAGACCGGAACCCGCAGAGACGATCACCTTGACCAGATACCCGGCGCTGTGACGATCCTGATCCCGCAGCTTGAACACCTTATGTGCCACGGCACCGCAGGTGATGCCGATGATGAACTTGAGCACGAAGGTGGTAATGGCGTAGCCCGGGTCCCCGGCAAGGATATCTGCCAGCGCCAGACCGATGGCACCCGCCAGACCGCCGGACACGCCGTCCAGCAGCAGCGCCGTCAGGGCAGTAAAGGTGTTGCCCAGATGGAACGAGGAGCCGCCGTAGAACGGGATGCGGAAGAACAGGTAGGCCACAAGGCTCAGCGCAGCCATCACGCCGGTAAGCGCCAGCTCGTGCACCGTAAAGCGGCGCTTGTACAGCACACTGAAAAACAGGATCAGGATAACGACGACTGCCAGCAGCAGCCACATTGCAGTAGTAGACATGATACTTTCCCTCCAATCACGCCGATAACCCCACAAAACTACTTGACATTTGGGTGTCCGGCGGGTATGCTCCTATTATACGCAGAACTGACCCTATGAAAATACCCAGAACAAAGTTTTTTTATGGGGTCAGTTTGACAAAATGCCTACACGGGAGGGACATTCTATGGTACATCTGACCACGGCACTGGACCCGGCTTCGGCGGTGCCGCTGTACGAGCAGCTCTACCGCAGCCTTGCCGCCGAGATGCGGGCGGGCACCCTGACGGCGGGCACCCGGATGCCCGGCAAGCGGCGGCTGGCGGCAGAGCTGTCGATCTCGGTGAACACAGTGGACACCGCCTACCAGATGCTGGCAGCCGAGGGCTACCTGACTGCCCGGGAGCGCAGCGGGTTTACGGTGCAGGAGTATCTTGCCCTGCCGCAGGGGACGCAGCCGCCCGCCGCGCCCTCTGCGCCGGTGGCAGCGCCCCCCGCCGATGCTGCCCCGCCGGTGCAGTTCGACCTGTCCACCCGGGGCGTGGACCCGGGGCTGTTCCCCTTCCGCACATGGGCGCGGCTGCAAAAGGAGCTGCTTTACTCCGCGCCGGAACTGCTCACCCCCGGGGATGCCCGGGGCGATGCCGCCCTGCGGCAGGCGCTGGCAGGGTATCTGGCCGAGTACCGGGGCGTGCAGTGCGACCCGGAGCAGCTGGTAGTGGGCGCAGGGCTGGAATATCTGCTGGGGCTGCTGGCACCGCTGCTGCCCGGCCCCGCCGCCGTGGAGACCCCCGGCTACCCCCGCGCCCGGCAGGTACTGGAAAACAACGGCGTGCCCTGCCGCTGCCTGCCGGTGGACGCGGACGGGCTGTCCCTTGCCGCCCTTTCCGCCAGCGATGCGGCGGTGTGCTACGTCACCCCCAGCCACCAGTTCCCCACCGGGGTCACCATGCCCGCCGGACGCCGGGCAGAATTGCTGCACTGGGCCGCCCGCGCCCCGGGGCGGCGGTACATCATAGAGGACGACTACGACTCGGAGTTCCGTTTCGATACCCGCCCGCTGCCCAGCTTGCAGGGCATGGCGGGCGCAGACGGCCCGGTGGTGTACCTGTCCACCTGCTCCCGCAGCCTTGCCCCGGGCATCCGCATTGCCTACATGGTGCTGCCCCGGCAGCTGCTGGGTGCGTGGCAGGAAAAATACCGGCTCTACTCCGGCACGGTGGGACGGTTTGAGCAGCAGACGCTGGCGCGCTTTATCACCGGGGGCTATTTTACCCGACATCTGGCGCGGGAGCGCACCGCCTACAAAGCCCGGCGGGATGCACTGGTGGCGGCGCTGCGCAGTTCCTTTGCACCGAAGGAGCTGACCCTTGCGGGGCTGCACACCGGCCTGCACCTGCTGGCACAGCTGAAAGACCCGCCGCCGGACGCCGCCCTGCGGGCTGCTGCCCGGCAGTACGGGGTGCGCTGTTCCCTGCTGAGCGACTACGACCTGACCGGCACGGCGCATTCTGCCGCCGGGACGCTGGTGCTGGGCTATGGCTCACTGCCGGATGCAGACTGCGCCGCCGCCGGGGAGAGGTTAAAAAAGCTCTGCACCGCCGCCCGGGAAGCATCGGACACCGTATAGTGCCCGCCCGCCCACTCCCCGGGCAAGGCATCGGCGGTGATGTCCACCGGCTCGGCGCTGGTGGCTAAAAATTCCAGTGTGCGCTCCAACGTTGCAAGGTCTACGGCAGTCAGGCTGGTCAGCAGGCTGCTGCTCACCTCCCGCAGCCCCTGCGGCAGGGTGGTGGGCAGCAGCTCCAGCGCCTGCCGGAAAAACGCATCCCACACCGCCGCCCGGGCGGCGGCGCTGCGCCGGGGCGAAAGAGAAGTGTCGGCATCCAGCGCCACTAAAAAGCTGTGGGCATCGGCAGCGGAGATGCCCTGCACCCCGGTGCCCTTGCCGTACCGCGCCAGCTGCTCCGGGGTGAGCGCCCCGGTAAAGCCCACCCGCACTGCGCCGTACCGCGCCGCCAGCTTTGTCAGCACCGCCGGGGCGATGGCAAGATAATCGGTATCCTCCGGCAGGGCGAATACCTCGCCCAGCGCTTCCCGGCAGCGGGCAGGGCCTGCGGCGGTGTAACAGTCTGCAAGGGGGACGTTTTTGCCCCCAAAGGGCACTTCCAGCGCGGCGGGCACCGCCAGCAGATGGATGCAGTTCTGCCCGGCGTTCAGGTAGGCCAGCACAAAGCCCGGAGTCTCGTCTGCCACACACAGCAGCACGGTGCACCGGTCGGTGGCCTTGGGCAGACGGATGGGCACCCCGCTCTGGCTTTTTGTGGCCTGCCGCAGACTGCTGCGCAGCTGGGCGCGGCTGAGCAGCACCGTGCCGCCCACCAGCGGCAACAGCACCAGCAGGGCGGCGCACAGCGCCGCCCAGAAGGGACGCCAGCCGCTGCGTTTTGCGTGTTTCATGGCTCTTTCCTCCTTTTGGTGCATAAAGCATGACCCGGCGGGCGACCCTTTATGCAGAAAGGCAGGGATGCAGTATGGATAAAACAGAAAACCCCAACGAAAAAGACCGCGAGGAACAGGAGGACTTCTGGCTGACGCTGGAACCCCTTCCCGCCCCCGACCCCGACAAATCCCCGCTGCCCGCACCGCATGAGGACTAAAGCTGCTGCATAGGATGGTAAGGGAACTCCCTCAGTCAAAACCTGACGGTTTTGCCAGCTCCCTCGGGGAGGGAGCCTTTGGCATAACGGTACAGTTTCCGGCTAAACCGCAAAGCTTGCGAGCGCAGCCGCTCCCCCGGGGGGAGCTGTCGCGCAGCGACTGAGGGGCTTCAAATCGGCGGAGCCGAAAAAAACGGTTAAAAGATCTTCACGCCGAACAGGCGTGAATCTTCAGTTTTTTTCGGTGTAGCCCTCCGCTTTGGGGTTAAAAGGGGCGAGCAGCCCCTTTTTCGTGGCTCCAGCGCGTCGAAATCGCTGGCACTTTTCTGGTTCTCTTTTGGTGTCAAAAGAGAACATCCACCGTCTAACAGTAATTTTCACCATCAAAGGAGGCCACAGGATGCCGGAGGGGTTCATGCGGGGGATCGAAATTTTGAACGGCATCGTGTGGGGGCCGGTGGGGCTGGGGCTGCTCTTCGGCACCGGGCTGCTGCTGACGGTGCGCACCGGGGGCTTCCAGCTGCGGCGGTGGGGCTACTGGATGCAGCATACCCTCGGCGCTATCCTGACCGACCAGAGCGTCACCGCCCATACCGCCCGCGAGGAACAGGCCATCAGCCAGTTCCAGAGCCTGTGCACCGCGCTGGCGTCCACCATCGGCACCGGCAACCTTGTGGGAGTGTCTACCGCCATCCTCTCCGGCGGGGCGGGGGCGGTGTTCTGGATGTGGGTCATGGCGCTGCTGGGCATGATGACCAGCTACGCCGAGAACGTGCTGGGTATCTACTACCGCCGCAAAGACCCGGCGGGCGGCTGGCGCGGCGGGCCGATGTACTACCTGCGGGACGGCCTTGGCGGCAAGCCGGGGCGGGTGCTGGCGGTGCTGTTTGCCGCGTTCTGCGCGCTGGCAAGCTTTGGCATCGGCAACCTGAGCCAGCTCAATTCCATCGCGGGCAATCTGAACGCGGCCTTTGGCGTGCCGGAGACCGTCACCGGCGCAGTGCTGGCGGCAGTATCGGCGGTAATTTTGCTGGGCGGGCTCAAGCGTGTGGCTGCGGTGGCAGAAAGGCTTGTCCCCGCCATGGCGCTGTTGTACATCGTGGGTGCGCTCACCGTGGTGGGGGTGCACATCACCGCCGTTCCGGCGGCGCTTGCCGCCATCGTAAAGGGTGCGTTCGGGCTGCGCGCCGCCGGTGGGGGCATCGTGGGCTACGGCCTGTCCCGGGCGGTCACATGGGGCTTTAAGCGGGGTGCTTTTTCCAACGAAGCGGGGCTTGGCTCCTCGGTGATGGTACACGCGGCTTCCAACGTAAAAGAGCCGGTGCAACAGGGGATGTGGGGCATTTTTGAGGTGTTTGCGGACACCATGGTGGTGTGCACTCTGACGGCGCTGGTGGTGCTGACCTCCGGCTTTGTGGATCTGGACACCGGGCGCATCGCCGCCGGGGCGGCGGGCAGTGCGCTGGTGGGACTGGCCTTTGACGCCGTGTTCGGCACGCTGGGGTCAAAGCTCATTGCGGTGTGCATTCTGCTGTTCGCCTATTCCACCACCCTTGGCTGGAGCTGCTACGGCTGCAAGGCCGTGGAGTATCTCTTCGGCGCGGGGGCAGGGGCAGGCTACCGGGTGCTGTTCGTAGCGCTGATGCCGATGGGCGCGGTGATGCGGCTGGACCTTGCATGGACGCTTTCCGACACCTTCAACGGCCTGATGATGCTGCCGAACCTCATCGGCGTAATTGCGCTGTCAGGCACGGTGGTGCGCATTACCCAAAACTACCTTGCCCGTAAGCTGCACGGCAGCCCCGCACCGCCGCTGTTGTCGGCGGGCGAGACGATTTAGAATGGCTTCCGCTGCGCTCTAGCCATATTCAGCGGAAAAATTATTTATAATTTCGCAAATCTGGAAAATCTGCGGATTTTCCAGATTTGCCTTTTCACGGGCGGGGTTTGGAACGAACTCCCTCAGTCAAAACCTGACGGTTTTGCCAGCTCCCTCTAGGAGGGAGCCTTTGGCATAGCAGTACAGTTTTCGGCTAAAGTGCAAAGCTTGCAGGCGTGCCAGCTCCCCCTCGGGGGAGCTGTCGCGCAGCGACTGAGGGGCTATAAATGGAGAAGCGAAAAAAGCGTTAAAGCGATAGCGCCGACTGGCGCAGCGCTAGCTTTTTTGTGCTTCGACTTCTTCTTTAGGATTGTTAAGGGCGAGCAGCCCTTGACCCGTTGCGGGGTGGGTGGAGTCCAGAGGTAGGGAGGGGGGAATCGGAACACCCCTCCCTGCCTCTGGCCCAGCGGAGCGTCCTTGCCTGCTAAAGGCAAGCAGAAAGTTTCCCCGCAGAGCGCGCACTTTCAATTGTCAAGCCCCTTGTCCCGGGGTGGGGTTTGTGCTATGCTAAGGGGTACAAGCGATTTTTTGCGCTGAGAGGAGGAACCCCATGGCCGCCGTAAAAACACGGAATACCGCTACCCTTATGACCGAGGGCAGCATTGTAAAAAGCCTGCTGCTGTTTGCCCTGCCGCTGATCTTCGGCAACCTGCTGCAGCAGATGTATAATACCGCCGACAGTATCATTGTGGGCAATTTTGTGGGCAGTAATGCCCTTGCCGCTGTGGGCTCCAGCGGGTCGCCCATCTATCTGCTCATCGGCTTCAGTCAAGGACTTGCCGTGGGTGCGGGCGTGGTGGTGTCGCAGTATCTGGGCGCGGGCGACCACAAGGAGACCCACGAGGCGGTGCATACCGCCCTTGCCATTGCGGTGGTCATGGGGCTTTTGCTGACCGTGGGCGGCGTTGCCTGCGGGCGCGCTTTGCTGGTAGCCATGAATACCCCCGCCGAGGTGCTGGCAGACGCTGTGACCTATATCCGCATCTACTTTGGCGGGGTGCTGTTCAGCGTGGTGTATAACATGACCGCCGGCATCCTGAACGCCGCCGGCAACTCCCGGCGCTCGCTGGTATATCTGGCATGGGCGTCGGTGACCAACATCGTGCTGGACCTTGTGTTCATCGTGGGGCTGCGGATGGGAGTGGCAGGTGCCGCCATCGCCACAGACCTGAGCCAGCTGGTGTCCTGCGTGCTGAGCCTGCGCTTTCTGATGAAAAGCGAGGACGCCTGCCGGGTGGAGCTTTCTGCCATCCGGCTGCACCGCAAAATGGCAGGCCGCATCATCCGGGTGGGTCTGCCCACCGGCATCCAGAACATGGTCATCTCCTTTTCCAACGTGCTGGTGCAGGCCAGCGTGAACAGCTACGGCGCCGCCGCCATGGCGGGCTTTGCCGCCTACATGAAGATCGACGGCTTCAACATTCTGCCCGTCAGCAGCATCAGCATGGCTGCCACCACCTTTGTGGGGCAGAACTACGGTGCGGGGCGTCTGGACCGGGTAAAGCGCTCGGTGTGGGTCACCCTTGCCATCGGGGTCATCTACACCCTTTGCACCGGCGCGGCGCTATTGGCCGGGCAGGATGCCATCCTGCACCTGTTCACCGCCGACGAGGCCGTGGTCACCTACGGCAAGCTTGCCATGCGGTGGTTCTGCCCGTTCTACTTCCTGCTCAGCATCCTGCACGGCCTTGCCGGTGCCGTGCGCGGCACGGGTGCCAGCGTCCCGCCCATGGTGGTGCTGCTGGTCTCGCTGTGCCTGTTCCGGGTGGTATGGATCCAGTTTCTGCTGCCCTTCTTCTCCGGCATCGAGGGCGTGTTCATCCTCTACCCCGTCAGCTGGGGTCTGGGCGCATTGCTCATGATCCTGTATGCATGGAAGGGCAAGTGGATGGAGTATCATACATAACCATTTTTATAAACAATGACCCGCCGCACTGAAGGAGGTGCGGCGGGTCGTTGTTTTTTCAGGAACTTCTGTCAGGACAGCTTACCATGCAAAGCCCACGGAGTCCATGTCGATCTTCTTTTCCACCAGACCCAGACGGCTCTCGATAAAGTTCACCGCCATATCCGGCCACTGGGCGATCTGGGTGTAGTAATCCACATAGCCCTTGGTGCCAGTGCCCAAGCCCACACCGTGGGGCGCATCGGGTGCCAGATAGAAGCTGAAATCTTTGAAGGTATTCGCGCACTCCGGCAGAGAGGGCAGCATCATAGCGCTCAGGCCGTCCTTCTGCCCCACAACACCAAAGACCGGGGGCAGGTTGGGATTCTTCGTGAAGTCCAGACCGGTGACGAACAGTCCGTAGATGGGGATCGCCACATTCAGGTCAGCGCTCTCATAGTCCACAGCATCGCAGACATAGCTGGGGTAGACCTTATCCGGGGTATTCGTAGTGCCGAACTGGTCGGCCACCACCTGCATCACATTCATGCCGCCAGCAGAGAAGCCCACAGCGATCATGATATCGGTCTTGCCGATGTGTTTTTCAGAGGCGTTGTGGCGGATGTAGCGGATAGCGCGTGCCAGATCCAGCCGCTGATCCACAGCGGCATAAGGGTTGACGCGGCGCTGCAGCACAAAGGCGTTGTAGCCGTTCTTGTTGAAAAACTCGGCCACAGGGTAGCCTTCCACCACGTTGTTGCGGTGGGTGCTGCCGCCGCCTGCAATAATGATCACGTTGCCCTTCACCTTGCCCTGATCTCGCAGCAGGTACGGGTTCAGGAAGGGACGGAAGCCCTCGTTATCGTAGCAATTTTCCCAGTTGGTGGGCAGCGGAGATTCCACGGCCATCTGATCTCCCCAAATTTCCCAAACGGTGCTCTTGGGGTCCTTGATCTGGCGCAGCGCCTTGCGGGCATTGGTCAGAGCAACACACATATCGTAGTGAGAAGCATTGATGCCGGGCGCAGCTGCACCGTCCACCTTCTCGTACTGAGCGCGGGACAGCTTGTGGAACAACACATAGAACTTGTCAAAATCGCCCCGGAAAGCAGCCGGATAAAAGGCCACCTCGCGGGAGAGACGGAGTTCCTCTGCCACCATGGCCTGCACCTCAGCATCGGTGTGCACGCCAGCGTTCTCAGCAAAGGATGCGGGCGCCATGCCAGCCACTGCGCCCATGGTCACGGCAGAAGCGGCGGAAAGCTTCATAAAGTCTCTTCTGTTCATCATCATTTCTCCTTTTAAATGCAGACGGTTCATTTGTGCAGAACAAAGCCGCCCGAAGCTGTACAGCAAACGCCCTGCTGCCGGGCCCAACGGACATTTCGACAGTATCGCGCCGTCGGAATCTGTGCAAAGCGTATCACAAATCAGATGGATTGTAAATAGATTTCATCGCTTTTGAGCAAAATTGATATATTAGTATGCCAGTTCTTGTGAAAATCGACAGGCGTTGGACGGGCACAAAAAAGGACTGCCATGCATCTGCACGGCAGTCCTTTTGTATCTTATTACAGCTTTTCAAACACCAGAAAGCGGAAGGCGATGGTTGTGGTGAGCTGCGGCAGAGCCGCAAGGCGGGCGGCACCGTCGCGGGGCGTTTTCCAGTAGTAGGGGGTCATGGCGAACAGGGCTTCCAGCTGGGCGGCGGGCACGGTGATGGTGCCCTGCACCTCCCGCTCGTCGATGGCGCGGAAACCCGGGTACTCCACCTGCTGCACCGGGTTCTTATAGGGCTTTTCATAGAGCACGGCCTTCATCTGGTACAGATGCTCTGCCCCCGGCACAACGTAGATCATGCGCCCGCCCGGGCGCAGCACCCGGCTGAACTCCTCCTGTGCAAAGGGCGAAAAGCAGTTCAGCAGCACGTCTGCCCAGCCGGTGCGTACCGGCTGGCTGAAGCTGGACGCCACTGCATACTGCGCAGCTGGCAGCGCTTTTGCAGCCAAGCGCACGGCGGGCTTTGCGATATCGAACCCGGCCAGCTGCAGCGGCTTTTCTGCCGCCGCGAACTGCTGCGCGATGCAGCGGTCGTACCAGCCCTCGCCGCAGCCTGCGTCCAGCAGATGCAGCGGGGCGTCCTTCGCGGCGGGCACGCCGTGGGCAAGGCACAGCTCCCCCAGCGCCTGCCCGAAAATGCCGTAGTATCCGGCGTTCAGGAAGGCGCGGCGGGCGGCTACCATCTCCTTGCTGTCCCCGGGGGCTTTGGTGCGCATACTCTGCACCGGCAAAAGATGCCAGTAGCCCTCCCGGGCACGGTCAAAGCAGTGGCCTTTTTCACATTTCAGGTCATTCTCCCCTTGCAGCGCACCGCCGCACAGGGGGCACTGCCACGGGGCAAAGGCTTCGTTCCGGCTCATACTTCTTCGCTGTGATCCTCAATGGGTGCGGTAGCACCGCCGTGGGCGTCCATATACTCCTCAAAGCTGGTGTACTTCTGCTGGGGCGGGCGGCGGCTGATGAGCATCAGCCCCGGGTCCTCGTCCCGGGCGGCGGCATTGCGGCTGCGGCGGGCAGGCTCGGCCTTGGGGGCGCGGTTCTGATTGCCGACGCTGCCGCGCTCATTGCGGGCAGGACGGGCGTTGTTGCTCTGGGCTGCGGGGCGGGCATTGCGCTGTTCACCCCGGTCGCTGCGGTCGCTGCGGCGGCTGCCGCTGCGGTTTGCGTTCTGGTTATTCTGGGGCTCCTGTGCGCTGCGGATGGCGGGTGCTGCCGGGGCGGCAGGGATCTTGCGTGCCGGGCGCAGCGGAGTAGCCTCCGGGGCGCTGACAAAATGGGGGTCGAACTTGGGCTGGGCGTTGCTGCCCCGGGCGGGGGCGGCATTTTCGCGGCGGGTGCGGGGCGCTGCCGTCTCCTTGGGGGCGTTTGCGCCCCGGTTGTTGGCGCGGCGGTCGTTGCGTGCCCCGCGCTTTGCGTTGCTGTCTTGCATCAGTGTTTCCTCTTTTTTCGGTTTTGCAGGCACCGCGTTCTTTGCGGCCTTCGGCTCCTGCTTCGGCGCGGGCGCAGCTGCCTTTGCAGCTTTTGCGGGCGCAGTTTCGGCCTGTTTTTTCGGCGCTTCCGCCGGTTTATCCGCTTCGGGGCGTGGCTTTTTGCCGCGCACGGGCAGCACCGGGCGCACCGGGGCGGGCACGCCGTCCCACGGATGGCCGGATACCACCGGGATCTTGCGGCGGTTCAGCTTTTCGATGCCTGCCAGATACTCCTGCTCCTCCGGGGCGCAGAAGCTGACGGCGGTGCCGTCCGCACCGGCGCGGGCAGTGCGCCCGATGCGGTGCACATAGGTCTCCGGCACCTCGGGCAGGTCGTAGTTGAACACATGGGAAAGCTCGCTGATATCAATGCCGCGTGCGGCGATATCGGTCGCCACCAGCACCCGGGTCTTGCCGGACTTGAAATCCTCCAGCGCGGTGACGCGGGCGGTCTGGCTCTTGTTGCCGTGGATGGCGGCGGCGGGGATGCCCTGCTTTGTCAGATCCTTTGCGATCTTATCCGCGCCGTGCTTGGTGCGGCTGAACACCAGTGCGTTGACCACCGGCGGCTGCAAATTTTTGATGAGCCACGGCAGCAAGAGCTTTTTGTTGCCCTTTTCCACATAGTACAGGCTCTGCTGGATGCGGTCGACGGTGCTGGACACCGGGTCCACCTTGACAAAGGCGGGGTCGTGCAGGATGCCGGCAGCCAGCTGCTCGATCTCGGCGGGCATGGTGGCGCTGAACATCAGGTTCTGGCGCTGGGCGGGCAGCTTTGCAATGACTTTTTTCACGTCATGAACAAAGCCCATGTCCAGCATCCGGTCGGCCTCGTCCAGCACAAAGATCTCCAAAGCGGACAGGTCGATAAAGCCCTGCCCGATCAAGTCGTTCAGCCGTCCCGGACAGGCGATGAGGATGTCCACGCCCTTTTTCAGCGCTTCCACCTGCGGTGCCTGTCCCACGCCGCCAAAGATGACGGTGCTGCGCAGTTTCAGGTACTTGCCGTAGGCTTCAAAGCTTTCGCCGATCTGCAAAGCCAGCTCCCGGGTGGGGGTCAAAATCAGGGCGCGGACAGCGCCCTTGCGGCGGGGTGCGTTGGCGGTGAGCCGATCCAGCATGGGCAGCGCAAAAGCCGCCGTCTTGCCGGTACCGGTCTGGGCGCAGCCCATCAGATCCCGGCCAGCCAGCACCGGCGGGATGGCCGCCGCCTGAATGGGCGAGGGGGTCTCGTAGCCCGCTTCCTGCACAGCGCGCAGCAGCGGGGCGGACAGATTCAGTTCTTTAAATGTCATGGTTCTCCTATTTTATTCTGTGATCTTCCGGCACTCGATGTAGTAGCGCTTTTCCTCCGCGTGTCCCATGCTGAAGGTCTTGCGGGGCAGCACGCCGCCCATCACAACGCCGCGGAACAGGTCGCTCTTGGCGAAGGGCGGCATCAAAAACGCCACAGCACCCTGCTTGCACAAAGCGCGCACAGCCGGTTCGTCATGCACATAGTCCACCTTTGCCTCCGGGTGGCGTGCGATATAGTCCGAAATAAAATCGTCGATGGTGCCCACGGTCAGAGGCTCGGTGGGGTCCTCAAAGCTGAGCACATTAGCCATGTGGGGGCCCGCCAGCGTAAAGGGCTGCTTTTTGCTGCCGCCAAAGCAGCAGCCTGCCATGTTGGCGTCGCTCCATGTGATCAGGCTCAGCAGCACGGTGGCGCAGTCCACGTTGAACAGCACCCGGTGGATGGGCTCGATCTCGATAGCCGGGGAGTGCACGTTGCACACCTCTGCCAGACACCAGCGGGCGGGGTGGTTCTCTGCCTGCTCCGGGGTCAGGGTCTTTTTCAGCTCCTCCCAGCAGGCTTTTGCGGTAGCCAGCGAGTGGTTGCCGTCGCCCACTGCCAGCGTCAGCGGGTCGCGGCGGGTGGCATCGGGGTATTTCTTGTCAAATTCTTCCTGACTGCCCAGCACGGTCAGCGCATTTTCGATCTGCGCGATGAGGGCGGGGTCCTCCACCGCCCAGCCGGCCACATGACCGCCGCCCAGCATCAGCTCGCCCTCGTACACCTTGGGCAGGCTGTCCTTGTGGGCGGCAATGGGCTCGATGAGGGTGCAGTCCGGGTCATCCGCCAGCATCATGATGTGGGGCGTTTCCAGCGCAGCGCCGGTGCGCACCTTCATGCGGGGCGGGATGCGGCTTTCCACCGTGCACTCGCTGGGACGCACGGTGCATTTTTCGCCCCGGCGGTAGCTGTAAGCTTCCAGGTCCACACGCCCCACAAGACCCTGCCGTACCCGGCCGCTCTGCTCGGTGCGCTCCACATAGATAAAGCCGTCCACCGCCCGGGTGAGCACGTTCTGGGCGTAATCCTGCATGGTGGCGTGGATCTTTTCCACCCGCGCGTCAGCGTCTCCGTCCTCCAGATACACCTCCGGCAGGATCAGGTTCAGAGTGCTGGGCGCACCCGCAGCGGTCTTTTCTGCCCGCTGCCAGTAGCTGCGGTCACTGGTAAACTGGTCACAGGCGATGCAGCCCCACTGCTCCAGCGGCACCTGCTCCGAAGGCAGCAGGATGTGTGCAGGTGCAAAACAGGTAGTCGGTTTCATAGTGGTTTCCTCCCCTCTTTATTGCAATTCAACTTTTTTAATGCAATAGCAACAACGTTGAATTGCATATCGCAAATATGCTGTTTGAATGTTGCGCTAATTTTTTGACTTGCGATAAAAGCCGCTTTTCAGCGGAATGCTGCGGCGTCGTGCACCACAACGTGCTGCACACCGGCGTCGGCAACGGCCTGCTCCAGTGCAGCGCGGCTGTCCGCATCCAGTGCGGTGCTGCTGGTGACCAGCAGATTCTCCATGCCAAGGGACACGCCGGTGGTGCCAAGGGCATCGGTGGCGGCGGTGCACAGTGCGTCAGGGTAGCTGATCCACAGGGTCACGCTGCCTGCAAAGCGGGTCTGCCACGCGGCGATATCGGCGGTAAGCTGGGCGGCGCGTCCCTCCCGGCTCTTGCCGCCGGAAGCGCCGAAGTCCTGCTTGCGGGTGATGATATTGGGGAACTGCACCCCGGTAAGCACCACCTGCTCGTAGCCCATGCCCTGCACCTCTTCAATGAGGTCGCCGACATACTGCACCGCACTTGCGGCAAAGGGGTTCATCCACGCCTTGCCGCCCTTGGCTGCGCTGACGTTGTCCAGCCAGAGACTGTTGCTGTCGTAGTGCACGCCCATGCTGCGGTCGGTGTACACCGACACCGGGTCGGTAAAGGCGGCAAGCTGTGCCGCCGGGATAATGCCTTCTTCCCGCAGGATGGCGGCGATGCTTGCCGCATCCACCGGGCTTTCGGTGATGCTTTGGGCGGCATTTGCCACCCCGGAAGCGTAGTACACCGTGCCAGCGGCGTCCTTCAGGGTGACAAGGGCATAGTCTGCGCCCTGCTGCTTCAGCTGCCGGGCAGCGGCGCGGATGGCGGCTTCATCGGTCAGGGCTGTCACGTCCAGCTCTGCCCAGCTGCCGCCGGTGATGGCCTTGCCGTCCAGCGGCTTTTCCTTCTCCGGCTCCGGCTCAGACGCTGCCTGCGAAGCGGCGGCGCTGCTTGCCGCCGCAGAGGAAGCGGCTGCTTCGGCGCGGGAAGCGCTTTCGGCTTCCAAATCCCGATCCTTGACCACGGTATACCATGTGTGGGTGGCCCAATCCAGCACATGGGGTGCGGCAAACCATGCGGCTGCCAGCACTGCCGCCACCAGCACAACAATGCCGATGCCGCGCTTTACGCGCGTTTCCCGACTGTAAAAGCTGCGGTTATAATGCTTGACCTTCTGACGTTTATTCTTAGCCATGGTATCCTTTCCTCCCTGTCTGCGTTACAGGATGACGGAGTGTCCGGTAAAGCCATAGATCGCCAGCGCCAGCACGCCGATATACACCAGCGTGATGGGCAGGCCGCGGAATGCCTTGGGGATGGCTTTGCTGCGCAGGCGGTGACGCGCCTCGGTGACCAGCAGTACCGCCAGCACATAGCCGATGCCGCTGCCAAGGCCAAAGCCAAGGCTCTGGCCAAGGGTAAAAGTCTGGGTGCGCTCCACCAGTACCGTGCCCAGCACGCCGCTGTTCAGCGCGGCCAGCGGCACGATGCGCAGCAGCTGGCTGCGGCGGGGCAGGCTGCGCAGCAGCCACAGCACCAGGTGCTCTGCCAAGCACACCACGGCGATGCTGGCGATATACACCAGCGGGCGCAGCTGTGCGCGGTTATCCAGCGGGGCAATGAACCACCGCCCGGCAAAGAAAGCCACCGGTGCTACCAGCACCTGCGTGATGCACAGCATCATGCCGAACAACGCGCTGCTGGTGCGGTCGTCCCCCACCAGCTGCACCATGCGGGACACGCCCAGTGCACGGGTAAAGACAGCGTTCTGTGCAAAAATAGCCAGCAGTGCATAGCTGAAAAACACTGCCGAGCTGCTTACAACTTCCTTCACGGTTCGCGGTCCACCTCCTTCTGGTAGTGCACGGTCAGGGTATCCTGCGCTTCCTTTTTCAGAAATTCCCTGCGCTTTGCGGCAGCGGCGCGCCAGATGGCGCACAGGATGCCCAGCACGATAAAGCCGCCCGCCGGCATCTTAGCCAGCGGCAGCAGCGCCCAGCGCCCCACCGGGGCACCGAACACGGTGCCAAGGCTGAGCCACTCGCGCACCATGCCGATCACGAGCAGCAGCAGCGCGTAGCCCACGGTGATGCGCACGCCCTTGGAAACTGCCTTGTGCACCGTCTCCTGCACGCGGCCGAAGCGGTAGGTCAGAAGCGGCTCCACTACCAGCATGGGCAGGTAGATGCCAAGGTTCAAAAGACCCGTGCCGAACACAAGGTTCAGGATGGGATACGCCGCCAGATACACCACAGCAGCGCTGGCTGCGTACAGTATAGCGCGGGGCAGCAGTTTTTTCTGCAGCTGTGCGGGCGAGGGTTCCTCGTCCCGCAGGGGCACAAGGCGGCTGAGCAGGCAGGCCAGCACGCGGGAGGGCACCAGCAGCAGCGCCACCGCCGCCGCCAGCATCAGGCTGTTCTGACCGGTGGTAGCCACGACCACCAGCGGTGCCAGACCCATGCCCTGCATGACCACCGGGTTATTCAGGAACACGCGGTCGTGATGGGCAAACTTTTCGGGATCTTGCAAGATCAGTTCCGCAGTACGCTTTTTCATTCCGCAGCCTCCTTTCGTTCGGACGGCAGACGGTGCAGCAGACGGTACAGCCGCTCCTCGGTGCGGTCAATGAGCGCGGACACACTGTTGACGGCCAGCAGTGCAAAGCAGACGCCGGTCTCGTACACGCCAAAATAGCGGAAGCCCATGGTGGCAGCACCCACCAGTGCGCCGTACAGGATGCGCCCAAGCCGGTGATGCGCACAGGTGTATGGCTCGTTGAGCAGGAACACCGCGCAGAACAGCATTGCACCAGTGTGCAGCTCGTCCCTGATGCCCTGCAGGCGGGGCATCAGGCTGCTGAAGAGGGTGCTGTCTGCCAGACCTACCTGACGCGGGAAGAAGAAGGCGATGAGCCCGCAGGTGATCAGAAAACTTGCCGATGCACCGATGTGCACGTCCTTCTGGATCCACAGCACAAGGCCGCAGGCCAGAATGACCAGCGCTGCGCCGGTGCCCATGGGGGCGGCAAACTCGCCCAGCACAACGGCGAGGGAGTTCAGGTTCAGGATGCCGCCGCTGCGCAGGGTATCCTCGATGGTGCTGCTCACTGGCACGGCGGAAGCGTCCCACAGGGGCAGCGGGGTGTAGGGCTGCGGGTAGCGCACCACCTGCTCCGGCCACGATACCGCCGCCACGGCGTAGCCCACGGCAGCGGGGTTGAAGGGGTAGCTGCCGTAGCCGCCAAAGACCTCCTTGCCGATGAGCACACCCGCCAGCACTGCCACCACCAGCACATAGATGTCCACGGTGGCGGGCATGAGCAGGGCAATGATCAGACTGAAGCTCTCGTTGGAGAGATCTTTATTGGTGTACACCCGATGGCGCAGCAGCGCCACCAGACGGTCGCACAGGTTGCCGGTAAGCAGGGCGATGCCGCACAGCAGCAGCGGACGCGCCCCGTAGAAATAGCAGGCCATGCACAGCAGCGGCACGCACAGCCAGAAAACGTGCCTATAGTACCGCCCGGTCTTTTGCAGCTGCCGCTCCTGCTCTTGGATCAAAGCTTCATCCATATACAGCCCTCCTTATAGGCTGGCCAGTGCGCCCACAGCCGCAGCGGGGTCGGCAGCGCCGAACACGGCACTGCCCGCCACCAGCACGTCGGCACCGGCTTCCACGCACAGGGGTGCGGTGGCGGCATCCACGCCGCCGTCCACCTCCAGCAGGTAGGAAAGGCCGCGTGCTTCCCGCTCTGCCTTGAGCCAGCGGAGCTTGTCCAGCGCCGAGGGCATGAACTTCTGCCCGCCGAAGCCGGGCTCCACGCTCATCACCAGCACCAGATCCAGCTGATCCAGCCACGGTGCCAGCGCTTTGGCCGGGGTGCCGGGCTTGATGGTCAGACCCACCTTGCAGCCCAGCGCACGCACAGCATCAATGGTGGCCTGAATATCATCTTCGCACTCCAGATGAAAGTTATATAGGGTAGCACCGGCCTTGATGAAAGGCTCGGCGTATTGCAGCGGGTGGCTGATCATCAGATGCACGTCGTAAAAGGCATCCGGCAGCGCCTTGTGCAGGCTTTTGAGCACCGGCACGCCAAAGCTGATGTTGGGCACAAAATGCCCGTCCATCACGTCGTAGTGCAGCATCTGTGCGCCGGCATCCAGCACCATGCGGCAGTCTGCACCCAGCTTGCCAAAATCAGCAGAAAGAATAGAAGGACTTACGATGGCCATAATATTTCATTACGCTCCGTTATTTTTAGCAGTTTTTATCCCACGCGTTGTGCATTTTGCGGGGTTTTCCCGCCCGGAAAACACACGGGCATGGTTATTCTTTAGTTTACATGAAAACGGCCAAAAAATCAAACCCGCAGCCGTTTTTTTCACTGAAAAGTCGTAAATAGCGCAAAAAGTCCATAAGGCGGGCTCGCCCTCTCAGTCACCTTCGGTGACAGCTCTCCCAAAGGGAGAGCCCTTGGCATAGCGGCAAGGTTTTCGGTCAAACCGTAAAGTTTACCGCACCAGAAGGTTTCAGCATCGCAAGGTTTCCGGTCAGAATATAAAGCTTACGGTTTCGCCAGAGGCTCTCCCTTTGGGAGAGCTGGCAAGCCCGACAGGGCTTGACTGAGAGGGCGAGCCCGCTGACCGGTCACCAGCGTCGCCCCCCCCCAAGCGCCAAAGCAGCCAGACCGCCCGGGCGGGGCAGTCTGGCTGCAGGTCTTATTCTACCGGCTTCATGCTGGCGGGGTCTTCCACCGCGCCGGGCTGACCGGCGGCGTCCGGCAAGCGCTTCATGCCGCCGGGGTTGGGGGAACAGGTGGGCAGGGTGAACACAAAGCGGCACCACTCGCCCTGCTGGCTCTCCACGCGGATCTGCCCGCCGGCCAGATTGACCAGCACCTTGCAGATGTTCAGCCCAAGGCCGGAGCCGCGGGCGTGCAGACCGCGGGAGCGGTCCTCCTTATAGAACCGCTCGAACACATAAGGCAGCGCCTCCGGGCTGATGCCCTGCCCGGAGTTCCAGATGGAGATCTCGGCTTCGGGGCCAAGCTTTTCTACGCTGAAGCGGATGGTGCCGCCCGCCGGGGTGAACTTGATGGCGTTGTCCAGCAGATTATACGCCACCTGATGGATCAGGTCAGGGTCGGCGTAGACCAGCACCTTTTCGTCCATGGTCAGGCCTTCCAGCTCGATCATGCCGTCATTGATGCGCTGCTCTGCCGCCAGCGCCACGCCGGTCAGGGTCTCCCAGATATTGAACATCCGGGCGTTCACCTGATACTCCCCGCTTTCCAGCTTGGAGAGATCCAGCATATTCTGGATGAGCCGCGCCAGACGCCCGGTCTCCTCGCTGACCAGCTGCAGATAGTGGTTCTGCATCTCGGGCGGGATGGTGCCGTCCAGAATGCCGTCCACAAAGCCCTTGATGGTGGTCATGGGGGTGCGCAGCTCGTGGGCGATGTTGCCCATGAACTGTCCCCGGGAGTTATCGTTGGACTGGATGTTCTCTGCCATCTGGTTGAAGGTGCGGGCAAGGTCTGCTACCTCGCCGTCGCCCTCCACGCCCTCCACGCGGACGGAGAGGTCGCCGCCGCCAAAGCGCTGGGCGGCATCGGTGACTTTTTGCAGCGGGTCGGTGAGCTGACGCATCAACAGGCGGGTCAGCACGCTGGCGCACAGCAGCATCACGCAGGCGGACATGAGGAAGTTCGACCAGAACTGCTGCTTGAAGTCGGTAAGCTGCGCACCGGAGGAACACAAAAACAGCCAGCCGCTGAACAGGCTCTGGTCGTCGATGGTCTCCACCGCCGCGATATAGCTTTTTTCGGTCAGTGCACCGCCCAAGTCGCTGAAAGCGTGGTAGTGCCGGGCGTCCGGGTCAGCCACTGCGTTGGCGCGCTGGCAGATATCCAGCGGCACGGTGTCGGTGGTAAGCTTTGCCGGGTCGGAGGCAATGAGCACATTGCCCTGCCGGTCGGTGAAGAAGAGGTAAGCCTCGGCGCTCTCGCCGATGATCTCCAGTTTGGTGTTCAACGCGTCCAGCTCTGCACCCTGCGGCATGGTCTCGCTGTTTACCAGATACTCCGCAGTGCGCTTGGCAACGTTTACCACCTGATCCAGCGTTTCATAGCGGTCCTTCGCAAAATAATTCTTGAACAGCACCCACTCCGAGCAGCCCATCAGCACGATGCCCAGCACCATCAGGGTGGACACCATGGAGAAAAAGGCCGTGGAGATACTTTTACGCATTACTGACGCACCTCGAACTTATAGCCCACACCCCAGACGGTTTTCAGCTCCCACTTATCGGAAGCCCCGGCCAGCTTTTCGCGCAGGCGCTTGACGTGGACATCAATGGTGCGGCTGTCGCCGTAGTACTCAAAGCCCCACACCTCGTCCAGCAGCTGGTCGCGGGTGTACACGCGGTTGGGGTGGGATGCCAGACAGTTGAGCAGCTCCAGCTCCTTGGGGGGAGCTTCCACCACCTTGCCCTTGACCCGCAGCTCGTAGCTGTTCATATCCAGCCGCAGGTTATCGAACTCGATGACACCCTCGGTGCTCTCGGCGGCTGCGGAGGTAGTCTGGCAGCGGCGCAGCACCGCCTTGATGCGTGCCACCACCTCTTTTGCGTCAAAGGGCTTTACCATGTAATCGTCTGCGCCCAGCTCCAAGCCCAGTACCTTGTCGAAGGTCTCGCCCTTGGCGGTAAGCATCATCACCGGGGTGTTGCCCGCCTTGCGGATGCGGCGGCAGACCTCAAGGCCGTCCATGCGGGGCATCATCACGTCCAGCAGCACCATGTCCGGCTTGACGGCGTTGAACTTTTCCAGACCTTCTTCGCCATCGTTCGCCACCGTGACCTGATAGCCCTCCTTGGTCAGGTACAGCCGCAGCAGCTCGCAGATGTTGGCGTCGTCGTCCACCACAAGGATCTTTTCGTTTGCCATAAGTGTTTCCTCCCCTTTTATGCAGGTTTTTGTAGTATTTGCAGCCCTTCCGGGCGTTTTGACAGTCTCTTACCCTTCTATTATACGGAACAGTTATGACAAAATAAAGAAGGAAGTGTAGTTTTTTTCACATTTCTGCCCGGATCATTTCAGGATTCCTTACTTTAAGATAGCCCCTCCCCCTTGCGCTGGCGGGGTTCATCGCGTATAATGGTAGATGTATCGTTATGCCAAAAAACGTGTAAGGAGCGTATTTTATATGAAGTTAGGTATCGGAGTTTGCACCACCTGCAATGTATCCTGATACCACTTCATATATCCTTATATTCATCGTTGCTATGTCATTTGCACTTCTATGTAAATTTGTACATCTTACTGCATCTTCATGGCAAAAGGGTGAGTAAAGGGTGAGTACATTCTCCGCTTTAAGCCCACACAACCAGAAAAGATTATGGCCGCTCATGGATCGAGAGAATCTTTCTCCTTCCATAAGCGGCCATTCTTTTTTACTTATGTAGCAGCCTCTGTTGCTGCTTCCAGCTCTTCTATACGAAGAATCGGCCTGACATTTCCATCTGCATCAAAGAATCTTGTTTCTGTTCCCGGAAAAATATCGAACAACATATTTTTTATCTCCGGTTCATCCTTGAATACTTCCAGCCAAACCGAAAAGAATCCCTTGCTTCTTACTATTTCTGCAATCAGCTCTTTACTATCCTCTTTATATTCCGTTTCCTTTAGTTTTTTCCATTTTTTCAAAGAAATCATGGCCGAAGCATACGTTTCAATTCTCTGTTTGAAGCGTCTATCTTTATCCTTTGGTGCCGGAATATTTCCAAGTTCCACCAATTCAAAAAGTTTTTCGGCTTTCTGAGCAATATTTCCACTGGGGTCTAATTCTAAAAGGATCGGGCTATTTACTCTGGGAATTCCACCTGCATAGGTATACGCCAGTTCCGTATTGTTTTCATCCGGCCAGAGATAATCATTCTTATTTTCAGATGTTGTCTTGTTTGATTTTCTTGTATTGCAATATTTACATGCTAACAAGAGATTTTTCCACTCAGTCTTATCTCCGCCCTTAGACTTGGAAACCACATGTTCTATTTCCGGTGCATGGTCAATTATTGCTCCACAGTAGGAACAGTATATTCCTATGCGGCTCTCTAAATATGGCAGTGCATCCCTATACTCCTGAATGGACGTATACGGAGAAGCACCTTTATTTACCGGCCTCATTGTCTTTCACTTCCTGCTTTTTCACTAGATTTTCTTGTTCAATCAATGCTAAATATGCAGGGTTTTCGCTATACATCGCCTCCAAGCGGTCCATCTCATTCCGTAACGCATCCAAATCTTCCTGAGACTCAGCTTGTTCCAAAGCTTTCAGATAATTCTGCGCCGCCTTATACATCTTCCGCTTTTTTTCGCTATACTGTGCCATTTCGACTCCCATAACATCTTCTGCAATATCCTCGATGCTCTCACCGGAATATTCGCTGTCCAGCTGCTGATCCAGTGTAATAAGTTCACCTTCTTCAAGCGACTGGATAATAAATGGCGAATGAGTTGCACAGATAAACTGGATCCTTGGGAATAATTCTTTCAAAATTCCAATGATTTTGCGTTGCCATGTTGGATGCAAGCTCAGGTCAATTTCATCTATTACGACGATACCCGGCGTATTTTTCAGTGCATTTCCTTTTTGGTAAGGGTTCAGGATACACATTCTGGTCGCTATGTCCAGAATAATTTTTATGACATTGCGATAGCCATCGCTCAGGCTTGTAAACGGAACAACCGTCCCCTCTTTCGTTTGGAGTGCTACTACATCATTTGCATATCGCATAGAAAAAATCACACGTTCTCCCGGTGCCAGTTCACCTCCAAAAGCCTTATTCACGGCTTTCAAAATAGCATCATACGCCGGGAAGTCCTTTTTTTCTTCCATTGCCACCGTTTGCAATGCCCTTATATGCTCAAATGCAAGTTCTGCACCATGCTTTTTATTCAAACAGTAGTTAAAAGCCTCAGTTCTTCCAAAAACACCTTTTTTCGTTGTTGAATTATTTTCATTCCATAAACGCGCCGAGCTCAAATACAGTACAAGCGGAAGAATCAGTTCTTCATCCGAATGATCTGCCTTTGCAATAGCATTCTCCCACTCTACCACTTTGGACTGCATTGGATTTTTTCCACTAAATTTTGTTCTTCCGCCCTCTTTTTCTATCACCCGTTGGAACGAAATTTCACTAGTGTCATCTCCCCACACCGCCGTACAACTCACCTTGCAGGGATACTGTGGAACTCCACCCGTTGTCAAAATAGAATCCTGTTGTGCCAACATTACTTTTTTATGGGCATCAGAATTGGTTGGATTTCCAGAAAGATTAAAAACATTTCTGCTGGGAACATACTTTTGATACGCTGCCAGATACGCACCCATCATTACAACAGCCGCTTCCAGTGCAGCAGTCTTACCAGAACCATTTTTGCCTGCAAAAACGTTCATTGTTGGGTTCAGCCGAAAAGTCTCCTGTTCAAACTTACGATAATTCGTCACTGTAAGCTCTTTGATTCTGAAATTACACATAAGCCGTGATCCTCCATGCTCATGCTCTGCAACTATGATTTTTTATCACAGCTGTTCTGCAAGCACAATCTTGCTTTTATTGTACCCTGTTTTCTTTAGTAAAACAAGCCTGTTCTGTATACTGCAATTCAAAAAATCTCACCCAGATATAATAATCATGATTCAAAGCCTCTGAGCCGAAAGACTCAGGGGCTATTTCTATGTCTGGAGGTGATTTTCTATGCTGTTCCGTATCATCGTTGTCATCATCACCATTACGGTTTCATTCTAAGCTGCATCCGCACAGAAAGGAGATGTCCCCATGAACTTTTTACCTGAGCTCATTCAGAAACTTGGCACGGTTCTTGTTGAAGTCCTCGTGCTGATCGCTAAAGAAGTCGAAAAGAAAAACTAACGAAAACAAATCAAAAAGGAGATTTTACTATGCCCGCAAATGTTGAAACCATGTTCTCTGTCCGTGAAACCCCTTGGCACGGTCTTGGCCGCATCGTGATGGATGCCCCTGCAAGCCGTGAAGCCTTGGAGCTGGCTGATCTGGATTGGCAGGTGGAAAGCCGCAATATCTATTCCGGCACAGGTGCTATGATTCCCGGCTATCGTGCCAATGTCCGCAGCACCGATGATGCTGTTCTGGGTGTGGTGTCTGACCGCTACCGCATTGTGCAAAACGAAGAAGCGTTCCAGTTCACCGATGACCTGCTGGGTGAAGGCGTTACTTATGAAACTGCCGGTTCTTTGCAGGGCGGCAAGAAAGTCTGGATGCTGGCAAAGCTGCCGGAGAAGTACATCATCGCCGGAGATGAAGTGACCCCATATCTTGTGTTCTTTAACAGTCACGATGGCAGTTCTGGTGTAAAAGTCGCTATGACCCCGGTTCGTGTGGTCTGCCAGAACACCCTGAATCTGGCTCTGGGTACTGCAAAGCGCATCTGGACTGCCCGCCATACCGAAAATGTTCTGCTCCGGGTGCAGGATGCCCGTGAAACCTTGCAGCTTGCTAACGGTTATATGACAGAACTGGGCAAAGGCATCCATGAGCTGACCACCATCAAGCTGTCTGACCGCAAGGTGCAGGAGTTTATCAACGAGTTCTTCCCCATCACCGAAGACCTGACTGATGGCCAGCGGAAGAATAACCTGCGCTTGCAGGAAGATTTGAAGACTCGCTATTATAATGCACCCGATCTGGAGTGGGTCGGCAAGAATGGATGGCGGTTCGTGAACGCTGTTTCCGACTTTGCCACCCATGCAGATCCCATCCGTAAAACTCGCAACTACAACGAAAATCTGTTCCTGCGCACCGCAGAGGGCAATCCCATGATTGACAAAGCCTACAAGATGGTGCTGGCAGCAGCATAAAGGAGGACGTATGAACGATGTGAGCAACCGGGCTGTCCGGGAATTTTCTGAGTTCCTGAACAGCATTGAAGCCGATTTTCCAAAGCCTACCTGCACCACAGCATACGAGATCACGATGAAAAGCACCATTGTCAGTGCCTTGATTACGCTGGACACCGAAAAGCAGATGGACGAGCGTTTCTGGAACCATCTCCGGGTGCAGCGGAACATTCTGGATTTCCTGTATACCCTGTGGCTGGATGATGACCGCACCTTGGTGGACGCGTTTTCCACTATTATCAAAGACTTGGTGGAATATGATTTCTCTATCGCAGAAGAACAGCTGAAAGAGAGGCTGAACATTGCATGAAAAGGCTTGTATCTACATTGAATTTGTCCAAAGAAGATTGGCTCCGTTACCGCAAATGCGGTATTACCGGCACGGATGCTGGTGCCATCCTTGGCCTGAATCCTTATCGCTCTGCATTTCAGGTATACCATGATAAAATCAGCGATACCATTGAAAATATCGACAACGAGGCCATGCGGCAGGGTCGTGACTTGGAGGATTATGTAGCACAGCGGTTCTCCGAAGAAACAGGCTTTAAGGTGCGCCGTGCAAATGCTATCTATCAGAGCGAGGAACATCCGCTGCTTCTGGCAGACTTCGACCGCCTGATCGTTGGACAGAAGGCCGGGCTGGAGTGCAAGACGGTCTCGCCCTTTTCTGCGGACAAGTGGGCTGATGGGAAAATCCCGGCTCATTATCTGGCGCAGGTTGACCATTACTTAGCCGTCAGCGGGTTCGACTGCTGGTATGTGGCGGCTCTAATTTTCGGCAGAGAACTGGTGATCCACAAAATCGTGACGGATAAGCAGGTGCTCTCTGATCTCATTGATAAGGAAGAACTTTTCTGGACGAACCATGTTGTGCCCCAGATTCCCCCTGCACCCAACGGTTGCGAGTGCGACACCCAGCAGATCAACCAGCTTTATGAGGTAGACAACCGGGATAAGACCGCTGACCTGAGTGCCTTGCATGGACTTCTGGATAAGCGGCAGGAGCTTTCTGACCAAATCGAGCAGATGGAACAGGAGAAAACGGCTATCGAGCAGCAGGTCAAGCTGCAAATGCAGGATGCTGCCTATGGCACAGCACCGGGTTATAAGGTATCGTGGGTGTGCTCCGAAAGCAAGCGTGTGGATTCCCAACGCCTGCGGAAAGAGCAACCAGATATTTTCAACCAGTACAGCAAAAATGTAAGCAGCCGCAGATTCACCATCGTTCATGCGGCATAACATTTGTAATTGGCGGCAGGGAGTGACTTCTCTGCCGCCTTTTTTCTTGGAGGGTTATTATGGCTACGGAAAATCCATTCGTAAAATTATTTGCTATCGACTTCAAAGATCATCTGGAAGTCAAAAAATCCGGCAATACGGAACTGAAATATGTAAGCTGGGCGTATGCCTGGGCAGAGGTGAAGAAGCTGTATCCTTCTGCTAGCTACGAAGTCAAGAAATTCAACGGCCTGCCCTATGTCTATGATCCTATCACTGGATTCATGGTCTATACATCCGTTACCATCGAGGGCGTTTCGCATGAGATGTGGCTGCCTGTACTGGATGGTGCAAATAAAGCCATGAAAGCTGTGCCTTACACCTACACCACCCCGAAATGGGACTACAATCCGCAGACCCGCTGCCGCGAAAAGATCGGCATGGAAGAACGCACCGTAGAAGCAGCCTCCATGTTCGATGTGAATAAAGCTATCATGCGGTGCTTGGTGAAGAACCTTGCTATGTTTGGCCTTGGCCTGTACGTTTATGCCGGAGAGGATTTGCCGGAAGATGCTGCACCGCAGCCGGAGGCAGAATCCCAAAAGCAACCGAAGCCGAAATCCACCAGTCAGAAGCAGGAACAGCCGCCCATGCCCTGCATCTGTGTCCGCTGTAATCAGCCCATCAAACGAGTAAAGCTGAAAGATGGCTCTATCATGCAGGCGGCAGAGTTTGCGAATACCCATGAGGGAATGTGCGCTGACTGTTATAAGGCTACAAGGCTAAACGTGGCATAAGGAGAAGAAGATTTTACGATGAAAGAAGAAAAAATCAAAGTCCTTGCGCTCCTGCCAATGGAGTTTCCAAAGGAGCTTGAGCTGGACAACACCCTTGAAGCCATGCAGAAATTTGTAGGTGGTCACATCGAATGCCTAACCCTGTACGATTCTGGATTAGAGGTCATTCTGGTCTGCAATGATGAAGGCAAGCTGCTTGGCCTGCCGCTTAATCGTCCGCTGTGGGATGGAGCCGATGTTCTTGCCGGGCCGGGATTTCTGGCCGGATGTGACAACGAAGGGAATCTGACTTCTCTGCCGCAGAGTGCAATGGGCTTCTACAAGGAAAATTTCAGAGCCTTTATCATTGAAATCTAGGAGGAACGCCTTATGACCTTTAATGCAATGACCGAACACTACGAAGAAATCACGGTTTGCGGAAAGCCTGCGCTGTTCACCAGCATCCGCATCAAGAGAGATACTGTCCCGAATGGTCTGTATGCCTACGATGTCCGGCATGATGATGAGTGCCGGGGCATCCCTTGTGAGATCGCGCCCTTTGTGATGGTCAACCACTGGGGAACTATCATCCTTGCGGAGCCGCTGGACCTGCCGGACGATGGGCGGCGATATATTGACGAGGAAACCGACTGGGATTATTCTCCCTTGGAGGGCGAGGGCACCACCGACCATAAGCCGTGTACCACCATTTCCGATTTTATGGCTGTCTACGGCCACCAAAAACTGTCTTAAAGATGCCGTGTGGACAGTTTTGTATCAAAATCAGCGGTTTTCAGGCTATTTCGAGCTACAAAATACGGTCTTAAAAATGTCGCTCGTTATCTTTGAGCCAGAAGGGAGAAGCATGAACATCTATGGCTATTGCCGAATCTCTACGGCAAAGCAGAGCATTGACCGTCAGATTCGCAATATCAAGGCCGAGTATCCGACTGCCCATATCGTACAGGAAGCCTACACTGGTACATCTATCTTTCGACCGGAATGGCTGAAGCTCTATCGGATTCTAAAATCTGGGGATATGGTGGTGTTCGATTCTGTGTCTCGGATGTCCAGAAATGCAGAAGAGGGTTTTGCTCTGTACGAAGACCTTTACCACAAAGGCATCCGGCTGGTGTTTTTGAAAGAGCACCACATCGACACCGAAACCTACAAAAAGGCTTTGTCCGGCAGCATTGCCATGACAGGGACAAATGTGGACTTCATCTTAAAGGGCATCAACGAGTATCTGATGGCCTTGGCAAAGGAGCAGATCAAGCTGGCCTTTGAGCAGTCCGAAAAAGAAGTTGCCGATCTGCACCAGCGCACCCGTGAGGGCCTTTTGACCGCCCGGTTGAACGGCAAGCAGGTTGGCCGCAAAAAGGGTGTTGGATTTGAAACGAAAAAAGCCAGAGAAGCCAAGCAGATCATCCGCACCCACTGCAAGACCTTTGGCGGCACACTTGACGATGCCGAGTGCATGAAGCTCACCGGTCTTGCCCGGAACACCTATTATAAATATAAGCGTCAGATTCGTGCCGAACTGATAGCAGAGCAGGATTTGCCGAAAGGAGCAAGCATCTTTTATGAACCGCCAAAATCATTCTGAGCCGGAGAACCGGCTCACTTCGGAGGAGCAGCAGGAGTTTTTGGAACTGCTGTCCCGTCTGTCCCCTGAGCAGCGTGAAGCACTGAAAGAAGTGCTCAAGTCCTTTACCTAAAAATAATCCGGGGCAGCCCCCAAAAGCCGTCCCGGATTATTTTTTGCAGGTTTCTTTAGTTCACAGACAAGGAGCTGCCGATTTTGTTTCCGTTTGCATCGGTTTCCTTGAGCTTTACATTGCTGGATTTCACATACGAAGTGGGATCTCCGATATTATCGAGTCCATAATTATTGCGGACGCTAATTGCTGTATAGTTGTGCCGTGAACCGAACACCGAATCATACGGCTCGGTGTTGATGATTTCCTGATGTACAGATGCACAGTTCTTAAAAGTACAATCAGAAACGATCACACGAGGGTAATTGAACCTATCATAATTTGCGGTATATACAGAAATCAAGAAGTTCATTTGATCTTTTGTAAGGTTTCTGTCCGCTTTACAGGCTTTCCATTTGCCCATGTTACAGGCAAAACCTCCTTCTGAACAAATATGGACACCATTAAAAATGCACCGCTCGATTTTGCTCGGACGATTTGAGTTTGCAAATTTCTTGTCAACCCCTCCGATTTCTATCAACACACCGTTTGTATTGAGTGTGGAAAATTTTCCCGGAATAAGCTCTCGAACGTAATTTTTTAGACGAAGTTCCCCGATCTGCTCAATTTCTTCCACTGAGTTGACGGGACTAAGCGAGATGTTTGTAAATTCACAATCCTGAATTGTGACCTGTGAGTTCCAACGAGAGGTTACAAGTTCTTTTCCTGCGCAGTCAGTAAATTGGCAGTTCGACAAAGTTGCTCTCGAACAAAGGTTTACAATAGCATTTTTGCACTCAGAAAATCGATTCTCCGTGATGAGGAATCCACACTCTATAATTGCTTCGCTGCATTTCTCAAAGACGCAGTCCTTAACAGTTCCGATATTTTCAATGCACTTGTTCATTCGCACAAATGTACAATTTGAAACCGTTCCTTTGGCAGTTTCATCGTCATAGCCAATCCGAGCGGAACCCCTGATTACACGAATATCGTTTTCTACCATATAAGACGATGCATTGATGTTCTTTTCACACTCAAAGATATTGTTTTCGATGAATACGTTTTTACCGCCGCAATAAATATAATTTGTTGCGACAGCATCGTTTGCATCTCTATATTCAAAGGTCGGTTTATCCGGGAATACAAAATGGTTGTCACTAATTTTAGCTTCTTCTTTCACACCAAAGCTCAAAAATTCCGCACAAGTACCCTGCACTTTGTTGTTATCAAAACAAAAAGTTATACAACCACAGCCAATAAATCCAACGCAGTCAATGAAAGCGCAGTTTTTTATCGTACAATTTTTTGCCCATGCACGATTTATCCCTTGAATGAAGTAATTCCCCTTTTTGCAGTCTCCATGGCAAATTATTGTAGAGGCCATAATCGAGAGTTCTGTTCCATCGTTCAAATAGATATGACTGCCACTGTCTTCATTATAATGGATATTGCAGTTAATGAACTTGACTGTACCCTTGCAATTCATTATTGCGGACGAGAAGTGAATGTCTTTATCCTTGTAGATTGTTTCCCCGTCATTCTGAATCGAACCAGAGAGCACCAACTTTTCACGGGGCGCATTCGTGTCGATGGCTTCTTCACCATTTTCTTCGGCCTGAGCTTCAGAGGCTCCCTCTGCGGTTTTCTGTTCCGGCAGCTCCACTTCAAACGGGGTTTCTTCGGTGATTTCAATGGGAGCCGTGATATAACGGTCAATGCAGCCGTCCACACCACGCAGACGATAGGTGTCTACGGTCTGCTGCTTCAAGGATTTGATGGTCTTGCGGCCAAGGTCAAACAGGTCGATGAAGTCTTCCTGTTCATCCTGTTCCATCGACTCCGCAGTATGGTCGTACAGATACATATAGGTGATAACGCAGCTCAGGATTTTCCGCTTTGCGTTATCTTCCAAATCATCCAGAGCATCTTCCAGATTCGCCACCTGTGCATCGGCATTCAGATAGTTCAGCAGTTCGTTGGCATACAAACGCTGCTCGTTGGAGGGCATTGCATACAGCTTGGATGCTTCGTTCAAACAGCCGGACAGAATATTCCGCTGCTGGCTGTTCAAATCCTTCAGATTTTCGTTTTCCTTGATGCCATAGCTCTTGTCTTCCAGCAGATAAAGCCGCTCCTGAAGATAAGCACTGTTCTGAGCCAGTGCCCGGATGTCGCTTTGGGACTGCATGACCATCCCGGCGATATTGGCATCCTGATCGGCCAGACGAACCAGAATTTCAATCAGGATTCCCTGTGCCTGTGCCAAAGAAGTGATCTGCTCTGCCATGCGGATATTGTTTTTTCTGGGACAAACCACCATATTGAAAATACGATGGAACCACTTCTCGTTTTTCAGTTCCTCAAACTGTGCATCGGATTTGGTCGTCAACTGCTGCACCGCAGACTGCAAATCCTGAAAATCACAAGAACTGCCGTAATAATTCGGTTGTAAGCTGCATTGTTCCTTTGTCATAAAAATCACCTTTTCTTTCTGTTAAAATCATCCAGAAGCGTTTGGGTCTCTTCATGGAGGTTCTGCGCTTGAGAAATTGCCTGATTTGTATAAGCAGAACTGTACGCAATGCGTGCAGTTCCGTATTCCAGCCGTTGGGTCATTTTCCGCACTTCGTAGGCGGACATTGTAAGTGCGTTATGGAAGCCTTCGTCACAGAGCCGCTCCAAGCCTTGGGTTGCAATAAAGGAACCTATCCAAGCACCCAGCAACGGAATCGGGATCAGTTCTTGTCCGATTGCAGCACCAACGGCACTTACAGCAGCGTTCAGTGCAGCCATCTGGCAGCTTTCCTTGAACTCTTCATCGGAAATTGCCCCGGTGCTCTTACGATATGCCAGCTCAGAGACCGAGAATGCCAACGAAACGCCTGCGGCCGCAGGGCCAGCCGAAATGCTTGTAAAGTTAGTGATGCTGTAAATCGCAAAGCCACTGATACCGCCCTCTGCGGCTGCTTTTGCCGTATCGATGCCAATGTCTTTCCAGTCATCCACCGTAAATTCGTTGATTTTCTTGCCCTCTTTGCACTTGCTGTAAATACCAACCGCCAACTGGAATCCACCCGAAATAAAAGCGGCCTCCGCAGCAGCTTTTCCAGCCTTTTGCAAGGACGGTGCTGCTTCCTGCTGTGCTTGTTCTCGTTTCTTATCGCTGCGTTCATCCGCACGCTGCTTCTGGTTGTCGGCAGTCTGGTTCAACTGGTCGGACTTCTTATCCAGTGTTTCGTGAATCTTTCCCTGCTGCACAGCAGCATAATCCACATTCCCCGATTGCACTACCTCAAAGAAAGAACGCCCTGTTTGTGCTTCGATTTCATGTACCTTTTCTTTGATGGCACGAACTGATTTTGCACTCAGACCATCTGTATCACCAGACAGAATTTTTTTGATTTGCGCATACTGATCTTTCGGAATTACATAGTATCCATCTTTTCCGAAAGCTTCATAATTGCCTTTATAATCCTTCATATGCTTCAGTACATGGCTCAACGAGTTGTTTGCTCCATTGATATACTTGGACTGAACATCGACACCGTGTACCTTATAATCCGCTGCAACGGTTCGTCCTACGTCCTCAAAGGTTGCATCTGCTTTTCGGTTGTGCATGATTTGGTCTGCATTATGAAACCAGACATCCACATTCTCTGCAATCTCTCCATGCTTTGTTTTGGGATTTCCTAAAATATGTTCTGGAGAACCCACGAAATCCCGGACATTATCAACGCATTGAAGTGCTTTATCCAGATTGTGGTTGATTCTCGCCTTAGCTGCTGCATTCTGCGTGTCGATTTTGTGCATCTTCCGCATCAGCTCTAAAGCGTTCTGGCGGTTTTGCTCTGTCACCATAGAGCCTACGCCCTGCGTCCGGGCATTTCGCATTTGGTCTTCATGTACGAACTGTTCATCCATTTGTTTTACCTCCCATCTGTTCATACTGTGCATTCATGTTTTTGATTTCCTGCTTCATCTCCTGCACCAATGTTTCCGGTGCAGTCACCTTGACCTTACTGCCCTGACTGAGCAGCCACATTTTCACGCCTGTTCCAAAGACTTCTGCTTCAATGGAGCAAACACCCTCTTTTTTATCTACGACTTTTGCCATCGGGAACTTGTCCAGCACAGCTTCCACCGATGGGCCATAGTAGTTGAAACTGATCTTCTGCGGCTCACCGCCGAACATGAACTGAGTGCGGTTCTTATACTCGCCTTCTTTGAAGCGGTCTTTATAGGGTACAGAGAACTTTTCTCCTGTTTCCTTGATGGAATGTATCCTATCAAGCCGATAAATGGTTGGATAAGGATCGTTCTTTTTATGGAAAGCCTCTCTGGTGGAGTGGTCTGTGATAACAGCCATGAGATAGAAATAATACTCTGAGAACATCAATCCCACCGGCTCAACTATCCGTTTTACGATCTGACGCTCTTTCAGCTTCCGATACTCGATTTCCAGCACCGACTGACTTCGGATGGCCTGTGCCACCATCCACAGATTATCCGGGTCAATGGCTGCATGAGCTGGGTCGTGATAGTGGAACAGCTCATTGCTGATAAACCACTCAATGTCGGCTTTTTCTTTCTGCGACACACAAAGGTTCAGGATGATTTGCAACTGCTTCTCGACTTGCTCTTTGGTAAAAGCTCGGCTTTCCAGAAGAATCTTGCACAGGGCCAGAACCTCACCTTTGGAAAGCTGCTCAATCTCCTGTGTGACCAGACGGTAGCCATTTTCCTTTTTGTCGTACTCGATTTTTCTTACGATGCCTTCCTTGGCACACTGTTCTGAAAGAAAATCCCTGATACTGTCTATGTCTCTCTGAATGGAGCGGACATTTACATGGTACTGCTCTGCGGCCTGTTGCTTATTGATGAGCTTACCAGAAAGAAAATCCTGATAAAGTTCCAACACACGGGTCATTTTTAAGGTGTCTGCTGTCATTGGTTTGTCCTCCTCTTTGGTTCAGCCCCATTATAACAACCGTGGTGGACAGGCATTGTCTATCTTCTTTTTTGTCTATCAAAAAGTTTTTGGTTCTAAAATCTGTGCGAGATTTCTAAAAAGGGTTTAATTGCTACGATATATACTATTGAAAGTATACGACTAATGCAATTAACGGTCAAGCCTTGGAACAATAAAATCGTAAGTAATCACTACGATTTTTACAAGGAGGTCAACCATGGAACGAGAGAAGCCTACATTTGATATTTTAGGGCGCATTGAGCAGGAGCGCCTTGCGCGTGACTGGTCTGAGTATGCCCTTGCAGAAAACTCCGGGCTGACCCAATCCACCATCTCAACATGGCGGAGAAGAAATCTCCAACCCAATGTTGCTTCTATCGAGAAAATCTGTACAGGCTTCGGCATTACCCTCTCTCAATTCTTTCAGGAGGAGGACTCAGTTTATCTGACAAAGGAGCAAAAGAAGCTTCTTGATCTCTGGGCTAAGCTCTCTCCTGTTCAAAGAGAGGCAGTTACTAAAATGCTGTGTGCTTTCCTATATATAGAGGGAGAACCCTGAGTTTCAACTGCATATTGCCAGATAAAAGCGGCCAAGCCTCAAAAAGCTTGACCGCTTTATCCTTTTGAATAATAGGGTTTAGGTACAGGATTCCCGGATTTTTGCCAGATCACTGTTCAGCAGCGTTTCATGTTCCAGAAGTTCTTTCTGGACAGCAAGTAGGAAATCTCTGTTATCATAGAGGATTTTGTAGGCTCTGCGGTATAACTCTTCCATCTTAGCTGCTTTTATAGCTTCGCTACTGAAAAGTCTTGTCTCTGACATTCTATTATTCGCCGATTCGACCTCCGAGAAACCAGCACCTGCGAGGGATGTCATCCAAAGATCAAGCAGACGATTGGCATTCTGAATGTCACCACTTGCATTTACATCCATCACTCCATAAATTAAAGACACACCTGCTTTTCCTGCCAAAGTCTTCGTTATATCGTTCAGAAGTTCTTCTTCGTTTTTCAAGTAAGTAGAACAACCATTCTCGAAGCCACCAATGCAGCTCTGATTTCCGCGAATGGTAACGATGCCGATGCTGTCAGGATTCAGAATCTCTCCTACAACTGCGTGCGCTGCTTCATGTAATGCAATCTCCTGGCATTCGGTTAAATCAAGGCTCTTGTCTGTTTTGGAGAGCTTATAAACCACCTGAAGCAAGGCATCTGTTACATCATCCTTGTAAATATGCTTGTGTCCTTGGTAGGTGCTATTCAGCGCAGCAAGGTTCATTACGGTTTCAAGGGTAGCACAGCTCACCTTGGGCATAGCCTTGACAATATCCGAAATAAAAACATCTTCTGCCAAATCCTTGTCCCGGAGATAATAGCTGACGATCCTCTCCGCAATTTTTCCCATTGGAGGGTCAAGATAAAGCGTGTAGTCGAATCTGCCGGGCCTCAGCAGCGATGGAGGCATATACTTTGTGTCATTTGTCGTGGCGATCACAAAAAGGTCTGTGCTCTTTGCATCGTCAATACAGGCTTGTAAGCAAGCCCATTCTGGCGCATAGGGAGAATTACTTTCTACGTAGAGGTTCAAATCCTCTAGGAGCAGTATACTAGGTGCGGCTTCTTTTGCAGCCGAGAAAGCAGCCCTCAATTCATCCAGAAAACTGTTTTCCTGACTGGTTTTCCGAAAGACAAGAGACTTGCGGCCGGATTCTTTTATAAAGACGGCTGCCAGCAAACTTTTACCAAGGCCGGGATCGGATTCCATCAGAAGTCCTCTGGGGATAGAAGCTCCTTTGCTTTTATAGAGTTCTGGCCTTTTCAGGGCATCCAGTATTTGACGTAGAATGTTTTTAGCGGATTCATACCCAATAACTTTTTCATCGAACTTGTCCATTGTAGACTTCCTTTCGCCTTTGTATAATTATGTGTCTGCTCAAACCGAAACTGAGATTACTTTACGTCCTCAAAGAAATTCTCTATTTTACTCGGATCAATTGGAACAGCCTCAAAAGTACGGTCTTTGAATGTTTTATAGTTTGGTATCTTGCTCACAAAATATTGTTGAAAGCGAATATTCAAAATCGCATTAATATTACTTGACTCATATCCTCTGCTCATATGAAACAACGTCAAATCCTGATATGAAAGCATATCAACAATAACATGAATATGGTGGTTTTTGGTATTCCCATGAACTGCATAAGCTGCAACATACCCTCTGTCTGCATAAAAAGATATTATATTTTCAGCTACAGATTTCAGCGATCCTAAATACAAGCATTCCTGCTGTGTAAAAGAAATCACTCTATGTTTTGCAAATGGTCCTTGATATTTATACTGTCTCTTATGGTTGAACTCCATAAATTCATGTACCGCCAATGGATTTGTCATATACTCTTGTGGAAATCCAAACGGTTTACAGCCGACAAGTCTATGTCCCTGAAATTCTGTTTTTTCCGAATCAAAAGCGTAACAGAGAAGACTACATAAATCTTGCTCTTTTGCATATTCAATATTTTCATCCTCATTTACGAATTTGATAATCGGCATATTTTTTCACTTCCTTTTTAATTTTATCATAGTCCTTGCTATCAATCCAACATCCTATTTTCCAAATACTATCAGCAAATTGTGCATCCATTACCTTTCTTTCCTGATATAAAACTTCTTTTAAGAGCTCTGATTTTGATTTTCCAGTTTCACTTTGAAGATTTTCTAATCTTACAAACTCATCTTCTGTTAACCGAATGCAAACTCTGTGTTCATCTTGAGCCAATTATAATCATTCCTTTCTCTTATATATTTTTCAACTGTTTTCAAGAAATATAATGAGAATCACATAAAAGAAGAAATATTATAATGAATCAAGACATTCATTACAATACTATCATTCAAGATACTTTAGCTATGGTTTTATTAATCACTAAATATCATTTTATGTTTTAGTTTTTCATCCTTACTGATTCTCATTACACAATAAATAAAAGGGGAGCTACGCTCCCCAACAAGAATGGCCAAATGTATGTACAAGCCACACATTTAACGCTTTCTCTTTGCGATAGAAATATCTAATCGCTTATCTTAATGTTAGTGCCGTTAATAAAGATTAAATTTCACCTTCTTTCCTCTCTACGCATTATTCAGCATGAACATCAAGATTATTTGTATGTACATCTTGTTATCAAGCATTATTTTCAAGCAACAGAAAACCCACATGGAGTCATTATCCATGTGGGCATTTTTCGTATTACCATCCAGCAGCTTTCATCTGAGCTTCCTGCACAATATATTCTTGTACTGCTCTCTTTGGAATTTTCCATACTCTTCCAATTCGCATCGCCTTGATTTTTCCTGTCTTCAAAAGTTTATAGGTGGTGTTCATACCGCAGTTCAGCATATCGGCAACTTCTTCCGGGGTTATCAGGGTGTCGTAATAATCAAACATAACGGCCAATCCTCCTTTGATGGGTTACTATACTGTTGCCGAATGTCAAATCATATCAGATACAAAGAAAGGGCAACCACTTGCGTGATTGCCCTTGGACTATGTCTTATACGCTCTCTTTCTATGCCATTTTCGACAGTTTTGAAAAAATCCGCTTTGAAATTCTGCTTTTGTCTGGAGTTTTGGCTCTTTTTAGGTTCAGTTTTTTCTGAAAGTGTCGAAATCAGATGATTGACCAATCCGTCCTACTGTGTGCTTAGCACAGTTGAATCTATGACACTTGCCCAAAAACTCTGTGGTTCGCCCGTTAGTTCACAAGGCTCTCTATCATAAAACGCTCTCATAATATGGCTCATTGTAGAAATCAAGAACGATTTTCTTTCTTCTTGATCTCCTATATATTCAATGGGTTTGAATTCAAAAAGATTCATCCTTTCGCCATCATCTTTATTTATCAAATACGGTTTTTGATTTACATAATCGCTAAGTCTTTTGTATGCGCTCTTTGCATCCATCCCCGCATACATATAAAGAATCATTGTCACCTTTTTCAAAAAACAAATATAGTTTTTGTTGCTCAATGTTCCCGGTCTAATAATCAGCTTATCTGAATAAAACACAATCGGAACACAGCGTTTTTCTGTGAAATCAAATAGTCTCATATTGATTTCTTCCTCTATCAATCGTTTTCTTTCTTTGCTCGTCCCTTTCGGAATAAATTTAATTATTGACAAATAGTTTTCCAATTCTATGACTTCTCTACAATGATAAATCATTTCCTTAACAAACTGATTCATGACACGTTCGCTCCAGCTTGCTTCAGCATAATCACTTTTCTCGATTTCAAGCAATTCATTGAAAAAACTCTTGTACAACTTTTTCAACCGAGTTTTTCGTTGTCTTTGGTCAGTGCTTTCATTTTCATCATCTATTATGTCATACTCGGAATCCACTTCATGTTTTTCGTTCTTTTTATTCTTTTTTCTATTTATTTGATATACATTTAATTGATTTTTTATTAGTGCCATCGTTCGGTTGATCTCGATGTATTCGTCTTCTTCTCCACCCTCATCTTCTATCATATCTTTTGCTATTTTTCTAATCACTGGTGCTAGAAAATCTTTTACGCTTTCTTGATTTATTGATGGAATATATCTGCACGGATACATCGTTTGGATATATCCATTTTCCTTGCCCTCACTCATGAGGATTTCATTTTCATACTTCAAAAAACTATCGAGTTTTTCTTTCAATCTCTGTACGTCTGCATCTATTCCGTGATTGTTTTTTGTGGTCTCACCTTTTTGCTTGTCACACATCAATTCCTTAAAAGGTACTTCTTCTGCTGATAAGTATTTGAGCGTCAACAATGCACATGCAAGCGCATTGCTATAAAAAACAGGTCTATAATCGTATATGAAGCAATTTAATCCTTCCCACGGCTCTTCTTCTTTTACGGCATAGAAAAGCATCTCATTCATAAACTTGTCTGTGAGCTTTCCATCCTCGCCCTTTCTGTCCCTCTGTATCAAAAAATTCCAACTTAGGCAATTTACTAAATTTGTCTGCTCTAAGTCCGCTTTAAGTTCATCCTCATTTTGGTACAGTGAAAAACGTTCCAGTCCAATCATCCGATTTTCTCCGTCATATCGTCACATTTTAAGATGTCACAAAAACGCCATTTTGTGACATCTTTTCTGTTCTGCGGATTTTGGTTTTTTGGTATACTTCGCATCACAGTGACGGACACCTCTCACGGGTAACCGCCCACTGCATCGCACATTGAGAATTTCATAGTGGGTAGCATACGCCAATGAAACGGTCAGACTGCCCACAAAAAAACATATTTGCAAAAGGAGGTTTTTACCATGAGTAGCAAATTCATAGTCTCAAATCGAGTTCACGATCCACCCAGAGATTTTACTTCTGTACCTGCCTGTACCTATATCAACAGCAGTGGTCAGGAGTTCATTGATATGGAAACTCATCAAATGGATATAGATGCCAGAGATGCGGCCTACCGACAAGAAGTACACAATCGACTAGTTCGGCAACAGAGTGATCCTGCCCAAAAAGCCGAACTCAAAGCGTTCTTGGCCGAGTTTAATCGCTTCGATAATTTTGGATTCGATACAGATATTTACAAACGCCCTTGGATAATTAAGAAGCGGGCTCCGAACGACTCTCGGCCAATCCGGCGGTCATTCACATCTTGCTATGATTTCAAGGCTATTGTTGTAAGGAAAATTGAGCGTGACAAAACAACCGAATGGATTTATGTATCGTTCCGTATTCCCAACAAACCGTCCGGAGCATTCTGGCTGGAGAAAGGCGATTTTAGTCCGAAGACGTTGCTGAAGAAGTTCATGGCTGCGGGTGGCCAGATCCATTATACCGAGGACAGTAAACGGTGGGCAGATTTGTTGGCGGCTTTCATCAGTTCAATTCTGGACACCGAATCCCCTTACTTGCTGCCTCCTGTTGGATGGTATCAACTAGAGGATGGTCGCTGGCTCTATACGCCGCAGATGAAGGACACCTTGGCTACCTCGTTGTTGGACACCACTGACTTAGAGAAGTTGCCCTTGGCTTTGGTCAGGATTTTAGGGATTATCAAAACTAGAATCTCTGATAAATTTGAGGGCATTCATCGTTTCTTTGCTCTTTTAGACAATGATGTTTCTACTTCAACAAGAATGACGGTTGACGACATACCAAAGCACTTCAATCAAATGCTCGATCAGCACGGCCCGGATGTCTTATTATCAGTCTACGGTGACAATCCAGGAATTGCCGCTACCGTTGGCGACTACCGTTCAACGACAAATTTTGCCACTCTGCTTACAAGGACTATGACAGAGCCTCGTTTTCCGCTATGCCTTATCGTATCTACGAACGGCATTACTGAGTTGCAACAGAAGCACTGTCTGTTCTTGCCTCACGAGGAAAGCCATACAGCCGCGCTGCCTCTGGCCGAAATCTTTAGCAAGCTGTGTGCCCTTGTTGAGCACAACCCAGATGCCTTTGAGCGCATCGTTGAGCGGTCTTACACAACCGCTTTAGGTTCCTTGGATGAAGAGTGCGCCTTTCGGAATGAAATCGCACTTCTAAACGTTTCATCCGTTGTTCTTTGCTGGGCATTAAAGCTCCTTAAACAACCGGATTTAGCACAAACAGCACACGAGGTCTGTCAGGCATACATAAATAATTGTTTATCCGAGTGGGACAGCTCTCTGGATTGCAACGCCAAAGAGATTTTACGCAGGGTCCTCTATTCCGCACGAGAAGCCGGGGACATTCGTCTTCTCCGCTATGGAGAGGTCGATTCTAGCTATGATCCTGACCGGGATATCGTACAAAAAGGAGGTGACTTTCTGTTGAAAGGTTCCTTACTAAAATATCTGATTTGCGAATATGCACAGGGCTATAGTGCATCTGCCATTATTTCGCATTTGCAAAGTGAGCATTTGCTCTCTGAGTTCAGCATCGCCAAAAAGATTCGTATTGACAACGGAACCTATGTAGATGCTCGACTTCTGACCTTGAAGCGCAGTTGCTTGACCGAATATGAAGATTCTGATTAAAACAGGAGGGACGGAACCATAAGGTTAAAAATAGGCTCTACTTACCAAAAGGCTGTTACAATCATCGAAAAACTCAAAGAGGGGAACGCTTCCATTTTTATCTGTGGAAAAAGTGGAACAGGCAAGACCACCCTTTCCTCCAATATCACAAGGAACCTGCTAGAGGCAGGTGTTCGGATCGTAGTCATAGATCACCGTCACGCCGTGTCCCTGCCAGCAGACTTAGAGCCTTATGTACATCGTCAGGATGTGTCTCAAAAGCCAATCAAGTTGCATTTGTTTGGAACATCAGCAAATCCAGCAGATGCCGCTGCATCTTTCGTTGATACGGTTGCATCCGTTATCAGGCTATCAGATGGGCAAAAGCCGTTACTGATATCCCTACTAGAAAAGTCTCTCCGTGATTCACCTGCCTCGGATGAAGCATTGGAACGATTACACCTAGAAGTCCAGAATTCCCGGTCACTCGCTGCACCCGGTTTGGAAAAAGCCTTGACTCCTCTATGGGGACAGAAGTTTTTCGAGAATGGCGATTTCGAGATTTTCTCCGGCATCACCTTGCTGGAATTAGGTTCGTTTCCGCCATCCACGCAACACATCGTTGAAGAGGTAGTTTTTGCAGCACTGTTACGAGAAGCCACTCACGAGGATTTCCCACCCACTTTCCTGTACTTGGATGAATTGAGTAACTTCCCATTGCACCAAACAAGTGCACTGGGAAAAATTCTCAACGAGGGTCGCAAATATGGATTGTACTGCATGCTGGTTACTCAGAGCATCCGTAATTTCAAGGCTGGGCAACGGATTTTGCTTCAGCAGTGCAAATATGCTATGTATTTCCAACCTGCTGATGATGAGATTCGTATGTGTGCCCGTTTCATTAGTTCGTCAGGTGGAACCAAGTTGACTTCCATGCTAAAGAGTCTTCAGGTTGGCGAGTTCCTAGTCTCCGGCCCGGTTTATGTAGGCGATTCTGACACACCGACCACCAAGCCGCTGGTCGTCCATAGTAAGCCGCCAGAGGATGTCGTTCCTGCCAGTGATGCACTAACGATTCCGATGCCTTCTGACACCGAGCCAATTCTCCCACCAGCACAGATTGATTTTCTTCCACCACTGGATGAACTTGACGGTTGCGATGATTGCAATGATGAAGATTCCACTCAAAACAATGAGTTTGGGCCAGTCACAGAGGATATCTATCCTCCCTTGCCAAGTTCATCTTGTGAGCTTTCCTCTGCCTCAATATCGCCCAGTAAAGAGGTCTCCGAGCCACCAAAGCAAGATTTGCTCACACCTGAGCAAATTATCGCATCCATCGCTTCATCGAACCGGCCTCGTTCTTATTATGATTATTATAGTCCTGCATGGCCACAAACGCAACCCATTGATAGCTCCGGTGTGGAATTCGATTTTAGCCACGCAGATTTTAGCTTCCTTATACGAGAAGATGACAAACGCTTCGTCTTCACTCCAAATATCAAACCCTAAAAATTTTACGTCAATTCAAACAAGTACCATTACTATGAAGCGTTGAACGCTCCCGATTATAAACTTTTAGGAGGAAAAATTTTATGAGCACCAAGCTTAATATGCACTCCACCCCTTTTGTCGCTCCATTCAACCTCATCGATGACATCAATCTTGATCCCAGTTCCTTGTCTGGCAGTGATACACACACCAAAAAATCTGTTCCACCTGTTCCTCTCCATGAAAAGTTTCTTTTGAGTATTCCTGAAGCCGCCGCATATTTCGGTATCGGTCAGAACCGCATTTCCGAGCTTGCCTTGCAGGATGGCTGCAAGTTTGTTGTATTCGTGGGCAATACAAAACGCATCAAACGTAAAAAGTTTGAGGAGTTTTTGGACGAGCAATACGCCATCTAACACGAAATAACGCACTCTAAGACTTGATTGCGATTCGCCCACATGGTAAAATGGATTTGCTGTGTGGGCTTCTTTTTTACTCAAGAAATGAAAGGAGCCGCAACATGGGAAAAGATCTTAAAGGAAAAGAGCTTGGGAAAGGACTTGGTCAACGAAAAGATGATGGCCTGTATTATGCTCGTTGCCAAAATTATCGCGGTGAGCGTAGAGAACGCTGCTTCAAGACCCTGCCAGAAGCCAAAAATTGGCGGCAAGAACAGCTCTATCTACGCTTACACCCCGAAAGCCGAGCTGTAGTATCACCCGACATGACTGTGAACGCATGGTTCAACCGCTGGCTGAAGGATGTCGTTGGCAACCTTGCTCCGAATACGCTTCGGAATTATCGTGAACGCTACGAACATAATGTTCAGCCGTTTATCGGTTCTATGCTGCTGCGAGATGTCAAGCCTATGGACTGCCAGATGATCCTGAATGCCATGGAGAGCGACTACGCTGGTTCTACCATCCGCCAAACCTATGTGACGATGGGCACATTTTTCAAGAGTGCCAAAGATAATGGCTTTATCGACCGTCATCCTATGGATGGTGTCCGCTATACGAAACCTGTCCGGGCGGTTGATGACATCCACTTTCTGACTGTGGATGAGCAGAAACGGTTTCTGGAAGCTGCCAAAGGCTCCCACAACTATGCTCAGTACGCACTGATTCTGGAAACTGGCTTGCGTACTGGTGAAATGATCGGTCTGACATGGGATGCTATTGACTGGGAGAAACGCACCCTGACGGTCAACAAAACCTTGGAGTTCCGCTACAAGCAAGACGAATGGCGTGCTGGCCCTCCGAAAACGGAATCTAGCTATCGCACCATTCCTTTGACTGACACCGCTTACGGCATCCTGCGGGAAATCTACGACACCAGAGAATACCGCAACGAATCGAACGGCCTGTCCACTGTCCTGACCTTTATGGATCGTAAGACTGGTCAGAAGCGAAAGTTGGTCATGCGTGATCTGGTGTTCATCAACTGGCGCACCGGAATGCCTGCCAAGAACAGCTCCTACGACACCCACCTCTACAAGCTGTGCGACGAAGCAGGGATCAAACGTTTCTGTATGCACGCTCTGCGTCATACATACGCTACTCGTGCCATTGAGAGCGGAATGCAGCCCAAAGTCCTGCAAAAGCTGCTGGGTCATGCCAGCAGCAAAACAACAATGGATCGGTATGTCCATGTGACCGACGATTCCATGCAGAAAGCCGTAGCGCAGTTCGCAAAGGCGCAGGAAGCACAAAAAGGGTGAGAAAAGGGTGAGTGAATCCGATTTACCCACCCAACGCCAAATTCAGTTTTCGTAAAAAACAACTTATATCCGTACAATATAGCTGTTTATCATCTACATCATAAAAGGAGAAATCATAACTATGAAATTAGGTATCGTCGGCCTGCCCAACGTGGGCAAGTCCACTCTGTTCAACGCCATCACCTCCACCAAAAATGCTGAAGCTGCAAACTATCCCTTCTGCACCATCGAGCCGAACTCCGGCATCGTGGCAGTGCCGGACAAGCGGCTGGACAAGCTGGCTGAGATCTGGCAGACCAACAAAAAGACCCCCGCCATCGTGGAGTTCGTGGACATTGCGGGTCTGGTGAAGGGTGCAAGTCAGGGCGCAGGCCTTGGCAACAAGTTCCTTGGTCACATCCGCGAGTGCGACGCCATCGTGCACGTGGTGCGCTGCTTTGACGATGACAACATCATCCATGTGGTGGAGGACGTGACCAAGGCCGAGGCCGTGGATCCCATTGCCGATATTGAAGCCATCGACTACGAGCTGATCCTCTCCGACCTTGAGGTGGTGCAAAACCGCGCCGGCCGCATGGCAAAGGCTGCCAAGAGCGGCAACAACAAGGGCGCTGCCGCCGAAGCTGCTTGGCTGCAGCAGCTTGCCGACCATCTGAGCACCGGCAAGCCCGCCCGCAGCTTTGATTTCGACCCTGCCGACACCGAGCAGCAGACCGTGCTGCACGAGATGGGTCTGCTGAGCGCAAAGCCGGTGCTGTACGCCTGCAACGTGGGCGAGGACGACCTGATGGAGGGCATCGAGAACAACAAGTACGTCCCGCTGGTGGCTGCCCGCGCCAAGGAGGAGGACGCCCGCTACATTCCCATCTGCGCCAAGACCGAGGAGGATATCGCGGATTACAGCCCCGAGGAAAAGAAAGCGTTTCTGGCTGAGATGGGCATTGAAGCCAGCGGTCTGGACAACCTCATCACCGCCAGCTACGACCTGCTGGGCCTGATCTCCTTCCTGACCGATGGCAAGAAGGAGTGCCGCGCATGGACCATCCGCAAGGGCACCAAAGCTCCGCAGGCTGCCGGTAAGATCCACAGCGACTTCGAGCGCGGCTTCATCCGCGCCAGCGTCATCGGCTATAACGATCTGGAAGCCAACAACTTCGACTACGCCGCCGTCAAGGCCAAGGGTCTGCAGCGCACCGAGGGCAAAGAGTACGTTGTGCACGATGGCGATGTCATTGAGTTCCTGTTTAATGTTTAAAGTCCTTCCCGTGAAAAGTGGAACCCGAACCGCCCGCAGGCGGTTCGGGTTCCTGAATTAAAAAGAATCATTCCTCTGAATATGGCCAAAGCGCACGCGGCGGCCATTTTTGATCGTAAAAGGAGCTTACCATGATCTTTGGTATTATGGGCGCTATGCCCGATGAAGTAGACCAGCTGTGTGCAAAGCTGGAAAATGTCACCGTTGAGCCCTACGGCGGCGTGGAGTACCACAAGGGTACGCTGGCCGGCAAGCAGGTGGTGGTGTGCTGCGCCGGTATGGGCAAGGCCAACGCCGCCGCCACCACGCAGGTGCTCATTACCAAGTTCGGCGCAGAGAAGATCATCTTCTCCGGCATTGCCGGCAACATGACCAGCAAGATCGGCATCGGCGATGTGGTCATCGGCAAAACGGTGCTGTACCATGACGCCCAGCTGGATATGATCTGTCAGAACCCGCCCTTTTTGAAGGAGTACGCCGGCGACCCGGAACTGATCGCCGCCGCCGAAGCTGCCTGCGCCGAAGCCGGGGTAAAGGCACTGGTGGGCAAGATCGCCACCGGCGACCTGTTTGTGGGCGACAGCGAGACGAAAGCCGCCATTGAAGCCAAGTGCGCCCCGGACTGCGTGGAGATGGAAGGCGCTGCGGTAAGTCAGATCGCCGCCAAGAACGGTGTGCCCTGCGTCATCCTGCGCGCCATGAGCGACAACGCCGACGAGGACGGCCACGAGGTACTGGTGGTGAAGAAGTTCAGCATCGGGGAGTATGTCGCCACCGCCACCAAGATCGTGGCAGCGATGGTGGAAAAGCTGTAAAAGCGGCGGGTCTGCCGCGCACGGCAAAAACAAACTTGCATTTGGGGAGTCCTGAAAAAACGCCTGCGGGCGTTTCAGGGCTCCTTTTTTGCGAACGGGTCAGCAGCCTTGTATTCCGCCGCACAAAGGCGTATACTGGGGCAAAAGGAGGTGTTTGCCATGTGGTTCGTTTACGCGCTGGGGTCTGCGGTGTTCGCTGCCCTTACCTCGATTCTGGCGAAGATCGGCATCGAGGGGGTCAACTCCACCCTTGCCACCGCTATCCGCACGGCGGTAGTGCTGCTGATGAGCTGGGGCATGGTGTTCCTCACCGGCACCCAGACCGGCATTACGGATATCTCCCGCCGCAGCTGGCTGTTTCTGGTGCTGTCCGGCCTTGCCACCGGTGCAAGCTGGCTGTGCTACTACCACGCCTTGCAGGTGGGTGCAGCGTCCAAGGTAGTGCCCATTGATAAGCTGAGCGTGGTCATCACCCTTGCGCTGGCCTTTGTGGTGCTGCACGAGCCCTTCACCGTCAAAAACCTCATCGGCTGCGCCCTCATCACCGCCGGTACGCTGTTTATGGTGCTGTAACGAGATATGCAAAACGGCTGCTGCACGTTCTTGTGCAGCAGCCGTTTTATCGTTTTTATTCCTCGCCTTTTTTCAGTATATCCAGTTCCGGCATCAGCTCGGTGCTCACAATGGTAAGCATCTGCTCCAGCTTAGCGCATTCCGCGGGGGTAAAGCGCTGCCGGGCACGCTCCACTACGGTGTGCAGGTAAGAGTAACTGATGTTGTAGTAATCGATATACTTTTTGGTGGGGCGCAGGTGGTACTCCCGCCGGTCGGTGGTGGACTGGATCTTTTCCACATAGCCCTTTTTCACCAGACTGCCGATCTTATACGCCGCATTGGGGGTGGAGATCTGCATCATGCGGGAAAACTCCGCGATCGTGGGCTCGCCCATCGCCATGATGCCCTCCATGCAGAAGGACTCCACCGTGGTCAGGGTAGCCTCACGGGTGGCAAAGCGCTGGAACACGTTCTGATAAAAATGCAGCTTGAATTTTGTATAGACATCCTGAAAAGCTTTTTCCAGCATGGGTCATGCGCCTCCGATGCTTTAGTTTTCTTGCTATACGGCTAGTATACCACGAAAATGCCCCGCTGCATAGCGGAATTTCACACAGCATCCCCGGAAGTTTTTGCCCGGGTGCGGGCGCGGATGACGCTGAGCACCGCCAGTTCCAGCACGATGGCCACCACCAGCAGCACCAGCGAGGTGAGCAGGCTTGCGCGGCTGCCCAGCACCGCCTGTGCAAGGCCGGTGATGACGTAGCACACCGCCGAGCAGGCTGCCACCGTAATGGCGTAAGGCAGCTGGGTGGAAACGTGGTTCACATGGCTGCAATGTGCGCCCGCCGAGGCCATAATGGTGGTATCCGAGATGGGGGAGCAGTGGTCGCCGCACACCGCGCCGGACAGGCAGGCGGCAATGGACACCACCAGCATCTCGCCGTCCGGGAAGGCCTGACAGACGATGGGGATCAGGATGGAGAAGGTGCCCCAGGAAGTGCCGGTGGCAAAGGCAAGGAACACCGCCACAAGGAAGATGATGACCGGCAGCAGATACTGCAGCGCCGCCGCAGAGCTGCCCAGCAGGTTTGCCACATAATACTTTGCACCCAGCAGGCCGGTCATGCCGGACAGCGTCCATGCAAGGGACAAAATCAGCATGGGGCTGACCATGGCCTTGAAGCCCTCGGGGATGCAGGCGGCAAAGTCCTGAAAGGTCATCACACTGCGCACCCGGTAGAATACAAAGGTGAACAGCAGGGCGATGCTGCTGCCCATCACCAGACCCGCCGAAGCGTTGCAGTCCGCAAAGGCGGTGATGAAGTCCACGCCCTCAAAGAAGCCGCCGGTGTACACCATGCCGAAGATGCAGGCCGCGATCAGCACCAGCACCGGCGCGATCAGGTCGATAACATGACCGTTGGTATCATTCCCATCGTCCACATCGTCGCCGTAGGGACGGTCGGCGGTGGTGAACAGGTCGCCGTTTTTGGCGTTGTCCTCGTTCAGCTTCATGGGGCCGAACTCCGCCCCGGTAAAGATGAGGAACAGGCTCATCACAACGGTCAGGACGGCGTAATAGTTATAAGGAATGGTGCGCAGGAACATGGTAAAGCCGTTGATGCCGGAACCCGCCGGGACGCTGGAGGTGACCGCAGCCGCCCAGCTGGACACCGGCGCAATAATGCAGATGGGCGCGGCGGTGGAATCGATCAGGTAAGCCAGCTTTGCGCGGGACACCTTCTGCCGGTCGGTCACCGGGCGCATCACCGAGCCCACGGTCAGGCAGTTGAAGTAGTCGTCCACAAAGATCATCACGCCCAACAGCAGGGTGGCAAACTGTGCGCCCGCCCGGCTGTGGATGTGGGTGGACGCCCAGCGGCCGAAGGCTGCCGAGCCGCCCGCCTTGTTCATCAGCGCCACCAGAATGCCCAGCATCACCAGAAAGGCCAGAATGCCCACGTTGCCGGAGTCCGACAGCTTGGTGATCATGCCGCCGTCCTCGTTGAAGAACAGGGTGTTCAGCGCCAGCTCAAGGTTGCCGTTGGCATACAGCAGCGCACCGGAAGCAATGCCCACCAGCAGCGAGGTGTACACCTCCTTGGTGTTCAGCGCCAGCACGATGGCAATGACCGGCGGCAGCAGGGAAAAGAAGGTGCTGTACACCGCACAGGTGTAGGTGGCGGGGTCGGCTACCTTGCCGGGGGTCACCGCCGTGCACCACAGCAGCAGGGCAAAGACGAACAGCGCCCCCGCCCAAGAAAGGTTTTTGTTTTTCATAAGCTCCTCATATCAGGTGTCAATCATTGTCTGCGAAAACGCTCCGGCGTATCGGGGCGCAGGCTGCGGGGCAGACTACCCACAGAAACGCAAAGGGGGTGTGCACCGTGCCGGATTACAAGGCCATGTACTTTGAACTGTTCCGCGCCAGTGTGCAGGCTGTGCAGCTTTTGCAGGACGCGCAGACCCGCGCCGAGCAGCAGCTGCTGGCCGCAGACTTGCCGCCGTTGCGGCTGGACGAAACAGAACCGGACGATCCTTAGCCCTTTTTGGCCTCGGCCTTAGCAGCAAACTTTTCCTCAAAGATGACAAAGCGCTCGTGGGTGCCGCCGCCCACAGGGCCTTTCTCGTCCGCAAGCGTCACCTTAAAGGTCAGCTTGCGGCCCTCCACTGCCACCAGCTCGCTGCGGCAGGTCACGGTCATGCCCACAGGGGTGGGTGCGGTGTGCTCCAGCTCCAGCTTGGTGCCCACCGTGCCGCTGCCTGCTTCCAGTGCAGGGGCAACGCTCTGCCAACAGGTCTTTTCGGCCAGTGCCACCAGTGCGGGGGTGGCAAACACGTCCAACGTGCCGCTGCCCATGGTCTTTGCGGTATTCTCTGCGCTCACGCGCACGCTCTGCTCGCCGCAGATCCCGGTTTCCAACTTCATATCCAGTTCCTCCTTATGCGTCCTATGGACGCAGTTGTGTGATTTGTGGTTACACGCCTTTATAAGATATCACAAAACGCGCCGGAATGCACTATTTTTTGCATATTTTTTCAGAGGGTTTTATACCCCCTCAGGCTCACTACGTTCGCCAGCTCCCCCAAGGGGACGCCTTTGCGCTATGCCGACAACTTTCCCGCCACCACTGAAGCCGTCCCCTTGGGGAAGGTGGATTGCCGCGCAGCGGCAAGACGGAAGGGGTAAAACCCGCACCCTGTTTGCAAATTAAATTTGCATCTTTTTTGCGTTTTAATGCAATTTTCAGCAATTTTGCGGCAATGTAAAAAACTTTGCGGATTTTGCTTGACAGGGGGCTGTCTGCGTGTTATCATGAACACATGAACAGATGCTCATATATCGAAGCGAAGGGAGAGGACAGTATGACCGGGCTAGAACAAGCCGCACCAGAAAAGGAAAAGCAGCCGGTGGAGATGCCGGATGACGAGGTGCTGTACGAACTGGCAGATCTGTTCCGCGTGTTCGGCGATTCCACCCGCATCAAAATTTTGTATGCCTTACATGACAGCGAACTTTGCGTGCAGGATATCGCGGACGCCGTGCAGCTGAGCCAGTCTGCCGTCAGCCACCAGCTGCGGGTGCTCAAGGACTCCAAGCTTGTGCGCTTCCGGCGGGAGGGCAAAACTGTTTTTTACGCACTGGACGATGACCATGTGCGCAGCATCCTCTCCATGGGGATGGACCATATCGAAGAATGACCGGGCACACGCCCGCACAAAAAGAAAGGCTGGTACTTATTATGAAAAAGACCTATAAGATCGAAGTGGACTGCGCCAACTGCGCCCAGAAGATGGAAGATGCCGCCAACACCGTTTCCGGTGTGGAAAAGGCGACCGTCAGCTTTATGACCCAGAAGATGAAAGTGGAGTTCGCCGAGGGTGCCGACCCCCACGCCACCATGGAGAATGTGCTGTCTGCCTGCAAGAAGGTAGAGGACGACTGCGAGATCTTTGATATCTGATGTGCGGCAAAGCTCTCCCGGTCGGTGTTGACTGGGGGAGTTTTTCTGTGGAAAAATCCGCCACTTTTCAACAATTTCCACTGGGTTTTCAACAGATTTCGTGAGGAAAACAAAAAAGAAGCGTGGAAAAGTGCTTTTCTGCAGGAAAACTGTGTGGAAAACCCGGGTAAAACTGTGGAATACCCATTTTTTGCCGAAAAACTTGTGGAAAACCACCCGTTTTTCATCCGCTGCACCGCAAAACGAGGAGCGTTGCTTATGAACAAGAAACAAAAAAAGACCCTTGAGCGGATCCTGATCGCCGTGGCGTTGGTGATCGTGCTCAAGCTTTTGCCCGCCCTGCCCATGCCGGTGGAGCTGGCGCTCTACTGCATCCCCTACCTTGTGGTGGGCTGGGACGTGCTGCGCAAGGCGCTGAAGGGCATCAAGAACCGCCAGCCCTTTGACGAGTGCTTCCTGATGGCGGTCGCCACCGTGGGCGCGTTTGCACTGGGCGACTATGTGGAGGGCTGCGCCGTTATCATCTTCTACCAGATCGGTGAGCTGTTCCAGAGCGTCGCTGTGGGCAAGAGCCGCCAGAGCATTGCCAGCCTGATGGATATCCGCCCGGACTACGCCAACATTGAGGACGAGGACGGCAAGCTGGAACAGGTAGACCCGGATGATGTCGAGGTGGGCACGGTCATCGTGGTGCAGCCCGGCGAGCGGGTGCCCATTGACGGCGTCATCGTGGAGGGCAGTTCCGCCCTGAACACTGCCGCCCTGACCGGCGAAAGCCTGCCCCGTGACGTGAACGCCGGGGACGAGGTCATCAGCGGCTGCGTGAACATGACCGGCCTGTTGAAGGTGCGCACCACCAAGGAATTTGGCGAGTCCACCGTCTCTAAAATTCTCGACCTTGTGGAAAATTCCAGCATGAAAAAGGCCCGGGCGGAAAACTTTATCACCCGCTTTGCCCGGGTGTACACCCCCGCCGTCTGCTACGGTGCACTGGCGCTGGCTTTCCTGCCGCCGGTGGTGCTGCTGCTTATGGGACAGCCCGCCCGCTTTGGCGATTGGGTCTACCGCGCTTTGACCTTCCTTGTCATCAGCTGCCCCTGTGCGCTGGTCATCTCCATCCCGCTGAGCTTCTTCGGCGGCATCGGTGGTGCTTCCTCCTGCGGCATCCTCATCAAGGGCTCTACCTATCTGGAAGAGCTGGCAAGCACCGGCGTTGTGGTGTTCGATAAGACCGGCACCCTGACGCAGGGCACTTTTAAAGTTACCGGCATCCACCCCGCCGAGGGCGTGACCGACGCTGCACTGGTGGAAGCCGCTGCGCTGGCAGAAAGCTGGTCCAAGCACCCCATCTCCCTGAGCATCAAAGCTGCCTACGGCAAGCCCATCGACGCCGCCCGGGTCACAGACGTGCAGGAACTGGGCGGTCATGGCGTGACCGCGAAGGTAGATGGCAGGACCGTTGCCGCCGGTAACGCCCGCCTGATGGAAAAGCTGGGCATCACCGTGCCCGCCGTAGAGGGCGTGGGCACCATCGTGCACGTTGCCGTAGAGGGCCGCTATGCGGGCTATCTGCTGATTGCGGACGTGGTAAAGCCCCACAGCGCCGATGCCATCCGCGCTTTGAAGGCTTCCGGCGTGCGCAAGACGGTCATGCTGACTGGCGATGCACAGCCGGTGGCGCAGGCGGTGGCGCAGCAGCTGGGTCTGGACGAGTACCACGCCGGTCTTTTGCCCGGCGACAAGGTGGACCAGATCGAAAAGCTGCTTGCCGCAAAGCAGCCCAAAGAAAACCTTGCCTTTGTGGGTGACGGCATCAACGATGCACCGGTGCTGTCACGCGCAGACGTGGGCATCGCCATGGGTGCGCTAGGTTCGGACGCCGCCATCGAAGCCGCAGACGTGGTGCTGATGGATGACGACCCCGCCAAAATCGCGCTTGCCATGCGCATTGCCCGCCGCACCCTGCGCATCGTGCACCAGAACATCGTGTTCGCGCTGGGCATCAAGGCGCTGTGCCTGCTGCTGGGTGCACTGGGCATTGCCGGAATGTGGGCAGCCATCTTTGCGGACGTGGGCGTGATGGTCATCGCCGTGCTCAACGCCACCCGCGCCCTATATACCAAAGACCTTGCCGGAAAGTAATGGTCTAAGCTGCACATCCTTAGCAAAAAGAATATTTTTTGAGGTTCAGGAAGGTCTGCGGACTTTTCTGGACCTCTTTTTTTAACAGAGGCAGCCGCGCAGCGGGGGGATCTTTCTGCTGTCCGTTTCAAAAAGCGACGAATCAGCCAAAACTAACCGCAATATGTTTCAAAAAGCGACACATTGCGGCAAAAGAATTGAACAAATTCTGAATATGTTTCAAAAAAGAACACAACGAGCCAAAAAATGATTGTGACGCACAGCGGAAAACTATATACTTTTAATCAAGAAAGCCGCATCGGAATTGTGCAAAGGGTCGGGCTCTTGCGCAACAGGGACTGCGGACACAAAAAAGGAGGAAACGTTCTATGACACTTCCCATGATCATTGCTCTGGCAGTGACTGTCCTCATGATCATCCTGATCATGGTGGATAAACTGCCCTTCGGTGCACCCCCGCTGCTGGCGCTGCTGCTGCTGGTGGTGTTCGGCGTTACCGACATCAAGACCGCCTTCGGCGGCTTCGCAAACCCCACCATCGTCATGCTGGCATCCTTCATGGCCATCATCGCGGCTCTGCAGAAGACCAGCTTCATCGTCAAGTTCAAGCAGACCATGTTCAACATGGCCAGCAAGGGCGGCTTTAAGGCCTACGTTCTGCTGATCCTCATTGTTATGCTGGGCTGCAGCCTGTTCGGCACCGGTTCCACCGCCTACTATGTGCTGGTCATCGGCCTGCTGTCCACTCTGCCCTACTCCAAGCAGCTGCCCCCGTCCAGGGTTCTGATGCCTGCGGGCTTTGCAGCAAACCATCCGCTGCTGCCCTTCAACACCGCTCTGCAGTACGGCATCGTGATTGCCGTTCTGGAAAGCGCAGGCGTTGCGGCAAACGTCAATCTGGTCAAGTTCTCTCTGGTCAACCTGTGCCTGTCCATCGGCTTCCTGGTGTGGTGCATCCTGGCTTACAAGATCCTGCCTGACCACCCCATTGCCGAGGCCAAGGAAGAGGCTCTCCACGCCGGTGAGCAGAAGGTCGCTCTGACCAAGAATCAGGAGCTCATCACCTACTTCAGCTTTGTGCTCGCCGTTGTGGGCATGATCCTGCAGAGCAAGATCGGTGACGCAGGCTACGCCATCACCGGTCTGGCCGTGGGCATCATCCTGATCTCCGGCGTCATGGACTTCAACGAGATCCGCAACTCCATCAGCGCACCCATCATCCTGATGTCCGCAGGCGTCATCGGCATCGCCGATGCTCTGGGCAACACCGGCCTGACCAGTCTGGTGGGCGAGACCGTTGCCAAGATGCTGGGCACCAACGTCAACCCCTTCGTGCTGATCTTCGCCTTCTGCATCCTGACCAGTGTGCTGGCCACCCTGACCGGTTCCACCATCGGCACCGTGTACGTCTTTGCTCCCATGGCCATTGCCACCTGCGTCAACCTGGGTCTGGATCCCACCGCAGCCGCTGCCGCTATCGTGGTCTCCGGCTGGTGCGGACACTTCCTGCCCATTGACGGTATGCCCGCCATGATCATGGGCGCCGGCGACTACAAGATCACCGAGTTCTGGAAGTTCACCATTCCGCAGTACTTCATCCGTCTGCTGGCGCTGACGGTGGGCGCTGTGCTGATCTTCCCCATGAAGTAACAGGAGAAACACCAAATGAAAAACACGTTTGAGCTGGAGCACGTCGGCATCAACACCGACAACGCAGGCGAGGCCGAGCAGCTGGCGCTGCTGCTGTGCAAGCTGTTCAACTTGGAGCCCCGCCACGGACAGAAGTCCGAGTTTGCCGGCAACTATTTCGAGTGCATGAAGAGCCCCTTTCTGGGCAAGAACGGCCACATCGCAATGCGCACCCCCGACCTGAAGGCTGCGATGGAGGAGCTGGAGGAAAATGGCTTTAGCTTCCGCATGGAGACTGCTGCCTATTTTGAGGACGGCCGTATCAAGAACGTATATCTTGACGGCGAGTACGGCGGCTTTGCCATCCACATCATGCAGAAATAACGCCAACTGACCGATCTTGTGCAGAACCGGGGATGGAGCGATCCGTTCCCGGTTCTGCAGGTTCATGCCCCGCGAAAATTCAGAGGAGAAAAATTATGCTGGTTCCTGTATTGTTATTTATCGTCGGCCTGCTGTTCCTGATCAAGGGCGGCGACTGGTTCGTGGACGGTGCTTCGGCACTGGCACGGCGGTTCCACCTGCCGGAGCTGCTCATCGGTGCAACGGTGGTATCCATCGGCACCACTCTGCCGGAGGTCATGGTATCCACCATGTCCGCTGTCTCCGGCCATGGTGAGATCGCCTACGGCAACGCCATCGGCTCGGTCATCTGCAACTCTGCCCTGATCGCCGCCATCACCATCGCTGTCCGTCCGGGCAAGGTAGACCCCAAGACCCTGCGGGTGCCGGTAGCCTTCTTCTTTGCCGCAGCCGCCATCTACTGCGTGGCTGCCTACGCCATGGGCGAGTTCACCCGCCCGCTGGGCTTTGTGATGCTGGCCATGTTCGTGGCTTACATGGTGGCAAACGTATTGCAGATGAAAAAAGCCCCTGCCGCCGCCGAAGCGGAGGCCGAGGCCGAAAATGCCGGGGAGGAAATGTCCCTTACCAAAACGCTGGTGCTGCTGGTGCTGGGCGCTGTGCTGATCGCACTGGGCGCAAACCTGCTGGTGGATAACGGCACCCTCATCGCACAGGCACTGGGCGTGCCGGAGTCGGTCATCGCGCTGACCTTTGTGGCGCTGGGCACCTCCCTGCCGGAGCTGGTCACTGCCATCACCTCGCTGGTCAAGGGCTGCAGCGATCTGTCCCTTGGCAACATCGTGGGCGCAAATGTGTTCAATCTGGTGCTGGTCAGCGGCGTGTCCGTCACGCTGGCACCCTTCACCGTGCCGCAGAGCTCTACTTTGTTCGGCATCAATTCCAGCCTTGTGCTGGAGATCCCGGTCATGCTGGCTGTCATGGCGATCATGACCCTTCCCGCACTGAAGCGCGGCAAGCTGTCCCGTGCGCAGGGCATTATCCTGCTGTGCATCTACGCCGCCTTCTGCGCCATCCAGTTTACCATGTGACATTCCCGGAGATACTTCCTGAAAAAAAGGCTGCTGCACTTTCGTGCAGCAGCCTTTTTGTGGTTCTCTGGTTTTCAGCCCTTGCAGCCCTGTTCCTCCCAGTCGCCGAAATCGTTGGCATCGGCGATCTTGGTGGCATCGAACTTTCCGCTCTCGTCCTTGGGGGCAACGGCGGGGCCGGCCTCCACGGGGTTGGCGTTCGGGGCTTCGGGGTCGTAGGCGGGGCGCTGGGCAGCGGTCTCCGGCTGGGTCTGGGGTGCGTTCTCAGCAGGGGCAGGGGCTTCCGGTGCGGCTTCCTCGGCAGCTTCTGCGGCGGCATCGGCAGCCTTTGCTTCTTCCTTGGCTTCGGCTTCCGCGTAGGCTTCGGCGGTCTTTTCGGCCTCCTCGGCGTCCTTTTCGGCTTCCTCCGGGAACTCGACCTCCTCCACATGGAGCGGGTCTTTCTGGTTCAGGATCTTGTCCAGCACCACGATGGCAGCGCCGGTGACGGCCACGGCAGCAGCCGTGCCAAGAATACGGAACAGAGTTTTCATACCAGAACCTCCTTGTTATAAAGAAACGTTAAGAGAACGTTACGACCTCTTCCAGGGGCTTTTCGGCGGGCTCCACCGACACGGCGGTCAGCACCGGGCCCTTGCCCCGGTAGATGTTGTGGAATTTGTACCCCACCTTGGCGGTCACCCGCACCCATGCGCGCTGCTCCAGCGCCTTGTAGCCATCGTAGCTGCAGGGGAAGCCCACAAACTGGATGTCCTGCACGCAGCAGGTCATGGCAAAGCGGCCGGGCACAAAGCTGTTTTTGCCGGCGCGGTTGGTCTGGCAGACCTGTGCCAGAAAACGCACCGTCTTGCCGGTGTACTTCTGGGGCTCGTCCTGACAATCCATGTACCAGATGCCGAAATCGTCATCCGGGATGTCGATGGGGTCGGCGTTGATATCAAAGGGCAGCGGGTCGGGGATATCATCGTAGGCTACGCTGCCGTCCTTGAACTCGTAGGCGATATCGCACTTGCGGGAGGCCTGCCGCACCAGCTTGTGCAGCTCCTGCCGGGCGTCATCGTTGTTCACGGCTTCGGCGCGGTTGAACACGATCAGCTCGCTGCGGGCGATCTTGTCCAGCATCAGGCTGCGCATGGAGTTGTCGCGGGCGTAGGTCAGGGCGGTGGTGCCGTCGGCAGTGGCGATGCACTGGTACACCAGCCAGTTCTCGGGCAGGGCATCCGCTAAATCCTGCAGCAGCCACATACCGTTGTACTCGATGACCACGCGGCCTGCGTCTGCTTCCTTGCCCAGCTTTGCAAGGTTCTGGGGGTTCAGCTCAGACTTATCCTCCAATACCTTCACGGTCACACCGGGGAAGGCGAACTTCTTCTCGTTGTACTCCTCTTCGCCCTCCTCGCAGATCAGCAGCAGGGTCTTGTCGCCGGAGTCGAAATTGGGGTCTTCAAAGGTCTCCTGAATAAACTTGGTCTTGCCGCTTTCCAGAAAGCCCACAAACAGGTAGACCGGGATCTCTTTTGCCATAATAAATGGTTGCTCCTTTTATCAATGATAGGCACCCCCTTGGGGGAGCTGGCAATGCCGTCAGGCATTGACTGAAGGGGTCAGCAGCCGAACAGCTGGGCGATAGCGGTCTCGTTCAGCTTGGAGCCGATGACCACCAGCTTGCCGCCCACGTCTGCGCTGCGGCTGCGCACTTCCCACTCGCCGGGCACATAGTCGAACTCCAGCCAGCCGTCTGCGCCGCCGTCCACGATGCCCTTGCTGCGCAGGATCATGCCGTAATTGCCGGTATCCAGCTCGGTGAGGGCGTGCTCCACTTCAGCCTTGGTGAACTTGCGGGCAGTCTCCACGCCCCAGCTGGTGAACACTTCATCGGCGTGGTGGTCGTGATGATGATGACCGCAGCAGCAATGACCGTCATGGTCGTGATGATGCTCGTGCTCATCGTGATCATGATGATGATGCTCATGCTCGTGCTCGTCATCATCCTCGTCATGGTCATGATCGTGGTGGTGGCCGCAGCAGCAGTGGTCATCGTGATCGTGGTCATGCTCGTCGTGGTGATGATGCTCGTGCTCATCCTCATCGTCATCATCATCATGGTCGTGATGATGGCCGCAGCTGCACACACCGTTCTCATCGTAGTGATGATGGTGATGCTCGTGCTCTTCTTCCTCGTCCTCGTGGGCGTGCTCTTCGTTGGCCTTGGCAGCCATGGCGATCAGCTCGGCCTTGAAGTCGTCCTTGGTGGACATGGCCTTCAGGATCTGCTCACCGGTCAGGTGATCCCATGCGGTGGTCACGATGGTGGCGGTGGGGTTCTTTTCGCGCAGCATTGCCACGGCAGCGGCGATCTTTTCCTCGCTGGCGGTCTGGGTGCGGCTGAGCAGGATGCAGCTTGCATGGCTGATCTGGTCATCGTAGAACTCGCCGAAGTTCTTCATATACATCTTGACCTTGTTCACATCCGCCACGGTGACAAAGCTGTTCAGCTGCACGTCCAGATGCTCTGCCACGCCCTCCACGGCGCGGGTCACATCGCTCAGCTTGCCAACGCCCGAGGGCTCGATGACGATGCGGTCGGGGTGGTACTGCTCCACCACCTGCTGCAGAGCGGTGCGGAAATCGCCCACCAGAGAGCAGCAGATGCAGCCGGCGTTCAGCTCGTTGATCTGGATGCCGCTTTCCTTCAGAAAGCCGCCGTCAATGCCGATCTCGCCGAACTCGTTCTCGATCAGCACCACCTGCTGGCCTGCAAAGGCTTCGGTGATCAGCTTTTTGATCAGAGTGGTTTTGCCGGCGCCAAGGAAGCCGGAGAAGATATCGATTTTAGTCATGTTCCAAATGCCTCTTTCTTTTTATCGCAATATTCGCAATTGTTAGCGCAAAGGGCCGCAGAGTGCTGACCCATAAAAATACTACACCTCTATTATAACAAGGCTGTCAATGGGAAACCGGCCTTTTTCAAGAAAAATTTGTAACTTTTTTTGCAAATTGACGGCGTTTTACCCCCTCAGGCACGGCTTTGCCGTGCCTGATTCCCCCTTTTGTCGCTACGCGACATCTTCCCCCGGCCGGGGGAAGTCAGCCCTCAAGGGGACGCCTTTGCGCTATGCCGGGAAGTTTACCGTCACCGCTGAAGCCGTCCCCTTGGGGAAGGTGGCTGCGACCAGCGGGAGCAGACGGAAGGGGTGCTCCCTCCCCGCAGCGGGCTCGCCCTCTCAGGCGCTGCCGCGCCAGCTCTCCCAAGGGGAGAGCCCTTGGCATGGCGGAAAAGTTGACGGTTGAATTGCAACTGTCGTTTGCCTTTACGACCCCTCCCGTGAAAATGCGTTTGGAGCGCTCCGCAGAGCTTGTCGGGGCAAAACCCCTCCATCTGCTAACGCAGACCGCTCTGCCGCTTAAAAGCCCCACTGAGGCTTTCATTGCTGCGCAAACGCGGTCGCTCCAAACGCGAAATATAAAATAATTCTTCCGCTGAACATGGCCAGAGCGCAAGCGGAGGCCATTCCAAATCGTCCCCGCATTGCATTCTTCCCCGCAGAATGATACAATAGCAGCAGCAAACCATCGCCGCCGGACGTTTTTCCGGCAAATGACAGAAAGAGGGCTTTTGTTATGAGTATGAACACAGTTCCCGAGCGTCTGGCTGCGCTGCGTGCCGCTATGAAGGCAAACGGCGTGGACGTCTATCTGATCCCGGTGGGCGACCCGCATTCCAGCGAGTATCTGCCCGACCACTACACCTCCCTGACCTACTTTTCCGGCTTCCACGGTGAGAACTCCAACTTTGTGGTCACTATGACCGAGAGCGCCGTCTGGGCAGACGGCCGGTACTTTGTGCAGGCAGAGAAAGAGATCGCCGGCACCGAGATCCAGCTGATGCGCATGGGCGAGCCGGGCGTGCCCACCGCCGAGGAATACTGCGGCAAGGTGCTGCCCGAGGGCGGCACGCTGGGTCTGTGCGGCTTGACCGCCAACTGCGCGCTGGTCAACAACCTGAAAAAGGAGCTGGAACCCAAGCACGGCAGCATCAAGACCCTGTTCCTGGAGGACGAGCTGTGGGTGGAGGGACGCCCTGCCCGCCCGGCTACCCCGGCATGGATCCTGCCCAAGGAGTACGCAGGCTTCTCCCCGGCAGAAAAGCTGGAGCAGCTGCGCAGCAAGTTGAAGGAGCAGGGCTGCACCGCCCAGCTGGTTGGCAAGCTGGATAATCTGGCTTGGCTTCTGAACCTGCGCGCCATGGATATCGAGTGCACCCCCTACGCCATGGCCTACTGCTATGTTACCCCCAGCCGCGCCGTGCTGTTCATCAATCAGGCGCGGGTCACCCCGGAGGCAAAGGCAGAGCTGGAAGCCAACGGCGTGACGCTGGCCGACTACGACAGCATTCTGGACGTGATGGCTGCCGAGACCGAGCCCCAGACTGTGCTGGCGGAGAGCGCTACTGTGAACTACGCCGTGTATCAGGTGTTGGAAAACAACCCCGCCCTGACCGTGAAGGACGCCGCCGACCCCCTGCTTGCCATGAAGGGCGTGAAGAACGAGGTGGAGCTGGCGCACCTGCGCGAGTCCCATCTGCGGGACGCCGTAGCCATGGTGCGCTTCCAGATCGAGCTGGAAAACCGTCTGGCTTCCGGCGAACAGCTGACCGAGCTGACCGTGGACGAGATCCTGCACAAGTACCGCAGCGCGGACGACAAGTTCCTGGTGGAAAGCTTTGGTACCATTGCAGCCTACGGCGGCAACGCAGCCATGATGCACTACCACGCCACCCCGGAGGATCACGCCGTCTTGCAGCGCAAGGGCTTTTTGCTGGTGGACAGCGGCGCTACCTACATGGACGGCACCACCGACATCACCCGCACTTACCCGCTGGGCGAGCTGACCGAGGACGAGCGGCTGTTCTATACTTGGACGCTGCAGTGCCACATCGACATCGCCAAGGCCGTCTGGCTGGATTACTGCGACTGCCATATGCTGGACACCATCGCCCGCGAGCCGCTGTGGCGTCACCTCATCAACTACCGCTGCGGCACCGGCCACAGCGTCAGCTTTGTGGGCAACGTCCATGAGGGCCCCCACGCTTTGAACGGCCGCAACACCACCCTGATGCGCCCGGGCATGATCGTCACCGACGAGCCCGGCGTATACGAGGCCGGAGAAGTGGGCATCCGCATTGAAAACGAGATCGAGTGCTACCACAAGGCCGACAACCAGTACGGCACCTTCCTTGCCTTCCGTCCCATCACCTTTGTGCCCATTGCCACCTCCCCCATCGTGCCCGGCGTGCTGGACAAGGAGCAGATCGCTTGGCTGAACGACTACCACCGCAAGGTGTTCGAGCAGCTGGCACCCCGCCTGACCGAGGACGAGCGCGCATGGCTGGCTGAGAAGTGCGCCGCCATCGGCTGCTGATGCAGAAAACAAAATAGGATTGCTGCGCAAGGTCAACGTCCTCGCCCTCTCAGTCAAAGCCTGTCGGCTTTGCCAGCTCCCCCAAAGTGGGAGCCCTTGGCAGTCCACGCAAACTTCATCTCTTTGCCAAGGCCTCTCCCTTTGAGGAAAGACTTCCCCCGCGCCGGGGGAAGATGTCGCGCAGCGACAAAAGGGGGAGTGTGGATGCGAACGCAGTGAGCAGACGGAGAGGGCGAGCTTGTTAAAGTAAAAGCATCTGCAGCAGCCCTTTTGCCGCAAAGGAAACCGAACCATGATCTTTCACATTGCGATATGCAGCCCGGACGGAGCGCTGCGCAGCAGGCTGGAGCACCAGTGCATAGAGTTCTTCGCCCGGCGGGAGGACGCCTGCATCGTGGAGCAGCTGCAAGGCCCGGAAGCTCTTTTGCAGCAGGATGCCGCCGGGCTGCGGTACGAACTGTACCTTATTGAGCTTGCGGCGGTAGCCCGGCCCGAAGGGCTTACAGCGGCGGCAGAGCTGCGCCGCCGGGGCCGCCGCGCCCCACTGGCCTTTGTGGCGCGCACCCCGGCCCACGCATACAGCGCCTACCGGGTGGACGCCATGCAGTATCTGCTGCAGCCGGTGCACCAGACGGAGGTCTCTGCCCTGCTCAAGCGGGCGGTGGAGCCGGAATACGGCCCCACCCTTACCGTGACCACCGCAGACGGCGTGCGGGCGCTGGCCTATGCCGAGCTTGAATATCTGGAGTGCACCCACCATATCGTGCACTTCCACCTGACCACCGGGGAGGATGTGGCTTCCCTCTCGCTGCGGGTGCCCTTTTCCGCCGTGGCGCAGCCGCTCTTGGCAGACGGACGCTTTGTGCAGCCGCACCGCTCCTATGTGGTCAATCTGGAAGCAGTGCAGCTGCTTTCCCCCGGCGAGGTACGGATGCGCAGCGGGGCACGCATTCCCATCCCCCGCGGACGGGAAACCGCCGTCCGGGAAGCCTTCTGCGCCCGGTTGGGATAAAAGCAAAAGCCGCTGCACAGCGTTTGTGCGGCGGCTTTTTTTGCTTGACGATATAATTGCCTTTTCACGGGAAAGGCCGTAAAGGCAAACGGCATTTGCGGTCGTTCAAAGCGTCCCGGCTGTAAATGGCTTATTCTGTCTTATCCCGGGGCTTTTTGCGGCGGGCGTGCTTTTTGGGCTTTCGCCGGGGCTTTTTGCGGGAGGGCTCGGGCTGGACAGAGGCATCGTTCAGGCGGGACACGGCATCCAGCAAAGCGCCCTGCAGGCTGTCCGAGGGCACACCGCTTTCCGAAAAGGCGAACAGGAATTTGTAGATCTGGGGCTGCAGCTCCTCGTACAGTCCAAGGCGGGTGTACACCTCCTTGAACAGCTGAAAGACCTGCGTTTTGTTCTCCACGATCCCGCGCAGGTCGATCTGGGTGTGGCAGATGCTTTTGGGGTTCTGGATATAGTGATACCCGGCATCGGGGATGGAAACGAACACCTCCGCGTGTTCGAGATACCCCATGTTGAAGAGCAGATCCTCCGCCCAATGGACATCGGGCGCAAAGCCAAGCTGGTTTTCCGCGATGATCTCCCGGCGGTAGAGTTTGTTCCACAGCACGCCGTAGTAAAAGGAGGCGGGCTGCTGCATCAGGCGGCGGGCGTAGTCCTCCCGGCTGTAAACACCCTGCGGCAGAAAGCCGTACTTGTGCACCTCGGTCTTGGGCGCTTCCGGCTCGATGCCCAGCGATTCCTGCAATGTTTCCAGCGCGTGCCCGGTCTTGCTGGAGTTGGAGGGGATCACCATCCAGTACGGGGCGATCACTAGATCCGCGCTGTGCTGCAAGGCGGCCTGCACAAGGTTCTGGGTGTAATCGGGGTCCAGAACATCATCGCTGTCCGCAAACTGGATATAGTCGCCCTGCGCAAGGGCAAGCCCGGCGTTCCGCGTGCGGGAAACGCCCTCGTTCTCCTTATCCACCACCACGAGACGGGGATCCTTTGCCCGGAACTGCTCGCAGATGGCAAGGCTGTCGTCCGTAGAGCCATCATTCAGCACGATGATCTCCAGCTCCTGATAGGTCTGGCTGCAGATGCTTTCCAGACAGCGGGAAAGCCCCTTCTGGGCGTTGTACACGGGCACGATGATGCTGACGAGCGGATTCGTCATGACAGGGCCTCCTTTTTCACGACAAGATTTGAGTATTATTATTATCATACTCCTGCGCCGCCCGGATTACAAGAGCGCTGCGCTGGGAAATATTACACCTGCGCCCAGTCCAGCGCAGTCCAGTCCGGCAGGAACTGGTCGCATACCCGGCGCAGAGCAGGGGCATCGGCGGCACTGGAGACGTCCTGAATGCCTACCAGATAGAAGCCGGCATCGTGGGCAGTCTGGGCGGCGTAAATGGCGTCCTCGCACACAGCGCACCCGGCAGGGCTTGTGCCGCCAAGGCGGTGCAGCGCCTCCATAAAGGGGGCGGGGCTGCTCTTGCTCATCGCACCCCGTGCTTCGATGTAAAAATCAAAGTATTCGTCGATGCCAAGGCGCGTCAGCACGGCGCGGCACTGGCTGCTCCATGTGTTGGAGCAAATGCACATCCGCGCGCCCTCGGCCCGCAGCCGGGCAAGGGTGTCCCGCACGCCGGGCTTCAGCTCCACCTTTTCGTACAACTGAGCGATCACCTCGCGCATCACGTCCAGATAGCCGTTCCTGTCCAGCGGCAGCGCATATTCCCGGATAAGGTACTGTGCGCCGTCCTCCATGCCCATGGTCAGCAGGGTCTCGTGCAGGTCTGCCTTCGGGGTGCGGCCAAAGCGCGCCAGCAGCGCCTCCGGGGCACCCTCCCATACCACCACCATGCTGTCGGTCAGGGTGCCGTCCATATCAAAGATCCATTGTTTGCAGTGCATACTTTCCTCCTGTTGTGCGCCCCTCCGGGCCGCAGTGATACACGTCTCTGGCTAGTATAGCACGAAACTTTCACAGGAAAAAGGCATCATCCCCGAAAAAACGGGAGAATTTTACCTAAAAGTATGGTATAATTATAACAATGTTGGAAATACCGGGAACGTGCACGGGAGGGTTTGATATGGAACGCAGAGATCCCACGCAAAAGGCGCTGGTGCTGGCAGGCGGCGGCGCGCGCGGCAGCTATCAGGTGGGCGTCTGGCGGGCTTTGATGGAGCTGGACTGGCACCCGCAGATCATCACCGGCACCAGCGTGGGCGGCTTGAACGGTGCCATGTTCGTGCTGGACCGTTACGAGACTGCCCGGGATATGTGGCTGACCATCCGCAGCCGGGATGTGATGGAGCTGCCGGAGGAGAACGCAGACCTTTCCGCCCTGCACCAGTTTCTGCGCCGGGTGGTAAAGGCGGGCGGCATGGACGTGACCCCGCTGGAAGAGATCGTGGAGCGGGTGCTGGACGAGGACGCGCTGCGGGCAGCGCCTATCCGGTTCGGCATCGTGACGGTGGAGCAGCGCGGGCTGCGCCCCCGGGAACTGACGCTGGAGGATATCCCCGCCGGGCAGGTGCGGGACTACCTGATGGCTACGGCGGCCTGCTTCCCCGCCCTGCAGGCGCGGCAGATCGACGGGGTAAAGTTTCTGGACGGCGGGTACAGCGATAATATGCCCACCGGCCTTGCCAAGACCATGGGTGCAGAGGAGCTGGTCTGTGTGGACCTTGAGGGCGTGGGCATCACCCGCCCCAACCTGACCGGTCTGCCCACCACCATGATCCGCAGTTACTGGGAGCTGGGGGATATCCTCCACTTCGACCCTGACACCGCAAAGCGCAACATCGAACTGGGTTACTACGACACCCTGCGCGCCTTTGGCCGCATCCGGGGCTGTGCCTACGCGGTGGACAGCGGTGCGGACAGCAGCGCCGATGCCGAAGCCTTCCGCGCCGCCTTTGACGCAGTGCAGAAGGAGGTGCGGGAGAAGTACCCCGTCACCCTGACCGCCGATGCCGCTTTACTGCTGGCACGGATGAAGGACGCCCAGCTTGCCCCGCTGGAAGCCGCCGCCGAGGACGCCGGGGTGGACCCCACCCACTTTTATACCACCCGGACGCTGGCCCAGGCGTTTCTGGCGGCGTGCGATAAAGACCGGATGGAAAGCTTTGCCCCGCTGTTCACGGGCAGCAGCACCGCCGGGCAGGCAGCGCTGGCCGCGTTGCTGCCCAATACATTCTTACAGGCGCTGGTGTGGCGCACTTTGACCGCATCGGCTTTGCCGGAGGTGACAGAAGATGAAGGTTTATAAAGGCGTATCCGCTTCCCCGGGGCTTGTGCTGGGGCAGGTGAGCCGACTGGAACATCATGTGGAGACCTTCAGCCACGGCCCTTTCAACCCGGAGCGGGAGCTGCGGCTGCTGGCAAATGCCGTGCACACGGCGCAGAACGAGCTGGACTCCATGGCGGAGCGCGCCGCGCCCACCGAGCAGGCCATCTTTTTGTTCCAGAGCATGATGCTGGACGACGAGGGCATGATGAACGAGGTGCGCTTTTGCATCAATGCGGGCATCAGCGCTTCGGCGGCGATGCATCAGGTGGGGCAGCGCTACGCCGACCAGCTTGCCAACATGAAGGATAACCCCTATATGCAGCTGCGCAGCGTGGATATTCTGGACGCCACCCGCCGGGTGATCAATATCCTGAACAACCGCCCCCGGGTGTGGCTGGCGCTGGATCATCCGGTGATCCTTGCCGCCGACCGGCTGATGCCCACCGACCTGTTCAGTGTGCCCTCCGGCATGATCTTGGGCGTCATCACCGCAGAGGGCAGCGGCCAGAGCCATGCCGCCATCATTGCCCGGGCAATGAACATCCCGGGCATCGTGCAGGTGGGCAAGGATTTTCTGGACGACTGCGACGGCCGCACCGTCATTCTGGATGCAACCAACGGCAACTGCATCCTTGACCCGGACGCCGTCGCCCGCCAGCAGGCAGAAGCCAGCATCTGCCAGCTCCAGCGCGAGGACGCGGAGATGAAGCAGCTGCACAGTCTGCCGGATGAGACAAGGGACGGCGAACCCTTTGAGCTGCTGGCAAACTGCTTCGGCCCGGAGGATATCGACACCGCCATGCAGTCCGGTGCAAAGGGCGTTGGGCTGCTGCGCAGCGGCTACATGATGCTGCCCGGGCGCATTCTGGACGAGCAGGAGCAGTATTTCTTCTACTGCTCCTGTCTGGCGGCGGCAAACGGCTGTCCGGTGACCGTGCGCACCTTCGACTTTGGCTCCGACCGCACCGTGGCCGATGCCAATCAGGGGCCGCAGTCCTCCAAGCTCGGCCTGCGCGGCATCCGCAACAGCCTGCGCCAGCCCCAGCAGTTCCAGACCCAGATCTGCGCTTTGCTGCGCGCCGCCGCCCGGGGGCCGCTGCGGGTGATGTTCCCCATGGTGACCGAGGTGGAGGACTGGGACGCCGCCATGAACCTTGTGGAGCACTGCCGCCAGAGCCTGCGGGAGCGGGGCGTGCCCTTTAATGAGGATGTCAAATTCGGCGTGATGCTGAGCATCCCCGCCGCCTGCCTGACCGTGGAGGACTTTGTAGCCCACGGCTGCGATTTTCTGGTCATCGGCACCAACGACCTGACCCAGTACACCCACGCCGCCGACCGGGAGCTTGCCAGCGCAGAGCACTACTACCGCCCCGCTAGCCCTGCCATGAAAAAGCTGATCACCATGGTGATGGATGCCGCGGGTGCGCACCACGTCCCGGTGACCATCTGCGGCCTTGCCGTGGGCAACCCCGCCAACACGGCGCAGTACCTGCACCTTGGTCTGCGCAGCTTCTCGGTAAGCCCCCAGAACCTGCTCAAGGTAAAGCAAGCCCTGCTGGACACCGATGCCCACCCGGATGCAGGGGAAAAGGACTGAAAGTACTTTACAAAGCGTAATATAATGCAAAATAATAAGAGGCTGCTGCACAAACCTTTGTGCAGCAGCCTCTTTGGCGTTGTGTTTTTAACTTTAGCGGGCTCGCCCTCTCCGTCTGCTCACCTTGTTCGCATCCACCTCTCCCAAAGGGAGAGGCCTTGGCAAAGAGATGAAGTCTGCGTGGACTGCCAAGGGCTCCCACTTTGAGGGCCGACTTCCCCCGGCCGGGGGAAGATGTCGCGCAGCGACAAAAGGGGGAATCTGGCATCGCGCAGCGATGACTGAGAGGGCGAGGACGCTGACCGCGTGCAGCAATTACTCCAGATTCCCCGTCAGGGTCATGACGGCGGAGAGCACCGCCAGCGGGGCGGTCTCGCACCGGAGGATGCGGGGGCCAAGGCCTACCGTTTTTGCCCCGGCCTTGGCAGCCATTTCGGCTTCCTCGGCGGCAAAGCCGCCCTCTGCGCCGGTAACGATGGCAAGGCGCAGCTTCTGCCCGTCGGCGGGCTTTGCCGCGGCCAGCAGCTGGCGCAGGGGTGCGCCGCCGCACTCGTAGCAGAACAGCACCAGATCGTACTGGTCAAAGCTGCGGCACACCGCCCCGAAGTTCGGCAGCGGCAGGGCTACGTCCGGCAGAACGCCCCGGCCGCACTGCTTGGCGGCTTCCAGCGCAATGCGGTTGTAGCGCTCGTTCTTCTGCTCCTCTTTTTTGGGGGCAGCCACGCAGTAGCGGCTGAAAAAGGGCACGATGTGGGCAGCGCCCAGCTCCACCCCGTGCTTGATGATCTGTTCCAGCTTATCCTGCTTGGGGTAGCCCGCCAGCAAAGTTACCTCCACGGTGGGCTCGGCGGCGCTGGGGTAGCCCGGCTCTACGGCAAAGTCTACCCTGTCCTCTCCAAAGCCGGTGATGGTGGCGGTGTACTCCACGGCGCTGCCGTCGCAGAGGATGACGGTATCCCCCGGCTTTGCCCGCATCACCCGGGCAAGGTGATGGGCATCCGCACCCCGCAGGGTGGCGGTGCCGTCAGAGATCTCGGTGGTAAAGTAGCGGTGCGGCATACTGTGCGCTCCTTCTCATAATGTATGGATATCAGGCCTTTTTGCAGACGATGCACTCCCAGCCGCGCTTTTCCTTCACTTCCACAATGGCAAGCCCAGCCTTTTCCAGCCCGGCGATCACCTCGTCCTTGCGGCTGTCGATGATGCCGCTGGCAATAAAGGTGGCACCCTCCGCCATCAGGCCGGGCACGGCGGGTGCAAGGCTGAGGATGGCGTTTGCCACGATGTTGGCGGTGATGATGTCATAAGTGCCGCTGGCTTTATCGGACAGGTCGCCCACCAGCACGGTGAGCTTATCCTGCACGCCGTTCAGGGCTGCGTTCTCCCCGGCGGTGCGCACCGCCACAGGGTCGATGTCCACGCCCTCGGCGCTGGCGGCGCCCAGCTTGAGGGCGGCAATGGCAAGGATGCCGCTGCCGGTGCCGATATCCAGCACCCGCTCGCCGCCGCGCACCTGCTCGTCCAGCGCTTCAAGGCAAAGGCTGGTGGTCTCGTGACCGCCGGTGCCGAAGGCAAGGCCGGGGTCAAGGATCAGCTTGACCCGGTCGGTGTCGTACTGCTGCCACGAGGGCACCACAGCCAGACGGCTGCCGATCTCCATGGGGTGGTAGTATTTGCGCCAGCCGTTCTGCCAGTCCTCCTGCTCCACGCCCTCAGTCTCCACGGTGTAGGGGATGCCGGCGGCTTCCATGCGGGCGGCGATAAGCGCCAGCGTTTCCACCTGAGAAGCGCCCGGCTCCAGATACAGATGGATGATCACGGTATCCCGGGGCTTGTCCAGCAGCTCCTGCTCGATCAGATCCACGTGGGCGATCTCGGCCACCTGCTGCTCGATGTCGCTGTAATCCTCGATGTAGATGCCGCCCTCGGCAATCAGGGTAGCAACGGCTTCGGCGTTTTCGGCATCAGCCTTGGCCACAGTCAGGCGGATATCGGTCCATTCCATAAGGCATTCTCCTTTTACGTTGTATCCATGCCGCCCGGCGGGGCAGATGGAAAAAAAGTTCTCTTATCTGTATAGTACCCGATTCTGCGCTGGGATGCAAGCATTTGGACAAAATAGACATAAAAAGAAAAGATTTTTCAGCACTTAAATCAGAACGCGTGCAGAAAAAACAAAAAATACTGACAGCCGTGCCGTCAAACAAGGACTTTTGACGCATTTTGATAGAAAAAAGACGAAAACCACTTTCTTTTTTTGCAAAAATATGTTACTATTCTGTTACGGAACTATGGACGGCCTGCAACCAGAGACTGTCTGTAAACACAAACATTCTTTAAGGAGGAATGTGTCTTATGATGAAGTATCTCCAGAAACTGGGCAAAGCTTTGATGCTTCCCGTCGCTGTGCTGCCGATCTGCGGCATCCTGATGGGTCTTGGTTATGCCCTCGCTCCGGGCGTTATGGGTGTTCCCGGTGCACCGACTTCCGGCGCAGCATACACTGTCGGCTTCCTGCTGGTCAAGGCAGGCGGCGCTCTGATCGATAACATGGCATGGCTGTTCGCCATCGGTGCCGCTGTCGGCCTTGCTGACAACGATGGTACCGCAGGTCTGGCCGGTCTGGTCAGCTTCCTGATGATGCAGCAGCTGCTGAACCCCGGCGTGGTCAGCATGGTGCGCACTCTGGAAGAGGGCACCGCTACCTACATCGCCTTCCAGAAGGTCGCCGGCAACTCCTTCATCGGCATTCTGGCCGCTGTTGTGGGTGCTGCCTGCTACAACAAGTTCAAGAATATCCAGCTGCCTGACTGGCTGGCATTCTTCTCCGGCAAGCGCTTCGTTGCGATTGCTACCGGCGTGATCTCCATTCTGGTGTCCGTTGTTCTGCTGTTCGTCTGGCCCGTCATCTTTGGCGCGCTGGTCGCTCTGGGCAAGGGCATCGCTGGCATGGACGGCATCGGCGCCGGCATCTACGCCTTCCTGAACCGTCTGCTCATCCCCACCGGCCTGCACCACGCTCTGAACAACGTGTTCTGGTTCGATACCATCGGTCTGGGCGACCTGAGCCACTTCTGGGCTGGCGAGACTTCCGCTGATGTGGGCTGGAGCCTTGGTATGTATATGTCCGGCTTCTTCCCCTGCATGATGTTCGGTATCCTGGGCGCTGCTCTGGCTATGATCAAGACCGCTAAGAACAAGAAGGCCGCCATCGGTCTGGTTCTGTCCGCTGCTATCTGCGCATTCGTCTGCGGCGTTACCGAGCCCTTTGAGTTCGGCTTCATGTTCCTGTGCTTCCCGCTGTACGTTGTGTACTCCGCTCTGTACGGCATCTTCACCATCATCACCTACTACTCCGGTTTCCGTGCTGGCTTCTGCTTCTCCGCAGGCGCTACCGACCTGGTGTTCTCCGCTTCCCTGCCCGCAGCTGCTAAGACTTGGATGATCATTCCTCTGGGCATCGCAGCATTCCTGGTGTTCTACTTCGTGTTCTACTTCGCTATCACCAAGTTCGACCTGAAGACCCCCGGCCGTGAGGATGACGACGAGGAAGCTGAGAAGAAGGTCGTTCTGGCTAACAACAACTACACCGAAGTCGCTTCTGCTGTTCTGGCTGCTGTCGGCGGCAAGGAGAACGTGAAGGACGTTGGTTACTGCGCAACCCGTCTGCGTTTTGAGGTGAAGGATAACGCCAAGGTCGACGAGAAGGCTGTCAAGGCTGCCGGTGCTGCCGGTGTTATCCGTCCCAGCAAGAACGCTTGCCAGGTCATCATCGGCACCAAGGTGCAGTTCGTGTACGACGAGCTGAAGAAGATGCTGTGATCCTGCACTTCTGAAAAGAATGAACTGCAAAAGTCTGGTTGATTTTGCAGTATGAACCGGGCCGCCGGGGGCGGGGTGCACAGCGCCCCCTCCCGGCGGCTCGCTTTTTTGCACGGCGGTACAATGTTCACACAAAAGGACTTTTGAAAAAACACCCGGCGTGCTATACTGGGTGAAAAAAAAAGAGAACGAGGTGTTTTGTATGATCCTTCAGAATGCACTGGTCTATACCCCGCGCCACACCTTTGAGCGCGGCACCATCATCATCCGCGATGGCCGTATCGTGCCCTTTGCCGCCCCGGAAGAGGGCGAAGAGGTGCTGGACGCCGAGGGGCTGTACGCCCTGCCGGGCCTTGTGGATATCCACTTCCACGGGGCGATGGGCAAGGATTTCTGCGACGGCACCGAGGAGGCCATCCAGACGCTGGCGGATTTTGAGGCCAGCAAGGGCGTGCTGGCCATCTGCCCCGCCACCATGACCTACCCCGAGGAGATCCTGAACAAGGTAATGGACGCCGCTGCCGCCCATAAAAACGGCAAGGGCGCCGACCTTGTGGGCATCAACATGGAAGGCCCCTTCATCAGCCCCAAAAAGGTGGGCGCACAGAACCCGGAGTATGTGCAGGGCGCAGACGCCGCCATGTTCCGCCGTTTGCAGAAGCGTGCGGGCGGTCTGATCAAGCTGGTGGACGTTGCACCCGAAGAGCCGGGCAATCTGGACTTTATCAAGGAGTGCCATAACGAGGTGCGCATCTCCATCGCCCACACCTGCACCGACTACGACACCGCCGTCAAGGCCTTTGAAGCCGGTGCCACCCACATGACCCACTTGTACAATGCCATGCCCGGCATCACCCACCGTGCGCCCGGCCCTATCATTGCAGCCATGGAGCACGATGCCGAGGTGGAGCTCATCACCGATAACGTGCATATTCACCCCGCCATGGTGCGGTTCACCTTCAACACCTTCGGGGACGACCGCGTCTGCCTGATCGCGGACAGCGCCATGTCCTGCGGCCTGCCGGACGGTCAATACAGTCTGGGCGGACAGGCCATCACGGTCAAGGGACCCCGCGCCACCCTGACCGAGCACCCGGACACCATTGCGGGCAGCAACACCTGTCTGTACGACTGCATGAAGCGCGCCGTGCTGGAGATGAACGTGCCGCTGGAAAGCGCCGTCCGCGCCGCCAGCGAGACCCCCGCCAAGAGCATTGGCGTGGACAACGACTACGGCAGCCTTGCCGCCGGACGCTACGGCAACGTGATCCTTGCGGACAAGGAGCTGAACATCAAGGCTGTCATCCAGAAAGGAAACCGGATCGTATGAGAGAGCCTGCGTTTATCTGGCGGCTGCTCACCGGCCCGGAGCTGACCGATGTGTATCTGAACGAGATGCGCCGGGACTTTCCTGCCGGGGAGCTGAAGCCCCTGAGCATGATCCTGAACAGCGAAGCGGATGGCACTGCCCACACATGGGGCGTGTTTGACGGGGACACCCTTGCCGCCTATCTGCTGATGGTGCGTCCCGAGGGCTGCCGGGTGAGCCAGCTGGATTATTTTGCCGTAGTGCCCGCCTACCGCGCCCACGGCATTGGGGCGCAGCTGCTGGCGCAGCTGCCCGCCCACGAGGACACCGCCGAGGCCATTTTAATTGAAGCCGAGATGCCGGAAAAGGCCGAGGACGCAGCCATGGCAGTGCGGCGGCTGGGCTTTTACGCCCGCTGCGGCGCGTGGGACACCCACTACACCGAGCATCTTTTTGACGCGTGGTTCCGCATTCTGGTGCTGGACTGCCCGGGCTGCGCGTCCCTTGCCCCGGAGACCGCAGTGGAAGCCCTGACCGACTGCTACCGCCGCACCATCAGCCCTACCCAGTGGCAAAAGCACGTGCAGTTCTTTGCCCCGGATGGCAGCGTGTGCGGCTGAGGGCAAAACGCACATAACCATAACATAAAAGAATGCCCGCCCACCGTGGTTTCCCACAGGTGGGCGGGCATTTTGCGGTCTATCGTTTGTGCGCTGTAAAAGCGCTCAGAGGGCGGCGGTCTGGGGTACCAGCCGGAAGAGCATCACGGGCAGCTCGCTGTTTACAAAATCCAGCGTAAAGATGAGTTTGCCGTTCTTTGCTTCAAAAGGCAGCTCCGTCTGCGTGCCGTCCGGGGCAATGCGCACAAGCTTTTTGCCTTCCAGCAGTCCGGCGGGCAGCGCGAGCCTTACCCGGCCGGTGGGCTGCGTCAGGCTGCCGGCAGTCTCAAATGCCACACTCAGGTATTCCCCGTTCGTCCGTGCGGTCACATCCTCCGCAGAAAGACTGCCGCTGATAGTCCACGCCGTTGCGGCTTCGATCTTTTCCAGCTGCGCGGCGTTTTCTGCCTGCCCGCACACGGGGCAGAAGGTCAGGGTCTCGCCTTCCGCAGTGCGGAAGGTAAACTTCGGTGCTGCCGATGTGCGCGCAGCCCTGCCGCAGACAACCGGCGCTCTGAGAGCCGGTTCCATTCGGGGACCATGCACCGAACTGGTGTCCCAGCTTATCGGTCGGGTCTGCGGTGTAGCTGTCTTTGCAGCGGGAGCAGGTAAAAACAGTGTAGCCGTCTGTTTCACAGGTAGGCTCTACGGTAACAGCCTGATAGTCATGGTTCAGCGCGGACAGCTCCGCATAGGTGGTATAATCGCAGCGGGAACAGGTGTCGTAAGCGTCCCAGCCGATTTCGGTGCAGGTGGCGGCTTGCGCGTCATGATGCACCAGAGCATGGTTCAGCGCGGGGATTTCTTGATAAGTGGTATAGTTGCAGCGGGAGCAGGTGTCGTAAGCATCCCAGCCCTTTTCCGTGCAGGTGGGGGCTTGCGCGTCATGACGCACCAAATTATGGTTCAGCGCGGGGATTTCTTGATAAGTGGTATAGTTGCAGCGGGAGCAGGTG
>OGGO01000016.1_pt1 | contig 205562 bp, 176 predicted proteins | sample 1571231 | NCBI WGS metagenome assembly OGGO01 (sample SAMEA2582036, study PRJEB24529) | metagenome | biome: Human gut stool | place: China | collected 2011 | reverse complement strand
ACGGCATCATCCAGCAGGTCGATACCCCGCAGAACCTGTACGATATGCCCTGCAATATGTTCGTTGCAGGCTTCATCGGCAGCCCCCAGATGAACTTCCTGGACGGCACCCTGATCAAGAAGGGCGATCTGTACGGTGTTGATCTGGGCGGCGACGTGATCCCCCTGCCCAAGGAAAAGACCGCCGACGGCAAGCTGGATTCCTACGTTGGCAAGAAGATCAAGATGGGCATCCGTCCCGAGGATATCGACGACGAGCCCGAGTTTATGGCAAAGCACACCGACTGCCAGCTGGATGCTCAGGTCGATGTTTCCGAAATGATGGGCGCTGAGATCTACCTGTATCTGGAGTACAAGGGCAACAAGATGACCGCCCGCGTTGCTCCCACCTCCAAGGCTCGCAACGGAGATACCGTCCGCGTTGCTTTCGATCCCCACAAGATCCACCTGTTCGACATCGAGACCGAGCTGACCATCCTGAACTAAGACTTAGCAAAGATCATTTTTGATCCTCCTATCATACGAAAGACCGCCGAGGGGAAACCTTCGGCGGTCTTTCGTTTCGGTGCAGCCTGCCTGCCCCAAAACCTTGCGCTGTCCTCTTGACAATCGGTGCGGGCATGGTTAAAATATGTACTGTATCAAACAGTTTCACATCGAACAACTTGAACAGAGGAAAAACATTATGTGTACACAGCACCCTATTGAAGAGCACTGCAAGCTGGATCCGCCGTGGGATGGGCCGCAGGTCATTCCCGCCCAGCTGCGCCGGGTGGATAACCTGATCTTCCGCAGGCTGAACCAGTTTTCCCGCGCCAACGGGGTAGAGCAGACCACCCCCATGCACGGGTGGATCATCGAGTATCTCTACCGCCACCGGGACGAGCCGGTGTTCCAGCGGGACATCGAGCGGGAGTTTTCCATCACCCGCTCCACGGTGACGAACATTTTGCAGCTGATGGAGCGCAAGGGCTACATCCGGCGGCAGAGCGTGCCGCAGGACGCCCGGCTCAAGCAGCTGGTGCTGACCGAGGAGGGCATCCAACGGCACGAAAAGACTATGCTTTCCTTCCACCAGACCGACGATTATGTGGCCGGACTGCTGACCGAGGAGGAGAACGCAGAGCTGCTGCGGCTGCTGAACAAGCTGCGGGAGGCGTTGAAATAACGATTGAACGCGGAGAACGAACCCCCTCAGGCTCACTACGTTCGCCAGCTCCCCCAAGGGGACGCCTTTGTGCTATGCCGGAAACTTTCCCGCCATGCCAAAGGCTCCCTCTCCGAGGGAGCTGGCAAAACCGTCAGGTTTTGACTGAGGGAGTTAAGCCGTCCCCTTGGGGAAGGTGGCATCGCCGCAGGCGATGACGGAAGGGGTGCCCCTTTTCATTCAAAGCGCCGAAAATGGGCTTGTTAAATTAGTAATTATGAACATTTTACGAAACGGCTTGACATTTAAATTGTTTTGTATAAAATTGTTTCGTACCAAACAAATAAATTCAAACAGGAGGGAACTCAGATGATCAAAAAGCTTGTGTCGCATCTGGGCGAGTATAAAGCCGCCTCGATCAAGACACCGCTCTTTGCGGCTCTGGAAGCCATTATGGATGTGCTGCTGCCCACCATTATGGCCTTTATCATTGATCAGGGCATTGAAAAGGGCGATATGAACGCCATCATCCGCTATGGCCTGCTTACCTTTCTGGTGGCAGCCATTGCGCTGGTGCTGGGCGTGCTGGCGGGCAAATACGCAGCCGAGGCATCCACCGGCTTTGCCGGAAATCTGCGCGATGCCATGTATGAAAATATCCAGCATTACTCTTTTTCCAACATCGACAAATTCTCTACGGCAGGTCTTGTCACCCGCATGACCACCGACGTGACCAACGTGCAGAACGCCTTCCAGATGATCGAGCGGATGTGCGTGCGCGCACCGGTGCATCTGGTATTTGCGCTGACCATGGCAGTGGTCATCGGCGGGCCGCTGGCGCTGGTATTCGTGGTGGCGGTGGCTTTTCTGGTGGCGGTGCTGGCTGCCATTATGATCCCCACCTTCCGCATCTTTGACCGGGTATTCAAGAACTACGATAACCTCAACGCCTCGGTGCAGGAGAATGTCTCTGCCATCCGCGTGGTCAAAAGCTTCGTGCGCGAGGGCTTTGAGAACGAAAAATACACTGCCGCCTGCGAGAGCTTGTACAAGCAGTTCGTCAACGCGGAAAGCCGCCTGAGCTTCAATAACCCCGCCATGCTGGTGGCGGTGTACGGCTGCAACATTGCGCTGAGCTGGTTCGGCGCAAAGTATGTGCTGCACGGTGCCATTACCACCGGCCAGCTGAACGCCCTGTTCGGCTATATCATGAACATCCTCATGGCACTGATGATGCTGAGCATGGCCTTTGTCATGATCGCCATGTCCGCCGCCTCTGCCAAGCGTATCGTGGAGGTGCTGGACGAGCGCACCGACCTGCCCCCGGCAAAGCAGCCGGTGCAGCAGGTGGCGGATGGCAGCATCCAGTTCGACCACGTTACCTTTAAGTATAAGCACGGCAGCGGTCAGCCGGTGCTGAACGATATCAGCTTTACCATCCAGCCCGGCGAGACACTGGGCATCATCGGTGGCACCGGCAGTGCAAAATCCAGTCTGGTGCAGCTGATCCCCCGTCTGTACGATGCCGAGAGCGGCACCGTGCGGGTGGGCGGCGTGGACGTGCGGGATTATAACCTTGACGTGCTGCGCCGCGAGGTCTCCATGGTGCTGCAGAAGAACGTGCTGTTCAGCGGCACCATTCTGGATAACCTCCGCTGGGGCGATGCCAACGCCACCGAGGAAGAGTGCATCCGCATGGCAAAGCTGGCCTGCGCGGATGAATTCATCCAGCGCTTCCCGGATAAGTACAATACATGGATCGAACAGGGCGGCTCCAACGTGTCCGGCGGCCAGAAGCAGCGCCTGACTATCGCCCGCGCCCTGCTGCGCAAGCCCAAGGTGCTGATCCTTGATGACTCCACCAGCGCCGTGGACACCGCGACCGATGCCAAGATCCGCAAGGCCTTCCGGGAAGAGATCCCCGGCACGACCAAGATCATCATTGCACAGCGTATCTCCTCGGTGCAGGATGCAGACCGCATTCTGGTGCTGGAGAACGGTCAGATCAACGGTCTGGGCACCCACGCAGAGCTGCTGGCGACCAACGCCATCTATCAGGAGGTCTACAACAGCCAGACGCAGGGCGGCGGCGATTTTGACAAGCAGGGAGGTGCGCAGTAATGGCAGTAAAAGAAGTACATGGCCCCGGCCCGCGGGGCGCACGGGGGCCGCGCCCCAAGGTGGAAAACCCGGGCAAGCTGCTGAAGCGCATCATGGATGAGGTGTTCCGCAACTATCTGCCCCACTGCATCCTTGTGCTGATCTGCATCGTGGTCAGTGCGCTGGCCAATGTGCAGGCCAGCCTGTTCTTGCAGACTTTGATGGACGATTACATCGTGCCCATGACCCGCCAGCAGAACCCCAGCTTTGCACCGCTGGCCGGTGCACTGGTGCGGATGTGCTGCATCTACCTTGTGGGCATTCTGGCCGCATGGGCCAACGCCCGCATCATGGTCAACATAACGCAGGGCACGCTGCGCAATCTGCGCACCAAGCTGTTCACCCACATGGAAAGCCTGCCCATCCGGTATTTTGACACCCATCCCCACGGCGATATCATGTCCGTGTACACCAACGATGTGGATACCCTGCGCCAGATGCTCAGCCAGAGCATCCCGCAGCTGGTGTCCAGCGTCATCACCATCGTGTCGGTGTTCTTCAGTATGTGTATGCTCAGCTGGCAGCTGACCATCGTTACCATGCTCATGGTGGCGCTGATGCTGTTCTGCTCCAAGCAGATCGCAAAAAGTTCTTCCAAGTACTTCATCCAGCAGCAGCGGGATCTGGGCAAGGTGAACGGCTACATCGAGGAGATGATGGAAGGCCAGAAGGTGGTCAAGGTGTTCACCCACGAGCAGCAGACCCTTGCCGGCTTCCGTGAGCTGAACGACCAGCTGAAGGAAAGCGCCAAGCAGGCCAACGCCTTCTCCAACATCATGATGCCGGTCAACGCCCAGCTGGGCAACATCAGCTACGCCGTGTGCGCGCTGGTGGGTGCAGCCATGGCTGTGGGAGGTGTCAGCGGCATGACCCTTGGCACGGTGGTGGCCTTCCTCAGTCTGAACAAGGGCTTCAATATGCCCATCAGTCAGGTGTCCATGCAGGCCAACAGCGTCATCATGGCACTGGCCGGTGCAGAGCGTATCTTCAAGATGATGGACGAGCCCAGCGAAACCGACGAGGGCTACGTGACACTGGTGAATGCCAAGTACGACCGCAACGACCAGCTGGTGGAGACGAACGAGCGCACCGGCATCTGGGCGTGGAAGCACCCCCACCACGACGGCACTACCACCTACCACAAGCTGGCGGGTGACATCACCTTTACGGACGTGGACTTTGGCTATGTGCCGGAAAAAACGGTGCTGCATGACATCAACCTGTATGGCCGTCCGGGGCAGAAGATCGCCTTTGTCGGCTCTACCGGCGCGGGCAAGACCACCATCACCAACCTGATCAACCGCTTCTACGATATTCAGGAGGGCAAGATCCGCTATGACGGCATCAACATCCATAAGATCAAAAAAGCCGACCTGCGCCGCTCGCTGGGCATCGTGCTGCAGGACACCCACCTGTTTACCGGCACGGTGATGGAGAACATCCGCTACGGACGGCTGGATGCCACCGATGAAGAGTGCATCGCCGCCGCCCGTCTTGCCAACGCCGACGGCTTTATCAAGCGCCTGCCGGAGGGCTACAACACTATGCTGACCGGCGATGGTGCCAACCTCTCGCAGGGACAGCGCCAGCTGCTTGCCATTGCCCGCGCAGCCGTTGCTGATCCCCCGGTGCTGATTTTGGACGAGGCGACCTCCTCCATTGATACCCGCACCGAAGCGCTGGTGCAGCGCGGCATGGACGGCCTGATGTACGGCCGCACCAGCTTTGTCATCGCCCACCGCCTGTCCACCGTCCGCAATGCAGACTGCATCGTGGTGCTGGAACAGGGCCGCATCATCGAGCGCGGCAGCCACGACGAGCTGATCGCCAAAAAGGGCAAGTATTACCAGCTTTATACCGGTAATCTGGCCGAGAACTAAGCAATTTCCAACCTTCTCACAAAGCCGCCGCACAGCCATGCCGCCGTGCGGCGGCTCTTTTAACTCCCGTGAAAATGCAAGCTCAGAAGGTCCGCAGACCTTCTGAGCTTGCTCTATATTAAAACATTTTCCCCGGTATACAAACGCCCCGGGCTGTGCTAGAATGGAGCAAACGAGTAGAAAAGGCTGGTGAGTGTATGCACCCTCTGACGGAATATCCCCGCCCGGCCATGCGCCGGGACAGCTACGAGAACCTGAACGGCCCGTGGCAGTACGCCATCACGGCCTCGGCACAGCGCCCGGCGGGCTGGGATGGCGAGATCTTAGTGCCCTACGCGCCGGAGTGCCGCGCCTCCGGGGTGGGGCGCACGCTGCAGCCCGGGCAGTGGCTGCACTACCACCGATACTTTGCGCCGCCCGCCGGGACGGGCGGACGGGTGCTGCTGCATTTCGGTGCAGTGGACTACGCCTGTGCCGTGCAGGTGAACGGCCATCTGGTGGGCGGTCACCGGGGCGGCTACTGGCCCTTTACGCTGGATATCACCGCGCAGCTCAACGGCACAGGCCGCAACAGCCTGTGGGTGGCGGTGCAGGACCCCACCGGCCACGGCACACAGGCGCGGGGCAAGCAGACCTTGCAGCCCGGCGGGATGTTCTACCCTGCGCAGAGCGGCATTTGGCAGACGGTCTGGCTGGAGCGTGTGCCGGAAAATTACATCCAGTCTCTCACTGTTACGCCGGACTACGATGCCCGCACCGTGACTGTGAAAGTGCATACCTCTGCACCCGGCGGCGCGGCGAACCTGTGGGCGGTGGTGCGCGCCGGGGGCGTGACCATCGCCGAGGACTGGGGCAGCGATGAGACCGGCCAGGACGGTGAGGTGACGCTGCATATTGCGGACGAGTATTTCTTCCCGTGGAGCCCGGACACACCCTTTTTGTACGATTTGACCGTGGGCACTACGCAGGGAGAAGAAGAGCAGTTCGACACCGTGCACAGCTACTTTGCCCTGCGCAAGTGGAGCTGCGCACCGGACGCAAGGGGCGTGCTGCGCTTTTGCCTGAACGACAAGCCTATCCTGCTCAACGGCCTGCTGGATCAGGGCTACTGGCCGGAGGGACTGTACACCCCGCCCTCGGATGCGGCGGTGGAACGGGAGCTGAGCGAGGTAAAGGCGCTGGGCTACAACCTGCTGCGCAAGCACGCAAAGATCGAGCCGCAGCGCTGGTACTACCACTGCGACAGGCTGGGTCTTGTAGTCTGGCAGGATATGGTCAACGGCGGCAGCAGGTATAACCTGTGGTTCGTCACCTACCTGACCAATGTTTTGCAGCCGCTTATGCGCCGCCTGCCGGACAAGGCGGCGCTGTGGGGGCTGCTGAGCCGGGGCAGCGAAAGCGGCCGGGAAGAATACCGCCGGGAGCTGGAAGATACGGTGCAGGCGCTGCGCTGCCACCCCTGCGTGGGCTGCTGGGTGCCCTTCAATGAGGGCTGGGGACAGTACGATGCCGCCGGGGCAGTGCAGGCCATCCGCGCACTGGATGACACCCGCCTTGTAGACGAAGCCAGCGGCTGGTACGATCAGGGCGGCGGGGATGTATACTCCCTGCACAACTACTTCTACCCTTTGCGGGTGCGCCCGCAGACGCGCACCGTGGCGCTGAGCGAGTACGGCGGCATTGCGTGGCCCATGCCGGGGCACGAGCCGCCCCGCAAGACCTACGGCTACGGCACAGCCAAAAGCCGGGAGGAGCTGACCGCCCGGTACAAAAAAATGCAGCTGGGCACGGTGCTGCCGCAGCTGCAAAAAGGGCTTTCAGCGCTGGTATACACCCAGCTGACCGACGTGGAGGACGAGGTGAACGGGCTGTTCACCTACGACCGCACCGCCATCAAGCCGGACGCCAACGCCGTCCGCTCGGTGAATGCCGCCCTTGCCGCAGAGTTTGCAAGGGTAGTAAAATAGAAGCCTTTGGCGCGGGACGATTGGAAATGGCCTCAGCTATCGGGTTGCGGCACCCAGCATCCGCTTCGTGCCTTGGGTGGCACTTGCGTCTTGCTGGCCGCTGCCCCAACAACTCCTCCCTGTTTCCGCCACTGGCGGCGGTCGTTGTCGTTGCACTCTGGCAATCTTCAGCGGAAAATATATTCTTATGTTTGGGGCTGTTGCAAAATAAAAATGCGATAGCAACTAGCACAAAGAAATAGTGCAAAAACAGAGACCCGGAACCCTTTTTGAGCCATTTTGGCCCTGAAAAGGTTCCGGGTTTTGTGCATATTTTTTCAGAGAGCTATTTTGCAACGGCCCCTTTTTGGCAGGATGGACTTCGTCATTTTTGACAAACCCCGACAGCCCGGCTTAGAGCCTTCTCCAAAGTTTTTGGCGCATTCTTGACAGTACTTTTCTGATATATTAATATATTAACGACAACTCTCATCTGATATGGTGAGGGATTTCCGTACGGCATTCACAAACTGTATTCATTTTTTCGACTAAGAAAAGGAGAAAAGACCATGGAACTGAGCAGACGTGACTTTATGCGTAGCACCGCCGCCTTTACAGCTGTTGCCAGTGTGCTGGGCACCAGTGGCATCGCCTTTGCCCAGGACGCCGACCAGAACTGTCTGGTCAAGGTGGACAGCCCCGACCGCAATGCGCTGGCCAAGCGTTTCAAGGCCGGCAGTGCTGCCGGGGTGGAGTACTATGCCTACAACCCTCGCCGTTACGCCCCTGCCCTGAAGGGGAAGCTGCCCCTGATCGTTTTCCTCCACGGTGAGGACGGTGTGGGCCCCAACGGCACCCAGCTTACCGCCAACGACGGTGCCACCTTCTACATTTCTGACGAAATGATCCAGAAGAACCCCACCTACCTGTTTGCACCCCAGTGCCCCGGCAAGAACTGGACCGACCCGGACACCGTTACGGCCTTGAAGTCTGCTATCGACAGCTATGTGGCTGCCCACCGCATCGACCCGGACCGTATCTACATCGAGGGTATGTCCATGGGCGGTACCGGTGTCTGGAACATGATCCTGGCCTACCCCTACTACTTTGCCGCTGCCATCCCCATGTGCGGCATGGTGCCTGCCCAGTGGTACAACGTCCCCGGCGCCTTTGAGGCCATCAAGAACACCCCTGTCTGGGCCTACCACTGCAAGGATGACCCCGAGATGCCCGAGGCTGAGACCGCCAAGGCTGTGCAGGCCCTGAAGGATGCCGGCTGCTCCTGCGTGAAGTACGAGGGCTTTACCGCCGGTTCCATGCCGGAGCCCCACAAGGTCTGGGAGCGGGTGTACAGCATCGGCACCCCCTATAACTGGATGTTCACCCAGTCCCTCACCCGGACCCAGCACGGCAAGCTAAACCCCAACATGATGTTCAGTCACTACCCGGTAAAGTACAACATCACCCGTGTTATGGACTTTGGCATGGACACCCTGTGGGTGCTGGATCTGGGCAAGGAAGCCCTGGTCATTGACACCGCCATGGGCGGCTCCGGCGCAGCAGACCTCTACGCCTACCTGCGGGAGAACGTGCTGACCAACCCTGACGCAGAGCTGGATATCCTGCTGACCCATAAGCACGGCGACCACATTCTGGGCATTCCCACCCTGCTGAAGTCCGGCAAGGTCCGCCGCACCTATATCCACCCCGATGACCGGGAGGACCTGATCTCCAGCATGCAGAAATTCTTCGGTCTCACCGCCGAGGACCTGAAGCTGGTGAACATCGTAGATGGTGACACGGTCCGCATCGGCTCTGAGGAGCTGGAAGTGGTGGACGTGCCGGGCCACACCAAGGGCTCTGTGGTGTTCTTCTACAAGGACTACATCTTTACCGGTGACGCCGTTGGTTCTGGCGACCTGTTCATGATGGAAGCTGCCACCGACACCTATCTGCCGAGTCTGGAGCACTTCATGGCAGAGGTGCTGCTGCGGAACGAGGATGTGGACTACGAGCTGCTGACGGGCCACTGGGAGAACCTGAACCCCTTCAGCGTGGAGTACCTCCGCCATATGCTCATTCTGGTTAAGGGCGTCATCCGGGGCGATATTCCCATCGGCTACTACACCCGCAAGCCCGGCCGCTGGGCAGGCTACTTGGATGCCAACATCTTCTACCCCTACGCTGTCCTCAGCTACGAGAACGAGAAGTGATGTACGCTAAGACTCTGTTTCCCTGGCGGCATTCCCTGACTTTCTAACATATAAAGCAGACCCGGCACCGGCTCCGAAAGAGCCTGCCGGGTCTGCTTTGTAGTTCTATAATAAAAAATGGGGTCGGGATTTTTCCCGACCCCATTTTGCGATTTTTATACTGTTATCAGCTGTTGGCGCTGGTGTCGTTCACGATCTTGGCGGCGGGCAGTTTGCTCATGGCAGAGCTGCTCAGGGTGCTGTCCAGCTGGGCACCGTAGGCGGCAAGGGCGTCATCCAGCTCCTCGCCCTTCAGGTCGCTCAGGATCTGGCTGCGCAGAGCATCCAGCGTGGAAACGCCCAGCGGGTCCAGACGGACGGCCAGCATCAGGGCATAGCCGGAGTACTGGATGGCGGCTGCCTGCCCGTAGGCAAGGCCGCGCAGGGTATCGGCGGCACCCTCCTGTGTAAAGGCGTCGGTCAGGTCGCTTTCGCTCAGCAGGTCGGTCTGCAGGGTGCTGGTGGAGGGAACCTCTGCATCCAGCACAGCACAGATCCCGGTCAGTGCGCTGCTTGCGATGCTGTTAAAGGTGGTCAGCTGGCTGGAAGTGTCCTCCGGGGCGCTGGCGTTGTAGCTGTCCGCAGCTTTCTGGGCAAGGGAGAGCATCTCGGCCTTCTGGTCATCGCTGGCAAAGGCGAAGGTGCTGGTGTTGTACAGCGGCACGGTGATAAAGCCGATCTCGTACATGGTGCTGTCCAGATGCTCGGTCAGCTCGCCGTCCTCCACAGGGGTCTCGCCGTTTTTACCGTAGACAAGATCCAGCAGCAGGGTGTGCTTGTATTGCAGTTGCTGGAACAGCTTCAAAGTCTCCAGCCCGATGCCGTTGGCGGTGTAGGTGTCGCCGTAGTTATCCATCAGCTGCTGGGCGTAGCTGTCGGCGGCAGACTTCTGCTCCTCGGTCAGCTCGCCGCCCAGCTCGGCAAAGCGGGCGTCCACGGCGGCAAGGGTCTGCAGGGTCTCAAGGGTCTTTTGCGCCACATAGTCCTTTACCACGGCGGTCTCGCCGGTGTCGGCATCGGTGGTGATGGTGGCCTTGAGGAAGGACTTTACCTTGCTGGCGTCCTGCTCAGAGCCTGCCAGCTGTGCAGCCTGCTGATAGGCATCGTACTGCGCCAGCAGATATAAGCCGCTGGTCACCTCAAAATCGCCGATCTTGCCCACGGTGTCCGGGGTGGAGAATACACAGCCTACAAGGCTGACGGTCAGTGCAAGTGCGCATACCAGCGCAAGCAGTTTCTTTTTCATTGGTTTGGCTCCTTGTTTTTCAAAATGGCATCCATGGCTTTCAGGATGCTTTGCAGCAGTTCCAGCGGCTTTTCGTCCGGCTGCAATACCACCGAGAGATAGGGTTTGCTGCCCGCTCCGGCGGTGACACGGCCATTGAAAGCCTGCAGCAGGCCGCGGATCATGGCAAGTTCCAGCGTTTCCAGGTTCAGCACGAGGGTGTCCTTCTTCTGGGTCACCTCGTACACGCCCACGGCGGCGGCCTGCACGCGGACGAGGGAGACGTTGACCAGATCACTCACCGAGGGCGGCGGGTCGCCGTAGCGGTCAATGAGCTCGTCCAGCACATCGGCGGCGTCCTCCGGGGTTTGGATGGCGGCAATGCGCTTGTAAGCTTCGATGCGCCCCGCGCCGTCCGGGATATACTTTTCCGGGATGAAGGCGTCCACCCGCAGGTCCACAAGACAATCGCTCTTGTCCCGCTGGACAGGCTCGCCCCGTGCCCGGGAGATGGCCTGTCCCAGCATTTTGACGTAGAGGTCGTAGCCCACGGCTTCCATGTGGCCGTGCTGGCTGTGCCCCAGCAGACTGCCCGCGCCGCGGATCTGCAGATCCCGCATGGCGATGCGGAAGCCGGAGCCGAAAGCGGTAAACTCCCGGATGGCGGAAAGCCGCTTCTGGGCGATATCGGTCAGGGTCTTGTCCCGGCGGAAGGTGAAGTAGGCGTAGGCTTTGCGGCCGGAGCGTCCCACCCGCCCACGGATCTGGTACAGCTGTGCCAGACCCATGCGGTCGGCATCCTCAATGATGAGGGTGTTGCAGTTGCGCACATCAATGCCGGTCTCAATGAGGGTGGTGCAGACCAGAATATCGATCTCGCCGTTCAGCAGGTGCTGCCATACGGGGTTCAGCTCTTCTTCGGTCATCTTGCCGTGGGCAATGCCTACCCGCGCACCCGGCACCATCTGGCTGACATGGGCGGCGCAGGATTCAATGTTGTCCACCCGGTTGTGCAGGTAGTACACCTGCCCGCCCCGGGCAAGTTCTTTCTTCATGGCTTCGGCAAGGATGACATCGTTATATTCCAGCACAAAAGTCTCCACCGGCTGCCGCTCGATGGGCGGCTGCTCGATGGTGGAAAGATCCCGGATGCCGCTCATGGCCATGTTCAGGGTGCGGGGGATGGGGGTAGCCGACAGGGTGAGCATATCCACCCCGATGAAGTTCTCCTTCAGCTTTTCCTTGTGCTTCACGCCAAAGCGCTGTTCCTCGTCGATGATGACAAGGCCGAGGTCGTGGAACTTTACGTCCTTGGACAGCAGCCGGTGGGTGCCCACCACGATATCCACGCTGCCGGCCTGCAGGCCGCGCAGGGTCTCCTTTTGCTGCTTGGCGGTACGGAAGCGGGACAGCATCCCGATCTTTACCGGGAAAGCCTCCATGCGGGAGAGCAGGGTGTTGTAGTGCTGCCACGCCAGCAGGGTGGTGGGTGCCAGCAGGGCGCATTGCTTGCCGCCCATGATGCACTTGAAGGCGGCGCGCAGCGCCACCTCGGTCTTGCCCACGCCCACATCGCCGCAGAGCAGCCGGTCCATCGGGTAACCCTTTTCCATGTCCTGCTTGATCTCGGCGGTGGCGTGCAGCTGGTCGTCGGTCTCGTCGTAGTCAAAGCGGGTCTCAAAGTCCCGCTGCCAGTCGCCGTCCGGCGGGAAGGCGTAGCCCGTGGCCTGACGGCGGCGGGCGTAAAGCTCGATCAGCTCCTGCGCCATCTCCTCGGTGGCCTTTTTCACCTTGGCGCGGGTGCGCTGCCACTCGGTGCCGCCCAGCTTTGCAAGCTTTACCTTTTCCTCGTCGCCGGGGGCGGTGTAGCGGCTGAGCAGGTCCAGCTGGGTCACCGGCACATACAGCACGTCTGAGCCGGAATACTGCACCTTGAGGTAATCTTTGGTAGCGCCCTGCACTTCCAGCCGTTGGATACCGGCGTACATCCCGATGCCGTGGCTCTGGTGCACCACATAGTCCCCGGGCTTGATGTCCGAAAGGCTGGACAGGGCGTTTTTATTCTTCTTGCGCTTTTTGGCTTCGGCAGCGGCTTCCTCGTCCAGCCCGTGGCGGCGGCTGGAAAGCACCGCTGCGTGGGCAAAGGGGAAGGTACACCCGGCGGTCAGGTGTCCGGGCAGCACCTGCAAAATGCCCTTGGCGGGGCGCACATCCCGGCTCATGCTCACGGAATAGCCCTTGTCGGCAAGGTCGCGGGTCAGGGCAGCTGCGCCCTTGGGCGTACCGGCAAACAGGGTAACGGCGTAGCCTTGGGTGATGAGCGGGTCTAAGTCCTCCCGCAGGGAGGCAAGGTCGCCGTTCCAGTTGGGGGCGGCAAAGGCTTCGGTGTTGATAAGGTCTTTCAGCTTGAACTCGTTCATCCCGCGCAGAAAGTTCTCGCACAGCAGGGTGCTGTGGTTCTGGGCGGCAATGACAAGATCGTCCATGGTCTGGTACAGCACGTCCAGCCCGGGGCAGAGCACGCCCTCTTCCAGCAGCCCGGTCAGCTCCTCGCTGCGGCGGAACTCGGTGGCCTTCTGCGCATCCCGGATGCCGCCCACCTCGTCCAGAATGAACAGCGGCGCGTCCAGATGGTCCAGCAGCGTGGCCGGGGCGGGGTAGCGGATGCCGTAATATTTATCCATGGCCTCCGGCATCATGCCGGAATCCAGCTGGGAAAGGTCGGCTTCGGTGGCCTTTTCCAGCGCGGTGCGGCGCTTGCCGCGCGCCTTTTTGATGGCGCTGCGCAGCGCCTCGGCGGTCTCGGCGGTGCTGCCGAACAGCACCTCGCGGGCGGGGGAGAGGTATATTTTTTCCAGTGCGCCGTCCCGCCGCTGGGTCAGCAGGTCAAAGGAGGACATGGAGTCGATCTCGTCGTCCCAGTACTCCACGCGGGCGGGCTGACGCATATCCGGCGCGTAGATATCCACGATATCGCCGCGCACGCTGAACTGCCCCGGGCCGTCCACCTGACTGCGCCGCACATACCCGGCGGCAAACAGCCGCGCCACCAGCGCTTCGCGGTTATACACCATGCCGGGCTTTAAGGTGAGGGTGTTCTGGATGAATTCTGCCCGGGGCACGGTGTACTGCAAAAGGGCTTCGGCGGGCACGCAGACGGCCTGCAGCCGCCCGCCTGCCAGTGCACCCAGCACCGAAAGGCGGCGGTACTCGTATTCGCGGCCTGCACCCTCCACCGGGCGCAGCATAAAGTCCCGGGGCGGGAACACTGCAGCAGTAAGCCCCAGCGCCTTGAGGTCGTCCGCAAAGTGGGTGGCTTCGGCCTCGCCGGGGGTCACGATGCAGAGCACCCGGTCAAGGTCCTTTTGCAGGGCGGCATACAGCAGCGCCCGGCCTGCGGGCGGCAAGCCGAACAGCGCCGCCGGCCCTGCCGAGCCAAAGCTTGCGGCGACCTTCTGATATTCCGGTGTGGCTTTGAGTAAGGCTTCGTACATGGAAAAACCTCCTTTCCTGTCAGGATGCGGGAGAATAACGATTTTGAATATCCTCCGCTTATCGGGTTGCGGCACCCAGCATCCGCAGCGTGCCTTGGGCGGCACGTGCGTCTTGCTGGCCGCTGCCCCAACAACTCCTCCCTGTTTCCGCCACTGGCGGCGGTCGTCGTCGTTGCGCTCTGGATATTTTCAGCGGAAAAATTATTTATAATTTCGCGTTTGTCGCGCTCTGCGGAGCGCTCCAAACGCATTTTTACGAGTGGGGGCGCTTACCCGTTATACTTGCTCTGTGCCAGACTGAGCTTACCGTCCATGATAAGCTTTGCGGCGGCTTCAAGGTCGGCGTAACAGTCGGTGATGGCCTTGGCGTCCTCCGGCGGGAACTTGCCCAGCACCCATGCGGCAAGATCGTAGTCCGGGTGGGGCTTTGCGCCGATGCCGATGCGGATGCGGGGGAAGTTCTCCCCACCCAGACGGGCAATGATGCTCTTCAGGCCGTTATGCCCGCCCGCAGAGCCGGAGGGACGGATGCGCAGCTTGCCGGGGGCCTGCGTAATGTCATCGCACAGCACCAGCACATGGTCGGCAGGGATCTTGAAAAAGCCCGCCATAGGGGCGATGGAATCGCCGGAGAGGTTCATGTAGGTCAGGGGCTTCAGCAGCACCACCTTGTGGCCATCCACCTCGCCCTGTCCCCACAGGCCTTGGAATTTGGTCTTGCCCACAGAGATGTTCCATTTGTCGGCCAGCGCGTCCAGCGCGGCAAAACCGGCGTTGTGGCGGGTGCCATCGTACTTTGCTTCGGGGTTGCCCAGCCCTGCAATGAGCCAGATATCGTTTTCATTCATGATATGATAATACCTTTTCTTGATAATAGTGTGATACAACATCTAAGTATAACATACGCGCGCGCAAAAAGATATACATTATAAACGAAATGGGCAAAAAATGCCCCCATGCCGCAAGGCACAGGGGCAGAAAAGCATTATATTATAGGTTCAGCGTGATGGCGGCGGCCTTCCAGCGGCCGTCCTCCTTCACCATGGTGATGGTGCCGGATACCTGCGCGGCGGCGGTGCTGTCCGCAGCGGTCAGCAGGGCGGCAGAAAAGTCGTAGCAGTTTTCTGCCCCGGCGCGCTTTTTCAGGGTGAGGTCAGCGGGCGTCAGCTTGTCGCCGGACTGCCCGGCCAGCGCAGTGATGCGGGTAGGCAGACGGTTCGCCATGACTTTGTTCAGGCAGTCGGCTGTCATGGCATCGCCCAGCTGCGCCTGAAGAAAGGCGTACAGCCCATCAGTATCTACCGCAACAAGCCCCGGCTCACTGCCGGCGGGCGCGGCGGCGTCCACGGCCTGCTCCACGGCAGAGGAGCAGGAGAGCAGCTGCTGCACCACGAACTCCGCCTGCTTTTTGGCGGGGTCGCTGCGCAGACGGGTCAGGGCGAACACGGCGGCAACAGCCGCGAAGAAAAGGACAAGGCTCAGCGCCTGCTTGCGAAAACTTTCAGATTTCATACGCGGCTCCTTTCCGGCAGAGGGTTACTTGCTCTGCTCGTTTTCCAGTTTCTGCTTTTTGGCGATGTAGGCTTCCATCTTGGGCTCTGCCCAGCCGTCCAGATTGGTCTGGCGCTCCCGGGCGATGCCCAGTGCCTGCGCGGGCACATCCTTGGTGATGGTGCTGCCGGCGGCGGTGTAGGCACCATCGCCCACCTTGACCGGAGCCACAAGGTTGGTGTTGCAGCCGATGAAGCAGTAATCGCCGATCTGGGTGCGGAACTTATCCTTGCCGTCATAGTTGCAGGTGACGGTGCCGCAGCCGAAGTTGCAGTATTTGCCCACATCGCTGTCGCCGATGTAGGTCAGGTGGCTCACGGTGTTGCCACGGGCAAAGTTGGAGTTCTTGGTCTCCACATAGGCGCCCAGATGCACGCCGTAGTCGGTGACGGTGTTCACCCGCACATGGGTGAAGGGGCCGATGTTGTTGTGGGGGCCGATGTGGCTGCCGTAGATCTGGCTGGCGTTCACGGCAGTGCCCTCGTCCACGGTGCTGTCCTCGATGAGGGTGTTGGGGCCGATGACGCAGCCCGCGCCGATGACCGTCTTGCCCCGCAGGATGGTGCCTGCAAGGATCACAGCACCCGGGGCAATGACCACCTCCGGGTCGATCTGCACGGTGCGGCTGTTGATGACAACGCCGTTTGCAATGTGCTGCACAAGGATGTCCTCGCGGGCAGCCTCGGCGGCGTCCAGCTGTGCCAGAGCAGCGGCGCGGGCCTGTTCAGAAATAGGATTCGGCATGAAAAAATCTCCCTTCCCACCAAAGCGCGCGGCGGAAGAGAGACAGAAAAGGCGACCGGAAAATTGTTGCCTGTCCGCCCCAGCATACCCGCTGCGGAAAGCTTTGTTCCGACAAAATAGAATTTGAAAAGTTACAAGGATAGAAAGTTGTATCCAACAGGACGAGAAATCGCGTGTATAAACAAAAAACCTCTCGAACTTTCTCCCATTCTATACTACCTTAAAACTTGGAAAATTTCAAGAGATTTGCATAAAAAATAACAGACAAATTCGGGATTTTGCATGGTGGAAAGGAATGGATTTTCTGGTATAATAGTTTAGCATTCACAAAACAATGTTCATCGTACGTAAAAGACAAGGCAAACGATGAGACCGCGGCTGCCATGCCGCCGGTCACGAATGGGAGGTAAACAACGCATGAGCAAAAAGTATTTGTACTACTTCAGCGAAGGCAATGACGCTTTCGGCGGTGACAAGGTCACCATGAAGAACACGCTGGGCGGCAAGGGTGCCGGCCTGGCCGAGATGACCGCAGCCGGTATGCCGGTGCCGCAGGGCTTCACCATCACCACCGACGCCTGCACCCAGTACTACGCAGACGGCCGTCAGATCAATGACGACATCACTGCTGACATCTTTGAGCACCTCAAGGGTCTGGAAGAAATCACCGGCAAGAAGTTCGGTGACAACACCAACCCCCTGCTGGTCTCCGTCCGTTCCGGCGCACGTCAGTCCATGCCCGGCATGATGGACACCATCCTGAACCTGGGCCTGAACGATGAGGCTGTTGAGGGTCTGGCAAAGAAGACCGGCAACGCCCGTTTTGCATACGACTGCTACCGCCGCTTCGTGCAGATGTTCGCCGACGTCGTTATGATGGTCCCGAAGAGCCTGTTCGAGGTCGAGATCGACAAGATGAAGGAAGCCAAGGGTGTCAAGAACGACGTTGACCTGACTGCTGACGACCTGAAGGAACTGGTCGGCACCTTCAAGAAGATCTACGAGGAGAACGAAGGCCGTCCCTTCCCGCAGGATCCCCGTGATCAGCTGATCGAGGCTGTCAAGGCCGTGTTCCGCAGCTGGGATAACCCCCGTGCAAACGTCTACCGTAAGATGAACGAGATCCCCTACGAGTGGGGCACCGCTGTCAACGTGCAGCAGATGGCCTTTGGTAACTCCGGCGACCGTTCCGGCACCGGCGTTGCATTCACCCGTGACCCCGCCACCGGCGCTAAGAAGCTGATGGGCGAGTACCTGATCAATGCACAGGGCGAGGACGTTGTTGCCGGCGTGCGCACTCCTTCTCCCATCAGCCACCTGAAGGATCAGATGCCTGAGGTGTACGATCAGTTTGTCGAGATCGCTACCCGTCTGGAAAACTACTTCCGCGATATGCAGGATATGGAGTTCACCATCGAGGACGGTCACCTGTATATGCTGCAGACCCGTAACGGCAAGCGTACCGCACAGGCTGCTCTGCAGATCGCCTGCGATCTGGTGGACGAGGGCATGATCACTGAGCAGGAGGCTGTCCTGCGCGTGGAGCCCAAGCAGCTGGATACCCTGCTGCATCCCCAGTTCGATGCTGCTGCCCTGAAGGCTGCAGAGGTCGTCGGCAAGGGTCTGGCAGCTTCTCCCGGTTCTGCCTGCGGTCAGATCGTCTTTACTGCTGAAGAGGCAGAGGAGATGGTCAAGTCCGGCAAGATGAAGAAGGTCGTTCTGGTGCGTCTGGAGACCAGCCCCGAGGATATCGTGGGTATGCAGGTCTCTCAGGGCATCCTGACTGTCCGCGGCGGCATGACCAGCCACGCAGCCGTTGTTGCCCGTGGTATGGGCACCTGCTGTGTCTCCGGCTGCGGCAATGACAACGAGGTCAAGATCGATGAGGAGGCAAAGACCTTCGAGATCAACGGCCACAAGTTCGTCGAGGGCGACTGGATCTCCATCGACGGCTCCACCGGCAACATCTACGGCGAGCAGGTCGCAACCGTGGCCGCTACCGGCAACAAGAACTTCAACCGCTTCATGGGCTGGGCAGACGCAGCTCGCCAGCTGCTGGTCATGACCAACGCTGATAACCCGCGTGACGCACAGCAGGCAGTGGATCTGGGTGCTGAGGGCATCGGCCTGTGCCGTACCGAGCATATGTTCTTCGCTGAGGACCGCATCAAGGCTGTCCGCGAGATGATCTGCGCACGCACCGTGGAAGAGCGCGAGGCTGCTCTGGCCAAGGTCGAGCCGTTCCAGCAGGGCGACTTCGAGGCCATGTACCGCATCATGGGTGAGCGCCCGATGACCATCCGTTATCTGGACCCGCCCCTGCACGAGTTCCTGCCCACCAAGGACGAGGACATCAAGGAACTGGCTGCCGACATGGGCATGACCTACGAAGACCTGAAGAACGTGGTTGCTTCTCTGCACGAGTTCAACCCCATGATGGGTCACCGTGGCTGCCGTCTGGCTGTTACCTACCCCGAGATCGCTGCTATGCAGACCCGCGCTGTGATCAAGGCTGCTCTGAACGTCTCTGCTGAGACCGGTCATGTGATCACCCCGCACATCATGATCCCGCTGGTCGGCGAGGTCAAGGAGCTGAAGTTCGTCAAGGATGTTGTCGTCAAGGTTGCTGACGAGCTGATCGCTGCTGCTGGTGTTGACATGAAGTATCAGGTCGGTACCATGATCGAGATCCCCCGTGCAGCCCTGACTGCCGGCGAGATCGCTAAGGAAGCTGAGTTCTTCAGCTTCGGCACCAACGACCTGACCCAGATGACCTTCGGCTTCAGCCGTGATGACGCTGCCAAGTTCCTGGGCGCATACTACGAGAACAAGATCTACGAGAGCGATCCGTTCCAGCATCTGGATCAGATCGGTGTCGGCAAGCTGGTCAAGATGGCTGCTCACGACGGCCGTGAGACCCGCCCCGATCTGGGTCTGGGCATCTGCGGCGAGCACGGCGGCGACCCCACGAGCGTGGAGTTCTGCCACAACGTCGGTCTGGACTACGTCAGCTGCTCTCCCTTCCGTGTGCCTATCGCACGTCTGGCTGCTGCTCAGGCTGCTATCAAAAATCCCAGAAAGTAAGATTGTTGCATGAAGATGCACTAATCGTGCAAAACATGGGAAGATAAGCGTATGATAAACCCTCCCCGGTGAAACTGAATGGTTTTGCCGGGGAGGGTTTTTTGCTAGAAAACTAATTGGAGTGAAATTGAACTATGAAAACAACAGTTCGCGAAATAAGTAAGGATGAAAGCCAGAAATGGGGCAATATAGCAAGAATAAGGGCTATCGATCCAGATTTTAATGCGGTGATTGAAGCGTTAGAAAAAGAAGCAAACGAAAAAATAGAAGTTAAAAAAGTAGAAGTAGAAGGGTTAATGAGAGATGTTAATAGAGAATATAAAAAAGAAGTGTCTAAAATTGAGTCTCAGTATATGAAGGAAAAGCAAGAAATTGATGAGAAGCACAGGAATAAGGTACGTGAACAGTATGAAGTGTGGATACAGAAAAAACATGGAAATAGCATTTATAAAAAATTGAAGGAGCAACGGTATTTTATATCGCTTAGACAATATCTGATTTCAAAATGGTTGGAAGAAAAAGGAGTTGACTGGGATCCATTTGAGGAAGAAAAATCAGATGAAAAATTGCGAGAAGATTATAATATAGAAGCAGAAGTTGTTTTGGATGATGCAATAAAACCCCTTAGAGAGAGGTTATGCAGAATATTGGATATTTTGCTTGGGAAAGTTATCTCTCTGCAAGAGGGAATTTTAAAAGTTCGAAATATTCTGTCGATTAATAAAGAAATCCAGTTGACAAGAGCAGTTAAAGATTTTTTTGATTTGCTTCTTTTTGAATCAGAGGAAACAACGAGTGAGGAAATCGTGGATGAAGAAATATTGAGTGACTACGATATTATTGGTAATATCAGGTGTGGAAGAACAAATAGAGTGGATGAGCGAGTTATTGACCAAGTTAAGACGGGAATGAGGTCATTACTTCAAATTCCTGGAACACAACTTACTGGAGACATCATTGAAGAACGGTTGGGAATTTTGTTTGGAACAAAAAAAGAGGAAGCGATTAGAGTGTATAGTAATATATCTTTCTGCATTACGCAAACGGAAGGTTTTCTAACGGAGCGAGAAAAAGTTGTTTATTTTTCATTGGTGAAAAGGATATTGGATGATGCAGAGAGTGCTATTAGGCAGCTAGATGATGAAATGAAAAAACTTTTGAAGAATGAGGAAAGCAAGCAAATAGACAATGTTGGAAATAAGATAGAAATAGAATACGCACGCATTAAGGCGGAAATGAAAAGCTTCTAAATAACAAAATCCACGGAGAAAGGAAATGGTTTTTCTTTTCTCCGTGGATTTTTCTGTTTAGAAGAGAATTTTCAACATCAATCAACATCGGCAGTGAGAATGTTAATAAAAATTTAATGATTTTACTCCGAAAATCAAACGAAACTATGATGATTTTTTGAACGCAAATCCTAACGCTGTGAATGCGTGACGTGATATCATACAGCCAAGCCCAAGGGACAAGTCCAAAGGCAATATAAATTATATGGAGGTCATATTATGACACAAATCAAGAACATCAACGCTATGCAGGAATTAACAGAAGTGCAGGAAGACATGGCGGACACCCACGATAAGTTTCACAATAAGAGTCTAAAAGGCAAAAAAGGATACATCACCTTTGCACGAACGAAGGAGGGAATGTTCATCTGCGGTGATGGAGAAAGCAGCGTAATCAAAGGAATCCAAGCCAGAGTTCTAGTTGGCGAAGAAGTCCTTGCAGATTGCTACTGGACTGAAAAAGAGGGGATAAATCTGTGCCCGATTACGTTTAGTACCTACACCGATGATGAAAACGATCAAATCATTGGCAGCGTTTTTATTCAGGGTGGGTCAATGAAATCGCCAGTCATTACAGATTCCTTTAAAGACATCAGACCCGATGCCGAGTACAAAATCATGGTCCATGTATGGAACAATGATTTTGGCTATCTTTGGACGAATATCAATCGACCCAATGGTTTGACACGGATCGATTACCTGATTATGAGTGGCGGTTGGGGTCAAGAAAATCCCATCCAGAATCTGATGGAACAGTGCTACTTCAAGAAAGACAATATGGAGGAAACTAGCCATGAGCAAATCTAAAATCGAGAATAGACTTAACACAATGCGCCATAAACAGGCACAACCGACAGATAGTTTAATCCTTGCAGAATCAGCTGAGGGAAAAGATTTTTCTCAAGAGCTGTCCAAAGCGCAACCTTTTGATGAAATCCCTTCTTTGACTGAGAAGCAGGTAGCGTTTGGAATGTGCAATCCACAAGCACATCTTGATGCAAAACAAGAAAAGCTTGAGAGATTCAAGAAAAAACGAGCGGAGAAAAAGTTGGCACTCGCCATCGACAAAAGTTCGTTCCCGAATCCAACGGAAGATTACGATGCACGCTCTGTTGCAGCACCGAACAACCCTAGTTTTGAAGAACTGCTGGAGATCGGGATGAAACTTCAAAATCAGCCTGCTCCGCCCTCTCCTGAAGAACCAATTGTCAAAAAGGGACCCAAAACACAGTCTCTTGTGGGAATGACAAGGGAACTCCAAAAGAAGGTCTCTATCATCTCTTACCATGGCGCACTCTACTTCTTCAATGGGCGTTATTACGAATATCTGGACACAGATCGATTGTTAATGCTGTACCGCGAGTATGTGGACTACGACCTTAACCATGAATCGAGTCTGTATGGGCATAAAGACCTTTATCAGTGCTGTGCTACCGATCCGGAAATCCAGCGCGAGGAGCCGAAAGGTGAGCCGGTTTATGCACCACTGAAGAACGGCATTTTCGTCCTTGGAGAGGAAAAACTGTATCCACATAGTCCGGATCAGCTGACATTTACCTGCATCAAGGCCAAATACGATCCACAGGCAAAATGCCCGGTATTTGACCGTTTTCTGTGGCAGATCACACATGGAAACCCGCAGCTTCTGGAACGATTCTGGATGGCAATCGGCTATCTGTTTATCTATCCGGCTCGTGGAAAATTCTTCATCCTCATGGGCTATGCCAGAGATAGCGGCAAGAGTGTTTTGGGAAACTTTATTCAGCGGCTTTATCCTAAGGAGTCAGTCAGTAACCTGCGGCTCAGTGAGATGAAGGGAACGTTTGCGCTGATGCCCTTACTCAGTTCCGTTATCAATTTTGAGCTTGATATGCCAAACACAAAGCTCAATGCGGAGGCCATTTCCCGCCTTAAACAGATCACAGGAGGTGACTCAATCGATGTTCAACGCAAATACCTTAGTTCTGTGGTGCTTACGAGGCGAATCAAGTTCGTCTTTGCCAGCAACCATCCTCCTTGCATCGAAGGCGAGGACGATGCTCTGCTCAAACGTATCGTTTATCTCCCGTTCGACACATCCATTCCAGATGACCAGCAGGACCCGGATCTTGAGGAAAAAATCTGGAAGGAACGAAATGCCATTGTCACAAAGGCACTGCGGTATGCTCAGAAACTGGTGGAGTTAAACTACAGATTTCCTGAAATTCCGCAGGTGGAAGCCATTTGTACAGGAATGCTGTGAAAGGTGTGATCCGAGTGTATCCACATCACTGGAAGACTTGTACAATGCTTATCTTGGCTACTGCAAGGAGAAGGACGAATGGGCATGCAGCCAATCAGATTTCAGGGAAACCTTGGAAAAGCTTGGTCTGGAGCATCATCGTTCGCGGTGTCCGAACAGCGGTATGACGATATACACGAATCCTGTATCAGCATTCAAGGGCATTCGGCTTCTTCCGTAATGCTGAAATTTTCGATGATATGTTATATCACCGAATCCAAGCATAACAACGAACAGGAGGTGTCACAAATGCTGGAGGTTGACGACAAGGCAATGGCCTACTATCTGATTGAGGCTCTCTTTGCAGGGGGATATATCAACAACCCTACATATCAGAACTTCCTTCAGATGAAGCATGAGCAGGAGGAAGAGGAACCGCCTGCAAAGGCTTCGTAAACCGCAGCGAAAGGCTCTGATGGAGGATTTTCCATCAGAGCCTTTCTTTTTGCCTGAAAAAGCATAAAATCAACGGAGGTATGTATGAGAGCTGTAGTGTATGCGCGTGTTTCAACAGAACACGAGGCACAGATCAATGCACTGGAAAACCAGCTGGAATGGTATAAAATCGAAGCTTCACGCCATTCCGACTGGGAAATTACAGAGGTCTATGTGGATCAGGGCATCACAAGAACGCAGGCGCAGAAAAGGCCGGAGTTCCTACGTATGATGGAGGATGCCAGAAAAGGTAAATTCGACCTGATTATTACAAAAGAAGTAAGCCGTTTTGCACGAAATACGGTGGATGCTCTGTCCTATACCCGTGAACTGAAGGCAATGGGGGTCAATGTGTTTTTCATCAATGACGGCATCAATACGGCAACCAACGATGGAGAACTCCGTCTGACGATCATGTCCTCTATGGTGCAGGATGAAAGCCGGAAGATTTCAGAGCGAGTAAAGGCTGGGCAGAAAATCAGCCGGGAAAAACACGTTTTGTATGGCAGCGGAAACATTTTGGGATACCGCAGGGAGAACGGAACCTACATTCCGGACCCGGATCAGGCCGAAACTGTGAGGCTGATTTTCCAGATGTATTCGGATGGCGAAAAAGGGCTTACTAAAATCGTAAACGAGTTATATCGGTTGGGACGACTGGATGCAGGCGGTCATGTATCATGGGACGCTTCCAAAGTGAGCCGTGTTTTGCACAATGCAACCTACAAAGGCTGCATCTGCTATAACAAATCCCACAGTGACGGCTATCTGACGCAGAAACGTGTGAAAAATCTGGACGAGAGCAGCTACGTCTATGTGAAAGGGGATTTTGAGCCGTTGGTATCAGAAGAGATGTGGGACAGATGCCAACAGATTCTGCTGGCACGGTCTGCACGGGTCATCGATGAGAACGGCAAAAAGCACAAATATATGCGGAATACGCCAAAATCTGTCTGGACAGCAAAGCTGCGGTGTAGCTGTGGAGCGGGCTTTATCCAGTTCAAATGGAGAGTAAACCGTGACGGGGCAGTTGTTCACGGGTTTCAGTGCTACCGCCGTACACGCAGGCCAAGCATCAGCTACTTACAGGAACATGGTCTGGATTTGGGGATCAGCTGCCAAATCAAAGCCATCAGTGAATGGAAGCTGGATCTAATGGCATCTAAGGTATTCCAGAATCTGACGTTTGATAAAGGTAAGACCGTCAAAGAGGTATACCGGATTCTGAACCGCTGCATGGCAGAGGAAAAGACTGTGCGTATTTCCAGAAAGGCAATGCTGGAAAACAGCATCGCCAAACAGAAAGAACGGCTGGACAGGTATATTGACCTGTGTGCTGACGGAGTTATCACGAAGCAGGAGCTGATGGAACGCCGCAAGGGACTGGACGAGCAGATCGCCGAGTTACAATCCCAGTATGAGAGCATCGAACAGGAGGATGAACGCAGTGGGAGTATTGATATGAAGCTGATTTCCCAGAAGCTGGACGAGTGGCAGAAAGCGGCCAAAACGGATGTCAGCAGGGAACTTATTAACAGCTGTGTAGCACAGATCACGCCTGTAAGCAATGAGGAATTTCGGTGGGTACTGGATTTCCAACTGTCCGAGGTAAAAGGCATCAATATGACATCTTGTACGATGGACGGCTTTATGGAGCTGGCTCGCTTCGTGATTCCATTTGAAGATGCCAAAGCGTTCAAGGTTTCGCGGAACCAGAAAATCCATAGAAGGGATTGGACTGATCTCACCGTAGTAGTAGGAATCCGCTCGAAAATTCATCCGTAAGGGAGTGTGCCGGTTGTGTCGAGTGTGTCAGTGTTTTCAAGAAAACTTTATTATACTTTTATCAGACTATCTATCTCTCTTTCTATACAGACTATCGCTTCTGTTAAAAACAAGAGAAAAGTAAAGAAAAAATGGGAAAATATGGATGATGATATAAAAAGTTTGTTATGAACTTCTGACACAACTGACACACTCGGCACGAATTAAAGCGTATTTCGTAGGATTTTATTTATATATTATCTTATTGAAAAGACCTGAGGAAAAGTTTCGCACTGTCCTCAGGTCATTTATTTTACTGAAAAATGGGAGGTAATACCAATGGCTGAGATCATCGCAAAAGTATCCTTTGAGGCAGCAAAAGCAATCGGAAAGGCCGCTGCTGTACTCATCATCTGGACCGCACATCAACTCGAAAAGAAATAATTATCCATCAAAAACAGGAGGAACTTATTATGCCTGCAAATGTTGAAATCATGTTTTCTGTCCGTGAGACCCCTTGGCATGGCCTTGGCCGCATCGTTATGGAAGCCCCTGCAAGCCGTGAAGCCTTGGAACTGGCTGGCCTGGATTGGCAGGTCGAGAGTCGTAACATCTACTCTGGCAACGGAGCTGTGATCTCCGGCTATCGTGCCAATGTCCGCAGCACCGATGATGCCGTTCTCGGCGTGGTGTCTGACCGCTATCGCATCGTGCAGAACGAGGAAGCATTCCAGTTCATCGACGATCTGCTGGGCGAGGGTGTTACCTACGAAACCGCAGGCTCCTTGCAGGGTGGCAAGAAGGTTTGGATGCTGGCAAAGCTGCCTGAAAAGTACATCATTGCCGGAGACGAAGTGACCCCATATCTTGTGTTCTTCAACAGCCATGATGGCAGTTCTGGTGTCAAGGTCGCCATGACCCCTGTTCGGGTGGTCTGCCAGAACACCCTGAATTTGGCTCTCGGTTCTGCAAAGCGTATCTGGACGGCAAAGCACACCGAAAACGTCCTGCTCCGGGTGCAGGATGCCCGCGAAACTTTGCAGCTTGCCAACAGCTACATGGCAGAACTTGGAAAGGGAATCTATGACCTGACCAACATCAAACTGTCTGACCGCAAGGTGCAGGAGTTCATCAATGAGTTTTTCCCGATTACAGAGGATTTGTCCGATGGCCAGCGGAAGAATAACCTGCGTTTGCAGGAAGATTTGAAGGCCCGCTATTACAATGCTCCTGACCTGTCCTGGGTCGGCAAGAATGGTTGGCGGTTTGTCAATGCCGTATCGGACTTTGCCACCCATGCAGATCCCATCCGTAAGACCCGGAACTACAACGAGAATCTATTCCTGCGTACCGCAGAGGGAAATCCCATGATTGACCGCGCCTATAAGATGGTGCTGGCCGCAGCATAAAGGAGGTTGCTATGAACGATGTAAACAACCGCATTTTCTACGAATTTTCTGAGTTCCTGAAAGAAACCGAAAGTGTTCCACCTGAGATGCGGGTTTCTCTGGCTTACGAAATTACAATCAAGAGCACCATTGCAAGTGCGCTGATCGACCTTGCCAGCGAAAACAAGCTGGACGAACGCTATTGGAACCATCTGCGGGTGCAGCGGAATATCTTGGATTTTCTGTATGCTCTGTGGCTGGACGATAATCGCACCTTGGTAGGTGAGCTTTCCACGATTCTGAAAGACTTGGTGGAATACGATTTCTCCATTGCAGACGAACACATGAAAGAGAGGTTGAATATTGCATGAAACGTCTTGTATCTACACTGAATTTGAGCAAAGAAGATTGGCTTCGCTACCGCAAATGCGGCATCACCGGAACGGATGCCGGTGCGATTCTGGGCGTGAATCCCTATCGCTCCGCATTTCAGGTCTACCACGACAAAATCAGCGATACCATTGAGGACATCGACAATGAGGCCATGCGGCAGGGGCGTGACTTGGAGGACTATGTGGCGCAACGATTCTCGGAGGAAACCGGGCTGAAAGCCCGCAGGGCAAATGCCATCTACCAGAGTGAAGAGCATCCGTTGCTTCTGGCTGATTTCGACCGCCTGATCGTCGGGCAGAAGGCTGGCTTGGAGTGTAAAACGGTTTCTCCGTTCTCTGCGGACAAGTGGGCCAACGGCAAGATTCCGGCGCATTATCTGGCACAGGTTGACCATTATCTCGTTGTCAGTGGCTTCGACTGCTGGTATGTGGCAGCTCTGATTCTGGGAAAAGAGCTTATCATCCACAAAATTGTTACTGATAAGCAGGTGCTTGCTGACCTTATCGACAAGGAGGAACTTTTCTGGACACGCTATGTTGTGCCCCGGATTCCGCCTGCACCGAACGGCAGTGAGGGCGACACCCAGCAGATCAACCAACTGTATGAGGTTGACAATCGTGACAAAAATGCAGACCTGACCTCTTTGCGTGGTCTGCTGGACAAGCGGCAGGAGCTTTCCAGTCAGATCGAGCAGTTGGAGCAGGAGAAAACCGCCATTGAGCAGCAGGTCAAGCTGGAAATGCAGGATGCAGCGTATGGAACGGCTCCCGGTTATAAGGTGTCTTGGGTGTCCTCCGAAAGTAAGCGGGTGGATTCCCAGAGGCTTCGGAAAGAACAGCCGGACATCTTCAACCAATACAGCAAAAATGTGAGCAGCCGCAGGTTCACCATTGTTCATGCGGCATAAATTTGTGGTTTATGGCGGCAGGAAGTGATTTTCCTGCCGTCTTTTTTCATGGAGGTATCTTTATGGTAACCGATAATCCGTTTGTAAAATTATCTGCCGTGGATTTCAAGGATCATCTGGAAGTCAAGAAATCCGGCAACACAGAGTTGAAATATGTGAGCTGGGCCTATGCATGGGCGGAAGTGAAAAAGCTCTATCCTGCGGCAAATTACGAGGTCAAAAAGTTCAACGGCCTGCCCTATGTCTATGACCCGATCACAGGCTTCATGGTATACACTACCGTTACCATTGAGGGCATTTCGCACGAAATGTGGCTTCCGGTTTTGGACAGTTCCAACAAAGCGATGAAAGCAGTTCCGTATACTTATACTACGCCAAAGTGGGATTACAACCCGCAGACCCGCCGCAGAGAGAAAATCGGCATGGAGGAACGTACAGTAGATGCTGCATCCATGTTTGATGTAAACAAGGCCATTATGCGTTGCTTGGTCAAGAATCTTGCTATGTTTGGTCTGGGTTTGTATGTCTATGCCGGAGAGGATTTGCCGGATGATGTTGTGCAGCCTGTGGATGATTCCCAGAAGCCAACCAAACAGAAAGCTGCAACTACTCCCAAACCGGAACAGCCGCCAGTCCCTTGCATCTGCGCCCGCTGCAATCAGCCTATTAAACGGGTCAAGTTGAAAGATGGAACCATCATGCAGGCCGCAGAGTTTGCAGCCACCCATGAGGGAATGTGCGCAGACTGCTATAAGGCCACAAGGTTTAACGTAGCATAAGGAGATTTCAGGATGAAAGAAGCAAAAATCAAAGTCCTTGCGCTCCTGCCAATGGAGCCGCCCAAAGTGGTTGAATTGGATTATACCCTTGAAGCTATGCAGAAATTTGTGGGCGGTAACATCGAATGCCTGCCTCTGTGTGACCTCGGCGCAGAATTCACGTTGGTCTGCAATGATGAAGGCAAACTATTGGAATTGCCGCCGAACCGGATGCTCTGGGGCGGCGCAGATTATCTGGCTGGTTCTGGTTTCATCGCCGGAACAGACAGTGAGGGCAACATGACCTCACTGACAGCAGAAGAGATTGCTTACTATACCGAAAAATACCGGGCATTTTTAATTGCGCTTTAAGGAGGGCGCACACTATGACCCACGATGCTATGACCGAGCACTACGAAGAAATCACTGTCTGCGGCAAGCCCGCACTGTTCACCAGCATCCGCATCAAGAGGGATACCGTACCCGAAGGGCTGTATGCCTATGATGTCCGGCACGATGATGAATGCCGTGGTATCCCCTGCGAAATCGCACCTTTTATCATGGTCAACCAGTGGGGAACCATCATCTTGACTGAACCGCTGGAACTGCCGGACGATGGGCGGCGATATATTGACGAAGAAACTGACTGGAACTATGATCCATTCGGCGGAGCAGAGAAAAAACAGAAGCCCTGCACGACCGTGGCAGAATTTATGAATACATACATGACTCGCAGATAAGAGCAAGCGGTGTCACGACGCAGCACGCTTTTGAATTTGGCTGAAAGGGGGACGGCATATACCGTCCCGCGAAAAGTCAAATTCAAAGGTGGGCGAGGAGCGACACTTAGCTTGCTTGGAGTGTATTAAAAATGCCGTGCGATAATTGCGTATCAATTTTAGGCCAACATGGGCGATTTGCACGGTCAAATCGCCCGATTAAAGATGACGTTCGTCATCTTTGAGACGACGAGGAATTTTATGAGCATTTATGGCTATTGCAGAATTTCGACTGCAAAACAAAGCATCGACCGCCAGATACGAAACATCCAAGCGGAATATCCGACTGCCCATATCGTGCAGGAAGCCTATACCGGGACTTCGATAATGCGCCCGGAGTGGAACAAGCTGTATCGGATTTTGCAGGCGGGGGATATGGTAGTTTTTGATTCCGTGTCCCGAATGTCCAGAAATGCAGAGGAAGGATTTGCCCTATACGAAGACCTCTACCATAAGGATATCTGTCTTGTATTTCTGAAAGAGCATCACATCGACACAGAAACCTACAAAAAGGCCCTGTCCGGCAGCATTGCCATGACAGGGACAAACGTGGACTTCATCTTAAAGGGCATCAATGAATATTTGATGGCTTTGGCAAAGGAGCAGATCAAGCTGGCATTTGAGCAGTCCGAAAAGGAGGTGGCCGACCTGCACCAGCGTACCCGTGAAGGACTGTTGACTGCCAAGCTAAACGGAAAACAGGTTGGCCACAGAAAAGGTGATGGGTTTGAAACCAAGAAAGCCAGAGAAGCCAAGCGGGTGATAAGCACGCACTGCAAAGCATTTGGCGGAACATTGGACGATGCCGAGTGCATGAAGCTTACAGGGCTGGCTCGCAATACCTATTATAAGTATAAGCGGCAGATTCGGGAGGAACAGGAAGCGGCAAAAAGTATGCGGCCGATGGAGTAATGCCTGCCAAGGAAAGAACATGACGGATCCTGAAAAGGAACCGTCATGTTCTTTTTTGATGAATTTACTGGTATTGGCTCATGTAGTGAATTAGATTCTGCTTGTAAATCTTTCGGATTTTTCCCATCTTGAAAGCAGGAATTTCGTTGCTATTCAGTAGACTCAGAAGGAGGCTCCTGTCAACATGCCTGATTTCGATTACGTCGCAATGTGAAGTGTCTGTTCGATTAAAAACAGAAAGCTGAAGGTATCTAGCCAACGGACCATTACAGAGAAACAATACTGCGTTGGACAGAGACTCGTCGATTGCCATCGTCGTTCCAGTCGGCAATAACGCGACTGATTGGATAAACATCATCAAGTCCTTTATCGACAGAAAGGTTTATTGTTTCCGAGAAAAACCAGTTTCTGGAAAAGGAGTATTGATGCTTTTCTGTTTTAATGATAACTGCCATATCAAAAGTGATAGCGTATTCATCATCGTTTACAATGACAGTATCGCTGACAATGGAGACTCCTGTTATTTTTTCATTAATTGGTACTGTTTTCCACGGTTCCTCACAAAACGGTTCGAATATAGTACCCGCTCTTTTGAAGATACAAGAAAAGCAAGAGACATCTTCAACTTCTGAAAAAAGAGAAAAGGGATGAACCTCGTTTCGAAGTTCTACAGAAAAATGCTCTGTATTAAGCTGTAGATTTCCATAAGCCGTTTGATTCATAATAGCTCCGTCATAACTGACGAAGGATTCACCAATGAGTTTCCTCAAGCAGTCAATCATTTCAGATGTGAATTTGGCCTGTACCATTGTGTTAGTCCTTTCTGATGAAATGGATTTTTTGCTTTTTGACTGGGGATTCAATGTTAACCGTTATATCTACAGCCGGACTATCAGGCGTAGAAGTTATGACCCGGTAGACAATCCGAGTGCCATCTTCAAAAACAGTTTGGACCCCCTTTCCGTTAGACAGCTGAGACTCTTTGCCGCCACAGCTAATAGTTTTGTAAAAGTCCTCAGAGGTTTCAATGGGATTGTCACTTACAATCACACGATGGTTCTTTCCCTTTTCTCCAAAATATCCACTTGGATTCAGCGGATATTTTTTGGAAACTTTCTCTACATTTCTAGAAAAGGTACAGAAATCCGTTTTTGTATCACTGGGATTATATGTTCCCATGTACAGTCCGCCCTTTCCACCACCCATTAGCAATCACCTCCGTGCATACGACTCGTCCAATCTGGAAACGAAACAAACTTTGCATAGCGAAGGTAGTCGCCAAATACAGAATCAGGCATAGCACCGTACACAAGTACGACCTTCGGGTTCAAAGCATCCATCATCGCGTCAAGTCCAGCTTTGTATTCGTGCTTGTCTTCACGGTTGCTAATACAGCCATACGTGCCAAGGCACACAACACTGTGCTTCGGAATACCAAGAAAAGCAATGCGTTCTGGAAAGTACCGGGTCGTATAGGTCAGCTCGTTACCCCAGCGAACCAGCGGATAAACATTGCAGCCATTGCGTTGGTAATAGCTGCCAAGCGCTCTGCTACGGTAGAGATTTGCTACCTGAACAGCCAGTGGTGCGTCCCGATAGAGAGAACAATCAACCGGCAGCAGAAAGCGGAACCTTCTGAAATCTTCAACATAAGACGAGGGATTAATAAGAACCTTTGAAAATACAGGGTCTTTTTCAAAAAATCCAACGGCCTCATCGGTTCCAATCGCTTTCTCCCGCTTGGAAAATGGCGTGATGCCGGATGGAATCACGATTTCTGCCGGAGCATGAATAACAGGAATTTCGAGTTCTCCGTCAAACACCGCACCTGCAACCAACTCCGGGTTGCAACCATCATCAAGGTTTGCTTTACGCTTTACCATCATTATAACAGATACCTCCTATAATGTCTTGATTTAAGATAAAATACATTTCGCTTTCACTCCAAAAAAGAAAGAGCCGCAGCAACATGCACGCAGAATCAGACACTGAAAAGTGTCTGGAAGTTCTGCAATATAGCACGTCACTGCGGCTTATTTGCAAGTAATATCATTTTCTCAAAGCATTAAGGCGGTGGCTTTCCACCGATTGTGACCGGAATATCTTCTTTTTTGGCAACACACTTATGCCACACAGTAATCGGTTCCTTTAGCGTCACAGCTGTTTTAAGGATAAAACAGCGTTTTCTAATCGGACAACTTTTATTACAACGGTAGACAACTCCATTTGAATTCATAATGTTCTCCTCACTTTTCTATATAAGCGTGTTCGCTTAAACATAACACCTTACTCTAAAATGAAGGGAGTCGAAACTCCCTGAGTTTTGATTAGGTTAAGTAAGCTGTTGTAGGCGGGACAATGAGCTGAAGATTCCTCAGCCGATACCTCATTGCCTGTCTGGATACCTGATAGACCTGGGCGATTTTCCGAATATAATCTTCCGTCCGATAATCTTCATGTGCTGGCCGATCAAATCCAGAAATCGAGCGCCACACGGTTGGAACCGTTTTCCTTGGCATAAGAAAATCTGCTGCACAGATATTTGCTTGATACTCGATGTGATCCAGTGCGGTGACTAGTTTTTTCTTCTGCCCGAATAATGTGCACTTGGTCGTCTGGTGTACATAGTCAGGTGGTTCCCGCCGGAAACAGTCTTTGTGCAAAACCTGATGAAAAACTTCGTGCATCACCGTAAAACGTTCACGCCCAATATTGGTTCCCTCGGTCAAAGTGGCATCAATTAAAATTGTGCCCTTTTCAAGGTAGATCCTTTCGGGCTGAATCCCTTCATAAAGATGCGGTGCCGGAGAAACCCAGATATATCCTGGGTTGAAAGCGGTCAAGCCAAGGATAGCCTGATCCGGACGGATATACTTCCAGTCATAATCAACGCCAAGGCATTCCTCGATCACACGGTACACATCATATTCTTTCGGTTTTTTCAGCAACTCCGGGTCAAACTTCTGAAGCAGCTGTTCTGCTGCGCGTTCCAGTTGTTCCGGTGAATAACGATAGTAAAACATCAGGTACTTTCGCCACGCTCCTTCTTTTCCATCATCTCGATCATCTTCTGCCAGAGATCATCTCCGGCGTTTGTATCGCGTGCCATTCTGAGTGCAACACGGACCTGTTCGTTGCCCATGATGTACTCCGGGAGATCCGGAGAAACCGTGTTCTCCTTTGCATTCGCAGCAAGATCGAACATTTTATCCCGATCGTCTTCGGACAAATGTAGCGTTGTAGCAATTGCATAAAGTTTGTCCTTATCCGGTGGGTAACGGTGTCCCTTCTCAATGTCGCTCATATAGGCAGGCGCAATGCCGATCTCAGATGCGAGTCCCCGCAGCGTAATGCCACAGGCTATTCGTTTCTCCTTGATAAATGTCCCGAATTTTTCCTCCGTAGGCATAGGGCTTCCTCCTTTTGTTCAAAATCAGCGCGTTCGCTAATTTCTAACACCATTATACCCCATTTCTGCGCATTGTCAAGAGCATCGCACAAAAATTTTGGAAGGTTCTCTATCTGGAATGTATTCCTATCTGGACGAAAATAATGTATAATCGTTATGTAAAATGAGAGTTACTGTTCTATCCGTGACAGCATGAGAAGGAGATTATACCAATGGAAAACGCAAATTTCAATCAGCTGGTGTCGTTTGTATTCGGCATTGCCAATGACTGTCTGGTTGATGTTTACGATGTAGGCGACTACCGAAAAATTATTCTACCGATGATCGTGTTACGCCGCTTTGACGCAGTTCTGGAACCGACAAAACAGGCCGTTCTTGCCATGAAACAAAAACTGGATGCCGCAGGCATTCTGGAGCAGGATGTTGCATTGTGTTCCGTTGCACACGAGGCGTTCTGCAATAGTTCGCCTTTTACACTGTCCGATTTGAAATCCCGCACAAACCAGCAGCAGTTGAAGCAGGACTTCATTCTATATCTGGATGGATTCAGCAAAAATGTACAGGATATCATCACAAAATTTGAGTTTCGAAACCAGATTGATAAGCTTTCCGAGCATGACATTCTGGGGCTTTTGATTTCCAAGTTTGTTGACCCGTCCATTAACCTCAGCAGCCGTCCTGTGCTCAACCCGGATGGCAGTGTAAAACTGCCGGGATTAGATAACCACACGATGGGGACCGTGTTTGAAGAAGTTATCCGAAAATTCAATGAGGAAACGAATATCACCGATGCCGGACGTCATTTTACGCCCCGTGATATTGTGGAACTGATTGCTGATCTTGCCTTTGTGCCGATTGAAGATCAGATCAAGAGCACGACTTACCGCATTTACGATGGCGCTTGCGGCACCGGCGGTATGCTGACGGTTGCGGAAGAGCGTATTCAGAGACTTTCCCAAAAGGCCGGTAAAAAAGTTTCCATCCATCTGTATGGTCAGGAGAATGCAGACGAAACCTACGCGATTGCGCGCGCCGATATGCTTGTTAAGGGTGAAGGCTCCCAGGCGAATAATATTTTCTTTGGCTCGACCATTTCTAATGATGGCTTTCCCGGAGAAACTTTCGATTTCTGCCTGTCAAACCCGCCGTTTGGTACGTCATGGAAAAAGGATCTGGCCGCATGGGGTCTTACCAAGAAAGATGATATCACGGACCCACGTTTTCAGGTCACCTATCGTGGGGAGGATTTTTCACTCCTGCCGGACATCGGCGACCCGCAGATGTTGTTTCTTGCAAACAATATCAGCAAAATGAAGCAGGATACCCCTTTGGGCAGCCGTATTGTAGAGGTGCACAACGGCTCTTCACTGTTTACCGGCAAGGCAGGGCAGGGGCCTTCCAATCTGCGTCAATATATCATCGAGCAGGATCTGTTGGAAGCTATCGTGGCGCTGCCGGAGAAGATGTTCTACAATACCGGCATTGGCACCTATCTCTGGGTGCTTTCCAACAAAAAGAGTGCTCAGCGTAAAGGTAAGGTGCAACTGATCGATGCAACCACCATGAAAGCTCCTCTGCGCAAGAACCTTGGTGAGAAAAACGGCGAAGTCAATGCTGCACTGCGCAAAAAGATTCTGGACCTGTATCTTGCATTTGACAAGGCAGACCCGGAATACAGTAAGGTTTTTGAAAATCACGAATTCGGTTATTGGCAGGTGACAATGCAGCAGCCAAAGCGCGATGAAAACGGCAAGATCCTGCTGGACAAAAAGGACAATCCTGTCATTGACAAGGAGCGCAGCGGTGACACCGAGATCATTCCCTTTACCTATGAGGGCGGGATTGATGCCTTTATTCAGAATGAAGTACGCCCCTATGCGCCGGATGCGTTTGTGAAACCGGGCAGTGAAAAAGTGGGCTACGAGCTGAGCTTTACCAAGTATTTCTATAAGCCGGTGCAGTTGCGGACGCTGGACGAAATTGCAGCGGATATTCGCGCGATCGAGAAGGAAACCGACGGCCTTCTGGACGAGATCATTGGAGGCTGAGATGAGATACGAGAAATATATAAGCGTTCCGGATGCCATTTGGTTTGATGCTGTTCCAGATTCCTGGCGTGCATTAAAAATGCGAGGAGTGTTTTCTGAAAGAAATACGAAGGTTTCAGATAAAGACTATCCTGCACTGTCAGTTGGTAAAATGGGCGTAGTACCTCAACTCGATACTGCGGTAAAGACAGATAACGGCGATAACAGAAAATTGATCTGCAAAGGCGATTTTGCAATCAACAGCCGTTCCGACCGAAAAGGCTCAAGTGGCATATCTCAATATGATGGTTCAGCGTCGCTAATTATAACTGTGCTGAAACCACATCGAAGTCTAAACGGCCGATTCTACCATTATTTACTCCGTAGCTATTATTTTGCAGAGGAATTTTACAGGAATGGGCACGGCTTGGTTTCCGACTTGTGGACAACAAAATGGGATGAGATGCGCAATATCTATATTCCTGTCCCTCCCCGCGAGGAGCAGAACCAGATTGTGCGGTATCTGGACTGGCAGGTGTCCAAAATCAACAAGCTGATCCACGGCTACCAACGACAGATCAAATTGTTGGAAGAACGGCGGCAAACTGTCATTGACCGAGCGGTAACAAAGGGAGTTCGGCAAGGTCGTCAAATGCACAGCATTCAGGCAAACTGGATGGGGGATATTCCTGCCGATTGGAAAATGATTCCGTCAAAACGACTGTTCCTTGAAAGTAAGGAGCGCAAGCATCCGGATGATAAACCCGCAACTGCAAGTCAAAAATACGGAATTATTTTGCAGGAAGACTACATGAAGAGCGAAAACAAGCGCATTGTGATTGCGACGCAAGGGCTTGATGACTGGAAGCATGTAGAACCAGACAATTTTGTGATTAGCTTGCGTAGCTTTCAAGGTGGCATCGAGCGAAGTGAAATTTTTGGATGTGTGACATGGCACTATATCGTCCTATTGCCGCAGAAATATGTGGTGCCAAGATACTTCAAGTGGTTACTGAAATCCAAGAGTTATATCAAAGCTCTTCAAGGCACTTCTGAATTTATTCGCGATGGACAGGATTTGCGCTATTCAAATTTTGTAAAAGTTGATTTGCCGTTGATTCCCGCCAGTGAACAGGAAGAGATTGCAGATTATATTGAACAGGAAGCCGCTAAAATCGACCGAGCGATTCCTGTTCTGGAAAAAGAGATTGAACTCCTCAAAGAATACCGCACTCGTTTGATTTCCGATGTGGTCACCGGGCAGATGGACGTGCGCAACGTTGAAGTGCCGGAGTATACGCCGGAAGAAGATATTGCAGAGGAGGCTCCGGAAGAACAGGAGGTGGAGATGGATGCCGACTAATGTAAAAGAAAACGGCTTTGAATCGTCGATTGTGAGCTGGCTTGTGCAGCACAACGGCTATGAGCAGGGCTCCAATGCGGATTACAATAAAGAAATCGCGATGGATGAAACACGGCTGTTCCGTTTTCTGAATACCACGCAGGCGGACAAAATGAAGCAGCTGCGTCTGGAAAACGACCCTCTGGAAAAGGAAAAATTCTTGCAGCGGCTGGATCAAAGTCTCCATACCAATGGTGTGATCGACCTGCTGCGCAAGGGGTTCCGTTATAAGCACTTGGTATTGGATGTGTTTTATGTGCGTCCGTCTCCCGGCAATGAAACTGCCGCCAAACTCTATGCACAGAATATTTTCAGTGTGACCCGGCAACTCCAGTATTCCCGCCAGAATCCACTGCTGGCACTGGATGTATGCCTGTTTCTGAATGGTTTGCCCATCGTTACCATGGAGCTGAAAAATCAGCTTACGAAGCAGAATGCAGCGGATGCTGTAAAGCAGTATAAAGATGAACGCACTCCGGATGAAGTGCTTTTTAGCTTTAAGCGGTGTATCGTTCACTTTGCTGTAGATGACAATGAAGTGCGGATGTGCACCGAGCTCAAGGGGCAAAAGTCGTGGTTCCTGCCGTTCAACAAAGGTTACAACGATGGTGCAGGCAATCCACCAAATCCGGACGGCATGAAGACAGATTATCTCTGGAAAGAAATCCTTCGCAAAGATGATTTCTCCAATATCATTGAAAATTATGTGCAGATCATTTGCGATGAGGATGAAGAAACACATAAAAAGAGCTACAAGCAGATATTTCCGCGCTATCACCAGCTGCAACTGGTCACTTCTCTGCTGGCGGACGCCAAGCGAGATGGAGTTGGAAAGCGATACCTGATCCAGCACAGTGCGGGCTCAGGAAAGTCTAATTCCATTGCATGGCTGGCGCACCAGCTGGTTACGTTGAAAGACGCAACCGACCACAATACTTTTGATACTGTGATCGTTGTTACGGACCGCGTTAATCTGGACAAGCAGATTCGGAATACGATCCGGCAGTTTATGCAGGTCTCCTCTACAGTCGGCTGGGCCAAGGACTCATCTGAACTTGGAACACTGCTGGAAAAAGGTACAAAGATCATCATCACCATTGTACATAAGTTCCAGTTCATTCTGGAGGATATCTCCAAGCTCCACACCAACAGGAACTTTGCAATCTTGATCGACGAAGCTCATTCAAGCCAGAATGGCGACCTTTCCACAAAAATGAATATCGTTCTGTCCGGAAGCGAGTACGACAATGACGATCTTCTGGAAGATAAGATCAACACCCTGATCGATGGCAAAAAGCTTGCAAAAAATGCCAGCTATTTTGCTTTTACTGCCACGCCCAAAAATAAAACGCTGGAAGTGTTTGGCCGGGAAGAAATTCAGCCGGACGGAAGTAAACGTTTTTTTCCGCATTATGTCTACACGATGAAGCAGGCTATTGAGGAGCACTTCATCATGGATGTCTTACGCTATTATACTCCGATCCAGAGCTTTTATAAGCTCTCCAAAACGGTTGAGGATGATCCGCTCTTTGATAAAAAGAAGGCGCAGCGGTTGCTCCGCTATTATGTGGAATCCAATCAATATGCAATCGAGCAGAAGGCGGGCATCATTGTAGAGCATTTCCACACAGAAGTGATTGGTCGTGGAAAAATTGGCGGTCGAGCCCGTGCCATGGTGATTACCAGTGGAATCCCGCGCGCCATCGAATACTATAAAGCAATCAATGCTCTTCTGGAACAGCGTAAAAGTCCTTATAAGACGATCATTGCCTTCTCTGGCACAACCAAGTATGAGGGCAGGGAAGTTACCGAAGCAGATCTGAATGGTTTTACAAGCTCCAAAATCGAGCGTACCTTTAAGAAAGACCCTTACCGGATTCTGATTGTTGCGAATAAGTTTCAGACCGGTTTTGATGAACCTTTGCTGCATACGATGTATGTGGATAAGGGGCTTTCTGATATTAAAGCAGTTCAGACACTTTCCCGTCTGAACCGCAGTGCACCAGATAAAAATGATATGTTTATTCTGGATTTTGTAAACGATCCGGGTGTGATTAAAGCAGCTTTTGATAAATACTACAAAACAACGATTCTGTCTGGCGAAACAGATGTCAATAAACTGAACGATCAGATTTCGGAAATGGAATCGCTTCAGGTTTACACCCACGAGGATGTGGATTCCTTTGTCGAGGCATATTTGGATAATGCGCCTCGTGAGGAACTTGATCCGATTTTGGACAGATGTACAGAAAACTACAAAGAGCTAATCCCGGAAGAACAGATTCTCTTCAAATCCAATGCCAAAGGATTTGTTCGGACATACAATTTTCTCTCGGCGATTTTGCCCTACGGTAGCGTAGAGTGGGAAAAGCTGTCGATTTTCCTGAAGCTGCTGATCGGCAAACTTCCGTCTCCCGCTGAAGATGACAATATCAGCGGTCTACTGGAAGATATTGATCTGGAAAGCTATCGTGCAGTGGCACAGGATACCATGCGGATTCAGCTGGACAATGAAAATGGTGAATTGAATCCGATCCCCGTCAGCAGGGATGTTGGTATTTCGGTGCCAGAGCTTGATCCTCTGACGCAGATTCTGAAGGAATTCCATGATGCGTTTGGAGGCATTGACTGGACAGACGAAGATAAAGTGAAAAAGCAGGTTGCTGATCTGCCCGCCATCGTCAGTAAAGACGAAGCCTATCAGAATGCTATAAAAAACTCAGATGCACAGAATGCTCGTGTTGAAAGCGACCGTGCAACGATGCAGGCGATTCTCGATTCCATGAGTACGACGATTGAACTGTACAAGGCAGTGAACGAAAACCCGGCACTCTGTAAGTGGATTCAGGATATGGTTTTTGCCAACACGTATCAGACTTCGCCGCCTGCCAAAGAAGATCAGCCTGATTTCGATTGAAACACCAAAAGATATGTGATAAAATCAACTTATGATAGGGGATTATGCCCATCGCCGGGTGCTCGGCCTATCAATTTGCATGAAATCTGGATTTTGGAAGGAAGCAGCTATGCGTATTGACAATCTGACCTTGAAGAATTTCAGGAACTTTGAAAATGCCGAGATTCCGCTGAATCCTAAAATGAATATTGTGATCGGCAACAATGGCAGTGGAAAAAGTTCTCTGCTTATGGGGGCATTGACCGCTGCCAGCACTTTCTTCCTTGGAATTGACTATGCTTCTCCTCGCAGTATCAAAACGGAAGACGTTCGCCATGTGGCGTATGAAACCAATAAAATTTATCAGCAGCGCGAAGTTTATCCGGTTGAGGTGTCCTGTCAGGGTGTTATAAACGGTAATGCTTGTACATGGTCTCGCTCTCTGAGTGGACCAAAATCCAACACTACCTATGGTGCTGCATCGGATCTGAAAAAAATTGCATCTGAACTTCAAAAAGAAGCAGCACTTCCTTCTTCGCAAACGGTACTTCCGCTCATTGCTTACTATGGTACGGGCCGCCTGTGGGCACAAAAGCAGGCGAAACAGAAGGAAAAACAGAAGCTGAAGTCCCGCTTTGAAGGTTATCAGGACTGCATCGCTGAGCAGGCTACGGACAAGCAGCTTATGGAGTGGTTCAGTGACATGACCCTCCTTGTCAGTCAGGAAGGACCTATTCCGCAGGTGAGTGCGGTTCAGCGGGCGTTGGAACGCTGCTTTGCGGATTTGATCGACCACGATGAAACGCAGCATGTTAAGGTGGAATATCGTCAGAGATATCGGGCGATTGTTGTTGAATACGTTAATCGGAATGGCGAACATGAGCTTCATCCGATGTCTGAGATGAGCGATGGATACCGGTCTGTGCTGAATATGGTAGCAGATATTGCGCACCGGATGGCTGTTTTGAATCCTCAGCTCGGCGATTCTGTTTTGGAAACACCTGGTATCATCATCATTGATGAGATTGAATTACACTTGCATCCCGGCTGGCAAAAGCGAATCCTGAATGATTTGACAACGGTTTTTCCCAATATTCAGTTTATTGTATCCACGCATTCTCCGGAAGTGATTACTTCCTATAAGGATGCAAATCTTATTCTGCTGAAACACGAGGGCAGTGCAACACAAATCGATTCTGCCTACGGCAAGGATGTAAACACTGTTCTGCGAAGCATCTTGCTGGTTGGAGATCGTCCGATTGAAATTGAAAAGCTGTTTGATAAATTCTCGGAGCTTCTCCATAAGGAGGATTATGCAAAGGCCAAAGAGGTTCTGGAAAATCTGGAACAGATTTTGGGATATAATGATCCGTCCGTCTATGATGCCAGAAACAGTCTGGAAATTGAGCAAATGGAGTGGCCGGAATGAGGTATATCAAAAAGTCAGAGATTGAACCGCGAGATTTGCGAGAGTATAAAAAGAACTGCCGCAAAGCATCCCCGCCGTTAAAAATTACTTATAAAGATATGCCAAAGGACGGTACACGGCAGCAGTTGGCACGCGACCAAGGTTATCTTTGCGCATATTGTATGCGCCGCATTAGCCTCGATCCGGCGGACCAACTCAACTATCTGAATATTGAACACCTTGACCCGCAAAATCAGTTGCCGGATGAGGCAACTACAGATTTTTCAAATCTTCTGGGCGTGTGTCCCGGAAATCGGAGTTCTACGGAAAATGCAAAAAAGACTTGCGATGCCTACCGTGGAATCTTGGAAGAAGATCAGCAGACAATGCGCTTGAATCCGCTGGATGAAGCTCAGATGGATACAATCTTCTACCAAAGAAATGGTGAGATAGGATCAACCGACACGGAACTTAACAAGGAGCTTTCCAACAAGCTCAACCTGAACAGTGAAGCGGCCTACTTACCGCAAAATCGTGAAACCGCTTACAGTCAGTTGGTAAGATTTCTGAAAGCCAAAAAGCCCATAGGTGAATGGTCAAAGCCATTTCTTCAGCAGGCATGGCAGTTGTTTTGTACGCCGGACAAAACAGGGACCTATCGGGAATATGTTGGGGTCTATGAATACTGGCTCAAGCATTGGATGAAGAAGTGATTTCGTGCTAAGTGTTAGGCTTATGTGCCGCTGCTTGACGCACAACGTCTGCTGCTAGGTTCAATATTATGTGTTTTATAGCCTGCTTAAAATGCAAACAACGTACCACCGTAAATCCGAATGCCCTGCAATTTTGGCTGCTGCTCAGGCTGCGATTAAGTCTCCCCGGAAATAAAATCTGATAGAATAAAGTAGGTAAAAGCTCTTGGCTTCTGTAATGGAGGCCAAGAGCTTTTTGCATCTTGTTTTGTAAGCTGAAAGAGGGTACAATGATAGCAGAAGTATGCACATCAATGAGGTGATACTATGCTGAATGTCTTTTACGGTGATATGAAGGAAGCAGTGTACAATACGGCTTCGTATTTCAAATACGACTACGAGGAAAGCTGAATCATCGGCCCGATGGTCAAGGAAATGATTAAGGATGTGGACAAGTCTGTTGTTATTGACAGTGGTATCATCGACAGCCCGGTCTTGGGCAAAATTCCACCGACTGCTTTGTCTGGTGGTGTAAAGACACTGATTTTGGTAAAGTTTGAGCCAGAGAAAGTGTTCAATGCATCGACTTGCGGTGACAACTGTGCAAAGTGGCTACTCAAAATTGCGGAGCAGGAAGACCGCACGGTGAATTTACGCCATTTGATGGACTTTGGCAAAAAGCCGTTTACAATAAAAGTGCTGAATACGAATCAAATCGTTCACAGTATGGAAGAACTGATCTTGTCCGCAGGTGAGTTTGCGTAAAGGGGCTGACAGAAATGAACGGTATTCATAAAGTCGCTGTCGGCACAAAACATCTGAAATATGAGTTTGAACTGCGGCGCAACTTAACCATCATTCGCGGGGATAGCGCAACGGGTAAAACGACCCTCGTGGATATGATCCGTACCCATATGAACGATGGACAGCAAGGAATATTTTAGCTGGGAGCGTTACTTTACGGCGCTTCTGACGGAGAAAACGGCGGGAATATATCTGATTATACCAAAAAAACGCTGAATGAGGCCTATCTGAGGGATGGTGTGAAAAACGCGATTTTGAGAGCGTCTATATGAATTTTGCATGGCAACAAGATGTAGGCAATACCGCACAATTCTCGCCTAACGACTTAAGCACCGTTCCGGCGGCTGCGGTACGGCATCTGCCGCACCTCGCTCGCCGTATCGGCACTTAGAATTATGCGGTATTGCCTTTACCTTGCGAGGACGCTTCCGTTTTGATGGGGAACGACCCGGTGCGTCGTTTTTTTGTTTGCGGAGATAAAATGTTAAAAGTACTGATTATAGTACATATTATCTGCTATGCTCGGCACATAGAAGGTACACATACCGGAAAAGGAGCAAAAATGCGATGGACGTTGAATAAAACAAGGTTTTTGGTCGGTAAAACGGACCAGGAGAATACCAGCCTGTGGCTGCCGCTCTGGATGCACCTGTGGGATACGGCGGGCATCATGGAACGGCTGGTCCGGCAGTGGCTCCCGGAAAGCGTAAAACGGGCCATGGGCTTTGAGCATGAGGAAGCATTGCTCGCGTATGCCCGGTTTCTGGGCGGGATCCATGATATAGGCAAGGCTACGGTAGTCTTTCAGGCGAATATCCTACGTACCCTGCCGGAGGCGCGGCAGAGGCTGGAAACATTGACGCCGCTGGACTGTCCTGAACAGAACCGTCGGGAGTCGCCGCATGCCCGGGCGGGCGAGGCAATCCTGCTGTGGGATGATTGTCCCGGCGGGATAGCTTCCATTGTGGGGGCGCACCACGGAAAGCCCCAGAGCTGCGCGGCGGTCGATGCCCAGCTGGAGTGCTGGGAGAGCAACTACTACCCCAAGGGACAGAAAAAGGTCTGGGAGAGCTTCTGGACAGAGCTGCTCATGACTGTTTTGCAGGACTGCGGCTTTGACGACACGGCGGAGCTGGATGATTTGGACCCGCAGGAGGAAGTGCTTCTGACCGGACTTCTGATCATGGCAGACTGGATTGCCAGCAATACGGAATACTTCCCCCTGATTCCGTTGGAGGAGCTGGGTAGCATGGAGGATTACCCGGCGCGGGTGGACAGGGCGTGGAAAAAGCTGGCATTGCCCTTCCCATGGGAAGCACAGCCGGGCATCGCAAACCCGCAGGAGTTTGCGGTGCGGTTCGGCTTTGCGCCCAATGCGGTGCAGAGGGCTGTTCTGGAAGCTGTGGATACCGCAGCGGAACCGGGCATCCTGATTTTAGAAGCGCAGATGGGCGTGGGAAAAACCGAGGCAGCGCTGGCCGCTGCGGAGATCATGGCCAGCAGGTTCGGGCTGGGCGGTGTCTTTTTCGGGCTACCCACACAGGCCACAGCAAACGGCATCTTTCCCCGGCTGCTTGGCTGGGCGGACACGCAGTCTGAGGAGACGCTGCCGCAGGCTATAAAGCTGGCACACGGCATGGCAGAACTGAACGAGAGCTATCTGCGGTTACAGGGGCGCGGGGTTCAGTTGGAGGAGGACGCGCAGGAAGAGCATCAGGTGCAGGTACACCAGTGGTTTCGGGGAAACAAGCAGGCACTGCTGGCAAACTTTGTGATCGGCACAGTGGATCAGCTGCTGCTGGCGGCACTTGCCCAGAAGCACGTTATGCTGCGGCATCTGGGGCTTGCGGGCAAGGTGGTCATTATTGACGAGTGCCACGCTTACGATACCTACATGAACTGCTATCTGGACCGCGCACTGGAATGGCTGGGCTGGTACAAGGTGCCGGTCATCCTGTTGTCGGCCACCCTGCCCGCCCGGCGGCGCACGGAGCTGGTCGAGGCCTACCAGCAGAAAAAGGCCGCCCCGGACGCCCCGTGGAAAACCTGCTGCGGCTATCCGCTGCTGACATGGACGGATGGCGCAGAGGTGACGCAGATGGCCATTCCACCGGACGCACCCGGTCGAACGGTGCAGCTGGCCACGCTTACAGAGCCGGAGCTGCCCGCGCTGCTGCGCCGGAAGATGGCAGAGGGCGGCTGCGCAGGGGTGATTGTAAACACGGTCAAAAAAGCGCAGAAGATCGCGCAGCTGCTGCGGGAAAGCCTGCCGGACAAAGAGGTGCAGCTGTTCCATGCGCAGTTCCTGATGCCGGACCGCGCAGCGCGGGAAAACCAGCTGATGGCACGCATTGGCAAGGAATCCACGCCGGAGGAACGGAACGACCTGATCGTGGTGGGCACGCAGGTGATGGAGCAGTCGCTGGATATTGATCTGGATGTTCTTGTTACAGAGCTTTGCCCCATGGATCTGCTGTTGCAGCGCATCGGACGGCTGCACCGCCACCGCCGCAGCCGCCCCATCCGGTTGCAGCAGGCCTGCTGTGCGGTGCTGGACACTGGGGAAGCTGCCTTTGACGCGGGCAGCGAGGCAGTGTATGGACAGTGGCTGCTCTGGCGAACCCGGAAGTTTCTGCCCCGGAGCATCCGGCTGCCGGAGGAGATCTCTCCGCTGGTGCAGCGTGTCTACGGCTGGGAGCAGGAGGACTTCGGCGGGGCGCAGGGTGAGGAAATGCACTGCGTGTATGAGCAGACGCAGGAGAAAAAGAAAGCGCGCGCCGAAGCATATCTGGTGCCGCAGCCGGAAACGCACCGGCTGGCGCAGTTGAACACGCTGGACGACTGGATGCAGAACGAGGGTGCCCACTCTGACCCGGCGGCGCGGGCGGCAGTGCGGGACAGCGATCCCTCGGTAGAGGTGCTGGTGATGCAGCGCCGGGCAGACGGCAACATCTACTTTCTGCCGTGGCAGGAGGGCGGCAGTGCCGTAGCTGCCGACAGCCCGCCCCCGCCGGAAACAGCGCTGAAGATCGCCCGGCAGAGGCTGCGGCTCCCGGCAGTGTTCGGCAAGGCGTGGAAGGTGGACAGGGTCATACGGGAGCTGGAAGCAGACAATCGCAGCTGCCTTGCGGCGTGGCAGCTGTCGCCGCTGCTGCACGGAGAACTGATCCTGCTGCTGGACGATGACCTGACTGCCCGGCTTGCAGGCATGGAACTTTGTTATGACCGTGAAAACGGCCTATATTACCAAAAGGAGGAGACGGATGAAGGAAATTGAATTTAACCTGCTGACGGAACCGTGGATACGGGTGCGGTTGCGGGACAACACGGTACGGGAGGTGTCCCTGACCGAAGCACTGGTGTCGGCGCAGGATTATGTGGATCTTGCAGGCGAGATGCCTACCCAGAACGCCGCCGTGCTGCGGCTGCTGCTGGCGGTGCTGTTCACTGTGTTCTCCCGGGTGGATGCAAAGGGAGAACCCCACCCGCTGATGCAGAGCGATGATGCACTGGAGCGCTGGAAAGAGCTATGGCAGCTGGGGCACTTCCCGGAAAGACCCATCCGGGACTATCTGGAGCAGTGGAAGGACCGGTTTTGGCTGTTCCACCCGACACACCCCTTCTGGCAGGTGCCGCAGGCAAAGATCGGCACGGAGTATGGCGCAGCTATGCTCAACGGTGAAATGATAGAAAGCAAAAATAAACTCCGACTCTTTCCGCTGTATGCGGGGCAGAGCAAGGAACAGCTGAGCTATCCACAGGCGGCGCGGTGCTTGCTGTCTGTGAACGGTTTTGATGATACGTCTTTAAAGCCAAAAGGAAAGAATTTGCCATCTATAAGTGTTGGCTGGCTTGGAACGCTTGGCTTTATTCAGGCACTGGGCGATACTTTGTATGAGACCCTGATGCTGAACCTTACGCTGCTGCGTGACGGTCGGGAATGCTGGGGTGAGAACAAGCCCTGCTGGGAACGGGAAAGCCCGAGAAGCGGGGAACGGACAGAGGTTTGCTGCCCGGATGACCCGGCACAGCTGCTCACCCTGCAATCCCGAAGATTGCTGCTGCACAGGACGGGGAAAATTGTGGATAAGGCTTTCGCATTGGGGGGTGATTTTTTTCCCAAAGAAAATGCCTTTGCCGAGCAAATGACCATCTGGCGCACGATGCCGGAAAAAAAGAACGAGCCGGTGGTGTTCGTACCCTGCCGCCATGACCCGTCCAAACAGCTTTGGCGGGAGTTCCCGGCAGTCTTTTGTCAGGACAGCGGGCATCGCCCGGGCGTTGTGTGCTGGATCGAAAAATTGCAGGAAAAGAGATTAAAGCTTCTGGACCCGCGCAGAAAGGTACATTTCCGCATAGTTGGTGTGTTGTATGGCACGCAGAACCACATAGACGACATTTTCAGCGACAGCCTGACCTTTCAGGCAGGGCTTCTGGATGAGATCGGACGCCCGTGGCAGATCCGGATCGTCAGAGAGATCGAGCGCTGTGAACAGACAGTGGCGCTGATTGGGCATTTTGCACAGGAGCTGGCGATTGCTGCCGGTGACCGGAATGAAAATGCGGGCGGCGCGGTTCGTGCACAGTTCTACTTTGCAGTGGACCAGCCCTTCCGGCAGTGGCTGCAGGCGATAGATCCGGAGCGGGACGACCCGGATGAGGCAGCGCTGCGCTGGCAGGCACAGGCGCGCAGCATTGCGGAAAAGCTGGGAAAACAGATGGTGATGGAGGCCGGAAATGCCGCACTGAAGGGACACCGCATTGTGGTGGATAAGGACAAAAAGACCGAGCGCACCATCCTGTATACCTCGCCAAAGGCCTATAATCATTTCCGCGCAAGGCTTTGGGAAATCTATCCCAAAACAGAACCATAAAGGGGGAATTGTATGAAAACACAGGACGTCAAACTGTATACGGCGCAGCAGCTGTACAGGCTTCAGGCTCTGCCGGACAACCAGCGGCGGGCAGAACTGGCAAAGCTGCGGCGGGGGATCGGCCACGCACCCGGAGAGCTGCCGGAGCTGTGGGGGAGTTTTTTGCTGGAAATGCCGGAAAGCTTTCAGAGCCGCAGCACCCCCTCGGCGGCAGAGTGGGCAGTCTACCTTGCCCTGACCCTGTATGCTGTGCATCAGCAGGGAAACGACCGGCCCATGAACTGCCCCGGCAACACGCTGGGGCGGGCTGTGCGCCAGCTGGCAGAGCGGAACAGTGCCGGACAGGACTGGACCGAGGCCAGTGTGCTCCGGCGGTTCAATGCGCTGGCTACCGCAGAAGAAATTACCGAGATCAGCCACCATCTGCGGGGCATGATCCAGCTGCTGAGCGCGGCAAAGGATGGCGGCATCCCGCTGGACTATCCGCAGCTTGCGGCAGACCTGTATGAATTGCAGTGCACCGACCCGCGGTATGCACAGACCCCCGCCAATGTCCGTCTGCGGTGGGGACAGGATCTGTACCGTGACCCGAAGCCTGCACCGGAAGAGAAAGAAAAGGAGAATTGATTATGAATAAGCGCCTGTATGTTGATTTCCACATTTTGCAGACCGTCCCGCCCAGCTGCATCAACCGGGACGATACCGGCAGCCCCAAAACGGCTGTATACGGCGGTGCGCTCCGCGCCAGAGTTTCCTCACAGGCATGGAAGCACGCCATGCGCGCTGCCTTTGCGGAGAACGCCCGACTGGACGTGGGCAAGCGCACTAAAAAGGCTGCAGAGCTGGTGAAGGCACAGATCCTTGTACTGGCCCCGGAACTGGATGCAGACAAGCTGGCAAAGAAAGCATTGGAAAGTGCGGGCATCAAGAGCGATGACAAAGGCACCAAGGCTTTGTTCTTTATGAGCGCTGCGCAGGCAAAGGCGCTGGCAGAGCTGGCCGTGGAGGGCGTTGCCGATAAAAAGCAGTACAAGGACGCCCTGAAGGCGGCACCCTCGATGGATATGGCGTTGTTTGGCCGCATGGTGGCAGATGATCCTTCTCTGAACTATGACGCCGCTGCGCAGGTGGCGCACAGCATCTCCACCCATGCCGTGCAGAACGAGTACGATTACTTTACCGCCGTGGATGACTGTCAGGCAGAGGACAACGCCGGTGCAGGCCATCTGGGCACGGTGGAGTACAACTCCTCCACCCTGTACCGCTATGCCACGGTGAACGTGATGGAGCTGGCCGGGCAGCTGGGTGCAGCGCAGGCTGCAGAAACGGTGCGCGCCTTTGGCGAGGCGTTCCTCTTCTCCATGCCCACCGGCAGGCAGAACACCTTTGCAAACCGCACCCTGCCGGACGCGGTATATGTGACCTTGCGGGAGGATCAGCCGGTGAACCTGTGCGGCGCATTCGAGCAGGCTGTGCCTCGCAGTGCGCAGGGTTACGCCGCGCCTTCCAAGGCGGCACTGGCACAGTACGCGCAGCAGATGTACGGCAGCTTTGCCGAGGCTCCGGCGCAAAGTTTTACCGTGGGCAGCGGGCTGGAGGTGCTGGCTCCGGCGCAGACGGCAAAGGCTATGCTGGACGCACTGGAAAAGAGTGTCCGGGACGCGCTTGCCGGAAATGAGGTGGGGTAATGGCAACGCTGTTGCTTCGGCTGGCAGCGCCTTTGCAGGCGTGGGGCGCGGACTCTAAATTTGAGATCCGAAAGACCAACCGGGAACCCACCAAGAGCGGCGTGATCGGCCTGCTGGCGGCAGCTCTGGGGCTGCGGCGGGACGAGAGTGAAGCACTGACCCAATTGACCGGGCTGCGGTTCGGCGTCCGCGTGGAGCGGGAAGGGCAGCTGCTGGTGGACTACCACACGGCAAAGACGCAGGACGAAAAGACCTCATATGTGACCTACCGCCATTATTTGCAGGATGCTGTGTTTCTGGCCGGGATCGAAAGCGCCGACACCGCCCTTTTGCAGCAGCTGCAACAGGCGCTGCTGCACCCGGCGTTTCCGCTGTATCTCGGCCGCCGCTGCTGCCCGCCCACCCTGCCGCTCTGTCTGGGAGTACGCCCGGGCAGCTTGCAGGAGGTGCTGCAGGCGGAACCGCCCCTGTGCCCGGGACGGCAGAGCCGGATCTTATTGGATGCCGACCCGCTGGAGCCGGGCACGGCTCCGCAGCGGGATGTGCCGGTGAGCTTTGACCCGCATCACCGGCAGTACGGCTACCGCTCGGTACGGGAGCTCTGGCAGAAAATGCCGGACAGCCCGGAAAATACAGAGCATGACCCATTCCGGGAATTGTAAAAAGGGGGAGAGAGAATGTATTTATCACGGGTAGAACTCGATCCCACCCGCCGCAGCACCATGGCTGCGCTGGCGGCACCGCAAAAATTGCACGGCGCAGTGGAAAGCGCCTTTGCAGGGGAACGCCGCCGCAGGCTGTGGCGGTTGGATCGTCTGGGAGAGCGGCTGTATCTGCTGCTGCTCAGCGAGGATGCGCCGGAGCTGTCCGGCGTGGTAGAGCAGTTTGGCACCGGAGCGGCTGCGGAAACCCGCAGCTACGACCCGCTTTTGCAGCGGGTAGAGCCGGGCAGCTGCTGGCAGTTCCGGCTGACTGCAAACCCAACCAAAAGCTGCAAGGACACCCAGAACCCCGCAGCACGGGGAACCGTGGCCGCACACTGTACGACACAGTACCAGAAGCAGTGGCTGCTGGATCGTGCTGCAAAGCACGGCTTTGCCCTGCGTGACGAGGAATTTACCGTGACCCGGGTGCAATGGCAGCGCTTTGCCAAGCACGGCACCCGCCCGGTGACCCTGCTGGCAGTGACCTATGAGGGCGTTTTGCAGGTGACTGACCCGGAGCAGTTCCGTGCACTGCTGTGTCAGGGCATGGGGCGCGGCAAGGCCTACGGCCTTGGGCTTATGACCGTTATGCGCGGAGGAAACTGAGATGGAGGAGATGCCGGGCATGATCCGGCCGGACTTGCAGGCACTGCCGCAGGTAAAAGACCGGATGACTTTTCTGTATCTGGAACACTGCACCCTTGGCCGGCAGGACGGCGCGATCACCGTTACAGACGAAAAAGGGATCGTTCAGATCCCGGCGGCAGGCATCTCGGTGCTACTGCTGGGACCGGGTACACGGGTGACCCACCGTGCCATGGAACTTATGGGCGATACGGGCGTGGGCGCTGTCTGGGTAGGCGAGCATGGTGTACGGTATTACGCCCATGGCCGTCCCCTGACCACCCATTCGCAGCTGCTGCTGCGTCAGGCAGAACTTGTCAGCAACACGCGCAAGCACTTGGATGTGGTACGCAAGATGTATCAGCTCCGTTTCCCGGACGAGGACATCTCCCGGCTGACTATGCAGCAGCTGCGGGGACGCGAGGGCAGCCGTGTGCGGCAGGTATACCGTAAAGCTTCCAAGGACACCGGCGTTCCGTGGAGTGGCCGATTGTACCGCCCGGAGGATTTTGCATCGGGCGATGCAGTCAATCAGGCGCTTTCTGCCGGGCACGCCTGCCTGTACGGTCTGGCGCATGCGGTGATCGTGGCATTAGGCTGCGCCCCGGGTCTTGGCTTTGTTCATGTGGGGCACGAGTGCTCCTTTGTGTACGATATCGCAGATTTGTACAAGGCCGAGGTGACCATTCCCATTGCCTTTGAGGTAGCGGCACAGGCTCCGGACGACCTGCCGGCCGTGGTGCGCCGCCGGGTGCGGGATGCCATGGTGGAGCATCACATTCTGGAGCGCATGGTGCATGATATCCGGTATCTGCTCCTGAATGCGGACGAGCAGGAACAGAAGCCGGAAGCTGTTTATCTGTGGGACAACAAAGTGGGCACTGTGGCCAACGGCATCAATTATTTTGAAGAAGAGGGTGATGCAACATCGTAGTTCTCACCATGACGAACTGCCCGCCAAAACTGCGCGGAGATCTGTCCAAATGGCTGTGCGAAATCAACACTGGCGTTTATGTGGGCAACGTGAGCAGCCGTGTGCGGGATGCCTTGTGGGAGAGGGTATGCCAAAACCTGAAAAATGGGCAGGCAACGCTGGTATTCACAACGGCAGGAGAACAGCGGATGGATTTTCGCACCCACAATACCATATGGGAAACCGTGGACTTTGACGGGATCAAACTGATGCGCCGACCGCTGCCACAGGCCGAACAAAACCAGATCGACCTGAAACCCGGGTTCAGCAAAGCGGCGCAGCAGCAAATGGCGCGGAAAGCGGGCAGAACAAAGCCGGGCACAGGCGATTACACCGTGATCGATCTGGAAACCACCGGCTTGAAAGCCGCGTCCGATTCCATTATCGAGTATGGAGCGCTGCGGGTCCGGGACGGTGTGCCGGTGGAGGAGCTGACCATGCTGGTCTGCGGGGCAGAAAACGTCCCGGAGGAGATCACGGCACTGACAGGACTCGGCGCTGCGGAGCTGCGGCAGGGAACAGACCCCCGGGAAGCGCTGCAAAGTTTTTTGACGTTCATAGGCAAGGACCCTCTGGTGGGACATAACATTGCCTTTGATTTGGAGTTTCTGCGCATGGCCTGCAAGCAATACGGTTTTCCGATACCGAACAACCGCCAGACCGACCTTGCACAGCTTGCCCGCCGAAACCTTACGAGGATCGCAAATTATAAGCTGGTGACGCTGGCACAGTATTTTCAGCTGGCAGAAAAAGTGGAGCATCGCGCTCTGCCGGATTGCCGTTTGATACAACAGGTCTATTGCAAACTGAAGGAAACAGCGGTACAATAGCAACGGGAGACACGGTGCTATGGGATTTTTTTAGTCTTTTCCCCGCATACGCGGGGGTGATCCTGTCTGCCGGACCGCATACTCTCCCTGTGCCGCCTTTTCCCCGCATACGCGGGGGTGATCCTTACGGTGCAGACTTGATGGTAGCGCTGTATGGGCTTTTCCCCGCATACGCGGGGGTGATCCTACTACACCACTTTTCACCTGTTTGGCGATTGGCTTTTCCCCGCATACGCGGGGGTGATCCCTTTGTGTCAGCCGAGGGAACCGCCGTCGTTGACTTTTCCCCGCATACGCGGGGGTGATCCCGCTGGAGTTTCCGCCACCGCCGCCACCGCCTTCTTTTCCCCGCATACGCGGGGGTGATCCCTTTGTGTCAGCCGAGGGAACCACCGTCGTTGACTTTTCCCCGCATACGCGGGGGTGATCCCATCACTTACGATGAAGAGCACCGTATTCAGCTCTTTTCCCCGCATACGCGGGGCTTGCGAAAAAAGAGCCACAGGCTCAACTGAAAATGAAATGATATTTCTGGAAAGGAGAAACCCTGTAATTTTGGCACCCGCACAGGCTGCTATCAAGAACCCCCGCAAGTAATTGCGTGAGCGCTTGAAAAAGCACAAATAAAGCAAACGAACCGCCCCGGTTTCCACAGCAGGAAGCCGGGGCGGTTTTTGCATTGCGGCATCCACCCGTGCGGGCGTTTATTTGCAAACTGTTCAAAATTACCACAAAGAATTGCCACGATTATCTGGCATAATAAGGGTGCACTCAGGGAGAACGGAACGGACATCCCCCATAACCTCCGAAAGGTTCTCCCCGCAAATGCCCATGCAGGCACATTTCCCTGCGGGTGCAGCCGCAGCAGCGGTGCACAGCAGGCCCATAAAAACTGTCTCCCGTTTCTATGCGAGGCAATAGCCAGAACGGCGGACAGACTACCAAATCCCTCCTGATCAAGCCGCAATGTTCAGGGGTTCCTAATACAGCAGGCAGTGTCGCTTTCCTCCTCCTTTCCACGACACTGCCTGCTTTTTGTTTGTATATTTATATCGACAAAACGAAAATACCGGAGCATCTGCAGATGCTCCGGTATTTTATATTGCTTGGTCGTTCTGACCTGTTACTGCCCGGCGGGGAACTCCTTCTCCCGCTCTTCCTTCAAAATGGCGGTGGCGCGCTGCATGGTGGCAGCGGCGCGGCGCAGTTCTTCATCCCCAAGCTCGGCGCGCATCCGGCGGTAGCAGCGCTGCAAAAGCGCCTGCTCCTCTGCCATCAGCTCCACCGCCTTGCTGGAAAGCTCCACATAGGTGCGCCCGGCCTCACGGTCGGTCTTCCATGCCACAAAGCCGTTGTCCTGCAGCTTCTCGATGCCCTTGGAAAGCTCGGTCATCCGCACTCCCATAGCGGCGGCAAGGTCCGCAAGATAGAGCTTTTCGCCGGGATGTGTCTCCTGCTCTACCTTGATATAATACAGGATGAGATAATCTGCCCGCTGGATGGTGCTGAACACCTTATCCACGTTGAGCTCGTGGAGGAAGAACCATTCCCCCTGATGCTGTTGCATTTCTTCCATGCCGATGCCCTCCCTTTATGCCCGCTGGCTGCGCGGGATATAATCGTGGGTGCCGCCAAGGCTCTTGTAGGCCGGGCGGATGATTTTGTTGGCGCTGAGCAGCTCCTCGATGCGGTGGGCGCTCCAGCCCATGACGCGCGCCACGGCAAACAGCGGAGTGTACAGCTCCATGGGGATGCCCAGCATCTCGTACACAAAGCCGCTGTAAAAGTCCACGTTGGGGCTTACGCCTTTGAAGATCTTGCGCTCCTGCGCGATAAGCTGGGGTGCCATGCGCTCGATGCGGGTGTAGAGGGAAAGCTCCTTATCTCGGCCTTTTTCGTGGGCAAGCTGCTCCACATAGCCCTTGAACACCACCTCGCGCGGGTCGCTGAGGGAGTAGACGGCGTGACCCATGCCGTAGATCAGCCCCTTGCGGTCAAAGGCTTCGCCATGGAGCAGCTTTTTCAGGTAGGCTTCCAGCTCCTCGTCGTCCTCGATGTCGTGGAGGTTATCCCGGATGTTCTGCATCATGTGCATGACCATCAGGTTTGCACCGCCGTGGCGCGGGCCCTTGAGGGAGCACAGCGCCGCCGCCATGGCCGAGTAGGTGTCGGTGCCGGAGGAGGTGACCACACGGGTGGTAAAGGTGGAGTTGTTGCCGCCGCCGTGTTCGGCGTGCAGCAGCAGCGCCACGTCCAGCACGCGGGCCTCCAGCGGGGTGTACTGCATATCCGGGCGCAGCATCCGCAAAAAGTTCTCTGCGGTGGAAAGGCTGGGGTCCGGGCGGTGGATATACATACTGGCGTCTTTTTCGTAGTGGTTATAGGCGTGGTAGCTGTACACCGCCAGCATGGGGAAGATGCCCGCCAGCTGGATGCTCTGGCGCAGCACGTTGGAGGTGTCCAAGTCCGCCGCCTTGGGGTCGTAGGAGGCCAGCGTCAGCACGCTGCGCGCCATGCTGTTCATGATATCATGGCTGGGCGCTTTCATAATGACATCGCGGGTAAAGTTGGTGGGCATGGTGCGGCACTCGCCCAGCACCGCGCAGAACTGTTCCAGCTGCTCCGGGGTGGGCAGCTGGCCAAACAGCAGCAGATAGCCTGCCTCCTCAAAGGCAAAGCGGCTGCTGCGGCTGCCGTTGATCAGGTCTTTTACGTCATAGCCGCGGTACAGCAGCTGACCGTCTGCCGGGTGCTTGACCCCGTCCACATACTGGAACGCCCGGATGTCCGAGATGTTGGTCAGACCTGCCAGCACGCCCTTGCCGGTCTCGTCGCGCAAGCCCGCCTTGACCCCGAACTCCCGGTAGAGATCCTTGGGGATGCGGTCGTGCTCTGCACAAAGGGGCTGCTGCTGGTCGAAGTAGCTTAATACATTCTGCAAATGATCCATGTGTCTGGCTGCTCCTTTCCTGTTCGTTCGTATCAGTTTCTCGTTTTATAATAACTTTTATATTACAGAACGGATATTTCAGTGTCAACCAACCATTTGTAAACAAAAATAAAACAATTCAGCCGTAGGGGTCGTACAGGTCGTACTCCTCGGTCTCCTGATGCTTTTCTTCCAGCACCCGGATGGCCTGTTCCAAGGCGCTCTGAGAGCAGCCGCTCTCGCTTACCAACGCATGGACGGCGGCGGCAAGGTCGCCGTCAAACAGGGTGTCCAGCCGCTGCCGCATACAGTACACGCCGTACGCCCGCCGGGTGACCAGCGGCACATACACATTGCAGTTGCCCTGCTTTGCCGACCTGACCCAGCCTTTTTCCTCCAACCGGTAAAGAAAATTCAGCACCGTAGCTGCTGCCCAGCCGGTAGCCTTGAGTTTCTGGCTGATGTCCCGCCGCGCCGCCGCGCCCGGGCACGCCCACACCGCAAGCATCACCTGTTCTTCCGCCGCCGAAAGCGGCCGCAGGGTATCGGGTAAGCCGTACATCTGTTGTACCTCCGTAATTTTTTAGTGGGAGCGCCCTCTCAAGCGCTCGTGAGGGCACCCCTTCCGTCTTGCCGCTTCGCGTCAAGCCACCTTCCCCAAGGGGACGGCTTCAGCGGTGGCGGCAAAGTTTCCGGCATTGTCATAAGGCGTCCCCTTGGGGGAGCAGACTGAGGGGGGTTCGCCAAAACCTCTCCAAGGGAGCTGACAAAACCGTCAGGTTTTGACCGAGGAAATTTTCTTTTACATTTGTCTCAGTATTCCCAGTATACCGCATTTTCGCTAAAGGCGCAAGGGTGGAAAATCCGCATGAAATCAGAGGATAGTGCATATCTTTTACAATTGTCTCATATTTTGTCCCTGCACGGCGTACATTTGTGTGCTTTGTGCCATCAGGCGGGGTGCAGGGGCAATATCTTTGTGCAAAGATGCTCTTGTTTTCGGCATGGAAAAACCGGTATACTACAGCTACGGAAAGTAACAGACACACCGCAAAAACGGCGGTGCTGCGTGATAGGTGTATCACAGGAAAAGGAGAGGTTGATTATGGCACGAGTATATAACTTCAGTGCAGGTCCCAGTATGCTGCCCGAAAAGGTGCTGCGGCAGGCACAGGCCGAGCTGCTGGAATACGGCGACAGCGGTCAGAGCGTCATGGAGATGAGCCACCGCAGCAAGTGGTTCGACGCCATCATCAAGGACACCGAAGCTTCCCTGCGCCGGGTGATGAACATTCCCGATAACTACAAGGTGGGCTTCTTTCAGGGCGGCGCTACCCAGCAGTTTGCCATGGTGCCGCTGAACTTTATGACCACCGGCAAGGCAGACTACATCGTGTCCGGCAACTTCTCGGGTCTGGCTGCCAAGGAGGCCGCCAAGTTCGGTGAAGCCAAGATCGTAGCATCCAGTAAGGATAAAAATTTCACTTATATCCCAGATGTAAACGCTATCGACTACGACAAGGACGCCAGCTACATCCACATCTGCCAGAATAACACCATCTTCGGCACTCAGTATGTGGAGCTGCCGCAAGTGGAAGGCGTGCCGCTGGTGGCAGATATGAGCTCCATGATTCTTTCCAAGCCCGTGGATGTCAGCAAGTACGGCTGCATCTACTTTGGCGTGCAGAAGAATGTAGCCCCCGCCGGTATGGCCATTGCCATCATCCGGGATGACCTGCTGGGTCACGCCGCCGACAACGTGCCCACCATGATGAACTACACCACCCTGCTGGCGAAGGACAGCATGTACAACACCCCGCCGTGCTGGTGCATCTACATGACCGGTCTGGTGCTGAAGTATCTGGAAAACGACATCGGCGGTCTTGCCAATATGCAGAAGATCAACGAAGCCAAGGCCAAGGTACTGTACGACTATCTGGACGGGCAGGCGTTCTTCACGAACCCTGTGGAGCACCGCTACCGCAGCACCATGAATGTCACCTTCACCAGCCCTAACCCGGACATGGACAAAAAGTTCTGCGCCGAGGCTGCCGAGGCGGGCTTTGTGAACCTGAAGGGCCACCGTCTGGTAGGCGGTATGCGCGCTTCCATCTATAACGCCATGCCTGCCGAGGGCGTGGACAAGCTGGTGGACTTCATGGAGAAGTTCCGCAAAGAGAATGCATAAAGATCAGCATCCTCGCCCTCTCCGTCATCACTTTCGTGATGCCACCTCTCCCAAAGGGAGAGGCTTTGGCAGTCCATGCAAACTTCATCTTTATGCCAAGGGCTCTCCCTTTGGGAGAGCTGGACGCGAAGCGGCCTGAGAGGGCGAGCACGCTTACAATTTACAGCTGGAACGAGGTTTTTTATATGTACACCATCAAAACGCTCAACGCCATCAGCCCGGTGGGGCTGGCAAAGCTGCCCAAGAACCAGTTCGATGTTTCGGTGGATACCGATGCCCCGGACGGCATTCTGGTGCGCAGCGCCGACCTTTTGAACACCACCTTCAACGATAATCTGCTGGCTATCGCCCGCGCCGGTGCGGGTGTGAACAACATCCCGTTGGAGCGCTGCAGCGAGCAGGGCATCGTGGTGTTCAACACCCCGGGTGCCAACGCCAACGCCGTGGCAGAGCTGGTCGTCGGGATGCTCATTGCAGGCAGCCGCAACGTGGCAGCCGCCGCCCAGTGGTGTCAGGGATTGGCCGGTGACCCCGCCATGGCCAAGAGCGTGGAAAAGGGCAAAAAGCAGTTTGTGGGCAACGAGATCAAGGGCAAGACCCTTGGCGTCATCGGTCTGGGTGCCATCGGCTCCCGGGTGGCAAACTGCGCCATCGAGCTGGGCATGGAGGTCTACGGCTACGACCCCTACATCTCCATTGAAGCCGCATGGAACCTGAGCAGTCAGGTGCACCACTGCGTAAACCTGAACGATATGCTGCCCCTGTGCGACTACATCACCATCCATGTGCCCTACCTGCCCACCACCAAGGACACCATCAACGCCCAGACCCTTGCCCTGTGCAAGGACGGCGTCAAGATCCTGAACTACGCCCGCGGCGAGCTGGTGAACACCGCCGCCCTGCTGGAAGCCATGGACAGCGGCAAGGTGTCCGGCTACATGACCGACTTCCCCTCCGAAGCCATTCTCGGCCGTCCCGGCATCGTGTGCACCCCGCACCTTGGCGCTTCCACCCCGGAAGCCGAGGACAACTGCGCCGTCATGGCGGCGCAGGAGCTGAGCGACTACCTGCGCAACGGCAACATTGCCCACTCGGTCAACCTGCCGGAGGTGCACCAGCCCCGCGCCGGCGGCAAGCGCATCTGCATCATCCACAAAAACGAGCCGGGCATGATCAGCCAGATCACCGCCCTGACCACCGAAGCCGGCCTGAACATCGAAAACATGGTGAACAAGAGCAAAAAGAACATGGCCTACACCATGCTGGACGCCACCGGTGCCGTGGATGCCCGCTTGAGCGAGAAACTGAGCAGCATCCCCGCCGTGATCCGGGTACGCATCCTGTAAGCGGGAAAGCAGCGGACAGGCTGCGAATCATAGAATAAAGATCCCCCTGCAAGCCTTTAAGTGCCTGCAGGGGGATTTTTGTGCTCCTACTATTCCGCGTTACACCCCAAAGAACTCTTTGGCAATGTCAGCGCTGCGCTTGGCGTCCTTGGCGTACCAGTCCGCGCCGATCTTCTCGGCGTATTCCGGGGTCAGCACGGCACCGCCCACCATGATCTTGCAGTCCAGCTGCGCCGCGTGCAGGGCGGCGATGGTCTCCTCCATGCTTTTCAGGGTGGTGGTCATCAGGGCCGAAAGCCCTACCAGATGCACGTCCTTTTCCCGCACGGTGTCCACCACCGTCTCCACCGGCACGTCCCGGCCAAGGTCCAGCACCTCAAAGCCGTAGTTTTCCAGAATGACCCGGACGATGTTCTTGCCGATGTCGTGCACATCGCCCTTGACGGTGGCAAGGACGATGCGTCCCTTGCTGGCGCTTCCTTCGCCCTTTTGGGCAATGGCGGTCTTGATCTCCTCAAAGGCGCTCTGGGCGGCGCTGGCGGCCTGCAGCAGCTGCGGCAGGAACAGGGTGCCTTTTTCGTACTTAGCACCTACGATGTCCAAAGCGGGGATCAAGGCTTCGTCCACCACCTCCAGCGGCTGCTTTTCCGCCAGCAGGGCGCGGGTATGGGCGGCGGCGTCACCCTTCAAGCCCTTTTCCACCGCTTTCATCAGGGCAGCGTAGGGGCCGGTAAGCTCTGTTTCGGCAGCACTGGCGGCAGGCGCGGCCTTTGCAGCCTGTGCCAGCGCAGTGCTGGCGGGCACACGGTCGGCAAAGCGTGCAATATACTTTGTGCTCTGTCTGTCCCGGTTGGTCAGCACGTTGTAGGCGTACACCGCCGCCATCATCTCCTCGCTGGAGGGGTTCATGATGGCAAGGTCCAGCCCGGCGTACATCGCCATGGTCAGGAAGGTGGTGTTCAGGTAGGTGCGGCAGGGCAGACCAAAGCTGATGTTGGACACGCCCAGCACGGTGCGCACTCCCAGCTCCTTTTTGCAGGCTTCCAGCGCCTGCACCGTGGCAAGCACATCCTCCTGCTGGGCGCTGGCGGTCAGGGTAAGGCAGTCGATGTAGATATCCTCCCGGGGGATGCCCGCTGCCAGTGCCGCTTCGGTGATGCGGCGGGCAATGGCCACGCGGTCTGCGGCCTTGGGCTGGATGCCTTTTTCGTCGATGGCAAGCCCCACGATGGCGGCTCCGTACTTTTTGCACAGCGGCAGGATGGCGGCAAGTTTTTCCGGCTCGCCGTTGGTGGAGTTGACGATGGGCTTGCCGTTGTACACCCGCAGACCCCGCGCCAGCGCTTCCACGTTGGAGGAATCCAGCTGCAGGGGCAGGCTGGTCACGCTTTGCAGTGCCTTGACCACCTGCTCCATTAGCACCGGCTCATCCACGCCAGGTGCGCCCACATTCACGTCCAGAACCTGTGCTCCGGCTTCTGCCTGACTGACGGCCTGTTCCAGCACATAGTTCATGTCGCCCTCCCGCAGTGCCTGCTGGAAGCGCTTTTTGCCGGTGGGGTTGATGCGCTCGCCCACCACCGTGATGCCGTCCACCGTAACGGTGTCCACCGGGGTGCACAGCACTGAGGGCATCCGGTGCGCAGGACGCCCCGGGGTGCAGCCTGCAAAGGTGCCGTTGAGCAGCTTGATGAACTCCGGGGTGGTGCCGCAGCAGCCGCCGGCAGCAAACAGGTGCAGCTCCCGGTAGGGCTTCATTTGCAAGGCGAACAGCTGCGGGGTGATGTCGTAGCCGCTGCCGTCTGCCCGGGGCAGACCGGCGTTGGGCTTGACGAACACCGGGAAGTTGCCGGGCACGGCTTCTGCCAGCCGCTTTGCCATGGGGAAGATCTCCTTGGGGCCAAGCGAGCAGTTGATGCCCACGGCGTCTGCGCCCAAGCCCCGGGCGGTGGCGGCAAAACTTTCCACCGTACAGCCGGTAAAGGTGCGCCCGCCTGCTTCAAAGCTCATGCTTGCCAGAATGGGCAGGCGGGTATTCTCTTTGGCAGCCAGCAGGGCGGCCTTCAGTTCGTACAGGTCGGTGTAGGTCTCAAAAAAGATCAGGTCTGCCCCGGCGGCTTCGCCCGCCTTTACGATGCGGGCATACTCGGCCACAGCATCCTCAAAGGCCAGCGTTCCGCTGGGCTCCAGCAGCTCGCCCAGCGGGCCTACGTCCAGCGCGGTCAGCGCACCGTAGGGCGCACAGGCGCGCTTGCAGTTTTCGATACCTGCTGTGATGATCTGCTCCAGCGTGTAGGCGCTGCCCGCCAGCTTATGGGCAGAAGCGCCGAAGGTGTTGGCGTTGACGATGCGGCTGCCCGCCGCAGCGTACTGCGCATGGATGCCCTCAATGAGCGCAGGGTCGGTGATGTTCAGCTCTTCCGGGCGTGCACCCAGCTTGAGCCCGGCGGCTTGCAGCATGGTGCCCATGCCGCCGTCCAGCAGGATAGTATTGCTCTGCTTGAAAAGTTCATTCACTTGCACAGGTTTTTCCCCTCTTTCTGTATTCGCAGCGGGTGCGCAGCACACAATGGCCGCACCCGGCCAGTTGTCCCTTTACCGGGTGGTCGCTGACCCCCAGCAGGGCGGTCACGCTCTTGCGCGGGGTCATCAGGTTGGTGTCGGTGACGCACAGCCCCGCCTTGCGCACCGTGTCCAGTGCTGCTGCCACCAGCGGCTGCACCGCGATGTCCCAATCGCCGTAGCCGGGCGAAAAGCGCCCGGTCAGATACTTTCCCTCAGTGGCCGCCCACTGGCGCAGCTGTGCCTCGGCGGCATCGGCGGTCTGCTCGGCCAGTGCGCTGCCCAAGGCATCGGAGGCCACCCCGGCGGCGATGTCGCCCACGCCCGCCCGGCGGATCTGGGCATCCACCCCGGGGCCCAGCGTTACCGCCAGCAGAATGGCCTGCCCGCAGCCTTTCAGGTGCTTGTGCACGTCCTCGCCGGGCAGAAGTCCGGCATCGGTCAGGGCGGGGGTATCTGCCAGCAGCCACACCGCCCGGGGCGTCGCTGCCGCCAGCAGCGGCACCGCGCACTTTTGCAGCAGTGCCAGCGTGGCAGCATCCGGCTCGCCGTGCGCGCCGAAATACCGCGCCGCCTGCGCCAGATCTACTGCCTGCGGCTTTTCCAACGCCAGCGGGCGGGGCACACCGATCGCCATGAGCCGCACCTCCTTACTTCTCTTAAATAAAGTACTATTCAGTATACCGCACTTGTGGGCTTTTATCAATCCCGCAAAAAGGGAGAAATAAAAACTCCCTCGGTCATGACCGGGGGAGTGCGCTTTTTATTTGATGCAGCTTGTGCAGGGGGTATAGCCTGCGGCAATGGCTTCGTCATAGCTGGAAAAGGGAACTTGATTCTTTTCCGCAGGCAGGTTGGCGCAGGTGGGCAGGTGGAACTTTTTGCTGTTCACGTTGCCGATGTAAGCCTGCTGCGCGGTGCTGGAAGCCGACGGGTCGGTGGGGTTCAGCTGGCTGTCCGGCACAAAGTGCTCGGTGCCCACGGTGAAGTTCTGACCGTCGCTGCCAATGGTGATGGTGCCTTGCAGGTCGGTGCGGTAGACGTCCACCTTTGCGTCCCGCAGGATGCTCAACGTCTCCTCGTGCGGGTGGCCGTACTTGTTGCCCGTGCCGCAGGAGATGACGCCCATTTCCGGCAGAACGGCGTTCAGAAACAGGTAGCCGGTGCTGGTGCTGGAGCCGTGGTGCCCTACCTGCAAAACATCGGCTTTCAGGTTGGCACCGCTGTTCACAAGGTCGGTCTCGGCGGTCTTTTCCATGTCGCCGGTCAGCAGAAAGCTGGTGCTGCCGTAGTCGATGCGCAGCACCAGCGAGGTGTTGTTGGTGTCGCTGTACCCGGTCACCGGGCCCAGCAGGGTAACGGTGGCGCTGCCCAGCGGCCAGACCGTGCCCACGGAGGGCACTTCCAATTGCAGACCCTGCTGCTGCGTATACTTGACAAAATCGTTGAAGCATTTGGTGCTGCTCTCGGTCACCGGGCTGTAAGCGTGCTGTGCCGGGAACTTTGCCATCACGGCGGCAAGCCCGCCCACATGGTCCTCGTGGGCGTGGGAGCAGAACACATATTGCAGCTGCTGCACCCCCTGCTTTTGCAGGTAGGATACCACCAGACTGCCGTCGTCTACGTTGCCGCCGTCGTAGAGCATGAACTGTCCGTCACACTCTACCAGCACGCTCAGCGCCTGCCCTACATCAATGAAGTGCATCTCAAAGGGCTGGTTTGCCCCGGTGGAGGGTTTGACGATATGGCCGCCGTCGCCGGGCAGGCTGTCACAGGCGGTAAGCCCCAGCGCCAGCACAGCGGCCAGCGCCAGCGCAGCCAGCCGCAGGAACAGGCGGCGGGGGAACAGGGTTACTTTTTCTTCTTTCCAGTTTTCCACGTTGCGTTCTCTTTCTGTTGATTATTCTTAGGTTTATGGCCGGGCGCAGAGTTGGGCGCAAAGCGTGCGCCCGGGCTGGGCTGACGGCCTGCCGGGGCGGCAGCACGGGCGTTTTTACCGGCGCTGCGTCCCTTCTGGCTGGAATGTACGGTATAAGTGCCGTCATTGTGGATGGTCACCTCGGCGCTTTCTGCCCGGCGTGCAGTGCGCTGCACGGCGCGGCGGCCTGCGGCGGGCACCAGCAGGGGGATGAGGTCCTCCCGGTGGGTCAGCTGCAAAGCCTTGACCACCTTTTCGGCGTTGCGGGGCTCGTAGTATTGCAGCAGTGCGCGTTGCAAAGCCTTGCCCTCGGGGGTCTTTTCCACAAACACCGGCTTGAGGGTGTAGGGATCAAGGCCGGTGTAGAACATACAGGTGCTCACGGTGCCGGGGGTGGGGTAGAAGTCCTGCACTTGCTCCGGGCGCATATGGTTCTTATAGAGGTACTCGGCCAGATAGACCGCGTCCTTCAGAGTGCTGCCCGGGTGGCTGGACATGAGGTAGGGCACCAGATACTGCTTTTTGCCCGCCTTCTTGCTCAGCTCGTAGAACTTATCCTTGAACTTGTTGAAGGTCTCGATGGGCGGCTTGCCCATGTAGGCAAGGGTGTTGGGGGCGCAGTGCTCCGGGGCGACCTTCAGCTGGCCGGACACATGGTACTCCACCAGTTCCTTAAAGAAGGTATCGTCCGGGTCAGCCATCAGGTAGTCGAACCGGATGCCGCTGCGGATGAACACTTTTTTTACGCCCGGCAGCTCCCGTACCCGGCGCAGGATCTTAAGGTAGTCGCTGTGATCCACGATCATGTGGGAGCAGGTGGTGGGGGCAAGGCAGTGCTTGCCGCCGGTGCACATCCCGCGCAGCATCTGCTCGCGGCAGGAGGGAAAGCGGAAGTTTGCGGTGGGGCCGCCCACATCGTGGATGTAGCCCTTGAAATCCGGCTCGTGGGTCATGCGCTCGGCTTCCTCCACGATGCTGTCGGCGCTGCGGCTGGTGACCCGCCGCCCCTGATGCAGCTGGATGGCGCAGAAGTTGCAGCCGCCGAAGCAGCCGCGGTTCTGGATGATGGAGAACTGCACCTCGCGGATGGCAGGCACACCGCCCATGGCCTCGTAGATGGGGTGGTAGCGGCGGGTGTAGGGCAGGGCGTACACCTTGTCCAGTTCTCCGCGCACCAGCGGCTTTGCGGGGATGTTCTGCACCAGATACTTTTCGCTCTGCTTCTGCACGATGATCTGGCCGCTGACCACGTCCTGATTGTCCATCTGGATGCGGCAGGCCTTGGCGTAGGCTGTCTTGTCGGCGGCAACCTTTTTAAAACCGGCGCACTCCACATACCGCTGGGGCAGATGGTCGAAATCGGTCAGGTAGCAGGTGCCGTTCACGTCCGTGATGCTTTCCACCGGCTCTCCGGCGGCCAGACGGCGGGCGATCTCCACGGTCTGGTGCTCGCCCATGCCAAAGCTGATGATATCCGCGCCGGAGTCCTCCGCGATGCTGGGCAGCACGGTGTCCAGCCAGTAATCGTAGTGGGCAAACCGGCGCAGGCTGGCTTCCAAACCACCTAAGATCACCGGCAGGTCGGGGTAAGCCTGCTTGGCAAGCTTGGTGTACACGGTGGCGCTGCGGTCCGGGCGGGCACCGGCTTTGCCGCCGGGGGAGTATTCATCCTCGGCGCGGGGAATTTTTGCCACGGAATAGTGGCTGACCATGCTGTCCACATTGCCGCCGCCGATGAAAAAGCCGTACTTGGGCTTGCCGAACCGCTTGAAGTCCTCGCAGTCGGTATAGCGGGGCTGCGCCAGCACGCCCACCTTGTAGCCCTCGGCTTCCAGCAGGCGGCTGATGATGGCAGTGCCAAAGCTGGGGTGGTCCACATAGGCGTCACCGCCCACCACCACAAAGTCCAGCTGCTCCCAGCCCCGGGCTTCCATGTCCGCCCGGCTGATGGGAAGAAATTCGGTGTAGATCTGGGGAGTAGAATGTTCCATAGTGCTCCTTTATTATTCCTCCGGTTGGTTCATCTGCATTTCCAGCCACTGCTGGCGGCTGATGAGCACGGCGCGGGGCTTTGCGCCCTCGTAGGGGCCAATGATGCTCTTTTGCTCCATCTCGTCCATGATGCGGGCGGCGCGGGCGTAGCCCAGCTTGCAGCGGCGCTGCAACAGGCTGGTGGACGCCTGACCGGCGTCGATGACCACATCCACGGCCTGCTTGAACATGGGGTCGGAGCCTGCATCCTCCTCGGCATCGGCACCGCCGCCGCCCTTTTTGCCGTCCTGAATGGCGTGCTTTTCCATGGCCTCGATCATGGCTTCGTCGTACTGCACGGTGGCGCTGGATTTGATAAAGTCCAGCACACGGCTGATCTCTTCATCCCGCACAAAGGTGCCCTGGATACGGGTGGGCTTGGGTGCGCCCACGGGCATAAAGAGCATATCGCCCTGACCCAGCAGCTTTTCTGCACCGGCACCGTCCAGAATGGTGCGGCTGTCCACCTGACTGGACACCGCAAAGGCGATGCGGCTGGGGATGTTGGCCTTGATCAGGCCGGTGATCACGTCCACGCTGGGGCGCTGGGTGGCAACGATCAGGTGCATACCGGCGGCACGGGCTTTCTGGGCGATGCGGCAGATGGAATCTTCCACATCCTTGCCCACCACCATCATCAAATCGGCCAGCTCATCGATGATAATGGCGATGTAGGGCATCTTTTCCAGTTCCGGCTGCTCGGCAGCCAGCTTGTTGAAGGACTTGATGTCGCGCACGTTGTTCTCTGCAAACAAGCGGTAGCGGCGCTCCATCTCCTGCACCGCGCTGCCCAGTGCACCGGCGGCCTTGCGGGGCTCGGTGACCACCGGCATCAGCAGGTGGGGGATGCCGTTATACTCGGCCAGCTCCACCACCTTGGGGTCGATGAGCAGCAGCTTCACGTCCTCCGGGCTGGAGCGGAACAGCAGGCTCATGATGATGCTGTTCACGCACACGGATTTACCGCTGCCGGTGCTGCCCGCGATGAGCAGGTGGGGCATCTTGCACAGGTCGGTCACCTGCGCCACACCGGCAATGTCTTTGCCAAGAGCGATGCCCAGCGGCGAGGTCATGCGCAGAAAGCTCTGGCTCTCAAAGATGCTGCGGATGGAAACGGCGGTCTTTTTGTGGTTGGGCACCTCGATGCCCACGGCAGGCTTGCCGGGGATGGGGGCTTCCATACGCACGTCCGCCACCGCGAGGTTCAGGGCGATATCGTCTGCCAGCGAGGTGATGCGGCTGATCTTCACACCCGCCATGGGCTGCAGCTCGTACCGGGTGACAGAAGGTCCGCGGGAGATATCCAGCACCCGGGTGCGCACGCCGAAGCTTTCCAGCGTGTCCACCAGCTTCTGGGCGTTGGCTTTCAGCTCCTCCTGTGCGCCGGGGTCGCTTTCCTCCTGCGTTTTTTCAAACAGCTCGATGGGCGGGTACTGGTACTCGTAGCTGTCCACCGGCTCGGCTTCCTCGGCAGGGGCGGTGGCGGCTGCCTGCTCCGAGACGGCGGGCTTTTCCATGGCCGCTGCCACCAGCGAGTTGATGTCCTTTTCCTCCACCGGTTCGGCGGTGATACTGATCCAGCCGTCCTCGTCCGGCGCAGAGCGGAACGCCACAGCGTTCTCGGCGCTCACCCGGGGCACAGCGGGCTGGATGGGCGCAGCTTCCGGCTGCGGCGGCATCTGCGGCTGCACTACCGGCGCTGCCGGCTGGACGATGGGGGTATCAAAAGCGGGGGCAGGGGAAGGCTCTTCCGGCTGCGGGGCGTCCTTGGCAAAGAAATCTGCCGCAGCGGTGACCACCGGGTCTGCCACGATGGGCGGCGGCGTGGGCTTGGGTGCAGGGCGCAGCGGGTCCTGCCCGAAGGTGCCGCCCGGCCCGACGATCAGCGGCTCAATGGGCTCGCTGCCGCCCTCGGAAAGGGCGGTGTGGTCGGGGCCAAGGTCTACGTCAAAGGCGGCGCGGGGATGGGCAACGCTGACCCGTACCGGGGTGATGGGCGGTGCAGCAGGTTCCGGCTGGGCAGGGGCGGCGGGCGCAGATTCGGCGTCCGCAGCGTCTGCTTCCATCTCCTGCGTTACCTTATGCCCCCAGCGCAGCACGCCGGACATCCAGTCCGGCACACCCAGATGCAGCCCGGCGGGCTCGTCCTCCTCGTCCAGCGGCTCGTCCTCGGTTTCGTCGTATTCCTCGTCGATCTCCCGCTCTGCCTGCCGGATGGCGGCGCGCTCGGCACGGCGGGCAGCACTTTGCGCTGCAAAGGCAGAGCCGCGAGCGCGGATGCCGCCGGTGACGGCGCACAGCCAGACCCAGACCTCGGCGGGGGTGACGTCAAAAATGTACAGGCTGCCGCACAGCAAAAGCACGATCATGATGAGGTTTGCCGCCGGGCGACCGCACAGCAAAAGCAGCACGCCGCCCAGCACAAAGCCCATTGCGCCGCCGGAGAGCCATGCATTGACGCCATTGGCGTAGCAGGCAGAAAGCATTTGCAGCGCCGACAGCCCCTGCGGCTGGATATCGGAAAACACGATGACCGTGCCGCAGACAAAGACAAGCCCCAGCACCAGCTTGAGAATGCGGGACAGCAGCTCCTCGCCCCGGGTGTACAAAACGGCCAGACAGCACACGGCCGCACCCAGCACAAAGCTGCCGCAGCCGAACAGCCCGAACAGCACATCATGGAGCACCCGCCATGCGGAATCGCCCTGCACGAAGGCCAGCACCATCAGCAGCAGGCCGCCAAACAGGGTGCCAAGCCCTGCCGGGAGCCGCTGTTCTGCCTTTTTACGGCGGGCAGCAGTACGCCGTTTCGTTGATTTTCGTTTTTTCGTTGCCATTCTACTCTGTTCCCCAACTTCCCATAGACACAATAATTGATTCTACTATTGTACCACGCAAGGGCAAAAATGGCAAACCATAATGTTGTTTTTGTTGAGGAAAATGGAACGAACCCCCTCAGTCTTTGCTTCGCAAAGCCAGCTCCCCCAAGGGGACGCCTTTTGTGGTAGAGATAAACGTTCCCGTCGCCACTGAAGCCGTCCCCTTGGGGAAGGTGGCATCGCCGCAGGCAATGACGGAAGGGGTAAACCCACAACACACTTTACCCTCTTTCAATTTCCCTATACAGCCACGCCAGCGCGTCCGAAAGACCGCCCAGTTCATCGATCAGCTTTTCCTTTACGGCGCGGCGCCCGTCCAGCACTGTGCCCATGTCCATGACCAGCTCCCCGGTGTGGAGCATCAGCTGGGTGTAGCGCTTTTCGGGCATACCGCTGTGGGCGGCTACAAAGCCGGTGATGCGCTGCTGCATCTGCTCAAAGCAGTGCATGGTCTGCGGTACGCCCAAGATCAGCCCGGAGTGCCGCACCGGATGCACCGTCATGGTGGCGGTGGGCACAATAAAGCTGTGCCGTGCGCTGACCGCCAGCGGGATGCCGATGGAGTGCCCGCCGCCCAGCACCAGCGTGGCGCTGGGCTTGGAGATGCTGGCAATCAGCTCCGCCAGCGCAAGGCCGGTCTCCACATCGCCGCCCACCGTATTCAGCAGCACCAGCAGCCCCTCGATGCGGGGGTCCTCCTGCACTGCCACCAGCTGTGGGATGACGTGTTCATACTTGGTGGTTTTTTGCCCCTGCGGCGCTTCGGTGTGTCCTTCGATCTGACCGATGACGGTCAGGCAGTGGATGACATGACCGCCCCGGCTCAGGGTGACCGTGCCCAGATCCTCGATATCCTCTTTTTCCATCCGGTGCTGCTCTGCGGGGGTGTCTTTTGCCGTATCCATGCGCGTTCTCCTTCCGTAGCGGGGTCTTTGTGGGGTCAGTATCCCCCGGCAGCCGGGGAAGTATACAGGAGAAAAGAAACAAAAAACTTTGTGAATTTTTTGTTTTTTTATAAATAGGTATTTGACATTCGCCTTTCATGCTGTATACTTTAAATAATATAACAGGATAAAATGGAACATCTCTCTGCGCGCAAAGAAGCCCCTTGCATGGCGGCAGAAGCTGCAGCGCGTTGGGCAGAAAGGAGAATTTTCCTATGAACACCCCCCAAAAAGCATCGATCCCTGTGATCAAGCGTCTCCCCAAATATTACCGGTATCTGCGCTCCTTGCAGGCCGACGGCATTACCAGCATCTCCTCCCGGGAGCTGGCCTCTCAGATGGGCACCACCGCCTCGCAGGTGCGGCAGGACTTCAACTGCATCGGTGACGTGAACGGACGGCAGGGTATCGGCTACTCGGTGGAGAACCTGCTTTCCATTCTGGAAAGCCTGCTGTTCGGCAACGGCGACCGTCTGCCCACCATTCTGATCGGCTGCGGTCGTCTGGGCAAGGCGGTGAGCCGCTTTATCACCACCGATACCAACGGCTACAAGCTGATCGCGGCCTTTGACGTGGCCGAGAACGAGGTGGGCAAGGAGATCAGCGGCATCCGCATCCGGCACATTGACGAGCTGGAAGCCTTCTGTGAGGAAAACAAGCCCAAGGTGGCGGTGCTCTGCGTCCCCCGCGATGGTGCACAGCAGGTCAGCGGACGGCTGGTGGATCTGGGCATCGAGGGCTTCTGGAACTTCTCCCACTATGACCTGTCGGTGTCGTACCCCAATGTGGTGGTGGAAAATGTCCATCTGGGCGACAGCCTGATGAGCTTGGGCTACCGTCTGCGCAATCAGGAGTGACGGCATGGCAAAATTGTATTTCCGCTACGGTGCCATGAACAGCGGCAAGAGCACGGCGCTGATGCAGGTGGCACACAACTACGAAGAGCAGGGCATGAAGGTGCTCATTTTGAAGCCGCAGGTGGATACCAAGGGCGGCGGGGAGCTGGTAAGCCGTCTGGGCGTGCGCCGTAAGGCAGATTTGCTGATCCCGCCGGAGCTGGATGTGTTTGAAGCCGTGAAGGCGGCAAACGATGCTTCTGGCCCGCTGGCCTGTGTGCTGTGCGACGAGAGCCAGTTCTTTACCCCGGAGCAGGCCGAGCAGCTGTTCATGATCACGGTAGATCTGAACATCCCGGTGATCTGCTACGGTCTGCGGGCAGATTTTTCCCTCAAGGGCTTCCCGGGCTCTACCCGTCTGCTGGAGCTGGCACACACCATCGAGGAGATGAAAACGATCTGCACCTGCGGGCGCAAGGCCATCTGCAACTGCCGCAAGGTGAACGGGCAGTTCGTCTTTGAGGGCGAGCAGGTAGCCATCGACCTTGAAAACGATGTGCAGTACGTCAGTATGTGCCCCCAGTGCTACTTCAAAGCGCGGCGGGCGTTCTACGCTGCAAAGAAAAACTGAGATACTTTTATATCGTATACAAGCCGCTGTACCGTGCCGGGTGTAGCGGCTTTTTTGCGTGATTTGCGGAAGAGCTACCCCCTCAGTCTCGCTGCGCTCCGCGGGGGAGGTTTTTGCTTGCCTCAAGCGTGCAGGGACGCTCCGCTGGGCCAGAGGCAGGGAGGGGTGTTCCGACTCCCCCCTCCCTACCTCTGGACTCCACCCACCCCGCAACAGCAACGACGACGACCGCCGCCAGCGGCGGAAACAGGGAGGAGTTGTTGGGGCAGCGGCCAGCAAGACGCGAGTGCCGCCCAAGGCACGAAGCGGATGCTGGGTGCCGCAACCCGTTTCCAAGGGCTGCACGCCCTTGACAAACCTAAAGAAGAAGTCGAAGCACAAAAAAGCTAGCGCTGCGCCAGTCGGCGCTAGCGCTTTAACGCTTTTTTCGCTTCTCCATTCGTAGCCCCTCAGTCGCTGCGCGACAGCTCCCCTTTGGGGGAGCTGGCACGCCCGCAAACTTTACGGTTTAACCGAGAACTTTGCCGCTATGCCAAGGGCTCTCCCTTTGGGAGAGCTGTCACCGCAGGTGACTGAGAGGGCGAGGACGCTGCCCCTTGGGGAAGGTGGCATCGCCGCAGGCGATGACGGAAGAGGTACTCCCGCCATGCCAAAGGCTCCCTCCCAGAGGGAGCTGGCAAAACCGTCAGGTTTTGACTGAGGGAGTTCAGTCCCCAACAGGCTGTATACAGATTGATATATCAATTTGCTGCGCTTCGCGGCGGCTACTGATATATCAACCGGGCGAAATACGCACGTTTTTTGCGCTATTGATATATCAGTTCTGACAGGGCGTTTGTCTGCCGCAGAGGAGAAGGCGCAAGGGAAGAGCGGTGCGGACGGCAGCTGCAAAGTGTAAAATTTTACAGTCAGAGCAGCAAATGTGACGGAATTATTGAATTTTTGATGATATGCCCCTGTTGCATCCCAGATTTTTATGCAAGTCATTGAAGTATACAAGTTGCACAGTTTTTCAGCGCAAGTTTATTCATTTCGGCAAGGACGTCGAATTGCACGCGAAAACAAGGGCAATATTTGTACGTTTTTATCCCGTATCACTGTAAAAACCATCTTTCTTTTTTCGGTAGCTTTTGTTATCATAATTGTATACAAGGGGGTGTGTGCAGAACCCCCCTACATGAAGATGTTTTCTATTAGGAGGAGAACAAAAATGAGCAAGGCAATTTCTCGTCGTAACTTCCTGATGGCTACCGGCGCTGTCGGTGCTGCAGGTCTGCTGGCTGCCTGCGGCAGCAAGCCCGCTGCTTCTTCCACCGCTTCTTCCGCTGCTGCTTCTCAGGCTCCCGCTGCTTCCGCAGATGAGAGTCTGGCTCTGTCTGACGGCCCCGTCAACCTGAGCATCAGCTGGTGGGGCGGCGACAGCCGTCACGCTGCTTACCAGAGCGCTCTGGAGGCTTTCCAGGCTGAGCACTCCAACATCACCGTGGAGCCCACCTTCGCCGCATGGTCCGGCTGGGAAGAGAAGATGGCTGCTGCCTTCATCGCAGGCAACGCTCAGGATGTCTGCCAGGTGAACTGGAACTGGCTGTACAACTACTCTGCTGACGGCAGCAAGTTCGTGGACCTGAACACCACCTCCAAGTTCATCGACCTGACCCAGTGGGATGCCGCTGCTATGGACGCTTGCTATGTGGCCAACAGCCAGCAGTGCGTGCCCGTCTCTATGACTGGCCGTATCTTCTACTGGAACATGACCACCTTCAACAAGGCTGGCATCACCGAGGTCCCCAAGTCTCTGGACGATCTGATGGCTGCCGGTAAGGCTTTCCAGGAGAAGCTGGGCAACGATTACTATCCCATGCACCTGGGCGCATACGACCGTATGATCCTGATGGTGTTCTACCTCGAGTCCAAGTACGGCAAGGACTGGGCAGATCCCGTTACCTCCACCCTGAACTACACCGAGGACGAGATCGCTGAGGGTCTGGCCTTCATCAAGAGCCTGGTGGACAACCACGTCATGATGAACCTGAAGACCTACTACTCTGCAAACTCCGATACCGCTACCCACCAGTCCAACGAGTGGATCACCGGTAAGATCGCAGGCATCTTCGAGTGGGATTCCGCTGCTACCAAGTACGCTTCCGCTCTGGACGACAGCAACAAGGACGGCTTCACCGTCGGCGAGGAGATCAAGTTCGGCGACAACAACGGCGGCTTCTCCAAGGTGTCCATGGGTCTGGCTATCACCAAGACCTGCAAGAACGTTGCCGAGGCTGCTACCCTGATCAACTTCCTGCTGAACGAGGAGAAGGGCGCTTCCATCATGGGTTCTGAGTGCGGCATCCCCGCTTCCAAGGCTGGCCTGAAGTTCGCTCAGGACGCCGGCGCTGTCAAGAGCCTGGTTGCTGACGCAAATGCCAAGGTCATGGCATTCACCACCAACAAGCTGGATCCTCTGTTCGAGAACAACGACCTGAAGGCTTCCGGCACCGGCATCTATCAGGAAGTGTTCGACAACATCGACTACGGCGATCAGACCCCCGAAGAGGCTGTTGAGACCCTGCTGGACGGCATGGAGTCTGTTGGCTACACCGTTGGCTAAGTTTACCGCACTGACAGCAGCCTGAACCGGCAGCGATACTCTGAATGAAATAGGGGCATCTGCCGCCCGTACGACAGGTGCCCTTGTTTTTTCGGAGAATGATTATTAAACCTTGAATGAATCGTTACCGGTCTGTGACCTGCTGCATTGTCTGCTTCAAAATCCTGCAAAAGGAGGACTTCGGATGAAAAAAAGTAATGCGCTCGCAGGCGCACGAACTCCGTTCCAGAAATGGGTCGATAAGTATCAGGGTCTGTTTTACCTGATCCCCTGGATCATCGGCTTTCTCGTCTTTAAGGCGTTCCCCTTCGGTCAGTCGCTGTATTACAGCTTTACCGATATGAACTTCTTTAAGGATGGCACCAGCTTTGTTGGTCTGGCCAACTACATCACCGCATTCCACACCAAAAAGATCACCAAGGCGCTGATCATCACCTTCAAGTACGCCTTTATCACCGTGCCCCTGAAGCTGATCTTCGCGCTGTTCATCGCCTACATCCTGAACTTCAAGATCGCCTGCGTCAACCTGTTCCGCACCGTGTACTACATTCCCTCCATTCTGGGCGGCTCTGTGGCTATCGCCGTGCTGTGGAAGGCTGTGTTCAGCGTGGACGGTCTGCTGAACACCGTGGTGCGCGCTGTCACCTTTGGCGCGGTGCAGGGCCCCGAGTGGCTGTCTGACCCCAACTACGCGCTGTGGATCATCTGCTTCCTGCGTATATGGCAGTTCGGCTCCGCCATGGTGCTGTTCCTTGCTGCACTGAAGGGCGTGCCCGCAGACCTGTACGAGGCTGCTACCATCGACGGCGCCGGCAAGTGGCGTCAGTTCTTCTCCATCACTGTTCCGATGATCACCCCCATCATCTTCTACAACCTGGTCACTCAGATCTGCCAGGCTTTCCAGGAGTTCAATGGCCCGTTCATCATCACCAACGGCGGTCCCCGCGGTTCCACCACCCTCATCTCCATTCTGGTCTACAACTACGCATTCAAGTCCTACGACATGGGCATGGCTTCTGCTCTGGCATGGATCATGTTCATCATCGTCTGCATCCTGACGATCATTGCGTTCACCAGCCAGAAGAAGTGGGTCTACTACTCGGATGAAAGGTAAGGTGACCAATATGGGAATGAAAGCATCGAATAAGATCGCAACCTTCTTTAAGTACGTCGTGCTGATCCTGGTTGGTGTCATCATGATCTATCCTCTGCTGTGGATGATCAGCGCTACCTTCAAGGATAACAGCGAGATCTTTGCAGGCATCAGCCTGTGGATCAAAAAGCCTACGCTGGATGGCTACCGCAATGCCCTGAACAACTTCGGCGGCTCCATCAACATCCTGCAGGCCATGCTCAACACTTACAGCTATGTCATCCCCAAGGTGATCTGCACTGTGGTGTCTGCTTGTATTGCCGCTTACGGCTTTGGCCGTTTCGACTTCCCCGGCCGCAAGCTGCTGTTCAACATCATGCTGGCTACTCTGTTCCTGCCGCAGGTCGTGCTGAACGTGCCGCAGTACCTGCTGTACAACAAGTTCGGCTGGGTCGACAGCCCCTTCTATCTGGCCATCTGGGTGCACTGCGCATTTGCTACCGAGACCTACTTCGTGTACCAGCTGGTGCAGTTCATGCGCAACGTCCCGCGTGATCTGGACGAGGCTGCCGCCATTGACGGCTGCTCCTCCTTCCAGACCCTGTACAAGGTCATCGTGCCCATGCTGGGACCCGCTCTGGTGTCCTGCGCACTGTTCCAGTTCATGTGGAGCTGCAACGACTTTATGGGCCCGCTGCTTTACGTCAGCACCCCCGGCAAGTACCCCATGTCCCTGTTCGTCAAGCTGTCCATGGACGGTGATACCGGCTTTGCTTGGAACAAGATCCTTGCTCTGTCCCTCATCTCCATCCTGCCGCAGCTGATCGTATTCTTCTGTGCACAGGATCAGTTCGTTGAAGGTATCTCCGCAGGTGCCGTCAAGGGCTAATGCGCCATAAGAACATCTGACCAAGACCAACACCCCCTGTGCTGCTTCCAATGGATGGCACAGGGGGTGTTTTGGTAGGTGCATCATTTCTTCTGCTTTTTGCGGTATTGCAGGGGGCTGATATCCGTCACCTCGCGGAACACGCGGCGGAAGTGGGCGGCGCTGGCAAAGCCGGTCTGCTCGGCAATAGCGCTGATGGAAAGCTCGGTGGTCTCCAGCAGCTTCTGCGCAGACTCGATGCGGCGGTTGTTCAGGTAGTCCACGATGGACTGCCCGGTCACCCGCCGGAACAGGCGGCTGAGATAGTAAGGGGAAAGGTAGAACCGCGCCGCTACCTCGGTAAGAGAGAACTTTTGCCGGTAGTTGGCGGCAAGGTAGGCACACACCTGCTCAACGGTCTCGTTGCGGGGGCGCGCCACGGCGCTGCTCTCGGCAAGGCACTCCTGCTCTACATAGTGCAGGATCAGCAGCAGGTACAGCCCGCCGGGGTAGTCCTGCTCCGGCATGGCGGTGCGCATCATCTCCAGCAGGGTGCGCAGGCGGCGGGTCCACGGCACCGGGCCGTACAGCACCGTGGCTTCCCCGGGCACGAACAGCCGGACAAAATCCCGCTGGGCGGTGCTGCGCAGCTCGTGCAGGGCACTGAGCGGGAACCGGCAGCCTACCAGCTCCGGTACGGCTGCACCGGCGGCGGTGAGCACCACATCCCCCGCACCCAGCAGCAGTGCGCTGCCGGGGTTCAGCAGCAGATTGTTTTCCCCCATTTGCAGGGTGCAGCTGCCCTCGCTTACCAGCAGAAAGGTGCACATCTCCTCGTCTGCCGTCAGCTCCAGCTTGCCGCCGGTCAGCCGCACGGTGTCTGCCTTTACCTTGGCGTTGATCTTTTCCCGTTCCGCTTTCATTTTGCGCATCCTTTCCGGAAACAGCTCTCCCGGTCGCCGGGAGAGCGCTTTTCCTCATGATACCACGTCTGCCCCGTGGGGGCAAGACAAACTCACAGGAGGTTATTTCGCATGAATCTGACCCTGATCCGTTCCATGACCCGCAGCGCCGTTTTCGAGCTGGAAAACGAGCTGTGCTACCGTCCGGCACACCCCTTTACCGTTGCCCTGAACGGCAAGACGGTATACGAAGCCTGCAACACCAACGTGTTCTCCCTGTTCTCCCTGCTGCCCGGCACCACCTATACGGTGGAGGTGCAGGCAGAGGGCGAGACCCTGAAGCTGGATTTCACCACCGAGGCTGAGACCTTCTTCGTGGATGCTGCCCGCTACGGTCTGGTGGCCGATGGCGAGACCGACAACACTGTGCGGCTGCAGGCGGCGCTGTCTACCTGCCCCAAGGGCGGCACGGTGTATGTGCCCGCCGGCCGTTACCGCACCGCCAGCCTGTTCATGAAGAGCAACACCACGCTGTATCTGGAAAAGGGTGCTGTGCTGCTGGGCGATAACGACCGCACCCATTACCCCATTCTGCCCGGCGTGCTGCCCAGCGAGAACGAGGTGGACGAGTACTACCTGACCGGCTGGGAGGGCAACCCGCTGGACAGCTTTGCCGGCCTGTTGAACATCACGCAGGTGCATGACGTGGTGGTGACCGGCGAGGGCACGCTGGACTGCGATGCCCAGAACGGCGACTGGTGGGTGAACCCCAAGGTCAAGCGCATCGCATGGCGTCCCCGGGCCGTGGCTGCGGTGGACAGCGAGAACGTCTGCCTGCACGGCATCACGGTGCAGAACAGCTTCTCGTGGACCATCCACCCCATCTTTGTCAAGCATCTCGACCTGCTCAACTTCAACATCAACAACCCCTACAACGCCCCCAACACGGACGGCATCGACCCCGAGAGCTGCGAGTATATCCGCATCATCGGCATGAACATCCATGTGGGTGACGACTGCATCGCCATGAAGGCCAGCAAGGTCTTTTTGGGCATGAAGCTGAAGCGCAGCTGCGAGCACACCGTCATCCGCAACTGCCTGCTGGACAAGGGCCACGGCGGCATCGTCATCGGCAGCGAGATGAGCGGCGGCGTCAAGGACATGGTGGTCACCCAGTGCCTCATGGACCACACCGACCGCGGCCTCCGCGTCAAGACCCGCCGCGGCCGCGGCAACACCGCCGTCATCGACGGGCTGGTGTTCCGCAACGTGGAGATGCGGGGCGTCAAGGCACCCTTTGTCATCAATATGTTCTACTTCTGCGACCCGGACGGCCACGGCCCCTATGTGCAGTGCCGCGAGGCGATGCCGGTGGACGAGTACACCCCCAAGCTGGGCAGCCTGACCATGGAGAACATCGTGGCCACCGATGCCCAGTTCGCGGGCTGCTACTTCGACGGCCTGCCGGAGCAGCCCATCGAGCGGGTGACTATGCGGGACGTGAGCATCACCTTCGACCCCAACGCCAAGGAGGGACAGGCCGCCATGGCCGACAACCGCCCGCTGGTGAAAAAGCTGGCCATCTATGCCGAGAACGTCAAGGAGATCGACCTGCACAACGTGAAGATCGAAGGCTACGAGGGCGAGCGGCTACACTTTGTCAACGTAGGACATTTTGAGGAGGACTGACCCATGACCCATGAAGAGATCCTGTCCATGCTGGGCGACTATGTGGACTACCTGATCGCCAATTCCAGCGCCGAGGCACCGATGTGGAACATTGAGAAGGTGCGCAGCGGCAAGCCCAATAAGTGGAACTACATCGACGGCTGCATGATCACCGCCTGCCTGAGCCTGTACAAGACTACCGGCGATGAGAAGTATCTGGAGTTTTCCAAGGAGTTTATCGACTACTTTGTGCAGCCGGACGGCTCTATTAAGACCTACGACCCCAAGGAGTATAATCTGGACAACGTGAATCAGGGCAAGAACCTGTTCATCTTGTATGACATCTACGGGGACGAGAAGTACCGCAAGGCAATCGACACCATCCGCAGCCAGCTGCTCACCCAGCCCCGCACCAAGGAGGGCAACTTCTGGCACAAGGACATCTACCCGTGGCAGGTGTGGCTGGACGGCACCTATATGGCACAGCCCTTCTACATGGAGTACGAGACCCGCTTTAACAAGATGCAGGGCTGCATCGACAGCTACAAGCAGTTCATGAACATCAAAAAGCATATGCGGGACGAAAAGACCGGCCTATACTACCACGGCTACGACGAGAGCCGCCAGATGTACTGGGCAGACCCCGAGACCGGCTGCAGCCCCAACTTCTGGCTGCGCGCCATGGGCTGGTTCCTTGTGGCGATGGTGGACGTGCTGGAGCGCATGGACGAGCAGCTGTACAACGAGTACCGCGGCATCATGGCCATGCTCAAGCAGACCGTGGAGGATATGCACAAGTTCCAAGACGAGCAGAGCGGGATGTTCTGGCAGGTCATCGACCACCCGGAAGCCGAGGGCAACTATCTGGAGACCAGCGGCACCGCCCTGTTTGCCTACGCAGTGCTCAAGGGCGTGCGTCTGGGCTACCTGCCTAAGCGGATGGCTGCATGGGCAGAGAAGGCCTTCTACGGCACCTGCGACCGGTACCTGTCCAAGAACCCGGACGGCAGCTTGCAGCTGGACGGCATCTGCCTTGTGGCAGGTCTGGGCGGCAAGGATCACCGTGACGGCTCGCTGGCCTACTACTTCAGCGAGCCGGTGGTCTGCAACGACGCCAAGGGCGTAGGTCCGCTGGTGCTGGCCTATACCGAAATGATCGCACGGAAGTAAGCCGAATCACAACCGTACCAAAATATAAAGGGGCTGCTGTAAAATACAGCGTCCCTCATCGCTGATAATACGGCGCAGCGATTTGCGCTGAAATCTCACATAAAGAAAAGCAAGTGCAACACGTTCTCTCAAAAACCAAAATTTTTGAGGGAGATGTGATGCACTTGCTTTTTTTGTAATATTCGATCTTCCGTTCCGTTTTGAAATCGCTATAGATATTTTGCTGCCGGAAAAGCTTTTGCAAAGTCAGGAGTCTATGGTCTGCAGCACGCAGGCACAATACCCCGGTTCGGGCTGGTAACAATGGATGGTCAGGTATTTGTCCACCTCCGGGCTGTAATCGTGGAGGGTGTGCCTTGTGCCGTTCAACGCCACATCTGCATACGATACAAGCCACTTTTTATCACCATTGGGGAACACCTCGTAAAAAGAGCGGTTCAGCATTTCTTCTACCGGCACCCCTTCGATCGTTGCCATCTCTGCGTTGCAGTAGCGGAAGATAAAATCCACGCCATGCCCGGATTCATTGAATATCAGCTCGATGACGCAGAACGCCAGCGGCATATCGTCCAGCAGGCTGCACTTTTCCAGCAGACTCATGCTCATGGGGCGGGGCAGTGTGTCCGCCAGCCCGATCTCTGCACGCAGGCGGCGGTGGTCGCTCAGGCCGCGCTTGCGTCCCTGAAAGGTGCGGCCGTCAGACATGGTGTAGATCCCATCGTTGCTGATGTTTACGATCTGGCTGCGGCACACTGCAATTCCCTTGCTGATGTTCAGGAACAGATTTTCCGGCAGCACGGACAAAACGCTGTGCAGCGGCGCATACAGCGCAGCTTCCTCGCCGTCCATGCGGTGAACGACTGTTTTACGGTCGCTGCGGTAAAGATACAAAATGTTTTCCGGACAAAGGTCATTTTTTTGAAACCATTCACGCAGATCGTTCATCGCCGTGCTCCTTTGTCAATTGATGTGCTTAGTATAGCACATTATCGTGCAGAGTACAAGATTTTAATGGCGCTTGCGTCAAATTTTATCGGGCTTTTTTGTTGAAACTTACGTTTTTGTTACAGAAAATGCAAAAATCATTGACTTTTAATCATTGCCCGTGTATCTTGAACACAGAGAGCCAAATGGTTTTTTCCATAGGGCACATGGAGTGCATCAGGCAAAAAGCATGACAGAACGCTTCCTCTTCCTTCGTATCTATAAACCGGATGCCGCCGCACTGACAGACTGGCAGCCGCCGGTCGTCCGCACAAACTAATCTGTAATAAGGAGGAACCTGCTATGAAAATGACCCGTCGGAATTTTATTTCCGCTTCGGCTGCTGCAATGCTGGCGTGCGGCGCATCTCTGTCTGCCCATGCTGCGGAAAATACCACAGAAAACGGCCTGAATTTTATCACAGACATTTTCAAGGATCCCACCCAGCCGGGCGAGACCGAAGGCGCAACGACCATCACAGCAGAGGCCAACGCCGAATGGTATGAAAAGCTGGATTTTTCTGACCGGCGGGAGTTTGCCAACGCCGAGCGCGGCTGGCTGGACAACGCGGAAGGCAGGATCATCGATGGTGATGATAACAGATCTGCATGGGATCTGCAGAGCTACGGCGATTTGAACCGGGATGCTCCAGACACTGTAAACCCCAGCCTGTGGCGGAATACCCAACTCAACGCTAAAGCTGGTCTGTTTGAAGTGTGCGATGGCATTTATCAGGTGCGCGGCTTTGATATGGCCAATACGACCTTTATCCGCACCGACCACGGCTGGATCGTGTTTGATGTGCTGATGTGCAAGGAAAACATGAAGGCTGCCAAGGAGCTGATGGAGAACCGCTTCGGCCCGCTGGACATCAAGGCGGTGCTGTACAGCCACTCTCATGTGGACCACTTCGGCGGCGTGGAGGGCGTTATTACCCGGGAGCAGGTAGCGGATGCAAAGCTCTCGCTTAAAAAGCAGCTGGCTTCCGGCAAGATCCTTGTGCTTGCGCCGGCGGGATTTCTGAAGCACGCCATCAGCGAAAATGTCTATGCAGGCATCGCCATGGCACGGCGCGCACAGTTCCAGTACGGCACGGTGCTTGACAAGGGCGAAAAGGGTGCGCTGAGCGTGGGCATCGGCATGGGACAGTCCACCGGTACGGTGGCCCTCATCGCTCCTACTTACGAGATCGGGGAAGATGTTTCGAAGCTGACCATCGACGGGCTGGAGATCGAATTCCAGCTGACTCCCGGCACCGAAGCCCCTGCCGAGATGAACGCCTATTTCCCGAAATACCGTGCCCTATGGATGGCGGAAAACTGCACCGGCACGCTGCATAATCTGTACACCCTGCGCGGCGCAGAGGTGCGCGATGCCAACGATTGGGCAAAGTATATCATCGAGGCAGATCAACGCTTCTGCAGCAAGACCGATGTGGTGTTCCAGAGCCACAACTGGCCGCACTGGGGCGAGGAGATCCATGAATATCTGCTGAATACGGCAGCCATCTATAAGTTTATCCACGACCAGACCCTGCATTACATGAATCAGGGCTATACCTCCACTGAGGTCGCCGCCATGCTCACTCTGCCTGAAAAGCTGGAAAAGGTCTGGTACACCCGGCCGTATTACGGCACACTGGCGCACAACGCCAAGGCGGTCTACCAGAAGTATCTGGGTTGGTACGATGCAAACCCGGTCAACCTGAACCCGCTCACGCCCAGCGATACTGCCAAGAAGCTGGTAGAATATCTGGGCAGCACGGATGCCGTTCTGCGCAAGGCACGGAAGGATTTTGAAAAGGGCGATTATCAGTGGGTGGCGCAGATCACCAAGGAGTTGGTCTTTGCAGACCCGTCCAACCAGAAGGCGCGCAACCTGTGCGCCGATGCGCTGGAGCAGCTGGGCTATCAGGCAGAGTCCGGCGCATGGCGCAACGCCTACCTGATGGGCGCTGCCGAGCTGCGCAAGGGCAACCTGTCCGGTCTGGCACGCACCGCCAATGGTCTGGGCTCCGCCATGAAGGAGATGACCGTGGATATGCTGCTGGATTACATTTCCATCCTGACCGACGCCAACGCCGCCCAGAACGACGACGTAACGCTGAACCTGATCGTGACGGATGTGAACGAAAAGTTCTATGTGACCCGAAAAAACGGTATTCTGCTGTCCTATTCGGGAGAGAACCGCCCGGACGCGCAGGCCACGGTCACCTGCAAGCGGCTGCAGCTCCTTGCCCTGATGCAGGGGCAGCAGGCCGGTCAGGTGCAGGTAAGCGGCGATGCCACTGCCCTGAAGCGTCTGCTGGCGTATGCGTCCAAGTTTGAAAAGACCTTCAATGTGATCGAGCCGTAAAAACGATTCCGATACAGCAGGGCTGAGCACCTGAATCACAGCATAAAAGGGATACCGGAACATCTGTGGATGCTCCGGTATCCCTTTTGGCATAAGATGAGAACAAAAAAACAGGTTGAATTTACAAAATTCAACCTGTTTGGTGGTTGCGGGGGCCGGATTTGAACCAACGACCTTCGGGTTATGAGCCCGACGAGCTACCAGACTGCTCCACCCCGCGATATTTACTTTTCGCTTTTCAGCGGCTCTCGCTGACTGCTCAAGTATAATACCACAGGGCGGGCAGAATGTCAACCCTTTTTCGAAAAAACTTTTACTTTTACTTTTGCTTTTTGCTGCGCTTTCTGCGCCATGCAAGCGCCACGGCAACGGCGGCGCACGCCAGCACTGCCAGCGGCCAGACGCAGGCCAGTGCCACCACCAGCTGCTGCAAGCCGTTCACAAAGTTGCCCCAGCCGGAGGTAAAGGCGGTGCCGATGCGGGAGAAAAAGCCCTCGTCCGCAGGGGTGTAGGTCTGCACCTCGTTCAGGTCGATATACACGGTGCACTGCTGCACCTGGTCGCTGTACCAGTCCAGCTGGCTCTGCCAGCTTTCGATCTGGGACTGCACCTCGGTAAGGGAGTCCTCGATTTGCAGCAGGTCGGAAAGAGTTTCGGCCTTTGCCTGCAATTGCTGTAAGCGGGTGCGCTGTGCCTGCAGGTTAGAAAGCCGCGCGGACACGTCCATATACTGAGTGGTCACGTCATCGGCCTGCTGGCTGCGGTAGGTCACATTACCGGCAGCGGCCACAGCTTCCAGAAAGCTCTGGTAGTTGGCCTGCGGTACCCGGTAGGTCAGGTTGACCGAGCGGCTGGAGCCGGTGCTAGAATACTCGCTGCTGGATTCCAGATAGCCGCCCGCTTCGACAAGAGCGCTGTCCAGCGCACTGCGGGCTGCTTCGTAGTCCTTGCTTTCCAGCGTCAGGTTGGCAGTGTAGATGATCTTGGCACTGTCCACCGCAGGGGCAGCAGCTTCGGTGCTGCCGGTGCCGCTGTACTCCGTTTCCAGAGAGCGGTCGTCTGCCTCCAGACTGTAATTTACTACCTCGGGGGCGCTGTCCAGCGCGGCGTGCTGGACAGCAAAGCTGTCCGATGCCATGGAAGCAGCGGAGCTGTTGGCAGCGCCCTCGGCTGCGTACAGGGCGGGCGCGCTGCTTTTGGCGCTGCCCATCCCGATGCCCAGATGCAGGGTGCTGTAACCCAGCACACACACAGCCAGACAGGCGGCCAGCGTGCCCAGCTGCTTTACCGGGAAGTGGATGGGCTTTTTCTTCTTGGGTTCGGCGGTGTTCAGGGGTGCTGCGGGTGCAGCGGTCTGCGGGGCAGGGGCGGCCATCATGGGCTCTGCCTTTTCCTCCACAGTCAGGGTGTCGGTCATGGCCAGCAGTTTTGCCTTCAGATCGTCCGGGGCAGTCAGGTCATCGACCTCCATCTTGTATTCATACCACCTCATCTTCGATCTCCTCCTTCAGCATCGTATGTAACTGTGCCCGTGCGCGCCGCAGCCAGCTTAGTACCGTGTTTGTGGACACCGCCATCATCCGCCCGATCTCTGCCGCAGTGTATCCTTCGTAGTAATGCAGATAGATGGCATTGCGATAGTTTTCCGGCAGGGTGCGGATGGCATCCAGCACGCTGCCGTCCTCCTCCAGAACATCGGGGGCGGGCAGGTTCTCGTCCAGCTCGGTGTCCTTTTGATGGGCGGCGCGGGTCAGGTCCCGGCAGCGGTTGATGGCCACCCGCAGCAGCCATGCTTTGAGATGCTCCTCACTCTCAAAGATGCCGTTGTAGTGCAGCAGCTTTTCAAACACATCCTGCACCACATCCTCAGCATCGGCTGTGCAGCGGCAATTATGCACCGCAGTGCGGTAGACGGTGTCGCTGTAACGCTGCACCGCCAAGGTAAAAACTTCGTTTCTGGTCAGCTGTCCCATTGTATAAACTCTCCTTGGATGCCCGGAAGCGGGCTTCTCGATGGAATGTTTGTGGTTCTCACGGGGACGTTCACTCAATATACGGCTCAGCATCCCCGATTATTGCAGAACAAAACCCGGTTCCTTCCATTTTTTGTGTGCCGGACGCACCGACCGCATGACGCGTCCACGTTCTCCGACGGGAGTTGGATATCCTGCCGGTTTACCGGTCAGTATACCACGGAATCGCAAAAAGGAAAAGAGGGGAGCCCTTCCTTATTTATAGACCCTTTGCAGCAGCGCCAGCCGCTCGGAGAGAAAGGTCTCAGCCTTGGGGTGGTGCAGCCAGCATTTGCCATCGGTGCTGTGTACCAGTTTCTGCGCCAGTGCGGCAGGGGCGGTGTCAATCGCCATCACGTCCTGCATGGTCAATTGCAGGGTGAGCGCCGCCGGTACATCCGGCAGCGGCGGCAGCGGGTCCTCCCACACAAAGGGCGGCAGCAGCTGCACCGCCACGGTCAGGCGGGTGCACTCCTCGGTCAGCAGAAGGGCGGCGGGGGTGCCGTCCGGCTGCACTTGTAGGCTGCTGTATAAAAGCTGCATCCGGGCAGGGGAGAGCAGCCGGGCCAAGCCCTCTGCCGGGGCAGCCGCAAGCTGTAGATACCCGGCGGCTTCCTCCCGGTAGATGCGCCGGGCAGGGGCGTGCAGCCCTGCGTAGAGGGCGGGCAGCATAAAGCTGCCGCTTTTTTCCAGCGCCTGCTGCGCCAGCAGATAGAACTCGGTCAGCGGGTACGCCGCATCCGGCTGCGGCATCCCGAAATCCGGCCGCGATACATGACCTCCACCCATGGGAACCTCCTTGACAAAACACGATGATGCGATTATACTATAAACAGAAGGGGCGCTGACTGCAAAGGTCAGCTTTCCATCCCGCATTAGTCAAAAAGATTGACCGCTAGTTTGGTAGACTGGGGCGGTCATTTTTATTTTAACATACTTTCCACAGTATTACAATCAAATTTCGGATTGTAAACCCTTTGCAAACTTTTCCGTTGACCTGCGGCGCACCGGTGCGGTATACTCGGGCACAGATGCCTTGCAAAACGAAAAAACAGAGGGGAAAACTGACTATGAAAGACAAAAAACTGACTACCTACCAGATGGCCGTTACCGCTGTGATGGCTGCCGTGCTGTGCGTGCTGGGCCCGCTGACCGTGCCCATCGGAGCCGTGCCCATCTCGCTGGCAAACTTTGTCATCTGCCTGACCGCATGGCTGCTGGGGCCGAAATTCGGCACCCTGAGCGTGGTCATCTATCTGGCACTGGGCGCCATCGGCATTCCGGTGTTCTCCGGCTATGGTGCCGGCCTTGCCAAGCTGGCAGGCCCTACCGGCGGTTATCTGGTGGGTTATCTGCTGCTGGCTTTCATCGGCGGGATGTTCATTGAAAAGAGCAAGGGCAACCCGGTGATCTCCGCTGTGGGTCTGGTGCTGGGCGATGCCGCCTGCTATGTGCTGGGCACGGCATGGTTCGTGTTCCAGATGCAGTGCGAGCTGGGCTACGCGCTGACCGTCTGTGTCTACCCCTTCATTGCGCTGGACTTGGGCAAGATCGTGGTGTCCTGCATCGTGGGTGCGCTGCTGCGTAAGCGCCTGACCCAGGCAGGCGTGCTGAAACTGCAGAATGCAGTTTCGGAATGATTGCGAATTACTTTTGAAAAGAATAAGCCCGGAAGGTCTGCGAGCCTTCCGGGCTTATCTCTTTATTCCTGATACCCCAAGGTGGCCGCCATGACCGCCTTGATGGTGTGCATCCGGTTCTCGGCTTCGTCAAACACGATGCTCTGGGGGCCTTCGAATACCTCGTCGGTCACCTCCATGGCGTCGCGGCCAAAGCGCTCGCCCATCTCCTTGCCCACGGTGGTCTTGTGGTCGTGGTAGGCGGGCAGGCAGTGCATAAATACTGCATCCGGACCTGCAATATTCATCAGATCCTGATTGATCTGATAGGGAGCCAGATCGTGGATGCGCTCCGCCCAAACCTCTACCGGTTCGCCCATGGATACCCACACATCGGTGTACAGTACGTCCGCGCCCTTTGCGGCCTTGACGGGGTCCTCCTCAAAGGAGAGGGTCGCCCCGGTCTGGGCGGCAATGGCCTGACACTGCTCCACCAGCGCGGGGTCCGGCTGGTACTTTTTGGGTGCACAGGCGGTAAAGTGCAGACCCATCTTGGCGCAGCCCACCATCAGGCTGTTGCCCATGTTGTAGCGGGCATCGCCGAAGTAAACGAAGTGGATGCCCTTCAAGTGGCCGAAATGCTCCTGAATGGTAAGGAAATCGGCTAAGATCTGGGTGGGATGGAACTCGTTGGTCAGGCCGTTCCACACCGGAACACCGGCGTAGTGCGCCAGTTCTTCCACGATCTGCTGGCCGTAGCCCCGGTACTCGATGCCGTCAAACATCTGTCCCAGCACCCGGGCGGTATCGGCGATGGACTCCTTTTTGCCGATCTGACTGCCGGAAGGGTCCAGATAGGTCACCTCCATGCCAAGATCGTGGGCGGCCACCTCAAAGCTGCAGCGGGTGCGGGTGGAGGTCTTTTCAAAGATCAGAGCAATATTTTTGCCCCGCAGCTGGTCATGCCGGATACCGGCCTTCTTTTTGGCTTTCAGGTCAGCAGCCAGCTCCAGCAGCTGCCCGATCTCGGCAGGGGTGTAGTCCAATAGCTTCAAAAAGCTGCGATTTTTCAGTTCCATTGTATATTTCCCTCTCTATGCAAGCACTCTTGAATATTTATTCAAGCTATGATCCTATTATAGTACGTTGCATCAGGAAGGTCAAGAGGGAGCTTACAGTTCCAGCTCTGCCCGGCGTCCGGTGGGCTTATAGGGGGTCAGCCGGACACCGGCGTGCTCGAACATGAACCGCGCCGCAATGCTGGAATCGCTGTCGTGGTACTTGTCGCCGTAGTACACCACCTCGGCAATGCCGGACTGGATGATGGCCTTGGTGCACTCGTTGCAGGGGAACAGGGTCACATACACCCGGGCACCCTTCAGGTTGTTGTGGGCGCTGTTGAGGATGGCGTTCAGCTCGGCATGGCAGACGTACATATACTTGGTCTGCAGAGGTGCACCCTCCCGCTCCCAAGGCATCTCGTCATCGCTGCAGCCCATGGGCATCCCATTGTAGCCCAGAGAAAGGATCTTATTTTCCGGGCTTACGATGCACGCACCCACCTGACTGTTGGGGTCCTTGGAGCGCATGGCGGTAAGCAGCGCAATGCCCATAAAATATTCGTCCCAGTTGATATAATCCTCGCGTTTCATCGCGTAAAACCTCCTGCCCCTTTGTGCGGGTCTGCGGCTTGACAAACCCGGAAAAATAGACTATACTACGAATAGAAAGAGCGCTGCCCGGCAAAACGGCTCCGCTCCTCATGGATCAAATGACCAAAAGATCAAGTGACCGTGGCTTGGGGAAGCGCTGGCGGTCACTTTTTCTTTTTGTCGTTGTCATGGTGTTTTTCTCTCTGCTCGAGTTTCCATGTGATTTCAAAGGTCACATGTACGATGGTGACGATAAGCGTCAGAAGCATCAGAATCTCAGAGATCGACATCCAACATCCCTCCTTCCGCCGAAAGCATCAGGAGAGATCACTTCAAAAAGCTGCCCTCCTGACACCTGCTTCACTCTGGGGTGAGTTTGCAGAACCAGTGAGGACACAGAGCCGCCTTGCGTTTTGGGTCAACGCCCTTACCGCCGAAGCGGCACTTACAGCATACCACAAAACCCGCATATTTGCAACGAAAACTCCCGGCTCCGCACCTATACGCGATGCCGGGAGTTCTGTTTTTTCTGACTGCCCATTTTACGCCCCGATGTCAACTTGCACAAAACAGTGCCCGGAAGTTTGGCAGGCGTTTTTGCTAAATTTTGAAACGATATATTTAAAAATCGTTTCGGATGTGGTATTATCTTTGTAAAATATGCCACAAAAACGGAGAGAACGCTCCGTGCGGCGGAAATGAGGGAAAAACCGATATGAAATACGCAAGCAACAACATCCGCAATATTCTGATTGCCGGCCATGCCGGCAGCGGCAAGACCACGCTGACCGAAGCATTGGTCTATTTTTCGGGCGCTGCCGAGCGTATGGGCCGGGTTGAGGACGGCACCACGATTTCGGACTTTGATCCCGAGGAAGCAAAGCGCAAGGCCAGCCTGTCGGCTTCCGTTGTGCCGGTGGAGTACGAGGGCATCAAGTACAACCTGATCGATGCACCGGGTCTGTTCGACTTTGAAGCAGGCGAGTACGAGGGCATCCGCGCCGCCGAGAGCGTGCTGGTGTGCGTGTCCGGCCGCAGCGGCGTTACCGTGGGCGCGGAAAAGGCGTTCCAGCTGGCACGCAAAAATGGCAAGGCCACCATGGTGTTCGTCTCCAAGTGCGATCTGGAAAACGCCAACTACTTCAAGATCCTTGAGGACATGAAGATCCGCTTCGGCTCCACTGTCTGCCCCTGTGTCGTGCCCGCAAAGCTGGATGACGGCACCCCCGTGTACATCAACCTGTTCAGCCAGAAGGCCTTCAAGTACGAGAGCGGCAAGCAGATCCAGGTAGATCTGCCGGACATCGGCCACCGCTTCCAGGGCCTGATCGAGGCTATGAGCGAAGCCATTGCAGAAACTGACGATGAGCTGATGGAAAAGTTCTTCGGTGGCGAACCCTTTACCACCGAGGAGATCGTGGAGGGTATGCGCAAGGGCGTTAAGGACGGCCTGATCACTCCCGTGTTCTGCGGCAGCGCCGTAAACCTGCAGGCACTGGATATGCTGCTGTTCAATATGCACAAGCTGCTGCCCAGCCCGGAGCACGAAGCCAGCACGCTGGCCGAGGACGCCAACGGCGAGCCGGTGGAGCTGCACTGCACCGAAGACGAGCCCACTGCCGCCTACGTCTTTAAGACCGTGGCTGACCCGTTCGTGGGCAAGCTGAGCTATCTGCGCGTTATCAGCGGCAAGGTGACCGCTGGCGAGCCGCTGACCAACGCCCGCACCGGCGAGGTGGAAAAGATCACCAAACCCCTGACCGTCCTTGGCAAGAAGCAGATGGAAAACGACGGCATCGGTGCCGGTGATATCGGCGCTGTGGCAAAGCTGGTGAGCGCAAAGACCGGCGATACCCTGTGCGATGCAGACCGCGTGGTCAAGCTGCCTGCACCCGTGTTCCCCAAGCCCAGCCTGTTCATGGCTGTTACCGTTGCCAAGAAGGGCGATGAGGGCAAGATCTCCAGCGCACTGGCGCGCCTGATGGAAGAAGACCCCACCCTGTGCTACATCAACAACGCCGAGACCCATCAGCAGGTCATCGGCGGCTTGGGCGAGCAGCATCTGGACGTGGTCAAGGCCAAGCTGAAGAACAAGTTCGGCGTGGAGATCGGTCTGGAAGCTCCCCGCATCGCCTACCGCGAGTCCATCCGCAAGGCCTGCCAGAAGCAGGGACGCCATAAGAAGCAGACCGGCGGTCACGGCCAGTTCGGTGACGTTATCATCAACTTCGAGCCCTGCGACAGCGAGCAGGTGGTGTTTGAGGAGAAGGTGTTCGGCGGCAGCGTGCCCAAGAACTTCTTCCCCGCTGTGGAAAAGGGCGTGCGTCTGGCTGCCGAAAAGGGCGTGCTGGCAGGCTACCCTGTGGTCGGCCTGAAAGCTACCCTGCTGGACGGCAGCTACCACCCGGTAGACAGCTCTGAAATGGCCTTTATCATGGCTGCAAAGCTGGCATATAAGGCTGCTATGCCGGAGGCTGGCCCCGTGATTCTGGAGCCCATCCACACCCTGAAGGCTCATGTGCCGAACGACAACACCGGCGACATCATGGGCGATGTGACCAAGCGCCGCGGCCGCGTGCTGGGCATGGAGCCGGACGAGGACGGCTTGCAGACCATCATCGCCGAGGTGCCGCTGGCAGAGCTTGCAAACTTTACCACCTTTATCCGGCAGACCACGCAGGGCCGCGGCTGGTTCACTACCGAGTTTGCCCGCTACGAGATCCTGCCCGAGATGCTGGTGCCTGCCGTTGTGGAGCAGGCCAAGAAGCTGGGCAATCTGGACGAAGCTGCAGACGACTGAGCCTTGAACCCCTGATTTGACATTTCCCCGAGCCCCCGCCGACACTTTTTTCCCTCTGTCGGCGGGGGCTTTTTTGCGTTTGTGACGTGTTTTTTGACAGAACTGCCAAAAAAACAGACCGGAATTCGTCATCTGCACTTTTTTACCAGATTTTTCGAGAAATAGTTTACACTATGGCAGAAATGGTGGTATTATATAAAATAGTATAATATGGGGTAAAATGCGCCTGTATACGCTGGGAGGGTATGGGATGAAGAATAAGATCTCGCGCCGCAGCTTTCTGGCGGCGGCTGCGGTCTCGGCAGCGGCACTGGCAGTGTCCGGCTGCGATGCAAAAAAGAGCAAAAAAGAAGTGACCGACATCACGGTGTGGAACTACTACAACGGCGACCAGCTGGAAAGCTTCAACCGCCTTGTAAGCACCTTCAACGAGACCATCGGCAAGGAAAAGGGCATCCGGGTGACAGGCTCCAGTCAGGGCACGGTGAATGATCTGGAAACCAACGTGATGGACGCTGCAGAAGGCAAGGTGGGCTCTGCGGAGATGCCCACCATTTTTGCCGCCTACGCAGATACCGCGTACAAGCTGGATCAGATGGGCATGGTGGTGGATTTAAAGGACTACCTGACCGAGGATGAACAGGCCGCCTTTGTGCCCGGCTATATCACCGAGGGTGATTTTGACGGCAGCGGCAGCATAAAAATTTTCCCGGTGGCAAAATCCACCGAGCTGATGTTCTTTAACGATACCGACTGGCAGCGGTTCTCGAAAGACACCTTTGTGCGCTACGGCGCTCTTTCCACCATGGAGGGCGTGACGGCGGTAGCCGAGCAGTACTACAACTGGTCCGGCGGCAGGGCACTGTTTGGCAGGGATGCCATGGCAAACTATATGATCGTGGGCGCAAAGCAGCTGGGCTGCGAAATTTTTGAAGTGCACAATGGCAAAATGACCCTGCACTTTGACCATGATGTGGTGCGCAAGCTGTGGGATAACTACTATGTGCCCTTCGTCAAGGGGTATTTTGCTGCCAATGGCCGCTTCCGCAGCGATGACGTGAAAACCGGCGCACTGCTGGGCTGTGTAAGCTCCTGTGCCAGTGCCACCTTCTTTCCGAAGCAGGTGATGCCCGGGGATAACCAAATCCACGATATTGAGATGAAGGTGCTGCCTGCGCCCCGGTTTGCCGGGGGCGAAAAGGTGGCGGTGCAGCAGGGTGCCGGCATGGTGGTCACCACCGGCACCGAGGCCGAGATCAACGCCGCAGTCACCTTCTTAAAATGGTTCACCGAGCCGCAGAATAATATTGAATTCTCGGTGGAGTCGGGCTATCTGCCGGTGACCATCGCCGCCAACGAGATGGACGCCATCCGCGCAAGCGGGCTGGAACTGACCGACAATATGGAGCAGATCCTTTCCGGCGCGGTAAAAACGGTGCGCGAAAACGAGCTGTACACCCCTACGGTCTTTGCAGGCGGCACCGCAGCCCGCAAGATACTGGAATACAGCATGAGCGATCAGGCCAGTGCTGACCGGGACACGGTGCTGAAACGCATCGCCGCAGGCCAGAGCGCGGAGGCAGCCACGGCAGAGTTTCTGACCGACGACTATTTTGAGGCGTGGTATCAGGCCACCCTTGCACAGTTACAGCAGTACGAGGGCTGACCGCCCGGAAAAAGACGGAAAGGAGGCAGAGCGATGTTTGACGCATGGAAAGAGCGCCAGCGGCAGCGCTTGAAAAACAGACCGGAAAGAACCGTGTTCTACAATATTTTTGCCACCATGATGCTGGTGCTGGCGGTGGAGCTGCTGATGGCGGTCGCCAGCATCCTTGCCGTCAACGTGACCGGACAGCTGGACGAAAACGCCAAGGATCTGCTTACCATGCGGGTGCGCAACCGCGCCAGCTATGTGCAGGAGATCCTGCGGAACGCGGAGGATCTGGAGCAGCTGAGCGAGCAGATCACCGCCACCACCCAGCAGCTGCTGAAAAGCGGCGATATCTCGCTGGATACGCTGGATAACAGCAGCGAACAGAGCGATGCCCTGCTGGTAGCGCTTGCCCCGCAGCTTCTGGACACCCTGCGCACAAAGCAGGTGACCGGCATCTTTATCATGCTGAACACCCATGATCTGGACACCTGCGAGGTGGGCAAAAAAATGCCCGGCATCTACCTGCGGGATCTGGACCCGGATGCCCGCCCTTCGGAGCGCAACAACGACCTTTTGCTGGAACGCGCCAGCGCCACAGTGGTAAAAGAGCTGGGCATCGGCACGGATAAGGGCTGGCAGCCCGCTTTCCCTTATCAGGCCAATACCAAGGGCGGCATCCTGCGCTCGGTCTTTCAGGCTGCGTATAAGAGCGGTGCCAGCCTTTCGGCAGAAAACTATGGCCGCTGGACCACCAACTCCTACTGTCTGGCAGGGGACGACCGGCACGCCATTGCCTACTCGCTGCCACTGATCTTACCGGACGGCACGGTATACGGCGTGGTGGGCGTGGAACTGCTCACTGACTATCTGCAAACAAAGCTGCCTTTCACCGAGCTGGACGAGGACAAGGCAGGCACCTATTTTATCGTGACCACTACCGATGATGCGCTGACGGACGACGTGCTCTCCCTGCGCAAGGCCGTGACCTCCGGCGAGGATCTGGTAACAGCGGATGCACCGCTGGGCGTTTTGAACTGCCGCAGCGACGGCAACGGCGGCAACTGGGCGGAGCTGAACGGCAAGCGCTATTATATGGTGCTGGAGCCGCTGCAGGTGTATAACCGCAACGCGCCCTTTGCCGCCGAAAAGTGGTTCCTGGCAGGTACCATGGAGCAGTCGGTGCTGCTGGATTTTTCCAACCGGGTGCGCGAGGTGCTGCTGGCTACCTTACTGTTCACGCTGGTGCTGAGCGTTTTGGGCAGTCTGCTGGTCTCGGCACGGCTGGCCAGCCCCATCAACTATTTGTACCGCGAGGTGATAGACGCGCAGGGGAAAAAGACCTTCCCGCACCTGTCACGCACGGCCATCCGGGAGGTGGACCGCTTTGCCGAGACCATTACCGAGCTGAACAAGGAGCTGGTGACCAACTCCACCAAGTTTTTGCGCATCATGGATATGGCCAGTGTGGAGATCGGCGGCTACGAGCTGCGCACCGACACCGGCAGTGTGTTCGTGACCGATAATTTCTTTTCACTGCTGGGGATGTCCGGCATCCCGGGCGAGCCGCTGAGCGTGCGCCGCTTTGAGGAGGTGCTCAAGGGCATCCGGGAAAAGAATCCCCGTGACCGCACCGCCGAGGGGGACGAGCTGCTGACCATTCAGCAGCCGGACGGGGTGCGGTACATCATGCTGCGCAGCACCATCGAGGAACACGCCAAGATCGGTCTTGCCGAGGACGTGACCGCCGCCGTGCTGGAGCGGAAGCGCATCGAGCACGAGCGCGATTACGATATCCTGACCGGGCTGTACAACCGGCAGGCCTTCAACCGGGTGTGCACCGAGCTGTTCGCCGCGCCGGAGCGCATGGGCGTGGCGGCGCTGATGATGATGGATCTGGATAACCTCAAGCACATCAACGATACCTACGGCCACGACTGGGGCGACCAGTACATCCGCCGCACCGGTCAGTGCCTGCGGGACAATACCCCCGCCGGGACGGTCTGCGCCCGCCTTTCCGGCGACGAGTTCCTTGTGCTGTTCCACGGCTACCGCAGCCGGGACGAAGTACGGGAAAAGATCGACCACCTGACCGGTGCCATGCAGCAGAGCGTGGCGCTGCTGCCCAGCGGCAACGCTTTGCACATCAGCCTTTCCGGCGGCATTGCATGGTACCCGGACGATGGGCAGGACTGGGAGACTTTGAAAAAATACGCCGACTTTGCCATGTATCAGGTCAAGCACGCGGATAAGGGCCGGGTGGAGGAGTTCGACATCGGGGTGTACAACCGCGAAGCCTACGCCGAGCGCACCCGCAGGGAGTTCCGGCAGCTGCTCAGCAATGCGCAGGTGTTCTACTGCTTCCAGCCCATCTACTCGGCGCGCAGCGGCAGGGTAGTCGCCTACGAGGCGCTGATGCGCTCCGACCTGCCCACCCTGCGCTCCCCGGCCACCATCATGAAGCTGGCGCGGGAGCAGGGGGCACTGTATGAGATCGAGCGCATCACCTTTACCAAGGCACTGGAGACCTTCGACAGCCTGTGCCGGGCAGGCAGCGTGTCCGAGGAGGCTATGCTCTTTGTCAACTCCATCGCCAGCACCTGCCTGTCGCAGGCGGATGTTGATTATATAGACAGCCGCTGGCATGAGTTGCGCCGCCGCATGGTCATTGAGATCACCGAAGAGGAAGCCATCGACTACGAAGCACTGGAGAGAAAGCGCAATGCACCGGGCTTTTCCGGGATGTTTGCACTGGACGATTACGGCAGCGGCTATTCCAACGAGAATACGCTATTGCAGCTTGCGCCCCGGTTCATCAAGGTGGATATCGCCATCATCCGGGGCATCGACACCTCGCCGGACAAGCAGCAGATTTTGCAGAATGTGGTGGCCTATGCCCACCCCCGCAGCATGAAGATCGTTGCCGAGGGCGTGGAGACCGCCGCCGAGCTGCGCACGGTCATCGAGCTGGGCGCAGACCTTTTGCAGGGCTATTTTCTGGCACGCCCGGCCATTGTGCCGGGGGCAATCGCGCCGGAAGCAGCGGGGATCATCCAGGAATTGCAGCGCCGGAAAAAAGACTGAAATATATGCCCTCCCGGGCGCTGCGGCGCTGGGAGGGTTTTTGCAACGGAGGTAAAAAGATATGGTTCAGGTGGATCTCATCACCGGCTTTTTGGGCGCAGGCAAGACCACTTTTTTGCGCCGGTATGTGCGGTATCTGGTACAGCAGGGGCATAAGGTGTGCATTCTGGAAAACGACTTTGGCGCGGTGAACGTGGACGCCATGCTGGTGCAGGAGGTGCTGGGCCCTGGCTGCGATGTGGAGACCATCAGCGGCGGCTGCGACTGCGACACCCACCAGCGCCGGATGCGTACCAAGCTTATCGCCATGGCGATGCGCGGCTTTGACCGGGTGGTGGTGGAGCCCAGCGGCATCTTTGACGTGGACGAGTTTTTCGATATCCTGCGGGACGACCCGCTGGACCGGTGGTATCAGCTGGGCAGCGTCATCGCCATCGTGGACGCCCTGCTGCCGGAAACGCTTTCGCCGCAGGCAGAGTATCTGCTGGCTTCCGAGACCATGAACGCGGGCTGTGTGCTGCTGAGCCGCGCCCAGCTGGCAGCGCCCGCCCAGTGCGCTGCCGCCGCTGCTCACCTGGAACGGGCACTGGAAGCCGCAAAATCCTCCCGCCGCTTTGCGCCGGGGGAGATCCTTGCCAAGGACTGGGATGCCCTGACCGATGCTGACCTTGCCGCCCTTGCCGCCTGCGGCTACCGGCAGGCCAGCTGCGAAAAGCTGCATTTTGACCAGCACGCGGCCTTTACCTCCCTTTGCTTTCTGGAACTGCACCTCACCCCGCAGCAGCTGCAAGCCGCCGCACAGCGGCTGTTCGCAGCGCCGGAGTGCGGGCAGGTGCTGCGGGTCAAGGGCTTTGCACCCGCCCCGGCGGGCGGCTGGCTGGAGCTGAACGCCACCGCTGCCGGCTGCACCCTTGCGCCCATCCCGCAGGGGCAGGAGGTAGTCATCGTCATCGGTGAAGCACTGGACAAAGCCGCCATTGAAGCAAACCTGAAGGGGTGAAAGGCAGTTTTCCCCCATAACAAAACGCATTGTGGAAAAACAGGAGGGAGCATCATGCAGGAAGTACGCGCAGCCGTTATTGGCACCGGGGTCATGGGGCGCAAGTATGCCCAGATGATCGCAGAAGGAAAGGCGGGGGCATTGCGCCTGACCGCCGTGGTCTGCCGCAGCGCCGGGGCGCAGCAGTGGGCAAAAGATACCCTGCCGGATACGGTACGGGTGTGCCCCAACGCCGACCAGCTGTACGCCCACGCCGAGGAGTTTGACGCCGTGCTGGTAGTTACCCCGCACAAGACCCACCCGGCGCTGGTAATGCAGGCTTTTGCTCACGGTAAGCACGTTCTGTGCGACAAGCCCAGCACAAACGCGCTGGCACCGGCGCTGGAAATGAACCGCGCCGCCGAAAAAAGCGGCCTTGTTTTCGCCATGATGTTCCATCAGCGCCGCTACAAAAAGTATATAAAACTTAAAAATTTACTGAATGATGGTGCTCTGGGCGAGATCAAGCGGGTGCAGCTGGAAAACAGCCGCTACTTCCGCACATGGATGTACCACCGCTCCGGCAGCTGGCGTTCCAGCTGGGCAGGGGAGGGCGGCGGTGCGCTGCTCAATCAGGGCCAGCACATTCTGGACATCTGGCAGTGGCTGTTTGGGATGCCAACCAGTATTTATGCCGTGATACCATACGGTAAGTATAACGATTTTATGGTGGACGATGAAGCTACCCTGCTGATGGAGTACCCGCAGCAGCGCACCGCCACCTTTATCCTTTCCACCGGCGAGGGCAGCTACACCGAGCGGTTGGAGATCGTGGGCACCAAGGGCACCGCCCTGCTGGAAGAGGATACCCTCACCCTGCGCACCTATGCGCCGGACACCGAGACCTACCGCCGCACCGCAAGCTGCACCGAGCGCCAGCAGCTTACCGAGACCACCACCATCGAGCAGTTTGCATCGCAGGCAGAGCCCTACCCGGAAATGCTGGCAAACTTTGCGGATGCCATCCTGCACGGCACGCCCCTGACCGCCCCAGGCGTGGAGGGCGTGCGGGCGCTGGAACTGACCGATGCCGCGTACCTGTCCGCGTGGTTGGGCGAAAAGATCACTCTGCCGCTGGACGCAGAACGGTTTGAACAGGAGCTGCAAAAGCATATTCAGGAGGAACAGGCAAATGGTTAAGCTGCGGTTTATCGTAGTAGGCTCCGGCTGGCGGTCGCTGTTTTACTGGCGCATCGCGCAGGCGCTGCCGGAGCGGTTCGAGCTGTGCGCCATGCTTTGCCGCACCGAGGAAAAGGCCGAAAAAATGCACCGGGAGTACGGTGTGCCGGTAAGCACCTCGGTGGAGCAGTGCGCTGCCCTGCACCCGGACCTTGTGGTGGTGGCAGTGAATAAAGCGTCCATCGCCGCCGTCAGCACCGAATGGCTTGCCCGGGGCTTTGCCGTGCTGAGCGAGACCCCGGCGGCGCTGGAGGAGGACGCATTGCGCGCCCTCTGGCAGCTGCACCGGCAGGGCGCGAAGCTACAGGTGGCAGAGCAGTACTGGCTGTACCCCACGCTGGCAAAACGGCTGGCGGCGGTGTGCAGCGGCGCACTGGGCACGCCGCAGTTTGCCCGGCTGTCGGTGGCGCACGGCTACCACGCGGTCAGTCTGGCGCGGCAGTTCCTGAACGCCGGGCAGCAGCCGGTGCGGGTGACCGGACGCAGCTGGACGGAAAAGATCATCGAAACGGATTCCCGCTGGGGTGCGGTGCATAACGGCGCATTGGTGGAAAAGACCCTGCAGCAGCACACGCTGGAATTTGCAGGCGGCGGCACGGCGTTTCTGGATTTTAACGGCGTGCAGTACCACTCTTACCTGCGCAGCACCCACACCAGTGTGCAGGGAGAGCGGGGCGAAGTGTTCGACGATACCCTGCGCTGTCTGGATGCCGTCGGAGAGCCGGTGTGCCGTCTGCTGACCCCGCTGCCCGACCCGCTGGCAGCTGCCGCCGCACAGGCAGGGCTTAACGAGGACGAGACTGCCATTGCCTGTTTTCTGGACAGGATGCAGGGCTATCTTGCCGGCGGGGCGGAGGTGTACCCGCTGGCAGATGCCTTGCAGGACGCCTACCTTGCCCTGCTGATGGAGCGCGCCCTTGCCGCCGGACAGCCGCTGGAAAGCACCCCGCAGCCGTGGAATACGGCAGAAGAATAACGAAAAAAACGGCTGCTGCACGGGAGAGTGCAGCAGCCGTTTTATCTTATGAAAGCTTAAACCTTGAACAGCGGAGTGCCGGGTACAACATCGCCCTCGGCCAGCATCTTCACATCGTCCGCGCCATCGGTCACGATGATGGCGGTTGCGGTGGGATGGCCGGCTGCGCGGATGGCATCCAGATCGACCTTCAGCAGCGGAGTGCCGGCGGTGACCTTCTGCCCCTCCTTGACCAGTGCGGTAAAGCCCTGACCCTTCATGTCCACGGTATCCATGCCGACATGGATCAGCAGCTCGGTGCCCTCGCTGCTGGTCATGCCCACAGCGTGCAGGGTGGTGGCGATCTGGGTCACAGTGCCGTCAAAGGGAGCGTACACGGTATCACCGGTGGGCTCAATGCCGCAGCCGGGGCCCAGAATGCCCTGTGCAAAAGTCTCGTCAGGGATGTCGGCCTGTGCCAGCACCTTGCCCTGCAGCGGCGTCAGGATCGTCTTGCTCTGGTTGGTGAATTTGCTGGTGTTTTCGTCCTTGGCCTTGCCGCCGAACAGTTTGTCAAAAAAGCCCATGGTGAATGTCCTTCCTTCTTAATCAATGTTCAAAAGCGACAAGGGAACTATCGGATCTCAACCTGCCGCTCCCGAAAACTATACCTATATATAAAAGATACCATATCATCCTGCAAAAAGCAAGAAGCAACCTTACATAAAGCAGTGCGTTACATCAGCGCAAGCAGCGCTTCCACCTCGTCCATGCGGGTGGCCCAGCTAGTGGCGATGCGCACCACGGTATGGGTGTCATCGAACTTCTCCCAGAAACCGAACTTTGCCTTGCCCTTCAGTGCAGCCAGCTGGGCATTTTCCAGCACAAGGAAGATCTGGTTGGTGGGGGAATCCATAAAGAAGCGGTAGCCCTTTTCCGCAAAGCCGGCCTTCAGGCGGTTGGCCGTGGCAATGGCATTTTTGCTGATGGAAAAGTACAGATCATCGGTGAACAGCACATCGAACTGGATGCCCAGCAGCCGGCCCTTTGCCAGCAGTGCGCCCTGCTGCTTGACCATGGTCATAAAGTGTGCCGGTGCACCGTGGGGGAACACCACAGCTTCGCCGCACAGCGCACCCACCTTGGTGCCGCCGATGTAGAACACATCGGTCAGCCGGGCAAGGTCGGCCAGCGTTACGTCCGTACCCTCGGCAGCCAGACCGTAGCCCAGCCGTGCACCGTCTAAGAACAGCGGCAGCTTGTACTCCTGACAGACAGCGTGCAGGGCTTCCAGCTCTGCCTTGGTGTACAGAGTGCCGTACTCGGTGGGGTGGGAAATGTACACCATGCCGGGGAACACCATGTGGTCGTGATTGTCGTCGGCGTAGAAGGTAGCCACCAGTTCCCGCAGCTCGGCGGCGTCCAGCTTGCCGTTGTGCTGCGGCAGGGTGATCACCTTGTGGCCGGTGTACTCGATGGCACCGGCTTCATGACCGGCTACATGGCCGGTGGCAGCAGCCACTACGCCCTGCCACCGCTGCAGCATGGATGCGATGACGATGGCGTTGCTCTGTGTGCCGCCGGAGATGAACTGCACATCGGCCTCCGGGCAGGCGCAGGCGGCGCGGATCTTCTCCCGGGCGCTGGCGCAGTAGGGGTCGGTGCCGTAGCCGGAGACTTTTTCAAAGTTGGTCTCGGTCAGCTTTTGCAAAATGGCGGGGTGTGCACCCTCGCAGTAGTCGTTTTCAAAATACAGCATGGCAAAACGCTCCTCTATGTTATTTTAAACAAAGCAGTAACTCTATTCTACATCGCAGAAAAAACTCTGTCAAATCCAAAACGGTGCACAGTACACGCAATGTGCTGCAGAATGTTTACAAATGCCGGAAAGACGGCAAAAAACGCTTGCACAGCCGACACCGTAACCGCACTGCCTACAAAAAATGCGAAAGTATGATCCTTTCCAAAAAGATGAAAAGTTTTTTGAAAAAGTGCTTGACAATTTTGCTGCATCTGGTATAATAACTATCGTTCCCGGCGCTGCGGTGCAGGAACACAACAGAATATGCGGATATGGCGGAATTGGCAGACGCGTTAGATTCAGGTTCTAATCGGGGCAACTCGGTGGAGGTTCAAGTCCTCTTATCCGCACCAAACCATGAAAATCCGAACCTTTTCTCGATAGGAGAAGGGTTCGGATTTTTTGTTTTCTTCGGAAACGAAAACAAGGGCTCTTCCCTGACGGCTGTGTGTCCGAAACCTTATCAGAAAAAAGACCGCGTCACAAAGGTCACAACTGTAAAGGTGCCGTAAGGCGGAAAGGACATAAACATGAAGTACGATGCAAGAGCTTGCCATTTCAACATGGACACCGGCTGTGTGGAACTACTGCTCCGGGATGGGCGCAAAATTTCCATTGACTGCACCGGGGTCGAGGATGCGTTGGACGTGACCATGGCCCAGAGGTCAGAGTTAGACTACCTCATCTACAATGACCCACTGGGCTATGCCGATTTGATTTTGAACGGCAATCCGAAGGAATATTTGAAAAACGTAACCGAGAGCCATGGCTTAGAAGATTAAGAATAGCAAAACAGGGCGTATCTCTTTTTATGGGATGCGCCCTGTTCTTTTATGCCTGTTTTTTCTGTGCTTCTGCAAACATCCGGGCAATCTCCGTGCCGGATTCCTGCATTCCACGATTCATCCACTCATGTACCCAGCCATATAGCATATAACCGATGGCAGAATTCAGATAAGCCAACCCGTTGGGAATCTCCGGCGAACGGTCAAAATAGCCGAGGATCGTTTCCAGCATGATATTGGAAAGCCCTGCATGGTACAATGCAAGGTAAAATTCAGCATGGTCCTTGTAAAAATCCAGCAAACTGACGAGCCATAGATTATCCTGACCCGGTGTGCCATCAGGATGCTCATGGTCAAAATTTGTCTTCCATTCATTGGTCAGACGCACAGACTCCTGCTGTAATACGTCCTCTTTGCTTGCGAAATTACGGTAAAAAGATGCCCGCCCAACACCGGCAGCATCCACCAGCGCCTGAATGCTGATGGACGCAAAGTCCTGTGTGTGCATCAATTCCAGCAGCGCAGACAGAATGTGCTGCCGCACATAGGTGTTCTTTTCCTGATTGTTCATGTTCTTCATGGGATGATACAAACGCCCTTCTTTGTCTCATTTTGGCTGAGACGATTGACTCAGCACTGTTTTGATGATACACTCGTCCCATTGAAAAGTCAAGAAGAAAGGAGTTCACAATGAATTTGACGAAAAAGCGATTGTTGATTTTGTTCATCGTCATCATTTTCGGAGCAGTCTTAGGGCGGCTGGCTGTTCGCGCTGGGCTGAATCTGCTGCTGGGCGGCACGCTGTTTGGAGGGAATATTCTGTGAAAACACTGAAATGGAGATTGCTCTATACTGCTGCGTTTCTTGCGGCTTTTGTCGGCTCTGCTTTACTCAAAATAAACAGCGACCCGACCCACGGCAAATACAACACCCGTTGGGATGAAACGATCGGCAAGGCATACACCGATTTGCCTTATGGAGAGGGTGCCGCCAACAAGTTTGATCTTTATGTACCGGCTGACAAAAGTCAGGATGCATACGGTCTTGTGGTCTATCTTCACGCCGGTGGATTTACCGGCGGAGACAAAGCCGGTGACGCCGAGATGCTGAAATGGCTGTGCAGCAAAGGCTATGTGGCGGCAGGAATCAACTACACATTGTTTACGGAAGAAAACCCGGATGCCAGCGTATACAGCCAGTCGGAGGAGATCAAAGCCGCCATGCCCTCTGTGGTTGCAGCAGCCGAAAAACTGGGGTATAAACTTGACCGGATGGCTATTTCCGGCGGCAGCGCAGGTGGATGTCTTGCGCTGATCTATGCCTACCGGGATGCCGACACCTCGCCGCTTCCGGTCAAAATGGTATTTGAAGCAGTCGGCCCCGGCAGCTTTCATGTGGAGGATTGGGGTATCTTCGGTCTCGACCAAAGCCCGGAGGCCGCCGCAGGACTGTTCAGTGTAATGTCCGGTCAGGCGCTGACCCCGGAGGATATCACATCCGGTGCCTATCTGGACGCAGTCAAACCGATCTCTGCTGACCGCTGGGTCACAAAGGATACGGTGCCCTCTGTCCTCTGCTACGGCGCACACGACAAGATGCAGCCCTTTGCCGCATCTAAACCGTTGGTCGCCGCACTGGAAAAGAACGGAGTAGATTACCGGTATTTCGTAGCGAAGCATTCCGGCCATGGGTTGCAAAACGACAATAAGGTCTATATGGAGTATCTGGATGCCGTAGTGGAATATCTGGACAAGTACATGAAGGACTGACCTTGTGTGAAAGATAACCGTTCAGGAGGCTGCCATGCAAAAGAAAGATCTTCTGGTAATGGCAATTATCGTGATTGCCGCCATCGTTTTGGGGGCAATATGCGGTAAGCTGCTATTGGATAACGTCATATGAGACGGAAAGCAAAAATAATCGTGTACACCGGAATATTTGTTCTGGTGTTTCTTGCTGCTGCACTGGCAAGGGTCTATCTGCTGGGAAGTGCACCGGAACGACTGGTAAAATCGCTGGGGCAGGATCTGACCGGCACGGTTTTCAGAGATCAGAACTACGAAAACGAGAATGGAAACCGGTACGACCTTTATATTCCCGCCGAACTGGACAGGATGCAGGATCAGAATCTGATCCTCTATATCCACGGGGGAAGCTTCAATTCCGGTTCAAAAGCTGACGGTGAAACATGGTGCAGATACTATGCCGCACAGGGGTACATTACCGCTTCCGTAGATTACACCTTGCAGATGCACGGAAAAGATGCGTCCATTTATCAGATGAACAAAGAAATCGAAAATGCAGTTCGGGCAATTCGGCAAAGGACAGAGGAACTGGGGTATCATATTGCAGGAATGGCTCCGTTTGGGGTGTCCGCAGGCGGGACCTTGGCGATGAATCTGGCTTATAGTGGAAATTCTGCGATCCCGGTCAGATTTGTTTTCCAAGTGGCTGCCCCCACATACTTTGAACCGTCCGAGTGGCCCCTGCTCATGAAGGTGGACAAACTCACATCGGTGCACGACTTCTGCAGGATGATGACCGGAAAGGAATTGGAGGATTATACACAGGAGATTCGGAAAATCTCTCCGACAGGCATCGTGAAGGATGATTCTGTGCCGTCGTTGATCGCCTATGGCCGAATCGACCATTGTGTCCCTGTGAACCAAAAATATTATCTGATGGGAGCGTACATTCTGCACAACGTTCCATACGACTATATTGAATTTCCGAAGTCCAACCATGGGATGTATAATGATCCGGATAAGCTGCTGGAATTTCTGGAAAAGTCTTTGGAATATGCCGAGCGTTATTTCACCGATTGATCCGCATGGGCTGAGGAGGAATTGTGTCAATTTGACACAATTCCTCCTCGTCCGTTCTAAGCAGGGTTTGGGGCAGGCACGCCCCAACAAGATCACATCAAAACTCGCTAGAGTTTGAGAAGTGAAGTCCCGATGGAGCACAAGATTTTCAAGAATTGAAAATTTGTGGCCACGGGACGGTTCTTGCCCTCTACCGCTGCGCTCAAAACTCATTTTCAACAAATGTTTCCGAATTGTTAAGACGCAAAATTTTTTTGAACACTTTCTTTTACTGAAGTGGTGGTGCTCATCATGAGCACCACCACACCTGTGATTTTGGATATTAAGGGCAGACGAAATCTTACCTATGCTTTCAGCAAAACAATTGCTCAAATTTCCCCTTGCAATCTCACCTAAGTTGTGGTATATACATTATACGAAAGATGCTTTTAAAGAACGTTCCACCGTTCAATGATGTGTAAAGTGAGGTGCCTGCCATGACCGCCGTAATCTATGCCCGCTATTCATCGGATAACCAGCGCGAAGAATCCATTAAAGGCCAGATTCGTGAATGCACAGCCTATGCGGAAAAGAACGGCATCACCATCGTCAAGCACTACATTGACCGTGCTATCTCTGCCAAGACGGACAACCGCCCGGAGTTCCAGCAGATGATCAAGGACAGTGACAAGAAGCTGTTCGACATTGTGCTGGTCTGGAAACTGGACCGCTTTGCCCGAAACCGTTATGATAGTGCCCGGTACAAGACCCAGCTGAAGAAGAATGGTGTCAAGCTCATGTCTGCCACCGAGATCATCTCCGAGGGGCCGGAGGGCATCATTCTGGAATCGGTGCTGGAAGGTTATGCCGAGTATTATTCGGCAGACCTTGCCGAGAAGGTCGTGCGTGGACAGACCGAGAACATCCTGAAAGGCCGCTGCAACGGTGGACGTGGAACTTTTGGCTACACGCTGGATCCCGAGCGGAAGTTCCATATTGATCCTCTCACCTCGCCTTTTGTGCTGGAATCGTTCAAGAAGTACAATGAAGGCTCTACCATGAAGGAGATCCGGGACTGGCTGAATGAAAACGGCATTAAGAACCCGGTGGGTGGTGCGTTTACTTATAACAGCGTCGAACATATGCTCAAGAACCGGCGGTACATCGGAGAACTGAAGTTCCGGGATGTGGTCGTACCGGATGCTATCCCGCCCATCATTCCGCTGGAACTGTTTGAGGATGTGCAGGAGAAGATCGCTAAAAATAAGAAAGCCCCTGCCCGTAGAAAGGCAGAGGACGACTATCTGCTCACCACCAAGCTGTTCTGCGGCTACTGCGGGGCACTGATGTTTGGAGAAAGCGGCACGAGCCGGACGGGAGAAGTCCACCGCTATTATAAGTGTGCCACTGCCAAGAAGCATAAGGGCTGCAAGAAAAAGACCGTCCGTAAACAGTGGCTGGAAGATCTGGTGGTCAACCAGACCATGCAGCTTGTGAAAGACGATGCCGCTATGGAATCCATCATCGCCAAGGTGATGGAACTGCAAAATAAAGAGAACACCAACATTCCTCTTTATGAGAAACAGCTTCGGGATGCAGAATCTGGTATCCAGAATATGCTCAATGCGATTCAGGCGGGCATCCTGACCAGTTCCACCAAGGAACGACTAGAGCAGCTTGAAGAAACCAAGCGTGAGCTTGAAACCCGCATTGCGGAAGAAAAGCTGGCAAAACCGAAAGTGACTGAAGAGTTCATCCGGTTTTGGTTGCTCCGGTTCCGCAAGCTGGACATGAGCCTGAAAGACCAGCGGCAGGCACTGGTGGATACGTTCATCAATGCGATTTACCTGTATGATGATAAGGTTTTGATAACCTTCAATTATAAAGAAGGAACACAGACCGTCACCTTTGGAGAAGCGTCAGAAATTGCATCCGAGGGAAATGGTTCGGATTTGGATTGCTTTACTGCACCACAAGAGAGACAGCTTTTGATAGCTGTCTTTTTTGTTTTATATAGTGTTTTTTCCTTTCGCTGCAACAGCGGATAAAAGGACTTGAACAGCAACGACGACGACCGCTGCCTGCGGCAGAAACAGGGAGGAGTTGTTGGGGCAGCGTTCTGATTTTTCAAAGCCCTGCCAAGGGGCTGCGGAAAAATCAGCAAACGCAACCCGTAAGGCCCCGCGCAGCGCCGTAAGCAATCAGCCCAGTGGGGCTTTTGTTAGTGCGCGGTTCCCAACCCGTAGGAATGTCTAACGGGAGGACTGCCGTTAAAATAGAAAATCCGAACCTTTTCTCGATAGGAGAAGGGTTCGGATCTTTTGTTTTCTTCGGGAACGAGAATGCTGCGGTTGCGCAGCAATGGCAAAGCAAAAACAGGGTGCGCCCCTGAATGAACAACACCCCATTTGTCCGACAGGATTCGGTCTGACAAATGGGGCATTTTTATAGGTCGGAAAAAACGAAAGGCGTATAGCGGAGAATGAGACCGATTTTTATAGTGCAAGATGCTTTGCACGATAGTCCCGCGGGCTGATGCCATATACATTTTTGAACGCACGGGAAAAGTGAAGCTGATTGGGATAGCTGACCATGGTGCTGATGGTGCTGATGGGCAGGCGGCTTTCGGTCAGCAGCTGTGCCGCCCGTGCCATGCGGTAGTGCAGCAGGAACCCCTGCGGGCTTTCGCCCATGGTATCCCGGAACACCTTGCTGAAATAGCTGCGGTTCAGTCCGCAGAAGGAGGAGATGTCCTCGATGGAAATATCTTCGCTGTAATGCTGCTCGATGAAGGACAGAGCCTCCTTCATATAGAAGTCCCGCAGACGGCGGGGACTTTGTGCCTGATGGGAGGCCGAGGACTGTACAAGCTGATCCAGAAACAGAAAGCCGTAGCCGATCTGACGCAGGGGGCTGTCCTGACTGTGATTTACAAGGAAGAGCATCTGCTCTTGCAACAGCTGCCCGGCTTTGGCGCTTGCAGGCGAGTACACAGGGTTCTGTCCGCTGATGCCTGCAAGGTTCAGGGCTTCGTGGGCACGCAGACCGTCAAACTCGATCCATGTGTATTCCCACGGATCCTGTTCATCGGCACGGTAGGTAGTGACCTCACCCGGAGTGATCAGAAAACCATGCCCGCCCTCGATGGCGTATTCCTGTCCGTTTGCAAGCAGCAACCCTTTGCCGGAGATGACATAGTGGAACAGATAGTGGTTGCGGGCATAGGGACCATAGGAGTGCAGAGGCTCTGTCTGCTCCCAGCCATATTGGTATAAGTTGAGATCGACGAATCGCTCATCCTGAAATACATGGAACCTTAATTTTGTTTCCGTTGATACGTTTCTTTTTATACATTCTTGCATACAAGACACCTCCCGTCCCCTTTTTTCTATTATATACCAAAATGCGTGATGACTTCAACATAATTCGTAGTATTCCTTCAAATTGAGATATAACAAGTCGCATTTTTGCATTTACGAAACCACTGGCAGATAGTATAATAATGGCACAACAAGAGAAAAGAAACTGTGCAATGTGATGATGCACAAAATTTTCTCGCTGCTTTTGTAAGAGCTGACAAAAGCAGGAAAAATCGCCCCGGCCGGTGCAACACCATACGAAGATCACACTACGGAATAATGACTTTGGAGGAGAACGAAAATGAAGATCTCTCGCAGACAGTTCGTAAAGGCAATGGCAGCAATGGGCGCCGCATCCATGCTGGCAGCCTGCGGCGGCAACAGCGGCAGCGGTTCTTCCGGCGGCAAGAAGGCACTGACCTTCCAGATCTGGGACGTTGCACAGAAGGAAGGCATGGAGGCTATGTGTGCGGCCTACACCCAGCAGCACCCGGAGGTCAGCATTGAGGTGCAGGTCACCAGCTGGAACGAATACTGGACAAAGCTCGAGGCTGCAGCCACCAGCAACCAGATGCCGGATATTTTCTGGATGCACACCAATGAAATTCTGAAGTACGCCGACAACGGGATGCTGGCAGATTGCTCCGATATTGTGGAAAAGGACAAGTTCTCGGAAATCTCGCTGTCCAACGCCATGGGCTCCAACGGTACCTTGTATGCAGTCCCCAAGGACAAGGACACGGTCGGTCTGGTGTATAACAAGGAGATGTTCGATGCTGCCGGTGTTGCTTACCCGGACGAGAACTGGACTTGGGACGATCTGGTCAGCGCATCCGAGAAGATCTACGCTGCCACCGGCAAGTACGGCTATATGGCATACGCCGATGACCAGCTTGGCTACTGGAACTTTGTGTATCAGGCCGGCGGCTACATCCTGAACGAGGACAAGACCAAGGCGGGCTTTACCCAGCCTGCCACCGAAAAGGCAATGAAGTTCTACATCGGTCTCCAGCAGAACGACTGGTGCCCGAACCAGACCTACTTTGCCGAGACCGCTCCCGGCACTGCCTTCTTCTCCGAGAAGGGCGCAATGTTCCTGGAAGGCGACTGGAACATCCTTGCCGAGCTGCAGAACTACCCCGAAATGGTGGGCAAGTGGGATGTGGCTGTTCTGCCCAAGTGCCCCGACCCGGAAAGCGGAGACGGCCGTGCCACCATCTCCAACGGTCTGTGCTACGCGACTGCTGCCAGCAACAAGAATCTGGATACCGTGAAGGATATCCTGAAGTTCTTCGGTAGCGAGGAGGGCCAGCGCATTCAGGGCGAAAGCGGTGCAGCCATCCCTGCCTATCAGGGTCTGGAGGATACCTGGGCAGGCTGCTTTGCAGAGTATCCCATCAATATCAAGTGCTTCATTGAGATGTTTGAGTACAGCATTCAGAGCGTCAACAACGCCTCTCGCCCGGAGTGGAAGAGCAAGGTCAATGATGAGCTGCTGAAGATCTACGCGGGTACCGAGGATATCGAAACCGGCCTGCAGAAGATGCAGGACATCGTGGATCAGGCCAGTGCGGGCTGAAAATGCAGCTTGGGAGGAACCAAATGAAAAGCACATCAAAGCTGGGTCGGGATGGGCGTTTCTGGGGGCTGGTCATGGTAGCTCCCACCATCCTCGGTCTGATGATCCTGAATATTATCCCGTTCTTCCAGACCATCTACATGAGTTTTTCCAAGACGAAAGCCTTTGGAGCCTATCAGTTCTGCGGTCTGGAAAACTACCTTGAAATGTTCCGCAATGCGGAATTCTGGAAAGCAAACTGGAACTCCATCTACTTCTGCATCCTCACTGTGCCGGTGGGCGTTTTTCTGGCGCTGATCGTGGCAGTGCTGCTGAACGCAAAGATCAAGGGCAAGACCGCCTTCCGCGCCATCTTCTTCCTGCCCATGGTGGTGGCTCCTGCTGCGGTAGCAATGGTCTGGAAGTGGATCTTCAATGCGGAGTATGGCATTCTGAATCAGGTCCTTGGCACGAACATCCGCTGGCTGACCGATCCCAAAATCGTTCTGGTCACCTGTGCCATCGTTTCCATCTGGAGCTCCATCGGCTACGATGCCGTGCTGCTGCTGTCCGGCATCCAGAACATTTCCCAGTCCCTATACGAAGCCGCCGAGCTGGACGGCGCATCCAAGATCCGCCAGTTCTTCAGCATTACGCTGCCCATGGTGTCGCCCACCCTGTTTGTGGTGCTCATTATGCGGCTGATGGCTTCCCTGAAGGTCTACGATCTGATCTACATGATGGTGGAGCAGACGAACCCTGCGCTGACCAGCGCACAGAGCCTGATGTACCTGTTCTACCGCGAGAGCTTTGTTGCCGGCAATAAGGGCTACGCATCGGCCATTGTGGTGTGGACCGTGCTGCTGATCGGTCTGGTCACGCTGGTGCAGTTCATCGGTCAGAAGAAGTGGGTCAATTACGAGGTGTAAACTATGAATGCCAGTCTGAAAACCAGAAAGAATGTCGTAACGTTCTTTACCTATCTGGTCTTGATCCTCGGCAGCATCAGCATGATCTTCCCCTTTGTATGGATGGTGCTCACCAGCTTCAAGACACAGGCCGAGTCTATGGCGATCCCGCCGCAGATCCTGCCCTCCCATTGGAATCTGGACAGCTTTGTCAAGGCATTGCAGAGCCTGCCCTTTACCAACCTCTACGTCAATACGGGTCTGCTGATCCTGTTCCGTGTGATCTTTGCGGTGGTGTTCAGCTCCATGGCAGGCTATGCCTTTGCCAAGCTGGAATTTCCCTGCAAAAAGCTGCTGTTTGGTCTGGTGCTGATCCAGATGATGCTGCCGAGCCAGATCTTCATTATTCCGCAGTACCAGATGCTGGCAAAGATGGGAGCCACCAACTCCATCTTCGCGCTGGTGTTCCCCGGTCTGGTCAGCGCTTTCGGCACCTTCTTTTTGCGGCAGGCGTATCTGGGCATCCCCAACGAGATCGCAGAGGCAGCGTATCTGGACGGCTGCAACAAGTGGCAGACCTTCGTCAAGGTCATGCTGCCGCTGACCGGCCCCAGCATGGCAGCGCTGGCCATCTTTACGGCGGTGTTCGCTTATGCCGACCTGATGTGGCCGCTGATCTGCAACACCGATCTGAACATGATGACCCTGTCTGCCGGCCTTTCCACCCTGAACGGTCAGTACACCACCAACTTCCCGGTGCTGATGGCAGGCAGCCTGCTGGCCATGATCCCCATGGTGATTTTGTACCTGATCTTCCAAAAGCAGTTCATTCAGGGCATTGCCATGACCGGCGGTAAATAAACAATTCACATTTCTCCTTCATCATAGCCGACAGGCGGGTAGCCGTTCCAATACGACCGCCTGCCTGTCGGCATTTTTGTTGGAAATAATTCTTTGAGGTGTTGAAGCAATGAGCATTCGATTTGATTCCGAGGCCCGCATTTTTGTATTGGAGACCGCCCATACCAGCTACCACATGAAGGTGGATGCGCTGGGGCACCTGCTGCATCTGTACTACGGCAAAACCATCGGCACCGGGGACCTGATGCAGCTGTATCCCCGCACAGACCGGGGATTCTCGCCGGATTACTACGCTTACCGCACCCACCGGGGCATTTCCCCGGATCTGCTCCCGCAGGAGTATACCGGCTGCAACGTGGGCGATTTCCGCATCTCCTGTCTGACAGTCGCAGACGAAAAAGGTGCATTCGGTGCGGATTTCACCTATGTTGATCATACAATAGAATCCGGCAAATACTCCCTGACCGGTCTGCCCTGTGCCCACGCAGAGGAAAACGATGCCGAGACCCTGATCGTCCGAATGCAGGACGAGACCACCGGTCTGACGCTGGAGCTGCTGTACGGCGTGTTTGCACAGCAGGATGTCATCACCCGTGCGGCGCGGCTGACAAACCACGGCGATGCCCCGCTGCGGCTGGACAAGGCGGCATCTGCCTGTCTGGATCTGCCCTTTGGCAGATGGGATCTGCTGCATTTCCACGGCAGACACGCCATGGAACGGCAGCTGGAGCGGGAAGCTGTGGGCACCAATATCCAGACCATTTCTTCGGTGCGGGGCAGCTCCAGCCACCACAACAATCCCTTCCTGATCCTCTGCCAGCAGGATGCAACGGAGACCAGCGGTGCCTGCTACGGGGTGATGATGGTCTATTCCGGCAGCTACCAGATGGACGTGGAGCGCTCTCAGACCGGGCTTGTCCGGGTAGTGAGCGGCATTCAGGAGGAACGCTTTGCGTGGAACCTGAAGCCGGGCGAGACCTTTGATACCCCGGAGGTGATCCTCTCCTTTGCGGCAGAGGGTCTGACCCCGCTTTCCCAGCAGTACCACCGCTTTTTGCGGCGCAACATCTGCCGCGGCCCATGGAAGGACAAACGCCGCCCGGTGCTGATCAACAACTGGGAGGCCACCTATTTTGATTTCAACACCGAAAAGATCGTAAAGATCGCTGAAAAGGCGGCCTCTCTCGGCGTGGAGATGATGGTGCTGGACGATGGCTGGTTCGGTACCCGGAATGACGACAATCAGGGTCTGGGCGACTGGACCGTGAACTGCGAAAAGCTGCCCGGCGGACTGGACCCGCTGATCGAACAGGTCAATGCGCTGGGCATGAAATTCGGCCTGTGGATCGAGCCGGAAATGGTCAACGAGAACTCCCAGCTGTACCGCACCCATCCGGACTGGGCGCTGACCCTGCCCGGACGCAAGCCTGCCATGGGGCGCAACCAGCTGGTGCTGGATCTTTCCCGCCCGGAGGTGGTGGACTATCTGGCAGGGGTTATCGGCAAGCTGCTGCGGGAGCATCACATTGAGTATATCAAGTGGGATATGAACCGCAGCATGAGCGATGTGTACAGCCGTGCTTTCCCTGCTGAGCAGCAGGGCGAGATCATGCACCGCTATATGCTGGGCGTTTATGCGCTGGCAGAGCGGCTGACGCAGGGCTTCCCGGAGGTGCTGTTCGAGGGCTGCGCAGGCGGCGGCGGACGCTTTGATGCCGGAATGCTGTGCTACTACCCCCAGATCTGGTGCAGCGATGATACCGATGCCATTGAACGGCTGACGATCCAGCACGGCACCTCCTTTGGCTATCCGGTCTGCACCATGGGTGCCCATGTTTCTGCCTGCCCCAACCACCAGACCGGCCGCACCACGCCCATCGACACCCGCGCCGTGGTGGCGATGAGCGGTACCTTTGGCTACGAGCTGGATCTGGGCAAACTGAAGCGCACCGAGTGCACCGCAGTGAAAAACCAGATCAAGCGGTTCAAGCGGCTGAACGACCTGATCCGCACCGGCGATTATTACCGGCTGACCGACCCGGCAGAAAACGCATATTTCACGGCATGGCAGTTTGCCGCAGAGGACGGCAGCGAGGCACTGCTGAATCTGGTGGTGACCCATCCGCAGGCAAATCCCTTGCCCATCCACCTGTGCTTCCGTGGGCTGGAAGAAGATGCTGTGTATGAGCTGGATGGCATCGACTATTTCGGCTCTCAGTATGACCGCGACGTAGAGGACGGCATTCACAAGGGGATGCGGTTCAGCGGCAGCACCCTGCTGTATGCGGGACTTGTCCTGCCGCAGCTGTTTGGCGATTACCCCAGCGTGCAGCTTCATCTTACACGAAAAGGATAAAGAAAGATGACAAGTCAAGATAATTTTGCAGTCCGGTTTGCCAAGCACAAGGATGAACTGGAATGGCTGTTCATGGAGCTGTACCACAACCGGGAAGGGCTGGAAGTTCTGGAGCGGGAGATGGCAGACGCCTACAACGCCCGCAGCGCTGAGCTGAAAGCACTGGACAAGGCACGCTCTGCCGACCCGGAGTGGTACAAGCGTGGCAATATGTTCGGCATGACCATGTACACCGACCTCTTTGCCGGAAACCTGAAAGAGCTGGCAAAGAAGCTGCCCTACCTCAAGGAGCAGAAGCTGACCTATCTGCACCTGATGCCCCTGCTGCAGATGCCCCATCCTCACAACGATGGCGGCTATGCGGTGGAGGATTTTGACACCGTAGACCCTGCCCTTGGCACCAACAAGGATCTGGAAAACCTGACCCTGGAACTGCGCAAGGCAGGCATCAGCCTGTGTCTGGATTTTGTCATGAATCACACCGCCAGCACCCACCGCTGGGCGATGGCGGCAAAAGCGGGCGACCCGTGGTTTCAGGCCTATTACCACCTCTATGACGACCGCACCATCCCCGACCAGTACGAGCAGACCGTGCCGCAGGTGTTCCCCAACACCGCACCCGGCAACTTTACATGGTGTGAGGAGATGCACAAGTGGGTGCTGACCACCTTCCACGACTACCAGTGGGACCTGAACTATGCCAACCCGGCAGTGTTCGTGGACATGACCAAGAGCATTCTGCACCTTGCAAATCTCGGTGTGGAGGTGTTCCGTATTGACGCCGTGCCCTACATCTGGAAGCAGCTGGGCACCACCTGCCGCAATCTGCCCCAGGTGCACACCATCGTGCGGATGCTGCGCATGGTGCTGGAATGCGTCTGCCCTGCGGTCATCCTCAAGGGCGAGGTGGTCATGGCACCCAAGGAGCTGGCGGCATACTTCGGCACACCTGAAAAACCGGAATGCCACATGCTCTACAACGTGTCCACCATGGTCAACCTGTGGAGCGCTCTTGCCAGCCGGGACACCCGGCTGCTGAAAGCCCAGCTGGATGCCCTCCACGCCCTGCCGGACAACTGCTGGTTCGTGAACTATCTGCGCTGCCACGATGATATCGGCTGGGGTCTGGACGAGGCGGTGGAAAACCGACTGGGCATCGACCCGCAGAAACATAAAGAATACCTGTACCACTTCTACGAGGGCAATTTCCCCGGCAGCTGGGCAAAGGGCGAACTGTACAATTACGACCCCGCCACCGGCGATGCCCGGAGCTGTGGCACCACCGCCAGCCTGTGCGGTGTGGAGCAGGCGTTGGAGAAGAACGACAACATTGCATTGGATTACGCCGTTAAGCGTGACCTGCTGCTGCACACTGCCATGGCGTTCTTGCAGGGCTTCCCCATGCTGAACTGCGGTGACGAGATCGCCCAGCGCAACGGCTGGGACTACAAAAACGACCCTGACCGTGTGGAGGACAGCCGCAATTTGCATCGCAGCAAATTCAACTGGGAGGATGCAAAGCGGCGCACCCGGAAGGACACGCTGCAAAACGCTCTGTGGCAGGGCATGGAAGAACTGCGCAAAATGCGTGCAGACGAGTGCTTCAGCCCGGATGCGTGGGTGACCACATGGGACAGCCACAACCCCGGCGTGCTGGCGCTGGTGCGCAAGCGCGGCGAGGAAACGCTGGTGGGACTGTTCAACTTTACCGAGTACCCGGCAGGGGCCAGTCTGGACGCTCTGGGCGGCGAGTATCACACCCCGGAGGGCACTTCCGTCTGGCTGGCGGATGTGGAACTGGAACCCTATCAGGCGCTGATGGTGCGCCGCTGAAAGGAGCAGCCATGGATATTGTAACGATTGGTGAAGTTTTGATCGACCTGACCCCTTCCGCACCGCTACGCTGGATGCTGCCATCTGCGCCAAAAAGCTGAGCGCTGTCATTGCTTATGACCCGAACTACCGTGCAAACCTCTGGAAAAACAAAGAGGATATAGAAACTACAGACGCTCGCTATTCCGCCATACAGATTCATCAGTGACTTCGGCGCAGCTGCCCCGGCATACCTCCCCATTACGCAGAGCTTTTTGTCCAACTACGCAATGGAAACGCCCAGTTGCGCAGGATGATTGCAACTCTTTCCTGAAATTGCTATTCTTTTGTCAATCGCCGTATACGAACGGCACAACATACCAAAAGGAGAAGATTTCATGGCAAACAAGGTTTCCAGAAGACAGTTCCTGCACACCGCATCCATTGGTGCGCTGGGGGCTGCTATGGCAGGGGCTCTGGTGGGCTGCTCCGGTTCCTCCGGCAGCTCCAGCACTGCTTCTGCCAGCGGTACTTACACCCCCGGCAGTTATTCTGCCACCTCCAAGGGCATCAGCTCGGACGTTACTGTCACCATGACCTTTGACGCTGAGAGCATCACGGATGTGACCATTGATGTTTCCGGTGAAACCGAGGGCTTTGGCAAGGGCATTGGCGATGAGCTGAAGGAGCAGATCCTCAAGGCCCAGAGCGCCGAGATCGACGGTCATTCCGGTGCGACCATTACCTCGGATGCCGTTAAGGATGCTGTTGCAAACTGTGTAGCACAGGCCAAGGGTGAACCGGTGGTCAGCACCACTCCCGGCCAGAGCACCGCAGAAGGTGAGAGCTGGCGCACCGCTCCCGATGCAATCACCGAATTTGCAAAGGAGTACACCGCCGATGTTGTTATCGTGGGCGGCGGTCAGGCCGGTACGCCGGCTGCCCGTGCCGCTATTGAAGCCGGAGCCAGCGTGATCGTGATCGAGAGCCAGACCGAGGACGCCATGAGCTTCCGCGGCGGCGGACAGATCGGTCATCTGAACAGCGAGTTTTTGGCCAGCAAGGGCATTCCCCAGATCGACATACAGGAGTTTGTTACCGACTGGCAGCTGCGCACCAACAATCGCAGCCGCTGCGGCCTGATCATGGCCTATGCCAAGAACAGCGGCAAGTGCTTTGACTGGATGACCGACAGCTTTACTGCAGAGGAAAAGGACAGCTGGAGTGTACGTCAGTGGCCGCTGAGCAGCAACTACACCCAGAAGAAGAGCGGTATCAGCACCTGGGTAGGCACCCCCACCCTGAACGGTGATGCTTCGCCGGTCAAGCGCTGCATGGAGATCGCCCGCGAGAAGGGCGCAGACTACCACTTTGGCACCAAGGCCTGCCAGCTGATCAAGGACGGCGATGCCGTTGTTGGCGTGGTGGGCAAGGAGACCGATGGCAGCTACATCAAGTTCACCGCCAAGAAGGGCGTGATCCTTTGCGGCGGCGGCTTTGGCGGCAACGCTGAAATGTGCCGTGACCTGCTGATTGAGATCAGCGACTACTGCTCTGACGATACCGCTATTGGCGGCATGGATGACGATGGCTCCGGCATTCAGCTGGGCTACTGGGCTGGCGGCCGTCTGGAGAGCCGTCCGCTGTCCAGCATGGGCGGTAACTACGTCTACCCCTGCAACAGCCCCGGAGACCCTATTGGCACCACCGCTGCACTGTGGGTCAACTGCCACGGTAAGCGCTACTGCAATGAAGGCTTTGGGGATATCGTGCTTGCAGCAATGGCCGGTGCAAAGGAACCGCAGGGTAAGATCTTTACGGTATTCAACGATACCATCCGCACCGATCTTACCTATCAGGCACCCGGCCACATGGCTGTTGATTATGCCAACGGCGAGGACGAGAAGCTGGATGATATCATGCAGGGTGCCATTGACGGCGGCGATGCCGGCTACGAGGTGACCGGCATGGGCACTGTAACCGTGTATGCCGGCGAGGATGCCCAGCAGCTGGGTCAGCGTCTGGGCTTTACCGGCACCGATCTGGAGAACTTTGTTGCCACCGTAGCACGCTACAACGAACTGTGTGAAAAGGGCGTGGACGAGGATTTTGCTAAGGAGCCGGTACTGCTGCGTCCGCTGAACGGCAAGCATATCTTTGCATACGGTGCTGAGAAATCCATGGGCAGCATGCTGGTGACCACCGGCGGCCTGTTGACCGATGATAACAGTCAGGTGCTGGGCGAGGACTTTGAGCCGATCAAGGGTCTGTTTGCAGCTGGCAACAACTGCGGCGGCCGCTTTGGCTTCCAGTATTCTACCTCCATCCCCGGCGAGAGTCTGGGTCTGGCCAACACGCAGGGAATGATGGTTGGTCAGTACGTTGCTGCACTGTAAAAGCGGCATTTCTGAGCGTTTTTCTTTTTTCTTTTTTTTCAGGAGAGCTGCCCCGGTGTCGTTTGCGCATCGGGGCAGCTTTCCCTGTCCGGCTGTCTTTGTGCGAAAGGAGTTTTGCCATGTCTGCCCCGCTGCATCTTTATCTGCACGTTCCGTTCTGCGTCCGGCGCTGCACCTTCTGCAACCAAAAAATCTATCCCGCCACGCCGGAGACCTGTAAGGCCTATGCAAATGCACTGCTGGCTGAGCTGGAAGCTACCGCACCGGATTTTTCCGGCGACCCGGTGCAGACGGTCTACTGGGGCGGCGGCAGCCCTACGGCGCTGTCGCAGGACGATTTTGCACGGATCATGCGCCGGATAAGAACGTTGTTCTCTCTGTCTGCGGATACCGAGGTCACCGTGGAAGCACTGCCCAACCGGGTGGATGCCTCGTGGATGGTCACCTTCCAGAACACGGGGGTCAACCGGCTGGTGCTAGGGCTGGCTACTGCCCGCATCCCGGAGCTGGAACGCATTGGCAGCGCAAACAATATGCCTAGTTCCGAGACCAGCCTGATCCTTCCGCAGCTGTTCCATTTGCCCGGGTATGAGGCAACGCTGCTGTATGGGATTCCGGGGCAGACGGCGGCAAATTTTGCCACCAGCCTGCGGTTCGCAGTCAAGTACAAGGTGTCTGCCTTACGGCTGGACCCCTTGACCCTGCCGAAGGGCGTGGAAGAAACCGTGTGCAGGGACGAGGTTCCGGCGATGCTGGACTATGCTGCCCGCCATCTGACCGAGAAGGGCTACCATGAGTATCTGCCCGGACGCTGGGCAAAACCCGGGCAGGAATGCCGGGACCTGCTGGCGCGCCAAAGCACGGAAAACTACCTGAGTTTTGGCCCGGGCACTACCACCCGGGTAGACGGAGGTCTGTCCCGCACCACAGAGAATATTGCCGTGTACACCCTGCACCCGCAGGAGCCGGAACTGCTGTATAAGCCGGTGACCGGGGCATAAAAGGCACCAGAGGCCGCTGCACAAATGCGCAGCGACCTCTGGTTTTATTTTTTCTCCGGGAACAGCAGGGTGAGTACGAACTCTCCGTTCTCGCTCCGCAGACTCATCTGTCCGCCGTATTTTTCGGTGACCGAGCGGATACTGGTAAGGCCGAAGCCGTGATTCTCCGGGTCGTCCTTGGTGGTTTTGGGCAGGGCATCTACCGGCAGATGCTGCTGCAGGCAGGCGTTGCGGAAATTGAGCACCACAAACCCGCCCCGCTTCAGGCATCGCACACTCAGGGCGCGGCTGTCCGAATCCGGCAGCGCAGAGCAGGCTTCGATGGCGTTGTCCATGGCGTTGCCAAAAATGACGCAAAGGTCGATGGGCTGTATAAAATTCAGCAGCTTGCCGTCCACTGTAATGGTGCAGGCGATCTGTGCCTGTTGGCATCGTGCCAGCTTTTCACCCAGCAGGATGTCCACGGTCTCGTTGCCGGTGGCGGTCATCTGCTCATAGGGCTGCACCTCCTGCAAGATCTGCCGGATGTGCGCCTGCACGGTTGCCTGATCGCTGCTCTGCTCCAGATAGAGCAGGATATTTTTCAGGTCGTGGTACTTGCTCCGTACCGAATCCACCGCTGTTTTACGCAGCAGATACTGCTGTTGCTGCTGCTCGGCGGCGATGCGCAGCTGCAGCATGGTGTGCTTTTCCTCCTCGGCGATAGCGTAGCCAAGAAAGCTGATGTTTACCAGCAGCGCCAGCACACAGCACCCAGTCAGAAGCACCGGCACAGCAGTGGGCAGGTCTTCGTTGGTCAACGGCAGCCAATAAGTGAGTCGGCAGATGAACAGATAAGGAACAGCGGCCAGAACATACAATGCAAGTGCAGCGCTGCGAAGGATGCGCAGCTTTTCAGCCGGGCAGAAACTGCGCAGCAGCCACAGCAGCGTTCCCTGCACGGTTGTCAGTGGCAGATACGCCAGCAGCGCCGCCCAGAATGTGCCGGAGCGTAGAGGGTCGTATCCCAGCAGCCGCATATTAGCAAACCGCATGATGGTGTCGGTGCAGTCGGTGAGCAGAAAAAAGCACAGTGCTTGCTGTAGGGCCAGCCCGATGCTACGGCGCAGCAGGGCATAGGCAGTAATGGCATAAAGGGCGATGGAGCAAGCGATGCCGACATACTGTCCACCGAGGGTGGCAAAGGTCTGCTCCCACTGCAATATCACCGTCAGTGCCAGCACCAGCACCACCGGCTGCAAGCCCTGACGTTGCAGACTGCGTCGCAGCTCGGTGCCGCAGACGTAAAAGGGGAGCAGCAGTCCATAGCTGACTGCCCGCAAAAAAGTACACAGGCTGATGGTCATCACAGTGCCTCCCCCCAACAGGCTGCCAGCGCGGCAAGCAGCATCTTGCGGCGGTATTTGCTTACCGGTAATCGCTCACTGCCCAGCACAACATCAGCACCGTCCAGCCGGGTCACCTGTTCCAGATTGATCAGAAAGGAGCTGTGGCAACGGAAAAATCCGTTTCCTAAATCCTTTTCCAGTGCGGCAAGGGTGCCGCTGTAGCTCACCACACCCGCTGTGGTATGCAGTACCAGCCGGTGGCTGAACACCTCCACATAGACAAGGTCCTTTGCACGCAGACGGAATACCCCATCGTTGTTTTTAATGGTCAGGATGTGCCCTGCCTGTTGGCAGATCCGGCGGCAGGCACGCTCAAGGCTGCGGCAAAACCGCGGATAGCTGACCGGTTTGACCAGATAATCCAGTGCAGCGACCTCGTAGCTTTCCAGTGCATAGCCGGTAAGGCTGGTGATGAACACAATCTCCAACTCCGGCAGCGTTCCCCGCAGGCGGTGGGCAGTCTCCATGCCGGAAAGCCCTGGCATCTGGATGTCCAGCAATGCCAGCTGCAACCCTTGGGGAATGTTTTCCAGCAGCTGAGAGCCGCTTTCAAAAAACACCGCCTGCACCGGCTGGCCGTTTTCTGCTTGCCAGCGGTCAAGATATTCCTTTAATGCAGTCTGCGCGCTGGTCTCATCCTCTGCGATTGCGATTTTCAGCATTGATCTTCACCGTCACCCGTATTCATAGCGTTTTTTCTATTTTACCATATTTATGCTTGCAGGAAAAGCGCTAAAAGCATCCTTATAGAATAGAAAACCGAACCCTAAGAAAGCAGGTAGAGTAAACCGAAAATAGGGTGCGCCCTGCCCTTGCCTTTCTCTTTTTTATGCCGTTTATCGTGAATGAAATTCATTTGACAAAACAATTTTTGTAACGTATACTGAATGACATCACGAAAAAATAAAGGAAGTATCTGTCATGCTGACTCTGGATAAGATCTACCACGCCGCCTTTGTGCTGAAGGACGTTGCCCGCAAGACCGACCTCATCGAAGCCCCCAAGCTGTCCAAGGACTGCCAGCTGTACCTCAAGACTGAGAACCTGCAGGCCACCGGCAGCTTTAAGGTGCGGGGCGCTTATTATAAGATCAGCCAGCTTTCCGAGGAGGAAAGCGCCAAGGGCGTCATTGCCTGCTCTGCGGGCAACCATGCGCAGGGCGTGGCGCTGGCGGCTACCCGGCGCGGCATCCGCAGCATCGTCTGTATGCCGGACGGCGCACCCCTGATGAAGGTGGAAAACACCAAAAATCTGGGTGCGGAGGTCTGCCTTGTGCCCGGCACCTACGACGAAGCCCACGATAAGGCTGTGCAGCTGCAAAAGGAGTACGACATGACCTTTATCCACCCCTACGATGACGAGCAGGTCATCGCCGGGCAGGGTACGATTGGCTTGGAGATTCTTGACCAGCTGCCGGATGTGGACGCTGTGGTGGTGCCGGTGGGCGGCGGCGGACTGATCTCCGGCATTGCCTTTGCCATCAAGACCCTGCGGCCGGAGGTCAAGGTGTACGGCGTACAGGCCGAGGGTGCCCCCAGTATGTACCGCAGCCTGCACGAGCACAAGTACCAGACCCTGAAAGCTGCTTCTACCTTTGCGGACGGCATTCAGGTCAAGACCCCGGGCGAGTTGACCTACCAGCTGTGCGAGCAGTATGTGGACGATATCGTTACCGTGACCGAGGACGAGACGGCAGCGGCTATCCTCTCCCTGATGGAGAACCAGAAGCTGGTGGCCGAGGGTGCAGGCGCTGTGCCGGTGGCAGCGGTGCTGTTCCACAAGCTGCCGGTGGAGGGCAAAAAGGTGGCCTGCGTCATCTCCGGCGGCAACATTGATGTGAATATCCTGAACCGCGTTATCACCCGCGGTCTTGTCATGAGCGGGCGCAAGGCAAACCTGACCATCGCACTGGAGGACAAACCCGGCCAGTTGAAAAAGGTGGCCGAGGTGGTGTCCCGCTGCGGCAGCAACGTGGTGTCGGTGCAGCATGACGGCTCCGACCCCAATATGCCCATTTCCAGCTGCTTCCTCAAGCTGACGCTGGAGACCCGCGATGCCGCCCAGATCGAGCAGATCCGCACCGAGCTGACCAAGGCCGGTTTCCAGCTGGTCACCGAGCGGGTGTAAACTTTATCGTTTGCCAGAGCGAAAAGAGAACTTACCTTAAACTTAAAGTAATATAGAGGAGAAAATATACCATGAAAGTCGTATCTACTACCAACGCACCTGCCGCCATCGGCCCTTACAGTCAGGCACTGGATCTGGGCAACATGGTGTTTGTGTCCGGGCAGATCCCGGTAGACCCCGCCACCGGCACCATGGCCGATACCGTGGAGCAGCAGGCCGCACAGAGCCTTGCAAACCTGAAAGCGATTCTGGCCGAGGCCGGACTTTCCATGAACAACGTGGTCAAGACGGTGATCTTTCTGGCTGACATCAACGATTTTGCCGCAGTGAACGCAGAGTATGCCAAGGCCTTTGCCGAGCCGTTCCCCGCCCGCAGCTGCGTGCAGGTGGCAGCCATCCCCAAGGGCGCAAAGCTGGAGATCGAGTGCATCGCCGTGCGGGATTAAGCGAAAAATAAGACAAGAAAAGCGGGACACCGGAGCATCTGAGGATGCTTTGGTGTCCCGCTTTTTGATAACGTTTAAAACTGGTGCGTTTACTTCTGCACACCGGCTTCGCATTGCTCGATGAACTGCTTGGCTACCCGGGGGCTGCGGCCGCCGGCACGCAGGGCAAAAGCCTCAGCCTTGAGCAGCAGCTGCTCGGTGGGCATCTGGATGTTGTGCTGCTTGGCAAGCTCTTCCAGAATGGTCTCGAACCGTGCCTTTTCCGGCCGCTGGAAGGTGACCGTAAGGCCGAACCGGGCAGAAAGGCTCATCAGCTCCTGCCGGGTGTCGGCTTCATGGATGTCATCGCCGGTGCGGTCCGAGAGGGTCTCCTTGATGAGGTGGCGGCGGTTGGAGGTGGCATACACCGCAATGTTCTGGGCGCGTCCGCCTACGCTGCCTTCCAGAATAGCTTTCAGGGCGGCAAAGTTGTCGTCGTTGGCGGTAAAGCTCAGGTCGTCGATGAACAGGATGAACTTGAGCGGGTTTGCCGCCAGCTTGTCCATCAGGTCGGGGATCTGGTACAGCTGGTTCTTTTTCACTTCTACCAGCCGCAGCCCCTCGGGCGCAAACTCGTTGGCAATGGCCTTTACCGCGCTGGATTTGCCGGTACCGGCATCGCCGTACAGCAGCACATTGTTAGCGGGCATCCCGGCCAGCAGCGCCTTTGTGTTGGCAATCACCTTTTCCCGCTCCTTCTCGTAGCCGGGCAGTTCAGAAAGGCGCTGCGGGTCGGGGTACTTTACCGGCACAAGCTGGCCGTTCTCCACCGTGAATACATGGTGCTTTGCAAACATACCGTAGCCCTTTTTGCCCACCTCACTCATACGCTGGGCGTAGGCGGCGGCAAGGTCAAGCTCACAGGTCTGCCACCGGGGCAGAAATGCCAACTCCGGCCGCTGCGCCTGCTCCGAGTAGGCGGTCTGGAACAGATCGTCCAGCGTCAGCCCGCACAGCTGCTGCAAAAACTGCAGCTCACTGTCCAAGGCGCTTTGCAGCAGCGCGTCCAGCTGCCCGGCAGCGGCCTGCCGCACGCAGATGGTCTCGGCCTCCAGCACGGCACTGCTCAGGTAGCTGCCCCAGTTGGTGGTGTACTCAAACAAAGCAGCCTCAAAGGCGGCTACGGCATCGCACACCGGGCCGTAGGAAGAACTGCCGGCCTCCATGCGGTCGGTCAGGTCTAAAAGCCTTGCCACAACAGGGTCGTTCAGCAGGGCGCGGAACACAACAAGCCCATGCAGATGGGCATTCCATTCTCTTAATTTCATAGGCGGATCCCTTTTCCTCTCCATTGGCACATACCCTACAAAACGCAGGTACGCGGATATCAAAAGTATACAGCGGTTCGGGCGGGGATGCAAGGGGTGTTAAAAATGCTTCATCTTTCGGGTGATTCAGGTTACAAATTGTCGATTGACAAAAGCCCGGTTTATAGTATAATTTACATCAACAAATGCGCAGATGGGAAAAAGTACCACACGATCCCCACTGTTCAGAGAGCTGCCGTCTGGTGCAAGGCAGTCAGCGTTTCGTGCGGAAAATCATCCCGGAGCAGCCTGCCCAACGGGTGCAAAACCCTTGTAAGCAGCGCCGGTTGCAGCCGTTACCGTGCAGGGCTTTGTTGGAAGCCCGTGAGAGGGTGTGCACAGCACGCCAACGAGAGTGGTACCGCAGAGAGCTTGATGTTACAAGGTCTTTGTCTCTTGAAGAAAGCAGGGGACAAGGGCTTTTTCTTTTTCGGAAGCTCTCCCCGAGGGAATGGATAAGAAGTGGAACAGGAATAGGAGCAACACCATGCAGTTGAATGGTTCTCAGATCTTTGTAGAGGTCCTGTGCGAGCAGGGAGTGGATACCCTTTTTGGCTACCCCGGCGGCGCTGTGCTGAACCTTTACGACGAACTGTATAAGAATGCCGACCGCATCACCCATGTGCTTACCGCCCACGAGCAGGGCGCAGCCCATGCAGCGGACGGCTACGCCCGCGCCACCGGCCGCACCGGCGTGGTGCTGGCTACCAGCGGCCCGGGTGCTACCAATCTGGTCACCGGTATTGCCACCGCCTATATGGACTCGGTGCCCATGGTGGCCTTTACCGGCAACGTGCCCACCAGCAGCATTGGCAAGGACAGCTTTCAGGAAGCGTACATCGAGGGCATCACAGTGCCCATCACAAAGCATAACTTCACGGTGCGCCGGGTAGAGGACTTGGCAGACACCATGCGGGCAGCTTTCCGCATTGCACAGAGCGGCCGCAAGGGTCCGGTGCTGGTGGACATCCCCAAGGACGTGACCGCAGCTGTGTGCGAGTTCACCCCCAAGCAGCCGGAGCCCATCCGCACCGTGACTACCTATAGTGAGGAGCAGGTGCGCTGGGCGGCAGACCTCATCAACGCCGCACAGCGCCCGCTGGTATACTTTGGCGGCGGCGTGCGCAGCGCAGCCAGCTGCCAGCCCTTGCGGGATCTGCTGCACAAGGCGGAGATCCCCGCCACCTACACCCTGATGGCCGCAGGCGTTGTGCCCTACGGCGACCCGATGAATCTGGGAATGCTGGGGATGCACGGCTGCTACACCTCCAACCGGGCGGTAGCGGAGTGTGATGTGCTCATCGCGGTGGGCACCCGCTTTTCAGACCGCGTGGCGCTGAACCCCAAGACCTTTGCCAAAAACGCCACCATCATCCAGATCGATATTGACGCCAGCGAGCTGGGCAAGAACGTGGATGTGGATCTTTCCATCGTGGGCGATGCAGCCTATGTGCTGAACGCCATGCTGCCCCAGATCAAACCCGCCAAGCACCCGGACTGGATGAAGATGATCCAGAGCTGGCAGGCACAGGACTACCATCCCGTGTCCGACCCCACCCGGCTGATGCCCCATCAGGTCATCGGCGAGGTGTGCAACCAGTGCGGTCCCGAGGCCGTGTACGTTACCGACGTGGGTCAGCACCAGATGTGGGCAGCGCAGTACCTGCGCCACACCAAGAGCCGCGGTTTTATCACCAGCGGCGGCCTTGGCACCATGGGCTTTGGCTACGGTGCCGCCATTGGTGCCCAGATGGCACTGGGACGCCAGCAGCGTGTGGTGATGTTCACCGGTGACGGCTCCTTCCACATGAACCTGAACGAAGCCTGCACCGCCGTCAGCTACGAGCTGCCCATCATCACGGTCATCTTCAATAACTCCGTGCTGGGCATGGTACGCCAGTGGCAGACCAGTTTTTACGGCAAGCGCTACAGCCAGACCGACCCCCACCGCAAGACCGATTTTGTCAAGCTGGCAGACGGCTTTGGCCTGAAGGGCTACCGCTGTACCAATCTGCCGGAGTTTCAGGAAGCGTTTGCAGATGCCCTGCAGCAGAAAGGCCCTACCTGGATCGAGTGCATCATCGACAAGGACGAAAAGGTGCTGCCCATGATCCCCGGCGGCGGCGATATCAACGACATCATTATGGAATAAGGAGGACACAGCATGATGGAATCTGATCAGCGCAGGGTCATCAGCCTGCTGGTGGACAACCAGAGCGGCGTTCTGGCCCGGGTGTCCAACCTGTTCTGCCGCCGCGGCTTCAACATCGACAGCCTTACGGTGTCCGCCACCAACGACCCGGCAGTCAGCCGCATCACGGTGACCATTACCAGCGACGAAAAGGCTTTGCAGCAGCTGATATTGCAGACCGAGCGTCTGGAAGTCACCCGGCAGGTGTTCGTGCTGGACGGCGAAAATTCGCTGGAGCGGGAGCTGCTGCTGCTCAAGGTGGAATCGGACGTACACAACCGCTCAGAATTACGGGAGATCGCCTGCATCTACAAGGCAAAGATCATCGATCTTTCCCCGGACAGCATGGTGTTTGAGCTCATCGGCCGACCGGACAAGCTGGATGCATTCTTAAAAATGTTCGAGGGCTACAACATCCTTGAGCAGTGCCGCACCGGCGTTACCGCACTGGAGCGCGGCGGGATGCACCAGCATATCCAGAAACCGCCGCAGGAGGTGCGCTCCGTCCAGCTGCCCCCGCCGGGCGCAAGACGGGTATAAATCACATTGCTTTTCCGCTCGGGGTGAGCGAAAGATAGAACAGAGCATACAAGACCGGAAGATAAATCAACCAGCTAATGTAAAAGGAGACTAACGATTATGGCTATCAAGAAATACTACGATTCCGACTGCAACCTCGGCGTGCTGGACGGCAAGACCGTCGCTGTCATCGGCTTCGGCAGCCAGGGTCATGCACACTCTGAGAATCTGGCCGAGAGCGGCGTCAACGTTGTGGTGGGTCTGCGCAAGGGCTCTGCACACTGGGCAAAGGCTTCTGAGTTCGCTGCCACCCACGAAAACTTCAAGGTGATGGAAGTGGAAGAGGCTGCCAAGGCCGGTGATGTTGTCATGATGCTGGTGCCCGATGAACTGTGCGCCGATATCTACAACACCCAGGTCGCTCCCTACATGACCGAGGGCAAGGCACTGGCCTTTGCACACGGCTTCAACATCCACTTCAAGACCATCACCGCTCCCAAGAATGTGGACGTCATCATGATCGCTCCCAAGGGCCCCGGCCACATCGTGCGCCGCCTGTACACCGAGGGCGAGGGCTGCCCCTCTCTGATCTGCGTGGAGCAGGACTACACCGGTAAGGCCAAGGACATCGCTCTGGCTTATGCTTCCGGCATCGGCGCAGGCCGTGCAGGCATCCTGCAGACCACCTTCAAGGAGGAGACCGAGACCGATCTGTTCGGCGAGCAGGCCGTGCTGTGCGGCGGCGTTTCCGAGCTGATCCACGCCGGTTTCGACACGCTGGTGGAGGCCGGTTACGAGCCCGAGATGGCCTACTTTGAGACCTGCCACGAGATGAAGCTGATCGTTGACCTGATCAACGAGGGCGGCTTCTCCAAGATGCGCTACTCCATCTCCAACACCGCTGAGTACGGCGACTACCGCACCGGCAAGCGTCTGATCACCGAGGAGACCCGCAAGGAGATGAAGAAGGTCCTGACCGAGATCCAGGACGGCACCTTTGCTTCCGAGTTCCTGACCGAGATGAGCCCCAAGGGCGGCCGCAAGGTGCACTTCCTTGCCAAGCGCCGTATGGAGGCTGAGCTGCCCATCGAGAAGGTGGGTGCTGAGCTGCGCAGCATGATGAGCTGGCTGAAGAAGTAAGAGGAGCACCCTCTCAGGCCGCCTTTCGGCGGCAGCTCCCCCGAAAGGGGGAGCTTTTGTTGAAAAGGGAGCCTTATAGCTTCTCCGCAAAAACCTCTCCCCCTCGGGAGAGGTGGCACGGCGCAGCCGTGACGAAGAGAGTTTTATCAGAAAAGAGGATTTGCAATGAGAAGTGACAACGTGACCAAAGGCTCGGAGCGCGCGCCCAACCGCAGCCTGTTTTATGCGCTGGGCTATACCCCGGAGGAGCTGGAGCGCCCGCTCATCGGCGTAGTGAGCGCCCACAGCGAGATCGTGCCCGGGCACATGAATCTGGACAAGATCGCCGATGCCGTCAAGGCCGGTGTGCAGATGGCCGGTGGTACCCCCATCCTGATCCCCGCCATCGGCGTGTGCGACGGCATCGCCATGGGTCATGTGGGCATGAAGTACTCTCTGGCCTCCCGCGAGCTGATCTGCGACAGCGTGGAAACCATGCTGATGGCACACCAGCTGGACGGCCTTGTGCTGGTGCCCAACTGCGATAAGATCGTGCCCGGCATGGTAATGGCAGCGGTGCGCATGGATGTGCCCGCTGTGGTCTGCTCCGGCGGCCCTATGCTGGCCGGTACTTACGGCGGCGAGGAAGTGAGCCTTTCCAAAATGTTCGAGGCCGTGGGTGCTTATAAGGCCGGTATGATCACCGACGAGCAGCTGGAGGACTGCACCTGCAACTGCTGCCCCAGCTGCGGCAGCTGCTCCGGTATGTACACTGCCAACAGCATGAACTGCCTGTGCGAGGCCATCGGCATCGCCCTGCCCGGCAACGGCACCATCCCGGCTGTGTACTCCAAGCGCCTGCAGCTGGCAAAGCACGCCGGTATGGCTGTGATGGAGATGGTGCGCAAGGGCATCACCGCACGCCAGATCATCAACGAGCGCTCCATCCGCAATGCGCTGACCTGTGATATGGCGCTGGGCTGCTCCACCAACACGGTGCTGCACCTGCTGGCTATCGCCTACGAGGCCGGTGTGCCCATCGACCTGAAGCTGTTCAACGAGATCAGCGCCAAGACCCCCAACCTGTGCCATCTGGCACCGGCAGGCCCCACCCATATGCCGGATCTGTACGCAGCGGGCGGCATCCCGGCGGTGCAGGCAGAGCTGGCAAAGAAGGGCTTGCTGGACTTGGATGTGCCCACCGTCACCGGCAAGACCCTTGGCGAGAACATCAAGGGTGCCCATATCCTGAACGAAAAGGCCATCCGTCCCATCGAGAACCCCTACTCCCAGACCGGCGGTCTGCAGATCCTGTGGGGCAACATTGCCCCGGACGGGTGCGTTGTCAAGCGCAGCGCCGTCGCCCCGGAGATGCAACAGCATTCCGGCCCGGCGCGGGTGTTCAACAGCGAAGAGGAAGCCATTGCCGCTATCTACGCGGGCAAGATCGTCCCGGGCGATGTGGTGGTCATCCGCTACGAAGGTCCCAAGGGCGGCCCGGGTATGCGGGAGATGCTCAACCCCACCTCTGCGCTGGCAGGCATGAAGCTGGATAAGACGGTTGCTCTTATCACGGACGGCCGCTTCTCCGGTGCATCCCGCGGCGCTGCCATCGGCCACGTCAGCCCGGAAGCAGCTTCCGGCGGCCCTATCGGCCTGATCGAGGAAGGGGATACCATTACCATCGATATCCCCAACGCTTCCATCACGCTGGAGGTCAGCGATGCAGTGCTGGCTGAGCGCAAGGCAAAGTACGTTGCGCCCGAGCCCAACATCAAGACTGGCTGGCTGAGCCGCTATGCCCGCATGGTCACCAGTGCAAATCTGGGTGCGGTGCTGAAATAAGCTGAAGGAAACACAAACAACAAGACCGCTGCACGGTATGGCACTGTGCAGCGGCCTTGTTTTGCTGTGTGCTCCCGGAAGCGCACAGCAAAAACGCCGTCTCCGGGCGGGAGACGGCGGGGAAGAAGCTTTATGCTGTTTTTACTTGGTGCCGTAGATACGGTCGCCGGCATCGCCCAGACCGGGTACGATGTAGCCGTTCTCGTTCAGGCGGTCGTCCTGTGCGCCCAGATAGATGTCCACATCGGGGTGTGCTTCGTGCAGAGCTTTGATGCCCTCCGGTGCACCCAGCAGACCGATGAACTTGATGCGCTTTGCGCCGTGCTTCTTGATCTGGGTGATGGCGTCGATGGCGCTGCCGCCGGTAGCCAGCATGGGATCCAGCACCAGAACGTCACGCTCGGCGATATCCTGCGGCAGCTTGCAGAAGTACTCCACGGGCTGCAGGGTCTTTTCATCGCGGTACAGACCGATGAAGCCAACCTTAGCAGCGGGCAGCAGGGTCAGCATACCGTCCAGCATACCCATGCCGGCGCGCAGGATAGGCACCAGAGCCAGCTTGCGGCCTGCCAGCACCTTGGTCTTTGCCATGGTAATGGGAGTCTCGATCTCCACCTCTTCCAGCGGCAGATCGCGGGTAGCTTCGTAGCACAGCAGGGTCGCGATCTCGCCAACGAGGTCACGGAACTCCTTGGTGCCGGTCTGTTTGTTGCGCAGCAGGCTGATCTTGTGCTGCAGCAGCGGATGTTCAACGATCATCGGGGTCATAAAAACACGCTCCTTAATTTATATAGAACATTCTATCGGGTACTTGTCTGTAGCCTTGCCCGCCCGGTGGGCGCACAAAAGCTCGATTTCCACTTCAGGGAAAATCAGCGATTTTCCAGTGCGGTCAGCTTGTCGATGCGGCGCTGGTGACGGCCGCCCTCAAACTGGGTGTTCAGGAAGATGTCCACCAGCTGGCAGGCAAGTCCTGCGCCCACCACGCGGCCACCCATGCACAGGGCGTTGGCGTCGTTGTGGCGGCGGGTATACTCACAGCTGAAGCTGTCGGAACAGCAGCAGGCGCGGATGCCCTTGATCTTGTTGGCTGCCATGCTGATGCCAACACCGGTGCCGCAGAACAGCAGTGCCTTTTCGCACTGGCCGCTCACCACTGCGTCACAGGCGGGCACAGCCATATCGGGGTAGTCCACGCTGTCGGTGCTGTGGGTGCCAAAGTCGATATACTCCAGACCAAGCTCCTCCAGATGTGCCTTGATAGCCTCTTTCAGTTCAAATCCGCCGTGATCGGCGGCAAGTGCGATGGGTTTTGCCATGGAAAAACGTCCTTTCCCTGTGAGTGGTCACAGCTCCGTTTTTATTGTTTGTTTGCTGCGGCTTCGGCGGCCAGACGCTCCGCCCGCTCCCGCTCCGCCTGACTCAGGCGGTGGTAGTCCGGCAGCAGCGCTTCCGGCAGCACAGCCTGCCCGGCTGCTGCCATCTGCTTTGCCACAAGTGCCACGGCAGCAGCACGGCCGCCCCGCAGCGCCGGGGGTGTTTGCAGCACACCCGGCACATTGCTGTATTTATTATAGCACAGACCCGCGCCATCACCAACAAAAAACAGGGGCTTTTTGCAATTTTCTACAAAATCAGCCAGATCTGTCACCGCCCGGGCGTCATCGTCCAGAAGGCGGGCGTGGGTGGCAAGGTCGAAAGCCGCACTGTATACCTGTGCGCGGCGGGCGTCCAGTGCGCAGAGCACCGTACCCTCGCCGGTGTGGGCAGCGGCCAGCGCTTCCAAGGTAGACACCGGGGCGCACAGGGTCTCGCGCGGGAAGGCCAGCCCCTTGACGGCAGCCAGCCCGATGCGCAGGCCGGTAAAGCTGCCAGGGCCTGCATTGACGGCATACAGATCAATGTCCGCGCAGGTCAGCCCGCACATCTTTAAACAGGTGTCGATCATGGGCATCAGCGTTTCGCTGTGGGTCATGCCGCCGTCCAGATACACCTCGTACAGCAGACGGTCGTCCTGCAACAGCGCCACACCGGCGGTCTTGCCCGCCGTATCCACGGCCAGAATATTCATACCGTCACCCCCTCAATAGTGATCCTGCGGGTGGTATCGTCCAGACGTTCGATGTTCACCCGGATGGGGTTTTCCAGCGCCAGCAGGTCGGCAAAGTTTTCGCTCCACTCTGCCGCCACCACAGCGCCCTGATCCAGATAATCGTAGAAGCCTGCCGCACACAGATCGTTCTCGGTGGAGATGCGGTATAGGTCAAAGTGCGCCAGCGGGCGCGGGCCCCGGTAGTAGTTCACGATGGCAAAGGTTGGGCTGGACACCGGGTCGGTGCAGCCCAGACCCTCGGCAAGACCCTCGGTAAAGGCGGTCTTGCCCGCGCCCAGACCGCCGGTAAAGGCGATCAGTGCCCCGGGGGCCAGCACGGCGGCCATCCGCTTGCCCAGCGCCACCGTCTCGGCGCGGGAATGGGTGATATATTCTGACATGAAGGTTACCTCATCGTTTCAAAAAAGGGATGGCAGACACTCTGCCATCCCTAAGTATAATATAAAACGTACAAAAGTGCAATGGTCAGGCGGCGGCAGGGGTCTGCTGCTCTGCAACACTGTTCGTTGCCGTGCCGGGCGCGGTGAGCCGGGCAGCGGCATCGCCCTGAATGATGGGATAGGACGCCGCCGGGTGGGGACGCCGCCCGGTGTTCTGGTTGAGGTACCATACGATGTCGTTTTCGCCGTAGACCTCAAGGCTGTAATCAATGGCCTGCTGCAAAGTCTCACCCTCGATCAGGCGGTTCACGGTCGCCCACAGCATACTGCGGGAGTACACGCTGTACACGTTGTTCACAAAGCCCGCCACAGCTGCTGCCCCGCCGGAGAGCAGCCCGTCCGAAAGGGCGGTGTCCACATGGCCGCTGCGGCCGTAGAACTCGCAGGTCTCCGAGAGCACGATGGTGCCGTTCAGCTTGCCGCCCCGGTAGGCATTGCGGAAAAAGTCTCCGGTGACGGCGTAGCAGCCGTTCACCTTGATGACCCGGTGGCTGAGCAGATCCATGCCGTAGCGCAGGTCGTTCCAGAAATCCGATTTTTCCAGCAGCAGGAGGATGGGCGCGGTGGCCTGCTTTTTCCACAGCCAGCCGTACTCATAGGTATAGTACGCGCCGTGGGCACTGAGGATGGCAAGGTCGTAGTCTGCCATCCGCTTCAGGTCGGAGACGGTCACCATCATGTCCAGATGGGTGTCCAGCCCGAAACCGTTCCAGTAGTCCTTCATATAAGAATAGTAGGGGTAGCGGTTGCTGTTGACCCCGTTATCAAAGGCATAGTAGATGACCGCATTGCCCACGGTGCCGTTCTCGGCGGCGAGCAGGGCGGGCGCATCCTCCAGCTCCGGCCCGGGCAGGGCGGCGTCCGCCTCGCTCTCGGTGTCGGTGAGCAGAATGCCGCCCAGCGCGCCGCAGCGGTAAGCAAAGCTTACCATGCCGTTTTCCGCATCCACATAGATACTGTCCTTTTCCACAAGCCCCTGCGCCGCCAGCACGTCCAGCTGCGCCAGCGCAGCAGCCTGACGCTCTTCCTCCGACATTCCGGCGTAAGCGGCACTGTCGGTCAGGGCGGTGACGGCGGCATCCGTCTGCTGCATCTCCTGCACCTCGGAGACGGTCAGGGTCTGAGGGGTGCCGGTGGTGTCCTCTGGTGCGGCGGCTGCTGCCGGGCACACTGCCGTGAAGGCCAGCGCAATGGCACACACTGCACTGAGCAGGCGGCGATAAAATGTATGCTCCATTTCTTCTTTTCCGTTCCTCTCCCCCGGCACGCTGCCGGGGCTGTTGTACGCAAGGCTGCGTCTACAGGTTCATTGTAGAATGCAGCAGGGGCTTTGTCAAGCTTCCCGGCAATGTTTTACCATTCCATCACACCCGGCGCATTGCATTGGCGCAGGGATTTGTGTATAATAGCGATATGCTGGGTTTTTATCGCCTGTACGCAGGCACGCCCCGGCAGACTGTTCTGACGAAAGGCGGTGCTTTCCTTGGATAGCATTCGACAATATTTTAAGCGCACCGATAAGATGTATCTGCTGCTGTGCATTTTCAGCAGCGTGATGGCGGTGCTGGCGCTGTCCTCGTGGGCAGCCAAGCAGGGCAGCGGCTTTGCTACTGACGAGGTGACCGGAGCTATCATCGGCATTGGCGACTACCGCCGCGCAATGGTGCAGGCGGGCGCTGCCGCCATTGGCATCGTGATCGCGCTGCTGCTCTCCTGCGTGGACTACCGCAGCCTTGTAAAGGTGTGGCCGGTGCACGTTGTGCTGACGTGGGGTCTGGTGCTGCCCACGCTGGTCATCCGCAACGTATCCATCGGCCCGCTGACCATCGGCTACAATGCCGGCGACACCGACAACTACTCGTGGTACAAGCTGGGCGGCTTTACCTTTCAGCCCACAGAGCTGGCAAAGATCAGCTTTATCCTGACCTTTGCCATGCACCTGAACAATGTGCGCAGCCGCATCAACGAGCCAAAGGAGCTGGCAAAGCTGTTGCTGCACCTGCTGGTGCCCATTGCCATCATTCATGTGCAGGGCGATGACGGCACGGCCATCATCTACGGCATCATCGGCTGCTGCATGATGTTTGCGGCGGGGCTGAGCTGGAAGTATATCTTTGCGGCCTTTGCGGCGGCGGGCGCTGCCGTAGCGGTGGCCTTTGCCTTTTTCAGTGATAAGATCGGCAAGGGGTACCAGTGGTACCGCATTCTGGCGGTGCTGGACCCGGAAAACACCACAGGCTGGGCACCCAGCGAGACGGTGTGGAAGAACATCATCTACCAGCAGCAGCGCGGCGAGATCGCGCTGGGCTCCGGCGGCATCTTTGGCAACGGCTTATTCAGCGGCCGGTATTACAGCGTGCCCAACGCCCACAACGACTTCATCCTCAGCTGGATCGGCAACGTGGCGGGCTTTGTGGGCTGCTGCGTGGTGCTGGGCGTTCTGCTGGCACTGGTGATCAAGACCTTTGCCACCGGTGCCCGCAGCGAGGATCTGCTGGGCAGCTACATCTGCGCCGGTATCGGCGGTGCTCTGATGGCGCAGATCGCGGTGAACGTAGGCATGAACCTGCGGGTGCTGCCAGTCATCGGCGTCACCCTGCCTTTCTACTCTGCCGGCGGCAGTTCAGTGCTTATGCTGTATATCTGTGTTGGCTTAGTACTGTCTGTATACTCTCACAACACAAAAAGCCTGTTCGGATAACAGAATAAAGAGCTTATTCAGAGGGCGCTGCACCGTGCTGGGTGCAGCGCCCTCTTTTGCCGTTACACCCTTCCGCGAAAATACTAATGCCGGAGTGTCCGCAGACGCTCCGGCATTGCTCTTTATATTCTTACATCTCGCTGCTGCGCAGAAAACGCACCAGCATGGGCAGCTCGTACAGCAGCATCAGCAGCCAGCCCACGGCGTAGCTGAAGGGCAGGGCTTCAATATCCATCTTCATCACCAGCACAAACAGCGCAGCGGCGGCGACGCGGCCGCCCATGTTCAGCATACTGCTGTTCAGGGTGACCTTCAAATCGCCCATGCCGCGGAAAAAGCCTTGTATTCCGTTGGTGGCGGCGGGCAGCATATAGAACAGGGCGCTGGTGCGCAAGAACCGCACGCCCAAGTCCACCACAGCCGGGTCGGTGGCAAACAGCCGGATGATGGGCTGGGCAAACAGCAGGCAGACGGCGGTAAGCAGGATGCCGTAGGCAAACTCGATGCGCATACCGCAGTGGTAGCCCTGCCGTACCCGGTCGGTCTTGCCCGCGCCGCGGTTCTGCGCCATCAGGGTGGTCATGGCGTGGCCGATGTTCTGCTGCGGGGTATAGGCGAAGTCGTCGATGCGGGAGGCGGCGGTAAAAGCAGCCATGGCGTTGACGCCCATGGTGTTCACGATGGCCTGCACCGCAATTTTGCCCAGCTGCACCGTGGCCTGCTGCATGGCGCTGGCCCAGCCGTAGCTTACGGTCTTGCGCAGCAGCTTGCCGTCATACACCAGCCACCGTCTGCCCAGCTGCAGGACCGGCACTTTGTAACGGATGTACACCACGCACAGCAGACAGCAGGCGGCTTCGCTGAGCACGGTGGAAAAGGCACAGCCCTCGCTGCCCCAGCCCAGTGCTTCCACAAAAAACAGGTCGCCGCCAATGTTCAGCACGGCGCTGATCATCAAAAAATACAGCGCGCTCTTGCTGTCGCCCAGCGCACGCATGGTGGCAGCAAGAAAATTATAGAAGAAGGTGAAGATCAGCCCCGCAAACACGATGCGCAGGTAGTTCACCGCAATGGGCAGAATGGCGGTGGGCACTTGCAGCAGCCGCAGCAGCGGGTCTGCCAGCAGCACGCACAGGGCAGAAAAGGTCAAAGAGAACACCGTGCCCGTAATGGCGGTGGTGGAGACCTGACGCTCCACCAGCTTGGTATCTCCCGCGCCAAAGGCGGTGCTGACCAGAATGCCCGCGCCCAGACACATTCCGTTGATGAACAGGATGGCAAGGGTCATCAGGGGGTTGGAGGTGCCCACGGCAGCCAGTGCGTCCTCGCCCACAAACTTGCCCACGATGATGCTGTCGGCGGCGTTGTAGGTAAGCTGGAACAGGTTGCCCAGCACCAGCGGAATGGTAAATTTGATCAGCAGCGGCGTAATAGCACCGCTGGTCATGTCCTTGGTCATGAAAGACGTCCTTCTTTCCTATTTATGGAAGCAGCCGCTTACACGATGCTGGCGCGTCCGCTGAAAATGGCCAGCGCAGCACGGCTGTTGCAGTTGGCCAGCAGCTGGGCTGCGGCGTGCAGGGCAGCACCGGCGCTGACCGAAGCAGGGATGGCATCGGTGCGCAGCACCTGCTGGGCGGCACGCTGGGCGTCCCGGCTTGCCACGGCGGAAACATTATCCACCACATAGCTGTTGTAGTTTTCCGGCACGATGCCGTAGCCGATATCCGGGATGCCGTGCGGGCCGGTAAGCCCGCCGCCCAGCACCTGATTTTCGTACGGCTCTACCGCCACGATGCGCACATCGTTCGTCCATGCCTTGATGGTCTCGCCCACGCCGGTCACCGTGCCGGCGCTGCCCACCCCGATGGTAATGGCGTCCACAAGGCTCTGGTTCTGCCGGGCAATGCTTTGCACAATGGCAGGGCCGGTGACCCGGCGGTGGTACTCCGGGTTGTCATCGTTGGCCAGCCAGTTCATATAGTACCAGCCGTTTGCGGCGGCGGTCTGCGCCGCCAGCGCCCGCGCCCCGGCCAGACCGCTGCGGGCGGGGCTGTGCCGGATCTGTGCACCCAGCCGCAGCAGGTACTCCTGCCGCAGGGCAGGGGCGTCCTCCGGCATCACCAGCACGATGGGGTGCCCGGCGGTCAGGCTGGCCAGCGTCAGGGCGGTGGCAAAGGGGCCGGAGGCTGCTTCAATGATGGGCTGCCCCGGGGCAAGCTGCTTTTTTTCAATGGCAAGCGCCAGCATCCCCTCGGCAAGGCCGTCCCGGGCGGTGCCGGTGGGGCCGTAAAAATCCAGATACGCGTACAGATGCCCCTTCAGCCCGCAGGCGGCGGCATAGCCCCGCAGCTCCACAATGGGACAGGCGGTGGTAAGGGTCTGGTAAAAATTAGAGTAGATCGGCACAAGGGCACTCCTTTCTCTTGGGATACAACACTATTATCCTAACGCAAAGCCCCCGGCTGCGTCAAGATGCCTTTTGGCAAAAACAGCGAATTTTGGGCAGATATTTCAGAAAAAACTCCAAAATCCCCTTGACAAGGGGCAGGGGTTCTGGTATACTCCATCCGTAAAGCAAAAAAACTTTACAACACAGCAAGTACAGACAGCAGAGCACCGGGGGTCAACAGCAATGGCAAAAGATCTGGAAATGGGGTATCTGCTGGATTTTTATGGCGAGGTGCTTACCCAGAAGCAGCGCGAGATGCTGCGCCAGTATTACAACGATGATCTTTCGCTGAGCGAGATCGGCGAAAACTTCGGCATCACCCGGCAGGGCGCACGGGACGCCATCAAGCACGGCGAGACCACCCTGAAGGAACTGGAAGAAAAGGTAGGCTTTGCAGCCCGCTACCGGCGGGTGCAGCAGAAGCTGGAACAGCTGGAACAGCTGGTCATCGACACCCGGTTCGAGTGCACCGGCCCCCGCGCCAATATCACCACCACGGAATATGTGGAAACGCTGACAAAAATGCTGGAGCTCATCCGCTCGATGGATGAAGCAAACGAAAGCTGATCGAATTTTGAAAGGAGCACCGCACAATGGCATTTGAATCCCTGACCGACCGCCTTGCCGGTGTATTCAAAAAGCTGCGCGGTCACGGTAAGCTGACCGAGGCAGATATCAAAGCCGCTATGCGCGAGGTGCGGATGGCTTTGCTGGAAGCCGATGTCAACTACAAGGTTGCAAAGGACTTCTGCGCAAAGGTGTCTGAGCGCGCCATGGGTCAGGAGGTCATGGAGAGCCTGACCCCCGCCCAGCAGGTGGTCAAGATCGTCAATGAGGAGCTGGTAGCCCTCATGGGCGGCAGCGAAGCCGCCCGCCTGAACATCAAGAACAAGGGGCAGACGGTCATTATGCTCTGCGGCCTGCAGGGCAACGGTAAAACCACCCACGCGGCAAAGCTTGCCAAGTTCTATATCAAGCAGGGACGCCGCCCCATGCTGGTGGCCTGCGATATCTACCGCCCTGCGGCTATTGACCAGCTGCAGGTGGTGGGCAAGCAGGCCGGTGCGCCGGTGTTCACCCTGCCCGGCGCAAAGCCGCCGGAGATCGCCCGCAAGGCGCTGGCGCACGCCAAGGACTACGGCAACGACATCGTCATTCTGGATACGGCAGGCCGTTTGCAGATCGACGAAGTGCTGATGCAGGAGCTGGTGGACATCAAGGCCGCCGTTCCCGTGGACGAGACGTTGCTGGTGGTGGATGCCATGGTCGGTCAGGATGCCGTCAATGTGGCTAAGACCTTCAACGAGACGGTGGGCGTGGATGGCATCATCCTTACCAAGACCGACGGCGATACCCGCGGCGGTGCAGCGCTTTCCGTGCTGGCCGTTACCGGCAAGCCCATCAAGTTCCAGGGCACCGGCGAAAAGCTGGATGATCTGGATGTGTTCCACCCGGACCGCATGGCAAGCCGCATCCTTGGCATGGGCGATGTGCTCAGCCTGATCGAGCGCGCACAGGATGCCGCCGACGAAAAGGCCGCCGAGGAGACCGCCAAGCGGCTGATGGAAAACAAGTTCGATATGAACGATATGCTGGAGCAGTTCGCCCAGATCCGCAAGATGGGCGGCGCAGGCGCAATGCTGAGTATGCTGCCCGGCGCATCCGGCATTGATGCCAGCCAGATCGACGAAAAAGCCTTTGACCGCATCGAGGCCATGATTTATTCCATGACCAAAGAGGAGCGGGAAAAGCCCTCCATCATCAACCCCAAGCGCAAGCGCCGCATTGCCGCAGGCAGCGGTACCCGCGTGGAGGACGTGAACAAGCTGCTCAAGCAGTACGAGATGATGCAGAAGATGATGAAGCAGTTCAAGAAGAGCCCCAAGGGCTTTGCCCGCCGTCTGGGCGGCATGATGGGCAACCCCAACGCCTTCCGCGGACTGAAATAACAACGGTATACAACCCCGGCGGGGTTTGTAACATATATCAAAAACAACAATTTTTGGAGGATATCTATTATGGCAGTTAAGATTCGTCTGCGCCGCGTTGGCGCCAAGAAAGCTCCCTTCTACCGTGTTGTCGTTGCTGACAGCCGCTTCCCCCGCGATGGCCGCTTCATCGAGGAGATCGGCACTTACGATCCCAACAAGGAGCCCTCTGAGGTGAAGATCGATGCCGAGAAGGCAAAGCAGTGGATCGCTAACGGCGCTCAGCCCACTGATACCGTTCGTGTCCTGCTGAAGAAGTCCAACATTCTGTAAGTAGGGAGGGCTGACTCATGCAGGAGCTGTTGCTGGCAGTTGCCCGCGGTCTCGTGGAGGACAAGGACGCCGTTAAGGTTACGGTGGACGAGCCCCGCGAGGACGGTACCATCGTCTACCACCTGAGCGTGGCAGAGGGAGATATGGGCCGTGTCATCGGCAAGCAGGGCCGGATCGCAAAAGCCATTCGTGTGGTGATGCGCGCGGCTGCTGTGCGGGTCGATGAAAAGGTCCTTGTTGAGATCGACTGAGCACCCTACGGGCCCTTTGCCTTTGCGGCAAGGGGCCTTTTTGTTTAGACTTCAAAGGAAGCACCCTCATCCGGCGCGAACGCGCCACCTTCCCCCGACTGGGGGAAGGCTTTCCCGGCTGGTACACTTTCATAAGGCTTCCCCCGGCCGGGGGAAGCTGTCGAACGCAGTGAGACTGATGAGGGCGTATTGGCACAAGTTTGATAACACAGGAGCGAATTTATGCAGCAATATCTGGAAGCCGGAAAAGTTGTTACCACCCACGGTGTGCGCGGGGAAATGAAGCTGGAGCTTTGGTGCGACGGGGTGGATTTTTTAAAAAAAACAGGGCGCTTGTACCCTTCGGCGCAGGGCGGCAAGGCATATAAGATCCTTTCCATCCGTCCGCAGGGGCAGATGGCGCTGCTCCAGCTGGAGGGGGTCAGCGATATGGACGCCGCCCGGGCGCTGCGCGGGCAGGTGTTCTACTTTGACCGCAACGATGCCACCCTGCCCGCAGGCCGGTGGTATGTGGCGGACCTCATCGGGTGCGAAGTGCGGGACGCTGACACCGGCAAGGTGTACGGCGTGGTGACCAGCGTGGACCACCCGGGTGCACAGGATATCTACACCGTCAAGGCACCCAGCGGCAAGGAGTATATGTTCCCCGGGGTGGATGCTTTCCTGAAAGAGCGCAACCCGCCGGAAGGGTATATCCTCGTCACCCCCATCCCCGGCCTGCTGGATGATGATTTTGACAGCGAGCGGGAGGAGGAGTAAGCAATGGGAATGCGTGTGGATATCGTGACTCTGTTCCCGGAGATGTGCCAGCAGGTGCTGGATGCCAGCATCATCGGCCGGGCGGCAAAGCGGGGCTATATTGAGACCCACTGCCACCAGATTCGGGACTATACCCTGAACAAGCAGAAGCAGACCGACGACTACCCCTACGGCGGCGGCTGCGGCATGGTGCTGTACGCCCAGCCCATCGCGGACTGCCTGCGGGCGGTGCAGCGCGAGGTGGCGGAACAGGGACGCCCCGCCCCGCATATCGTGTTTCTGACGGCGGGCGGTCAGCGCTACACCGAAGAGCACGCAAAGCGCTTGGCACAGTACGACAACCTGACACTGGTCTGCGGCCACTACGAGGGCATTGACGAGCGTGTCATCGAAGCTTTTGCAGACGAGGAGATCTCCATTGGTGATTATATCCTGACCGGCGGCGAGCTGGCCAGCCTTGTGGTGGCAGACAGTGTGCTGCGCCTGAAGCCCGGCGTACTGGCCGAGCAGAAGGGCTACGAGGAGGAAAGCTACTGGGACGGTCTGCTGGAATACCCCCAGTACACCCGCCCCGAGGTGTGGGAAGGCCGTGCCGTGCCCGAGGTGCTGCTGGGCGGCGACCACGCAAAAATCGACGCATGGCGCGGTGAGCAGAGCCGCACCCGCACCCGTCTGCGCCGCCCGGAGCTGTACGAGCAGTGGTGCACGAGCCACCCCATTGCCGAAGTGCCCAAGTGGAAGCGGGGCGAGAATGTCCGGCTGGTAAAGACCGCTGAACAGTTTGCCGCCGCCGCAAAGCTGTTTGCCGAGGGACGGCAGGCTGTCTGTGCCGATAACTGGACGCCGGAATACTGCCGCACCCTGACCGAGCCGCAGTTTTTGCTGCAATTGCAGCAGGAAAAGGCGGCGGGCTGGGTGTGCTACCTGCACACCACCAAGGACGTGCCGGACGGCATGGTGTGCGTCAGCCACAAGGCGGGGCATATCGAGCACCTGTTCGTCACGGAAAAAGCCCGGGGCAAGGGCATTGGCGCAAAGCTGCTGGATTTTGCCCGCAAAAAGCTGCCGGAGCACGCACACCCGGTGCTGAGTGTTCTGAACACCAACACCCGCGCCATTGCGCTGTATACCCGCATGGGCTGGCAGCTGGACGGCAGCACCAGTCTGGAATTTGACCCGCAGCAATACCCCACTGTGACGCGTAAATGCGCACTGGTGCAGATGCGCTACGCAGGCCCTGCGCAGGAGTGAGCCGGCACCGGAAATGTCGGTGAAAATACACAAAATTCAGAGGAAAACTCCCCGGCGGTCTAAAAGTTGTTGAAAACTTTTGTATTACCCCTCTAACCTTCGGGGTATAATTTTATTGTCTTTGTACAAAACCTGAAAAATGCTCTCGGTTTCATTGGGAAAACCGCCAAAAATGCAAAAGGGGACTGTACAACCGTTTCGACTTGCGCTAAAATGAGTGTAACACAACAGGCACACTATGCTTTTGTACACCAAAACGATATTAGATAGGAGCGCTTTACTATGTACGTAAAAGAAGTTACCGTTGAAAATCAGGTTGGTCTGCACGCTCGTCCGGCTACCTTCTTTATCCAGAAGGCAAACGAGTTCAAGTCTTCCATCTGGGTCGAAAAGGAAGAACGCCGCGTGAACGCAAAGAGCCTGCTGGGCGTTCTGTCTCTGGGTATCGTTGGCGGCACTACCATCCGCATCATCGCTGACGGCGCTGATGAGCAGGCTGCCGTGGACGGCCTGATCAAGCTGGTGGAGTCCGGCTTTGCAGAGTAAGTCTGTATCACAAGCAACAGAAAGCGGCGGGGGCTCCCTGCCGCTTTTTTAGTACGCTTTTTACCGGGAGCAAAGGGCTTTCCATTGCAGGACGCCCATCCCACAAATACGGAGGAAGGTGCTGCATGACCAAAGCCGAGCTCTATCAAAAAGCCTGTATGCTGCCGCTGCTGCCCGGGGTGTATATCATCCGGGACAAAAGCGACACCATCATCTATATCGGTAAGGCCAAGCGCCTGCGCATCCGGGTAAGCCAGTATTTCCGCGAGGGCGTGCCCCACGATAACAAGGTCAGCCAGATGATCGCCCACGCCTACGCCTTTGACGTTATCGTCTGTCAAAGCGAGTTCGAGGCGCTGGTGCTGGAAGCCAGCCAGATCAAGGCGCATACCCCCAAGTACAACATTCTGCTCAAGGATGACAAGGGTTACAGCTATATCCGCGTCACCCGGGAGGACTGGCCGCGCCTTTCCTTCACCCTGCAAAAGGAGGAGGACGGGGCAGAGTATATCGGCCCCTACACCTCCAGCTTTGCGGCGCGGCAGATGGCAGAAACGGCCATGGATGCTTTTTTGCTGCCGCGCTGCTCCAAGCGCTTCCCGCAGGAGATCGGCAAAGGGCGCCCCTGCCTGAACGCCCATATCGGCAAGTGTATGGCGGTGTGCAGCGGCAAGATCAGCTGCGAGACCTACAATCAGGCGGTCAAAAACGCGGTGCACCTCATCCGCTACGGCAAAAAGGATATCCTGAAAACCCTCAACGAGCGGATGCAGCAAGCCTCCGACCGGCTGGAATTTGAGACCGCCGCCCTTCTGCGGGATCAGATCAATGCCATCACCAAGCTGACGGCAGGGCAGAAGGTGGTGGTAGACCCGGACGTGGAGATGGACGTGGTAGCGCTGGCCGGTACGCCGGACAGCGTGTGCGCGGCGGTGCTGCGCTTCCGGGAGGGACGGCTGACCGACAAGCGGGAGTTTTTGTTCCACGATACCTCGGATATCGATGCGGTGCGGGAGGAATTTCTGCCCCGGTACTATCTGGACGATGAACAAATTCCAAAAATCATCGCGGTGGACGCACTGCCGCCGGATGTGGATGCCTTGCAGCAGGCGCTGAACCAGAAGCGGGGCAGCGAGGTACAGCTGTATGTGCCCCAGCGGGGCGATAAGGCGCATCTGGTGGAGATGGCGCACACCAACGCGGTGGAGCGTCTGGCGCGGGAGAGCGGCCGCTACGCCCGGGAGGAAAAGCTGCTGGACGAACTGGCGCAGGTGCTGGGGCTTTCAAAGCCGCCCCGAGCCATCGAGAGCTACGATATCTCCAACTGGGGTGATGGCAGCAGCGTCTGCGGCATGGTCACCTTCAAGGACGGCAAGCCCTTCAAGGCGGGCTACCGCAAGTTCAAAATGAAGACCGTGGCGGGCACGGACGACTACGCTTCTCTGGCAGAGACTGTTTCCCGCCGGGCGGCAGAGTACGAAAAATACGCTGCACAGGCTGAAAACGGACAGCCTGGCGGCAACTGGTTCGGGCAGAAGCCGGACCTTTTGCTGATGGATGGCGGCAGGGGACAGGTGAGCGCCGCAAAGGAAGCGCTTGCCGGTACGGCGCTGGCAGATGTGCCGCTGTACGGCATGGTAAAGGATGACCACCACCGCACCCGCGCCATCGTGGACAGCGACGGGCGGGAAATTGCCATCAACATGAACCGCGGCACCTTTACCTTCATCACTGCCATTCAAGACGAAACGCACCGCTTTGCCAACGCCTACCGCAAGCAGCAGATGAAGCAGAAAAGCTACTCCTCCACCCTGACCGAGGTGCCGGGCGTAGGCCCCAAAACAGCCAAAGCCCTGCTGGCGCAGTTCAAGAGCGTGGGCGCGGTGAAGGAAGCCACCCCCGACCAGCTGGAAAACACCCCCGGTGTGGGCAAACAGCTGGCGCAGACCATCTACGAGTATTTTCATCAGGCATAAACACAAAAACGCCCCTCTTCGCTGGCGCAAAAGCCACGGAAGAGGGGCGCTTTCTGTTATGCGGGGCGTTATCTTTCAGTGTTCAGATCGATCAGCCCTCTGGCGTAAAGATTCAGGATGCCGTTGGGACCGGTAGAGGTATAGCGTTTATCGTATGTCTTGCTGCCGATGCGTACGACGTTATCCGTGCGGGCATCGGTCGTGTAGTCGGCGGGGTCGCCATCCAGATGCAGACGGATGCAGCGGGTCGCGGTGATATTGGCGTATTCTGCAACGGAAAGGTGATCGATCGTGCATCCCCCGGCAGGCAGCTCGACCAGCAGGTCGCGGGTCACGGTCAGGTCTTCGGCACGCAGACCGCCATTGGTCAGCGCAACATTCAGCGTTTTCAGCTGCATTGGCGCAAGGCGGACATCGCCGGTCTCCAAGCTGATGATCAGCCGGGTGAGGGTGTCTGCCGGGATGGTGACGGTGAGCATGGCCTCCGGGGCATCCTCGGCTACCTGCCAGTTTTCCGGCATTTCAAAGGTCAGGGTAGTACGGCCATCCCCGCCGGTGGTGCGCAGAACGGGCGAATGCGGGAAGTTGTCGAACTGGAAGGTGGCGTATTTGTCCGAGGTAAGGGACGGGTCGGTGACAAAGGTCACAGAGCCGTAGTTCAGGCTGAGCTTTAGCTCCTGATCCAGCTTTTCCAGCGGGATCTGCAGGGTGCTTTCCCCAAGGTCATCAGCAGGAATGGTGAGGGGGACGGTATCGGCCGGGACAGCGAGGTAGCTGCTGCTGGCCTCCTCCGGGACAGAGCTGCTGTCTGCTGCCGGGGACGCAGGCTCGACCGGCTGCACCGGGGTGGCCTTGGAATGCTGGAAGAAAAAGCAGGCCAGCACCAGCACCGCCAGCCCGCCGCCCAGCACCATGCGCCAGCGGGAACGCGGGGCAGGGGATGCCGGGGCGGCAGAGCTGCCTGCCGGGGGCTGCTCGTCCAGAATTTTGCGGGCGACCTCCTCGGGGCTGCCCAGCTCCGCAATGGCGCGGGCTTCGTTTTCCGGCCCGGCGGCATCCAGATAATCTTCGTAATAACTCAAAGCGTCCTTGCGCTCGGCCTCCGGCAAAGGAGCCAGAAGCTGCTCCAGCGCAGCAAGAAATGCAGTACGGGTCATAGATCATTCCACCTCTCTGAAAAATGTGTCAATGGAAGAACGGTAGCGGTTCCACTCCTGCGCGTAGGCGGCAAGCTGCGCCCGCCCGGCGGAGGTGATCTGATAATAGCGGCGGTTGCGGCCATTGAAGGGCGCATCGTAGACCGTGAGCAGCTGATCTTTCTGCAACCGGCGCAGCACCGGGTATAGGGTGGATTCGCTCAGTTCCAGCGTGTGGGTGACCTGTTGGGTGATCTTGTAGCCGTAGGTACCTTCCGGCTCTTGCGCCACCACGGACAGCACAATGGCGTCCAGCAGCGCGGCACTGATGGGAAAACTCATGCAGGTACAGCCTCCTTTCGATATGGTATGTTTCTATAATATTATATATCATATAATATTGCACAAGTCAATAGAAAGACATAAAAAACACCGCTGCGGGTTTTCCACAGCGGTGCAAGGTTACATATAAAATTAGTTTTCAGAGGAGATATCCTGTCCGAAGTACTTTTCGCTCAGGGTCTTTAAGGTACCGTCGGCACGCAGCTCCTCAATGGCGGCGTTCAGCGCGTCCAGATAAGCGGGGTCCTCGCTCTTGAGCACCGGGATGGCCACATGAGAGGCCTCGGCGGTCTGTGCCACCAGCTTGAAGTCTGCGTCCGGGTGGACATTCAGGTAATCGTAGAAGGAAACGTCCGCGTTCAGGGTGGCGTCAATGCGGCCTGCAGTCAGCAGCTGGATGGTCTCTTCCAGCGTGTCGATACCCTGCACGGTAGCACCGTAGCTTTCAGCCAGCTCCATGTAGGTAGAAGCCAGACTGTTGGCGGTGGTCTTGCCCTTCAGGTCCTCAAAGCTGGTAATGTCGGTATTGTCCTTGCGCACCGCCAGCGCAGTGTGGATGTAGCCGTAGGGGGTGGTAAACGCATAGGTCTTGGCGCGCTCCTCGGTTACCTCCACGCCGTTGCACACCATGTCGTAGCGGCCTGCGTCCAGACCGGCAAACAGGCTGTCCCAGTCGCTCTCCACATACTCCGGCTCCACGCCCAGCTTTTCGGCAATGGCGCGGGATACCTCCACGTCGTAGCCCACCAGCGTGTCAGAGGAATCGTGGTAGCTCCACGGCTGCCATGCGCCCTCCAGCGCTACCACCAGCTTGCCGCTCTTCTGGATGCTGTCCAGCTTATTCAGTGTTGCGGAACTGGCAGTACTGGCGGCAGTGTCCTTGGAGGAGCAGCCGGTCAGGCCGAGCACCCCGGCTGCGGCCATAACACCCATCAGAGAAATAAAGGTTCTGCGTTTCATAAGTAAAAATTCCTTTCTGTCGTAAAAAATGCAAAAAGAGAAGTAGTTTTATTCCGTATGGGCGATCCTGCGCAGGAAAGCCCGGGTGCGCTCCTCCTTGGGGGATGCAAAGAACTGCTGAGAGGGTGCCTGCTCCACCACCACGCCGTTTTCCATAAACACGGTCTTGGAGGACACGTTGCGGGCAAAGCCCATCTCGTGAGTGACCACCAGCATGGTCATGCCCTCTTCGGCCAGCTGCCGCATCACGCTGAGCACCTCGCCGGTCAGCTCCGGGTCAAGGGCGCTGGTGGGCTCGTCAAAATAGATGATCTCCGGGTCGGCGGCAAGGGCGCGGGCAATCGCCACCCGCTGCTGCTGCCCGCCGGAAAGCTGGCGGGGGTAGTAGTCGGCGCGGTCGGCAAGGCCTACCTTGGCAAGCATCTTCATGCCGATTTCATCCGCCTGCTCCTTGGGCAGCCTGCGCGCCACGATGAGCCCTTCGGTCACATTTTGCAGGGCGGTCTTGTTGCGGAACAGGTTGTAGTTCTGGAACACAAAGGCTGTCTTTTTGCGCAGCCGGGCAATGTCGGCGCGGCTGGCATGGGCAAGGTCGAAGCTTTCGCCGTCAAACACCAGCTGCCCGGCATCGGCGGTTTCCAGAAAGTTCAAACAGCGCAGCAGGGTGGTCTTGCCGGAGCCGGACGGCCCAAGAATGGCCATCACGTCGCCCTTTTCCACGGTCAGGTCCACCCCGCGCAGCACGGGCAGCTCACTGGTGACCTTCCGTGCACCGGGGCGGTGAAAAAGGCCGGGCTTTGCGTAGGTGCGGAAGGTTTTTTGCACATTGCGGATCTCAAGCATAGCCATAAGTGCTCACCCTCCCTTTTACTGAAAGCCGCAGGCGTTGAGCTGACGTTCCAGCAGCGCCTGCAGCTTGGTGATGACGGTACAGAACAGCAGATACACCACAGCCACCTCGCAGTAGATGGGCAGGAAGATGTAGGTGCGGGCGGCTACCCGCTGCCCGGCCATGAACAGCTCTGCCACCGTGATGTTGGACGCCAGCGAGGTGTCCTTGATCATGCCGATGAGGGAGTTGGACAGCGCAGGCACGGCGGTGCGCAGCGCCTGCGGCAGCACGATGCGGCGCATGATCTGCCACCAGCTCATGCCCACGCAGTAACCGGCTTCCAGCTGCCCCTGCGGCACGCTTTCCAGCGCGCCGCGCATGGTCTCGGCGCAGTAAGCACCCTCGTTGAAGGCGAAGGCGATGACCGCCGCCGGAAAGGCGTCCAGCATGATGCCCACGCTGGGCAGACCGTAAAAGATGATGAACAGCTGCACCAGCAGCGGGGTGCCCCGGATGACCCAGATGTAGAACCGGGCGATCTGCCGCAGCACCGGCACATTGGCGTACTGTACCAGCGCTACCGCCACCGCGATGAGCATGGCAAAAAAGAAGGAGAGAAGGGTCAGCGGAATCGTCATGGTCAGGCCTGCCGTCAGGATGCGGGGCAGCGCCTCCACCAGCACGCTGACCGTGCGGTTGGATAAAAGTGCTTCAAACATCGGTTTTTCCTCAAAGCTAAAAAATGCACAGGCCGGCAAAGCTTTTGACGACCAAAGCAGTATATACCTTAAAGTAGGGTCAAAGTCAAGAGACTGAGTTACAAATCTATAAAAATCAATTTTCCGAATAAAGGCTTCCCCCGGTCGGGGGAAGCTGTCACCGAAGGTGACTGATGAGGGCGCAGGAGAGCAGTATTTTGCCTAAATACCCCTCATCCGGTGCAAAAGCTGATTTCCAAATCATCAATCCCTACAAAACCTACCAGAATACTATAATAGCATGAAATGCCCCGCAGCGCAAACGGTTTGCACAAAACGTGTGATGTGACCGAAAAATTGCATAAACTTGTTAAATATTTGTGCAATGCGGCAGATGCTTGACGCTGTGGGTGCTTTCGTGTACAATGGTCATAGTAGTGCGCAGGCGCGGGGCAACGGCCCGGCGCGGCGCAAATCCACCGGCAGGGGGGCTTGCCCTTGCCCGGTGCAGACACGGAGGATACGAACGTGAAAAAGTTTAGTATTGGTGTTCTGGGTGCAGGCACCTGGGGCATGGCTCTGGCACGGATGCTGACCGTCAGCGGCAACGATGTGCAGGTGTGGTCGGCCATTGAGGCCGAGGTGGACAACCTTTCCGCCACCCGGGTACACCCCAATCTGCCGGGGATGGTCATCCCGCAGGAACTGCGTTTTACCAAAAGCATAGAGGAAGTGTGCACCGGCAAGGACGTGCTGCTGTTTGCAGTGCCGTCGGTGTTCGTGCGCTCCACGGCAGCCAAGGCGCGGCCTTATATCCGCTCCGGCCAGATTATTGTGGACGTGGCAAAGGGCATTGAGCCTGATACCTTATATACCATGACCGAGATCCTTGCCGACGAGCTGAGCCACGAGAACGGCCCCCGTGCGGTGCGTCTGGTGGCGCTCAGCGGCCCCACCCACGCCGAGGAGGTGGCGCTGGATCTGCCCACCACCATCGTTTCTGCTAGCCCGGATCTGGAAGCCGCCGAGGTGGTGCAGGAGGTGTTCAGCAATACCTGTATGCGCGTGTACACCAACACTGATATCAAGGGCGTGGAGCTGAGCGGTGCCATGAAGAACGTTATCGCGCTGGGTGTTGGCATCTCCACCGGCCTTGGCTACGGCGATAACGCCCGCGCCGCCCTGATCACCCGCGGCATTGCCGAGATCGCCCGGCTGGGCGTGGCCATGGGCTGCAATGTCCAGACCTTTGCGGGTCTGGCCGGTATCGGCGACCTGATCGTTACCGCCACCAGTATGCACAGCCGCAACAACCGCGCCGGTATCCTGATCGGCAAGGGCGAAAGCCCGGAGCAGGCCGTGAAGGAGGTAGGCATGGTGGTGGAGGGCATCAACGCCCTGCCCGCCGCTATGGAACTGGCGGAGAAGTACCATGTGGAAATGCCCATCGCCCAGACGGTGAACGCCATCGTCAAGGAGGGCATGGGCGCCAGCGACGCGCTGCGCAACCTGATGTCCCGCGACCGCAAGAGCGAGATGCCGCAGGGCTATGAGAGTGTGTGAACCTGAATGATTAGAAAGGGACCTCCTGAAATGCCTGCGGGCATTTCAGGAGGTCCCTTTTCTGTTTGGGGGAGCGGCGGGAAGTGCAGCAAAATTATTAAAACTTTTTACAGAAAACAGACACAAAAGGGTAGAAGGTCGGCAAACTTTCTGCTATACTGAAAACGATAGGATTATTGGTCAGTGCAGCCGGAACAGGGCGGCGGGCGCTGGCACTGCAAGAAGGAGGAATGAGAGATGCCCTCTACCTACGCACACCGCCGCTTTGGCGCAAATGTGCTGGATCATCTGCCTGCGCCGCTGCGGGAAAAGCTGGAAGCGCACCGGGAGCTGTACGATATCGGCCTGCACGGGCCGGATCTGCTGTTCTATTACCATGCGGAAAAGTCTACCCCGGTCGCCGCACTGGGCAACGCCATGCACGACGAGCCGGGCAGAACGTTCTTTGACCGTGCACGCCGGGTGGTGCACGAGGAAGCCGACCGCGAGGCTGCGCTGGCCTACGCGCTGGGCTTTGTGTGCCATTTTGCGCTGGACAGCACCTGCCACCCCTTTGTGGAGCAGTTTACCCGGGAGAGCGGTGTGACCCACTGCGAGATCGAGACCGAGTTCGACAATATGCTGCTGCGCCTGGATGGCTATGACCCGCTGACCTTCTTTACCGCCAGCCATATCCACCCCAGCGCGGAAAACGCCCGGGTCATTGCGCCGTTTTACAGGGATATCTCGGAGCAGACCGCGCTGGAAGCCCTGAAGGGGATGATCATAGTGCATAAGGTGCTGCAGGCTTCGAACCCGGTCAAGCGCTGGGTGGTGCTGACCGGCATGAAGGTACTGGGCAAGTATGATGGGATGCACGGCCTTGTGGCAAACCCGCAGCCGAACCCGCAGTGCACCGAGAGCAACCGCAAGCTGGACGCGCTGTACGCCAAGGCTTTGCCGCTGGCAGAGCGGCTGATCTTAGAGTATGTGGCAAAGCTGGATACGGACGAGCCGCTGGATGCCGCCTACGACCACACCTTTGGGGAATTTTAAAAATGCGCCGCCCGGCGGTGCAAGGGGAAAAGGGAAAATACGATGAAAACTGAAAAATTCAAGGTGACACCGCTGGAGCGGGCATGGATTTTATACGATGTGGGCAACTCGGCCTTTGTGCTGATGATCGCCACGCTGGTGCCTATCTTCTTCAATGCACTGGCCGAGGCCGGTGGGGTGAGCAAGGTGGACTATCTGGCCTACTGGGGCTACGCAAGCTCCATCGTCACGGTGGTCACCGCCATTCTGGGCCCCATTCTGGGCACGCTGGCGGACACCAAGGGCTTTAAAAAGCCCATCTTCATGCTCTGCCTTTTTGTGGGCGTCATCGGCTGCTGTGCCATGGGTCTGGCGGGCACATGGCTGGCCTTTCTGGTCATTTTTATCATTGCCAAGATCGGCTACTCCGGCAGTCTGGTGTTCTACGACTCCATGCTGGGCGATGTGACCACCCCGGAGCGGATGGACATGGTGTCCTCCCGCGGGTACGCGTGGGGCTATATCGGCAGCTGCGTGCCCTTTGTGGTCTGTCTGGCGCTGGTGCTGGGCAGCAGTGCAGTGGGGCTCAGCCAGATGACTGCTTTGTCCATTGCGCTGATCATTACCGCCGTGTGGTGGCTGGTGGTCACCCTGCCGCTGCTGAAAAAGTACCGCCAGATCAACTATGTGGAGGTGGAGCAGCACGCCATCCGCCAGAGCTTTGTGCGCATTGGGCAGACTTTGAAGCACCTGCCGCAGGACAAGCAGGTGTTCTGGTTCCTGCTGGCCTTCTTCTGCTATATCGACGGTGTGTATACCATCATTGACATGGCCACCGCCTACGGCACGGCATTGGGTCTGGACACCACCGGACTGCTGCTGGCGCTGCTGGTCACCCAGATCGTGGCTTTCCCCTCGGCGCTGATCTTCGGCCGCCTGAGCCAGAAATATGAATCCAAGACCCTGATCCCGGTGTGCATCGCGGCCTATACCGGCATTGCCGTCTTTGCCTTCTTCCTGAAGAGCCAGTGGCAGTTCTGGGTGCTGGCTGTTGTGGTGGGGATGTTCCAGGGCGGTGTGCAGGCGCTGAGCCGCAGCCACTTTGCCAAGATCATCCCGCAGGAAAAATCCGGCGAATACTTTGGCCTGTTCGATATCTGCGGCAAGGGCGCTTCCTTCCTTGGCACCATGATCGTCAGCGTGGGCAGCCAGCTGACCGGCAGTGCCAACGTGGGCGTTGGCTCCATTGCCATCCTGTTCATCATCGGCTTTGTGCTGTTCGGTATTTCTACCCGGACGGAAGAGACAAAGCGGGTCTGAGCCTTCGCGGTGAAACGCTCTTTATAACGGTACAAAGGACTGCTGCACGGCATCTGGTGCAGCGGTCCTTTTTTGCTGCAGGCGGCACAAAACAGAAGCTTTTTCGGAAAAAATAAAAACAGGTGATTGATTTTCAACTTTGACTTGCTTATAATTGAAGAAAAATCATCTGCTGCACTGCGGCGGCAGAGAGAATGCGGGGTGCAAACATTGAAACACAAAGGAATCGCGGTGCTGCTGGCGGGAATTATGCTGGCGGCGCTGCTGCTGGCGGGCTGCACGTCTGCCGACACTGCCCGGCGGATGCGCATGGGCGTAGCCGGAGAGGGCGGCGTATACCACGCCTTTGGCGAGGGCTTTGCGGCGCTGGAAAATGACAGCGGGAATGGCGCTGTGGAACTGAAGAATACCGCCGGGTCTGCGGCAAACCTGCGTCTGCTGATGGGGGATTACCTGCAGTTGGCGGTGGCACAGGCAGACCTTGTGCAGGATGCCTACGAGCAGAGCGGCATTTTTCAGGATGAGGAGATGGAAAACAAATTCTGCGCGGTCGCTGCACTGTATACCGAGGCCTGTCAGGTGATCGTGCGGGCGGATTCTGATATCCAGTCCGTAGAAGAATTGCAGGGTAAAACGGTGAGTATCGGTGCAGAGGAGTCCGGTTCAGAGCAGAACGCATGGCAGATCCTGTCTGCCTACGGTCTGAACGAAAAACTGGTAGAGACCATCAACCTGAATTACGAGGATGCCGCTGCGCAGCTGAAAGCTGGCAGGATCGATGCCATGTTCATCACGGCCGGTGCGCCCAGTGCGGTGGTGACCGCGCTGGCAGAGGACTGCGGCATCCGGCTGCTGTGTGTGGACGGTGCGGCTGCAAAGCGTCTGCAGGACAGCTGCAGCAGCTACAGCGTGTGCACCATTCCGGCGGGCACTTACCCCGGACAGGAAGAGGAAGTGCAGACGGTAGGCGTAAAAGCGGTGCTGCTGGCCAGCGCGGCACTGCCGGAAAAGCAGGTGGAGCAGCTGACAAAGCTGTTGTTCGACGGGCGCGAAAACCTGAGCACGCAGCTGGGTATCCGGCTGGATACCGAAGCCGAAGCGACCGAGGGCGTGGGCATCCCGTTCCACAAGGGAGCTGCCGCCTACTATAAGACGGCAGACATCACGGTGGCATCCTGAATGCTGCCGGGAAACAGAGGGAAAGAAAGACGATATGAAGATAGAACTGGATATGTATCAGACACTGGCACTTTCGGTGCTGGTGCTGCTGCTGGGCAAATTTTTGCGGGAGCGGGTGCGGATGCTGGAAAAATTCTGCATCCCGGCTCCGGTCATCGGCGGCGTGCTGTTCGCCATTTTTACCTGTGTGTGCTACGTTACCGGCGTGGCAGAGTTCGCCTTTGACGACATCCTCAAGGAGGTCTGCATGGTGATGTTCTTCACCTCAGTAGGCTTTCAGGCAAACCTGAAGGTGCTGAAAAGCGGCGGCAGGGCGATGATCGTATTTCTGGGCGTGGTCATTGTGCTGATCGTCAGCCAGAACTTTATTGCAGTGGGGCTGGCAAGCCTGCTGCAGGTGGATCCGCTGGTGGGGCTGTGCACCGGCTCCATTCCCATGGTGGGCGGCCACGGCACGGCGGGTGCCTTCGGCCCGGTGCCGGAGGATTTTGGCATCCGGGGCGCAACCACCCTGTGCACCGCCGCCGCCACCTATGGACTGATCGCGGGCAGCATGATGGGCGGTCCCATCGGCAAAATGCTTATTGAGCGGCACCATCTGCTGGACACTGCGGTGACAGAGGATGACAGCCTGCTGGTGGAGGAGGAGATCAAGCACGAGCGGCACAGTATGTACCCTGCGGCCAGCTTTCAGCTGATCCTTGCCATGGGCATCGGCACAGTGCTTTCCAAGCTGCTGTCCCTGACCGGGATGACCTTCCCCATCTATATCGGTGCTATGATCGCGGCGGCCATCATCCGCAACGTGGGCGAGTACGGCGGCGGCTACACCGTATATATGGGCGAGATCAACGATATCGGCGGTATCTGCCTGTCGCTGTTCTTAGGCATGGCAATGATCACCCTGAAGATCTGGCAGCTGGCAGAGCTGGCGCTGCCGCTGGTCATCCTGCTGGCAGGGCAGACGCTGTTCATGATCGTGTATGTCATTGTGGTGGCGTATAACGTGATGGGAAGGGACTACGATGCGGCGGTCATCGTTTCGGGTCTGTGCGGCTTCGGCATGGGTGCTACTCCCAATGCCATGGCCAATATGCAGGCTGTGTGCGACAGGTATGCACCTTCCGTCAAGGCATATCTGCTGATCCCGCTGGTGGGCAGCCTGTTTGCGGACTTCCTGAACAGTCTGGTCATTACGGTATTTATCAACTTTATCTGAGACGTCCGGTGTGCGCACGGAGGGAGAAAATCCTCCGTGCCGGAAAGGAGAAAAGGCTATGGCCATCCATCAGCGGCTGAAAAACTGGTTCCGGCAGAAGAGCCGGAGCAGAAAGAACGGACAGGAAGAAACGGTGGCGGTGCCGGAGGTGCACACCGGCAAGGTGCGGCACGAAGCGGCGGACAGCACCCCGGAGGCAGACCGTCCCATCCATTACGACAATGTAGCCATCCCGGAGATCCATATTCATTCGCGGAAAAAATAAGGATACAAGAGTGCACAACAGCCGGGCCTGCGGGTCAGGCAGTTGTGCTTTTTGCGCTTTCTCCTCCCCAACAAAAGCACCCCCTGCAGTCTGTACGGGCAGACCGCAGGGGGTGCTTGGCTTTTTAGATGCTCAAAGAATTAGAGGAACACATACTTGAGGATGAACAGCACGGTGAGCACATACATCAGCGGGCTGATCTTCTTCTCCTTGGCCTTGCCGGTGACCACATTGATGATGGTCCAGGAGATGATGCCGATGGCGATACCCTCGGAGATGCTGTAAGCAGTGGGCATTGCCAGAATGGTCAGGAAGGCGGGGATGCCCTCGCTGGGATCGTTGAAGTCGATCTTGACGGCAGAGCCCATCATGTAGAAGCCCACGATGATCAGAGCCGGAGCGGTAGCAAAGCTGGGGATGGTGAGGAACAGCGGGCTGAAGATGGTAGCCAGCAGGAACAGCACGCCGGTGGTCATAGCGGTCAGACCGGTGCGGCCGCCCTCGGTAACGCCGGAGGCGCTTTCCACGAAGGTGGTGGTGGTGGAAGTGCCCAGCACAGCGCCCACGCAGGTGCCGATGGAGTCCGCCATCAGTGCGCCCTTGATGTGGGGCAGACGGCCGTCCTCGTCCAGCATATCAGCCTTGGAGGCCACGCCGATCAGGGTACCCAGCGTGTCGAACAGATCCACGAACAGGAAGGAGAACATCACGGCGAAGAAGTTCAGCAGGCCGACACCGGAGAAGTCGGTCTTGAACACCTGACCAAAGGTCTCGCCCAATGCGGAAAAGTCGAAGCTGACAAAGGCGGTGGGGATGACGGAGTACATACCGGCTTCCACATCGGGGACGTAGATGCCGGTCAGCTCACACACGATGCCCAGCAGCCAGGTGATCAGGATACCGTACAGAATGCCGCCCTTGACCTTTTTGACCAGCAGGATGGCGGTGATGACCACGCCCAGCAGAGCCAGAATAGCGCCCACGCCCACGCTGTGGAAGGTTGCGCCCTTGAAGTGCTGGTAGGTGACCAGCGTAGAATCGCTGTTGACGATCAGCTTGGCGTTCTGCAGGCCGACAAAGGCCACGAACAGGCCGATACCCACGCTGACGGCGCTCTTCAGGGTCATGGGAATGGCGTTGAAGATGCCCTCGCGTACATTGGTCAGGGACAGTGCGATGAAGATGACGCCCTCAACAAAGACTGCCATCAGCGCCAGCTGCCAGCTGTAGCCCATGGTCAGCACGACCGTGTAGGCAAAGTAGGCGTTCAGGCCCATGCCAGGAGCCAGTGCAAAGGGGTAGTTGGCCAGCACAGCCATCAGTGCGGTGGCAATGAAGGATGCCAGCGCGGTGGCGATCAGCACAGCCTTGGAATCCATGCCCGCTGCGGACAGGATGTTGGGGTTGACGGCAAGGATGTAAGCCATGGTCATGAAGGTGGTGATACCAGCCATGATCTCGGTCTTTACATCGGTGTGGTTTTCTTTCAGGTGAAAGAACTTTTCTAACATGAGAAACCTCCTGCTTCCAATAAAACACTCCGCCGGTTGCGGACGGCGGAGAAAGAACAGCTTCCATTCTATCAGCTGAAAACGTTTTTGTCCACATCAGAAACACACAAATTTCGCAATTTGTTCAAATTTTCTTAAATAAGTATGACTTATCTGACAAAAAATCTGACATTTTTTAGTAATTTGGACGGAATGCAGACAATTTGTGCAGAAAAAGTGTGTGGGAAAACTCCCCCAGTCATCGCTATGCGATGCCAGCCCCCTCAAAGATGGGGCCTTTGGCATAACGGTACAGTTTCCGGCTCAAGCGCAAAGTTTGCGGGCGCGCCAGAGGCTCCCTCTTCGAGGGAGCTGGCAAAACCGTCAGGTTTTGACTGAGAGGGTTCAGCTTGCAAAAACTTTCCCACCGCGCCGCTGCTTCCGCAGGGAGCAGGCGCGGCGGCTGCCGTTTGCCTTTACGACCCCTCCCGTGAAAAAAGGGTTTCTGAAAAGTCCGCAGACTTTTCAGAAACCCGAAATAAAAAATCTATTTCCGCTGAATATGCGCAAAGCGCACGCGGAGCGCATTCAAAATCATTCCGCCCAGGGGCAGTGCTTACAGCGTCTCTACCCGGTCAAACAGGTCCTTTGCGGCTTCCACGGCGTCCTTGCTGCCAAAGGCGACCCGCACGCCGCCGGAAAGTACGTCAGACAGGGCAGCGGCCTGCGCTTTGAGCAGGGCGGCGTCCACGCTGCACAGCGCCTTGCGGTCGGCGGCGCGCATCTCGTCCGTGATGCCGCAGAAGTACCGGTGATCCAGCTCCCGGGCAGCGGCACGCGCCTTGCGGGGCGTGTCCAGCTTGGCGGCGGTGCCTACGATGAACTCGTCCAGGTCCCGGGCGGTGTAGTCCCGGGCGGCAAGGGCGGCAGGAGCGGCGGCAAAGGTATCGTAGCTTTCCCGCAGGTGGGGGTCCCGGTAGGTGTACAAAAATTCGATGCCGTCGGCACAGAGCATTCCGGTGCCGTAGGCACCGCCCACCTCCCGGATGGTGTGCCACAGGTACTCGTAGCTCATCACCCGCGCCAGCACCCGGCGGCGGCTGTCCCGGGGCATGGGCCAAGCCAGCACATCGTAGTTCACGCCGCCGTCAATGATAAAGGCTTCGTTCACCGGGGGCGTCAGGGGCTGGGTGTAGGGCTGCGCCGGGGTGCGCCGGGCAGCGGCAAAGCGGCTTTCCGGCAGCAGGGTGCGCAGCTTTTCCAGTGCGTCCTCGGTGCCGTGCAGGCTGACGGTCAGAGCAGCGTTTTGCAGAACCCGGCTGCGCACAGCATCCAGCTTTGCGCCCAGCGCCGCCCAGTCGGCCTTTTCCAGCAGACCGCACAGGAAGTGATAATAGCTCACGCCGGTGCAGGCTTCGTCCGCAGCGCCCTCTACATAATAATGGGCGCGGGCACGGGTGGAAGCGAACTCGTTGCCCTGCTGGATGAACAGCTGCTCCATGCGCAGCTTCAGCTGGCTGACCACCCGGGCATAGGCCGCTTCGGCGGCAGCGCCGGTAAGGACGGTGTCGTACAGCCACTCGCCGCCGATCTCCACCGCCTTTTCCAGGCTGCGCTCCAGCAGGCTCAGGCAGAGGGAAAGCTTCGCATGGCAGGGACTGCCCTCCTGCCGCCCTGTCCAGAGATCCAGCTGGGCGCGGCTGTCGCCCAGCCATGTGCTGCGCAGGGTGTTCAGCTGCTGGGCGGTGTGGGCGGGGGTGTCCAGCTCGTCCAGCACATCGGTGAGCAGGTTCAGATATGGCAGTTCCTCCGGGGTGATGCTGCCCAGATCATAGTAGAAATTCAGGTACAAGCTGCCGACAGAGGGGTGACGCAGCAGGGTGGCACCGGCCAGCTGCTCGGCGCTGCCCTGCGGGGCGGCATCGCCAGCGCCAAGGTCGGCGGCGGTGAGGGGATGCTCCAGCACCAGTTTGCCATCGGTGCGCACCGGGGCGGCATCCTCCGTTTTGGGTGCGGTGGGGATTTGCACCACCTGCACCGGGGCGGAGGCAAACAGCTCCCGCAGCAGGGTGTCGAACCAGCCCTCCTCCAGCTTGCTGCGCAGGGCGGCGAAGAGCTTGTCGGTGTGCAGCAGCAGGGCGGCATCGCCGGTATGCAGCCAGCCGGTGGCGGCGTTGATGGCGTCCAGCACGCCGTCCGGCAGGCTGCCCGGACGCTCCAGCGAGGCAAACTCGGCTTCGTTCAAAGCGGCCAGCAGCAGGTCGTGGGGAATGCCGGTCTTTAGCAGCTCGTCCACAGCCTTGCGCACAGCGGGTGCAAACTTGCGGGCAGAATCCACCGTAGCACCGCGCAGCAGCAGCTCCAAGGTGGGCTGCAGGGTGCTGTCGTCAAAGCCGATGTCGATATCTGCGCCCAGCTGCTCGGCCAGCAGCGCGGCCTTGAGGGGAGAGCTATTGGTGCTTAGCAGCGCACCCAGCAGGATCTCCACGCCCAGCTGCCGCTCCCGGTCGGCAAAGGCGCCGGTGTACCATGCCAGTGCGCACTGCACCTCGTCCGGCTTGGGCTGGTCGGTGTAGTAGGGCAGCTCCACGAATGCGCCGGGCTGCTCGTCCTGCATGGTCAGGCGGGGACGGGCAGCGGCCTTGGGCATCTTGGACAGGTAGTCCTGATCCAGCCGCGCCAGCTTGTCGGCCATATCCATCTTGCCGTACAAGGTGATGCAGCAGTTGTCGGCGCTGTAATGGCGGCGGTACACCCGCTGGTATTTCTCGTAGGTCAGGGCGGGGATGGACGCCGGGTCGCCGCCGGACACAAAGCCGTAAGCGGTATCCGGGAACATCGCCCGCTGCAGGGCGTTTTGCAGCTGAGCATCCGGGGAGGCCAGTGCACCCTGCATTTCATTGTAGACCACACCGCTGACCGTGCCGTCCGCGTCCCGGTGCCAGCCCTCCTGCTCGAACACGGCAGAGTCCACCATAGCCAGCGGGCAGAACACCGCGTTCAGGTAGACATCCATCAGGTTGCAGAAATCGGTCTCGTTGGGGGTGGCAAAGGGGTAGACCGTTTTGTCCGGGAAGGTCATTGCATTGAGGAAGGATGCCATGCTGCTTTTGAGCAGCTGCACAAAGGGGGAACTGACCGGGTATTTTTCGCTGCCCGCCAGCACAGAGTGCTCCAGAATGTGGAACACGCCGGTGTCATCGGAAGGGAAGGTGCCGAAGCCGATACCAAAGGCCTTGTTGACGTCCTCGTTCTCCACCAGCAGCACGGCTGCGCGGCTGACGTCATGGGTGAGCAGGGTCAAAGTGCCGTGCTGCTCGGGGCAGGGCTCGGTGCGCAGGACGGTATAACCGGGATAGTGTGCCATTTTTATTCTCCTTTACGGGATATTTTTCACAGAGGATGCGCCTGCGGCTCAGCCGCCGAACAGGCCGAAAAAGCTGGTGTGGGTCACGCCCAGCACAAGGAAAAGGGCAATCAGGGCGAACAGCACGCCGATGATGATGTCCATCTGGTGCACCGTGAGCGGGAATTTATCGTAAAGCTTTTCCTTGGGGTTTACAAAGTCCTTGTTGCCGTTGTCCAGCAGGCGCTTTTTGCCCTGCTCAAAATCGGCTCTCTGCGCCTGCAGCTCTGCCTGCTGGCGGGCAAGCTCTGCCTCGCGGGCGGCCAGTGCGGCCTCGCGGCGTTCAAGTTCGGTCTGGGTATCCGGGTTGGGCTGTGCCATGGAAAGTCCCTCCTATAAGCATAAGATGTTTTCCTTATGATACCACAAAAATGTGGACAAAAAAAGCACCCGCAGTGCAAAGACTGCGGGTGCAAAGGGGGATGATGAGGAGATTACTTCTTAGCCAGATACTTGCGGATATCAATGGCGACAGCCACGATAATGACAAGGCCCTGAACGATGTAGGTGTAGGAGGAGTTGACGTTCATGAACTGCAGAGCGACCTTCATCAGCTCAAAGACCAGAACGCCGACCAGAACGCCGGGAACGGTGCCGACGCCGCCGGTGGTGGAAACACCGCCGATGGTGCAGGCTGCGATGGCGTCCAGCTCATAGCCCATTGCAGTGTTGACGGATGCGCCGCCGGACTTTGCAGCCAGCAGGCAGCCGGCCAGACCGAACATACAAGAGGCCAGAATGTAGATGCGGATCTTGGTGGCGTTGACGTTGACACCAGCCACCTCGGCAGCAGCTTCGTTGCCGCCGATGGCGTACATATACTTGCCGTGGCGGGTCTTGTTATACAGGAACCAGAAGCAGACAGCCACGATCAGGGCGAACCAGATCAGCACGGGGATGCCGATGATGGTGTTGGAGGCCAGGGAGGTGAAGTTTTTGTTCAAAGAGCCGATGGGGGTACCGCCGGTGTACACAAGGCAGATACCGTAGACCACCTGCTGCATACCCAAGGTAGCAATGAAGGGCTGCACCTTCAGGTAGCTGACCACCAGACCATTGCACAGGCCGATGACGGCGCAGATGGCAATGACCAGAATGAACACCACGGGGGTGGACAGGGTGGGCATATTGGGGTAGAACTTGCCGGAAGCGCCTTCGGTCTGCGCAAAGATGCAGGCAAGGCAGGCGGCAAAACCGGCCAGACGGCCAGCGGACAGGTCGTTACCGGTGGTGATCAGGCAGCCGGAAATGCCCAGTGCGATGATGTAGCGGATGGACACATTCTTGAACAGGTTGATCATGTTGGTGCCGGAGAAGAAGTTGGGGTGAATGATGCCAACGATCAGAGTGACGGCCAGCATCATTATGATAATGGCGTTGTTGCTGAGCCACTTGCCCACAGCCTTGCCATTCAATTTTTTGGTAGCTTCCACGATAGACAGCCTCCTTAATTACTGATTTGCCGCAGCTGTGTCAGGTGCGGTCTCGAACTGGGTAGCCAGCGCCATGATGTTCTCCTGCGTGGCATCCTTACCGTTGATAAAGCCGGTGATACGGCCATCGCACATGACCATGACACGGTTGGACATACCGATAATCTCGCTCATTTCAGAGGAGATCATGATAATGCTCTTGCCCTGCTTGGCCAGATCGGCGATGATGCAGTAAATTTCATACTTTGCACCGACGTCGATGCCGCGGGTAGGCTCGTCCAGAATGAGCACATCGGGGTTGTTGGCCAGCCAGCGGGCGATCAGCACCTTCTGCTGGTTGCCGCCGGAAAGGCTCTTGATCTGGGTCTTGGGGCTGGGCACCTTGATGGCCATTTTTTCCTTGTTGGTAGCCACCAGATCGAGGATCTTTTTGTTGTCCAGCATGATGGGCCCCTTGCGCAGGGCGTCCAGAGAAGCAATGGAGATGTTATCGGCAACGCTCAGCACGCCCAGAATGCCGGTGGCACGGCGGTCCTCGGTCAGCAGAGCAACGCTCTTCTGAATGGCGTCGCGGGGCTGCTTGATGTTGACCTCTTCACCCTTGATCCACACCTTACCGGAGGTATGGGCACGCAGACCGAAGATGCCTTCCATCAGCTCGGTGCGCTGAGCGCCCACCAGACCGGCAACGCCCAGAATTTCGCCCTTTTTCAGCTCAAAGCTGCAATGGCGGAAGGAGCGGGGATGGATGGAGGTAAAGTCCTCCACCTTCATCATGACCTCGTCCGAGGGCACGTTCTCCAGCGGGGGGAACAGGTTAGACAGCTCACGGCCGACCATCTTTGCAATGATCTCTTCCTTGGTCATGTTGGCAACGTCCCACTTGCCAATGTACTGGCCATCGCGCATGATGGTAACTTCGTCTGCGATGACCTTGATCTCGTCCATCTTGTGGCTGATGTAGACCAGAGCAACGCCCTGCTCCTTCAGCTCCCGCATGATGCGGAACAGGCTCTCGACCTCGTTTGCGGTCAGAGAGGAGGTGGGCTCGTCCAGGATCAGCACCTTGCAGTTGGCGGAAACAGCTTTAGCAATTTCCACCATCTGCATCTGGGCGATGCTCAGGGAACCCAGCTTTGCATGGGGATTGATGTCCAGCTTCAGTTTCTTCAGCAGTTCATCGGTATCCTTGTACATTTTGGCATGATCCACAACGGTGACGATGCCGTATTTCTTGGTGGGGTAGCGCCCCAGCCAGATATTCTCAGCCACGGTACGGGCCGGAATGGGCTGCAGCTCCTGATGCACCATGGCGATGCCGCGGTCCAGTGCATCCAGCGGGGTGGGGATGGTTACCTTCTGCCCCTCGTATTCGATCTCGCCCTCGTCCATCTTGTAAATGCCGAACATACATTTCATCAGAGTGGACTTACCGGCGCCGTTTTCGCCCATCAGAGCCATGACTTTGCCGGGACGGAGCTCCAGCTGAGCATGATCAAGGGCTTTGACACCGGGGAAGGTCTTGACCACGCCTTTCATTACCAGACGGTATTCTGACATTCCGCAAAAGCCTCCTTTTTGTTTGTTGACAGGCGGCAGGTAGGCTAAAATAAGGCGCGTGCGCGGAGAAACTTTCTCGCACGCACGCGCTTTTTAGCTTTCGTTCAAGCCGTTAAGGCCTGCTGCGCACCTTGCATTGGTTCCGGGAAACTTTGGTCTTACTTCAGGTACTGAGAAGCGTTGTCCTTGGTGACCTTGACGTAGTCGACCCAGTAGTACTTCTCAACATCCTTGCCCTCGACGAACAGCTTGGTAGCCTCGGCAGCCTTGGTAGCCTGACCAACGTCGTCGTTCAGAACGGTACCGGTCATGTTGCCATCGACAACGTTCTGCACAGCCTCTACCAGAGCATCGACGCCGACCAGGTAGACGTCCTTGCCAACGGTGCGGCCAGCCTGCTGGATGGACTGCAGAGCGCCCAGTGCCATTGCGTCGTTGTTGCAGAAGACGACTTCGATCTTTTCGCCGTACTGAGACAGAGCGTTTGCAACATCCTGCTGAGCGGTGGTCTGATCCCAGTTGTCCAGGTACTCGTACAGGCACTCAACTTCCTTGTCGGCGTCGGTCAGAGCCTTGATGGAGTACTCGGTGCGGTACTGAGCGTCGATGTTCTCGGGGTCGCCCTTGCACATGATGTAGGTGATCTTGCCGTCGCCGTTGATGTCGCCCTGAGTCTCGGTCTCGAGGATCAGCTCGCCCTGATAAGTACCGGACTGACGAGCGTCAGCGCCAACGTAGCAGCACTTGCCCTTGTAGGAATCCAGAACGCTCTCCTCGGGCTCACGGTTGATGAACACAATGGGGGTGCCGGAGGGAGAAACGGTATCAACGATGGTCTGAGCGGAAGTGGTCTGGACAGGGTTGATGACCAGCACGTCCACACCCTGCTGCAGGAAGGTGTTGATCTGCTCGGTCTGGGTGTTCTGGTCGTTCTTGCCGTCCATGATGGTGACGGAGTAGCCCATATCCTTCAGGTAGCCTTCCAGATCAGCGCGGTACAGGGTCATGAAGTTATCAGCAAACTGATAGATGCAGACGCCGACGTTGGCAGAGCCGTTGGTAGCAGCGGCAGAAGCAGCGGTGGAAGAAGCAACGCTGGAAGCAGCGGTGCTGGTGGAGGAAGAGCCGCCGCAAGCGGTCATAGCAGCGGTGGCGCCCACAACAGCGGAAGCCTTCAGGAAGTCGCGACGAGAAATCATTTTCATAATAGTAATCTCCTTCATTTGTGTGTCACAGCATATTCACAGACGCATTTGTCGCATACGTCCGCAATCCCTGACAGTATTATACCCTTGTGTGGGGGTGTTCTGCAAGAGAATAAGTTCACAAGATTGGCGCAAATGTTTTGTTACGTTTCTACAAAAGCGGACCAAAGGTTACAAAATCTTTTCGCGAATTATCACAATTTTTCATGCCGTTGCAACCAACATACAAATATGATGAAGGTATGTAAAAAAACACCCCTGAACATGACCGAATGTTGCATGAACGCTAAAAACCACGAAAAGAAGCGATACATTTTTTGAAAGATATTTTCAGGGATACTATGCAGCGGAAAGAATGCGTCGTTTTTGCGATTTTGTAGACTGTTGTCGATCAGGAAAAGCGCGCCGTAGCGCCGTACCTTTATTATAGTGACAGGGCGGTCAGGGACATAGCGAACGTTTTTGTGGGAAGTGCCCGAAATACAAGCGGACGTTTTCTGCGCGCCGCACCAGCCGGGAAAATAAAACTGACGCATCTTCGTTGTGCCTTGAAAATATAAAATATACTGTTTGGATAATACTTGTACAAAAATACACAATGGCCCGGCAAAAGTGCACACTGTCGGGCAAAGCGGGCGGGTGATATCCTGTGTACAGAGCCCGGGATACCGGACGAAAGGAGGAAGAACATCATGGGGCAGACAAAGCCCGCCGCCGGGCTGAAGAGCCTGAACCGCGCCGCCGATACCCTGAGCACCCTGCTGGCGCAGGAGGTAAAGGAGCTGAACGAGCGTCAGAAGGCCGCCCGGCGGGAAAACACCCCCGACTCCGGGATGATGAAGGGGCTGAAGGAAGCCACCGCTGTGCTCAAGGATCTGGCGGGCGTGGTAAAGACCCTGAACGATCAGGGCACAGAACTGGAAGGGACAGAGTGCGGCGTGGTGCTGCTGCCGCCGGTGGAACAGGAGGAAAAGGCATGAGCAGGACTGAGCGTGCAGTCATCGTGTGGAAGCCGCAGCCCCGGCAGCTGGAATTTATGCGCAGACCGGAACCGGAAGCACTGTACGGCGGCGCGGCGGGCGGCGGCAAGAGCGATGCACTGCTGATCGAAGCACTGCGGCAGGTGCACATCCCGCATTACCGGGCGCTGATCCTGCGCAAGACCTACCCGCAGCTTTCCGACCTTGTGGATAAGAGCCAAATGTATTACCGCCGGGCTTTCCCGGAGGCGCAGTACAACGCCACCTCCCATGTATGGGTGTTTCCCAGCGGGGCAAAGATCTGGTTCGGCTCTATGCAGTATACCAAGGACCGCACCAACTATCAGGGCAAAGCCTACGATTTTATCGGCTTTGACGAGCTGACCCACTTTGAGTGGGACGAGTACAGCTACATGATGAGCCGCAACCGTCCCACCGGGCCGGGCACCCGGGTGTATATGCGTGCCACCACCAACCCCGGCGGCATCGGCCACGGCTGGGTGAAGGCGCGGTTCATCACCCCCGCCCCGCCCGGCACGCCCATTGTGGAAACGGTCACGGTGCGCCTGCCGGACGGCACCGACCAGCAGATGGAGCGGGCGCGGGTGTTCATCCCGTCCAGCGTGTTCGATAACCCTGCCCTGCTGGCCAACGACCCCGGGTATCTGGCAAGCCTTGCCAGCCTGCCGGAAGCCGAAAAGCAGGCGCTGCTCTACGGCAGCTGGGACAGCTTTTCCGGGCAGGTGTTCACCGAATGGCGCAACGACCCGGCGCATTATCAGGATCAGCGCTGGACTCATGTTATCGCGCCCTTTGCCATCCCCAAGCACTGGCCCATCTGGCGCGGGTACGACTTCGGCTTTTCCAAGCCCTTTTCGGTGGGGTGGTATGCAGTGGACGAGGAAGGGCGGCTGTACCGCATCAAGGAGCTGTACGGCTGCACCGGACGCCCCAACGAGGGGCTGCGCATCGACCCGGTGGAGCAGGCAAAGCGCATCCGGGAAGCCGAGCAGAACGACCCGCTGCTGCGGGGCAGGGTGATCCACGGGGTGGCAGACCCCGCCATCTTCAACGAGAGTCAGGGCGAGAGCATTGCAGCCATGATGGAGCGCAGCCCGCATTTTCTGCGCTGGCAGCCCGGGGACCATACTCGGCTGGCGGGCAAGATGCAGTTCCACTACCGGCTGCGGTTTGCGCCGGACGGACGGCCGATGCTGCAGGTGTTCAGCAGCTGCAAGCATTTTATCCGTACCCTGCCAAACCTTGTGTACGATGAGAGCAATGTGGAGGATATCGACACCCGGCAGGAGGATCATATCTACGACGAGTGCCGCTATGTGCTGATGGAACATCCCATCAGCCCGCCCGAGGCTTCTGCCGCGCCGCCAAGGCCGGACGACCCGCTGGAACTGCACCGGCAGGCGCGGTTCTACCGCATCTGAAAAACAGGAGAGAAAGGAAAGATTATGGAAGATACAAGAGCAGAAGCCCTGCCCATCGGCGCGGCAGAGGCGGCGGCTGCGATGCAGACGCTGCAGCGCTACAAGGCGGGCAAGGCGGCGCTGGACAAGCGTCTGATCGACAACGAGCTGTGGTTCCGCATGGGACACTGGAAAAACTACCGCGATCCGCTGATGTCCGGCAAGGCGCAGCCCTCCAGCGGGTGGCTGTTCAACAGCATCGCCAACAAGCACGCCGATGCCATGGACAACTACCCCGAGCCCATGGTGCTGCCCCGGGCGGCAGACGATCAGGCCACGGCGCAGGCGCTTTCCAGCGTGCTGCCTGTGGTGCTGGAGCAGGCAGATTACGAGCAGGTGTACAGCGATGTCTGGTGGCGCAAGCTCAAGCAGGGCACTGGCGTTACCGGCATCTTCTGGGACCCGGCGGCGCGCGGCGGGCTGGGCGACATTGCGGTGCGCAGCGTCAACCTGCTCATGCTCTACTGGGAGCCGGGCGTGCAGGATATTCAGGACTCGCCGGATTTGTTCCACCTCAGTTTAGAGGACACCGCCCGGCTGACCGCGCAGTATCCGCAGCTGGCAGGGCACGCCGCCGGTGTGGTGGACGTGCCCCGGTACATCCACGAGGACGGCCAGACCACCGCCAACAAGAGCGTGGTGGTGGACTGGTACTATAAGCGCCCGGACGAGAACGGCAAATTGCGGCTGCACTACTGCAAGCTGTGCAACGGCGTGGTGCTGTATGCCAGCCAGAACGACCCGGCGCTGGCGGCGCGCGGGCTGTACGACCACGGCAAGTATCCCTTTGTGTTCGACCCGCTGTTCGTGGAGGAGGATTCTCCCGCCGGGTTCGGCTACATCGACGTGATGAAGGACTGCCAGAACGCCATTGACCGGATGAACCACGCCATGGACGAGAATGTGCTGCTGGCGTCCCGCCAGCGGTATGTGCTCAGCGATACCGCCGGGGTGAACGAGGAAGAGCTGGCCGACCTGAGCCGGGACATCGTGCACGTTGTGGGACGCCTGAACGAAGATTCCTTCCGTCCGCTGCAGACGGCGGGCTTGCAGGGCAACAGCCTGAGCTATCGCAACAGCCGCATTGAGGAGCTGAAGGAGATCAGCGGCAACCGCGACCTGACGCAGGGCGGCACCACTGGCGGCGTGACCGCCGCCAGCGCCATCGCCGCCTTGCAGGAAGCGGGCAGCAAGCTGAGCCGGGATATGCTCAAGAGCGCCTACCGCGCCTTTGCAAGGCAGTGCTACCTCATCATTGAGCTGATGCGGCAGTTCTACGACGAGCAGCGGGTGTTCCGCATCACCGGGCAGCGCGGCGAGAGCGAGTTTGTGCCCTTCTCGGCGCAGGGGCTGCGCGCAAAGCCCATGCCCGCCGTGGGCGGGGTGGAGCTGGGCAGCCGGGAGCCTGTCTTTGACATCGTGGTCAGCGCCGCCAAAAAAAGCACCTTCAGCCGCCTGTCTCAGAACGAGACCGCCAAGGAGTGCTATAAGCTGGGCTTCTTCGACCCCGCCAACGCGGACGCTGCCCTTGCGGCGTTGGAGATGATGGACTTTGAAGGAGTGGAAAAGGTGCGCGCCCGGGTGCGGCAGAACGGTACGCTGGCGCAGCAGCTGGTACAGCTGCAAGGGCAGATGGCAAGACTGTCTGCCGCTCTTGCGCAGCAGCCCGGCGGCACCCAAGCGGCGCAGGACGCTGCCGGTCTGACGGTACAGCTGCCGGTGGCGGCGGCTGCCCGCGCCATGAATTGGAACGGAAAGGAGGTGAAGTGAGATGATCAAGGTATGTTACAGCGAGCTGGACGGCTCCGAGGGGCTGAGCCTGCGGCTGGAAGCCGCCGGTCACGCGGGCTATGCGCCCGCCGGGCAGGACATCGTATGCGCTGGCGCAAGCACCCTGATGCAGGCACTGGTGTACCTGCTGGCAGGGGAGGAAAACGCCCGCAGCGATGCATGGGACGAGCCGGAAGGCCCGCGCCTTGCTGTGGCAGCGCAGGCACCGGTAGCGCCGTGGGTGCAGGGCGCGTTTGAACTGGCCAAGGCGGGCTTTGCCCTGCTGGCAGAGCGCTACCCGGACAACCTGCGCTTTGCGGATGTGAGCCGCAGCGGACAGCAGAGCATGATGGACCTGCAGCTGTTTGCGGAAGGTGAAGCCGCCCCCGCGTTGAGCCCGGAGCAGACCCGGCAGGCAGTGGCTGCGGGCACCCTGAAGCCGGAAGCTACCGCCGCGCAGCCGGAAGCACCGCAGCAGACCCCGGCAGAGCCGGAGCCGCAGCCGGAAAAGCCTGCACAGCCGGAGCGTCCGGCACTGCCTTCCCTGCCGCTGCCGGTGCAGAACACGGTGCGCGGCCTGCACGCCCGCTGGGCGGCAGAGGAAGCGGCCATGCGCCGCAGCCAGCCGGGCTTTGACCTGAAAGCAGAGCTGAAGAACCCGGAGATGCGCCGTCTGATGCAGCTGCCCGGTATGCGGGTGCAGGATGCCTACCGCCTTGCCCACTACGAGGATGCCATGCGCACCACGGCACAGACCGTGGAGCAGGGCGTGGTGGAGCGGGTGCAGCAGCGCGCCGCGCGTCCACTGGAAAACGGCCTGCGCCCCGGCGCTGCCGCTTCGGTACGGCCGGACGTAGCCGCTATGACCCGCGCCCAGCGGGAAGCCTTGGAGCGCCGTGTGCTGCACGGTGCACAGATCGAACTTTAACCTGACAGGAGAAAGGAAAAAAGCATGATGATTTTTAACATCCAGCTGTTTGCGGACGCGCAGACCAACACCACCGGCACCATGTCGGTGGAGATGAAAACCTTTTACGAGAAGCGCCTGATCGATCAGGCAGAGCCGCGCCTTGTGCACGACCAGTTTGCGGATTACTACCCCGTGCCCCAGAACGGCGGCAAGACCATCGAGTTCCGCAAGTACGACAGCCTGCCCAAGGCCAGCACCCCGCTGACCGAGGGCGTTACCCCCAACGGTCAGGCGCTGAACGTGACCAGCATCACCAGCGACCTGCACCAGTACGGCGGCTGGACCCCGCTGACCGATGTGCTGCAGATGACCGCCATCGACAACAACGTGGTGCAGGCTACCCGTGTACTGGCAAGTCAGGCAGGCCGCACCATGGACAGCATCACCCGCGATGTGCTGGCGGGCGGTACCAACGTTATTTACGCCCCGAAGCTGGGCGCAGACGGTGCCGAGACCGCCGTTACCAGCCGTAAGGCACTGGACAAGAGCTGCACCCTGACCCCGAAGCTGTTCTTTCAGGCAGCAGCGCAGCTGGGCGCGATGAACGCCGACCCCATCGGCGACAGTTACGTTGCCATCATCCACCCCTATGCAGCTTACGACCTCAAGACCTGCAAGGAGTTCATGGAGGTGCACAAGTACGCCGACCCCGACACCATGTTCCGCGGCGAGATCGGCAAGCTGGGCAACATCCGCTTTATCGAGACCAGCGAGGCCAAGATCTGGAAGGATGATACCTGCCCGGCGGGTCTGGCAGTGTTCGGCACGCTGGTGCTGGGCGCCCACGCCTATGGCGTGACCGAGCTGGAGGGCGGCGGCCTGGAGCACATCGTCAAGCAGCTGGGCTACGGCGACGACCCGCTGAACCAGCGCGCCTCTGTGGGCTGGAAGGGGATGCGTGCTGCCGAGCGTCTGGTGGAGCAGTACATGGTGCGCATCGAGAGCGTGTCCAGCTACTCTGCCACCGCTGCCGCCAACTAAGGAGGTGCCCATGGCTGAAAAGAACGTGCGCATCCGGCTGTTCAAGGACAACAGCCGCTACAAGGGCGATCTGTTCGTCAGCGTCAACGGTGTGAATTACAAGATCCGCCGGGGCGTGGAGGTGGAGGTGCCGCCCGCTGTGGCCGAGGTGCTGGAACACAGCCAGCGTCAGGACGAGCTGACCGCTGCCCGCATTGCTGCTGCGGAGAACGCGGCACAGTAAAATCTGTAAAATCAACGCTGCCCGGCTGGGAGAAATGCCCCCGGCCGGGCTTTTTATAAAAAGGATGTGATGAAGATGACAGTAGGAGAAGCTTTGGAGCGTGCCGAGCAGCTGCGCCCGAACTGCCGCATTGAAACCGAGACCCGGCTGCAATGGCTGCGGGAGACGGACGCCCTGCTGCGCACAAAGCTGTTTGACCGCAGCGCCGCCGGGGCATTTGACGCGGTGGGCGCAGACCGTCCGTGGGAGCAGCCGGTGCAGGACGACCAGCCGCTGCTGGCACCGCCGCCCTTTGATGCGCTGTACCCGCACCTGTTGTGTGCGCAGATGGACGCCGCCTTGGGCGAGACCGACCGCTACGCTGGAGAGCAGGCGCAGTACAACGCCCTATATGCGGAACTGGCGGTCTGGCTGCGGCAGAACTACCCGCCCCGCAGCCGGGCGCAGTGGCGCTGGTAAGGAGGTGGGAACATGGTACTGGCAGACAGAATGCGGCTTGGCAACACCCGGCAGCTGCTGCGGGCCTTTGGCGGCCTGAACGAGACCTACGGCTGCTCGGAAGCAGAGTACAGCGCCGGAGTAAACTTTTCTGCCCGGGATTTCCCAGCCCTGAGCACCCGCACCCCGCGCCGCAAACTGCGGGCGCTGACCGGGCTGAACGGGATGTACCACCTGAACGGTCTGCTGACGGTCTGCGGGCGGGATATCACCTATACCCCGGACGATGCCGCAGCCCCGGCGGTGACGAAGGCGGACGCCGTGACCGATGGCCGCAAGGCGCTGGTGGGCATCGGCACAAAGATCCTGATCTTCCCGGATAAGCTGGCCTTTGATACGGCAGACGGCAGCGTGACCGCACTGGGGGCGCTGTGGACGGCGGCGGACAAAAGCGTGACCTTTGCCCCCTGCGATGCCGCAGGCAAGACCTATCAGGTGGAAGCCTTTGGCAGGGACGAGCCCGCCGATCCGGCAGACGGACAGCTGTTTTTAAGGGTGGAGGATGCCGACCATCCGTGGCGGTACGACAGCACGCTGGAAATGTACAGCAAAAACTCCGGCAGCTGGGCGGCCATCCCGCTGGAATACTGCCGCATCACGGCGGCAGGGCTGGGCAAGCTGTTCCGGCAGTGGGACACCGTGACCGTGCAGGGCGCAGCCGCCGAGACTGCGGGGCAGAGCCCGGAGCTGAACGGAGATCAGATCGTGTATGACATGGGCGAGGACTGGCTGCGGGTGCGCTGCACCCCGCAGGGCGAGTATTTTTACGGCACACTGGTGCAGAACGCCGCCGCCGCGCAGTGGCAGAGCATGGACGGCAAGCAGCACCGCAGTGTGGATGCCGCACAGACGGTATCCATGGAGCGCCGGGTGCCGGAACTGGATTTTGTGACCGAGTGCGACAACCGGGTGTGGGGCTGCAACAGCAGGGAGAACGTTATCTACGGCTGCAAGCTGGGCGACCCCACCAACTGGTTCAGCTACCGGGGCATCGCTGCAGACAGCTACGCCGTCACTGTGGGCAGCGACGGCGCCTTTACCGGGGCGGCTTCCTGCATGGGCTATGCGCTGTTCTTCAAGGAGAACACCCTGCACAAGCTGTACGGCTCCAAGCCTTCGGATTTTCAGCTTTCCAGCCTGCGCTGCCGGGGCGTGGCAAAAAACGCCGCCCGCAGCCTGTGCGTGCTGAACGAGACGCTGTATTATCTCTCGCCGGACGGGGTCATGGCGTGGGACGGCAGTCTGCCCACCAAGGTGTCCGGTGCGCTGGACGCCGCAAAGCTTGCCAACGTACAAAGCGCCGTGGGCGGTGCGCTGGATGGCCGGTACTATCTGCACATCTCCCGGGAGAGTGCGCGTCTGCTGGTCTACGATACCGAGAAAGGGCTGTGGAGCGAGGAGGACGTCTGCTCCTGCGATATGACCAGCACCGGCGGGCAGCTTTATCTGTGGGACGGGCAGGCGCTGTGGGCAGCAGACCCCACCCGCGAGCCGGACTGGCAGAGCACCGATAGCGTGGAGACGGACATCCCCTTTGAACTGGTCACAGGCGATGTGGGACTGGACGGCACCGAGCAGCGGTACCTCTCCCGGCTGACCTTGCGTCTGGACGCCGAACGCACCAGCACGGTGGAGGTGGCAGTAAGCTATGACGGCGGCGCGTGGGAGACGGTGGCCACCCTTGCCGCCCAAGGCCGCCGCCGCAGCTATGACCTGCCTTTTGTGCCCCGGCGGTGCGGGTCGCTGCGGCTGCGGCTTCGTGGCAAAGGACAGATCACCCTGCGCAGTCTTGTGCGCACCATCGCCCCGGCAAAGGGAAAATTATGGGAGGAGGATACCTCATGGCAAGCATGAACGGCCTGAGCAAGCTGGGTCTGCCCAAGCTCAGCGATAACATGGACCCGGAGGATGCCCGGGCACTGCGCAGCTATCTGTACCAGATGCAGGAGCAGCTGCAGTATGTACTGACCAATCTGGATACGGAAAATATGTCCGACACCCTGCGCAGCAAGCTGCAGGGATTATAAGTACGAAAGGAGAATTTTATGGCATCCAAAAAGAAGGAGGAGCTGCTGCAGCCGGACGTGCAAACGCAGGCACAGCCTGCCGCGCAGCCCGCTTACAGCACCGAGGGGCTGGACAGCCGCGCCGAAGTGGAAAAGGCTATGGCAAACGCCAGCTACCGCCCCAGCCAGCAGGTGACCGATGCAGCCAACGCCCTGAAGCAGTGGCAGCAGAACCGCCCCGCAGACTACCAGAGCAGCTATCAGGAGGGGATCAACGAGCTGCTGGGGCAGCTGCTGGAACGGGAGAATTTTCAGTACAGCTACACCCGCGACCCGCTCTACCGCCAGTACGAGCAGCTGTATACCCTGAACGCCCACAATGCCAGCGCGGACGCGGCGGCGCAGGCGGCTGCTCTGACCGGCGGCTATGGTTCCAGCTATGCCACCAGTGCGGCGCAGCAGGCTTATCAGCAGCAGATCGGCGGGCTGGCAAGCGCCATCCCCGCCTTGTACAGTCTGGCGCTGGATACCTACCAGAGCGGCGGCGAGGAACTGGTGACCCGGCTGGAGCAGCTGAACGGACAGGAACAGAACGCCCAGAGCTTATATGACCGGCAGCTGCAGGACTACTACACCCAATTGCAGCAGAAGGGCGAGGCCTACAACGACGCCTACGCCAAGGACTACGGTCAGTATCAGGAGCACCTGAACCGGCTGGACACCCTGCACGGCTACTACACCGCGCAGGAGCAGGCGCAGATCAGCCAGCGTCAGCAGGCTTTTAATAATGTTATGACCGTGCTGGGCGTCATCGGGGATGTGGTGCAACTGGCCATCAGCGGCACCACCGGTCTGGGCAGCTTAGCGGGCAGTCTGCTGAACACCGGGTACAACATCTACTCCGGCAACCGCGCCTACGAGGCCGAGCGCGCCGACACCCAGTGGAGCCAGCAGATGCAGGAGAAGCAGCGTCAGGACGCACTGACCCAGCAGCAGTACGACAACACCGCCAGCGAGCGTGCCTATCAGGACGCGCTGAAGCAGCAGGCCTTCAACAATAACGTGACCAGCCAGAAGCTGAACATCGCCAAGGGCGAGTGGGCACTGAAACAGGCAAACGCCCAGCAAAAGGCCGCGCAGGCCGCCAGCAAGGCAGCGGCTGCAGGCGCAAAGTCCGGCAGCTCCGGCAGCGGCGGAAAGGCCACCGGCAGCAGCGGCTCTGCTTCCGGCGGTAGCCGCAGCACCGTCAGCGCCGGGGTGCCCTACACGGCAGCGCTGCTGCGCAGTCAGGGCAAGAGCGAGGTAGCCATCACCTCTGCCCTGCGGCAGGAGGGCTACACCCCCGCCCAGATCGCAAAGATCCTGCAGGAGATGAATCAATAAAATAAAAATCTCCCCGGCAAAGCAGCTACTTTGCCGGGGAGATTTACCTTTATGGTATATTTTGAACCCACTGGACACCCCACCAAATAAAAAATCCGCTGTGAAAACAGCGGACAGTAGTCACCCCGGTAGACATTCCTGAAGATTGGGACCCGCGGGCTAATCAAAGCCCCACTGGGGCTTTGATTGCGTCGCTTTGCGCCGCCGCCCTGTTCGAGCCCACTGGACACCCCACCAAATAAAAAAATCCGCCGTTGCAATGCAACAGCGGATTTTTTGGTGGGGTGCCCAGTGGGACTCGAACCCACGGTCTCCAGATCCACAATCTGGCGCGTTAACCGACTACGCTATGGGCACCACATCAATGCGCCCGAAGGGACTCGAACCCCCGGCCCACTGCTTAGAAGGCAGTTGCTCTATCCACCTGAGCTACGGGCGCACGTTGTTATCCCAATGGGTTCCATTATGGCGGCAGTTCTGTGTCGGCACAGGCTGCGAGAGAAATAATACCATACCCATCGCATTCTGTCAAGGAAAATCTGAAAAAAGTTTCAATTTTTTTGTGCGTAAGGCTAAAACAGCCTTACAGCAGCCACATCCCGGCGGCACCCAGCGCAAAACCCAGCACAAAGCCGCACACCACGTCCCGTACATGATGTACCCCGGTGAGCACCCGCAGACAGCAAATGAGCAGGGCAATGCCCACCATCACGCAGCCCGCAGCGGGGTAGAAATACAGCCACACCGCCGCCAGCACGGCGGCGCTCAGCGCGTGGCGGGAGGGCATGGAGTGCCCACGGCTCTCCTTTGCCACCAGCGGGGTAAAGCCGGGCTGCTCGTAGGGGCGGGGGAAGTGCAGCCGGCTGCGCAGCAGCGTGCCGCCCCAGAACACCAGCCCCGGCACAAAGACGGAACGGGCGATGAGCACCATAAAGTCCAGCGCGGCCTGCTTCTGGGTGAGGAACAGCCGCGAAAGCCGGACGTTCAGCAGGCACAGCAGCACCGGATAGCACACAAAGGGTACCAGCGGCAGCCACCGATCCAGAAAAACGACCAGCCGCTTTACAGCCGGGTGGATGTTGAACCAGTGATAGATGGGCTTATACTGTTCGGCGGTCAAAGCAGCTCTCCTCCTGTCGGGTCGGACATCAGAAGCAGGTGTCCAGATAGTTTTCCACATCAAAGGGCTCCGGGGTGGAATCCTTGCGCAGGTACAGCGGGTGGTGCGGGTGTCCCTTTTTGCTGCGCTTGCCAAAGGTGACCCACGGGATCTCCCGCTCCCGCGTCAGGGCTACCATCTCCCGCATCAGACCGGGCAGGTAGTCCCGCTTTTCGATCAGGGTGCCCCATGCCGCCCACATGGTAGGCTCGGTCTGCGCCAGCACGGCCTGCAGCCAGCGCAGGTTTTCATCGCACAGGGCGCGGTCGGGGGTCTTATCCATATCGTTGGGGTCGGTGGCGCGCTGGGGGTAAACGTTGAACATGATCCAGCTGTCAAAGCCGTTGGCGGCGGCCAGACGCTCCACACTTTTTAAGGTGGGGTCCAGCGCGCCGGGCTGGGCGGTGCTGGGGTTGATGCCGATGCACACCAGCGGGTGCTTGCCCACACGCCCCAGAACATAACGGTAGTTTTGGTAGGTGTGGGGCTCGTAATACCATACGCCGCCGGCGTATTCGCCCGCCTCAAGCACGGGCAGAGAAACGGTCTGCATGATAGTAAACTCCTGTCGGTTTTGAATGTCGTTATTATCGTACCTGAATCTACCGGGAAAATCAACAGTTTTAGCCCTAAAATACTGCCTTATTTCTGTTTTTGTGGTATACTGGGGGTGTTCCGGTGCGGCAGGGGGACTGCGGCACCGTGTTTATAGAAAAAAGGAGTTCTTATGCTGGAAGATTATAAAAGTGCACTGCGCGCAGGGCAGCGCGCCTATCGTGCCCGCATAGCCCGCGGCCAGTCGCCCTATCTGGCTGTTCTGGACGATGTGCTCAAGGGCGTGGATATCGTGGCGCAGGAGCCGCTGGGGCTGGTGGAGATCCCGTCGGACAGTCTTGTGGGCACCAAGACCAGCGGACGGCACACTGCCTTTTCGTATGACTTTATGCCCTTGCTGGAGCCGGATACCGAGTTCGCCGCCAAGTGGTCGAACCTGTGCGACGCGCATTTGGAAGAGGGCATCCATACCCCCATCATCGCCTTTGAGTATATGAACCAGTTCTATGTGCAGGAGGGCAACAAGCGGGTCTCGGTGCTCAAGTATTACGGCGCCGTCAAGATCCCGGGCACGGTCACCCGGCTCATCCCTGCCCGCACCGACGAGCTGGAGAATAAGATCTACTACGAGTTTCTGGATTTCTATAAGCTGTCCAAGGTGAACTATGTGCATTTCTCCAAGCTGGGCGGCTATAGCAAGCTGCAGACGCTGGTGTGCAAGGCCAGCGGCGAGGCATGGTCGGAGGATGACCGGCTGAACTTTGCAGCTTTTTACACCATGTTCCATCAGCAATTCGAAGCCTTGGGCGGCACGTCCATGGGGCTGACTACCGGCGATGCGCTGCTGGTGTACCTGTCGGTGTACCGCTACTCCGACACCTACGACGCCACCCCTGCGCAGGTGCGGCAGAACCTGGAAAAGCTGTGGAACGAGGTAAAGGTGCTTACTGAGCCCCACGGTGTGGAACTTTCGCTGGACCCGCCCAAGAGCCCCGCAGAGCCGCTTTTGTCCAAGCTGAATATCTTCAGCCCCAGCAAACAGCCCAGTGAGCTGCGGGTGGTGTTTCTTCACGAGTACAACGCCAAGATCAGCGCATGGGTGCGTGCGCATGACGAGGGGCGCGAAGCGCTGGCTAAGGTTTTCCCGGACAAGGTGTATATCAGCAGCTACGAGGACGTGAACCCGGAGGTGGACGCGGAGCAGGTGCTGGAGGAGGTAGCCCACAACAATGCAGATGTGGTATTCGCCACCAGTGTGCGGATGTACAACGCCTGCCTGAAGGTGGCGGCGCAGCACCCCAAGACACGCATCCTGAACTGCTCGCTGAACGCGCCGCACCCGCTGGTGCGCACCTACTATCCCCGCACCTATGAGGTGACCTATCTGCTGGGGATGCTGGCCGGCATCATGACCAAGACCGGGCATATCGGCTATGTGGCGGCAAACCCCGTGTATGGCGTGCCCGCTGCGATCAACGCCTTTGCACAGGGGCTGAAGAGCGTGCGCCCGGCAGGCCGTATCCGGCTGCGCTGGGCCTGCCAGACTGATGCAGCCCACCCGCTGGATTTTGCCGACTGCCCGGAGATCGACATGGTCTACGCCCGGGACAGCCGGGAGCCCGCCGATACCAACCGGGACTATGGCCTGTGCCGCAAGCTGCCGGACGGCAGTTTGCAGCCGCTGGGGCTGCCGATCTGGCGGTGGGATACCTTCTATGTGGAGATTGTGCGCTCTATCTTTGACGGTAGCTGGGACAACGCAGCCACCACCCGTGCGGTGAACTACTGGTGGGGGCTGCGCAGCGGCGCAGAGGATCTGGAGTATCAGGAATCACTGCCCAGCGGTACGCGGCAGCTGCTGGACCTGATGGAAACGCTGCAAGGGTCGGACAATGTGCACATCTTCCCGGAAAAACTGTATGATAACGAGGACAACCTGCACTCCCCGGAAAACAAAATTTACAGCCCCAAAGAGCTGATGGAGATGGACTGGCTGGATGCCTGTGTACACGGCAAGCTGCCCCATTACGATGAGCTGGACGTAAAGACCCGCACCGTGCTGGCGATCAACGGACTGGACAACGTAAAGGGTCTGGAGAAATGAGCCGGCCTGACCGGAAACAGAATGGAGCATACGAACGTGAAAATTCTTGCCATCTCAGATGTCCCATCCAAGGCGCTGTGGGACTATGACACCCGTGCCCGGCTGGAAGGCATCGACCTGATCCTCTCCTGCGGGGATCTGCCCAAGAAGTATCTGGAATATCTCACAAACTTTACCGCTGCCCCCATCCTGTATGTGCACGGCAACCACGACGGCAGCTACCAGACCGAGGGCGAGCCCGGCGGCTGCATCTGCGTGGACGATCAGGTGTACACATGGAAGGGGCTGCGCATCATGGGGCTGGGGGGCTGTCAGCGCTATAATAAAGAGGACACCTACCAGTACACCGAGAAAGCCATGCGCCGCCGTGCGCACAAGCTGGAGCATCAGGTGCACAAAAAGGGCGGCATCGACCTGCTGCTGACCCACGCCCCGGCCAAAGGGCTGAACGATGGGGACGACTGTGCCCACAGGGGCTTTGAGTGCTTCAACGAGATTTTGGATGAGTACCAGCCGAAGTGGTTCATCCACGGGCACATACACCTGAATTACGATGCAAAGCTGCCCCGGGTATGCACCCGCGGCAACACCACCGTCATCAACGCCACCGAGCGCTATGTGTTTGAGATCCCGGATCCGGACCCGGCAGAAGAGCGTAAGACCCTCTGGCGGATGCTGGGGTTCTGAGTGACTGCTGCCTATGCAACAAAAAAGACACCGCACAGCTGTGCGGTGTCTTTTTTGTTGATGGAGCCTTATTGTGGGAATGGCGGGCGCGGCAGCAGTGCGGTGCAACCTGCGGCCCTGTGGAAAAAATTACAGTTCCAGTTTGCCGGAGAATTTGTTGATAACGTAGTAGGCTGCGCCCTCCTCGGGCTTGACGTACACCTTGCAGGACTGCACGCCGACCTTGTGGGTGGTGCGGTAGTCTGCCTTGGCACGGTCGATGATGTCGGTGATGTTGTACTGCTCACCGCCCATCTCCACGTACAGCTCGGGTGCCAGCGGCGGGCGGCCGCGGCGGGCGGGAGCCTTGGCGGATTTGCGGGTCTTGCCCTCGGCAGCCGGAGCATCGGCTGCGGGAGCAGAAACTTTCTTTTCAGGCATGATGCATAACCTTCCTTCTGTATTTGATCATGGTGCAGCAGGGCTGCACCGGCGGGCTCCAATGGATCTATCGTAAGGCAGAAGCGGTGCGGAAAGCGCACGCCTGTCTGCCCCATACGAACCGATATGAAAACGTTTGCATGAAGAAGCTGAGTTTATAATTATATAATATGTTTTTGAAATTCATTTGTAAAGCCTTTTTCATAAAAAACATTGTAAAATCGGTAAGAAACGGTGGAATAAATGGTCGGAGCAGGGTTTTGATGCTTTTTTCTCGGGTATAGTACGACCTTTCGGCAAAACAGGCGGTCGTTTCCGGAAATGCCGGGCAGCACTGCGGCTATAAATACGGGCGGCAAAAAACACTCCCTGCAAGGGCGGAATAAGGCGGAACAGAACTGCCGGCGCACGCAGGAGGTACCGCATATAAAAAAGAAACGTCCCGACAAAATCGGGACGCTTCTTTTGGGAGAGTGTGCAGTGCTGTTCGCGCCGCACACGCCGCAGATAAAAAAGGAAACTCCACCAACTTGTCTGGGGGAGTTTCCTTTTTATGCCGGTGGTGGGGGTCGAACCCACACGTGTTATTAGCACAAGGGATTTTGAGTTTTGAGGAGGGTTTTCCATTTGGTGTCATCTGGTGCTCGACTTTAAAGCGTAAAAACAACAGCACATCGAATGAATTTTTAATAAATCTACGATTTTTCGTTACGTTTTCCCTCAGCTCCGATTTTTCGATTTGGAATGCAAAAAAGGAAATTGGAGGGATATTTAGGAGGGATGCAGGGCAAAACGCTCCTCTGCTTGGGCACAAAACGAAAGGAAAGTCAAGGATGATGAACAAATTTCAAGCGAGAAAATTTTACAGGAAAATGTTTGCAAACTATCCCGATGTTCTTACCGTGGAGGATGCAACAAATCTCTTGGGCTTCAAAAGCCAGACCGGCGTGATACGGCGCATCCATCAGAACCGTATCCGGTACCTGAAGGTCGGCAGAAACTTTATGATCCCCAAAGAATATCTCATAGATAAACAATACGACCCTGAGAACTTTGCCGCTTATCCGGCAGGGTTCTCAGGGCCTTTTTGCTTATTGCTCAGTCTGTACTCAGAGCAGCATTTCCGGTGCTTTCAAGTTGTTTGGCAATCATGCTTTCCAGTTCCTGCGTGATCGTTGCACAATTTGCAACACGGTAATTCCAGAAATAAGAAACACCTTCGCACTCTTCCACGGACAAATCACTGTTGACCAAAAGCAAGCTTTCTGATGTCACGTTCAGCTTTTCGCACAGAGAAGCATATTTTCCATAATCAATGCTTCGGCTGGAGGATTTGGCTTCTACCCAGAAAAATTTTCCATTGATGGAGAACACGACATCCAGTTCATGCGTGCTCCCTACGGATGCCGTTTCTGAAAGAACCACATTTGAGCAAACCGAAACTTCTGCGCCCTGCTCCTCCCGATAGTGGTTCAGGATCTGCTGAACCTGATGCTCTACAAAAAGCTCCAGCCACTTTCCGCTCAAAAAATGCCGGACGGTTTCATTTTGCGCAAGTTCATAGACGATATTCTGCGGATAAATCACAATGGATGCAAAAAGTCCCATTTTGTCCCACGTCTGAGCAATCTCCGAAAGTGTGGTAAACGATTTTTTGGACGCACCCTTTGGGATACGGAACGAAAAAGAGCCGTCGCTCTGCATATGTGTTCGGATAAACTGCAAGAAATCCACCACCACCGGGTCGCAAAGAGCCTCGCCTGTTTTCCATGCCATCCGCTGAACAGCAATCGGTGGGAGTTTTTCCGGCACGACCTGCTGAACGATTTTATACCCACAGCGTTCCAGATGCTCCAATGCGGTCAAAGGCTTCTGGATTTTTGCTTTGACTTCGGGCTTTTCTGCGCCGGATGTATTCTCGGCCAGATAGTTGAACTTCCATCCGTATTCCCAAGCAGGCGAACGGGTCAGTACTCCGACCGCATGAAATCCGCTGTCATGCTCCTCCATCGGAAATGTGAACTTATTCTTATGGACATTGATTTGGAGCGTTTTGTTTTTCAGTGCTTTCTGATAAGCGTCAAGAAAAAATTCCTTTCCCTTATACGCCAGCTCACTGGAATTATTTGCGGAAAGACCAGCATTTTTTGCCAAAGAGAGGAGCAGACAGGTCGCTTTGGGCAGCTCAAGGATATGTTCCATCTGCGCACCGTCCGGAATATTTGCATTATCGGACTGCGACGATTCGTCTGCCGGAATCTCCTTTGTTGGTGCAGAAACCTCGGGTGTCTTTTTTGAAGCAGTCTCAGATTTTCCAGACTTGGGCAAGGGCTTTGGCTCCGTGTAAACTTCCGCAATGAATGATTCATAGGAATCGATGCACGGAAGTTTTCCAGCCGCTGCAAGTCCTACATAGATTGCAGCCGCCCGCGAGGAATCGCCATAATACTTTTTAGAATCCGCTGCGGCAGCAATATCAGAAAAGGCATTATATCTGCTCAGCTGCGCAGCCTTTTCCGGGAACTGCTTCAACGCACGGCAGTAGAGCCACTCAAAAAATGAATCCGGGTGCGGCTCTATCGGATACTCACTTCCTTCCAGAGAGTAGCGTAACAACTTTCCATTGGTTCGCAGCCGAGTGTCCTTATGGACTTTGGATGGCGCACAGGTCAGAAGGTCAGCGAATGGACCGCCATGTTCAAATACCTTGGCAGCTTCAAAAACCGTGCTGATGGGCACATCCTGCGCAACAGAATCCAGATGCAGCAGAAGCCGCAGAGAAGAAACAGCCTCACCCTCCGGCTGAACGGATGCAGAGCTGACTTCCAGAATTGAAACATCCGGGTCTGTTGTATGGACGGCATCATGGACGGCACGGATATTCTGCCGCTTGCTACCGTTTATCCATGTGAACGTCACCGGCTGTTCCTTGCAATAGGGGTAGCCGGATATGGAAAAACAAATGGTTCGTGTAGCCATGAGCACCTCCAACTTTTTAGGACGAACAAGTTTATGTAATCAAGTATAGCACAATCCCGGATGTGCTGCATAGCACTATTTCTGCTTCCGGGAATCTATCTGTGCAAAAAGTGCCGATACCACAGGCATCGGCACTCAGACTAAAAAAAGCATTTTGCAAAAATGCGCAGCCTGCATCGCACGATGCAGAACGATAGGGGATTGGGCACAGCCCAACAAGCATTTTGAATTTGGATTTTGAAAAATCCGATTCAAAAATCGCAAGTTGGTACCAAGTTGCACTGCTTGCGACGTAGATGTTTCCGTCAACCGCTGCGTCAGAAATTTTAAATCACTTCAGCTTTGCGAGGATATCGTCTGCGCTCACGCCGCTTGCCAGCAGCTTTTTCAGCACGTCCTCTGCTTCGGCTTTCTTTGCAGATTCCGCTGCCTTGGTTTCAGCTTTGACCTTTTTAGCTTCGATTCTGGCGATTTCCTTGTCGATAGATTTCAGCTCTGCCTTCTTGGCTTTCAGGTCAGCTTTCAGCGCATCGATGTTCGCAGTGATGGATGCGATTTCAGCGGCAGCGGCTTCCTTTGCGGACTGCTTTTCGGCAATCTGTGCAGCAAAGTCAACGGTTGCTTTTACGGTCTTGGTCTTGTTCTTGCTTCCTTTGGGACGGGGCATAAGGGACACCTCCAATGTTTTTTGATGGCTTCAGTATAACACGCGTTTTTTATGTTCGCAAGAGGTGCAGTTTGTAGAATAAAAATATATTTATGTTTATGTGTTAAACAATAAATCGATTTTGGAATATGCACCGGCGTGGGCCGCTAACTAGTTGGGGAATATCCCCTGCTGGTCGTAGAGTTGTTCAAAGCATTTGGCAACGGCATCTTTTACAGTCATGGATAAAGTTCAACTCAATATGAGGTGCTGAAGTTCGTGCAGTATTGTGTACGCAAAAGTATCTCATGATGCAAAGAATATATTTAACAAAAAAGTATCCTCCACAGTGATAATGGAGGATACCGATCTTTCGACATCGTTGTTTGAATTCTTCTATTATTTTATCATGGTTATATCTGGGAATCAATAGAAATCCTTACAAATGCATCCCACCTGACCTTAGAAAAAACCTCGCAGAAGCTAAAAGTTTTTTGCACATTGCCCAGTTCTGCATGAAAAATCCAGCAAAAAACGAAGGTGGACAGAATAAGTGGTCAGGTGGGTGTCCAAGCCGCAGGAGGAAACAGAAATGGCACGACGGGGAGAAAACATTCACAAACGCAAGGATGGCCGGTGGGAAGGCCGCTACATCAAAGCGCGTACACCGGAGGGAAAAATCCAGTGGGGCTACGTCTATGGCACGGTCTATGCTGAGGTCAAACGTGTGCTGGTCCAAAAGAAAGCTGAGGCGGGGTTCTACAACCTGAAAAGAACTGACCTGACCTTTGAAGCATTGGCTGAGGTATGGCTGCACTCCCAGCGGAATGCCGTAAAAGAATCCACCCATGCACATTATTCGTACACGCTGCACAAATATCTTCTTCCGGTTTTGAGTAAAGTGCCAGTTGCATCTCTTGAGGAAAGTTTTCTGGAACAGGCTATGCAGCAGATCATCGCGCCCATAGATGCCGCACACAAGCCGTTGGGGAACTCCTCTGCCCGGGAATGCCTCTCCATGCTGCGCCGCATCTGCAAATATGCCGCGCACTTGCGCCTGATCCGTCCGATGGAACTGGAAGTAGCGCTGCCAAAAGCCATCGACAAAATTTCTGTGCCTCTCTCCCCGGCGGAGCAGCAGCGGCTCTTCCAGTATGTGCAGGAGAACCCCACGCCTCGCAAAATCGGCTTATTACTAGGGCTTGAATTAGGTCTGCGTATTGGCGAGATCTGCGGTTTACAATGGGGTGATTTTGACCTGAAACTCGGCACGCTGAAAATCAATCGGACGGTCTGTCGAATTTCCTGTGGAAACGGTCACACAAAAGTAGTCATTCAAGCGCCCAAAACCCGCACCTCCCGCCGGGAAATGCCAATCCCGAAACAGCTGCTTATTATGCTGAAAAAGCTGCGCGGAAACGCCAGTAATTCTACATGGTTTCTGTCCGACAACGAGTCCAAACCTACCGAACCCCGCTGCTACCGGAAAAGCATCAAGGCATATCTGAAGCAGGCAGTTGTCCGGCAAGTGCGTCCGCACGCGCTGCGCCATACCTTTGCGACGACCTGTCTGCAGGCGGGGTGCGATGTAAAGACTCTCAGCGAATTGTTAGGACACGCCAATGCTAATATCACCTTGCAGCGCTATGTGCACTCTGACCTGACCCGAAAGCGCCGGGAGATGAACCGGATATTCTCCCATCAGGTGTCTATGAGGGGCAGAAACACGCTAAATATGACGTAGTGACGCATGATTTCTCTGCCGTTCCTCCATTATCACTATGGGGGATACCCCTTTGTGCGGGAAGGGGTGAATAGGGTGGCATTGCGTCTGTTTGAGCACAACGAAAAAGCATATCGCGCGGCAGTCCGGATGATGGACCAGTATGGCAAAGCTGCCATTGTTCATCCCACCGGTACCGGAAAGAGCTACATTGCGTTCAAGCTGATCGAGGACAACCCGGAGAAGGTCGTGCTCTGGCTTTCTCCCAGTGAATATATCTTCAAGACCCAGCTGGAAAGCCTGAAAAGGAACGACCCGGATTTTCCGCTGGCAAACGTTCACTTTTATACCTACGCCAAACTGATGTGCTGTGCGCAGGCACAGCTGGACGAAATAGCAGCGCAGAAGCCTGCCTATATTATACTCGATGAATTCCACCGTGCCGGTGCGGAATGCTGGGGCGAAAGCACGGTGGCTTTATTAAAGTTGTGCCCGGAGGCAAAGCTTCTGGGGCTGACGGCAACAAACATCCGGTATCTGGATAATAACCGTGACATGGCCGAAGAGCTCTTTGATGGGCATACGGCGAGCGACATGACCCTTGGCGAAGCAGTCGTCAGGGGCATTTTGCCTGCCCCGAAATATGTGACCACGGTTTATCAGTACCAGAAAGCCCTTGCAAAGTATCAGGCGCGGGTGGATAACCTGCGGACACCGGGCATTCAGGACGCCAACCAAAAATATCTGGATGCGCTGCGCCGGGCACTGGAGCAGGCGGACGGTCTGGACAGGGTCTTTGCCCATCATATCACAAACAAATCTGGCAAGTACATTGTGTTCTGCGCCAACAAGGAGCACATGGACGAGATGGTATCCCATGTGCCGGAGTGGTTCGCCGGGGTCAACCCAGATGTGGTGGTGTACGAAGCCTACTCGGATGACCCGAATACGGATAAGGCGTTTGCGGACTTCAAAACGGACACAAGCGACCGTCTGAAGCTGCTGTTCTGCATCGACATGCTCAACGAGGGCGTCCATGTGGAGGGCATTTCCGGCGTCATTTTGTTCCGACCTACCATTTCTCCCATCATCTACAAGCAGCAGATCGGTCGCGCTCTGACTGCCGGGGACACCGCAGCCCCGCTGATTCTCGATGTGGTCAACAATTTCGAGGGCCTGACCAGTATTTCCGGCCTGCAAAGCGAGATGCAGGAAGCAGTCCATCGTCTGTATGCCAACGGCGAGGGCGACAAGATCGTGACCGAGCGGTTCGAGGTCATCGAACAGGTGCACGACTGCCGGGTACTGTTCGAGCAGCTGCAAGCAAGCCTTTCCTCCGGCTGGGAGCATTATTTTTCGGAAGCAAGCATCTACTACGCAGAGCACGGCAATTTGAACATCCCGAAACTGTATACCACGCCCGGCGGTCTGAGCCTTGGGGTGTGGCTGGTGACCCAGCGCCGGGTGCGCGAGGGGCAGATCCAAGGCAATCTGACCGAGCAGCAGATCGCGCGGTTGGACAGCATCGGGATGGTCTGGGGAAACCGGAAGGAAATTGCGTGGCAGCATGGATTTGAGGTTGCAAAGAAATACCATGACACCTACGGAAACCTGATGGTGGCCAGAAAGTATGTAGACCCGGACGGCTATCCCTTGGGACAGTGGATTCTTAAGACTCGGCAGCAAAAGCTGAATGGCCGCTTGAAGGAAGAACGCATCGCACAGCTCAATGAGATCGGTATGGTGTGGAGCATTTTCGACGCCAAGTGGGAAAAGGCTTATGCGCTGGCTGCGGCTTATTATGAGGAAAACGGCAACCTGAATATCCCACGTTCCTATGTGACAGCGGCTGGCGAACGGCTGGGACAATGGGTCGAAAGCCAGCAATGGGCGTACCCAAAAGGCAAGCTGACAGACGAGCAGGTCGAGCGGCTCAGCCGGATCGGGATGTACTGGGGCAATCGCAATGACCGCAAGTGGAACGAGGGGTATCAGGAGGCAAAGCGCTATTTTGATGCCCACGGCGACCTGAACGTTCCAGCAGAATATGTGTCACCGGGCGGTTACAACCTCGGAAATTGGGTCAAACGGCAGCGGTATACCCGCCAGAATCCTGAAAAAAGCGGCGCTGTTTTGACAGAGGAGCGGATTGCAAAGCTGGATGAAATCGGGATGCGGTGGGGGAAAAGTAACCCTAAGCACCCGTCTAAGCAGGCAGCACAAGCCGAAAGAGTTACGGCAAAAGCAGGTTGAAGCAAGGAATCTATAAACAAACGCGAATTTATGTGAGGAGAAAAAATGGCTACGAATACTGTCGGAATCGATAAGGAAGTTGAAGTTGACCGCAAGGAAAATCTGCGCGACCATCGCCTGTACTGGATCGGGCGTCGGACGCAGGACGTAATCTTGTCATCGCTGGCACTGGTGGTGCTGTCGCCTGTCATGCTGGCTACGGCTATCGCAATTGTGGTGGATGACCCATCTGCAGGGCCTGTCTTTAGTCAGGAGCGCATTGGCCGCAACGGCAAGCCCTTCAAGTTCTATAAGTTCCGCTCCATGTGCCCCAACGCAGAGGCGAAGCTGGACGACTTGCTGGATCAGAACGAGATGGACGGTCCTGTGTTCAAAATCAAGGACGACCCGCGCATTACCCGCGTGGGCAAGTTTATCCGCAAGACCAGCATCGATGAGCTGCCGCAGCTGTGGAATATCCTGAAGGGCGATATGAGCATCGTTGGCCCTCGCCCGGCACTTCCCCGTGAGGTGGAGCAGTACGGCGACTACGAAAAGCAGCGTTTGTATGTGACCCCCGGCCTGAGCTGCTATTGGCAGATCGCCCCGCACCGCAATGATCTCTCCTTTGAGGAGTGGATGAATCTGGACGTGAAGTATGTCAAGGAGCGCAGCTTCTGGGTGGATTGGAAGATTATTTTTAAGACCTTCAAAGTGTGTTTGTTGGGGCATGGGGAGTGAAAAACAGTACATGGAAGGAATACGGTTGGAGAGACGAGATGGAGAAAGACCTTAGAATTGCGGTATTTGGGCAGAAACGATTGTCGAGAGAGGGCGGCGTAGAAATCGTTGTAAAGGAGCTGTGCACGCGGATGGCGCGGCAAGGCTGTCAGGTGACCTGCTACAACCGATCAGGGCATCATGTGAGTGGTGCAGAGTATGACGATATCGACAACACAAACTATGAGGGAATTCGGCAGAAGCACGTTCCGACGATAGAAAAGAAAGGGGCTAGAGATATAATACGCGGCTGTCATAATAGGGACAAGGGTACGGCAGAGAACGAAAGGCTCCGCGACCCGAAGTTCATATTTTCTTACCCGAAGAATGAACGACTGATCTTTCTAAGCGGCAGAAATGGTGCGCAGGAAGAAATCTCGACCATGAGGGTGGGGTGACAGCCAGCGGACAGGTGTACGAACCTATCCGCTCTTTGTGTTGGCCGAGATATTGATGAAGAATTGAGTGGGATTGTGGGAAAGATTTATGAGTAAGAAACTTGCGATTGCGATGTTCGGACAGAAGCGATTATCGAGAGAAGGCGGAGTAGAGATCGTTGTCAAAGAGCTCTGCACCCGAATGGCACAGAAGGGTTGTGACGTGACCTGCTACAATAGAGCAGGCCATCATGTGAGTGGTGCAGAATATGACGATGCTGGTAAAACGGAGTACGAGGGAATCCGTCAGAAGTCTGTTCCGACTATTGAACGGCGCGGACTCGCGGCGGTAAGTTCTTCATTCTTCGCGGCTCTTTATAGTGCGTTTGGAAAATACGATGTAGTGCATATCCACGCAGAGGGACCGGCCTTCTTCTCATGGCTGCCCAAAATGTTCGGTAAAAGGGTGGTGGTTACCATCCATGGCATTGATTGGCAACGCGAGAAATGGCAATCAGGACTTGGCTCTAAGTTTATCCACCAAGGCGAAAAAAATGCTGCGAAATATGCGGACGAGGTCATTGTTCTGAGCAAAGGCGTGCAGGATTATTTCAACGAAACCTATGGTAGAGAAACTCACTTTATCCCCAATGGCGTGAATAGACCGCAGATTCGGGAAGCAAAGCTGATCACAGATCATTTTGGACTGGAAAAAGACTCATACATATTGTTCCTCGGTCGTCTGGTGCCAGAAAAGGGCATTCGATATCTGGTTGATGCCTTCAAGAATGTCAAGACAGATAAAAAACTGGTCATTGCAGGTGGCTCCAGTGATACGGATTCCTTTATGGAGGAATTGAAAGAACTGGCGAAGGGTGACGATCGGATTCTCTTTACCGGGTTTGTGCAGGGAGCAATGCTGGATGAACTATACAGCAACGCTTACATCTACACGCTGCCGTCCGATCTGGAAGGAATGCCATTAAGTCTGCTGGAGGCAATGAGCTACGGCAATTGCTGTCTGGTATCCGACATTCCAGAGTGCGCAGAGGTTGTGGAAGATAAGGCATTGATTTTCAAAAAGTCGGATGTAGAGGACTTGCGAGAAAAACTGCAAGAGGCCTGTGACCATCCTGAAATGGTTATGAAAATGAAGAATCAGGCAGCTGACTTTATCTGTGCAAAATACAACTGGGATGAAGTTGTAAAGAAAACGATGAAACTGTACAGGAGATAATAATAGATGAGAGTATTGATAATAAATAAATTTCTATATCCAAACGGTGGATCAGAAACCTACATATTTAAGCTGGGTGAGGCGCTAGAGCAGCACGGACATGAGGTTCAGTACTTCGGTATGGAGCATGAAGGCCGCTGCGTGGGCAACCGGGTCAATGCTTATACATCTGGTATGGACTTCCACGGCGGCAGCAAACTGAGCAAGCTGACCTACCCGATCAAAACCATCTACAGCAAGGAAGCACGGATGCAGCTGAGAAAAGTACTGGACGACTTCAAGCCGGATGTCTGTCACCTGAACAATTTTAACTACCAGCTGACACCTTCCATCATTCTGGAAATCGTGAAGTGGCGCAAGGAGAACGGAAGAGATTGTAAGATCATCTTCACGGCACATGACTACCAGTTGGTCTGCCCGAACCACATGCTGAACAATCCGAACACCCACCAGAACTGTGAGAAGTGCCTCGGCGGCCATTTCGTGAATTGCATGAAAGGCAAGTGCATCCACGGCTCCACGGCGAAGTCAGCCATCGGCATGATGGAAGCCGAATTCTGGAAGTGGAAGGGAACCTACAAGTACATTGACACCATGATCTGCTGCTCGGAGTTTATGAAGAGCAAGATGGACAGCAATCCTCTGTTTGCTACTAAGACCGTGGCAATGCACAACTTCATCGACAAGGTGGAGTGGAAAGAAACGGAAAAGAAGGACTACGTCCTTTACTTCGGCCGCTTCTCGGAGGAGAAGGGTATCGGCACGCTCATCAAGGTCTGTAAAGAATTGCCGGATGTGCAGTTTTTCTTCGCCGGTACCGGTCCTCTGGAAGAGACAGTAAATGGTATTAAGAACATCAAAAACGTCGGCTTCCAGAAAGGCGAGGCACTGGAGAAGCTGATCCGTGAGGCACGGTTCTCCATTTACCCTTCTGAGTGGTATGAGAACTGCCCATTCTCCGTGATGGAATCCCAAATGTATGGCACACCGGTGTTGGGAGCGAACATCGGCGGCATCCCGGAGCTGATTCAGGTCGGCAAGACCGGCGAGCTGTTTGAGAGTGGTAACGGGAAAGATTTGAAGAGAAAGATAGAGAAGCTCTGGGGTGATGAGAAGCTGTGTGAAGCATATAGCAAGAACTGCAAGGACATAAGCTTCGATACCATTGATGAGTATTACGAGAAAATTATGAAAGTTTATAGATAAAAGAGAGATAGGGGTATTAGAAAAATGGCTAACAATAACGAAAAGAAACTGAATGGTACGGTCATCGTCACTTATCGCTGCAACGCACGTTGCTCCATGTGCAACCGCTATAAAGCACCTTCCAAGCCGGAAGAAGAAATCAGCATCGAAACCATCAAGAAGCTGCCGAAGATGTACTTCACGAACATCACCGGTGGCGAGCCGTTTATCCGCACTGACCTGAAAGATATCGTGCGTGAGCTGTATAAGAAGTCTGACCGTATCGTTATTTCGACCAACGGCTTCTTCACTGATCGTATCGTTGACCTGTGCAAAGAGTTCCCACAGATCGGTATCCGTATTTCTATCGAGGGTCTGGAACAGACCAACAACGAGATTCGTGGCTTGCAGAACGGCTACCAGCGTGGTTACGGTACACTGAAGAAGCTGCGTGAAATGGGTATGAAGGACGTTGGCTTTGGAATGACCGTTCAGGATAAGAATGCACCTGACCTGGTTCCTCTATACAAGATCTCTAACGAGATGGGTATGGAGTTTGCGACCGCCTCTCTGCACAACAGCTTCTACTTCGTTGAGGCAAAGAACATTATTCACGACCGTCCGATGGTTGCAAAGAACTTCGAGAATCTGGTCAATGAACTGCTTCGCAGCAATAGCCCAAAGAAGTGGTTCCGTGCGTACTTTAACCACGGTCTGATCAACTACATCTACGGACAGAAGCGTTTGCTGCCTTGCGACATGAGCTTTGATACCTTCTTCATTGACCCGTATGGCGATGTCATGCCTTGTAATGGTACCAAGGATAAGGAGGTCATGGGCAACTTGAACAACCAGACTTGGGACGAACTGTGGAACAGCCCGCAGGCAGAGGAAGTCCGTAAGAAGGTTCGCTGCTGCGACCGTGACTGCTGGATGATTGGTAGTGTTTCTCCGGCAATGCATAAGTACATCTGGAAGCCGGCTACCTGGGTTCTGGTTCACAAGTTTAAGGCTCTGTTCACTAAACATCCGTACAGCATGTACGAACTGAAAATTTGCCGTGACTACCGTGATGGTAAAGTCACCAAAGAAGAACTGGATAAGTGTAGCACTTGCGATATGAACTGTGTGATAAACAACGGCCTGAGCGAGGCGAGCAAGGAGCAGTTGAAGCATAAGACCGGCGAGGAAATCGTGGATGCTGATATTGCACAGCAGATGGAGACAAAGTAATGAATGGACGGAAATGCGGATGTTTGAATTAAAAATATCAAAAAACAATATTCTGTTATATTTATTACAGATTTATATCTTTGCCGTAATTGCTTGGGATTATGAAATATTTTACCAAATTCCTTTGTTGCTACTTTTTATAGCAACGATGCTTAGGTATGGGCAGGTAGCACGCGCAATAAGAACATCATCTTTCTTTCATGGATATCTTTTAATGATGATGTATTTTTTTCTTCAGTTTTTGTTCGGATTTACAGTGTCGCCTGCGGATTCACAAGCATATTTGATAACAGGAACAATCAATGTGGCTGCGATATTATGTGTTGCAGTAACTCTTGACCAAATATGGAAAATAGAAAGTGTTTTAAAGACAATTATTATAGCTTCATTTAGTGTTTCAATTTACAACTTTGCGAAGAATCTGACATTGTTATTATCTGGAGGATTAGCTAGTCACTGCTATAAATTGTTTTTTTCAAGACCCACATATTCACATAGCACTATACCGATGTTCTGCGCGTTTTCTGTGATGGCACTGGCTTATTTCAGTTTGAAGGATCGCTGGAGAATAAAAAATGTTGTATTAATTGCATATTTCACAATTTATGTTACTTTGTCTGGATCTCGAAATGCGCTGATTTTCATTATCTTTGGTGTGGTAATATACCCGTTTTTGTTTAATGGAAATAGAGATGATTTTGGAAAGAGATTTCTCAAAGTTGTTCTTGTAACAGCAGCTGTATGTGGTACGGTGGTAGCAGTGATAAAAATACCTTATTTATATAATTTAATAGGGTATCGTGTTCAAGATGTGTTAGAAGGTTTTTCTAGCGGAAATTTTTCTGAGTCGTCCGCATCATCGAGAAATACGATGCTAGTTACAGGAATGAATCTTATTAAAAAGAACTGGTTTTGGGGGTACGGTTTAAATACTTTTAGATCTTTTCCAGGTAGCTTTGGAACGTGGAGTCATGTCCAATATGTCGAAAGCATGGTGTCTGGTGGCATCATTGCATTGATTTGCTATTTTTTCTTTAATATTAAGGCGATTGTTATATTAAGAAGATATTTTACAAAACTAGGTGGATTTGCCTTATGTTTAATGATTTACATGTTGATTTGTAACATGTTTAATGTCTGCTACATGGATAGATTTATGTGTTTGATTTATGGAGTAGTGGATGCTTATATTCAAATTGAAGTGAGGAAAGAGAAAGATGCTTGTTACGGTATTTACACCAACATATAATAGACAAAAGCAACTTAAAGGGTTGTATGATTCGCTTTGCTCTCAAACTTTTCAGGACTTCGAATGGTTGATTGTAGATGATGGGTCGGAAGATAATACAGCAGATGTTGTTAAAGAGTGGATTGAAGAAGAAAAAATAAATATCAGATACCATTATCAACAGAATAATGGCAAACACATTGCAATGAATTGGGCTGTGGCCAATGCAAAGGGAACTCTTTTTGTAACAATGGATTCAGACGATGTTTTTCGTGATGATGGCATAAAAATAATGGTTAATGCATGGAAATCAATACCAGATGAGCAAAAAGAAACCATTGCAAGTGTTAAGGCGAGATGTTTTGATCCTGCAACCGAGAAACCAGTAGGTCGAGATATTCCACATGAACATCAGATGTGTTCATATTTGGACGCAAAGTATAAGTATAAATTTGATTCTGAAATGGTTTCAATGACAAGAATTGATGTGCTTAAAGAATTTCCTAATCCAGATATACGTGGTGGATATAAAAATGGTGGATTGAGGTTTTACCCAGAGGGAATTTGGCAAGATCTGGCTGCGAGAAAATATAAAACCTTGTTTATTAATGATCAGATATGCGGATACACGCAAGACAATTCCGAGTCTCTCTTGGGAAGAGGGAAAAAATATAACCGGTATAAAGAGAATATCCACTTATGGCCACATGTAATAAATGATAACTTAGACTATTTCTTTTATGACCCAAAAAGCTTTATAAAAGCGTTTGTTGGTGTATCAATGGATGGATTCTTCTTGAAGATGAGTGTTAATGAAATGCTAAATTTAGCAAGAGGGCTATTAAGAAAAAGCATGACTTTTTGTTTCATACCGATTGGCTATTTATGTTATGTAAAAAGGAGATAAAATGATTGCGATTTTAATATTAAATTATAATAGTTCGGATGATTTAAAAGCATGCATTGATTCGATAAAAAGAAACTGTAAAGAATACTGTGTAGTAGTGGTGGATAATGGATCTGAAAAAAAAGATGCTGCCGAGGCAAAAAATATATGTGATAGGGTAGGTGCGATATTCATTCCAAGTAAAGACAATTTGGGATTTGCAAAAGGAAACAATCTTGGATTCTCTTATATTAGAAAGAATATTCAATGCGATTACATTGCAATGATAAATAGTGATACAGTTATCACAGACGGTTTGTTTGAAAATAAAATTGATGAGGCGTTTAGTAAATATAAATTTGCTATTTTGGGTCCAGATGTTCTACCGGCACATTCTAATCCGATGAGTGATGAATTGGATAGCATAGAAAAGGTTAAAGCTAGAATTCAAGATATAAGCAAGATTCAGAAAATCTTAAATATTCCAGTTTTAAATATTGCTTACTTAGTTTTTGACAAGCTGTGTTGCAAAATAAAAGAAAAATTATTTAAAGAGAAACATTTTATTGATAATGATGTACTAAATTGTCAATTGCATGGTTGCTTTCTCGTTTTTTCAAATTTATATTTAGAAGATGGTATATGTGATAAGACATTTCTCTATGGAGAAGAAGATATTCTTATGCACAGATGTAGAGAAAAAGGATACACCACCTTGTACTATCCGGAAATAAAAGTACAGCATAATGAAAGCCGAGCAACCAAGAAAAGCGTACCTAATATTATTATGCGGAAGAAATTCTACTATAAACATAGAATGGATTCCTTGCATGTGCTTTTGGAATGTTTTGAAAAGGAAATAGAAGATGAGTAAGCAGGAGAGAGAGTCTGGAATTGAACTTTTGAGGGTCGTTTGTATTCTTTTAATTATAGCACATCATTATGTATTGCATGGTGATTATCCGGAAATAAGTGCCATGACTTTTTCATGGCAAAACCTCTTCCTCCAAATTGTATGCGGGGGGGGGTCCATGGCTTGTGATGTGTTTATCCTTATCACGGGCTTCTACATGATTGGACGTGAAAACATTTCAAAGAAAAAAACAATATTACTAGTATTTGAAATGCTTTTTTACGGTTTATTTGGAGTGGTAGCTCTAATATTAACTGGAAGTCATTCCTATTCTAAGATTGAACTGATAAAAGCTGTATTTCCGATTCTGTGGGGCAATTGGTTTTGCGTATATTATATTGTTTTTTCAATGTATATTCCTTATTTGAACAGAGGATTAAATGCATTGTCTAAAGAACAATATAAAAAACTTGTTGTTACTATTTTGGTGATATGGAGCATTATTCCAACGCTTACAGGACATGCGTGGAAATTTGGAGATTATGACACGTTTGTTTTCATGTATATTGTAGGTGGATATTTGGGTAAGCACTATGTAGCAGATAAAGAAACCGTGAAAAAAGCTGGAATCTCTTTAATCGTTTGTGTCGCAATATATATCCTGTCTGTGATGGGAATGGATTTCTTAGGTATAAAGCTAAATAAAAGTGTTTTTTTGGAGAAGGCAGTTTATTTAAGAAATATATCAAGTGTGATATCTGTTGTGATCGCAATTTCGCTTGTCCTTATTTTTAAGAATTTAAATTTTAAATCGAAGACCATTAATAATATTTCTGGTACGGTTTTAGGTACGTACTTGTTACACGATAATGCTATTATTAGAAATAAGATTTGGAATGAATGGTGTCCAAACAATTGCTATATTACATCGCAGTTTTTGCCACTGCATTTTGTAATTAAAGTTTGTGTTGTATTTGTGGGTTGTACGGTAATTGATCTTATTCGGAAAAATACTGTAGAACGTTTTTTAATAAGGAAAATTAGATTTTAATGGATCACTCCATTTCAAAAAGAGGGAGGGACATAAATTGAAGAAGACAATAGGACTATTCGGGTGCATGGTAAATAATGATAATTTGGGATGCTGTGCACTTACATATAGTTTGCTGAATTTGATAGAGCAGCAATCGAAAAAACACAATGTCGAGAATACATACATTATCTTTGAAAGAAATCCAGATAAAGATAAGGTGAAAAAGCTTGCGGAAACGTTGGCTATTGGTCAGAATCGAATTATTTCAGAAAAGTCAGCACGATTTATAAGGCTGTATGAAAAAAGAGAAAATGATATCTGCAAAAGGAAGATAACGGAGTGTGATGTAGTTATAGACTTGACTCAAGGTGATAGTTTTACAGATATTTATGGATTCAACCGTTTTATTTCATATACATTAGATAAGCTTACAGTTGAAAAATTAGGAGTGCCGTTGGTTCTTGGACCGCAAACATATGGACCTTACAGAAAGCCGTTGACTAAATTTATTGCAAAGAAAGCAATTCAAAAAGCAAATTATATTTTTTCAAGAGATTTGTTATCTCAGATTTATTTGGATGATATGAAGGTCAATAAGGATGTATATGTAGGAACGGATCTGGCTATTGGATTGCCATATACACAGGGAAACAAGCCTAGTAAGAGTGTAGGCATCAATATCTCTGGTTTGCTCTGGCCCGATAAAGTTGAAGGGACAGAAACAAAGTTCTCTCTCAAGTGCGATTATCGAGAGTTTATGATAAAAACAGTTCAGATGTTTATTGATAGAGGATATAGTGTTTATTTTATTTCACATGTGGGGGCAGACTATCCGGCTTGCTGTGAGATGAAAAAACTATTTCCGATGGCAACTCTTATGGATTTGTTTGAAACACCTGTAGAAGCAAAATCATTTATTTCCGGATTAGAAGTATTTATTGGTGCACGAATGCACGCAACCATTGCAGCACTCTCTTCAGGAGTTCCAGTAATACCGATTGCTTACAGTCGTAAATTTAAGGGTCTGTTTGAAAACTGTCAATATGATATAGGTGTTGATTTGACGAAACAGGATTTGAATGATAGTGTTATGCGAATGGAACGGTATGCAGATAACGTTGAAAAACTAAAAGAAAAAGTTGAAAAAAGCAGAAAGATTGCATTTGAAAGATATGTGGCAATGGCGGATTGCTTGGGTAACGTTATTTTTTAAGAAAGGTAACAATACGATTTCGATGGGAAAGACAAAGAAGAATATTATTTATCAAATGATATACCAAATATTGGCAATAGCATTACCGCTGATTACTACGCCGATAGTAACAAGAGGACTTGGAGCTGATGGACTAGGTCAATATTCATATACCAATTCTGTTGTTGCGTATTTTAGTATTTTTGCACTATTGGGAGTTAACAATTATGGAACAAGAGAAATATCAAAAGCTAATGCGGAAGGAAATCGCGCTACAGTAAGTAAGACATTTTGTGGAATTTATTATTTACAGGTGTTTCTTTCTTTAATAGTTATATTGGGATATTATGGAACGGCTCTTTTGTGCTTAAAAAAATACAAAAGTCTTCTGCTGGTTCAGGGATTGCAACTAGTTAGCACTATGTTCGATATTAGTTGGTTGTATTTTGGACTGGAAAATTTTAAGGTTACCGTTACAAGAAATATGATAGTTAAATTGCTATGCGCAATTGTTATTGTTCTTTTTGTAAAAAAACCAACGGACATATATTTGTATGCATTGACATTGATTTTAAGCGCAGCTGTAAGTAATTTCATCTTACTTATTAGTGCTAAAAAGTACATTGATTTTTGCTTGGTGCCGATTAAAGATATAGTAAAAAATCTTAAGCCTAATATCATCCTTTTTATCCCGGTTGTTGCAGCAAGTATATTTAATTATACGGATAAAATCATGTTAGGTCAGCTTGCTGGAACGGTACAGACAGGATACTATGAAGCAATGGAAAAAATAATCAACGTGCCAATGGCATGTGTATCCGCCATAGCAAATGTAATGTTTCCAAGAATATCATCGCTTGTTAAGCAGTGCGAAAAGAAAGTTGTGATTGACAAATATGTTGCCAGATCACTATACGGTGTAATTTGGTTTGCTGTGGCATGTTTTTTTGGTATGCTGGCTGTTTCAGATCAATTTGTACCGTTTTTCTTAGGAGATGGTTTCAAAAATGCTATTATTGTTGTTCAATTGGGCTGCTTGATTCTTTTGCCAAAATCCTTCCGAATTATTATAAATTCAGAATGCCTACTTCCGTATGAACGGGACAAAGGAACAATACTTTCTACTATTATTGCTGCGTGTAGTAATGTTGTGTTTAATGCAATCATGATTCCAAGACTTGGGGCTGTAGGAGCGGAAACAGCGACGATTCTTTCGGAAGTAATGTATTGCGCCGTTATGCTTCTTATAATTCGTAAGCAATTCAGGGTAGTTAGGATGATTTTGACATCGATGCCTTTTGGTGCATTTGGCTACGTCATGTACAGATCAATTATGCTAGTAAAATCCGCAATAAACCTTGGAGTGGTAGCCTGTTTGTGTATTGAAGTTATTCTAGGTGGGGTTATTTATATCGTTTTATCAGTAGGTTATTTAGCAGTAATCAACTCACATAATTTAAGAAGGGAGAAAAACTAACATCATGAAAAAAGGTTATACTGATGAGAGAAATGCTCAGATTCTTATTTCACTCATGAAAAAAAATGGAATTAAAAAGGTTGTCGCAAGTCCAGGGGCTACTAACATTTGTTTTGTTGCGAGTTTGCAGTATGATCCTTACTTTGAAATTTACTCTGCAGCAGATGAAAGATCTGCTGCTTATATCGCATGTGGACTGGCGGCTGAAAGTGGAGAGACTGTTGCATTGAGTTGTACAGGCGCAACATCTTCAAGAAATTATATGCCAGCACTCACCGAAGCATATTATCGTAAATTGCCTATATTAGTTATTACTTCTTCACGTAGAAGTGAGCGAATTGGGCATAATATTGATCAGGTGACTGATAGGACATTGCTGCCTAGAGATGTTGCAAAGATGTCTGTTCAGATGCCATTGGTTCACGATTATGAAAGTGAATGGGCCGATGTGGTTGCTGCAAACAAGGCAATTCTGGAACTTAATCATCACGGAAAAGGTCCTGTTCACATAAATCTTGAAACTAATTATAGTAAAGTTTATTCAACACAACCTTTGCCAGATATAAGATCAATTTCGAGGGTTTCCTACGGCGATGAGTTTCCGTCATTGGGAAAGTATTCGAGGATTGCAATTATGGTTGGATCCCATACACAGTGGAGTGAAAATCTAACAAAGACTGTTGATATTTTTTGCAAGAATCATAATGCAATTGTTTTATGTGATCACTGCAGTAACTATAAGGGAAAATATAGAGTCTTGGCAAATTTAATAACTCAACAGTATTATTATAACTCGGTGATAAAATCCGCTGATTTTGTAATTCATATTGGCAGTATTTCCGCATCTAATTACGGTATAAATATGAAAAAAGTCTGGCGAGTATGTGAAGACGGCGAGATAAGGGATACATATAAAAAGCTTCGTGTTGTTTTTGAAATGACAGAAGAAAAGTTTTTTAACCATTACAGTGAGGTCGAAATTAAAGAGGAAAATGCATTTTATAGGGAATGTCAAAATGAAATTTCCGATGTTCAAAATAATATCCCTGAAATTCCGTTTTCCAATGTTTGGATTGCTTCTGTTACGGCAGATAAGCTGCCACAGGATAGCGTTATACATTTTGGAATTCTAAATAGTTTGAGAACATGGAATTATTTTGAAATCCCTCAGTCGTGTATGGAATCTTCAAATACTGGAGGATTTGGAATTGATGGAAGCTTATCGACTATAATCGGCGCAGCACTTGCGAATAAGGAAATCATTCACTACTGTGTTCTTGGCGATTTGGCGTTTTTCTATGATATGAACGCATTAGGAAACCACAATGTAGGAAATAATGTTCGTATTCTCTTGGTTAATAACGGTCGAGGAACAGAATTTAGGCTTTCGGGTAGTCAGGGAAGGCAGTTTGAAGAAGATTGCGATTCGTATATTGCAGCTGCAGGACATTATGGAAATAAGTCAAAGAAGCTTGTTAGACATTATGCCGAAGATCTGGGATTTGAGTATTATTCAGCTGAGACAAAAGAAGAATTCTTAAATATATTACCCAATTTCATAGACCCAAATCTGAGAGAAAAATCTGCAATATTTGAAGTGTTTACAGATAGCGAAAACGAAAATACTGCGATGGTCGAACTGTGCAATATAAAGAGAGATCAAGGCGCAGTTATTAAGAGTGAAATAGTTGGTTTGGCTAAAGACGTTCTTAAACCAGAAGGAATAAAGAAAATTAAAAGGATTTTAGGAAAATGAGCTTAATTGGAAAGATTAAAAAAGGCATTCGTTTCTTAAAACGCAAAGAGCAAGTTCCGATTATGAAGGTCGCAACGTCTAATGACTTGCTTGAAAATCATGTTGCACTTATTACAGGCGGCAATAGTGGGATAGGCTTTTCGATAGCACAAAAATTTGTGGAAAGCGGATGCGCAGTAATAATTGCTGGGAGAAATGAATTAAAATTACAGAATTGCGTTAAAATATTGGGGGGGAAAGCAAAATATATTACATTGGATGTTTCAGACATTAATGATATTAAAAGAAAAATACCAGCAGCTATGGAACTATTCCCAAGAAAGATTGACATACTGGTTAATTGCGCGGGAGTCGGTGTAAAGCATTCTTTTTGGGATATAGATGAAAAAGAGTATGATAATATCATGAATACGAACACCAGAGGGATGTTTTTTGTGTCACAGTTAGTGTCGAAATATATGGTGGATAATCATATTCATGGGCACATATTAAATGTTTCATCATCGTCAGGTGCTAGACCAGCGTGGACACCGTATGAAATGTCGAAGTGGGCTGTCAATGGATTTACAAGAGGATTGGCGGATACACTAATACAGTATGGTGTTGTCGTTAATGCAATCGCTCCAGGACCAACTGTTACGCCTATGATAAATAAAAATAACGAAGATAACCTTTACAGCGAAAGAAGCTTAGCTAAAAGGTTTATCATGCCGGAAGAAATAGCAAATTTAGCAATTTTTCTAGTTAGCGATGCAGGAAATATGATTGTTGGTGACACCGTGTATTGCTCTGGAGGAAGTGGCATTATCACCCTGCATAACTAGTGAGAAAGCGAGAAGAAATATGAATAAGGAGAACGAAGAAAAGTTAAGACGAGCGCAGTTAATGATTGCCAAGGAAATTAAGCGTATTTGTGAAAAATACGATATTAGTTATTTTCTTGATTCTGGGTCAATGCTTGGTGCGGTTCGGCATAATGGCTTCATACCTTGGGATGATGATATGGATATTGGTATGTGCTGTGACGACTATGCGAAATTTATATCTGTAGCACCGGCTGAGTTGGACAAGAAATTCTTTTTAGATAATTATGAAACAAATCCGAAAAATCCTTATGTGTTCAGTAAGGTTCGTCTAAAAGGCACAACTTATATTGAAAGTATTGGAAACGATGCTTTTGAACATAATGAGATTTTTGTTGATGTGTTTCCGTATTATTATATTTCGGACAATACGACAGAAAGAAAATTAGAAGGCATGCAGATGGCTTTTTTAGCGCAAGCTATTATGTCAAAGTCTGGATATAAAGTATGGAAGGGAAAAGGAATAAAAAAAAGGCTGAAGTTTTTACCAACTGATATCGCCGGAATGGTTTGTACAACACGATTTCTAAGGGGAAGAGTAGAGCAGCTATATTCAAGGCATAGTAATACAAAAATGATGGGGATACAGGCAGGTTCTTGTTACGGCTATTGGTTTTTCCCAGAAAGAGTGCTAAGAAAAACCATAAAGCATATTTTTGAAGGGGAGATGTTTAGCATCCCAGTGGAATATGACTACTTTTTGAAGGTGGCATACGGTGACTACATGAAACTGCCACCCGAAAATGAAAGAGTGACACATGCGATAGAATATCTGGATTTCGGAAGTGTTGAAATAAAATAACACTGGTTTATATTAATGCAAAATTTGTCCGGTCTTTTTGGGAGAACATCCGGAAGACCGGATTATATTTGATTTTTGCGTTCACAAAAAAGAAAGGAGTGACGAACATGAACAAACAAGAAAGTGATATCCTGAACGCGCTTTTGCTGGAACCGTTTATTAATCAAAGAATTCTAGCAGAGGTATCAGGCCATTCATTGGGAGTAGTAAACCGTTCGTTAAAGGAACTTATCAAAGTTGATTACTTAGATGAATCCATACGCCCAACAATGAAAGCAATCACAGAATTCAAACAGAAAATCCCTCAACGCGCTGTTATTCTGGCAGCGGGATTCGGCATGCGGATGGTTCCCATTAATACGGAAATGCCGAAAGGTCTCTTGGAAGTCAATGGGGAGGCATTGATCGAGCGTATCATTAAGCAGCTTCATGAAGTGGGGATTAAAGAAATCTACGTAGTTGTAGGCTTTATGAAAGAAAAATACGAGTATTTGATTGATGAGTATGGTGTAGAACTTATAGTAAATGCTGATTATGCGGCAAAGAACAATCTGCATTCGGTCAGACTTGTAAAAGAACATTTGGAGAATGCTTACATTATTCCTTGTGATATTTGGTGTGACAGAAACCCGTTTCATCGTCATGAACTGTATTCCTGGTATATGGTTAGTGACCTGGTGGATAACGAAAGCAATGTCCGTGTTAATCGAAAGATGGAACTGGTAACTGTGCCGGAAAGTTCTGCTGGTAATGCAATGATCGGTATCTGCTATCTGGTAAAAGAGGATGCCGACGCAGTTGCGAAGCGTATTGAGGAACTGTGCAAAAATCAGCGGTATGACGGATCGTTCTGGGAAGAAGCCCTTTATAACAAGGATCGGATGATTGTTGCGGCCCGTGTAGTTCATTCAGCTGATGTTGTGGAAATCAACACTTATGAGCAGCTCCGGGAAATCGACAGTGATTCTAACCAGTTGAAAACAGATGCAATTCAGGTGATTTGTGAAGCATTGGAAGCAAAGCCGGAAGCGATTACGGATATTACTGTTTTGAAAAAAGGTATGACAAATCGTTCCTTCCTGTTTACCTGCAAAGGAAAGAAATATATCATGCGTATTCCGGGAGAGGGGACGGATCAGCTTATTAACCGTCGTCAGGAGGCGGCAGTTTATCAGGCTATTGATGGAAAGCATATTTGCGATGATATTGCGTATATCAATCCGGAAAATGGTTATAAAATCACGGAATTTCTGGAAGGCGCAAGAGTATGCGACCCATTGAACCACGAAGATGTTAAGAAGTGTATGAAACGACTGCATGCGTTTCATGACTTGAAATTGCAAGTAAATCACGAGTTTGATATTTTCGGCCAGATGGAGTTCTATGAAACACTGTGGGAGGGGATGCCTTCTGTTTATAAGGATTATGAAAAAACAAAAGCAAATGTTCTGTCGCTGAAGTCTTATATTGATGCACATGCTGGAGAAAAAGTCTTGACACATATTGATGCCGTGCCAGATAATTTCCTATTTGTTGAAAAAGATGGAAAAGAAGAAATCCGACTGATTGACTGGGAGTATGCAGGAATGCAAGATCCTCATGTGGATGTGGCGATGTTCTGCATTTATTCTCTTTACAATAAACGTCAGGTCGATCGCCTGATTGCAGCCTATTTTACGGAAGGCTGCAGTGATGAGACCAGAATCAAGATTTATTGCTATATTGCAGCCTGTGGTCTGCTTTGGAGTAACTGGTGTGAATATAAGCGTAATCTTGGTGTGGAGTTTGGTGAGTATTCTCTTCGTCAGTATCGATACGCAAAAGACTACTATCGAATTGTTCAAGAAGAATTGAAAAAGCAAGGGGAGGAAAAATAAATGCCAAAAGTTGAAAGAGCCATCATAATGGCGGCGGGATTAGGAAACCGAATGCATCCGGTAACGCTGACAACACCGAAACCGCTAGTCAAAGTAAATGGGATCCGAATGATTGATACAGTCATTGATGGTCTGCATAAAAACGGAATCTATGAAATTTATGTTGTTGTTGGCTATCTGAAAGAACAGTTTGTGACACTTGAAGATGAGTATCCTGGGGTTAAGCTGATTGAAAACCCATACTATGATACTTGCAACAATATCTCTTCACTTTATGTGGCACGAGATCATATTGAAAACGCAATCATCATGGACGGAGATCAGATTATTTATAATCCTGACATTCTTTCGCCAGAATTTGAGCGTTCAGGGTATAACAGTGTTTGGACAGACGATGAAACGGACGAGTGGCTTCAGACTGTAAAAGACGGAATTGTGACCTCTTGCAGCCGGACTGGAGGCAAGGGCGGCTGGCAATTGTACAGCATTTCCAGATGGACAGCGGAAGATGGCCGAAAGTTGAAGCATTTCTTGGAAGTAGAATTTAAAGAAAAACAGAATCGGCAGATATATTGGGATGATGTAGCAATGTTTTGCCATCCCGATGACTTCAAATTGGGAATTCGTCCAATGAATGCATCGGATATTATCGAAGTGGACAATCTATCAGAACTGATTGCGTTGGATGAAAGCTATAAAAAATATGTGGAGGAAAATTAAAATGAACACGAAAAAAGAGCATGGGAAAATAGACTGGATGATAACGCTAGTGCCGTTAGCAATTGTAATTGCGCTTTGTGTGCTGTTCTTCTTTGTGCCGGAACAGTCAAATGCTGTATTGAGTCAGATTAGATTTTTCTTTGGCGACACTTTCGGAACGTACTATCTGATTATTGGTCTTGGAATTTTTATTATTTCACTTTACATTGCTGGATCTAAATATGGAAATATTGTTCTCGGTGAGCCGAATGAGAAACCGAAGTACTCCTTTTTTGCATGGGGTTCCATGATGTTCACCTGCGGCCTTGCAGCAGACATTTTGTTTTATTCTTTCTCTGAATGGGTACTGTATGCAACTGATCCGCACATTGCGGAAATGGGGAGCATTCAGGATTGGGCAGGTGTATATCCGCTATTCCATTGGAGCTTTATTCCTTGGGGCTTCTACCTTGTGCTGGCTGTTGCATTTGGCTTTATGCTTCATGTAAGGAAAAGAAATCGTCAGAAGTATTCAGAAGCTTGCCGCCCGATTTTGGGAAAGTATACAGATGGATGGGCTGGCCGAATTATTGACCTCTTGGCTGTCTTTGCACTTCTTGCTGGTACTGCGACTACATTCAGCGTTGCCACTCCGTTGATGGCGACAATTATTGGTGAACTGTTCCATGTTGCAATTAGTCGTACTGTGATCAATATTATAATTCTTCTGATCACTTGTGCTGTATATACTTATTCCTTGCTACATGGATTTAAGGGAATTAGCAAGCTGGCAAACATTTGCATTTATATGTTCTTCGGACTGATTGCCTTTGTTCTTTTGTTCGGAGGAGAAACACGCTATATTGTTGAGACTGGATTTGCATCTTTGGGTAAGATGGTCCAAAACTTCATTGATTTGTCTACTTTTACTGATCCGCTTAGAACCTCGAACTTCCCACAGAACTGGACAATCTATTACTGGGCATATTGGATGGTATGGTGCGTGGCAGCTCCGTTCTTTATCGGAAATATATCTCGTGGCAGAACAGTGCGTCAGACGATTCTTGGCGGTTATGTATTTGGTGTTGGATCAACTCTGACGAGCTTTATTGTGCTTGGCAACTACTCGATGGGTATGCAGGTTACCGGAAAAGCAGATTTTATTGCACAGTATCTGGCTGATGGTGACCTTTACGGAATGATTGTAAACATTATAAAAACAATGCCGTTCGCACCGGTCATTATGGTGGTTGTGCTTTTGACGATGATTGCCTTCTATGCAACTTCCTTTGATTCTATCGCTCTGACGGCTTCTTGCTATAGCTATCATAAGCTGGAAGATGGCGAACAGCCGAATAAAGGAATTCAGCTCATGTGGTGTATTCTTCTGATTCTGCTGCCGATTGCATTGCTGTTTGCGGAAAGCTCTATGAATAATCTTCAGTCTGTAAGTATTGTTGCCGCATTCCCCGTCGGCGCAGTTATTGTGATGATTACTGCCAGCTTTATGAAAGATGCTAAAAAATACATGGAAAGTTTGGAAGAAAAGAAACAGAAAGAGGTTGACAATGTTACGATCAGAAAATAAACTTGTGAGCAGAGCAGAGCAGAGCAGAGCAGAGCAGAGCAGAGCAGAGCAGAGCAGAGCAGAGCAGAGCAGAGCAGAGCAGAGCA